>Ga0209132_1000002_pt1 | contig 525793 bp, 449 predicted proteins | sample UppTromiDAQMD023_FD_185835 | JGI IMG/M metagenome (GOLD analysis project Ga0209132, IMG submission 185835) | Upper troposphere microbial communities from Maryland, USA - DAQMD-023 (SPAdes) (version 2) | ecosystem: Environmental > Air > Outdoor Air > Unclassified | place: USA: Maryland...
CGTGAAACTCGTTGCGCGCTGCGCGCTTCACTCAAACATCACGGCGAGCTAGACAACGAAGCAAGCCTGTCCTTCGGCAGGCTTGCCACCCCGCATCCCGCCCAACGCAGGCGTGGGCAGAAGGGGGGAGGCTGGGGAACAGCCAACAGCCAACAGCCAACAGCCAACAGCCAACAGCCAACAGCCAACAGCCGGCGCCATCGCTCCGCTCGGCTTCAAACCAGGGGCCGAGCGAAGCGAAGGCCCTTACCAACTCCCCGTATGTCAGCGCCTGCGGCGTGGTGGTTGCGGGGTTGCAGTCCTGCCGAAGGACAGGACTGCTTCGTGATCTGACTCGCTGCGGTTGTTTGAGCGGCGCGCGAAGCGCAAAGCGAGTTCCGCAGCGAACCCCGCAACTGCCACGACGCAGGTTGCCCCGCAGCGAAGCGAAGGGGTCGCGGACATCCGGGTCGCCTTTTCTTGGCCTACCTTCTTTTGGCGAAGCAAAAGAAGGTAGGTCGGCCGCCGGGCCGAGACCCGGCCTCGAAAAACAACCCCCCGGCAGGGAACAAAACAGATCCCTGGACCCATCAGGAAGACTCAGCGCCCACCCTGAAAACTACGCGTGCTGTACAGATCCGTCGCCAGCCGCGACAGCAGCGGCAGACCAGACACCGCATCCACCGGCTGCCTCTCGATGTAGTTGAAGAACACATCGGAATCGAGCACGCCAATGTCCAGACGGCGCGCATCAGGCACGGCCGCCAGCGTCTTGTAGCCATCGCCACCCGTGGCATTGAAGCTCAGCACGAACAGCTTGTAGGTGCGCGCGGTATCCAGCGGCTTCCACGTCTTGCTCGCGTTGTCATACACCTCGATGCCCGACACGCGCTGGCCGGCTGCCGCTGCCGCGTTCACGTCAAAGCGCAGGCCGCCCGTGTAGGGGTAGGGGCCGGTCGTGCCGCTGGGGCCGTAGACGGCCTGCAGGCCGTCCTCGAGCATGCCCTTGACTTCCGTGCCGGTGATGTCGAGGCGGAACAGCTTGTTGCCGAAGGGCAGGACCTGGATGACCTGGGCGGCCGTGACCTGGCCCAGCAGCGGGATGCGCACGCCGCCGCCGCTTTGCAGGGTGATGTCGGCGCCGCCGTAGTGGCGGTTGGCTTCTTCCAGGTAGGCCTGGGCCACGAGCTGCTGGATGTCGCCGCCGCGCACGCTCACGCTGCCTTCGGCATTGCAGGCGGCGCTGGACTGGCTGTAGTTCATGGTGCCGACGCCGCCGGGCACGCGGCGCGAGCACAGTTCCCGGGGCACGGTGGCGACCTGCTTGAGGTTGAACTGGGCGACCTTGTCCTTGAAGGGCTGCAGCGCGGCCGTGGCCTTGGCCGAGGGCGTGGTCACGCGCAGCACGCCGGTGGCAGCGGCGCTGGCCTTGAGGGCCGTCTTTTGCGCATCGGTGGCGGCCTTGCCGGCGATGGTGAAGCTGTCGCCGATCAGCACATGGGGCGTGCCCGTGCACTGGGTGACGCGGCCGTCGGCGTCGAACTGGACCTTGAGGTCGCCGACGACCTGGGCGTACTCCCAGGCCTGGACCACGCAGACGGGGCTGCCGTCCCTGTCGGTCAGGCGTGTGGGGTAGGCGCCGCCCGGTGTGCCCACGCCGGTGGTGTTGAGCACGTCGGGGCCGAGCAGGGTGTGCGAGTCGCCGCCCACGACCACGTCCACGCCGCTGAGCTTGGGCACGATCTGGCGGTCGTACTCATAGCCCACGTGGCTCATGACGATGATCTTGTTGATGCCCTTGGCGCGCAGCGCGTCGATTTCGCGCTGGGCTGCCGTGGCCTCGTCCTCGAAGGTGGTGTCGGTATCGGGGCTGGACGATGCCTTGGTCTTGCCCGCAATGGTCAGGCCGACGATGCCGATCTTCTGGCCGCCGCGCTCCACCACGGTGGAGGGGTTCACATAGCCGGGCGCCTTGGCCGCGTTCAGGGCCGAGTTGGCGCCAAAGCGCACGTTGGCGCTGAGCACGGGCGTCTTGCAGGTGCCGGCGCGCAGGCGGTCCAGGAAGGACTTGAGGCCGCTGTCGCCCTTGTCGAACTCGTGGTTGCCCAGCGTGAAGGCGTCAAAGCAGACGGTGTTCATGAGGGCGGCATCGGCCTCGCCGTCGGCGCCTGCGCGATTGAAGTACAGCGTGCCGGTGAGCGCGTCGCCGGCGTGCAGCTTGAGCACGTTGGGCGACTGCGTGGCCAGCTCCTCGATGGCCTGGGTCACGCGCGCAAAGCCTGCGGCGTCCACGGACACGGCTTCGGCCTTGCCCGTGCCGGCGTCCAGCTGCAGGGTCTTGCTCTTGGACTCCAGCGTGGAGTGGTGATCGTTGATGTGCAGAATGCGCAGCTCCAGCGGCTGGCCTGCGGGCGTGTCGTTGCCGGAGCCGCCGCAACCGGCGATCAGGGCGGAGGCAGCCAGGGCCACGGCCAGCGGGCGCAGGGCGGGGCGATGGGAGGTCAAGGACATGAACGGGTTCTCTCTGTATCGGTTTGTCACGGCCGCCGATGCTGGGCAAGGCAGATGACATGGCGATGAAAGCGCCCTGCAGGGGGCTTGACCTTGACATGGTGGCAATCTCTAAAGTGCCTCCAATGCGAGAACAAAGGAGTCAGGCAATGAATGCATCGACCAAGGCCGGCATGGCCATAGACCTGCCCGTTCAGGGCATGACCTGCGCCTCCTGCGTGGGGCGTGTGGAGCGCGCGCTCAAGAAGCTGCCGGGCGTGCAGGAAGCCGTGGTCAACCTGGCCACCGAAAAGGCCAGCATCCGCTTCGAGGGCGGGGCCGACCTGCCCGCCGCCATTGCAGCCATCGAGAAGGCCGGCTACGAAGTGCCCCAGTCCAGCGTGGAACTGGAAGTGGAGGGAATGACCTGCGCCTCCTGCGTGGGCCGCGTGGAGCGGGCGCTGAAAAAGGTGGAAGGCGTGCAATCGGCCAGCGTGAACCTGGCCACCGAGCGTGCAGTGGTGACGCTGGCTGGCAGTGCAGATGTGGCGGCCCTTGTGGCAGCTGTGCACAAGGCCGGGTACGAGGCGCGTCCGCTGGGCGCCAGCGCGAACCCGGCCAGTGAAGGCGGCGCTGCGCAGTCGCCGGCCGAAGACGGCACGGAGCAGCGCCAGGCGCGCGAGCGGGCCTCGCTCAAGCGCTCGCTGATCGTGGCCACGGTGTTCGCGCTGCCGGTGTTCGTGCTGGAGATGGGCGGCCACATGGTGCCGGCCTTCCACCACTGGGTGGGGCAGGCCATCGGCACCCAGAACAGCTGGTATCTGCAGTGTCTGCTGTCGGCCATCGTGCTGTTCGGGCCGGGCCTGCGTTTTTTCCAGAAGGGCATTCCCGCGCTGCTGCGCGGCGCGCCAGACATGAATTCGCTGGTGGCCGTGGGCACCTCGGCGGCCTTTGCCTATTCGCTGGTGGCCACTTTCGTGCCGCAGTGGCTGCCGGCCGGCACGGTGAATGTGTATTACGAGGCGGCGGCCGTGATCGTGGCGCTGATCCTGCTGGGCCGCTTCATGGAGGCGCGCGCCAAGGGCAATACCTCCGAAGCCATCCGCCGCCTGGTGCGACTGCAGGCCAAGACGGCGCGCGTGCGCAAGGACGGCGCCGTGCAGGAGGTGGACATCGCCGCCGTGCGTGCGGGCGACACCATCGAGGTGCGGCCCGGCGAGCGCATTCCCGTCGATGGCGAGGTCATCGAGGGCAGCAGCTTCGTCGATGAATCCATGATCAGCGGCGAGCCCGTGCCGGTCGAGAAAACCCCGGGTGCCGAACTGGTCGGCGGCACGGTGAACCAGAACGGCGCGCTGGCCTTTCGCGCCACCAAGGTGGGCGCGGACACGCTGCTGGCGCAGATCATCCGCATGGTCGAGCAGGCCCAGGGCTCCAAGCTGCCCATACAGGCGCTGGTGGACCAGGTCACCATGTGGTTCGTGCCGGCCGTGATGGCCGTGGCCCTGCTGACCTTCGGCGCCTGGCTGGCCTGGGGGCCGTCGCCCGCACTGAGCTTTGCGCTGGTCAATGCCGTGGCCGTGCTCATCATCGCCTGCCCCTGCGCCATGGGCCTGGCCACGCCGACCTCCATCATGGTGGGCACGGGCCGGGCCGCGCAGATGGGCGTGCTGCTGCGCAAGGGCGAGGCGCTGCAGACCTTGAAAGACGCCCGCGTGGTGGCCGTGGACAAGACGGGCACGCTGACGCGCGGCCGCCCCGAGTTGACCGACCTGGTGCTGGCCCCGGGCTTCGAGGGCGAGCGCAGCCGCGTGCTGGCGCTGGTGGCGGCCGTGGAGGACCGCTCCGAGCACCCGATTGCGCGCGCCATCGTGGATGCTGCCAAGGCTGAGGATCTGCCGCTGGGCGCCGTGGATCGCTTTGAATCGGTGACAGGCTTTGGCGTGCGCGCCCAGGTGGACGGCGTGCGCGTGGAGATCGGTGCCGACCGCTTCATGCGCGAGCTGGGCCTGCAGGTGGACACGCTGGCAGACGAGGCCGCGCGCCTGGGCGACGAAGGCAAGACGCCGCTGTATGCCGCGGTGGACGGTCGCCTGGCCGCCATGATCGCCGTGGCCGATCCCATCAAGGACAGCACGCCGGCCGCCATTGCCGCGCTGCACGCCTTGGGCCTGAAGGTGGCCATGATCACCGGAGACAACCGCCGCACGGCCGAGGCCATTGCGCGCCAGCTGGGCATCGACGAGGTGGTGGCCGAGGTGCTGCCCGGCGGCAAGGTCGATGCCGTCAAGCGCCTGAAGGCCGAGCACGGCACGCTGGCCTATGTGGGCGACGGCATCAACGACGCGCCGGCCCTGGCCGAGGCCGATGTGGGCCTGGCCATCGGCACGGGCACGGACATCGCCATCGAGGCGGCCGACGTGGTGCTGATGTCGGGCGACCTGGGCGGCGTGCCCAATGCGATTGCGTTGTCCAAGGCCACCATGGCCAACATCCGCCAGAACCTGTTCTGGGCCTTTGCCTACAACGTGGCCCTGATCCCCGTGGCCGCTGGCCTGCTGTACCCCGTCAACGGCACGCTGCTGTCGCCCGTGTTCGCGGCCGGGGCCATGGCGCTGTCCAGCGTCTTCGTGCTCAGCAACGCGCTGCGCCTGCGGCGTTTCAGTCCGCCGCTGGCGGCGGGGCGTTGAACGACGAAGGCAGTCAGCCGGGCAGCTTGGGGACGTCTATGAAGTCGTCCAGGCTCAGGCCCTTTTCTTTCAGCAGGGCCTCGAGCACGGGCTGCAGGCGGCCCAGGCTTTGCTGCACGGTCTCGCGCACCGTGTCCACCACGACCTGGGTGCTGCGGTCGATCTCCACATTGAGCAGGTCGCCCACGCCCTTGGACTCGAACACGGTCATGCGGCGCGTCTCGGGGATCAGCCAGACCTCGAACCAGCCGGCATGGCGGTCCACCTCGGACACCGTGAGGCTGGCGCCGTTGATGGCGATGTAGCCCTTGGCGAACACGTAGTGGCGAAAGCCCTCGGGAATGCCGAAGCGGATGCGGTGGTTGGTGTCGCTGGAGGCCACTCCCAGCACGGGCGAGGTGAAGTCCACGTGGCCCGACAGCGGATGGCCGCCGATCTCGGCGCCGTCCTTTGCCGCGCGCTCCACATTGACGCGCCCGCCCACGGCATAGCCGCCCAGCGTGGTGATGTTCAGGCTTTGCAGCATCACGTCGAAGGTGGCGCGCGTGGGCGAGAGGATCTCCGTCACCGTCAGGCACACGCCGTCGGTGGAGACGCTGGCGCCGATGGCCAGGTCCTGGCAGAAGCCTTCGGGAAAGTCGAGGGTGAAGGTGCGCAGGCCGTTCTGGTCGCGCAGCGCGGCAATGCTTGCCACGGCCTGGATGATGCCGGTGAACACGATGTGGGATTCCTTGGAGCCGCCCGGTCGGCGGCGAAGCGGGTATTTTGCATCGCGGCGCTGCGCTGCGGGGGCGCAGGCCGGCGTGTCCCTGCGGGCATCAGGCCGGTGCCGCGGCCTCTTCCCACCAGCCGCTGAGGAGGGCGGGCGGCCGCTGCGCCGCATGCACCCAGGCACAGGACGGCCAGGCATCCTGCTGCACGTTCATGCCCGCATAGATGCCGTAGCCGGGGCCGGCCGCGATCTCGCCTTCGGCATGCAGGGTCTCGCCCGCGCGGATGCTGCAGGCCGCACGGATGTCGCCCAGCGCGCGCATGCCCCAGTCCACCTCGATGTGGCTGCCGCCTTCCACGTCGGCGCCAGCGTACAGGCCGTGGCCCAGCTCGATCAGGCCGCTGGCGCGGATGCTGCCGCCCGCGCGCAGGCCCTTGCCGCAGCGGATGGCGCCCTGCACCTCGATGTCCTGGCCGGCCTGGGCCCCTCCGCCCAGGCGCAGGTCGGCGCCGCAGCGCAGCTCCCAGCCGGCGCGCACGTCCTCGGCGCGCAGTTCCTCGTGCACGTCCACGCTCCAGGCGGCCTTGACCAGGCCGCCGGCCTGCAGCGGGCCGCTGCAGAAGATGGCGCCGCCGCTGTGCAGGTCCTGGCCGGCCTCGATGCGTCCGGCGTGGATGCCGGCGCCGGCCTGCAGCGTGCGGCCCACGGCCAGCAGGCCGGGCACGCGCAGCTCGCCATGCACGACGACGCTGCCCGAGAACACCAGGGCATCGGCCTCCAGGTGATCGACCTCCAGCACGGCATCGGTGGGGCCGAACTGGTTCATGAGCCAGCGCGCGTCCTCGACGCGGCCATCGCCCACCAGGGCGTCGAGCACGCGCTGGTAGTCGTTGCCGTCATGGCGGTTGCGCACGAACCAGCGAAAGCCCGCCGCGCAAGGGCTTTTGGCGCGCAGAAAGTTTTGGGAGAGTTCCATGTCCATCGTCAGCTCCTGGGTCACAGCGGCTGTGCCATGCGGCGGCGCAGCCTGAAAGGCGTGCAGGCCAGGGCGATGCGGGCGTGGGCCGGCAGCTCCTGGCATGCGTTTGCATGCGGATTCGCTGCGGGGGCCGTGCGGGAAGCTGGGGTTGGACCTCAGGCTTTCCGCACGGCGGCGGAAAGCAGGGCCGTGAAGCCGCACAGGCTGATGAAGGCCGTGGGCACGCCGTGCACGCGCTGCGGCCGCTGCGCGCGCAAGGCGGTGCAGCGGGTCGGGGCGTGGCGGAAAAGGCGTGTAGGGGCCATGGACAGGGGGATTCGCAGCCGCGATTATGCCGCCAGGCCATTTGCGCACGGGGGCATGGGGGCGTGTACAGGACGGGGCTTCGTTGCTTTGGGTAACATCACGGACCCTGCGGGCGCCCGGTGGAGGACCATCGGCGCCCGGTTGCCCTGCTGCGCGGCGATCGGCCCGGCAGGGTCCTCTCGCCAAGAGAAGCCCATGAATTCCAAGACTCCCCCCTCGTTCCTGAGCCGCATCGCCATCGCGATCGGCAGTTTCTTCGCCATCCTCGGCAACGGCCGCCTGGCCGCCGATGTGTCCCGGCTGCGCGACGGCGAGCCGCTGGCCGCCGACGTGCCGCCGCCCGCACCCAAGGAGGTGCGCGTGGAGGTGCCCGTGGACCGGATCGTCGAGGTCCGCGTCGAGGTGCCTGTCGAAAAGGTGGTCGAGAAAGTGGTTGAAAAGCGTGTCGAGGTGCCGGTCGAGAAGATCGTCGAAAAGACCGTCGTGGAGCCGGCCGCACCCGCTGGCACCGCCGCCCTGCAGCTGCTGGGCCTGCTGCAGCGCGAGGCGCGCTTCGTGGACTTCGTGCAGGAAGACGTGGCCGGCTACGCCGACGCCGAGATCGGCGCCGCCGCGCGCGTGGTGCACGAAGGCTGCCGCAAGGTGCTGCGCGAGCATTTCAGCATCGCCCCCGTGCGGACGGAGGCCGAAGGCAGCCGCGTCACGCTGGCCGCAGGCTTTGATGCCGCCGCCATGCGCCTGACGGGCAACGTGGTCGGCCAGGCACCCTTCACGGGCACGCTGGGCCACCGTGGCTGGCGCGTGGACGATGTCCGCCTGCCCCAGCTCACCGATCACAAGGCCGCCGCCATCGTGGCCCAGGCCGAGGTGGAGCTGTGAGCATGGACCAGTCCCGTCAATCCTCCCAGGCGCGCTACAGCATCGGCATCGACCTGGGCACCACGCATTGCGCGCTCTCCTATGTGGACCGCCAGGCCAGCGATGGCGAGAAGGTGGAGCAGGGCGTGCTGGACATTCCCCAGCTCACCGGCCCCTCCAGCGTGGAGGCACGCCCGCTGCTGCCGTCCTTCCTCTACCTGCCGCATGAAAGCGAGCTGACTGCGGCCGACATGGCCCTGCCCTGGGGCGCCAGCCAGGACTTCGTGGTGGGCGAGTTCGCGCGATCGCGCGGCGCGGCCACGCCGATCCGGCTGGTCTCCAGCGCCAAGAGCTGGCTGTGCCATCCGGGCGTGGACCGCCGCTCGCCCCTGCTGCCGGCCGATGCGCCCGAGGAGGTGCACCGCGTCTCGCCGCTGACCGCCTCCATCCGCTACCTGTCGCACCTGCGCTGGGCCTGGGAACAGGCCCATCCCGAGGCGCCGTTCGACGCCCAGGACGTGACGGTGACCATTCCCGCCTCGTTCGACCCGGCCGCGCGCGAGCTGACGGCCGAGGCCTGCCGCGCCGCGGGCTTCCAGAGGCTCACGCTGCTGGAGGAACCCCAGGCTGCGCTGTACAGCTGGATCCAGGCCAGCGGCGGCCAGTGGCGCAAGCAGGTACAAAGCGGCGAGATCATCCTCGTCGTGGACGTGGGCGGCGGCACCACCGACCTGTCGCTGATCGCCGTGCTGGAAAAGGACGGCGGCCTGGAGCTGCAGCGCGTGGCCGTGGGCGAGCACATCCTGCTGGGCGGCGACAACATGGACCTGGCCCTGGCCTACGGCGTGGCCCGCAAGCTGGCCCAGGAGGGCAAGCAGCTCGACGCCTGGCAGACCCGCGCCCTGGCCCATGGCTGCCGCCAGGCCAAGGAGCAGCTGCTGGCCGACGCCTCGCTGCAGTCCGTGCCCGTGGTCGTGCCCAGCCGGGGCAGCAAGCTCATCGGCGGCAGCATCCGCACCGAGGTCACGCGTGACGAGGTGCTGCAGATGCTGGTGGAAGGCTTCTTCCCGCGCGCAGCCGTCTCCGACAAGCCCCAGACCCGCGCGCGCGCCGCGCTGACCCAGCTGGGCCTGCCCTATGCGCAGGACGCAGCCGTCACGCGCCACCTGGCGGCCTTCCTCTCGCGCCAGGCCGGCGCCACCGAGCAGATCGAAGGCCTCCAGGGCACGCAGCCCGAGGGCGCGTCCTTCCTGCATCCCTCGGCCATCCTGTTCAACGGCGGCGTGCTCAAGGCGCCGCAGATCGAGCAGCGCATCCTGGAAGTCGTCAACGGCTGGCTGGCCGGCGAAGGCGCGCAACCTGCGCGCCTGCTGGATGGCGCCAACCTGGACCTGGCCGTGGCGCGCGGCGCCGCCTACTTCGGCCATGTGGCGGCTGCGGGCCGTGGCGTGCGCATCCGTGGCGGCACGGCGCAGAGCTATTACGTGGGCGTGGAAAGCAACATGCCCGCCATCCCCGGCATGGAGCCGCCCATCTCGGCCCTGTGCCTGGCGCCCTTCGGCATGGAAGAGGGCACCGAGGTGGCGCTGGACACGCAGGAATTCGGCCTGGTCGTGGGCGAGCCCGTGCGCCTGCGCTTTTTCGGCTCCTCCGTGCGCCGCGCCGACCAGGTCGGCACCGTGCTGGACTTCTGGGGCCCAGAGGAACTGGTCGAGCTGCAGGAGATCGAGGCCCACCTGCCCGCCGAAGGCCGTGCGCCCGGCGAGATCGTGCCCGTCACCCTGCATGCGCGCGTGACCGACATCGGCACGCTGGAACTCAACGCCGTGCCCGTGGGTGGTGACGAACGCTGGAAGGTGGAGTTCGACGTGCGGGCCGATGTAGCGTAGCCCGCCCCGGCGGCAGGCCCGGTCCGGGCCGCGCACCGTGCCCTGTATGACTGCCGATATGCCTGATACTGCCGCCTCCGCCACCCCCTTCGCTCCCGACGCCGCCCACATCGTGGGCATCGACCTGGGCACCAGCCACACCGTGGTGGCGCATGTGCCCGTGGGCGGCACGGCGGCCGACATCGCCTTGCTGCCCGTGGCGCAGCGTGTCTCGGCTGGCGAGGTCGCTGCCCAGGTGCTGCTGCCTTCTGCGCGCTACCAGGCGGCGCCCGGCGAACTGGGCGATGCCTGGCAGCAGCCCTGGGCGGCAGTGGGCGCCGATGCGCAAGCGCCCGCCGTCAATGGCCGCTGGGCGCGTGACCTGGGCGCGGCCGTACCGTCGCGCCTGGTGGCCAGCGCCAAGAGCTGGCTGTCGCATGCGGGCGTGGACCGCACGGCGGCCATCCTGCCCTGGGGCGCGCCCGAAGAGGTGGCCCGGCTGTCGCCGCTGCAGGCCTCGGCCAGTTACCTGGACCATGTCCGGCAGGCCTGGGACCGCACGCACCCCGGCGCGCCGCTGAGGGACCAGCTGGTCGTGCTGACCGTGCCGGCCTCATTCGACGAAGGCGCGCGCGCACTGACGCTGGAGGCCGCGCGGCTGGCCGGTCTGCCTGCGGTGCAATTGCTGGAGGAACCCAAGGCCGCCTTCCACGACTGGCTGGTGCTGCAGGGCGAACGCCTGGCGGCCGAGCTGGCGCACTGCCGCCTGGTGCTGGTGGTGGATGTGGGCGGCGGCACCACCGACCTGACCCTGATCCGCGTGCAGCCCGCTGAAGCTGGAGGCCTGCCCGTGCTGACACGCACGGCCGTGGGCGAGCACCTGATGCTGGGCGGCGACAACATGGACCTGGCGCTGGCCCATCGGCTGGAGCCGCAGTTCGCCCCGCCCGGCGAGCGTCTGCCCGCCGCACGCTTCGCCCAACTGGTGCAGCGCTGCCGCATGGCCAAGGAACAGTTGCTGGCCGACGATGCGCCCGAGTCCGTGGCCGTGACCCTGCTGGGCGGCGGATCGAAGCTGCTGGCGCAGACGCGCACGGCCACGCTGCGCCGCGACGAGGTGCGCGAGGCCGTGGTCGAAGGCTTCATGCCGCTGGCCGGCCTGCAGGATCTGCCCACCCGGCGCCAGGGCGCTTTGCGCGGCCTGGGGCTGCCCTATCCTGCCGATGCGGCGATCACACGGCACCTGGCGCAGTTCCTCGCGCAGCACGCGGCTGGGGAGTTGCCCGATGCGGTTCTGCTCAATGGCGGCGTCTTCCACGCCCATGCGCTGGCCCAGCGGCTGGTGGCGCAGCTGCAGGCCTGGCGCGGCCAGCCGCTGCGCCTGCTGCACAACCCGCATCCCGACTGGGCCGTTGCACGCGGCGCAGCGGCGCATGGCCTGGCCATGCATGTCCAGAGCCGTCCGTCTGAGGATCTGCCGGAATCGGAAGATGCCCGGACTGTGCCCGCCCCGGTACCGCGCATCGGCGGTGGCTCGCCGCGCAGCTACTGGCTGGTCCTGCCCGAGAAGGCGGGTGCCGCACCACAGGGCATCTGCCTGCTGCCGCGCGGCACGGAGGAGGGCGTGCGCATCGTGCTCTCCGGCCGGCGCTTTGCGTTGCGCCTGGGCCAGGCCGTGCGCTTTTCGCTGGTGGCCAACAGCCTGGCGGCGGCGCCTGCGCAGGCCGGCCGTATCGCGGCGCTCGACGGCGAGGGCTGGGTCGAGCTGCCCGCCCTGTCCACCGTGCTGCCCGCGCCCGAGGGCCGGGACAAGGCCCAGGTCGAAGTGCAACTGCAGGCCTGCATGACCGAGGTCGGCACGCTGGAGGTGCGCTGCGTGGCCGCCGACGATGCGCAGCGCCAGTGGTTGCTGCCGTTCAGCGTGCGCGGTGCGCTGGCCGCAGATGCGCAGGACACCGGCGATCGTTCTGCCCGGCAGGGCCGGCTGGCGGACGCCGTGGCCCTGATCGAGCGCATCTTCGGCAGCCAGGCCCAGGAGGTGACGGCCAAGGAGGTCCGCCAACTGCGCCAGTCGCTGGAGCGACGGCTGGGCCCGCGCGAGGACTGGGACCTGCCGCTGCTGCGCGCACTGTTCGACGCCTTGCTGGCCCGCGCCAGGCGCCGCCGCCGCACGGCCGAGCACGAGCGCGTCTGGCTGAACCTGGCAGGCTGGTGCCTGCGCCCCGGCGTGGGCGCCGAGCTGGACGGCTGGCGCATGCAGCAGGTCTGGCAACTGCATGGCCAGGGCCTGGGCCATGGCGGCGAGGCGGCCAACCGCACCGAATGGTGGGTGTTCTGGCGCCGCGTGGCCGCAGGCCTGGACGAGGCCCGGCAGATGGAGCTGCTGGAAGAGGTTGCCGGCCACATGCAAAAGGCCGTGCAGCAGTCCACGCAGCGCAGCCAGGGCAAGTCCGCCCATGGCAGCTACGACGACATGCTGCGCCTGTTCGCCGCCATGGAAGCTGTGCCCTGGCAGTACCGCCAGGAAATGGGCCAGTGGATGCTGCAGCGGCTGAAGCACCCCGGTGAATCCGTGCAGACCTGGTGGGCCATAGGCCGGCTGGCCGCGCGCATGCCGCTGGCGGCCAACGCCCACCGCGTCATGCCGCCCGAGGCCGCGCAGGAGTTCCTGGACGCCACCCTGGCCCAGGACTGGCGCCGCAATGAAACCGCCATGTTCGCTGCCGTGCAGATGGCCCGCATGACGGGCGACCGTGCGCTGGACCTGTCCGATGCCCAGCGCGCCCTGGTGCTGGAGCGGTTGCGCGGCGCCGGTGCACCGCAGCGCTGGATCGACCTGGTGGAACAGGTCCAGCAGATGGACGCCCAGGATGCGAAGCGCAGCTTTGGGGATAGCCTGCCGCCGGGGCTGGTGCTGGTGGGGTGAGGGCTGTTGCCCAAGAAGAAGGCCCCGCAGTGCGGGGCCTTCTTCTTGGGGAGGCACTGCAGCAAGTGCAGTGCGCTGTGCTTACTGCGAGTTCCAGACGTAGTAGGCGACACCTTCGTACTTGAAAACGGGATAGCTGGCGATCACGAAATCGCGTTCAGCCGCGTTGGCTGTGTAGAAGTGCGTGCCTGTCTGCACGTTGAAGAAGCGGAACATGGGAACGGTGCCATTGCCGGCGGCCGTCTGGGCATACCAGGACGTGCCCTCGCTCTTGAAGCTGGGATAGGTTGCGAGCACGTAGTCACGTTCAGGCTGGCTGATGGTGAAGAAGTGTGCGCCGGAGGCCGTGTTGAAGAAGCGGAACACCGGGTCCAGGCCCTGCTGCGGCTGGGTGGACGCATAGAAGGCCACGTTCTCGTACTGGAAGGCCGGGTAGGTGGCCACCACATAGTCGCGCTCGGAGGCGCTGGCGGTATAGAAGTGAGCGCCGGTCTGGCGGTTGAAGAAGCGGTAGATGGCGGTGCGGGCCTGTCCGGTGTCGACGCCGCCCGTGCCCGTGTCTGCAGCAAGCCACTTCTGCACATTGGGGAAGAGCAGGTCAAAGCGCCCATAGATCGAGTTGCCACCCGTGCGCGAACAGGTCTGGTCGTCGCCGCCGTAGAGCGTGCCGACCAGCAGGCCATTCAGGAACAGGCCCGAACCGCTGCTGCCCGGCTGCGTCAGGCCCTGGTCCCAATTCACGCTGAGGTAGCCGCCATCGCGGTACCGGCAGGTCATGGTGGCATCGCTGGAGGGTTCGCAGGCCAAGGAGCGGTCATAGGTGCCGAAGCTGATCTTCTGCAGGTCGCCGCGCGGGTGGTGTATGCCTACCACCTTGGCGCCACTGGTCAGGGCCTGGGTGGACCAGCCGGCAAAGACGGCGCCTGCAGGGGCGGCTTCGTTGAGCCGCAGCAAGCTGCCGTCATAGGTGGCGGTGGCGTACAGCAGGGTGGCGCCGTTGCGCAGCGTGCGCGAGGCCGACGACAGCGTGCGGCTGTTGCACGAGGGCGTGCGATAGAACCACGAAGTCTCCAGCGTGGAGGCCACGGTCTGGGTGCTGATGCAATGGTTGGCCGTGAGGAAGTAGGGCGTTCCGGAGCCTGCCTTGTCGTTGATCAGCGTGCCCGAGCACACATAGCCCTGGCCGTTCTGGACATAGAACATGCGCGCCACGGCGTTGCGCTGCGCGCTGTAGGCGTCATAGCAGGTGGAGTCCAGGTGGCATGACAGGGACTCGTTGAGCTGGGCCGAGAACACGTTCTCGCCCTCCAGCGGCAGCGACAGGTTCTCGTACACGTGCATGACGCGCGGAATGGCCAGTCGCAGCGCATCGGCAGGCGTGCCGGGCGGCAGGTCGATCTCCAGGGTGACCTCGTCGCCGCCGCTGTCGGGAGTCCACCAGGTGCGGCCGTCGGCGCTGGCATCGCCTGCGTCCTTGTTGGCCTGCAGCAATTGGAGCACGCGCTGGCCCGAAATTTCATAGGCGCCGGCGCGGTCGCCCTGGGCATAGATGCGCAGCAGGGCGCTGCCGGGCAACTGCTCGATTTCCACACCCAGGCGAATGCCGTAGGCACCTTCGGAGCGCACGCTGACTGCGGCAATCAGCCCGCCGTCGGCCGAGGTCTGCCATTGCAGTTGCCCGCCCAGGGCCTGCGTGGTGGCGGTCTGGCTGCTGGGGCGCTGTGCGCCCACCTGCAGGGCGCCGCCCACAGTGGCCGAGGCGGCTCGCACATCCTTCCAGGTGCCCAGTTCCACGCGCAGCGGCGTGGGGGTGACGGCTGCGGGGGAAGACATGCTGCGCGAAGCCAGGAACTCCCGAGGCGTGTCCTGCGGCTGGACGCGCGAGTCCACGCTCATGCGGGGGATGAACTGAGGCACATCTGTGGCGCCCTCCTGCCCCCAGGCCAGCCCCAGGCTGCCGGCCAGGGCGAGCGCCAGCGCGACGCTGCGCAAACCCCTGCGCGCAGTGGTGTCGAAAAGATCGGTCATGAGCTCCCTCTCAACGGATTGGTGGATATTGCGAAACCCGGGCATTTTAGGTGTTGTGTGCGTGACAGCCCGGTGACGGCAGGGCCGTCCGGCGCTTCCTAGAATGGTCGCTGCGCTGCAGCGGCAGCCGGGTGCGGACACTGCGAGGACCGTGCCTGCACCACACATCTGCCCCCTGTCATCTACCAAGGATCTGATCCAGCATGAGCCATTCCTACTCCGACACCCAACTCCTGATCGACGGCCAATGGCAGGACGCCGCCAGCGGCAGGAAGATTCCCGTGCGCAACCCGGCCAGCGGCGAGGTCATCGGCCATGTGGCCCATGCCGACGTGGCCGACCTGGACCGTGCGCTGGCCGCAGCGCAGCGCGGCTTCGAGGTCTGGCGCAATGTCTCCGCCCATGAGCGCGGCGCTGCCATGCGCCGTGCCGCAGCCCTGCTCAAGGACCGGGCCGACGAGATCGCCGCCCTGCTGACGCAGGAGCAGGGCAAGCCGCTGGCCGAGGCCAAGGGCGAGATCCTGGCCGGCGTGGGCATCATCGAATGGTTTGCCGACGAGGCGCTGCGCGTGTATGGCCGCATCGTGCCCTCGCGCCGTCCCGAGGTGCAGCAGCTGGTGATCAAGGAGCCCGTGGGTCCCGTGGCCGCCTTCACGCCCTGGAACTTCCCCGTCAACCAGATCGTGCGCAAGATCGGCGCGGCGCTGGCCACAGGCTGCTCCTTCCTGTGCAAGGCGCCCGAGGAAACGCCGGCCGCGCCTGCCGCCCTGTTCAAGTGCTTTGTCGATGCCGGCGTGCCCGCCGGGGTGGTGGGCCTGGTGTTCGGCGATCCGGCCCAGATTTCCTCCTACCTGATCGCCCATCCCGTGATCCGCAAGGTCACGTTCACGGGTTCCACGCCCGTGGGCAAGCAGCTGGCGGCGCTGGCCGGCCAGCACATGAAGCGCTCGACCATGGAGCTGGGCGGCCACGCGCCGGTCATCGTGGCCGAGGATGCCGATGTGGCGCTGGCCGTCAAGGCGGCGGGGGCGGCCAAGTTCCGCAATGCAGGCCAGGTCTGTATCTCGCCCACGCGCTTTCTGGTGCACAACAGCGTGCGCGAGGAGTTCACACGCGCCATGGTGGCGCATGCCGAAGGCCTCAAGGTCGGCGATGGCCTGGTGCAGGGCACGCAGATGGGCCCGCTGGCCAATCCGCGCCGCGTCACCGCACTGGCTCATTTCATCGAGGACGCGCAAAAGCAGGGCGCCAAGCTGCTCACGGGCGGCAGCTCCCTGGGCGACAAGGGCAACTACTTTGCACCCACGGTGCTGGGCGATGTGCCGCTGAGCGCCGAGATCTTCAACCAGGAGCCTTTCGGCCCCGTGGCTGCCATCCGCGGCTTCGACGATCTGGGCGATGCCATCGCCGAGGCCAACCGCCTGTCCTATGGCCTGGCCGCCTATGCGTTCACGCGCTCCATCAAGACCGCTCACCAGTTGGCGCAGCAGGTCGAGGCCGGCATGCTGTGGATCAACCAGCCGGCCGTGGCCTCGGCCGAGATGCCGTTCGGCGGCATCAAGGACTCGGGCTACGGCTCCGAAGGCGGACCCGAGGCGCTGGAGGCCTACCTGGTCTCCAAGGCCGTGTCCATTGCCGCCGTGTGATCATGGCCGGCTGAACGATGAACGGCCCCTGAGGGGGCCGTTTTTCATGGGTGCGGCTTGCGCGCGGGAATGCGGTAGATGACGGCCGCGTACTTGGGCCGCTGCTGCTGCTCCACGACGACCCCGCCCAATCCTTCGGCGATGCGCCGGCTGGCCGTGTTGGCCTCGGCCACCGGGTAGCTGAAGGACTGCGGGGCGAAGGTTTCCGCGGCCCAGGCGGCCAGGGCGGCAACGGCCTCGCGGCCATGGCCCTGGCCATGCGCGTCCTCGCGTATCCAGATGCCGAGTTCGGGCTCGGCATCGCGCGCGCGGTGCAGGCCCAGCAGGCCGGTGAATCGGCCTGACGCGCGCTCGCGCAGCGTGAAGTTGAAGTCCGTGCCGGCTGCGATCTCCCGCAGCCATCCGCGCCAGACCGCCTCGAAATCGGCAGGCGCCGATGGCGGCTCGAACGACAGGTAGCGCGTCAACGTGGGCGTGATGCAGGCAAAGGCCTCATCGGCATCGGCGGCAGTGAAGGGGCGCAGCGCCAGGCGCTGTGAGGTGATGGTGGTGTCGCTCCACGTCATGGATGCTTTCCTCGCAACAGGGGGACAGAGAGCGTGGGGCGCTGCCGGCCTGGGCCGGCCTTAGCCGTTCATTCTGGCATGGGTCCGTGCTTCAGCCGGCATTGCGGAAGAAGGCTTCGTGCTGCGCGATCTCATGCGCGGCATGGCGCAGCTGGCGGGCCTGGTCGGGGTGGCGTTCGGCCACGCGCTGCGCCAGCGCGCGCAAAAGCGGCGGGCACTGGCCGGGGGACTGCTGCAGCCGCTGCAGGCGCAGCAGCGCGGCGCGCACGGCGCGGGCCGTGCCGTCGCCCAGCGCGGCTTCCTCGGACAGCTGGTGCAGCGCCTGGATGGCGCGGCCCACATGCAGCGCGGCCAGGCCGCACTCGGCCGCCTGCGCGCCCAGCTGCCCTCCAGCCTGCTCCGACATGCGCACCAGGCGCAGCAGCCGGTGGTACAGGCGGGCACGCCAGACGCGGCCATCGCGCGCATGGCCGGGCGTGGCGGCCATGTCCTGCAGCTCGTGGACCATCATGGAGCGCAGGCCCTGCAGCCGTCCCTGCAGGGTGACCGGCAGGATGAATCGGTAGGCCGCCCAGCCGGCCAGCGGCCCGGACACCACCGCCAGCCCCAGGGCCAGCGCATGGCCGAAGCTGGCCGTCTGCGGGTAGTGGGGCTGCAGCAGGAGCAGCAGCACCATGTTGCAGTCATAGCCCGAGAGCGCGGTGCGCTGGTGCGAGAACAGCAGTGCGCCCACGTAGACAAAGGGCAGCATCAGCCACACCAGGCCCGCCTGGCTGCTGGCGAACGGCCAGACCAGCCACTGGCAGGCCAGGGCCACCAGCACGCCCATGGCCTGGCCCAGGGTCACATGGCGCATGGTGGCCGACGGGTTCTCGAAGCCCGAGAACACGGTCAGCATGATGGACATGCCCAGCAGCATGTAGGCGCCGCCGCTCCAGCCCGAGGCCACCCACAGCAGGCCCACGATGGCGATGGCCGCGCTGGCGCGCAGCATGGCGCGGCGCGCGCCCAGCCAGTCGCTGTGCAGCACCACCGGCCATTGGCGGGCGCGGTGGCCGGGCGGCAGGGCCACGTCATGGGTGGCGGCCAGGTGGGCCTGCAGCGCAAAGCCCATCGGGGCCAGCATGTCGGCTGCGCCGGGCCAGGTTGCGGCGGACTCGCGTGCGCGTACCAGGGCCGCCGCGGCCTCGTGCAACTGCACGCGCGTCTCCAGTGCCACGGCGGCTTCGCGCAGCGCCTGCGCGGCGGCCAGGGCCTGCGCGTCGCCAAAGGCCGCAGGCGGCTCCTGCGACGGCGCGTCACGCAGCCACAGCAGGGCCGAGATCTGGGCATTCATGAGTCGGCGCAGCGCGTGCACGGCCTCGCGCGAGCGCTGCGATCCTGCGGCGTGCGGGTCCAGCCCCTCCTCGATCACCGCCATGGCCAGCAGGCGGGCGGCGATCTCCTGCGAGCCCAGTGACGAACGGCCGCGCGCCTGCAGGCTGTCGGCCAGATCGCGCAGCAGCCGGGCAAACAGCTGGCGTACCTCGGCATTGCCGGGAATGCCGCTGCCCTTGGGCGTGAACAGCCAGCCCACGAGCAAGGCTGCGAACACGCCGGTCAGCGCGGTGAACAGCCGGTCCCAGCCCAGGGCGAAGACCTGCTCGGGATGGGCGAAGTCCAGCAGCGCCACCATGGCTGCCGAATAGCCGGCCAGCATGGTGCCGTAGGCCACGAAGCTGCGCTGCAGATTGCCCACGCCCGCACACAGGCCCAGCCAGACGGCCAGGCCCAGCACCAGCCACAGCAGATTGCCCTGGGCCAGCAGCACCAGGCCCACGCCGACGGCCGTGCCGGCCACGGTGCCTGCGACCCGGAAAAAGCTTTTTTCGAGCAGTTGCCCGCGCAGCGGCTGGGATGCGGCCCAGGTGGCCATGGCGGCCCACTGCGGATGCTCCAGCCCCAGCTGCCAGGCAGCCAGCAAGGCCAGGCAGGCGGCGAAGGCCGTGCGCAGGTGCTGGCGCAGGCGCACGGGGTCGAAACCCCAGCGGGCCGAGGCCTGCAGCAGGCGGCCATAGGCATCGTGGAGGGCGCTCATGGCGCGCCTTCCGTGCGCAGCGCGGCCATGCGCGCCTGGATCTTGGCCATGCCGGCCAGCATGGCCTCGACCTCGGCATCGTCCAGGTCCTGCAGCATGGCCAGCTCGGCCTGCAGCATGGTGGCGCGCACGCGGTCCACGGCGCCGTTGCCTTCGTCCGTCAGGAAGATGCGCTTGCTGCGCCGGTCGCCGGGGTCGGCACGGCGTTCCACCCAGCCGTGGCCTTCCAGAATATCGAGCAGGCGCACCAAGCTGGAGCCGTCCAGGCCCACACGCTCGGCCAGTTCCTTTTGCGTGACGCCATCGCCCCAGGCGCGCAGGTGGATCAGCGGCGCCCAGGTGGCGTCGGTCAGGCCGTCGGCCAGCAGTTGTTCCTCGACCTGGCGGCGCCATTGGCGTACCAGGGTGACCATGAGAAAGCCGAGACGGGCGCGGGGAGGGGCAGAGGCAAAGGACATGCCTCGATTATCTTTGTAGTTCAATTAATTTGCATTGCAAATTAATTGTGCCTACATTTGATTCAAGGGTATTCCCTTGTTCTGGAAGGCAGGCCGTCCATGAAAAAGGCCCTGCGAGACGATGCCTCGCAGGGCCGGTCGATGGATGCTGGCAGCTTCAGAGCAGGCCGGGCACCCAGCGGTTGAAGAGCAGGCCCGCTACCAGCAGCCATGCGAAAAGCAAGGCGGCCAGCAGCAGGGGCTTCGTGCCTGCGGCACGCACGGCGCGGACATGGGTGGTCAGGCCCAGGGCCGCCATGGCCACGGCCAGCAGGGCATTGTCCAGCTGCACGCCCACCTGCACCACGGCGGCAGGCAGCACGCCCAGCGAGTTCACACCGGCCATGGCGACAAAGCCCAGCGCGAACCAGGGAATGGTGATGCGGCGCGGCTGGCCATCGCTCACCTGGCTGCTGCGGTTGCCGCGCGCCACCGCCATGGACAGCAGCAGCAGGAAGGGGGCGAGCATCATCACGCGCACCATCTTGGAGATCACCGCCACGTCGGCGGCTTCGGGCGCAATGGCTTCGCCGGCGGCCACGACCTGGGCCACCTCGTGCACGGTGGAGCCCACGTACAGCCCGTACTGCGCGGGCGACATGTCCAGCCAGCCGTGGGCAGCGTTCCAGTGGAACAGCGCGGGATAGAGGAAGGTGCCCACGGTGCCGAAGACCACCACGGTGGCCACGGCCACGGCCACGTCTTCGGCACGTCCCTTGATCACGGGTTCGGTGGCCAGCACGGCAGCGGCGCCGCAGATGGAGCTGCCCGCGCCGATCAGCACCGTGGTGCGCGCATCCAGCCCGAAGACGCGGCGGCCCAGCCACTGCGCCAGCAAGAAGGTGCTGCCCAGCACCAGGGCATCGACCACCACGCCGGCCATGCCCACATGGCCTATGTCCTGGAAGGTCAGCCGCAGGCCGTAGAGCACGATGCCCGCGCGCAGCAGGCGCTGCTTGGCCAGGCCCACGCCGGCATGGCAGCTGGGCGCCAGGCGCGGATAGACGGTGTTGCCGATGACCAGGCCGATGCAGATGGCCAGCGTGAGCGCGCTCAGGCCCGAGCCGGCCAGCAGGGGCTGGCGTGCGCCCCAGGTGGCGGCTGCGGCAATGGCGCCTGCCAGCAGCAGGCCGGGCGCAAGCTCGGTCAAATGGCGAAGCCAGCCAGGGAGGGAGGAGCGTGGGAGGGAAGTGGTGTTCATGGTGCCTGCGCGCCGCGTCAGGAGCGCGGTGCATGGGAGGCACTTTAGATTTCTTGGCTATATTCGTATAACGAATAGTTTTTGTAGCATCAACCGGGGAAACAGGTTGATGCCTCGTCCAGACTGCTTGCCATGCTGCATCTCACCCTGCGCCAACTTGAAATCTTCTGCGCCGTTGCCCAGGCCGGCTCCACCGTGGCGGCGGCCGATGCCGTGGCCCTGTCGCAGTCGGCCACCAGCGCCGCGCTGCAGCAGCTGGAGCAGGCCATGGGCGCCCAGCTGTTCGAGCGCGTGGGCCGGCGGCTGGCGCTCAACGACGCGGGGCGCGCCCTGCTGCCCGAGGCGCTGGCGCTGCTGGAGCAGGCCAGGGGCATAGAGCAGGCGTTTTCGGTGCGGGCCGCCAGCCTGCCCGTGCGTCTGCGCGTGGCAGCCAGCACCACCATAGGCACCTATGCGCTGCCGGCTGTGCTCGCGCACCTGGCGCGCAGCCAACCGCACCTGAGCGTGGACCTGCAGATCGCCAACACGCGCGAGGTGGGCCAGGCCGTGGAATCGCTGGACGTGGACCTGGGCCTGATCGAGGGCACCAGCCACTGGCCCGGGCTGGAGGTCGAGCCCTGGATGCGTGACGAACTCGTCATCGTGGCCGCAGCACAGGACCCGCTGGTGCAGGCTGCCGGCCAGCGCCCGCTGGGCGTGGCCGCCTTGCGCGGTGCGCGCTGGCTGCTGCGCGAGCCGGGCTCGGGCACGCGCGAGATGGTGGAGCATGCCTTGCTGCCGCATCTGCACCAGCTGCCGGCCGCCGCCACGCTGGGCAGCTCCGAGGCCATAGCGCGCTGCGTGGCCCAGGGCCTGGGCATCAGCTGCCTGTCGCGCGTGCTGGTGCAGGCCCTGGTCGTGTCAGGAGAACTGGCCGTGCTGCCGACCACGCTGCCGCGCATGTGGCGCGATTTCTCGCTGGTGCAGCGGGCAGGCAAGCGCCGCTCGCCTGCGCTGGCGGCCTTCGTGCAGGCCTGCAGGTCCCAGGCGCAGGAATGAGCCCATGCTACTTTTGCAGCGGTATCGGCGTGTTGCGCGGCACGGGCACGGCCGTGACGCTGTTCTGCGGCGAGCCTTCGATCACGCGGTCCGAGTAGGTCATGTAGACCAGGGTGTTGCGCTGCGCATCGACCATGCGCACCACGCGCAGGCGCTTGAACAGCAGCGAGATGCGTTCGGTGAACACCTCGTCCTGCTGCTTGAGCGGAGCAGGGATCTGGATGGGTCCGGTCTGCACGCAGCTGATCGAGGCTTCGGCGCGGTCCTCGGCCAGGCCCAGGCCACCCTTGATGCCGCCGGTCTTGGCGCGCGAGACATAGCAGGTCACGCCCGCCACCTTGGGATCGTCATAGGCATCGACCACGATCTTGTGGTCCGGGCCTATGAACTTGAACACCGTGTCCACCGCGCCCACCTGCTCGGCGCGCGCACCGCAGGCGCCCAGCAGCAGCGTGGCCAGAGCGGCCGTGAGCAAGGCGCGGCCGTTCATGTCAGGCCTCACCCGCCACATGGCGGCGCAGGTGTTCGAGGGCTTCCTCGACCTGGTCCACCAGCACCAGGCACAGGTCGCCGGGCGTCAGCCGCGCCAGCGCGTGGTCGATGGCGTTGAACTCACCCTGGATCTGGGTCACGTAGTCGGTGCGCGGTGCGCCTTGCAGGCCTTGCTGCAGCAGGGCTAGGACTTCACCGTCGGCGCGGCCGCGCTGGCAGGCATCCTGGTAGAGGATGACGTCGTCGAAGGCGCGGCCCAGAATCTGTGTCTGCTCGGTGATGTCCTGGTCGCGGCGGTCGCCCGCGCCGCTGATGACCACGCTGCGGCGCTGGGCCGGCATGGCATCCACGGCCTGCACCAGGGCGCGGATGGCGTCGGGGTTGTGGCCGTAGTCGGCGATCAGCGTGGCGCCACGGTAGTCCATGACGTTGAAGCGTCCGGGGGCGTTGTCGCTGTCGTTGACGAAGCCGGCCAGCCCGCGGCGGATGGTCTGCCACGGCAGACCCACGCCCCAGGCGGCGGCGATGGCGGCCATGACGTTCTCCACCTGGAAGGTGATGGTGCCGTTGCGCGTGATGGGGATCTCGCGCAGGGCGATGGTCTCGCGCCACGAACTTTCGGCCGCAACGATGCTGTCGCCGTCCACGTAGACCACGCGGTTGCCCTGGGCGCGGTGCGTGGCCATCACGGGGTGGTGGCGGTCGGCCGCGAAATAGATGACCTTGCCCGGCGAGGTGGAGGCCATGGCCGCCACCAGCGGGTCGGCGGCGTTGAGCACGGCATAGCCGTCGGCGGCCACGTTCTGCACGATGACGCGCTTGAGCACGGCCACGTCTTCCACCGTGGTGATGTAGTTCAGGCCCAGGTGGTCGCCCGCGCCCACGTTGGTGACCACGGCCACCTGGCAGCGGTCGAAGCCCAGCCCTTCGCGCAGGATGCCGCCGCGCGCGCATTCGAGCACGGCCGCATCGGTCTCGGGGTGGGCCAGGGCGTTGCGCGCGCTGCGCGGGCCCGAGCAGTCGCCGCTGTCGATCTGGCGGCCGTTGACGTAGACACCGTCCGTGTTCGTCATGGCCGTGCGCCAGCCATGCGAGGTGAACAGGTGGGCGATCAGGCGCGTGGTCGTGGTCTTGCCATTGGTGCCGGTGACGGCCACCAGCGGGATGCGGCCATCCTGGCCGGGTGCGAACAGCTCATCGACCATGGGCACGCCCACGTTGCGGGGCTTGCCGAAGGACGGCGCCAGGTGCATGCGCAGGCCCGGCGCGGCGTTGACTTCGACGATGCCGCCGTTTTGCTCCTCCAGCGGGCGCAGCATGGTCTCGCAGACCACGTCCACGCCGCAGATGTGCAGGCCGATGGTCTGGGCGGCCTCGACGGCGCGCGCAGCGATGTCGGGGTGCACGTCGTCCGTCACATCGGTGGCGCTGCCGCCGGTGGACAGGTTGGCGTTGTTGCGCAGCACCACGCGCTGGCCCTGGGCCGGCACGGATTCGGGCGTGAGCCCTTCGGTGGCGATGCGCGCGATGGCGATGTCGTCCAGGCGGATCTTGGTCAGCGCCGTGCCGTGGCCCGAGCCGCGGCGCGGGTCCTGGTTGACCAGCTCGACCAGTTCGCGGATGGTGTGCTGGCCGTCGCCCAGCACCTGGGGCGGCTCGCGGCGCGCAGCGGCCACCAGCTGGCCGCCGACCACCAGCAGGCGGAAGTCGTGGCCCGGCAGGAAGCGTTCGACCATGATGTCGTCGCCGAATTCCGAGGCGGTGGCGAAGGCGGCCTTGAGCTGCTCGTGCGTGGTGATGTTGACCACCACGCCCTTACCCTGGTTGCCGTCCTGGGGCTTGACCACCACGGGCAGGCCCACTTCCTGGGCCACGAGCCAGGCTTCTTCCACGTCCTTGACGGGGCGGCCCAGCGGCACGGGCACGCCGGCGGCGTGCAGCAGGCGCTTGGTCAGGTCCTTGTCCTGGGCGATGGACTCGGCCACGGCGCTGGTCTGGTCCAGCTCGGCGGCCTGGATGCGGCGGGCCTTGGAGCCCCAACCCAGTTGCACCAGCGAGCCCGAGGTCAGGCGGCGGATGGGAATGCCGCGCGCCACGGCCGCATCGACGATGGAGCCTGTGGAGGGGCCGATGCGCTCGTCCTCGTCGAGTTCACGCAGCTCGGCCACCACCTTGTCGGCGTCGAAGGGCGTGTCGGCCAGTGCCGACTGCAGCAGCGCACCGGCCTGTTCCATGGCCAGGCGGCCCACGGATTCCTCGGTGTACTCCACCACCACCTGGTAGGTGCCGGCTTCCACGGTCTCGTGCGTGCGGCTGAAGGTCACGGGGCAGCCGGCCTGGGCCTGCAGCGACAGGGTCGCCACTTCCAGCACATGGGCCAGCGACAGGCGCTGGTCGGCACCGTGCGGCTGTAGCGTGCCGATCTTGGGAAAGCGTGCGCGCAGCCGGTCCTCGAACCCTGCCAGGGCCGAGTAGTCACAGTCGCCGGGCTCGCATTGCACGATGGCTTCGATGGCGGTGCTGCGGGTCCAGAGATTGGGGCCGCGCAGGGCTCGGATGCGGGTGATCTGCATAGTGTCTTCTTTCGGAGGGCAGGCCCGCGTCGCCGGGCCTGCCTGCATGTCATCGTGTGGTCGGGCTCAGGCGGCGGCGGTGGAAACCGCAGCGGCGGCCGGCGTGTAGTCGAAGGTCTTGATGCCGGCGACGATGAGGTCGGGGGCAATGTCCATGGACCACGCCGCGGCAATGGCAGCGAGCAGGGCCGGCGTGTCCGGGCGCAGGCCGCCGGGCAGGCTCAGCGCGTCCAGCGTGCCCAGCACGCGCTCGGCGGCGCCCGTGGCCAGGATCACCTGGTTGCCGCGCACGAAGACGGCACGGCCTTCGCTCTCGCAACGGTGGGCCGCGACCACGGGGCTGTCTGCCTGCATCGAATAGAACAGCACCTCGCCGTCGCACAGGCGGGCCAGGTCGGCCACCTGTTCGATGTCGGCATTGAGCACGCCCGCGCCTTCGTCCAGCACCACGTCGATCTGGGTGCGCATCACGCGCGTCATCTGCGACTGCTCGTGCACGTCATGGTCGGGCAACTGCTCGAAGCCGTCCATGTCGGTGACCACGCCGACCAGACAGCGGTCGTAGGCCAGGCCTTCCTCCAGGATGGAGCGGGCCGTGGTCTGGATGACGGCGGCCTGGGCCAGGCGGTTGGTCAGCAGCCGGTGGGCGCCGGCCCAGTTGGCGGTATTGGTCTTCTGCGTCTGGCGGTTGGACAGGAACATGCCCTCGCTGCTGGCCACGCCCGTGAGCTTGCCCGACAGCTGCAGCAGCCAGCCCACCAGGCGGGCCGTGAAACCGTTGTTGCGCGTGCCGGCAATGCCGACCAGGGGGATGCGGCCGGCGCCCGTGCCCTCTTCGGTGCGCGGGAACAGGTGGTCGGCGATGGCCATGCCCACGGGGCGCGGCGCGCCGCTGGTGGGCTTCAGATGCATCAGCAGGCCGGGGCCGGCGTTGACTTCGAGGATGGCGCCGCCCTGCTCCTTCATGGGGCGCGAGACGTCCTGCAGGATCATGTCCATGCCCGCGATGTCCAGGCCCACGATCTTGGCGGCCAGCGTGGCCATGTAGGCCACTTCGGGATGGACTTCGTCGGTGCAGTCGATGGCCATGTTGCCGTTGCGCTGCAGCAGCACGCTGGTGCCCTGGGCAGGAATGGTGTCGGGCGTGACGTTCTGGCGCTTGAGTTCCAGCTTCACGGCCGGGGCTTCGAGGTTGATCCAGTCCAGCGGGTATTCCTGCTCGGGGCCGCGGCGCGGGTCCTGGTTGACCACGGCGACCAGTTCGCGAACCGTGGACTTGCCATTGCCGGCCACGCTCACGGTCTCGCCACGGCAGGCGGCAACCACCTTGCCGCCCACCACCAGGATGCGGTGCTCGGTGCCGTCGATGAAGCGTTCGACGATGACGTCCGAGCCTTCGGGCTGGGCCAGCGCGAAGGCGGCCTTGATGTCGGCCTCGTCGCGCAGGTCCAGCGTCACGCCGCGTGCGTGGTTGCCGTCCGAGGGCTTGACGGTGACGGGAAAGCCGATGTCCTGCGCCACTTCCCAGGCTTCCTCGGGGCTGTGGACGATCTGGCCTTCGGGCACGGGCACGCCGCAGGCGGCCAGCAGGCGCTTGGTGAAGTCCTTGTCCTGGGCAATGCCCTCGGCGATGGCGCTGGTCTGGTCGCTCTCGGCGGTCCAGATGCGGCGCTGCGCGGCGCCATAGCCCAGTTGCACGAGGTTGCCGTCATTGAGGCGGATGTGGGGGATGCGGCGCTCGCCGGCCGCATCGACGATGCAGCCCGTGCTCGGGCCCAGGTAGCGGTCGTTGATCTCGGTCTTGATGGCCTTGATGGCGGCCTTCAGGTCGAAGGGCTCGTCATTGATGGCGGCCATGATCAGCCTGTGGCCATGGGCCAGGGCCGTGCGCGCCACGGTTTCCTCGGGGCAGCGGAAGACCATGCGGTACACCCCGCGCTGCGAGATCTCGCGGGTCTGGCCGAACTCGGCAGGCATGCCCGCCAGGTTCAGCAGCTCGATGATGATGTGCTCCAGCACGTGGCCGCACCAGGTGCCGCCTTCCAGGCGCTGGATGAAGCCGCCGCGCTCGCCCACGCCGCAGTGGTGCTCGACCAGGTCGGGCAGCCAGGCCGTCAGGCGCTCGTTGAAACCGGGAAGCTTGTTCGAGGGATAGTCCTCCAGCTCGCCCAGATCCAGCCAGACCTCCAGCACGGGACGGTAGGTCCAGACGCTGGGTCCACGCAGGTAGGTGGTGCGCAAGAGTTGGATGTCTTTGAATTTCGCCATGTCGGTCAACGGGTAAGCGTGAACGACGACCCGGATTCGGATCGCCGGAGAATGGGAGAGGATTGTGCGCCCAGAAAACCCATGCGCAGTGTTGTCAGCCTAAACCAGGGTTGGCGCGTTGAGCAGGGTATGCCGTGCAACGCGCGGGATATCCACCGGGGAGCTGCGGTTGCCCGCATGACACCAGGAGCCGCCAGGGGCGGGAAAAACAACTCAACATGCAAGAACACCATTCTGTGGACGTTTCGGCCTTCCTTGCCAGCCCCCGCGGGGCTGAGCTGCGAGCCAGGCTCGCTTCCAATGAAAACGTGCTGGCCCTCGCCACGGTTGACCTGACCCTGGATATGCGCTTCGGCGAAGGCTGGGTTGTCCTGACCAACCAGCGCCTCATCGCCTGTGATCCTGAGGATCAGCGATGGAGTGAGTGGATACTCTCTGTCGATCAGAATTTGCGTACGCTGGACCACGGCGGCGTGGGCAACCTCGAATTGCATGGTCCTGCGGCTCGGCTGGCGCTGTGGCGCTTCACCTTGCGCCACCAGGCGGGCGTATTGCGCCTGCTGCAACAGTTCGATCACCAGCGTGAGCGCATGGCGCGTGGCGAGGACTTCGACGGGCCCGAGGACGATGTGCCCCGCTGCCCGGCCTGCCAGACCGAGCTGCCGCCCGAGGCCGACGAATGCCCGGCCTGCGCACGCCAGCAGGGTCCGCAGACCTCCACCTGGGTGCTGCTGCGCCTGTGGCGCTTTGCCCATCCCTACCGGCACCAGCTGCTGCTGGGCTTTTTGCTGACCCTGGCCTCCACGGGCGCCACCCTGGTGGCGCCCTACCTGACGATTCCCATCGTGGACAAGATCCTGATCCCGTTCCAGAACGGCCAGCAGATCGACAGCAGCCTGGTGGTCTTCTACCTGAGCGGCCTGCTGGCTGCGGCCCTGGTGGCCTGGGGCCTGGGCTGGGCGCGCACCTTCGTGCTGGCCAAGGTCTCCGAGCGCATTGGCTCGGACCTGCGCACGACCACCTACAACCACCTGCTGACGCTGTCGCTGGACTACTACGGCAGCAAACGCACGGGCGACCTGATGGCGCGCATCGGGGCGGAAACAGATCGCATCAATTTGTTTCTATCCTTGAACGCGCTGGATTTCGCCACCGATGTGCTGATGATCGTGATGACCTCGGTCATCCTGTTCTCCATCAATCCATGGCTGGCCCTGGTCACCCTGGTGCCGCTGCCCTTCATCGCCTGGATGATCCACCTGGTGCGTGACCGCCTGCGCACGGGCTTCGAGAAGATCGACCGCGTCTGGTCCGAGGTGACCAATGTGCTGGCCGACACCATTCCCGGCATCCGCGTGGTCAAGGCCTTCGCCCAGGAAAAGCGCGAGGCCGACCGCTTCGCCCAGGCCAATCTGGTCAACCTGCAGGCCAACGACAAGGTCAACAAGACCTGGTCGCTGTTCACGCCCACGGTGACGCTGCTGACCGAGATCGGCCTGCTGGTGGTCTGGGGCTTCGGCATCTGGCTGGTGGCGGGCGGCCAGATCACGGTCGGTATCCTGACGGCCTTCATCGCCTACATCGGCCGCTTCTACAGCCGCCTGGATTCGATGAGCCGCATCGTCTCGGTCACACAGAAGGCGGCAGCCGGCGCCAAGCGCATCTTCGACATCCTGGACCACGTGAGCAACGTGCCCGACCCGGTCAACCCGGTCAAGCTGCCGCGCGTGCAGGGTGCCATCACGCTGGACAACCTGACCTTCCGCTACGGCAGCCGCGCCGTCATCAAGAACCTGGATCTGCAGATTCGTCCGGGTGAAATGATCGGCCTGGTCGGCCACAGCGGCTCGGGCAAGAGCACCCTGGTCAACCTGATCAGCCGCTTCTACGACGTGAGCGAAGGCTCCATCCAGCTCGACGGCGTGGATGTCCGCCGGCTCAAGGTGTCGGACTTCCGCAGCAACATCGGCCTGGTGCTGCAGGAGCCCTTCCTGTTCTTCGGCACCATTGCCGAGAACATCGCCTACGGCAAGCCCGACGCCACGCGCGAGGAAATCGTGGCGGCCGCGCGTGCGGCCCATGCCCATGAATTCATCCTGCGCCTGCCGCATGGCTATGACTCCCTGGTCGGCGAACGCGGCCAGGGCCTGTCCGGCGGCGAGCGCCAGCGCATCTCCATCGCGCGCGCGCTGCTGATCGACCCGCGCATCCTGATCCTGGACGAGGCCACTTCTGCCGTGGACACCGAGACCGAGAAGGAAATCCAGAAGGCGCTGGACAACCTGGTGCAGGGCCGCACGACGATTGCCATCGCCCACCGTCTGTCCACGCTGCGCAAGGCAGACCGCCTCGTGGTCATGGACCGGGGCGAGATCGTGGAAGTGGGGCCGCACGACGAACTGATGGAAAAGCAGGGCGCCTACTGGCGCCTGTACCAGGCCCAGGCGCGGCGCGCCGAAGAGGATGCCCAGGCCGCAGGCCTGACCCTGGTCGCAACCACCATCGAGGAATAAGCCATGTCCACTGCCCAACATTGCGCCGCCGGCGCCGATCTGAGCCGCGTACGCGTGGAGCGCAACGCCCATGGCCGCCTGGTGCTGATCCTGGCCGACGGCACGCGCCATGAATCCGTGGTGCCCGTGCGCGCCTTTCCCATTGCCGCGCCGCTGCAAGGCCTGTCCCTGGTCTGTGCCGATGGCAGGGAGGCGCTGTGGGTGGACCACATGGACCACCTGCCCGCGCAGGCCCGCACGCTGATCGAGCAGGATCTGGCCGTGCGCGAGTTCGTGCCCGTCATCCAGCGCATCCGCAAGGTGTCCAGCTATTCCACGCCCAGCACCTGGGACCTGGAGACCGACCGCGGTCCCGCGCAGCTCGTGCTCAAGGCCGAGGAGGATATCCGCCGCCTGTCGGGCCGCACGCACCTGATGATCACCAGCCAGGACGGCGTGCAGTTCAGCGTGCCCGACAGCACGGCGCTGGACCGTGCCTCGCGCAAGATGCTGGAGCGTTTCCTCTAGCGCCTGGTCAGGGTGGTTTCGGGGTTTACCCTTGGTTTGAGGCAGGGCTGGGCGTCTTTCAAAAAAAGCGCTTCAGTTCTTTCAGGTTCTGTCGATGATGAGGCGACGGCGGGAAATTCCCGCCCACAGCACACATCCAGCAAGAGGGTCGAGCCATGCCAATTCCACCTGTTGACCGATCGCCCATACCGTGGCGCCCGCAAAGCGCCGATCTGTACTCCACCGGCGCGTCGGGCGCGGTGCCCGTGCGTCCCGTGAACGCTGCCAATCCTGTCGAATCCACGGATCGCATCGGCGAAGGCCGTGTGATTCGCGATCCTGAAAAACCGTCCGTGGTGGACCAGGAAAACCGCGACTGGACGCTGGCCGAGGAGATCAAGCAGAAGGAAGAGGTCGAGGAGCCGCCCAAGGAGCCGATTTCCAAGCAGCTCATCGAGTTCATCCAGTCCATGTGGCGCGCCAGCGCCATGGCCGTGGAGCAGGCCCAGGAGGTCAGCAAGGCCGATGACGTGGCCCGCAACAAGCTGCAGGTGCGCGAGGAGCCGTTGACCTATTCGGAACCCAAGGTCAAGCGTACCGGCGGACTTTGAGTGTCAGTGGCTGAATGCGCAGGCTCAGTCCTTTGAGCCTTCGCCTTCCTTCGTGTCCCTGGCAGCGGACACGGCTGCGGCATGCTCGGCGGCCTTTGCCTCTTCGGCCTGCGCCTTGGCCTTCGCCTTGTCGCGCTCGGCGCGGTACTTGACGGCAAAGGCCTGCACTTCCGCATAGGAGACGTAGCCGTCCTTGTCGGTGTCGGCCTCGTCGAAGGCCGCCGCCAGGCGCGGGAACAGCGCCACTTCGGTGCGGCTGAGCTTGCCGTCCTTGTTGAAGTCCAGCATCTTGAATTCGCGCTGGGCCTTGATTTCCCCCTTGGTCAATGGCGCCGGGCTGGCCGAGGCCTGTCCGGTGGACGCCTTGTCGGCCGTCTCGGCCGCCTGCGCGCGCGCGGCGGGCAGCATGAAGGCGCTGGTCAGCAGGACGGCAGCGGCGGCCTGCAGCACAGGCGGCCGGCGCAGCAGGGCGGAGCGGTTCATGAGGGGAAAATGCATGGCACCTATTTGGGCATGGAACCGGTGTCTGCAAGCCAGGGATGTGCGCCCTTTGCAATTGTTTACTTCAGCGGATCGGCGTCCGGATTGGAGACGCCGCTGTTCACATGGCCTGCGGGCACATGGCGGGCCGCCGAGCTGACATGGCCCGATTGGTCGTCGAAGAAGAAATCCGGCTCGAACTCGCGCAGGAAGGGGCCTTTTTCCAGGCCGCCGAGGAACATGGCCTCGTCCACGGTGATTCCCCAATCGAGCAATGTGCGGATGGCGCGCTCGTGCGCCGGCGCACTGCGCGCCGTCACCAGGGCCGTGCGAATGCGCATGGTCTGGGACGAGTCCGCCTGCTGCTGAAGCCGGTGAAGGGCTTGCAGCAGGGGTTTGAACGGCCCTTCTCCCAGGGGCGTGGCGGCATGGGAGACCTCATGGCGCAGAAAGGCCGGCAGCCCGCCTTGCTGGTAGATGCGCTCGGCCTCGTCGGAAAACAGCACGGCATCGCCGTCGAAGGCAATGCGCACTTCCTGCGGGTAGCGGTCGCCTGCGGGCGTGGAGTCGACCATCACGCGCGCCGCGGGAAAGCCGATGGACAGCGCCCTGCGCACATCGACTTCGTTGGCCGAGAGGAACAGGTGGGCGCCCAGCGGCCGCAGGTAGGAAAACGGATCGCGCCCGCGCGTGAACACGCCGCGCTCTATGTGCATGTCGGCCGCCTTGGCCGAGGCGAACACGCGCATGCCGCTGGCCGGGTCGTTGCGCGAGAGCATCATCACCTCCACGCGCTGCACTTCGGGCGTATTGAAGGCCAGCAGCTTGCGCACCAGCGGGAAGGCGATGCCCGGGCGTGCCGGCTGGTGCACCAGGTCCAGCTGGCGGCGCATGTAGGCCTGCTCGTCGCCCGCATCGAACAGCCGGTTCTCTTCCTCGAAGTCGAACAGTGCGCGCGATGAGATGGCAACGACCAGCTTGTCTTGCAGGGTCACGGGCATGGCTTGGCGCTTGTCGCTATTTGACGAACTGGTTGAGCTGGATGATGGGCATGAGCACGGCCAGCACGATCAGGGCCACGACCATGCCCATGGCCACGATCAGCAGCGGCTCCAGGATGGTGGCCAGGTGCATGGCGCGGCGCTGCACCTCGGTGGACAGCTGGTTGGCCGCGCGCTGCAGCATCACGGGCAGCTGGCCGGTCTGCTCGCCCAGGCGGGCAAACATGGAGATCAGGCCCGGGAAGCGCTTTTTCTGCGCCAGGGCCGAGGCCAGCGGCGCGCCCTCGCGCACCAGGGCCAGCGCGTCCATGGCATCGGCGCGCAGCGCGCGGTTGCCCAGCGTTTCGGCGGCGGCCTGCAAGGCCTTGAGAATGGGCACGCCCGCGCCCGCCAGCATGGCCAGCGTGCCGGCAAAGCGTGCCGCGTTGTAGTTGCGCGCCAGCCGGCCGATCAGCGGCAGGCGCAGCCACCAGGCGTCGAAGCGCTCGCGCAGCACGGGATTCTTCATGGACAGCCGGAATCCCACGGCGCCCAGCACCAGGGCGACCAGCGCGGCCCAGCCATAGCTGCGCACGAAGTCGCTGAGCGCCAGCATGGCCACGGTGAGCCAGGGCAGGGCGCGCTTGGTGCCCGCGAACACGCTGGCCACCTGGGGCACCACGTAGCTGACCAGGAACAACACGATGACGATGGCCACCAGGGTCACGATGGCCGGGTACAGGGCTGCGCCAATGAGCTTGGACTGCAGGGCCTGGCGCGATTCCAGGTCGTCGGCCAGCCGCTCCAGCACCGGGCCCAGGCTGCCGCTGGCCTCGCCGGCGCCGATCACGGCGCAGTAGATGTCGGAGAATTCGCGCGGGTGCTGGGCCAGTGCGCGGGCAAAGGTGGAGCCTGCGTTGACCTCGGCGCGCAGCGCGGCCACCAGGTGGTGCTGGCGCGGGTCGTCGGCTTCTTCGGACAGCGCGGCCAGTGCGCGCTCTATGGGCAGGCCTGATCCGACCAGCCCCGCCATCTGGCGCGTCCACACGGTGAGCCCTGTGGAGCCAAGGACGGGGCGGGTCAGCCAGCGCGAGGCGCCACCCTGCGGGCCGGACGCCGACCCCGAGGCCACGATCTCCACGGCCATGGGCACCAGGGCCTGGGCGCGCAGCTGGCTGCGCGCAGCGCGCGCGTTGTCGGCTTCGATCGTGCCCTTGCGGGTCTGACCTTGGGTATCCAGGGCTTCGAAGGAAAAGGCAGGCATGCGCGGCGGGAGTCGGGAGGGGCTGGGGAAGGATGGCGTTCAGGAAACGCCAGGCGGCGATCCAACCCCCGATGGTAGCCGCTGCCGGTGACGGCTGGATGGCGAGGCCGTCTCGGGCCTCGTCCCCAGGTCCCGGAGGTTCCTATGCCGGCTGGGCGGCCAGGTCCGCTTCGTTGAGCTGGATGGAGCGCAGCGAGGCCGGGCGTTCCATCAGCGGCTGGCCGTAGTCGCTGAACTCGGGCAGCGCGGGCAGCAGCTTCATCATCGTCCCCCAGCGCAGGTAGCTGGCCATGAGCACGTCGGCCGCGGTGAACTGGTCGCCGCACAGGTAGCGCCTGCCGGCCACGGCCTGGCGCAGCGTCTGCACCACGTCGTCATAGCGGCCATAGCCGGCGGACATGGCCTGGTCGGCCGTCTGCTGCTCCAGGTGGCCCTGGCTCTTGGCTGTCATCAAGGCGTCGACGGGGCCGGCCAGGAAGAACATCCAGCGGTGGTAGACGCCGCACAGCGGGCTGTCCACGGCCGGCGCGAGCCTTCGTTCGGGGAAGATGTCGGCCAGATAGGCAAGGATGGCGGCCTGTTCGGTGATCACGGTCTCGCCATGCACCAGGGCGGGGACCTTGCCCATGGGGTTGATGGCCAGGTAGTCGGCAGCCTTCATGGTGCTGCCGAATTCCAGCCGCACGGGCTCATAGCGGGCGCCGCATTCCTCCAGCATCCAGCGCGCGATGACGGCGCGCGAGCGGGGGTGGAAGTAAAAGCGCAGAGGCTTGATCGAGTCGTTCATGAAGGCTCCCAGTGGTTTGAATGCATGGCGAGAAGGCCATGGGAGCGACTGTAGGAGGCCATGCTGACAGTTTTTGTCAGCAGTGGTGTCAGCGGACCGTGTAGCCCAGTTGCCGCGACCAGCGTTCGATCAGGCCGCTGCGGTGGTCGGGATAGCGTTCCTGCAGATCGGTGACGGAGCGCACGCGGTCGGCGCGGAAATGGCGGAAGTCCTGGCGCAGTTCGCACCAGGCCGCAAGAATGCGCCGCTGATCGAAGAAAGCCATGGCAAAAGGCCAGATCCGGCGCTCGGTCGGCTGGCCCTTCTCATCCGTGTAGTGCAGCAGCACCCGGTGCTGGCGCCGTATCGCCAGGCGCAGCGCGGTCTGCCAAGGCTCGGTCACGGATTCGTGGCAGATGGGCGGCACCAGCAGGCCGCTGGTGTCCACCTCGATGCGCAGCTCCAGCGGCAGCGCGCTGCGTATGCGGTCCAGCGCGGCGGTGGCGGCCTGGGCGAGCTCGGGGTCGGCCTGGCGGCTGGCCCAGCGCGCGCCCAGCAGCAGGGCTTCCAGCTCATCGGGCGTGAACATCAGCGGCGGCAGCAGAAAGCCGGGCCGCATCTCGTAGCCCACGCCCGGGTCGCCCGCAATCGCGGCACCCTGTTCGCGCAGGGTGGCGATGTCGCGGTACAGGGTGCGCAGGCTCACGTCCAGCTGCCGGGCCAGCACCGGCCCGGCCTGGGGCAGGCGCGCGCGGCGCAGCAGGTCGATCAGCTGCAGCAGCCGGGCGGAGCGGCTCATGCCTTCAGCGGCCCATGACGCCGGCCGTGATCTCCAGCGAGCGCAGGCGCAGGTCGCGGTCATACACGTCGCTGACCAGGATCAGCTCGTCGGCCTCGGTGTCGGCCTGCAGCTTCTGCAGGCGCGTGCGCACCTTGTCCGGGCCGCCGATGGAGGCCACGGCCAGGAAGTCGCCGATGGCGCGGCGCTCCTGCTCGCCGAGCTGGGCCGCATAGTTCTCGATGGGGCGCGGCAGCAGTCCGCGCCGGCCCGTGATGATGCCCAGCACGCGCTGGTAGGTGCTGCTGGCCAGGTACTCGGCCTCGTCATCGGTGGGCGCGGCGATCACGGGTGCGCCGACGATCACGTAGGGCTTGGCCAGTTGGGCCGACGGCTTGAACAGGCTGCGGTACAGCTGTACGGCCTGGTAGAGCATGCGCGGCGCGAAGTGCGAGGCAAAGGCGTAGGGCAGGCCCAGGTGGGCGGCCAGCTGGGCCGAGAACAGGCTGGAGCCCAGCAGCCAGATCGGCACGTTGGTGCCCGCGCCCGGCGTGGCCACCAGCTTTTGATCCGGCGTGACCGGGCCCAGCAGGCGCTGCAGCTCCATCACGTCGCGCGGGAAGTCTTCCTCGGTCTCGACGCGGTCGCGGCGCAGGGCGCGCATGGTGGCGCCATCGGTGCCGGGCGCACGGCCCAGGCCCAGGTCGATGCGGCCTGGGTACAGCTCGGCCAGCGTGCCGAAGGCTTCGGCCACCACCAGCGGGGCATGGTTGGGCAGCATGATGCCGCCCGAGCCCACGCGGATCTTCGAGGTGCCGCCTGCAATGTGGCCGATCAGCACGGCCGTGGCCGAGCTGGCGATGCCGGGCATGTTGTGGTGCTCGGCCAGCCAGTAGCGCTCGAATCCCAGTGCCTCGGCCTTGCGGGCCGTGGCCAGCGCGATGTCCAGGGCCTCGGCGACGGTGCCGCCTTCGCGCACGGCCACGAGGTCGAGCATGGACAGACGGACTTCATTGAATGATGTCATGGCAGGTTCCAACTTCCAGTTCACGGTGGGTGGGGGCGGCGCGGGCCTTGCCGCGCCAGGGCATTCCTGGTGCGCGTTCGCGCACTCAGTTTCTTCTGGACATTTCCCGCGCGCAGGTGATGCCCAGCACCACGCACCAGACCAGGGGGAGGATGGCTGCCGCCAGATGGTTCTCGCCCTGCTGGATGGCCAGCCAGGACAGCGGCAGCGCCACCAGCGCCGACAGGCGGATGACGCGGCGCAGCTGGCTGGTGGACAGCCGTGACTTGAACCACCACAGGGCGATGTAGCTGATCAGGCTCAGCGTGGCGACCCACAGGAACAGGTCGCCGCCATAGGGAGCGCTCCAGGCGCGTAGGGATTCCAACATGCCGACCATTGTGGCAAACAGGGATGCCCCGTGCTGCGCAGGGTCGGGCGTGGCCGCCTGCGCCTAGTCGCGCGTGACGCGCAGCACTTCCTCGGGCGTGGTGATGCCCTCGCGCACCAGGCGCTCGCCGTCGTCGCGCATCAGGCGCATGCCCGCGGCCAGCGCGGTGTCGCGGATCTCGGCCTCGCTGGCCTGGCGGTGGATCTGCGCGCGGATGGTGTCGTCCACCACCAGCATCTCGAAGATGCCGGTGCGCCCCCGGTAGCCGCTGGGCTCGGTGGTGTCGATCTTGCGCACCAGGCGCTGGGCCAGCACACCCAGCAGGGAGGACGACAGCAGGAAGGGTTCCACCCCCATGTCGATCAGGCGCGTGACGGCACTGGAGGCATCGTTGGTGTGCAGCGTGGCCAGCACCAGGTGGCCGGTCAGCGAGGCCTGGATGGCGATCTGCGCGGTCTCGAAGTCGCGGATTTCGCCGATCATGATCACATCCGGGTCCTGGCGCAGGATGGCGCGCAGGGCCTTGGCGAAGGTCAGGTCGATCTTGGCGTTGACCTGGGTCTGCCCCACGCCGGCCAGCTCGTACTCGATGGGGTCCTCCACCGTCATGATGTTGCTGTGGCTGGCGTCCATGCGCGACAGTGCCGCATACAGCGTGGTGGTCTTGCCCGAGCCCGTGGGGCCGGTGACCAGCACGATGCCGTGCGGCTGGGCCGTCAGGTGGGTGAATCGCCTCAGCGTCTCGCCCTGCATGCCCACGGCCTCCAGGCTGAGCTTGCTCTCGCTCTTGTCCAGCAGGCGCAGCACGGCGCGCTCGCCGTGGGCGCTGGGCAGGGTGGAGACGCGCACGTCGATGGCGCGCGTGCCCAGGCGCAGGCTGATGCGGCCGTCCTGGGGCAGGCGCTTTTCGGCGATGTCCAGGTCGGCCATGATCTTCAGTCGCGAGATCAGCGCTGCATGCAGTGCGCGGTTGGGCTGCACGACTTCGCGCAGGTCGCCGTCCACGCGAAAGCGCACGCTGGAATGGCGCTCGTAGGGCTCGATGTGGATGTCGCTGGCGCCGTCGCGCGCGGCCTGCGTGAGCAGGGCGTTGAGCATGCGGATGATGGGCGCGTCGTCGGCCGTCTCCAGCAGGTCCTCGACCGCAGGCAGCTCCTGCATCATGCGCGAGAGGTCGGCGTCGGACTCGACCTCGCTGACCACCAGGGCAGCGCTGGACTCGCCCTGCGAGTAGGCGGCGCTGATGCGGTGGGCCAGCGTGCCCGCGTCCAGCATCTGCCAGCGCTGCACCGCATGCCTGCGCTGGACTTCGGACAGGGCCTGCCAGTCGGGCGAGGGGCCGTGCCAGAGCAGGGGCTCGTGGCCGTCGTCCTCGATCAGTAGCTGGCTGGTGCGCGCAAACGCATAGGGCAGGGGATAGCGCATGGGGCCTTCCTGCCTCAGAGCGCGCCGGGGGCTGCCGGCACGGCGGGAGCGGCGGGCTGCGGCTGGGTGAAGTCGATCAGCTCGGGCCTGGCGCCCGGCACGTTGACGATGGTGGCCGGGTTGGTGAACGAGCCGGGGTCCGGCTGCGGCGTCAGCGTGGGCAGCACGGGCGCGGCATTGACCGAGCGCAGCAGGGCGCTGGGCTCGGGCTGCAGGCTCTGTTGCTGCGCGCGGATGGCTTCGTAGCGCTCGGAAGAGACCTGGTTGGTGGCAGTCGCATCGCGCATCACCACGGGGCGCAGGAAGACCATCAGGTTGGTCTTGTTGCGCTTGCGGTTGGTGTTGCGGAACAGGTTGCCCACGACGGGAATGTCGCCCAGCAGAGGCACCCGGTCCTCGGCCTGGGAGTAGTTGTCGTCGATCAGGCCGCCGAGCACGACGATGTTGCCGTCCTCGACCAGCACGTTGGACTCGATGGAGCGCTTGTTGGTGGTCAGGCCGTTGGTGTCCTTGCGCGTGGACTCGTCCACCGAGGAGACTTCCTGGAACACGGCCAGCTTCACCGTGCCGTTCTCGTTGATCTGCGGGCGCACGCGCAGCATCAGGCCCACGTCCTTGCGCTCCACGGTGGTGAAGGGGTTGACCGTGCCGCCCGTGGAGTTGCTGGCGTACGAGCCCGTGACCATGGGCACGTTCTGGCCCACGATGATGCGCGCCTCCTCGTTGTCCAGCGTCATCAGGTTGGGCGTGGACAGGATGTTGGCGTCACCGCTGTTTTGCAGGAAGTTGGCCAGAAAGCCCAGCGTGTCCTTGCCGTTGACGCGCTGCGTGAAGCCGAGGTTGGTGCCTCTCAGGCTGGACAACGTGTCTCCTGTGATGGCGCTGCCGTCGAGGCCTCCATCCTTGACCAGGCCGAGCAGGTTCAGGATGTTGGCGCCCGCCACATTGGAGTTCGTGCCCAGGGTGCCGATCACGCGGCCGTTGTTGCTGAGCATGGCCTGCCACTGGATGCCGAACTGGGCCAGCCGGTTGTCCTTGATTTCGACGATCAGGCTTTCGATCAGCACCTGGGCGCGGCGGCCGTCGAGCTTGTCGATCACGGCGCGCAGTTGGCGGTAGACGGGCGGCGGTGCCGTGATGATCAGCGAGTTGGTCGAAGGATCGGCCTGGATCATGCCGCCCGTGGAGGGCTGCTGGGCCACGCCCAGCGCGCCGCCCCCGCCGCCGCTGCCCAGGCCCGAGGACGAGCCCATGCCCATGGATGCCGTGCCGCTGGAGTCGCGCGAGACCACGGGCTGCGAGGTGGGGATGGAGGACATGCCGCCGCCCTGCGGCAGGGTGCCGCCCGCCCCGGGCTGGCCGCTGGCCGTGCCGGCGGCCGTGGCCTGGGCGCCGATGGCGGCGCGCAAGGTGGCGGCCAGCGCCACGGCGTCGGCGTTCTTGAGATAGACCACGTGGATGTTGCCCTGGTCGCCGCCGCCGTTCATGGCGGGCTGGTCCAGCCGCGCGATCAGCGAGCGCACCTGGGCCAGGCGTGCCGGGTTGGCCGCGCGCAGCACGATGGAGTTGCTGCGCGGCTCGGCCATCAGCGAGGTCTTGAAGGCGTTGTCGCTCTGTCCCGGAATATTGGCGCCGCCTGCGGTCACCGTGAGGCCGCCGGGGCTGGCCGTGCCGCCTTCGATCAGGCGCGAGACCAGGGCCACCATGTCGGTGGCCACGGCATGGCGCAGCGGGATGATTTCGACATCGGTGGCGTTGGACACATCCATGGTCGCCACGATGCGCGAGATGCGCTGCAGGTTGTCTGCGTAGTCGGTGATGACCAGCGAGTTGTTGCCCGGGTTGACGTTGATGGTGTTGTTGGGGCTGATCAGGGGGCGCAGCACGGGCACCAGGTTGGCCGCGTTCTCGTAGTTGAGCTTGAAGATCTGGGTGACGATCTGGCTGCCGGTGCTGCTGCGGCCCGCGCCCACGGCCACTTCGCTGGCCTGCAGCTTGGCGTCGGCTTCGGGGATGACCTTGTACAGGCCGGCCGATTCGACGATGGTGAAGCCCTGCAGGCGCAACGCGGCCAGGAATTGCTGGTAGGCGGTGGCGGGCGGCACGGGCTTGTCGGTCAGCAGCGTGATCTGGCCCTTGACGCGGGGGTCGACCACCACGTTGCGGTTGGTGATGGCGCCGATGGCACGCGAGACGGCCTCGATGTCGGCACCCGAGAAATTCAGCGTCACAGGCTCGCCCGGACGCAGGCTGGGCGTGGCGCCGGCCGGTGCATTGGTCTGCTGGGCAAGGGCGGTGCCAGCGGTGCAGGCCAGCATGGCGCTGACGGCCAGCGTGTGCAGGGTGTTGCGCCAGAACGGGGTCGTGTGCTGCTGAGTCATGGATCAACCAAAGGAAATGATGGACCGGGGCCCCTGGCGCCGTCCCAGAATGTTGAGCAAGTTGGACAGCGCGGTTTCGCGCTCGGGGCTGGCCGAGGCCTCGCCCTGGAAGTGCAGCCGCTGGCCTACCCATTGGCCCTGGCCGCTCAGGCGCAGGTCGCCGGTCAGGGTACTGAGCTGCAGCTGCGGACTGTCGCCCCCGAGGATGTCGAGCCGGTAGCTGCCCAGCGGGCGCAGAGGGGACAGCCGCGAGGATACGGCCAGCGCCTCCAGCCGCGTGCTGCCGTCGCTGCGCCAGCGCCCCGATTGCCACAGCAATTGCAGTTGCAGGGCCTGCGTGGCCAGCCGCAGCTGGCCTTGCAGGTCCACCGTGTTCCAGGGCGTGCCCAGGCCGGACAGCAGCGAGGCAGGCCAGCGCGTGTCGCTGTCGTGCACCACGGCGCTCAGGCCCTGCCAGCGCGGCAGCAGGTCCAGCACCACGGGCGTGGGTGTGCAGCATTCGCTGCGCAGCTGAATGCGGGCACCGTCCAGGCGCGGGCGCAGCGTCCATTCCAGCCGCGTGGGCAGGGCCGTGCGGTCGCGGCTGCCGGCGCCTCCGGTGAAGGCCAGGGAGGCCGAGCCGTTCCACAGCGTGCCGCGCGGTTGCAGCAGCAGTACCTGGCCCTGTGTGGCGGAATCCACGCCGCGTGCCAGCCAGGCGGCGGGTGCCCAGACGACGGTGGTGGCCACCAGGCCGCACAGGGCGCCTGCCAGCGCCCACCCGCGCGGTGAGCGCAGGACAGGCTGGGAGCGGGGCTGGCGGCGCATGCTCAAGGTGCCCGCGACGGATCGACAGGCAGGTCCAGCACCAGGCTGCCATCCCAGCGCACGGCATCGGCAGCGCCTGCGGCGCTTGCAGATGCACTGCGGGCCAGCTTCATCTCGGCGGGAACGGCGTGCGTGTTGCTGCGGACCTGGGCCAGCCAGCGCGCCAGCGCGGCGGCGGGCGCGGCCTTGAGCGTGATCTGTGCGCGGTCGCCCATCCAGTTCAATTGGGCGGAGGCGCCCAGTTCGGCGGACAGCGAGCTTTGCAGCAGCGCCTTCGCATCGCCGACCACGGGGCGTGCGTTGCTGCGCAGCTGTTCGGCCTCGGCCTGCAGCAGCTGCATCTGGCGCAACTGGCGGTCTGCCTGGGCATGGCGTTCGGGCGCGGTGCGCAGGCTGTGCAGGGCGGGGGCCAGGGCCAGCCACCACAGCAGGGCCAGTGCCACCACGCCACCGGCCAGCAGCGTCATGTTCTGTTCACGCGGCGCCAGGGCATTCCAGCGCGCGCGCAGTGGGGCCAGGCTTTGGCGGGATGCGCGCATGTTCATGGCCGGGCCTCCTGGGCAAGCAGCAGGTCGGCACCGTCGCGCTGCAGTCGCAGGCCGCTTGCGGCCAGATGTTGTTGTGCCTGCTCCAGTGCCTCGGCCTCCAGCGAGACGCCCTTGAGGCGCAGCTGACGGTCCTGGTAGTCCATGGCCTGCGGCAACTGGCCGGCAGGCAGGGCCCGGGATGCGGCGGCCAGCAGGGGTTCCAGGTCGCCCTGCGTCAGCGCGCCGGCGCTCTGGCGCAGCGTGGCGACTTCGCGCTGCATTTGAACGGGCGCATCGACGATGACGGGAACGCGCGGAAAGCTGGTGGCCAGCGTGGAGCGCACCTGGACCTGCTTGGCCGCGATGGCGCGGTTTTCGGTCCAGGCCCAGGCATTGAGGCCTACCACCTGGGCCAGCAGTGCGAGCGCGGCACCCCAGCGCGCGGCCTTCCATTGCGGCGCGCGCAGAAAGCTCTGCCAGCCGTCGAGCATGCGTCGGCGGGTGCGGCTGCCGCCGCCCAGGTCGAGGTCGAACTGCGCCAGGTCCCAGTTTTGTGCGCGGGCCGCCAGGCCGCGCTGGGCGTCCGTCAGCAGGCTGACGGGGCGCTGCAGGGCCTCGGCGGCGCGGGCCAGCGCCGGGTCCGCCTGGATCGGGGTGTCGGGGGGCAGGGCCTGCAGCAGGGCGGCCAGCATGGCGGGGTCGGCACTGTCGGTGCGCAGCGGCAGGCAGGCCAGCGAGTCCATGCCTTGCGGGGCCGTGCTCAGGCCGGTGGCCAGCAGCCAGGCCGATTCAGGCGTGCCCACGGCCCACAGCTGGGGCGTGGACTGGGGCGGGCATTCGGGCACGATGCGGCCCACGGGCCGGCCTGCGGACTCCAGGGCCTGCAGATGGGCATGGAGCCAGGCCTTGTCGCAGGCGGCAACCCAGCAGGGCTCGCCCGCGCGTGCCTGAGGCTGCAGCGCCAGATGCAGTTGGGAGGGGTCGTCGAGCAGGCGCTCTTCCAGCAGCCCGTCGAGCACGGCACGCAGGCGCACATGTCCACGCCGGCTCCCCGTAGGCACGCCATGGGGGAGGCTGACCAGATGCCAGGACAAGGCCTGGTGCGGCACCACGGCAACCGTCTGGCCGGTGCGGCCAGGATCGGGCAGCAGGCCTGCTGCGGCGTGGCCATGCCGGTCGGCGCGCAGGCCGTCGCTGCTGAGTGCGTAGGCGTATTCGCCAGCGGGGCCCGCAGGCAGATGAAGAATCAAGGTGCTCATGGACGGAAGCGGGCATTGTAGGGGCCGAGTGTGACAGGCATCTGTCACGGCGCGGGAGCTTCGGGCAATCCCCAGTCCCCCCTCTCGCGCCAGATGGTAGTGACTGTCATGTTGTTGCGCCGCAACATGGAGCGTTCGCTGGCCACGATCTCGCCCAGGCGCATGCGGCCACGCGCCTCGAAGAAGCTGGTGGCGACCGACAGGTTCTGTCCCTCGAATTTCTGAGGCAGGCCCAGCGCGTTGGAGGCATCGGCCAGGCTGCGCAGCGGGCGCGATGCGCGCAGTTGCACCAGCTGGCTGGCTTGGGACCAGGTCAGGTCCTCCACGCTGGCCCAGATGACTTCGGCGCTGGCGGTGTTGAGGTTGACGGGCGTGTTCTCGGGCAGCAGGGTGATGTAGGGCTCCAGGCGCGAGACGACCTCGGGCGGCAATCCCAGCCAGCCGAACTGGCTCAGCGTGCGCGGCATCAGGAACTGCGCGCCCTCGCCGGCGGTGGCCGCTGCGCGCAGGGCCTGGACGATCTGGGCGGCATAGGCAGGGGGCAGGTTCAGGCGTTCCAGCAGGCGTGCCAGCGGGCGCAGGGTTTCGGGCTTGTCGGGCGCGCCCAGCAGGTTGCGCAGGTTCAGGCGCGACTGCAGGTCGATGATCTGGCCCGAGAGAAAGGCGTCCTGCATGTCGGCCATGCCGTCATCGACCTGGCTGACGTTGTTCTGCGCCGCAAGAAACGTGGACAGGCGCGCCTCCTGCAGCGGCACGGCCCAGGGTTCGGCCAGGTGGTCCACCTGCAGGCTGGTGCGCGCATCCTCAGCCAGCACCACGCGCGACCAGTCCAGCGCACCCAGCAAAATCCAGGCGGCCTGCATGCGGTTGCGCTCGGCGGTCTCGACCTCCACGCTGCGCCACTGCTGCCACAGTGCGGTGGCAGCAAAGGTGGCGACCAGCGTGACCGTGAGCATGGCGGCCAGCAGGGCCACGCCGCGATGGCGGCGGCGGACGGGCAGGGTGCGGGGTGCGCGCATCATGATCGGCTGTTGGATCGCAGGGGGTTGACCCAGTCCATGGTGACGCGGCCGGGGACGGCGCTGTCGGGCGGCAGGGTCAGTTCGACGCGTATGCCGTCAGGAATCGCGGGCAGCTGTGCGCTGCTGTTGGTGCCGCCGGATGGTGGATTGGGCGTGCCCGTGCCGTTGTCCGAGCCGCTGGACTGCGGGTTGCTCCAGGCGTTGTCACGGTAGTAGTACAGGCGCCACTGGTCCAGGGGCAGCAGCACGGTTTCGCGGCGGCGCTGGTCGTCCGAAGGATTGCGTCCCCATTGCGCCCCCTGGTTCCAGGCCTCGCGCCACTGGGCACGCGTGCGCAGCGGTGGCGACTGCCAGCGCAGCCACTGGTCGCGTCCGGCTGTCTGGCGGCGGGCCCAGGCCACGACCACGGCGCCATCGTCCACGGCGGCACTGCTCTTGCGGGTCATGCGCAGCACCTGGCCATCCCAGTCGATGACCTGGGCGTGCTCCAGCGGCATCAGGGCTTCGAGGTCGGCATTCCACTGGGCGATCACGGTCTGCAGCACGATCTGCTGCTCGTTGCGCGCGCGAATGGTCTCCTGCGAGCGCACCATGCTGTCCAGTCCGCGCCAGCTCACCAGGGCCAGCAGGGCCATGACGGCGATGGCCACCATCAGCTCCACCAGGGTGAAGCCTTGCGCGCGGGAGAAAGGGCGCAAACGCATCTAGAAGCGGCCCACAATGGTCGATACCCGCAGCACCGGATGCTCGGCCGTGACGACCAGGGCATCCACGCGGCGGAAGCTGGGGTTGGGCGTGGGGCGCACACTGAGCTGGACCTGCAGCTGCCGGCTGCCCTGCTCGCAAGTGAAGCTGTTGTCGCCCACGGGCGGCATCTGGCGCGACAGGCGCAGGCGCACCAGTTCGTTTTGCGCGCACAGCTGGGCCAGCAGCACCTCGGACTGGCGCTCGGCATTGCGAGTCAGGGCCGATGTGGCCTGCAGGCCTGCCATCAGGGCAATGCCCACGATGCCCAGGGCCACCAGGACCTCGATCAGCGTGAAGCCGTGCGGCAGGCGCCTTGGCGCGCCGTGCCTGCGGCGTGGTCCGTGGATGCCTGTCATGGCAGGGATTGCACGGCAAAGGGCCGCAGTCCATCCGTGGCCACGCGCAGCGGCGGGCTGTTGGAGTCGCGCAGCGTCAGCGTGACGGACTGGGGAGGAATCAGTGGCTCGGGGCCAAGGATCAGCGGCGTCGCCGGCTGTGCCTGCACCCCGGGCTGCAGCCATTGCGAAGGCAATTGCGCACTGGCTGGCAGGCCCTCGAAGCGAAAGCCCTGCGGCATGGGCCGCCAGCGCACGGGCACGCCGTTGGCTCGTGCCTGTGCGCGGGCCGATTCCAGCAGTGCGGCCAGGCGCTCGGCCTCGCGTTCCAGCTGGGCCTGCCCGCTGTCGCGCAGAGACAGGCTTGCGCCGGCAGCGGCAATCGCCATGATGCTGATGACCACCAGCAGTTCCAGCAGGGTGAAGCCGCGCGAAGGAATGGTCAGGGTGGGCGCAACCGTCTGGCGGGGCATGAGAGCAGGCAGGCCCGCCGGGAGTGCGGGCCTGTGGTGCGGTGCAGCGCGGCGCTTGCGGGCCATCGCCCGGGCCATCGACTTACTGCCAGCTGCCGATGTCGGCATCCTTGCCCTCTCCGCCGGCCTGGCCGTCGGCACCGAAGGACATGATGTCGATGGGGCCCTTGATGCCCGGATTCAGGTACTGGTACGGACGGCCCCAGGGATCATTGGGCAGCTTTTCCAGATAGGGCTTCCAGTTGTTGGGCAGCGGTCCGCTCGTGGGACGGATGATCAGCGCCTGCAGGCCCTGCTCGGCCGTGGGATAGCGCTGGTTGTCGAGGCGGTAGAGCTTGAGCGCCTGGGAGATGTTGGTGATGTCGGTGCGTGCAGCCGTGACGCGGGCATCGTCGGCGCGGTCCAGCACGTTGGGCACGATCAGGGCCGCCAGCACGCCGATGATGACCAGGACCACCATCAGCTCGATCAGCGTGAAGCCGCGCTGGACGGCGGTGCGCAGGGCAGGCAGCGGACGGCGGGGAAGGCTGGTCATGGAACGGTGCAGCAAATTGGACATATCGCTCCATCATAATCGCGCGATGGTGACACTTTCATTGAACCGGGGCCAGGCCCGGACCTGGCACGTCAAGGCGGCCACATTCGTGCTCTGGCTGCTGGCGGCCGGCATCGTGGCTTTCTGGGCCATGCGCCTGGGCAATGGCGGCGCGGGGTCGCCCGTGCCACCGGCTCCCCCCGAGGCACTGCAGGTCGATGCGCCCGCGCTGGCGCAGGCCCTGGGGGGCGTGGCCGCTGCTCAGGGTGTTGCTGTGCCCGTTGCGGCGCCTGTGGTCTCGCGCTATGCGCTGGTGGGTGTGCTGGCCGGTCGCGACAGCGGCGGCGGCGCGGCGGTCATCGCCGTGGGCAACCAGCCGGCCAAGCCGTTTCGCGTGGGGCGTGCCGTGGAAGAGGGCGTGGTGCTGCAGTCGGTTTCGGGCCGCGAGGCGCGCCTGGGTCCCAGCGTCGATGGCCCCGCCTCCATCACGCTGCAGCTGTCCCTGCCCGACAAGCGCTGAGTCCGGTCAGTGCGGCGGCTGCAGTTCCAATACCAGCCAGCCGCCAAAGTCAGGCGCCGGCAGCGTCCACTGGGCCGCCTGAGGCAGGGCGTTGCCTTCACGCATCAGCCATTGCACGCAGCGCGCCACGCCGGCATGGGTGATCCAGACGATGTCGCGCCCGGCGCCGTCGTCCTTCGAGTACATCCTTGCCTGCTGCAAGGCCTCGTCCACCCTGCGCAGCATGGCGGCCAGGGACTCTCCCCGGCCCGGCGCGTGCCCGGCAAGGTCTGCCGCCCAGGCATCGATGGCGCTGCGGTCCAGCGCATCCCATGGCTGGCCTTCCCACTCGCCGAAGTCCATCTCCAGCAGGCGGCTGTCCGCCGCCGATGCCAGGCCGGGCCGCAGTGCCTGCAGGGCCTGTGCCAATTGATGGCATCGGCGCAGTGGCGAATGCGCCAGCAGGCAATCCGCAGGCAGGGCGAGGTGCAGGGCCTGCGCCGCATCGGCCGTGGCCTGGGCGTCGGCCTCCATGTCGAGCCGGCCATAGCAGGTGCCGGGCTCCACCAGGGGGCGGGCATGGCGTACCAGCCAAAGGCGCGGCGTTGGGAGAGCGTTCATTGCATGCGCATCAGCACAGCGGCGGCGCCCAGCAGCATGGCCAGTTCACAGACCTGCTGGGCGGCGCCCAGGCAATCGCCCGTCATGCCGCCCAGGCGACGGCGCAGCCAGCGCACCATGGCGGCCGTGACCAGGGCGCCGGGCAGTACCAGGCCGATGACGAGCGGCAGGCCCGCCAGCCACGCCGACAGCGCCAGGGCGGGCAGGCACCAGAGGATTGCCGCGACCAGGCCCCTGGCAGCCAATGGCCGACCCGCGGCGTGCAAGGCCTTGGAGTGGGCGGCCTGGCCCACATAGGGAAGGCATTGCATGAGGGCCAGCGGCGCCATGCGCGACAGCACATGGATGCTGCACAGCAGCAAGGCCGCCCATTGCACGCGAATGTCGACCAGCAGCGCGACCAGGGAGACCCTGGCCAGCAGCGCCATCACCAGCGCCATGGCGCCGTAGGCTCCCAGGCGCGAATCCTTCATGATTTCCAGCGCGCGCTGGGGCGGGACAAAGCCGCCCAGGCCGTCGGCCACATCGGCCAGTCCGTCTTCATGCAGTCCCCCGGTCAGCCACAGCGTGGCCACGGTGGAGAGAACGGCAGCCACCAGAGGCATCCAGGGGCTGGGTGCCAGCAGCCAGCCTGCGGCCAGCAGCCACGCCGCGCCCCAGGCGCCGACCAGCCAGCCCACGCCCGGCAGATGGGCCACGCTGGCGTGCTGCATTGCCGGACTCCAGCCGGCCCAGGCCGCAAGCCGCCCGGTGACCGGAATGCGGCTGAAGAACTGCAGGGCCAGCAGGAAATGGCGTATGGGCTGCATGTCTGGACAGCCGAGGCGGGCCTTACTTCAGGAAGAGCTGGTAGGCAGGGTTACCGGTTTCCTCGACCCAGGGGTAGCCCAGATTGCTCAGGAAGGCGTCGAATTTCTTGCCATCCTTGGCAGGCACCTGCATGCCGACCAGGATGCGGCCGTAGTCGGCGCCCTGGTTGCGGTAGTGGAACAGCGAGATGTTCCAGGTCGGCGCCATCAGGCTGAGGAACTTGAACAGTGCGCCGGGGCGCTCGGGGAAGACGAAGCGCAGCAGGCGCTCTTCCTGCGCCAGCGGCGAATGGCCGCCGACCATGTGGCGCAGATGCTCCTTGGCCATGTCGTCGAAGGTCAGGTCCAGCGCCTCGAAGCCCTGCTTCTCGAAGTTCCTGGCGATCTTCTCGGACTCGCCGCGCGCTGCCGTGGTCAGGCCCACGAAGACATGGGCCTTGTTCTCGTGGCTGATGCGGTAGTTGAACTCGGTCACGTTGCGCGGGCCGCCAGGCAGCTTGCCCACGACTTCGCAAAAGCGCTTGAAGCTGCCGCGTTCCTCGGGGATGGTCACGGCAAAAAGCGCCTCGCGCTCCTCGCCCACCTCGGCACGCTCGGCCACGAAGCGCAGCCGGTCAAAGTTCATGTTGGCGCCGCACAGGATGGCGGCATAGGTCTCGCCCCTGGTCTTGTTCTTCGCGACGTACTGCTTGATCGCCGCCACGGCCAGGGCGCCGGACGGCTCGACGATGGAGCGCGTGTCCACGAAGATGTCCTTGATCGCGGCGCAGACGGCATCGGTATCGACCACCACGTAGTCGTCCACCAGGCCCTGGGCGATGCGGAAGGTCTCCTCGCCCACCAGCTTGACGGCCGTGCCGTCGGCGAACAGGCCCACGTCGGCCAGCTCCACGCGGTGGCCAGCGCGCACGGACTGCAGCATGGCGTCCGAATCCTTGGTGTGCACGCCGATCACCTTCACGTCGGGGCGCACGGCCTTGATGTAGTTGGCCACGCCCGAGATCAGGCCGCCGCCGCCGATGGCGACAAATACGGCATCCAGGCGCGGGCTGCCCAGCTTTTGCAGCTGGCTCAGCATTTCCATGGCAATCGTGCCCTGGCCGGCGATCACATAGGGATCGTCGAAGGGGTGCACAAAGGTCAGGCCCTTTTCCTTTTGCAGCCTGACGGCGTGCTTGTAGGCGTCGGAATAGCTTTCCCCGGCCAGTTCCACCTCGCCGCCCAGCGCCTGTACCGCATCGATCTTGACCTGCGGCGTGGTGGTGGGCATCACGATCACGGCGCGGCAACCGAGCTTGCGTGCGCCCAGCGCCACGCCTTGCGCATGGTTGCCGGCCGAGGCGCAGATCACGCCCTTTTCCAGCTGCTCGGCGGACAGGTGTGCCATCTTGTTGTAGGCGCCTCGCAGCTTGAAACTGAACACCGGCTGCTGGTCCTCGCGCTTGAGCAGCACCTTGTTGTGCAGGCGGCGGCTCAGCGCCTTGGCGGGCTCCAGGTCCGACTCCACGGCCACGTCGTACACGCGCGCGGTAAGGATCTTGGTCAGGTAGTCGGCAGGGGTCAGGGGGTGGTTCATCGTCGGCGAAAGGCTGGAGAGCAGCAGGCCGGGAGGCGGCCCGTCGGTGTCAGGCGGCCATCATAGGCGCTTGTGACTCATGCTGCAGTGCAGCGTCCAGGCTGGGCCAGGGACGACAAAGGCAAAAAAAAGCCCCAGGCTGTAAAGCCGGGGGCTGAATCCACCAATAGAGGAGGTGGAGGAGACAACTGGTGCGATGCAGGGTGAAGTTGGTTCACAATCTGCAGTCCATCTGGAGGGGTGTCCGGGTTAACCCTTCAGATAACGCTTGGGTGCATTGTATGCACGGCAGGTGCTGCGTTGCAACAAAATCAGGGTTTTTGTGTAGTTGATGCAAAATAGCAACAGTTTTTTGAGGACGCAACAATGGAATGCACAGTGAGTTGGACAGGCGGCACGACCGGCATGCGCTCGGGCATGGGCTTCGTGGCGGAAACGGGCAGCGGCCATGTGGTCAATATGGACGGGGCGCCGGATGCGGCCAATCCTGCCAATGGAGGCCAGAACCAGGCACCCCGCCCCATGGAAATGCTGCTGGCAGGCGCAGGCGGCTGCACGGCCTACGACGTGGTGCTGATCCTCAAGCGCGGCAGGCACGCGGTCAAAGGCTGCAGCGTCAAGCTCACTTCGGAGCGCGCGGACAACGACCCCAAGGTGTTCACCAAGATCCACATGCAGTTCACCGTCAGCGGCACCGGCCTGCCAGCGGGCGCGGTGGAGCGGGCCATTGCCATGAGCCACGACAAATACTGCTCGGCCACCATCATGCTGGGCAAGACGGCCGAGATCACCACGGGGTTCGACATCGTCGAGGCCTGATGTGTCTGGGGGCTTGGGTCCGTGCCTCGGCAGGGACTCGCCAAGAATGAAGAAAGCGGGCCGGGCCCGCTTCTTTTTTGGCTGGATGCAGCTCCCGTCGTTTCAGAAGCTTCGGATCTCAGATGCGGTGAGCGGTCGTCGTCATGACCTTGGCGGCCAGGCGCATCAGGGCGCGGGCGGGCGGCGGCAGCTCCAGCGCGCCGGCTTCGCGCGCAGCGGCGGCATGGCGCTCCTCATCGTCCTTCATGCGGGCCACCACGGCCAGCGAAGGGCGGTCCTCCTCGGGCAGACGGCCCAGATGGGATTCCAGGTGGGCGGAAACCTGCTCCTCGGTCTCCACCACGAAGCCCAGGCTGGCGGCGTCACTGATCTTGGCGGCCACCACGCCGATGGCGAATGCCCCGGCGAACCACAGCGGGTTCAGCAGGCTGGGTCGGTCGCCCAGGGCGTTGAGCCGGTCGCGGGTCCATGCCAGGTGATCGGTTTCCTCGCGGGCCGCCTCCAGCAGATGCTCGCGCAGCACCATGTCGCGCGTCACCATGGCCTGGGCGTTGTACAGCGCCTGGGCGCAGACCTCTCCGACATGATTGACGCGCATCAAGGCGCCCGACAGGCGGCGCTGTGCCTCGGTCAGCTCACCTTCCGCGATGCCGGTGGCGGGCGAGCGCTCGGCCGCGGAAGGCTGTGCAAACAGGGTGCGAAGCGCCGCATCGGCGGCAGTCAGTATCTTGTCCATGGGCGGTCCCTAGAGCGGAAAATCTTGGCAAATTCAGGGTCTGAACGGTACACCAGGACGACATGCCCTCTCTTTGTGCAAGCGCAACAAGGCCGGCGCGATGTTCGGGTTGGGCCTGATTGTGTTGGTCTGCAGGTTTGTTGCGGCAGTGCAACGAAAAACGGGGGTTCAAGCCCGTTTGTGGGTGAATTTCTTTGCATGGGCAGCGGCGGTCTGGTGCAATAGGCCCTAACTTCCCCACCAGGAGGTTGGCGCGGGAAACCGGTGGAGCCTCAGGCCAAGCCTCTCTTCCTCACGACCGGCGCCCTTCTAAACCTTGGAGTAACTCGTAATGAAAAAATCTCTGATTGCCCTGGCAGTGCTGGCTGCTTCCGGCGCCGCAATGGCTCAATCCTCCGTGACCCTGTTCGGTATCGTGGACACCAACGTTGCCTACGTGAACAAGGACGCAGCTGGCGACAGCCGTTATGGTCTGGGCACCAGCGGCGCTTTCACGAGCCGTCTGGGCCTGCGCGGCACGGAAGACCTGGGTGGTGGTCTGAAGGCTGGCTTCTGGCTGGAAGGCGAAATCTTCGGTGACGATGGCAACGCCAGCGGCTTCAACTTCAAGCGTCGTTCCACCGTGAGCCTGTCGGGCAACTTCGGTGAAGTGCGCCTGGGCCGTGACCAAGTTCCGACCTTCCAAAAGCTGACCTCCTACGACCTGTTCAGCGCCACCGGCATCGGCCAGTTCATGGGCTTCCGTAACTGGGCTGCTGGCCAAGGCGCCGACGACAACGGCATCCGCGCTAACAACCTGATCTCGTACTACACCCCCAACTTCGGCGGTTTCAACGCCGGCTTTGGCTACGCTTTCGACGAAAAGCAAACCATCGGTACTGCTGACAGCGTCGGCCGTTACATCGGCGGTTACGTTGCATACGACAACGGCCCCCTGAGCGCCAGCCTGGGCGTTGCCCAGCAAAAGACTGCCGTTGGCGGCCTGGCTACCGACCGTGACGAAATCACCCTGGGTGCTTCGTACAACTTCGGCGTTGCCAAGCTGAGCGGCCTGCTGCAACAGACCAAGTTCAAGCGCGACATCGGCGGCGACATCAAGACCAACTCCTACATGCTGGGCGCTTCGGCTCCCGTGGGCGGCGTGGGCGAAGTCAAGCTGCAGTACGCTCTGTACGACCAGAAGGCCATCGACTCCAAGGCTCACCAGATCACTCTGGGCTATGTGCACAACCTGTCCAAGCGCACCGCTCTGTACGGCAACCTGGCATTCCTGAAGAACAAGGATGCTTCGACCCTGGGCCTGCAAGCCAAGGGCGTGTACGCTGGTGGCGTGCAAGCTGGCGAAAGCCAGACTGGCGTGCAAGTCGGTATCTGCCACGCTTTCTAATGAACGGCTGGCGTAAGCCAGTTGCCATTTGAAGCAAAAAAGAGCCAGTCTTCGGACTGGCTCTTTTGTTTTGTGCTAGGGAAAGACCTGTGTTGTGCTTGTGCCAACGGTGACGAGGCGGGAAAAGCGTTTCTAGAATGAAATTTCCACCAACCAATCGTTAACAAGAGAGAGACAACACAATGAATTCTTCATTCGTGAAAAAGAGCGTGGCACTGGCGGTGTTGGCAGCAACGGCACCCTTGGCAGCATTCGCCCAGCAAAGCAGCGTGCAGCTGTACGGCATCGTCGATGCCGGCGTGCGCCACACCACCAATGAAGGCCCGACCAAGAGCGGCAAGACCCAGATGATCGGCGGCGGCATGTCGCAAAGCCGCTGGGGCATCAACATCACCGAGGACCTGGGCGGCGGTCTGGCAGCCATTGCCAACCTGGAAGCCCGTTTCCTCACCGACACCGGCGAGCAGGCTGCGGCAAGCTACTTCCAGCAATCCTGGGTGGGCCTGCGCAGCAAGAGCTTCGGCCAGATCACCCTGGGTCGCCAGTACAACATGCTGTTCGATCTGGTGACGTCCACCTATGCCTCCTTCCCGTATTCGCCGTACATGGAGGCCTACAAGCCTGAAATCGGCATGTCCATGGGCGCGCGCGCCAGCAACATGGTCAAGTACCTGGCCGAGTTCGGCCCCGTGCGCGGCGCATTGCAGTATTCGTTCGACGAGAACAACACCTTCGACAAGGTCGGCACTGGCGTGGTGCCCGGTGGCGCCATCAAGACGGCCGGCGGCTATCTGCGCTACTCGCAAAGCGGCATTTCCGCAGGCGCCGGCTACCTGGGCACGACGCTGCCGGCCGGCACCAAGGTCGATGCCTATACCCTGGGCGGCTCCTACCGCGTGGGTCCCTGGTACGTCAACCTGGGCTACGGCCTGAACAAGCGCAAGGACGCATTCCCGGCGGCAACCGCAGGCGGTGGATTCGACCAGGCCATCCTCAACTCCTTCTGGACGGGTTCGTCCAACGGCGGCTTCGTGGCCGGCGACGCCAACAAGCGCCAGATGTACAAGATGGGCTTCGGCTACCAGATCACGCCCCAGATCAATGTGGGCGCGCATTACTACCATGCCAAGCAGTCGGGCTCGGGCACGGGCAATTTCAATGGCAAGGCAGACTTCCTGGTGGCGGTGCTCGACTACGCCTTCTCCAAGCGTACAGATGCCTATGTGGCCCTGGACCACACCAAGACCAGTGGCGGCTCGGGCGTGATGCTCGACGCCAATGGCGCCACCAAGCGCACGGGCTTCACCGTCGGCCTGCGCCATCGCTTCTGAGCGCGCGGCGTTTGCGCAACGAATGGCCTCCTTCGGGAGGCCTTTTTGTTTCCTGTCGATGGGCTGACGGTGGGCGGGCGCGATTTCCTGCGTTAAGGTAATGCGCAGGCCAATGAAGCGAAAGAACCAAGGCGATGGAAGCCACTCGATACAAGGCAGGCGGTCGGGTCTTTGCCCAGATCGCTCAGTACCACCCCGAGCTGACGGCGCTGCGCCGCGAGCTGCATGCGCATCCTGAGCTGGGGTTCGAGGAGCGCTTCACGGCTGCGCGCGTCAAGGAGGCCTTGCGGCAATGCGGCGTGGACGAGATCCACGAAGGCCTGGGCACCACGGGCCTGGTGGCCGTGATCCGTGGCCAGGGGCATAGCTCGGGAGCGATGGTGGGCCTGCGTGCCGACATGGATGCACTGCCCATGGTCGAGCACAACGAATTTCCCTGGAAATCGGGCAAGCAGGGGCTGATGCACGGCTGCGGGCATGACGGCCATACGGCCATGCTGGTGGGCGCCGCCCGCTACCTGGCTGCGACACGGCGTTTCGACGGCTCGGCCGTGCTGGTCTTTCAGCCTGCCGAGGAAGGACGGGGCGGCGCGCGGGCCATGATCAATGACGGGCTTTTCGACCGCTTTCCCATGCAGTCCGTGTACGCCATGCACAACTGGCCCGCCATGCGCGCCGGCACCGTCGGTATCAACATGGGCGCGATGATGGCGGCGGCCGACCGCATCACCATCGAGATCACGGGGCGCGGCGGCCACGGCGCCCATCCCTACCAGACGGTGGACGTGGTGCTGGCGGCCGCGCACATCACCACGGCGGTGCAGAGCATCGTCTCGCGCAATGTGCGCGCCATCGACAGCGCCGTCATCAGCCTGTGCGCCGTGCAGGCCGGGGACCTGGGCGCCTTCAGCGTGATGCCGGGCACGGCAACGCTGGTGGGAACCGTGCGGACCTTCGATCCCGCCGTGCAGGACCGTGTCGAGCAGCGCCTGCAGGAGTTGTGCAGCGCGGTGGCGCTGGGGCTGGGTGCGACGGCCAAGGTCAACTACGAGCGCATCTATCCCGCCACCATCAACTCCCCCACGGAGGCCGCCTTTGCGGCCGACGTGGCCCAGGCGCTGGTGGGCGTGGAGAACCTGGACCGGCAGCTGGAGCCCAGCATGGGTGCGGAGGATTTTTCCTTCATGCTGCAGCACAAACCCGGCGCCTACCTGCGCCTGGGGCAATCCACGGGCGCCCAGCCCGGGGTGCCGCTGCACAGCAGCCGGTATGACTTCAACGACGAGGTGCTGCCGCTGGGCGCTGCCCTGCACGCCAGCCTGATCGAGCAGGCCATGCCGCTGCCTTCGCAGGACGTATAGCGCAGGCGGAGCCGGTCAGCGGGGCTGTCCCTCGGTCGCAAGAAGGTGGGCCTTTACCGTTTCCAGGATCTCGTCGGACAAGGCTGGATTGGCGGCGACCGTGGCACGTGCCAGGACCAGGGCGCCCACCATGCTGCTGAGCATGGCCATGGCCTGGGCGCGCTGTGCGGCATCGGGTGCCTGATCGTCGCCAAGTGTGCCGATCACGCGCGCAAACCTGCCGATGTTGCGTTCCACCCCTTCGGCGAACACCGCTGAAAGATCACCACCTGCCCGAGCCACGTCCACGGCCAGCGCCGCAGCGGGGCAGCCCTCGCCGGGGCTGTCGCGGTGCTGCGGCGACAGATAGGACTGCACGCGCGCGGCAAGGCTGCCGGCCTGTTCACCCTGCAGGCCGTCCAGCGGCGCGATGGACCAGTCGAAGGCGCGTGCGCAGGCTTCGCGCACCAGCGCGTCCTTGGATTCGAAGTGGCGATAGAGCCCGCCGTGGGTGAGTCCCGCGCCGCGCGTCACCTCGGCCACGCCGACGCCGTCCAGCCCGTGCTCGCGGTACAGCCGCGCAGCGGCTTCGAGGATGTCCTGCCGGTTCTGCGCGGCCTGGGCTTTCGTGACTTTCATGTGCACTGTCCAATGATTATGGTTGTCATCAAAATGCGTTTATGATGACGGCCATCATCATAAGTCCGTCCCTGCAGGCAATGCTCACCATCTGCGGCAGGGGCTGTGCACTCTACAGGGAAGAACCGATGAACGCCTCTTCAATCCCGAGCAGCCTGTGCCCCGTGCGCGCTGCAGTCTCTGCATGGTCCATCAGGGAGCGTTCATGAGCACGGGTCCTCTCGCACGCCGCGTGGTCATCACGGGCATGGGCATGGTTTCGCCGCTGGGGCGGGGCACTGAACTGGCCTGGCGCCGGCTGCTGTCCGGCGCATCGGGCCTGAGCCGGCTGCCCGAGGATCTGGCGCCCGATGTGCCGGGCCAGGTGGCAGGCCAGGTGCCCGACCTGGCCCGCGACCCGGAAGGCGGCTGGGACATCGATGCCGTGGTCTCGCCCAAGGACCAGCGCAAGATGGACCGCTTCATTCCGCTGGCGCTGGACGCTTCGGACCAGGCGCTGGCCCAGTCCGGCTGGCAGCCGGCCAGCGAGGACGAGCGCACGCGCACGGCCTGCATCATTGGCTCGGGCATCGGCGGCTTTGGCGCCATTGCCCAGGCCGTGCGCACCACGGACAGCCGGGGGGTGTCGCGCCTGTCGCCCTTCACCGTGCCGTCTTTCCTGGTCAATCTCGCGGCCGGGCATGTGTCGATACGCCATGGGCTCAAGGGCCCGCTGGGTGCGCCGGTCACTGCCTGCGCAGCCAGCGTGCAGGCCCTGGGCGACGGCCTGCGCATGATCCGTTCGGGCGAGGCCGACGTGGCGCTGTGCGGCGGTGCCGAGGCGGCCATCGACCGCGTGAGCCTGGGCGCGTTCGCGGCGGCCAAGGCCCTTTCCACGGGATACAACGACCGGCCCGAAGAGGCCTCACGCCCCTTCGACGCGGGCCGCGACGGCTTTGTCATGGGCGAGGGCGCGGGCGCCCTGGTGCTGGAGGGACTGGACCACGCCCTGGCGCGCGGCGCCGTGCCGCTGGCGGAAGTCGTTGGCTACGGCACCAGTGCCGATGCCTATCACATCACCTCGGGCCCGGAAGATGGCGACGGCGCGCGCCGCAGCATGGCGCAGGCGCTGGCCATGGCCGGGCTGTCGCCGGATCAGTTGCAGTACCTCAATGCCCACGCCACCTCCACGCCCGTGGGCGACCGGGGCGAGCTGGCAGCCATGCGCTCCCTGTTTGGCGAGGGCAGCGGCGTGGCGATCAGCTCCACCAAGTCGGCCACGGGCCATTTGCTGGGCGCGGCGGGCGCGGTGGCGGCCATCTTCACGGTGCTGGCGCTGCGCGACCAGATGGCGCCGGCCACGCGCAATCTCGTGGAGCCCGATCCCCTGGCCCAGGGGCTGGACCTGATCGCCGGCGCGGCAAGGCCCTGGGCCATGGAGCATGCCCTGGTCAACGGTTTCGGCTTTGGTGGCGTCAACGCCTCGCTGGTGCTCCGGCGCTGGCAGGGCTGAACGAGGCGGGTGGGCCTGGGGTCGGTGCTACGTGTAGCGCTTGGCCCGCAGGTTGTTCTTCATCTGCTCCAGCGCAGGCTGCAGGGCCGGGCCGATGCGCAGCGCCACGCAGGTGGCCAGCACGTCGATGACCAGCAGGTGCAGCAGGCGCGACACCATGGGGCTGTAGCGGTCGTAGCCCTCGGGATGGTCGGCGGCCAGATGGATGTGGCAGGCCGAGGCCAGGGGCGAGCCGCTGGCGGTGATGGCAATCGTGGTGGCGCCGTTCTTGCGCGCGATGTCGGCCGCGTCCATCAGGTCGCGCGTGCGGCCCGAGTTGGAGATGATCACCGCGCAGTCGCCGGGCCCCAGCAGGGTGGCGCTCATCACCTGCATGTGGCCGTCGCTGGTGGCCAGGCTGGTCACGCCCAGGCGAAAGAACTTGTGCTGCGCGTCCTGCGCCACGATGCCCGAGTTGCCTGCGCCGTAGAACTCGATGCGCCGCCCCGTCTGCCAGGTCGAGGCGATGGCCTGCGCCGCCTGCTCTATGGCCGTGGTGCTGGCGGCATTGCGGTATTGCAGGAAGGCGGCCACGGCGTTGTCCACCACCTTGACCATCACGTCGCTGGTCTTGTCGTCGGTGTCCACGCTGCGGTGGATGAAGGGCACGCCCTCGCTGACGCTGCCGGCCAGCTTGAGCTTGAAGTCGGCCAGGCCGTCGTAGCCCATGCTGCGGCAAAAGCGCACCACCGTCGGCTTGCTGACATGGGCTCGCTCGGCCAGTTCGCGCACCGGCTGCCGTGCAAAGGCCCGTGGATCGGCCAGCACCAGGCGGGCCACGCGTTGTTCGGCGGGAGCAAGCGAGGGCAGCGAGGCGGTGATGCGGTCCAGCATTAGGCGGTGGGCGTTGTTCTATGGGTAAAGGGAAGCGGTTGCCGCAAGGCAGGTCCAGCGCGCATTTTGCATGAGCGGCAGCCTTCGCTTACTTTCCTGACGCCGATGCAAACCATGCGCGCGCATACACTCGGAGGATTTGCCGGTACAACCGCACCGCCCTGGTGCGATGCCGCCCCTCGCCAGGCTCCCGCCCAAAGGATGTTCCATGAACCAGCTTGATGCGCTTCGACAGTACACGACCGTGGTGGCCGATACCGGCGACTTCCACCAACTGGCCCAGTTCCAGCCGCGGGATGCGACCACCAATCCCTCGCTCATCCTCAAGGCGGTGCAAAAGCCCGAGTACGCGCCGCTGATGCGCGCCACCGTGGCCCAGTACAAGGGCCGCCGCCTCGACGAGGTCATGGACCGCATGCTGGTGCGCTTCGGCTGCGAGATCCTGAACACCATTCCGGGCCGCGTCTCCACCGAAGTCGATGCGCGCCTGTCCTTCAATACCTCGGCCACCGTGGCGCGTGCCGAGCGCCTGATCGAGCTGTACCAGGCCGAAGGCGTGCACATCGACCGCGTGCTCATCAAGATCGCCTCCACCTGGGAAGGCATCGAGGCGGCGCGCCAGCTGGAGCTGCGCGGCATCCACACCAACCTCACCCTGCTGTTCTCGTTCTGCCAGGCCGTGGCCTGCGGCCAGGCCAAGGTGCAGCTGATCTCGCCCTTCGTGGGCCGCATCTACGACTGGTACAAGAAGCAGGCCGGCGCCCAGTGGGACGAGGCCGCCATGGCCGGCGCCAACGATCCCGGCGTGCGCTCCGTGCGCGCCATCTACGAGCACTACAAGCACTTCGGCATCGCCACCGAGGTCATGGGCGCGAGCTTTCGCAACACGGGCCAGATCGTGGCGCTGGCGGGCTGCGACCTGCTGACCATCGCCCCCGAACTGCTGGCCCAGCTGGGCGCCAGCGATGCGCCCCTGGCGCGCGCCCTGGACCCCGAGGCCGCGCGGACCCTGGCCCTCGATCCCGTGCACTACGACGAGGCCGGTTTCCGCCTGGCCCTCAACGAGGACGCCATGGCCACCGAGAAGCTGGCCGAAGGCATACGCGCCTTCGCTGCCGACACCCGCAAGCTCGAAGCATTGATGCAGCAGGCCGCAGACTGATTGGATGAAGATCTTGCCCGTTTTGTGCAACACCTTGCCGGCCTGGTCGGCACTTGAACGCCATTTCAACGAAGACATCCGGTCCCTGGATCTGCGCCAGGCCTTTGCCGCGGACGCGGGCCGGCTGGACGCGCTGAGCCAGCAGGCGCCCCATGTCTTTGCCGACCTGTCCAAGAACCTCTGGACCGAGCGCACCGAAGAGCTGCTGCGCGAGCTGGCGCAGCAGGCCGGCGTGCTGGCCCAGCGCAACGCCATGCTGGCCGGCGAGCCCGTCAACTGCACCGAGGGCCGCGCCGTCATGCACTGGCTGCTGCGCATGCCGCGCGACGGCGGCCAGCTGCGCCACTGCGCCACCGTGCAGCAGTGGCAGCCGGCCATGCACGAGGCGCTGGCACAGGTGCACGAGACGCTGGACGCCATGCTGGCCCTGGCCGAGCAGGTGCGTGGCGACGAGGGCATCACCGACATCGTGAACATCGGCATCGGCGGCTCGCACCTGGGCCCCGAAGTGGTGGTCAATGCGCTGGAGGACTGGGTCGATGCGGGCAAGAATTTCCATTTCGTCTCCAACGTCGATGGCCATGAGCTCGGCCATGTGCTGCGCCGCGTGCGCCCGCACAGCACGCTGTTCCTGATCGCCTCCAAATCCTTCACCACGGCCGAGACCATGCTCAACGCGCACTCGGCGCGCCGGTGGTTTCTGGAGCAGGGCGGCAGCGAGGATGCGCAGGCCGCGTGCTCCATCGACCGGCACTTCGTGGCGCTCACCACCAATGTGCAGGCCGCAGCCGACTTCGGCATCCGCCGCACGCTGGGATTCTGGGACTGGGTGGGCGGGCGTTTTTCGCTGTGGTCGGCCATCGGCCTGCCGGTGGCCATCGCCATCGGGGCGGCGCAGTTCCGTGCGCTGCTGGACGGCGCCCATGCCATGGACGCGCATTTCTTTTCCTCCGGCGTGGAGGGCAACCTGCCGCTGCGCCTGGGCCTGCTGGACGTCTGGTATCGCGATTTCTGCGGCTTCTCCAGCCGCTGCATTGCCCCCTACAGCCATGGCCTGCGGCGGCTGACCGCCTATCTGCAGCAGCTGGAGATGGAGAGCAACGGCAAGGGCGTGACGCGCGACGGGCAGACACTGCCCGTGCGCACGGCGCCCGTGATCTGGGGCGAGCCCGGCACCAATGGCCAGCATGCCTTCTTCCAGATGCTGCACCAGGGCCAGGACGTGATTCCCGTGGAATTCATCGCACTGCGCGACGGCGGCAAATACCTGGGCGCCCACCACCAGAGCCTGGTCGTCAACGCCATTGCCCAGGCCCAGGCCCTGATGGAGGGGCGCCACGGCGAGGGTGCGGAGCGCCATTGCGCGGGCAACCGGCCCAGCAGCTTCCTGCTGCTGCAGCAGCTCGATCCGGCATCGCTGGGTGCCCTGATCGCACTGTACGAGCACCGTGTCTTCTCGGCCGGTGCGGTCTGGGGCATCAACAGCTTCGACCAGTGGGGCGTGGAGCTGGGCAAGCACCTGGCGCGCCAGCTGCATGCGCGCCAGGACAGCGGCGACTGGCAGGGCGTCGATGCCTCGACGCAGGGCCTCATGCACCGGCTTGCGGCAGGGTCGGCCGGCTGACCGGGCGCTGCGGGCCTGTGGCCCCCGCAGCGCACCAGTAGGGTGCCGGGTCATGTGGGTGGAGCATGACCTTCTTCCATTTCATCGTTATGCACAGGCGCCTGATTGCTCGATAGTTGATGCAATCGCCTTGACGGCGGCCCTGCTTGCATGCAGCCAGTGACGGCGGCTCGGCAGGGTGGAGGCGCAGCGCGCCTTCGGACCTGCAACAACTATCCAAGGAGACCCTCGATGCGATTCGTACTGGCCCATGTGGCGATGGCATGTGTGGTGGCGGCAACTGGCGCTGCCCATGCACAGGAAGCGGCCGGCACGCTGGACAAGATCCAGAGCACAGGCAAGGTGGTGATGGGCGTGCGCGAAAGCTCGGCGCCCATGGCCTATGCCTTCGGGACCACGCAGAAGTACGTGGGCTACCACGTCGAGCTGTGCGAGAAGGTGCTGGCCCAGATCGTGCCCAAGGCCAAGATCGAGTACATGGCCCTGACCTCGCAGAACACCATGCCCCTGGTGCAGAACGGCACCGTGGACATCGGCTGCGGCCCGACCACCAACAACCTCGCGCGCCAAAAGCAGGTGGCCTTTGCCGTGACCACCTACGTGAGCCAGGTGCGCATGGCCGTGCGTGCCGACTCGGGCATCACCTCCTTCAAGCAGCTCGACGGCAAGCCCGTGGCGGCCTCGGCCGGCACGACTGCCGTGCAGCTGCTGCGCAAGTACGGGCGCGACAATGGCGTGAACCTGCCCACCTCGCTGGGCAAGGACCATTTCGAGAGTTTTCTGATGCTCGAATCGGGCCGTGCCGATGCCTTCGTGCTGGACGACAACCTGCTGGCCGGCGTCATCGCCAACTCCAAGAACCCTGCAGGCTTCAAGATCGTGGGCGAGGTGCTGGGCTCCGAACCCATCGCCATCCTGTTTCGCCGCGACGATCCCGCCTTCAAGAAGGCCGTGGACGACGTGCTGGTGGGCATGATGGCCTCGGGCGAAGTGGCGAAGATCTACGACAAGTGGTTCGTGCAGCCCATTCCGCCCAAGAATGCCCCGCTGAACCTGCCCATGAGCGACATGCTCAAGCAGCTGCTGCAAAAGCCCAACGACAAGCCGCTGGAGTCCTACGCGCAGCAGTGACCACGGGCCCGGACCCGGTCATCGCGACCGGGCCAGTTCGGCCACCGCCTGTGCCAGTGCCGCAATGCCTGCATCGATCTGATCGGTGGCAATGGAGGACAGGCGCAGCCGGAAAAAGGGGCAGGGCTGGCGCGGCGTCGCAAAGAACGCGCTGCCTGCCTCGATCAGCACGCCGTGGCGGCGCGCCACGGCGGCCAGCGCATCGGCGTCCAGCCAGGCCGGCGCCTGCACCCACAGCGATGCGCCTCCCTGGGGCTGGCGGAAAATGAAATCCGGCAGGTGCGCGCGCAGCGAGCGGTCCACCTGCGCCACGCGTTCCAGCATGGCCTGGTTCACGCGGCGCGCATGGGCCTCATGGTGGCCCAGCGACAGGAACAGCGCATAGGCGTGCTGCAGAAAGGCGCTGGGGTGGCGCACCATGGCATGGCGCAGCACGCGCAACTCGTCGATCAGCGCGCGCGGCGCAACGATGTAGCCCAGCCGCAGCGCGGGCGACAGGCTCTTGGACAGCGACCCCACATAGATCACACGCCCGCCCTTGTCCAGGCTCTTGAGCGCGGGCATGGGCGTGCCCTGGTAGAGGTTCTCGGCCTCGTAGTCGTCCTCGATGATCACGAAATCGCCCTGCTCGGCGCGGCGCAGCAGCTGCTCGCGCCGCTGCAGGCTCAGCGTCACGGTGGTGGGGCTCTGGTGCGAGGGCGTGACGAACAGATAGTCCAGCGGCGGCAGGCCCTCGACCACCACGCCTTCCTCGTCCACTGCCACGGGCACCCAGTGCGGGCGGCGCAGCGAAAAGGTGTTGCGCGCATGCGGGTGGCCTGGCTCCTCGAAGCCCAGGCGCTGCGAGGGGTCCAGCAGCGCGTCGGCCAGCAGGTAGAAGGCCTGCTGCGCGCCCACGGTGACCAGGATCTCTTCCTTGAGCGCGAACACGCCGCGCCGGGGCAGCAGGCGCAGGCGGATCTGCTCGATCAGGTCGGGCACGTCGTCGGTCTCGAAGTCCGGCGTCCAGTGCGGCAACTGGGCGCGCGCCAGGCTGCGCGTGCAGCATTCCCGGAAGCCTTCGGTGGGAAACAGCGCGGGATCGTGCATGCCGTATACGAAGGGGTAGGGGTACTCGCGCCACTGCAGCGGCTTGGACAGCGTATGCCTGTCCGTCAGCGAGCGCAGCACGCGTGCAGACCAGTCCGGTGCGGGCTCCCCGGGACTTGTCGCAGGCAGGGCCAGGGCGCCGTCCACACCAGCCAGGCGCGAATCCCGGGCCACGAACACGCCGCTGCGCGGGCGGGCTTCCAGAAAGCCTTCATCCACGAGCTGCTCGTAGACCGTGGTCACGGTATTGCGCGACACCTCCAGCAGGCGCGACAGCTCGCGCGAGGGCGGCATGGCCGCGCCGGGCGGCAGGCGGCCTTCGAGGATGGGCTGGACCAGGGCCAGGCGCAGGCGGTCCTTCAGGGGAAGGCCGGGCTGCTCGGGCAGCGCGAACAGGCGGGCCCACTGGTGGCGTGGGTCTGTGGCGGAAGGGGTGCTCATGGCGCAACGGAGGCAATCGGGGGGCGTTCTTGGCGCGGCCGGGCAGAGGGCGCGCGGTCGGCGCCATGTTGCGGTGCGGGTGCGGGCAAGTAAAGGTTTGGGCCGGCCGACGCGGGTAAACACCGGGCCTCTGGCTCCTACGTTTGGACGGCTGTGGCCCCCGCGGCCCGCGCCCTTGTTGCGTATTCTGGATTGAAGGCAGCGAGCCGCGCGGCCTGGCGATCCAACGAGGGAGACAGTCCATGCACACCATCACTTTCCGACGCCGCGCCCTGGCGGCCCTGGCCCTGGCCGGCGCGCTGGCGGGCCTGGCGGCCACGCCGCTGCAGGCCCAGGCCCAGGAGCCGCAGCGCGGCGGCACCCTGATCGTGGGCAGCACCCAGGTGCCACGGCACCTGAACGGTGCCGTGCAATCGGGCATTGCCACGGCCATGCCCTCCACCCAGCTGTTCGCCAGCCCGCTGCGCTTCGATGACCAGTGGAAGCCCCAGCCCTACCTGGCCGAATCCTGGAAGCTGGCCGAGGACGGCAAGTCGCTGACCCTGAACCTGCGAAGGAATGCCGTGTTCCACGACGGCAAGCCCATCACCTCGGCCGACGTGGCCTTCTCCATCATGGCCATCAAGGCCAACCACCCGTTCCAGACCATGCTGGGGCCCGTGGAGAAGGTGGACACGCCCGACCCCTACACGGCCATCATCCGCATGAACGCGCCGCATCCGGCCATCCTGCTGGCCATGAGCCCGGCGCTGGCGCCCATACTGCCCAAGCACATCTATGGCGACGGTGCCGACCTCAAGACCCATGCGCGCAACAGCGCCGACGTGGTGGGCTCGGGGCCGTTCAAGCTGACCGAGTTCCGCGCGGGCCAGCGCATCGTGATGGAGCGCTTCGACAAGTTCTTCCTGCCCGGCCGGCCCTACCTGGACAAGCTGGTCTTCAACATCGTGCCCGACTCCTCCAGCCTGCTGCTGAGCCTGGAGCGCGGCGACGTGCAGATGGTGCCCTACCTGCAGGCCTCCATCGACCTGAAGCGCCTGTCCACCAATCCCCAGATCACGTTGACCGGCAAGGGCTTCGAGGGCATAGGCTCGATCAACTGGCTGGCCATCAACACCGACAGGAAGCCGCTGGACGATGTGCGCGTGCGCAAGGCCATTGCGCATGCCATCGACAAGAACTTCATCACCAAGGCGCTGATGGGCGGCTTCGCCACCGTGGCCGACGGCCCCATCGTGGCGGCCAGCCCCTTTGCCTCGGCCGACCTGGTGCGCTATCCGCTGGACCTCAAGAAGTCGGCGGCCCTGCTGGACGAGGCCGGCCTCAAGCCCGGCGCCAACGGCGAGCGCTTCAAGATCACCATCGACTACCTGCCGGGCACGGACGAGCAGCAAAAGAACGTGGCCGAGTACGTGCGCGCCCAGCTCAAGAAGGTGGGCATCGCCGTCGATGTAAGGGCCTCGGCCGATTTCCCGGCCTGGTCCCGGCGGCTGGCCACGCATGACTTCGACCTGTCCATGGACATCGTCTTCAACTGGGGCGACCCGGTCATCGGCGTGCACCGCAGCTACCTGTCCACCAACATCAAGCCCGTGGTCTGGACCAACACCCAGTCCTACCGCAATCCCAAGGTGGACGAGCTGCTGAACACGGCCAGCAGCACGCTGGACACGGCCGAGCGCAAGAAGCTCTATGCGGCCTTCCAGAAGACCGTGACCGACGAGCTGCCGGTGATCTTCATCAACAACTCGCCCTACCACACGGCTGCGCGCAAGAACGTGGGCAACCTGCCGACCACGGTCTGGGGGCCGGCCTCGCCCTACGACGAGATCTTTCTGAAGTAGTCGGGGAGGTGCAGTCCATGGCTTTTCTTCGCACACTCCTCAAGCGGCTGCTGCAGGGCCTGGCGCTGGTGCTGGCCGTGGTGGTGCTGAACTTCATGCTGGTGCATGCGGCGCCCGGCGACCCCGTGGAGACCATTGCCGGCGCCAGCGGCGGCATGGAGCCCGAGCTCATGGCCGAGCTGCGCACACGCTACGGGCTGGACCGGCCGCTGCCCGTGCAGCTGGGCATCTACCTGGCGCGCGTGGCCAGTGGTGATCTGGGCTACTCCTACTTCTTCAACCTGCCAGTGGCGCAGATGATTGCCGAGCGCGTGCCCGCCACCTTGCTGCTGGTGCTGGCCGCCGTGCTCACGGCCTTCGTGGTGGGCACGCTGCTGGGCGTGCTGTCCTCGCGCCGGCCCAACGGCCTGCTGTCGCAGTGCATCACCGTGCTGTCCCTGGTGGGCTTTGCGGCGCCCGTGTTCTGGACCGGCATGCTGCTGGTGCTGGCGTTTGCCTCCTGGTGGCCCGTGCTGCCGGTGTCGGGCATGCGCTCGGCCGATGCCGCAGGCGGCGCGGGCCTTGCCGACCTGCTGGACGTGGCCCGGCACCTGGTGCTGCCTGCGCTGACACTGGCCCTGGTCTACCTGGCGCAGTACAGCCGGCTGTCGCGCTCGTCCATGCTGGACGTGCTGGGCGCCGACTACATCCGCACGGCGCGCGCCAAGGGGCTGGCCGAGCATGTGGTGCTCTACCGCCATGCGCTGCGCAACGCGCTGCTGCCCGTGGTGACCATGCTGGGCCTGCAGTTCGGCAACGTCATGGCCGGCGCCATCATCGTGGAGACGGTCTTCAACTGGCCGGGCCTGGGCCGGCTGGCCTTCGACTCGGTGCTGCGGCGCGACTACCCGACCATCCTGGGCGTGCTGCTGTTCTCCTCCATCGTCGTGGTCGTGATGAACCTCGTCACCGACCTGTGCTACCGGCTGATCGATCCCCGCATCAAGGCGGCCTGAGACCATGAACGCCATCACACCACCTTCCGTGTCCGTGCCAACCGTCGCCGCGCCGCAGGCCGCAGCCCGTGCCGAGCACCCGGCCCGTGAGGCGCTACGCATGTTCCTGCGCAACCCCTCGGCCATTGCCGGCATGGCCATGCTGCTCATCGTGCTGCTGGTGGCCATCGCCGGCCCCTGGATCTGGCCTGCGGACCCGTTCGAGATCCGCACCATGCCGCTGAGCCCGCCGTTCAGCGAGGAGGCCTGGCTGGGCAGCGACCAGCTGGGGCGCGACGTGCTCACGGGCATCATCCACGGCGGCCGCGCCACGCTGATGGTGGGCGCCTTCGCGGCTTTGCTGTCGGTGTGCATCGGCGTGACGCTGGGGGCGATGGCCGGCTACTACGGCGGCCGCGTCGATGCCCTGCTGATGCGCGTGACCGAGTTCTTCCAGGTGCTGCCTGCGCTCCTGTTCGCCATGGTGGTGGTGACGCTGTTCTCGCCCTCGCTGGTGACGGTCACGCTGGCCATCGGCAGCGTCAGCTGGCCGGCCACGGCGCGGTTGACGCGGGCCGAGTTCATGCGCATCCGCCAGCTTGAATTCGTGCGCGCGGAGAGCGCCATCGGCGCGCGCCACGGCCGCATCATCTGGAAGGTGATCCTGCCCAACGCGCTGCCGCCGCTGGTGGTGTCGGCCACGCTGGCCGTGGGCGCCGCCATCCTGTTCGAGGCCGGCCTGTCCTTCCTGGGCCTGGGGGACCCCAACCAGATGAGCTGGGGCCTGATGATCGGGTCGGCCCGCCAATACCTGCTGTCGTGCTGGTGGGCCGTGGCCTTTCCTGGTGCTGCCATCTTCGTCACCGTGCTGGCCGTCAGCCTGATCGGCGACGGCCTCAACGATGCACTCAACCCCAAGCTGAGGGAGCGCTGATGGACACCGATACCCCCCTGTTGCAAGTCAGCGGCCTGCGCGTGGCCTTCCAGGGCCGGCGCGGCCAGGCCACGGTGCTCAACGGCGTGGATTTCGATCTGCGCGCGGGCGAGACCCTGTGCGTGGTCGGCGAATCCGGCTGCGGCAAGAGCATGACGGCGCTGGCGCTGCTGCGCCTCATTCCCTCGCCTCCGGGCCGCATCACGGGCGGGCAGGTGCGCTTCCAGGGCGAGGACCTGGTGGCCGCCGGCGAGGCCCATATGCGCCAGGTGCGCGGCAACCGCATCTCCATGATCTTCCAGGAGCCGATGACCTCGCTGAACCCGGTGCTCACCGTGGGCGAGCAGATCGCCGAGCCGCTGCGCCTGCACGCCGGCCTGGACGCGGCCGCCGCGCGCCAACGCGCCGTGGAAATGCTCCGGCAGGTCGGCATCCCCGCGCCCGAGCGGCGCGTGCACGAGTACCCGCACCAGCTGTCGGGCGGCATGCGCCAGCGCGTGATGATCGCCATGGCCCTGGCCTGCCGGCCCGACATCCTGATCGCCGACGAGCCCACCACGGCGCTGGACGTGACCGTGCAGGCGCAGATCTTCGACCTGCTGCGCGAGCTGCAGCGCGACAAGGGCACGGCCATCGTGCTGATCACGCATGACATGGGGGCCGTAGCCGAGATGGCCGACCGCGTCATGGTCATGTATGCGGGCCGCGTGATCGAGCAGGGCCGCTGCGAACAGGTGCTGTCGGCGCCCGCCCATCCCTACACGCGCGGCCTGATCGCCTGCCTGCCCGAGCTGGGCAGCAGCCAGGCAGGCGGGCGCACCGAGCTGCCCGAGATCCCCGGCGTCGTGCCCTCGATCTGGGAGTTGGGCAGCGGCTGCGCCTTCCGTGCGCGCTGCCGCGAGGCCCAGCCGCGCTGCGCCAGCGAAGCGCCGCCGCTGGTCGCGCTGGATGATCCATCCCACGGCGTGGCCTGCTGGCTGCACGCTCCCGCTTCCCGCATCCGAGCCCATACGGAGGCCCTGGCATGAACGCACGCATGGACGATACCCTCTTGCAGGTGGACGATCTCCAGGTCCACTTTCCGCGCCCGGGCAAGGGCCTGTTCGGCAGGCCCGAGGTGGTCAAGGCCGTGGACGGCGTGTCCTTCAGCCTGCGGCGCGGCAGCACGCTGGCCGTGGTGGGCGAGTCGGGCTCGGGCAAGACGACCACGGCGCTGGCCGTGATGCGCCTGGCGCCCGTGACGGCGGGCCGCATGCAGCTGGGCGATACCGACCTGGGCGGCCTGTCGGGTGAGGCCCTGCGCCAGGCGAGGCGGCGCATGCAGATCGTGTTCCAGGACCCGTTCTCCTCGCTGAATCCGCGACAGCGCGCGGGCGATGCGGTGCGCGCTCCGCTGGACCTGATGGACGTGGGCACGCCGGCCGAGCGCGAGGCGCGCGTGGCCGAGCTGTTCACCCAGGTGGGCCTGCGGCCCGAGCAGCGCCAGCTGTTCCCGCACCAGTTCTCGGGCGGCCAGCGCCAGCGCATCAACATCGCGCGCGCCCTGGCCACGCGGCCCGAACTCGTGGTCTGCGACGAGCCCGTGTCGGCGCTGGACATCGCCATCCGCGCCCAGATCCTCAACCTGCTGGCGCGGCTGCAGCGCGAGCTGGGCCTGAGCTACCTGTTCATCTCGCACGACATGGCCGTGGTCGAGCACATCTGCGACGACATCGCCGTCATGTACCTGGGCCAGATCGTGGAGCGCGCACCGCGCCAGGCTTTCTTCGCGCGGCCGCTGCATCCCTACAGCGTGGCCCTGATGTCGGCCGTGCCCACGGTGCGCGGCGGGCGCGAGCGCGCGGCGCGGCGCATCCGGCTGGCCGGCGATCCGCCCAGTCCCATCGACCCGCCTGCGGGCTGCCGCTTCGCCGGGCGCTGTCCCGTGGCCGTGCCTGCGTGCTCGGCCGAGGCGCCACCGCTGCGCGAAGCCGCCCCCGGCCACTGGGTGCGCTGCATCCGCGTGGACCACATCGATGGCGTGCCGCGCGCGCCGCTGGCCCTGTGAACCCGGAGCACCCGCCACCATGAGCATCACTGTCTACGCCGCCCGCAAGATCATCACCATGAACCCCATGCAGCCCGAGGCCACGCACGTGGCCGTGCGCGACGGGCGCATCCTCGCGGTCGGGGACCTGGCGCGCTGCACGGCCTGGGGCGAGTGCCGCGTCGACGAGCGCTTTGCCGACCAGGTGCTGCTGCCCGGCCTGGTGGAGGGCCACTGCCACCTCAAGGAAGGCAGCATGTGGGATTGGACATACACGGGCTGGTTCGACCGGCGAGACCCCGATGGCAAGACCTGGCCCGGCCTGCGCTCCATGGATGCCGTGGTGGACCGCCTGGCCGAGGTGGCGGCGCGCATGGATGCGCAGGGCCTGCCGGCCGGCCAGCCGCTGATCGCCTGGGGGTTCGATCCCATCTACTTCGGCGGCGAGCGCATGACGGTGGAGCACCTGGACCGGGCCGCCGCAGGCCGTCCCGTCGTGATCTCGCACGCCAACGGCCATTTGATGAATGTCAACAGCGCCATGCTGCGCCTGGCCGAGATCACGCGCGACAACGAGGTCGAGGGCGTGGTGCGCTTTGCGCCCGGCCATGCCCTGGCCGGCGAGCCCACGGGCGAGCTGCAGGAGCCGGCCGCCATGTTCCTGGTGCTGCGCAAGATCGGCAACGCCGGGCTGCTGGCGCCCATGACCGAGGCTGGCGTGCGCTCCTTCGCCCGCCTGGCCTGCCGCCAGGGCGTGACCACGGCCACCGACCTGGTCAACAAACTGGGTGAGCAGGACTGCCGCGTGCTGGAGGCCGCGCTGGGCGACGACCAGGTGCCCATCCGCATCCTGCCGGCCTTCCAGGCGTTTCACGGCACGCATGGCGCCGAGGCCGGTGCCGGGCATGTGCGCGCGCTCATGGCGCGCAACACCGACCGGCTGCGCTACGGCCTGGTCAAGATGATGCTGGACGGCTCCATCCAGGGCTTTTCGGCCCGCCTGCGCTGGCCCGGTCACTACAACGGCGCGCCCAACGGCATCTGGGTCACCGCGCCCGCGCAGTACGAGGCCGATTTCGAGACCTACCACCGCGCAGGCCTGCTCATCCATACGCACACCAATGGCGACGAGGCCAGCGAGGCCGCCATCGACGCCATAGGCCGCGTGCTGGCCCGCGCCCCCCGGCCCGACCATCGCCATACGCTGCAGCATGGCCAGATGATCGATGCGCCGTTGTTTCGTCGCATGGCGGCGCTGGGCCTGTGCGCCAACCTGTTCGCCAACCACCTCTGGTACTGGGGCGACCAGCACTACGAGATGACCATGGGGCCGGACCGGGCCATGCGGCTCGATGCCTGCGCCAGCGCGCTGGCCGCCGGCGTGCCGCTGGCCATCCATTCGGATGCGCCCGTTACGCCGCTGGGGCCGCTGTTCACCGCCTGGTGCGCGGTCCACCGGATCACGCCCAAAGGCCGCGTGCTGGGCGCGGCCGAGCGCCTGACCGTGGCCCAGGCCCTGCATGCCGTCACGCTGGGCGCGGCCTGGACACTGAAGATGGACCACGAGATCGGCAGCATCGAATGCGGCAAGCGCGCCGACTTCTGCGTGCTGGAAGATGATCCTCTGTCCCTGGACCCCATGGTGCTCAAGGACCTCCGGGTCTGGGGCACGGTGCTGTCGGGGCGCGTCTTCAAGGCGGCATGACATGGGACAGCGGTTGCCGTTCACGGTCATCGGCGGCTTCCTGGGCGCCGGCAAGACCACGCTGCTCAACCACTGGCTGCGCCATGCGGATGGGCAGCGGCTGGCCGTGCTGGTCAACGACTTCGGCGCCCTCAACATCGATGCAGGCCTGATCAAGGCCCACAGCGGCGACACCATCGCGCTGACCAATGGCTGCGTGTGCTGCCAGATCGGCGATGACCTGTCCATGGCCCTGATCGGCGTGCTGCAGCAGCGCGAGCGCTTCGACGCCGTGGTGGTCGAGGCCAGCGGCGTCTCCGACCCCTGGCGCATCGCCCAATTGGGCCTGGCCGACCCGGGTCTGGCGCTGGACGGCGTCATCGTGGTCGTCGATGCCGCGGCCCTGCCCGGGCAGGCGGCCGATCCGCTGCTGGCCGACACGCTGCAGCGTCAGGTGGCCCGGGCCGACCTGGTCATCGTCAACAAGACCGATCTGGCCGATGCCCGGACCCTGGAGCGCGTGCACGGCTGGATAGCCAGCCACGCGCCAGCCGCGCAACGCTGCGATGTGCGCGAAGCCCGGGTGCCTGTGCAACTGCTCAGCGGCGCAGCCCTCCTGCGTGGTGCGCGGGAGGTCTCATGGGGTACTGGCACTGCGCGCCCCATGCATGGCCGGCAGTTCGAGACCTGGTCCTGCCAGCCGCCCGGGGGGCTGTGCGAGACGGCCCTGCAGGCGTGGCTGCAGGCCATGCCGGCTGGCGTGCTGCGGCTCAAGGGCGTGGTGCAGACCGGGGCGGGCCAGTGGAGCGAGCTTCAATTTGCCGGGCGCAGCGGCCGGCTGCGCGCCGCATCAGCGCCCGCGCAACAGCAGCAGGTGCCCGCCATCGTGGCCATCGGCCTGGCCGGGCAGCTTCCGGTGGCCGCGCTGCAGGCGCTGGTGGCAGGCGCTGCGGGCGTCAGGGCTACGGGCCGTCCCGCATGAAATCCTGGGCCGCCTGCTGCAGCCACTCGCGCAGGCTTTGCAGCGGCGGGTAGTTGCCGCGGCTCGTGGGCCAGGCCAGGTAGTAGCGCTCGGCGCTTTCCATCTCGGGCAGATGGGGCAGGGCACGCACCAGATCGCCCTGTGCGAGTTCCCGCTCGATCAGAAAGCGTGGCAGCAAGGCCACGCCCACGCCGGCGATGGCGGCCTGGGCGGCGGTGGCGAACTGGTCGAACAGCATGCCTTGGCCCTCGGCCATGGGCGCGTGGTGCACGGACAGCCAGCGCTGCCAGGCATCGGGGCGCGATGCCAGGTGCAGCAGCGGCGCCTGCAGCAGGTCCTGGGGCTGGGCAAAGCCATGCTGGGCCAGCAGGGAGGGGCTGCAGGCAGGCACCACGGTCTCGCTCATCAGAAAGGCCAGCTCGGCGCCCGGCCAGTGCGGCAGGCCGAAATGGATGGCGGCGTCCACGGCTTCGAGCTGGAAGTCGAATTGGGACAGCCGCGTCGTCAGGTTGATGGTGATGCCCGGGTGGGCGCTGAAGAACTGCGGCAGGCGCGGCGCCAGCCAGCGCGTGCCGAAGGTGGGCAGGATGGCCAGGTTCAGGCTGCCGCCGCGCGGGTTGGCCCGAAAGCCCAGTGTGGCGGTGGAGATGCGCATCAGCGCGCCGCGTATCTCCTGGGCATAGGCCTGGCCGGCCGGACTGAGCCGCACGGTCTGGCGCTCGCGCACAAAGAGTTCTGCCTCCAGCCGCTCCTCCAGCGCTCGGATCTGGCGGCTGACGGCGCTTTGCGTCAGGTGCAGCTCGGCCGCAGCTGCCGTGAAGCTCTGGTGCCGGGCCGCTGCCTCGAAGGCGCACAGCAGGGACATGGGGGGCAGGAAACGGCGGGACAGCAGCATGGCAGGGAGCGGTGGGGCAATCGTGGGAGGGGCATTCTGTTTGGGAATGACCTATGGGCCCGATTATCGTTTGACCAGGCTCAAGGCGCAGACCTAGCATGCGTGCCAGGAATTCACCATGCCGCAGGCTGATCTGCGGCCCCACCATCAGTCCCCACGAGCACCATGTCCTCTACGTCCGCCAACGCCTTCGTGCCTTCCGACGAGATCCGCGCGCGCTTTTCCAGCGCCATGTCCGAGATGTACCGCGATGAAGTGCCCCAGTACGGCACGCTGATCGAACTCGTGGCCGACATCAACCAGCGCACGCTGCAGGCCGAGCCTGAGCTGCTGGCCCGGATGCAGCGCAGTGGCGAGCTGGCCCGCCTGGGCGTGGAGCGCCACGGCGCCATCCGCGTGGGCACGGCCGCCGAGCTGTCCATGCTGCGCCGCCTGTTCGCCATCATGGGCATGGAGCCCGTGGGCTACTACGACCTGTCGGTGGCCGGCGTGCCTGTGCACTCCACGGCCTTCCGTCCCGTCAGCGATGCCGCGCTGCTGGCCAACCCTTTCCGCGTCTTCACCTCGCTGCTGCGCCTGGACCTGATCGCCGACGAGGCGCTGCGCGCCCAGGCTGCCGCCATCCTGGCGCGCCGCAACATCTTCACCGAGCGCGCGCTGGCGCTGATCGCCCAGTCCGAGGCCAACGGCGGCCTCACCGATGCCGAGGCCGATGAATTCGTCGGCGAGGCGCTGGAGACCTTCCGCTGGCACAGCGAATCCACCGTGGACGGCGCCACCTACGACGCGCTGCACAAGGCCCACCGCCTGATCGCCGACGTGGTCTGCTTCAAGGGCCCGCACATCAACCACCTGACGCCGCGCACCCTGGACATCGACGCGGCCCAGGCCGCCATGCCCGCACGCGGCATGGATGCCAAGGACGTGGTCGAAGGCCCGCCGCGCCGCGCCTGCCCCATCCTGCTGCGCCAGACCAGCTTCAAGGCGCTCAAGGAGACCGTGCGTTTCGCCGGCGATGCCACGGGCGCAGGCTCGCACACGGCGCGCTTCGGCGAGATCGAGCAGCGCGGCGTGGCGCTCACGCGCAAGGGCCGCGCGCTCTACGACCAGCTGCTGGCCCAGGTGCGCGACATGGGCAGCGCGGGCAGTGCCGCACCCGACTATGGCAGCCGCCTGGCCCAGGTCTTCGAGGCTTTCCCCGACACCCATGAGCAACTGCGCCGCCAGGACCTGGCCTTCTACCGCTTCACGCTGAGCGACGAGGGAGCCGCCCTGGCCGCAGGCGAGGCCGCCGCGGCCGCCGCCTCGGACCTGGACGCCCTGATCGCCCGTGGCCTGGCCCAGGCCGAGCCCATCGTCTACGAGGACTTCCTGCCCGTGAGCGCGGCCGGCATCTTCCAGTCCAACCTGGGCGGCGAAGAGCAAAAGCAGTACGCGGCCCATGCGGCCCAGCAGGCCTTCGAGGCCGACCTGGGTGCCCGCGTGCATGACGAGATCGCGCTGTACGAGCAGGCGCAGCAGCGCTCCATTGACCAGCTGCGCAGCGCGCTGCGCACCCAGGCCGCCCAGGCTGTGGCCTGACCGGCTGCCTGGATGCCGGCTTTGGCCGGCATCCACCCTGTATCCCCTTTCCCGGGGCGCATGCGCAGGCGCCAGGCCTGTGCACGCGCCCCTTTGTTTTTTGCAAAGCCGCAAGAGGCCTTCATGAGCACTGCAGACCTGGGCATTCAGTCGCCCACCGCCCATCTGTTCAACCCGCTGTTCGCACATCCCGAAGGCTCGCCCATACGCGAGCTGTTTCCCTATCTGAGCCGCCCCGGCATGCTCTCGCTGGCGGGCGGCTATCCCTCGCCCAGCCTGTTCGATGCCGAAGGCCTGCAACAGGCCGCGATGGCCGCTTTGCAGCAGGACGCTGCCGCCAGCCTGCAGTACGGCGCCAGCGAAGGCCAGCTGCCGCTGCGCGAAGCCCTGGCCGCGCTGTGCGCCACGCGCGGCATTGCCTGCACGCCGGCCGACATGATCGTGACCACGGGCTCGCAACAGGCCTTCGACCTGCTGGTCAAGGTGCTGGTGGAGCCTGGCGATCCGGTGCTGGTCGAGGTGCCCGCCTACCCGGCCACGCTGCAGACGCTCAAGCTGGCCCAGGCACAGGTCGTGGCCGTGCCCACGGATGAACACGGCCTGGACACCGGTGCCCTGGCCAGCCTGCTGGCGCAGTGGCCCCATGCGCGCCGCCCCAAGCTGCTCTACACCGTGCCCAACTTCTCCAACCCGGGCGGCACGCTGCTGCCCGCGGCGCGGCGCGAGGCCCTGGTGGCGCTGGCGCGCCAGCACGGCTTTGCCATCGTCGAGGACGATCCCTATGGCGAGCTGCGCTTTACCGGCCAGCGCGAGCCGTCGATCTACGAAACGGGCCTGGCGCAGTGCGGTGCCCAGTCCAACCCCGTGGTCTACCTGTCCAGCCTGTCCAAGACCGTGGCGCCTGCGCTGCGCATCGGCTGGATGCTGGCCGACGCCCAATTGCTGCGCCGCTGCACCATCGCCAAGCAGACGGCCGATCTGTGCACCTCGCCGCTGGCGCAGATGATCGCCGCGCACTATCTGCGCTCGGGCCGCTATGCGCCCCAGCTGGCCCAGGCCTGCGCCGAGTACGCGGCGCGCATGGATGCGCTGTGCTCGGGCATGCAGTCGGCCCTGGGCGAGCAGATCCGCTTCGTGCGGCCTGCGGGCGGCATGTTCGTCTGGGCGCAGCTGCTGCCGCCACAACGGCATGCGGGCGAGCCCGAGGCCCTGGCCCGGGCGCTGTTCACGGCCGCTGTGGAGCAGGGCGTGCTCTATGTGCCAGGCAAGGCCTTCTTCCCGGCCGAGGCGGCGCAGCAGGCCGGCCTGTGCATGCGCCTGTCGTATGCGGCGCCCACCGTGCCCCAGATCACCGAGGCCGTGGCGCGCCTGGGCCGGGCCTGGGGCCAGGCCGTGTCCTGAGGACATCGGCAACAGCGTTCATGCAATGAAAAAGGCCGCCCGAGGGCGGCCTTTTCCTTGCGGGGCAAACCGGGTATGGCGCAAGGCCTGCCCGGTTGCGGCGGGCAATTACATGCCCATGCCGCCCATGCCACCCATGCCGCCCATGTCGGGCATGGCGGGGGCGCCTTCAGCCTTGGGGGACTCGGCGATCATGGCTTCGGTCGTCAGCAGCAGCGATGCCACGGAAGCGGCGTTCTGCAGGGCCGTACGCGTCACCTTGGTCGGGTCCAGGATACCCATTTCCAGCATGTCGCCGTAGGTGTCGTTGGCGGCGTTGAAGCCGTAGTTGCCCGAGCCGTTCAGCACGGCGTTGACCACCACCGAGGGCTCGCCACCGGCGTTGGCCACGATTTCGCGCAGGGGCGCTTCGATGGCCTTCATGATCAGCTTGATGCCGGCGTCCTGCTCGGCGTCGCCGGTCTTCAGTTCGCCCACGGCTTGCTTGGCACGCAGCAGAGCCACGCCGCCGCCGGCCACGATGCCTTCTTCCACAGCAGCGCGGGTAGCGTGCAGGGCGTCTTCAACGCGGGCCTTCTTTTCCTTCATCTCGACTTCGGTGGCAGCGCCGACCTTGATCACGGCCACGCCGCCGGCCAGCTTGGCCACGCGCTCTTGCAGCTTTTCGCGGTCGTAGTCGCTGGTGGCTTCTTCGATCTGGATGCGGATCTGCTTGACGCGGGCTTCGATTTCAGCAGCTTGGCCAGCACCGTCGATGATGGTGGTGTTTTCCTTGCCGATTTCGATGCGCACTGCCTGGCCCAGGTCTTCCAGGGTCACCTTGTCCAGCGCCAGGCCCACTTCTTCAGCGATGACCTTGCCGCCCGTCAGGATGGCGATGTCTTCCAGCATGGCCTTGCGGCGGTCGCCGAAGCCAGGAGCCTTGACAGCCACAACCTTCAGGATGCCGCGGATGGTGTTGACCACCAGCGTTGCCAGGGCTTCGCCTTCGACGTCTTCTGCAATGATCAGCAGGGGACGGCCGGCCTTTGCCACGGCTTCCAGCGTGGGCAGCAGGTCGCGGATGTTGCTGATCTTCTTGTCGAACAGCAGCACGAAGGGGTTGTCCAGCAGGGCAACCTGCTTTTCGGGGTTGTTGATGAAGTAGGGCGACAGGTAGCCGCGGTCGAACTGCATGCCCTCGACGACGTCGAGTTCGTTGGCCAGCGACTTGCCTTCTTCAACGGTGATCACGCCTTCCTTGCCGACCTTGTCCATGGCTTCGGCAATGATGCTGCCCACGGATTCGTCGGAGTTGGCGGAGATCGAGCCGACCTGGGCGATTTCCTTGGAGGTGGTGGTGGCCTTGGATTGCTTCTTCAGCTCTTCCACCAGGGCGGCGACAGCCTTGTCGATGCCGCGCTTGAGGTCCATGGGGTTCAGGCCGGCGGCCACGTACTTGATGCCTTCGCGGACGATGGCCTGTGCCAGCACGGTGGCGGTGGTCGTGCCGTCACCGGCGATGTCGTTGGTCTTGGAGGCCACTTCCTTCACGAGCTGGGCGCCCATGTTCTGCAGCTTGTCCTTGAGTTCCACTTCCTTGGCGACCGACACGCCGTCCTTGGTCACGGTGGGGGCGCCGAAGGAGCGCTCCAGCACCACGTTGCGGCCCTTGGGGCCCAGCGTGACCTTGACCGCGTTGGCCAGGATGTTCACGCCTTCAACCATGCGGGCGCGTGCTTCGCCGCCGAAAACTACGTCTTTTGCTGCCATTTCAATTCTCCGGATTCAGTTGGAAAGTGCGGTTTCGAAGCGCGTGGATTACTTTTCGACGACCGCGAACAGGTCGTCTTCCTTCATCACCAGCAGTTCGTCGCCATGGACCTTGACGGTCTGGCCGCTGTACTTGCCGAACAGAACGCGGTCGCCGACCTTCACGTTCAGGGCGATCACTTCACCCTTGTCGTTCTTCTTGCCGGGACCCACTGCCAGCACTTCGCCCTGGTCGGGCTTCTCGGCGGCGTTGTCGGGGATCACGATGCCCGAAGCCGTCTTGGTTTCGTTTTCGAGGCGCTTGACGATCACGCGATCGTGCAGGGGACGCAGGTTCATACCAACTCCTAAATCATCAACAAAGTTGAAACAAAGACTTGCCGGCCCGGCGGGCCGGCATTCGAAGCAATGTGGGACAGAGGATTGTTAGCACTCATACCCAACGAGTGCTAATAATAAGGCAATTCGGCCAGGTTTCAAGGGGTAGGGCCGGATGTGCCGCAAGACGGCACATCCGGCGCGGAGTGCGGAACGCCACTGATCTTTAGTTTTTTCGGGGCGCGCCCGCGCTGGCCAGCGGCGAAGCGCGGCCTGCAGGAGCACACAGAACTTCCGGCGAAAGGCTGTCGCTGAATCACCATGCAGCCTTGCGGGCTGTGACCTAACGTCGCATCGAAGGCGCCCTGGCCGTGGTGCTGAGCGCACCCAAGATCAGCCAGCCGTGCAGACTGACTGCCCTTGATTAGGCGCGAACGAGACCGAGGCCTCGTCTGGTGACCTCTGTGGTCAGAGGGAGAAAAGCTCCGCCTTCGTGGCACGATGACGGCCCAGTCCTAAAGGGGAGCTTCACCAGGTCGGGTGCGGATGAGGAGCGAAGCATCTGGCGATGCCGCCAGCCCTGAAGCTTGGATGACCACCATGTGGCTGCAACTGATAGGTCACGAGGTGGCCGTGAGCAGCAGCAATCGCTGCGGAGCAGTTGGCAACTGCAGACTTTCTAACGATGGCCTCAGGCTGATCTACGCCCTTCACTGTGCAAAGCGAGAGTGACAGGGACGACCAACACCTGCCGTTGAAGGCTTCCATTGTTGGACGACCGCTTCACCGTTTGGAAGTGGCCAGTCGATTCTTCGGTGCGCCGTGCCTCGCCTCGAAGGCCCCATTTCGCGCTGCACCGCTGATTCCTGTCTACTCAATGCCGTCGCTCCGACTGGTTTCAACGAAGGTGGCATCAGCCCACGATGGTGCTCGCGCCGAGCGTCCGCACTCAGGCGTTGATGCGCAGGTTGGTGCAATGACGATGTAGGATTTGGATACAATGAAAATAAGAAGCATTCTTGTTTGCCGCTGCATATTGCCCCGGTGCCTTTCCTCCTGCTTCACTCGTGCCGCTTTCCCATGCCCGCCGCCGACCGCGCCCTTGTTCCCGATGTCGCCACTCTCTACTCCGACCACCACGGCTGGCTGCTGGGCTGGCTGCGCAAGCGCCTGGGCAATGCCTTTGATGCGGCCGATCTGACCCAGGACACCTATGTGCGCCTGCTGGGCCGCAGCGGCGCCGAGATCCAGGCCATTCGCGAACCGCGTGCCCTGCTGATGACCATTGCCCAGGGTCTGGCCGCCAACCTCTACCGCAAGCGCTGCGTGGAGCAGGCCTATCTGGACGCCCTGGCCCTCATGCCCGAGGCCGTGGCCCAGTCCCCCGAGCACCGCGCCATCGTGCTGCAGACCCTGGTCGAGGTGGACCGCCTGCTGGCCCTGCTCCCACTGCCCGTGCGCCAGGCCTTTTTGCTGTCGCAGATCGACGGCATGAGGCAGGCCGACATCGCGGCTGAACTGGGCCTTTCCGTGCCCACCGTGCGCCGCCATATCGCGCGGGCCGTGGTGCAAGTCTGCTTTCTGGACGACGACGGCGCATGAGCCTGCCCATTCCTCTTGCGGTGCGCGAGCAGGCCGCCGAATGGCTGGTGGAGCTGCAGTCCGATGATCACAGCGCCGGCACGCGCGAGATGCTGGTGCAGCGCCTGCAGCACTGGCGCGAATCCCATCCCGACCATGAGCGCGCCTGGCTGCGCATAGAGGCCATGGGCGCACGCCTGCAGCCGCTGTCCGGTACGCCGGCCAGCGTGGCCCTGGCCCAGGCCGCGCGCACGGCACGCGGGCGCGGGCGGCGCTTGGCGGTGCGCAGCCTGGTCGTGCTGCTGTTCACGGGCGCGGGTGCCGGTGCCGTGGCATGGAGAGGTCCGGCATCCTCGGGCGACTGGCTGGCCGGCCTGGGGGCGGACCTGCGCACGGGCACGGCCCAGCGGCGCAGCCTGCGCCTGCCGGACGGCACCCAGCTGCAGATGAATGCCGACAGCGCGGTCGACCTGGATTTCAGCCCGCAGCAGCGCCTGGTGCGCTTGCGCGGCGGCGACATCGAGGTGGCCACGGCCCAGGGCCTGAAGGATAGTGCGCCGCCCTTGCTCGTCGAAACCCGCCATGGCCGCATACGTGCCCTGGGCACGCGCTTCGTCGTGCGCCAGCGCGGCCAGGGGCCCAGCCGGGTTGCGGTCTTTGAAGGCGCCACGGAGATCGCGCCCCGCGAACGGCCCGGCCACCTCCATCTGCTGCAAACAGGCCAGCAGGCGCAGTTTGACGCTCAGGCCACCACGCCGGCCGGGCCCGCCGATCCGGCCCTGGCAGCCTGGACGCGCGGCATGCTGGTGGCCCAGGACATGCCGCTGGCCGAGTTCCTGGACCAGCTGTCGCGCTACCGGCCCGGCCACCTGGGCTGCGATGGCGCCGTGGCGCAGCTGCCCGTCAGCGGCACCTATCCGCTGGCCGACACCGACCAGGTGCTGGCCATGCTGCTGGCCACCCTGCCGGTGCGCCTGCGCACGGCCACGCGCTACTGGGTGGTGGTCGAGCCGGCCTGATTTCCTGGCTCTTGTCGATCCTGGCTGATCGCTTTTCGCGTTTCGCGGGGCAATGGAGATGAAGCGCTTTTTTCTGCGCCCGCATTCCATTGCCAACCATCCAGGACCGAGGGACACGCACACCATGGGCCATCACCCGACTTTTCGCGCCACACGACTGGCATTTCAACTGCGGCAGGCCTTGCGCCCCGCCGTTCTGGCACTGCCGCTGGTGGCGGTGCTTGCCCCGGCGCAGGCCCACGCACAGGCACAGCCCCACGCCCAGGCAGTGCAGCGCTACGACATTCCTGCCGGGCCGCTGACCGCCACGCTCAATCGCTTTGGCGCCCAGGCGGGCATCCTGCTGTCCTTCTCCACCGCCCAGACCGCAGACAGGACCAGCCCCGGCGTGCAGGGTGATCGAACCGTGGACCAGGCCCTGTCCGCGCTGCTGGCCGGCACGGGCCTGCAGGCCCTGCCGCGCGAGGGCGGCGGCTTTGTGGTGCGACCGTCCCTGGCCGTGGGAACGCCCACCGGCGCGGCCACGCTGGCCGAGGTGCGCGTCACCGCCCAGGCCGAGCGCAGCGCCGTCACCGAGGGCACGCAGTCCTACGCCGCCAGCGAATCGCGGGCCGCCACGGGCCTGTCCCTGTCGCTGCGCGAGACGCCGCAGTCGGTCAGCGTGATCACGCGCCAGCGCATGGACGACCAGGGCATCGTGCTGCAGGAAGACATCGCCCGCCAGACCACGGGCCTGAGCTATGCGCAGTACGGTCCCACGGGCGGTGACACCAACCAGTTCTTCGCGCGGGGCTTTCAGATCAAGAACTTCCAGGTCGATGGCGTCAACCGCCTGTTCAGCGACTACCCGGCCATCTTCCAGACCAGCGACATGGCCATGTTCGACCGCGTCGAAGTCGTGCGCGGCGCCTCGGGGCTGATGAGCGGCGCGGGCACGCCCGGCGCCACCATCAACCTGGTGCGCAAGCTGCCCACGGCCGAGTTCCAGGGCAGCGCCAGGCTCACGGCAGGCTCCTGGGATTTCGCACGTGCCGAGGTGGATCTGTCATCGCCGCTCAACGCCTCCGGATCGGTGCGCGGGCGCATCGTGGCCGTATCGCAGAACCGCCATTCCAAGGTCGACTACGAGCAGGACCGCAGCCGCTCGCTGTACGGCGTGGTGGAGGCTGACCTGTCGCCGTCCACGCTGGCCACCGTGGGCTTTTCCGCGCAGGACTACGACGCTTCTGGCGTAGGCCGTGGGGGCCGGCCTTTCTTCTACACGGATGGCACGCGCATCGATTGGAGCCGCTCCGCGTCCTCGGGCGCGCGCTGGGCCTCGGCACGGCGGGACTACCGCAGCGTCTTCGCCTCGCTCGAGCACCGCATGGCCAGCGACTGGCGCCTGAAGGCCATCTACACGCTCGACCGCAGCAGCTATGACGAGATTCCGGGCTGGACCAATGAACAGCCTGTGGACCGCACCACCGGCGCAGGTGCCGGCCTGTGGGCCGCCTGGTGGACGGGGCGGCCTCGGCAGGACACGCTGGACCTCACGGCTTCCGGTCCCTTCCAGCTGCTGGGACGCCAGCACCAGGCCGCCTTCGGCGCCAGTGTGGCGCGCACGCGCAACGACAGCGGCTCGCATGGCCGCTGGGCCTTCCCCGGCTGGGACAACACCATAGACAACCTCTTCACCTGGGATGGCCGCACGCCGGTGCAGCCCGACAACCCGGTACTAGGCCGCAACGCGGCCGTGGAACGCAGCAGCAGTGCTTACGGATCGCTGCAGCTGCGCCCCACGGACCGGCTGTCCGTCATCGCGGGCGCACGCATCACGAACTGGAAGCGTCGCGACAGCTACACCGATTTCGCCAGCGGCGAGACCAGCGGCAGCGCCATGGCCGAAAACGGCAAGCTCACGCCCTTCGCCGGCCTGGTGCTGGACGTGGGCCGCGATTGGTCGGCCTATGCCAGCTATACCGATATTTTCCAGGCGCAGAGCAGCCTGGACATCCACGGCAAAAAGCTCGATCCCCTACTGGGCCGCAGCTACGAGCTGGGCCTCAAGGGCGAGCTGCTGGACAAGCGCCTGCAGGTGGGCGCCGCCGTCTACCGCCTGCTGCAGGACAACGTGGCCCAGGCCATCACGGGCAGCTACGCGCCCAATGGCGAGCAGGCCTACCGTGCCGTCAAGGGCGCCGAAACGCGTGGCTTCGAGGTGGAGATGACCGGCGAAATCCGCCGCCACTGGAACGCCTCCGTCGGCTTTGCCCGCAACATCGCGCGCGACGCCGAGCGCAACCGCCTGAACCCCGAAATCCCGCGCAACACCCTCAAGCTGTTCACCACCTACCGCCTGCCTCACATAGGCCACGGCCTGACCGTGGGCGGCGGCGTGCGCTGGCAAAGCGGCACCTGGAGCGACCTCTCCTTCCTGGGCCTGCCCAACGTCAGCCGTGTCGAGCAGAAAAGCTATGCTGTGGCCGACCTGATGGTGCAATACGCCATCAATCCGAAGCTCACGGTCTCGGCCAACCTCTACAACGTCTTCGACCGCAAGTACCAAGGGGTTTCGACCTCGTCGTACTACGGGGAGGCGCGGAATATGCGCGTGGCGGTGTCTATGAAGTTCTGAAATGTTTTCAGCTGCGCCCCGTGTGAACGTCGTCAGCATCAGTGGATGTGCTGTCCGCCGTTGATGGCGATGTTTGCGAGGGTAGAGCTGTCAGGGTGTCATGGCGAGCCTGGCCGTCAATCCGTGTTTCGGGACTGCAAGTTTGAGTGGGGGTGAGACGATCACTGGCACGGGACGAGCGCCCGGAGAATGTCCTAGCCTTCGAGTAGCCCCACCATTTGGGCCAGCGCTTGTCGCAGGGGCTAAGGACTGCTTGGCGCCATGCAGCGTGAGTTCGCCCGGCGGCGGGGGGCGGCAGCTGCCGAGGCAAAGCCGACACCGACAGGCCAGCGACAAACGACTGCAACGGGTCGGTAGCTGCCACACAAGAGCCCATGGCAACCCGCGACGCCGCCGCACATCGGCCCTGAGCCCTTGCGCCTCGGCCGATAGCTCGCTCCTCAGCCTTGCTGGCCAAAAAACTAAAGTGCAGTGGCGCGTTTTCCGTACAGACGAAAGTTCAGTGGCGCATCTCTCTAAGGATCGATGGTGCATGGCTTGCGAGGACGTGAGAAATCAACGGCTTATCTGCGTGGCGTGCTGCGTGTTCAGTGGCGTCCCGCATTCGGCGCGGAGCTTGCGCAATGGAGCCGCACGGCCGCCCTTATTTTTTTAACAACAATTCAACAATAGTTGTATTATTGATGCATGCAAGAAACCCAAGTCATCCGATCGCTTTCGGCCCTGGCCCATGAAGCGCGCCTGCGCGTTTTCCGCGCCCTGGTAGTCGCCGGCCCTGCGGGGCTTACGCCCAGCGCCTTGGCCGAACAGTTGGGTATCGCACCCAACGCGCTGTCGTTCCACCTCAAGGAGCTGTCCCATGCCGAGCTGGTCAGCCAGGAGCGCCTGGGCCGCAATGTGTTGTACCGGGCGTCCTTTGCGGCGATGAACGACCTGCTCGCCTACCTTACCGAAAACTGCTGCCAGGGCGCCGCATGCGCCACGGTGGATGCCTTGCCCTGCAACTGCTGAACGGAGTCCACGATGAAACGCTTCCATGTCCATATGCACGTCGACGATCTGGCCAAGAACATCGCGTTCTATTCCCAGCTGTTTGGTGCCGAGCCCGCCCGCGTGGAAAGCGACTACGCGAAGTGGATGCTGGATGAGCCCCGGGTGAACTTCGCCATTTCGACGCGAGGCGAGAAAGCCGGCCTGGACCACCTGGGCTTCCAAGTGGATGAGGCCGAGGAGCTGGATGCGCTCAAGGCACGCGCCAGGGCCGCCGACCTGGCGATGCTCGACGAAGGCGCCACCACCTGCTGCTATGCACGCAGCGACAAGCACTGGATCACCGATCCCCAGGGGATTGCCTGGGAGCACTTTCATTCGCTGGAGAACATTCCCGTGTTTCACGAGGCCCCTGATGCAGCTGTCGGAGCCAGCGGCGCGTGCTGCGCGCCGACGGCCCCGCGCCAGGCGGCCGCATCTGCCTGCTGCGCCCCAGGCACCGCAGCTGCCTCTTCCTCCAAGTCCTGCTGCTAAGCCACCATGTCTGATTCCATCACCCCCCTGAATGTCCTGTTCCTGTGCACTCACAACTCGGCGCGCAGCATCCTGGCCGAAGCTTTGCTCAACGACATGGGCAATGGGCGCTTCAAAGCGTATTCGGCCGGCAGCAGCCCCCGCGCGAATCAGCAGCCCAATCCCTTGAGCTTGCAGGTGCTGCAACGTGCCGGCGTATCTGTGCAGGGGCTGCGCAGCAAGAGCTGGGATGAGTTCGCGGCCCCGCAGGCGCCGCAGATGGACCTGATCATCACCGTCTGCGACAACGCAGCTGGCGAGGTCTGCCCGATCTGGCCCGGCCACCCCGCCACCGCCCACTGGGGATACGCCGACCCCTCGCAGGGAGACGCATCTGAAGAGGTCAAGCTGGAAGCATTCCGACAGACTCTGCACATGATGCGTCGTCGTCTGGAGCTGCTGGTCAACCTGCCCGACGACAAGCTGGAAAAGGCAAGGCTACAGGGCACCGCCCGCGAACTGGCCTCCCACTGACGCCCCCCTTCGTCCACGAATGCGCGCCTTCTGAAACCCGAATCTCCCAGCACCATGCTCATGGCAGTCCTGATCTTCATCTCCACCCTTGTGCTGGTTATCTGGCAGCCGCGCGGCCTGGGCATTGGCTGGAGCGCCTCGCTGGGCGCGGTCGTTGCCCTGCTGGCCGGCGTGGTGCATCTTTCCGACATTCCAGTGGTCTGGGGCATCGTGTGGAATGCGACCGCCACCTTTGTAGCCGTCATCATCATCAGCCTGCTGCTTGACGAGGCCGGCTTCTTCGAATGGGCCGCGCTGCACTTCGCACGCTGGGGCGGCGGCCGGGGCAGCAAGCTGTTCGCGTTCATCGTGCTGCTGGGTGCGGCTGTGTCCGCCTTGTTCGCCAATGACGGCGCCGCCCTGATTCTCACGCCCATCGTGATGGCCATGCTCGTGGCGCTGGGCTTTTCGCCCTCCGCCACGCTGGCATTCGTCATGGCGGCAGGCTTCATCGCCGACACGGCCAGCCTGCCGCTGATCGTCTCCAACCTGGTCAACATCGTCTCGGCCGACTTTTTCAACATCGGCTTCAACGAATACGCCTCGGTAATGGTGCCGGTCAATCTCGCCTCGGTGCTGGCCAGCCTCGCCATGCTGATGCTGTTCTTTCGGCGCGGCATTCCCGCAACCTATGACCTGGCCCAGCTCAGGCGCCCGGCCGATGCGATCCGCGATCCGGCGACCTTTCGCGCGGGCTGGGTGGTCCTGGTCCTGCTGTTGGTCGGCTTCTTCGGGCTGGAGCCGCTGGGCGTGCCAGTCAGCGCGGTCGCGGCCGCAGGTGCCGCCCTGCTGCTGGCCGTGGCGGCACGCGGCTGCGTCATCAGCACCCGCAAGGTACTGCATGGCGCGCCGTGGCAGATCGTCGTGTTCTCGCTGGGCATGTATCTGGTGGTCTACGGATTGCGCAATGCCGGGCTGATCACCTCTATCGCATCCGTTCTGGACCGCTTTGCCCAAGGCGGCGTCTGGGGCGCAGCCATCGGCACGGGGGTGCTCTCGGCCCTGCTGTCGTCTGTGATGAACAACATGCCCACCGTGCTGGTGGGTGCGCTGTCGATCGATGCCTCCAGTGCCACCGGCGTGGTCAGGGATGCCATGGTCTACGCCAACGTGATCGGCTGCGACCTGGGCCCGAAGATTACGCCCATCGGTAGCCTGGCCACGCTGCTGTGGCTGCATGTGCTGGCCAGCAAAGGCATGACCATCGGATGGGGCTACTACTTCAGGGTCGGTACGGTTTTGACGGCCCCCGTGCTGCTCATCACGCTTGCCGCCCTTGCGCTGCGCCTGAGCGTGGCTGCCTGAATTCCCTCACAGAACCCATCTGCCATGAGCACCATCACGATCTATCACAACCCCGCCTGCGGCACATCGCGCAACGTGCTGGCCCTGATCCGCAACAGCGGCGAGGAGCCCGCCGTCATCGAATACCTCAAGACACCGCCCGACCGGGCCACGCTGGAGCGGCTGCTGGCGGACCTGGCCCTGCCTGTGCGGGAGGTTCTGCGGCAAAAAGGTACGCCGTATGACGAGATGGGCCTGGGCGACCCGGAATGGACCGATGCCCAGCTGATCGACGCCATGCTCCGGTACCCTATCCTCATCAATCGCCCCATTGTGGTGACGCCACTGGGCACGCGCCTGTGCCGGCCATCCGAGGTGGTGCTGGACATACTGCCGCGTCCCCAGCAAGGGGCATTCTCCAAGGAGGACGGCGAAGCCGTCATCGACGCGGCAGGGCAGCGTGTGGCAAAGCACTGACTTGCCAGATCCGGCCCCTGCGTGGCCAAAGGTGGCGAGGCAGCAACGACCTGCCGCTGTGGCGCGCCGAAGCCTCAGCGGCGCCCCGCTCCTGAGCCTGCTCACCACCCGGGGCGGCTCACGATCCCTTCGGCCGCTGCCTTGAAGTTCTCCATGACTTCATCGATTGGCTGACCCATCTGCGCATGGACGATGGCGCCATCCGCCACCAGGGTGAGCGCAGCGCCCACGGACACGGGATGGCCACCGAACAGGCGATCCAGCACGGACGACATTTCCTGCTTGTGCCGCCGGACCGTCGCCAGGATCTCAGGGTCGGACGAGCCCAGTTCGGCAGCGGCATTGAGAAAGGCGCAGCCCCGAAAGTCGGGCTGGCCGAACCAGCTCCTGAGGGTGGTGGACAGGGCATCCAACGCTGACGAGCCCCCGGCGGCCTCCTGCGCCAGGCTGGCCTGGAACCAGGAAATCCACCGTTCATGGCGGTAGTCGAGGTACGCACGGATCAGGTCGTCCTTGCTGGCGTACTGGCGGTAGAAGGTGACTTTGCTGACCGACGACCGCTCGATGATCCGGTCCACGCCCGTGGCCCGGATGCCCTCCGCGTAGAAGAGGCCATGGGCTGCCACCAGGATGCGCTCGCGGGGCGGCAGTGACTCGAGAGATGGCTGGGAAGTTTTCATGAAGACATTGTAGACAGATCGTTCCACCTCCGTTAGAGTGGTGCATGTAGACAGATCGTTCTACATCTTTTCAAAGGTCACATCATGGAAACTCGCCCACCCCTGCCCCCGTTCTCTCTCGCAAGCGCCGTCCAAAAGGTCCGTCTGGCCGAGGATGGATGGAACACACGCGATGCGGCCAAGGTCGCGATGGCCTATACCCCCGACACGAAATGGCGCAACCGGGCGGAGTTCGCCAACAGCCGCGCCGAGGCCCAGGCCCTTCTTGAGAGGAAGTGGAAGAAGGAGCTGGACTACCGGCTGATCAAGGAGCTTTGGCTGTACGCGGAAAACCGGATCGCAGTCCGCTACGCCTATGAGTGGCACGACGATGCCGGGAACTGGTTCCGGTCGTACGGCAACGAGAACTGGGAATTCGAGGCCGACGGTCTCATGCGCCGGCGCTTCGCATGCATCAACGACATGCCCATCCAGGAATCGGAGCGCAAGTTCCACTGGCCGCTGGGGCGCCGCCCCGATGACCACCCCGGTCTGTCCGACCTGGGCCTGTAGGCAAAGTCCCGGGCCACGTCCCCAGGCAGCCAGCCGCTGCCGCGATGGCCTGGGCGAGAAGGCGCTCCGCCTTACCGACTCAGCGCCTTGCGGACCTCCGCCTGGAACGCCTCGCTGTTGCGAAGGCGCAGGTACTCCTGGTATGCGGCCCGATATTCCTGCGTTTCGACTCCGTAGGAGATCGATATCTCCGCATGGCGGTCCAATCCGGCGCGGCGCCAGAGTGCGAGATCGGCGATGACTTCGGCGCGGGAAAGCGCTGCGTCCGATGTGGCTGCCGAGGCGTCTTGCGGCTGCGAATGGGCTGCGAAGCAGGTCGAGAAGGCGATGGCCGCAAGCGCCGGCTTCAGGATGCGTGCGGCTGCAGCAACGGTGGGGGAGGGGGTTGTGTTTGGCATGGTTTGACGGATGGGGGTGGGTGGAGCCGGGCCATGGCTTGGGCCGCCTGCTTGGGCAGGTCGCCTGGGCCGCATGTCCCGCAGGGGTGTTCAGTTGCTTTGCTGTGTGGAAAGGGGGCTCCTTTCGGGAAGTGGCAGGTTCAGGGGGCAACGCTGGCGGGAAGACCGTGGCTGGCGGTTGCCAATGCCCTGGAAGGCAGGGGCTCCGGCTTCCAGCCGCCGCCCAGCGCCTTGAAGATCGCGACCGTCGATCGCGCCGACTCCGTCCGTGCCAGCGCCTGTGCATCGAGCACGCCCAGCAGGCTTTCATCCGCCTGCAGCACCTCGATCAGGCTGACCACGCCCTTGTCGTAGGCGGCGCCTGCGGCCTGCCGGGCCCGCGTGAGCGCATCCGCGCCCCTGGCGAGCACGGCCATCAGCTCCTGTCGCCTGTCCAGCGAGACCAGGGCGTTCTCCACTTCTTCCGTGGCGCGCAGTACCGACTGCCGGTAGGCGGCAAGGCTTTCCGCCTCCTGTGCCTGCGCCTGGTGGATCTGGGCGTTGATGCGCCCGAAGTCGAACAGCCGCCAGCGCAGGCCGCCCACAACGCTGGCCTGCGATGCGCCGGCGCTGAAGAGATTGCCCGCGGAGATGGAGGTGGCGCTGCCGATCAGGCCGCTGATTGACAGCTTCGGGTAGTACTCGGCGATCGCCACGCCGATGCGTGCGTTCGACGCTGCCAGGCGCCGCTCCGCCGCGATGAGGTCCGGGCGTCGCCGCAGCAGATCGCCGGGCGCCTCCGCCAGGGAAAGGGTTGGCAGCACGGGAACCGGGCGGGGATCGGCCAGCTCGGCCCGGTGCGTGCCGGGTGCCGTGGCCAGCATCACGTCCATGGCGTTGAGGGCGGCCTCGAGCGCGTTCTCCAGCGGCGGGATGGTTGCTTGCGCCCGCGCAAGTGCCCCCTCGACCTGGCGCAGCTGAAGCTCGGGTGCCAGGCCCTTGTTCCACCGCAGTTCGACGATGGAGCGCAGTTGCTGCTGGGTTTGCACTTGCGAGCGTGCCACTGCCAGCCGCGCCTGCAGGCCGCGAATCTGGATATAGATGTCCGCAGTCTGGGCGGCCACCGCGAGCCGCACGGCAGTGGCGCCGGCTTCCGATGCCTGGTACTCGGCCAGGGAAGCCTGCCGGGCCCTGCGCAGGCCACCGAAGAGATCAAGCTCCCAGCTGGCTCCGAGGTTGACCTCCTGGGCGCTGCCGTAGCGATCGAACCCCGGCATGGAGTCGAGCACCCGGCCCAGCGGAGTCTCGACCGACTGATAGCTCCTGGCCGTTTGCGCCGAGACCTGGGCCGACGGCCGCAACGCAGCTGCCGCCGCGTCCAGCCCGGCGCGTGCCTGAAGCACGCGGCCAGCGGCCTGGGCAACATCCAGGTTTTGCTGCAGTGCCGCCGTGACGAGGCGCGCCATTTGCGCATCGCCAAAGGCTGCCCACCAGGCTGCAAGGTCCGTGGGGGAGTCCGGCGAGGGAGGCTTGCCCTCACCCAGAACGCGGCCCCCCATGTAGGCCTGGGGCAGGGCCGTGGCGGGCGGCTGGTAGTCAGGGCCTACCGCACACCCTGCACAAAGGCTGGCGAGCATCAGAAAAACGGGGGCGGCAAGACGCGGCATGTTCAACAGTCAGAAGCGTGGCGACGCTGTGACTATATTCCAAAATGGTCACTTGCATAGTATTTTTTTGATGGAGTAAGCTAGGCCGCATGAGCACCACCAACGTCTATCCGACCTCTGCGCGCGGCCCGGTCGAACACGATGTCCGGCAACAGATCGTGACTGCGGCGAAAGCGCATTTCAGCCGCTACGGCTATGAGAAAACCACGGTGTCCGACCTTGCCAAGGCCATCGGCTTTTCCAAGGCCTACATCTACAAGTTCTTCGAGTCCAAGCAGGTCATCGGCGAGATGATCTGTTCCAACTGCCTGATGGAGATGGAGGCGGAGATCCGCCAGGCCGTCGCCAGCACGGATGCGCCTCCCGAGCAGCTGCGGCGCCTGTTCAAGGCGATCGTCGCTGCCACGCTGCGGCTTTTCTCCGAGGACCGCAAGCTGTACGAGATCGCCATTTCGGCGTCGGCCGAGCGCTGGCAGGCAGCGCAGGCCTATGAGGAACGCATGCATCAGCTGCTGCTGCAGGTGCTCGACGCCGGGCGCCAGCGGGGCGACTTCGAGCGCAAGACGCCGCTGGATGAAACCGGGCGCGCCATCTTCCTGGTCATGCTCCCCTATCTGAACCCGGTGATGCTGCAGCACAGCCTCGACCATGCGGACGAGGCGCCCGCACAACTGGCCGGATTGGTGCTGAGAAGCCTGTCGCCCTAAATCCTGCAGTTGTGACCATTGACATAAATGGTCACTAATCACAGAATCGGGTCCTGCTCATTGATCGGGACCCCCTCATGCTTCGGCACCGCCATCTGTCCATCGCCGCTGTCGGCGCACTGTCACTTGCACTCGCAGCCTGCGGCAAAAGCCCGCCGCCGGATCCGCGCACCCAGCCACCCCTCGTTCGCACCGTCCTGGTAGCGCCAGGCAATGCTTCCGAGCGCGTCTTCACCGGCACCATCGCGGCCAGGGTGCAGGGCGATCTTGGATTTCGCGTGGCCGGCAAGGTGCTCGAGCGCCTGGTGGATACAGGCCAGACGGTCAGGCGCGGCCAGGCATTGCTGCGCCTCGACCCGGTGGACCTGAAGCTGGCCGCCCATGCCCAGCAGGAGGCCGTCGCAGCCGCCAGGGCACGGGCTCAGCAGGCCAGCGACGAGGAGCAGCGCTACCGTGACCTGCAGGGAACGGGTGCCGTTTCGGCCTTGGCCCATGAACAGATCAAGGCGGCCGCGGATGCCGCCCGCGCCCAGCTCAGGGCGGCCGAAGCGCAGGCCGCCGCAGCGCTGAACGCCAGCCGCTACGCCGAACTGCTGGCCGATGCCGATGGCATCGTGATGGAAACACTTGCCGAGCCTGGCCAGGTCGTCAGTGCCGGCCAGGTGGTCGTGCGCCTCGCCCATGCCGGCAGGCGCGAAGCGGTCGTCCAGTTGCCCGAGACACTGCGGCCCGCGCTGGGCTCGGCGGCCCAGGCCCGCCTGTTCGGCAGGGAGGAGGTGGTCATCCCCGCCAGACTGCGCCAGCTGTCCGATGTGGCCGACCGGGCCACCCGCACCTTTGAGGCCCGCTATGTGCTGGACGCCGGCGCGGCGGCCAGCGCCCCGCTGGGCAGCACGGTCACGCTCAGGATTGGCGGGACATCGACATCGACATCGACATCGACGGCCGGCAAGTCAACCCTGCAGGTCCCCATCGGCGCCATCCTCGATGAGGGCAAGGGCGCCGCTGTCTGGGTGGTGCAGGGCGAGCAGGTCAGGCGCCAGCCCGTCACCGTGGTTCAGGTGCAGGACGGCAATGCCCAGGTGGTGGGTGCGCTCGACCAGGGGGACCGGATCGTCGCGCTCGGCGCGCATTTGCTGAGCGAGGGTGCGCAGGTGCGGCTGGATAGCGAGGCGCCGGCGCCTTCAACGGCAACAACGGCAACAACGTCCACGGCGTCCTCCGTGTCCAAGGGAGCGTCCCGTGAGTGAAGGCCGTTTCAACCTGTCGGCGCTTGCCGTCCGTGAGCGCTCCATCACGCTGTTCCTGATCCTGCTGATTTCGCTGACGGGTGTCTTTGCCTTCCTGAAGCTGGGCCGGGCGGAAGATCCGGCCTTCACCGTCAAGGTCATGACCATCATCACGGCCTGGCCTGGCGCCACCCCGCAGGAAATGCAGGACCAGGTGGCAGAGAAGCTGGAAAAGCGCCTGCAGGAGCTGCGCTGGTATGACCGCACCGAAACCTTCGTCAGACCGGGGCTGGCCTTCACCACGCTGACCCTGCTCGACTCCACGCCCCCCGGCGAGGTGCAGGAGGAGTTCTACCAGGCACGCAAGAAGCTCGGTGACGAGGCCCGCAACCTGCCGGCGGGCGTGATCGGCCCGATGGTGAACGACGAGTACGCCGACGTGACCTTTGCGATCTACGCCCTTAAGGCGCGCGGCGAGGAGCCCCGGGCGCTGGTGCGCGATGCCGAAGCCTTGCGCCAGCGTCTTTTGCATGTGCCGGGCGTCAAGAAGGTCAACATCGTCGGCGAGCAATCCGAGCGGATCTACGTGGAGTTCTCGCACGAGCGCCTGGCCACGCTGGGCATCAGTCCGCAGGACGTCTTCGCGGCATTGAACAACCAGAACGCCCTCACGCCTGCCGGGTCGGTGGAGACCCAGGGTCCGCAGGTGTTCATCCGCATCGACGGGGCGTTCGACGCGCTGCAGAAGATCCGCGACACGCCCATCGTGGTCCAGGGCCGCACGGTCAAGCTGTCCGACATCGCCACCGTCCAGCGCGGCTACGAAGACCCCTCGACCTTCATCATCCGCAACGGTGCGGAGCCTGCCTTGCTGCTGGGCGTCGTCATGCGCGACGGCTGGAACGGGCTGGACCTGGGCAAGGCGCTGGACCGGGAGGTGGGCGCCATCAACGCAGACATGCCGCTGGGCATGGGCCTGACCAAGGTGACGGACCAGGCCGTGAACATCAGCGCCTCCGTCGATGAGTTCATGCTCAAGTTCCTGGCCGCGCTGCTGGTCGTGCTGGTGGTGTGCTTCGCCAGCATGGGCTGGCGCGTTGGCGTGGTGGTGGCTGCGGCCGTGCCGCTGACGCTGGCGGCCGTGTTCATCATCATGGCCGCCACGGGAAAGAATTTCGACCGCATCACGCTCGGCTCGCTGATCCTTGCGCTGGGCCTGCTGGTGGACGACGCCATCATCGCCATCGAGATGATGGTGGTGAAGATGGAAGAGGGCTACGACCGCGTGGCCGCGTCCGCCTACGCCTGGAGCCATACCGCGGCGCCCATGCTGTCCGGAACGCTGGTGACGGCGGTGGGCTTCATGCCCAACGGATTCGCACGCTCCACGGCGGGCGAGTACACCAGCAACATGTTCTGGATCGTCGGCATCGCGCTCATCGTGTCCTGGGTGGTGGCCGTGGTGTTCACGCCCTATCTCGGCGTCAAGATGCTGCCCCCTCTCAAGAAGGTCGAAGGCGGACATGCGGCGATGTATGGCACGCCCCGCTACGAGCGCCTGCGGCGCGTGCTGGGCAAGGTGATCGCCCGCAAGGGCATGGTGGCCGCAGTCGTGGGCGGGCTCATGGTGGCTTCCGTGCTGGGCATGTCCATCGTGAAGAAGCAGTTTTTTCCCATCTCCGACCGGCCCGAGGTGATGGTCGAGGTGCAGATGCCCTACGGCACCTCCATCGGCCAGACGAGCGAGACCACCCGCAAGGTGGAAGCCTGGCTGCTGCAGCAGCCCGAATCGGAGATCGTGACCGCCTATATCGGCCAGGGCGCACCGCGCTTTTTTCTGGCCATCTCGCCTGAGCTGCCCGACCCGTCGTTCGCCAAGATCGTCGTGCGCACCGCCAACCAGGCGCAGCGCGACGCACTCAAGCTCAGGTTGCGCGAGGCCATCGCCCAGGGACTGGCCCCGCAGGCGCAGGTGCGCGCATCGCAGATCGTGTTCGGGCCGTACTCCCCGTTCCCCGTGGCGTATCGCGTCTCCGGCCCCGACCCGCAGCGGCTGCGCGACATTGCCGGCCAGGTGCACCAGGTGCTGCACGACAGCCCGATGATGCGGACCGTGAACTCCGACTGGGGCGTGCGCACCCCTGTCATGCGCTTCACCCTGGACCAGGACCGGCTGCAGGCCATGGGCCTGACCTCCGCGGCAGTCGCGCAGCAGCTGCAATTCCTGCTCAGCGGCGTGCCCGTGACCACCGTGCGCGAGGACATCCGCACCGTGCAGGTGATGGCGCGTTCTGCGGGCGGCACCCGCCACGATGTGGCCAGGGTCGGCGACTTCACGCTCACCAACGCCACTGGCCAGCGCATACCGCTGTCGCAGCTGGGCGAGGTCACCGTGCAGATGGAGGAGCCCGTCATGCGCCGCCGCGACCGCATGCCCACCATCACGGTCCGCGGAGACATCGATGACAGCCTGCAGCCGCCCGATGTCTCGGCGGCCATCACCCGGCAGCTGGAGCCCATCAGGAAGGCGTTGCCTGCGGGCTACCGCATCGACGAGGCCGGCTCCATCGAGGAATCCGGCAAGGCCATGACGGCCATGCTGCCCCTGTTCCCGATCATGATCGCCATCACGCTGATCATCATCATCTTGCAGGTGCGGTCGATGTCGGCCATGGTCATGGTGTTCCTGACCAGCCCCCTGGGATTGATCGGCGTGGTGCCGACGCTGATCGTCTTTCAGCAGCCCTTCGGCATCAATGCACTGGTGGGGCTGATCGCGCTGTCGGGCATCCTGATGCGCAACACGCTGATCCTGATCGGGCAGATCCAGCACAACGAGCAGGAGGGGCTTGCGCCGTTCCAGGCGGTGGTGGAGGCCACCGTCCAGCGCGCCCGGCCCGTGATCCTGACCGCGCTCGCGGCGATCCTGGCCTTCATCCCGCTGACCCAATCGGTGTTCTGGGGAACGCTGGCCTATACGCTGATCGGCGGCACGCTGGCCGGCACGGTGCTGACGCTGGTCTTCCTGCCCGCCATGTACTCGATCTGGTTCAGGATCAGGCCCGGCGAATCCCCGCGCTGATCCACGGCAAATGCGCCAGCGGCCCGGGCCGATTGGCCACAATGGCGCATCCCGTTCCAGGCTCAGGAGGCCATGCATGTCCGATATCCGCTGCGGCGATTCCACCCACCATCGCACCTCTTGGGGCCGCCGCTGCGCGCGCGCCGCCGCACCCGTGCTGGCGGCGCTGCTGCTGTCGCCGCTGGCCCAGGCAGCGCTCAAGGTGGGCGACACCGCGCCGCGCTTCACCACGCCGGCCGCGGTGGCGGGCAAGGCCTTCGATTTCGACATGGCCGCCACGCTCAGGAAGGGGCCGGTGGTGCTGTATTTCTTCCCCAAGGCCTTCACCCAGGGCTGCACCATGGAAGCCCACGCCTTTGCCGAGGCCACGCCGCGTTTCGCGGCCATGGGCGCCACGGTGGTGGGCATGTCGCATGACGACATCGATACGCTCAAGCGCTTTTCCACCGAGGCCTGCCGCGACCAGTTCGCCGTGGCATCGGACCCGCAGGCGCAGACCATCCGCGCCTACGACGCCTCGGCCGCCGCCAACCCCCAGCGCGCCGACCGCATCTCCTACGTGATCGGCCAGGACGGCGAGGTCCGCTTCGTGCACATGGGCTCGGACCCGGACGAGCATGTGCGCCAGACCGAGGCCGCGGTCAAGCGGCTGACCGGAAAGTAGCCCGCCGCGCGGCCCCTGTCAGGGGCCGTTGCCCTCGCTGGCCAGGATCTCGGCGTATTCCTCGTCCGTGAACAGCCTGGAGCGTGTGTGGAAGGCCTTGCCCGTGCTGCCCTCCAGCGAGAAGGTGCCGCCCTGGCCCTCGATCACGTCCAGGATGAGCTGGGTGTGCTTCCAGTATTCGTACTGGGACTTGCCGATGTAGAAGGGCGCGCCGCCCACCTGGCCCAGCAGCACGTCCTGGGCGCCTATCGTCAGCTCGCCGGGCAGGTAGCAGTTGGCGGCGCTGTTGTCGCAGCAGCCGCCGGACTGGTGGAAGAACACCGGCCCGTGCTGCGCCTGCAGGTCGGCGATCAGCGCCAGCGCGGCCTCGGTGGCAGTCACTTTGTCAACCATGGGTTGGTCCTTTCCTGGGCGGCCGGCCGCGCTGCGCGCCGCCGGCCGCATTCACCTGGGAAGAACTTCAGAAGAAGCCCAGCTTGTTCTCGCTGTAGCTGACCAGCAGGTTCTTGGTCTGCTGGTAGTGGTCCAGCATCATCTTGTGGGTCTCGCGGCCGATGCCCGATTCCTTGTAGCCGCCAAAGGCCGCGTGCGCCGGGTAGGCGTGGTAGCAGTTGGTCCACACGCGCCCGGCCTTGATGGCGCGGCCCATGCGGTAGGCCACGTTGCCGTTGCGGCTCCACACGCCCGCGCCCAGGCCGTAGAGCGTGTCGTTGGCAATGGCCAGGGCCTCGGCCTCGTCCTTGAAGGTGGTCACGGCCAGCACGGGGCCGAAGATTTCCTCCTGGAAGATGCGCATCTTGTTGTGGCCCTTGAACAGCGTGGGCTGCACGTAGTAGCCGCCTTCCAGGTCGCCGCCCAGATGGGCCTGGCCGCCGCCGGCCAGCACCTCGGCGCCCTCCTGCTTGCCCAGGTCCAGGTACGACAGGATCTTGGTGAGCTGCTCCTTGGACGCCTGCGCGCCCATCATGCTGTCGGTGTCCAGCGGGTTGGCATGCCGGATGGCGGCCACGCGCTGGAGCACGCGCTCCATGAAGCGGTCGTAGATGCTTTCGTGGATCAGCGCGCGGCTGGGGCAGGTGCAGACCTCGCCCTGGTTGAAGGCGAACAGCACCAGCCCTTCGACGGCCTTGTCGAGGAAGGCATCGTCCTTGTCCATCACGTCGGCGAAGAAGATGTTGGGCGACTTGCCGCCCAGCTCCAGCGTGGCCGGGATCAGGTTGTTGGCGGCGGCCTGGGCGATCACGCGGCCCGTGGAGGTGGAGCCCGTGAAGGCGATCTTGGCGATGCGCTTGCTGGTGGCCAGCGGCATGCCGGCCTCGCGGCCGAAGCCGTTGACGATGTTGAGCACGCCGGGCGGCAGCAGGTCGGCAATGAGCTCGGCCAGGATCAGGATGCTGATGGGCGTGGACTCGGCCGGCTTGAGCACCACGCAGTTGCCCGCGCCCAGCGCGGGTGCCAGCTTCCAGGCCGCCATGAGGATGGGAAAGTTCCAGGGAATGATCTGGCCCACCACGCCCAGCGGCTCCTGGATGTGATAGGCCACCGTGGTCTCGTCGATATGGCTGAGCGCGCCTTCCTGGGCGCGCACGCAGCCCGCGAAATAGCGGAAATGGTCCACGGTCAGCGGGATGTCGGCATTCAGCGTCTCGCGGATGGCCTTGCCGTTGTCCACGGTCTCGGCATAGGCGAGCAGCTCCAGGTTGGCCTCGATGCGGTCGGCGATCTTCAGCAGGACGTTCGCACGCTCGGCCGCGCTGGTGCGGCCCCAGGCGTCGCTGGCGGCATGGGCGGCGTCCAGCGCCAGTTCGATGTCCTCGGCCGTGGAGCGCGCGGCGCGCGTGTAGACCTTGCCGCTGATGGGGGTGACCACGTCGAAGTACTGCTCCTTGACCGGAGGTACGAACCTGCCGCCGATGAAGTTGTCGTAGCGGGCCTTGTAGGCGATCTTGGCGCCAGCGGCGCCGGGTGCTGCGTAGACGGTCATGCTGCTTGTCTCCTGAGGATGCTTATGGGTCTGTTGTGATCGGGTGTGGATCGGGATATCCGGCCATGGCCGGACGGCAGACATGATTCAAAAGCCGTGCCAGCCCGCAGGCCGCAGGGCAGGTGCCCGCAAAGGCGCGCGGGACGTGGCTGCTGCGGGTATTCCCGTGCGCGTTCGCCCTGTGCCGTGACGTTGCGCAACAGGACAACTGTCCAGAAATGGAACAGTCGGGCGCCTGACCCGCCACTTGGCTTGCCCGGTGCCCGCCGGCCCCGCATACTGGCCCGCAACGCGGCGCAATGACGCCCGAGCAGGAGACAGCATGCAATCGAGAGCCTCCCTTGTGGCCTTGCGCCAGGCCCGTCACAGCCTGATGGAGTCGGGCCGCTGCCCCAGCGGCCTGGTGGACGAGCGCCTGGCGCGCTCGTGGCAGCGCTGCATCGAGCAGGGACTGCGTCCCACAGGACGGCTGGGCGCCGCCGACAACCTGGAGCAGCATGCGCTGGGCGTGCTGCGCAGCCGCCACCATGCGCTGCTGGCGCATTCACGGCCCGTCATGGAATACCTGTCCGAGCAGGTGCGCGGCAGCCAGAGCGTGGTGGTGCTGGCCGGCCCCTGCGGCACCCTGGTGGATACCTGCGGCGACCCTTTCTTTCTGGGCAAGGCCGAGCGCGTGGCCCTGGCCAGCGGCGCGTCCTGGCATGAGGCGCAGCGCGGCACCAATGCCATCGGCACGGCACTGGCCGAGATGGACTCCATCGAAATCCAGGGCGGCGAGCATTTCCTGGAGCGCAACGGCTTTCTCACCTGCGCGGCCGCGCCCATCCTGTCGGGCACGGGCCAGCTGCTGGGCATCCTGGACATCTCCAGCGAATATGGCCGGGGCAGCCCGCACACGCTGGGCCTGGTCGGCACGGCGGCCCGCATGATCGAAAACCGCCTCATGGCCTGCGACGGCCAGCGCCACATCCGCCTGCACCTGCACGCGCGGCCCGAAGGCATTGGCACGGTGGGCGAAGGCATTGCGCTGATCTCGGGCGACGGCTGGGTGGTGGGTGCCAACCGCGCCGCTCTGGCCTTGCTGCGCCTGTCGCACGCGCAGCTGGGCAGCGTGGCGCTGGACCAGGTGCTGGACGCCAGCCTGCAGGAGCTGCTGTCACGCCAGCACCGCCAGCCCGATGCGGCCCAGCCGCTGCGGCGCCATGACGGCACGGCGCTGTTCGGCCAGCTGGTGCCGGACCGGCGCACCATCATGGCGGGGGCGGCGGCGCAGACAGTGCAGGAGGCGCTGGGAGCGCGGCAAGCGGGGGAAACACGGCAGTCCCCCCGCGATGCGCTGGCGCGGCTGGACACGGGCGATGCGCGCTGGCGTGCGGCGGCCGACAAGGCCCGGCGCGTGCTGGGCAAGCCGATTGCGCTGCTCATCCAGGGCGAGTCCGGCGTGGGCAAGGAATGGTTTGCGCGCGCGGCCCACGACAGCGGGCCGCGCCGCGACGGCCCCTTCGTGGCCATCAACTGCGCGGCCATGCCCGAGTCGCTGATCGAGGCCGAGCTGTTCGGCTACCGCCAGGGCGCCTTCACGGGCGGGCGGCGCGAAGGACAGGCGGGCCTGCTGCGCCAGGCGCACGGCGGCACCCTGTTCCTGGACGAGATCGGCGACATGCCGCTGTCGCTGCAGACCCGGCTGCTGCGCGTGCTGCAGGAGCGGCAGGTGGTGCCGCTGGGCGGTGGCACGCCCGTTGCGGTCGATTTCGCGCTGGTCAGCGCCTCCAACCGCAGGCTGCGCGAGGATGCCGACCAGGGGCGCTTTCGTGCCGACCTGTACTACCGCATCAACGGCCTGGCCGTGGAGCTGCCGCCGCTGCGCGAGCGCGGCGACTTCGAGGCGCTGGCCGCGCGCATGCTGGCCGACATCGAACCCGCGCGCCCGCTGCGCATGGCACCGGCCCTGCTGGCGCAGCTGGCCGGCCATGGCTGGCCCGGCAATCTGCGCCAGTGCGCCAGCGTGCTGAGAACGGCCTGCGCCATGCTCGATCCCCATGAGGACTGCCTGCAGTGGCAGCACCTGCCCGACGACTTCCAGGCCGAGCTGGCGCAGACCGCCCGCAGCGGCCCCCGGCTCGACGCTGCGCCGCAGAGCCTGGATGAACTCTCGCGCTCGGCCGTGCGGCAGGCGCTGGAGAACTGCCGGGGCAATGTCACCCAGGCCGCGCGCATGCTGGGCATCAGCCGCCAGACGCTGTACCGCAAGCTGTCCCAGGACCGTGCGGCGGACGGCTTGCGGCTGCAGTGAGGCGCCTGCCGGTGCTCAGGCCTTGAAGGTGATCCAGGGCCTGAGCTTCACGGCGGCGTGGATCAGGCCGGCGGCCTCCTGCGACTCGATGACCGGGCCGATGGGCTTGTAGGCTTCGGGCGCCTCCTCGATGCGGCGCTCCTCGCGCAGCGTCACGCATTGCCAGCCCTGCTCGCCCGCATGGCCTGCACGTGCTTCGGGGCGCAGCGCGCGCACGGCCTGGCGGCGCATGCGCCGCCCCGCGCCATGGCTGCAGGACCAGAGCCAATCGGCCGCGCCCAGGCCCGTGACCAGGTAGGAGGCATCGCCCATGGACCCCGGGATCAGCGCGAAGTCGCCCTCGTTGGCCGGCGTGGCGCCCTTGCGGTGGATGTTCATGCCGCCTTGCTGCAGGACCACGTTGTGCGGCACATCGACCACCAGGCGCGAATCCGCTGCGCCCACGATCTGCTCCAGGTCCTTGCGCACCAGCTCGGCCAGCACCACGCGGTTGGCCCAGGCATAGCGCGCCGCCACGCCCATGGCCTGCAGGTACTCGCCGGCCAGCGGACCCGACAGGCCGTACAGGCCGCTGGCCGGGTGCTTCACGCCTTGCGGCCACTCGGCCCGGGCGCGGTCCATCCAGGCCTGGCCCACGTAAAAGCCCAGGTCGCGCGATCCGCTGTGGATCATCACCACCACGTCGCCCGCGCGCAGTCCGGCGCGGTAGGCCGCGTGGCGGCCCAGCACCTCGTCGACCACCTGCAGTTCCACGAAATGGTTGCCCGATCCCACCGTGCCCAGGCACGGGTCGCGGAACACGGCATGGCGCTCCTGCAGATAGGCATGGGGCGCGTGGCGGGCGCTGCCAGCGAAGCTGTCCAGGCCGATGCAGGCGGCCAGCTCGCGGTGCAGGCGGTCCCTGTCGACATGGCCCCACAGGCCCTGGCCGCTCAGCCGGTCCACAAAGGCGGCCGGCCCGTGGTCGAACAGCGCGCGGAAGGCGGCCGTGGTCACGGGCACGTCGCGCCCGCTGCCCAGCAGGCTGGCGGTCAGCAGTTCCACCAGCCGGCCCTTGTGCGGCGCCAGCTGGTCCAGCCGGGCGCCCGTGGTCAGCAGGCGCACGCTGCAGTTGATGTCCGTGCCGATGGCGGCCGGAATGACGAAGTCCGATGGCGTGGCCACCACGCTGCCCACGGGCGCCACCGTGCCCGGATGGAAGTCGGGCGTGGCGCAGGCGCGGCAGACGGCGCCGTGGCTGCCCTGGCCGTCATGCCGGCGCACGGCGGCAAAGGCCAGCAACTGGCGCACGGCCTTGTCCTCCCGGGGAAGGCTGTCGGGAAGAAGAATGTGGGCCTCGGCCTGGCCATCGCGCACGTGGTAGATGCCGTCGCGATAGTCGAGAGAGATGCCCGTGCGTGCAAAGGCACGCTGGAGTCGTTGAGGAGTGCTCATGGCTGCAGATCCGCGAGGCCTGGTTGGCGCTCGCCGCGTTCGATGGGTGTACGGACGATGAAAGACACCCGGGCGGTAAAGGCCCGGAAAACGTCTTTCCTGCAGCAGCTCGTTCAAGAAAGAAGGGGCGCAGTATAGCGGGATCCGCGCTGGACGGCAGGCGCTACGCGTTGCGCCGCTCGTACTGGGCGATGGCGTTGAGCAGCAGGGGCGAGAACTTCTTCGCGTAGTCGGCGCCGCTCCACTGGCTTGACGATCCGCTCAGGTGCAGGGCGCCCAGCGGCACGCCGTCGGCATCGACCACGGCGGCGGCCAGCGCGACCTCGCCCATGATGAATTCATCCACCACCATGGCGTAGCCGCGCTCGCGCACCTTCTTCAGTTCCGCCTGGACGGCCTTGGCCGTGGTCAGCGTCCGGGGCGTGCTGGCCACCAGGCGGCCGGGGGCCAGCAGCTGCTCCACCTGCGCCTCGTCCAGCCGGGCCATCACGGCGCGCCCGCCTGCCGTGCATTGCAGGGGCACGCGCCGGCCCACGAGCGAGGCGTGGTAGTGCTCGGTACTGGTCTGATGGCGCAGCACATGCACCAGCCAGTCGCCGTCGCGCAGCGACAGGCTGATCTTCTGCTCCGTGTCCTTGGACAGCTGCAGCAGCAGGGGGTTGAGCGCCTCGGCCAGCGCATGGGTGCGCAGGAAGTGGAAGGTCAGGTCCAGCACGCCCGGGCCCAGCCGGTAGCGGCGGGTCTGGCTGTTTTGCTGCAGGTAGCCCTCGGCGCTGAGGGTGTAGGCGTAGCGCTGGGCGGCGCTCTTGTCCAGGCCGCTGCGCTCCATGATTTCCGTGAGGCTCAGGTCGCCCGCCGCGCCCTTGAAGCAGTCCAGCACGCGGAATGCCTTGCCCACGGAACCCACATACAACGCGTTTTCGATCATCGTTTTACCTGATTGTGAATCTGAAGTATTAAATAACAATACCAAGTATTGAAAAATACGGAGGCAGCGGATGCCACAGCAAGCCATTGTCAGTGCGGACCGGGCGGTCGGCGCGTCGGAGTGGATCAAGGACCAGCGGGAGAACATGCTTTCGCTGCTGGCCGACATCGTCAACATCGATTCGGGCAGTTTCGACAAGCCTGGCGTGGCGCGCGTGTTCCGGCGCCTGGAGGCCTTCTTCCTGGGCCAGGGGCTGCAGGTCAGCCCGCATTTCGTCGATGGCGTGGAGGCCGCGATCTCGGTCACCGTGAACGCGGGCAGCACCGTGGGCAGGCCCGTGCTGCTGATGGGGCACTGCGACACGGTCTTCCCTGAAGGCGAGGCCGCGCGCAGGCCGTTCCGCATCGAAGGCGGCAGGGCCTACGGCCCGGGCGTGGCCGACATGAAGTCGGGCATCGTCATGAACGCCTTCCTGCTGGCTGCGCTGGCCCACAGCGCGGAGCCTGCGCCCGAGGTCACGGGCCTGTTCACCTGCGACGAGGAAATCGGCTCCCCCCTGAGCAAGTCCGTCATCGAGCCCTTTGCGCGCAAGGCGGGCTTTGTCTTCAATGCGGAGCCGGGCCGGCCTTCGGGCAACGTGGTCACGGGCCGCAAGGGCGGCGTGTTCTTCGGCGTGGAGATCGAGGGCAAGGCGGCGCATTCGGGCGCCAACTTCGCCGAGGGCATCAGCGCCATCTCGGAGCTGGCGCACAAGGTGGTGGCGCTGGACGCGCTCACCGACCTGGACAAGGGCGTCACCGTCAACGTGGGCCTGGTGTCGGGCGGGCTGTCGGTGAACACGTCGGCGCCGTCGGCCAAGGCGGCCATCGACCTGCGCATTTTCGATCTGGACCAGCGCGAGTCCCTGGTGGGCCGCATCCGCTGCATCTGCGACAAGTCCTTCATCCAGGGCACGCGCTCCACGCTGAACATCACCGGCGAGTTCCGCCCCTTCGTTCCCACGCCGCAGTCGCAGCAACTGTTCGAGCTGTACCAGGCCGAGCTGGGCGCGCTGGGCCACAAGGCCGAGGGCGAGTTCAGCGGCGGCTGCGCGGACTCGGGCGTGACCTCCAGCCTGGGCGCCATCACGCTGTGCGGCACCGGCCCCGTGGGCGGCAAGTTCCACACCACCGACGAGTACTGCGAGGTGGACACCATCGTCCCGCGCGGCCTGGCGGTGCTCCACACCATTGCGCGCCTGCCCCACGCCCGGTGGTAGGGCGCGCCTGATTCCCGCCTTCCCCTCAAGCCACTGCCTGGTGCACTTCCATGAATCCACTTGCCTTGCCCACACGCCGCTCGCTCCTGAAAATCGCCGCCGGCCTGCCGCTGGCGCCCCTGCTGCTGCAGCCTGCCGCGGCCTCGGCGCCCGGCCCGGTCAGCCTGATGGTGCCCTACCCGGCAGGCGGGCCCAGCGACGTCAGCGCCCGCATCCTGAGCAAGCCCATAGGCGAGGGACTGGCGGCCAAGGTGATCGTGGAAAACCTGGGCGGCGCCACGGGGACGATTGCCGCATCCAAAGTGCTGGGCGCCAGGGCCGACGGCAGCATGTTCTTCCAAGGCACGCAGAACGAACTCATCCTGCCGCCGCTCACCAACAAGGCCGTGCGCTACCAGCCCGATGCGTTCGAGAACCTGCAGTACATCACCGTCACCCACCTAGTGCTGCTGGTGCGCTCGGGCCTGCCGGCCCGGAACATGCAAGAGTTCCTGGCGCTGGCGCGCTCGCGCAACGAAAGCAATTCGCTGACCTATGGCTCGGTGGGCGTGGGCTCGCTCTACCACCTGATCACCGAGTACATGGGCAAGGTGGTGAAGGTGCCGTTCACGCACGCGCCCTATGCGGGCACGGCGCCCGTGATCCAGGATCTGGCCGGCGGCCAGATCGACTTCAGCATCATGCCGTTCCAGGCGTCCATGCTGGAGATGATCCGCACCGGCCGCTTCCGGGCGCTGGCCGTGCTGTCGCGCAACCGGCCTGCCGTGCTGTCGGCCGTGCCCAGCATCACCGAAGTGCCGGCGCTGCGCGATTTCGAGTACGCCAGCCTGGCGGGCTACTTCGTCAAGCGCGGCACGCCGCAGGACGTCAAGCAGCGCCTGAACCAGGCCATCGGCCAGGCCCTGCTGGACCCGCAGGTCATCGCCAAACTGGAGGCCGACGGCCGTGACGTTGCCAAGCCCATGGGCCTGGACGATGCGGCGGCCGCCTATGCGCGCGAGATCGCCAAGTACCGCGAGATGATCCGCGTCACGGGATACGTGCAGGCGGATTGAGAACGAAGGCCGCAACCTACGCGAGTGCACCCTCCAGCAGCTCGGCCATGCGCGGCAGGTCGGGCTCGGCGCTGGTCACCAGCAAGATGGCGCGCTCATAGGCGGCGCCCGCAATGGGCAGCATGCGGCAGTCGCCCATGAAGCGCTCCAGGCCCGTCCAGTGCGGCACCAGGCCCACGCCCATGCCGTCGGCGGCCAGCATGGCAATGGCCTCCAGGGCGTCCAGGTCGCACAGCACCGCAGGCTCCAGCCCCTGGTCGGCCAGCCAGTCTGCAGCATGGCGGCCACCCCAGGCATCGGGGTCGTAGCGTATGTAGGGCAGGCTGCGCAGCAGCGCGGCAGGCCGGCCGCGTGCCTGGGGCGGTGCCAGCAGCACCAGCGGCTCGCGGCGCAGCTGCACGCTGCGCAGCGCCTTGGGCAGTTCAAAAGGGGGCGCCACGATGACGGCGGCATCGAGCTCGCCGGCCTGCAGCATCTGGAACAGCGCGCGCGAGGTGCCCGGCACGATGACGGGCCGGCACTGTGGCGCCGCCTGCGTGAGCTTGCGCAGCGCGGCCGGCAGCATGCCCGTGAGCGCGGTCGAGATGGCGCCGATGCGCAGCGTGCCGGCCAGGCCATCGGCGCTGGCATCGCTGCCCAGCAGCGCGGCCTCGCGCACCAGGCGCCGCGCGCGCGGCAGCAGGGCCACGCAGGCCTGGGTGGGGCGGGCCGCATGGCCGCTGCGCGAGAGCAGGGCAAAGCCCAGCTCGCGCTCCAGAGCCTGCACGCGCTGGCCCACGGCGGCGGCGGTCAGGTGCTCGGCGCGCGCCGCATCGGCGATGGAGCCGCTGTCCACCACGGCGATCAGGCTCTTGAGATAGCGGGTCTCCAAAAGATTTCCTTGGGGATTGCAAAGAAATCAACGCTATCACTTTCGAAAAGCCTCTGCTAGGCTCGCGCCACCCACGGCAGGCCACGGCCTGCGAACCTGACTGCACCACAAGCACAACCAAAGGATCAGCCATGCGCACCAGCTTCCACCTTGCCTACCATGTCCGCGATCTGGACGAAGCGCGCGCCTTCTACGGCACGCTGCTCGGCTGCCAGGAAGGCCGCAGCACCGAGACCTGGGTGGACTTCGACTTCTTCGGCCACCAGATCTCGCTGCACCTGGGCGAGCCCTTCCCGGTCACGAACACCGGCCGCGTGGGCGACCACATGGTGCCCATGCCCCACCTGGGCCTGGTGATGGCCATGGACGACTGGAAGGCCCTGGCCGCGCGGCTGTCGGGCGGCGTGGTGGATTTCGTGCTGCAGCCCGGCATCCGCTTCGAGGGCGAGCCCGGCGAGCAGGCCACCATGTTCTTCCGCGACCCCAGCGGCAATCCCATCGAGGTCAAGGGCTTCGCCGACCTGGACAAGGTCTTCGCCAAATGAGCGGTTCGCTGTCTCCTCGCGCCTCGCTCCCCCCGCTTCCTTTTGTCTGCGCACCCGGCTATCCGGCAGCCCAGGCCTGGCTGCAGGCCCTGCAGGCGGCCCTGCCCGAGGAGCGCGTGGTGGCGCTCGATACGCTGGATGCGGGCCAGCGCGCGGCCTGCGAGGTCGCCATCGTCGCCAACCCCCAGCCCGCCGACCTGCGCACGCTGCCGCGCCTGCAATGGGTGCACAGCGTCTGGGCCGGCGTGGAGCGCCTGGTGGCCGAACTGGGCGATACCGACCTGCGCATCGTCCGCCTGGTGGACCCGCAACTGGCCGACACCATGGCCGAGGCCGTGCTGGCCTGGACCCTGTACCTGCACCGCGACATGCCGCGCTATGCCCGCCAGCAGACCGCGCGCCAATGGCTGGCGCATGACGGCGTGCGCGCGCAGGACAGGACGGTATCGCTGCTGGGCCTGGGCGCACTGGGCAAGGCCGCCGCGCAGCGGCTGCTGGCGGCAGGCTTCCAGGTGCGCGGCTGGAGCCGCACGCCCAGGCACATGGACGGCGTGCAATGCCATGCGGGTGATGCCGAGCTGCCCGCCATGCTGGCGCAGACCGACATCCTCGTATGCCTGCTGCCGCTCACGCCGCAGACGCGCGGCCTCGTCGGCGCGCAGGCGCTGGCCGCGCTGCCTGCCCATGCCTCGCTGATCAACTTTGCGCGCGGCCCCATCGTGGACGATGCCGCGCTGCGCGTCGCCCTGGACAGCGGCCGCCTGGCCCATGCCGTGCTGGACGTGTTCGAGCAGGAGCCCCTGCCAGAATCGTCCTGGCAATGGGCGCACCCCGCCGTGACCGTGCTGCCCCACATCTCGGCACCCACGGACCGCGCGACGGCATCGGCCATCGTGGCGGGCAACATCCGGCGCTGGCGCGCCAGCGGCGAGCTGCCGCAGGGCGTGGACGCGGTGCGGGGTTACTGAGAGCGGGGCCTGCCCTTCGGCCGTGCAGGCTCCCCGAGCAGTCCCGAGGTGCTCAGGGGCCCCGGCGACAGCTGTTGTCCCCAGGCCTGCGTCAAGGCCTCGATGGCATCGCCCACCACGCGGCAGGCCTGGGTGAGCTTGCCGTGCCGGGGCAGGGCCAGCGTCACATGGCGCACCAGGCCGGGGTTGACCAGGCGGCTGGCCTGCAGCCGGCCCTGGCGCAGTTCGGCATCGATGGAATACGGGCCGATCACCGAGTAGAGGCCGGGCGCATGGGCCACGAGTTCCTTTTGCACGGTCAGCGAGTCGGCCTCGGCCGCCGCCGCGAGCCGAAAGCCGTGGCTGTGCGCCGCCTCATCGAGCGCGTCGCGCCAATGGCTGGGGCGTCGCGGCAGCACCAACTGCAGGCCGTCGAGCGCGGCGAACTCCGTGGTGGGCGCCAGGGTCAAGGGGTCGCCAGGGCGCGACACCAGATAGCTGTGCGCGGTGCTCAGCAGCCGCTCGTCACCGCCGGCCGGGCGTGCGAAGCGAAAGAGAATGGCCAGGTCCACGGCGCCGCTGTCCAGCAGCGCGTCGAGCTCCGTGCCCTGGGCCTCGGTGATGTTCAGGCGTATGCCCGGGTGCTCGCGCTGCAGCCAGTCGAACACATGGGTCATCAGCGGGTGCGCGGCCGAGGGCACGATGCCCAGCCGCACCTCTCCCCATAGCTGGCCTGCGTCCGCACGCAGCGTTTCCTGCAATTGCTCGGTTTCCTGCAGCCAGCTGCGCAGCCGCAGCGCGGCCCGCGCGCCCAGCGGCGTCAGCGTGACGCCCCGGCCCGTGCGCCGCAGCAAGGGGCCGCCCAGAGACGCTTCGAACTCGCTGATCTGCCGGCTGATGTGCGACTGCACGGTGTGCCGCCGTGCCGCGACCTTGCTGATGCTGCCGGCTTCGGAGACCTCGAGGAAGAGCTTGACGCTGGGCAGGTGCATGGTGGTTACCCGGTTGAGGTATGCCTTATGAGGCAATTCTGAAAGCCTGAAATTCTATCTATTCAGATATCAACGGGATTTCTACAGTGCAGTCATGCCTTGCCAGTGGCCTTGCCGTGGCAGGTTTTCCAGACACCGAACCTAAGGAAAATCCGTTGAAACTCGCCAGCTTCATCCATGCCGGACAGCCCCGCTACGGGCAGGTTCTGGCCGAGCGCTTCCTGCTGCCGCCCGCCGACTTTCTCGCCCGCCATCCCGACCTGCTGTCCGTGCTGCGCGCACAGGCGCTGGGCGAGCTGGAGCAGGCCCTGCAGGCCGGCGCCGTGTCCGTCGATGCGGCGCAGACCCAGGCGCTGCCCGTCATCCCCAACCCCGGCAAGCTCATCTGCGTGGGCCTGAACTACAAGACCCATGTGGCCGAGACGCGGCGCGCCGACAGCGAGCACCCGTCGCTGTTCCTGCGCTTCAACGACAGCCTGGCCGCCGATGGCGACGAGCTGCTGCGCCCGGCCTTCTCGGAGCGTTTCGACTGGGAGGGCGAGCTGGCCTTCGTCATCGGCCGGGGCGGGCGCCACATTGCAAAGGAAGATGCCTTCGACCACATCGCCGGCTATGCCTGCTTCAACGATGTGAGCGTGCGTGACTGGCAGCGCCATACGCACCAGTTCACGCCCGGCAAGAACTTTCCCGGCACGGCGCCCTTCGGCCCCTGGCTGGTCACGCGCGACGAGGTGGCCGACGTGCGCAGCCTGGCGCTGCAGACCCGCCTGAACGGCAGCGTGATGCAGCAGGCCAGCCTGGGCGACCTGATCTTCGACATCCCCACCATCGTGGCCTATGTGTCGCGCTTCACGCCGCTGTCGCCCGGCGACGTGATCGCCACGGGCACGCCGGGCGGCGTGGGCGACCGCCGCGAGCCGCCTCTGTACATGAAGCATGGCGATGTGGTCGAGGTCGAGATCACGGGCCTGGGCGTGCTGCGCAACCGTATCGGCACGGATAGCGCTGCCGTCTGACTCCGGAGAATTTCATGGATAACCAACAAGCGATTTCGCAGCGGCCCCGGCTGCGCATTGCCGTCGATATCGGCGGCACCTTCACCGACATGGCGGCGTTCGACGAGGCCAGCGGCCGGCTGCTGTTCGGCAAGGCCCTGTCCACGCATGGCGAGCTGGTCAACGGCATCCAGGCCACGATAGACAGCGCGGGCATCGACTGGCGCGACGGCCATCTGTTCCTGCACGGCTCCACCATTGCCATCAACACGCTGCTGGAGCGCAATGGCGCCCACACCGCGCTGCTGATCACCGAGGGCTTTCGCGACATCTACGAGATCGGCCGCGTGAACCGGCCCGATGCCTACAACCTGTTCTTCAACAAGCACCAGCCGCTGGTGCGGCGCTCGCTGCGCCATGAGGTGTCCGAGCGCCTGCGCGCCGACGGCAGCCTGCACAAGCCGCTGGACGAGGCGGCCGTGCGCGAGCTGGCCCGCGAGCTGGCAGGGCAGGGCGTGGAGGCCGTGGCCGTGCTGCTGCTGCACTCCTACCGCAATCCGGCGCACGAGCAGCGCGTCAAGCAGATCCTGCAGGAAGAGATGCCGGGCGCCTTCGTCTGCGCCTCGCACGAGCTGTCGCAGGAGTACCGCGAGTTCGAGCGCGTGTCCACCGCCGTGGCCAATGCCTATGTGGGGCCGCGCGTGTCGCAGTACCTGGGCCAGCTGGAGAACCACCTGGGCGGCAAGGGCTTCGAGGGCGATTTCTACATCGTGCAGTCCACGGGCGGCCTGTTCCCGGTCGAGCATGCCAAGGTGGGCTGCGTTCGCATGCTCGAATCGGGTCCGGCGGCCGGCGTGATCGGCGCCCAGGCCATCTGTGCGCAACTGGGCATGGGCGATGCCATCGCCTTCGACATGGGCGGCACCACGGCCAAGGCCGGCGTGATCAGCGAAGGCCGGCCGCTGACCACGGGCTCGGCGCTGATCGGCGGCTACGAGCAGGCCCTGCCGATACAGATCCCGATGATGGACATCCACGAAGTGGGCACGGGCGGCGGCTCCATCGCCCGCGTGGAGACGGGCAACGCGCTGCGCGTGGGCCCGCAGAGCGCCGGCTCCATCCCCGGCCCCGTGGCCTATGGCCGTGGCGGGCTGGAGCCCACGGTGACCGACGCCAACCTGGTGCTGGGCCGGCTGGACGCGGAGCATTTCCTGGGCGGCGAGCTGCAGCTGGACATGGACGCCTGCCAGCGCCAGATGGCCGAGCGCGTGGCGACCCCGCTGGGCCTGGAGCCCACCGAGGCGGCCGACGGCATCCTGCGCATCGCCGTGACGCAGATGTCGCATGCCGTCAAGGCCGTGACCACCGAGCGCGGCCTGGACGCGGGCAGCTTCACCATGGTCGTCTACGGCGGCGCGGGTCCGCTGCACGCCTCGGCCATTGCGCGCGAGATCGGCATCCGCAAGGTGCTGATTCCCTATGCGCCCGGCTATTTCTCGGCCTACGGAATGCTGTTCTCCGACCTGCGCTACGACTATGTGCGCTCGGTGTTCCGCAAGCTGGGCGAGGTGTCCTTCGAGGAGATCGAGGCCGCCTACCAGAGCATGGAGGACGAGGGCCGCGCCGCGCTGGCGCAGTCCGGCATCGCGCCGGACGGCATCGTGATCGAGCGCGCCGCCGACATGCGCTACGTGGGCCAGGAGCATGCGGTGACCGTGGACCTGCCCATGGCCTTCTTCGAGGGCCGGGACCGCTCGGCCATCAAGCGCCAGTTCGACGAGCTGCACAAGGTGCGCTACGGCACCTCGGCCCCGCAGGAGCCGGCCGACCTCGTGAGCCTGCGCGTCACCGTGCTGGGCACGATGAAGAAACCGCCCCGGCACAGCGTGGAGCGCGGCAGTGCCGAGCCCAGCCGTGCCTCCGTGCGCACGGTCAAGCCCGTCTATTTCCGCTCCAGCGGCTGGGTGGACACGCCGGTGCATCTGCGCGAGCGCCTGCTGGCGGGCAACGAGATCGCGGGGCCCGCGCTGATCGAGGAACACGCATCCACCACCGTCGTGCAGCCCGGCGACCGGCTGCGCGTGGACGAACTGGGCAATCTGCAAATCGACATCGGGAGCGACCGCACATGAACCACCCCACTGACTCCAGGCCCGTCGATCCGGTCACCGTCGAGATCATCCGCAACGGCCTGTACGCCGTCACGGAGGAGATGAAGACCAACCTGACGCGCACGGCCTACAACCTCATCATCTACGAGGCGCTGGACTTCACGGTCGGCCTGTTCACGCGCGAGGGCGACACGGTGTCCATCGGCCTGGGCCTGCCCATGTTCATCCGCGGCATGTCGGAGACGGTCAAGGCCAAGATCCGCCATTTCGGCTACGAGAACATCCTGCCCGGCGACATCCTGGTCACCAACGATGCCTACACCACCGGCAGCCACCTGAACCACTTCACGTTCACCATGCCGGTGTTCCATGAGGGCCGTCTCGAAGGCTTCACCTGCTGCATGGCCCACTGGCTGGACGTGGGCGGCACGCTGGGCAACGTCACCACGGACATCTTCAGCGAGGGGATACAGATCCCCATCATGAAGTACCAGCGCCAGGGCGAGGTCAACCAGGACCTGATCGACATCATCGCGATGAACGTGCGCCTGGCCGAGCGGGCCCTGGGCGATCTGCGCGCGCAGATCACGGCCATCACCACGGGCGAGCGCCGCTATGTGGAACTGCTGCAGCGCTATGGCGTGGATGCGGTCAACGGCGCCATCGCGCAGATCATGGATTCCAGCGAGGCCGTGGCGCGCAAGAACACGCTGTCGATTCCCGATGGCGTGTACGAGGCCGAGTCCTTCATGGACGACGACGGGCTGGACATCGGCAAGCGCATTCCCATCCGCGTCAAGGTCACGGTGCAGGGCGACGAGATGACGGTGGACCTGTCGGACGTCTCCAAGCAGGTGCGCGGCTTCTACAACTCCGGCTTCACCACGGGCATCGCCTGCGCGCAGGTGGCCTACAAATGCCTCACCACGCCGACCGACTACCCGGTCAACGACGGCAGCTTCCGGCCGCTCAAGGTGATCATGCCCATGGGCACGGTGATCAGCGCCGAGAGGCCCTATCCCATGCGCGTGTGGATGACCTTCCCCATGACGGTGATCGACACCATCTTCAAGGCGCTGGCGCCCGCGATTCCCGACCGTTCCATCGCGGGCCACCATGCGGACCTGGTGTTTCCCAACATCCATGGCATCTCGCCCGAGGACGGGCGGCTGTTCATCGTCGGCATCGGCCCGCTGGGCGGCGGCTGGGGCGCCAAGAGCCGCGAGGACGGCGTGTCCGTCACCGTCTGCATCAATGACGGCGACACCCACAACAGCCCCACCGAGCAGCTCGAGGCCAAGTACCCGGTGCTGGTGGAGAAGTACGAGATCCGCCAGGACTCGGCCGGCGCGGGCCAGTACCGGGGCGGCCTGGGCGCGGAGATGGTGGTGCAGGCGCTGTCGCCCTTCACCGTCACCACGCGCATCGACCGCGTGCACTGCAAGCCCTGGGGCCTGGAGGGCGGCGGCGACGCCATGGGCAACGGCCTGGCCGTGCGCCACAAGGGCGAGTGGAAGACCGACCATGCCAACGCCAAGATCTTCAACGTGCGCCTGGAACGCGGCGATGCCTACCGCATGCTGTCGGGCGGCGGCGGGGGCTTTGGCGACCCGCTGGCGCGCGAACTGGACAAGGTGGCCGAGGACGTGCGCGAAGGCTATGTGAGCGCCCAGGTGGCCCGCGAGGTCTACCGCGTGGCGCTGGATGGCCAGGGACAGGTGGACCACGAGGGCACGCAGGCGCTGCGCAGCGGCAGGTCTCCGTCGGCCGCAGCGGCAACCTCAGCCGTGGCCTGGGACGGGCAGTGAGCACGGCCATGGCCTCCGACCACGCCCTGCAGGCCGGCCGGCTCTGGGACCTGTGGTGCGCCCTGGCGCTGCGCCATGTCGCCCTGGGCGGTGCCTGCGCCTGCGGGGCGGGCGGCATCAGCCTGCGGCTGGAGGACTTCGAGCTGGATATCGTGGACTACCTGCAGGACGGGGGCGAGCGCTGCGAGCAGCCCGAGGTGGCGGCCTGGTTCCGTGCCCGGCCCGCAGCCGGGCAGGGTGCGCAGCCGCTGCGCGCCCTGCTCGATGCGCTGGGCTCGGACGAGGTGCCGCAGGCCGTGGCGCAGTGGGCGCTGGCGCGGCTGGAGCGCACGCTGCGCTCGTTCGCAGAGGTGCATGGTGGGGCACAGGGCGGGGTACAGGGCGGGGTGGCGTCATGAGCGGGCATTTCTCCAGCCTGCTGGCCCTGCCCGAAGCGGCGGGCCAGCGCATTCCGGTCACCGTGCTCACGGGCTTCCTGGGCAGCGGCAAGACCACGCTGCTCAACCGGCTGCTGGCGCTGCCGGACCTGCACGGGACGGCCGTCATCGTCAACGAGTTCGGTGCGGTCGGCATCGACCAGGACCTGACCAGCCTGGCCTGCGAGGACACGGTGCTGCTGGCCAATGGCTGCCTGTGCTGCAGCGTGCGCGGCGATCTGGTGGAGGCGCTGGAGCGCCTGGCCCTGCGCGAACAGGGCGCGCCGCGCCGCGTGCTGATCGAAACCAGCGGCCTGGCGGACCCGGGGCCGATACTGCGCTCCTTCCTGGGCGAGCCCGCCGTGCGGGCGCGCTATGCGCTGGCCGGCGTGGCCTGCACGGTCGATGCCGTGCTGGGCAGCGCCACGCTGGCAGGCTATCCCGAAGCCGTGCGGCAACTGGCCGTGGCTGACCTGGTGCTGCTGACCAAGACAGACTTGCTGGGCGGCGCACAGCTCGCTGCGCAACTGCTGGCCCAGGTGCAGGCCATCAACGGCGAGGCGCCGCAAGGCATGGACCCCGCCCACCATGTGGCGCTGCTGCAGCGGCTGATGTCGGAAGGCGCGACGGGGCAGGAAGACGCCGCTGCGGGCATGCTCCAGGCACCCGGCTACCGGGCCATGGCTCCGGTGACAGCTCCGGTGACTGCGCCGGCAGGCGCGCACCGCGACGGCATCTCGTCCTTTGTGCTGCAGCGCGACGAGCCCCTGCCCGCGCAGGCGTTCGGCGAATGGATGGACTGGGTCACGGCCATGCGCGGCGATGACCTGCTGCGCGTCAAAGGCATCGTGCACCTGCAGGAGCACCCGGACCAGCCCCTGGTCATCCATGGCGTGCAGCACCTGTTCGCCCCGCCGCAGACGCTGCCCCGCTGGCCGGGTGCCGACCGGCGCACGCGCATCGTCTTCATCACGCGGGGGCTGGATGCCCAGGCCCTGGACGACACGCTGAGCGTGCTGGTGCGCAGGCACAGGCGGCGCGCGCCGAATCAGGACCCGGGCTGAGCCACGCAACGGCCGGCCCATTTTCAAAAGAAACAGGAGACAAAGCATGAAAACTCTGACACGGCTGAAGGGGCCGGTGCTGGGCGCCTTACTGGGTGCGCTGGCTGCCTTGCCCATCGCCAGCATGGCCTCGTCCAGTGCGCCCGCCGCCTTTCCCGAGCCGGGCAAGATGGTCAAGGTCATCGTCCCCTTCGTGGCGGGCGGCGGCGTGGACAGCGCCGCGCGCCTGTTCGCCGAGCAGTTGCGCAAGCAGCTGGGCACGACGGTCATCGTCGAGAACCGCGTGGGCGGCAGCGGCGTGGTGGGCGGCCGTGCGGTGCTGGCGGCTGCCCCGGATGGCTACACCCTGCTGTTCTCGGCCGCCACGCATGTGCTGGCCAAGCAGGTGCTGGCCCATCCGCCCTATGACCCGCAGACCGACTTTGTCCCCGTGGCGCGCGTGGGCGAGGCGCCGCTGATGCTGGTGATCTCCCCGCAGCTGCCCCACAGCAAGCTGGGCGAGGTGCTGGCCGCAGGCGCCAAGAGCACGTGGACGGCGGCCATTCCCGCCGTGGGCGCACCCAGCCACCTGGCCACGCTGCTGCTGGCCCAGCAGGGCCGCATGCGCCTCGAGTACGTGCCCTACAAGGGCACGCAACCCGCGCTGGTGGATGTGGGCGGCGGCCATGTGGACCTGCTGCTCGACTCCATGGTCTCCGTGCTGCCGCTGGCCAAGGCCGGCAAGGTGCGGCCGATTGCCATCACCTCCGGCAAGCGCAGCCCGCTGGCGCCCGAGGTGCCCACCATGCAGGAAAGCGGCCTGCCGCGGTTTGCCTACACGTCCTGGTACGGACTGTGGGCGCCCAAGGACACGCCGGCCGACCGGGTGCAGCGGCTGAACCAGGCCTCCAACGCGGCGGTGGCCGAGCTGGCCAGGTCCGGCGCCTTCGCGAGCCTGGGCATCGACACGGTTTCGGAGAGCACCGAGCAGTTCAAGCGTTTCATCGCCGCCGATGTGGCGCAGAGCGCCGCGCTGCTCAAGGGCGCGGGCTTCAAGCCCGAGTAGCCGGGCAGACCCCGGCACACGCCCGAGAAAAACAAAGAGCAAAGAGCAAAGCAAAGCAAAAAATCACAAGGAGACAACATGCAGGTATTCATACGCCATGCCCTGGCCGCCTCGCTGGGGGTGGCCGCCGCGCATGCGGGCGCGCAGTCCTCGGTATCGATCTCGGGCACCGTCGATGTGAGCGTCAGGCAGGTGCGCAACCAGGGCCTGGGAACAGTCACCTCGCAGGCCAGCGGCGCCAACTCCACCAGCAAGCTGGTATTGCGGGGGCAGGAGGACCTGGGCGACGGCCTGAGCGCGGGCTTCTACCTGGACGGCAGCCTGCTGGCCGACACCGGCGCCATGGGCGCCAGCGGCCCGTTCTGGGACCGGCGCTCCACGGTCAGCCTGGCCTCGCGCCAATGGGGCGAGCTGCGGCTGGGGCGGGACTGGGTGCCCACGCACCTGGTGTGGAGCGGCTTCGATCCGTTTGCCACGCTGGGCATCGGCAGCGCCAATGGCTTTCGCTCGTTCACGGCTTCCCGCGCGCTGGGCCAGGCCTTCGGCACGGCGCCGGAGTCGCAGGCGGCCAATCCCACGCTGCGCGTGAGCAATGCGGTGGAGTATTTCCTGCCGGCCGGCCTGGGCGGGCTGCAGGGCGTGTCCGGCAGCCTGATCGCCACCTTGGGCGAGAAGGGCGCCACGGCGGCAGGCCAGACGCGCGGCAACGGCTTTCGGCTGGGCTGGGCGGGCGCGGGCTGGAACGTGGCGGGCGCGCAGTTCACCACGCGCAACACCCTGAGCGGCATCCATTTCAAGGACCAGAGCTACGGTGTCTGCTACGACTTCGGCTGGCTCAAGGCCAGCCTGGCCCAGCGCCGCTGGGTCCATGGCGTGGACCGCACGGTCAACACCCTGGTGGGCATGAGCGTTCCCGTGGGCAGCGGCGTGGTCAAGCTCAGCTATGTCAAGGCCGACCAGAAGGGCGCGACGGCGGCGCAAAGCGCCAGCGATGCCGACCTGTGGGCGCTGGGCTATGTGCACTCGCTGTCGCGGCGCACGGCGCTGTACGCGCATGCGGCCCGCATGTCCAACCGCAATGGGGCGGCCTTCGCCATTGCCGGGGGTGCGGCTGTCAGCGGCAATCCGGCCGCGGCCAATTACTTTGGCGGGCGCGCCTCCACGGCCTTCGAGCTGGGCATCCGGCACGACTTCTGACGGGCAGCGTGGGCGGCGTGCGCGCTGGTTCGTGGTCATTGCTGCACCCCATGCAGCAGTGAACTGCACGCCGGCCTATTGCTGCCCTCAATCGCTTCTTCTACGCTGCACCCATTTCACGGAGCAGCGAGATGAACCCATTGATCAAGGTCCGCATGGACGCCGCAGGCACCCCCGACGCCATGCGCCTGGAGCCGGTCGAGGTGCAGGCGCCCGGCCCCGGCCAGGTCTGGCTGGAGCAGACGGCCATCGGCGTGAACCCGCTGGACGTGAGCCAGCGCAAGGGCGCGGTCGCCATCGCCTTTCCCTCGGGCCTGGGGCTGGAGGGCGCGGGGCGGGTGGCCGCCGTGGGCGAGGGCGTGACGAATGTGGCCGTGGGCGAGCGCGTGGGCTACGCCACGGGGCCGCTGGGCGCCTATGCCAGCGCCCGCCTGTATCCGGCCGAGCGCCTGGTGAAGCTGCCCGATGCGCTGCCTGACGACGCGGCGGCGGCCGTGCTGTTCAAGGGCATCACGGCGCAGTACCTGCTCAAGACCACCCATGCCGTGGGCCCCGGCAGCCGCATCGTGATCTATGGCGCCGCCGGTGCGCTGGGCCAGTTGATGTGCGCCTGGGCCAGGCACCTGGGCGCCCTGGTGATCGGCGTGGTGTCCAAGGCTGCCAGCGTGGAGCGCGCGCGGGCGGCCGGCTGCGACGAGGTCTTCGTGTTCGATGCGGCCACGCTGCCGGCCCAGGTGCTGCAGGCCACCGGGGGCCTGAAGGCCGACGTGGTCTACGACCCCATCGGCCGCACGACGCTGGGCGCCTCGCTGGACTGCCTGCGCCCGCGCGGCCTGCTGGTGTCCTTCGGCGCGACCTCCGGCCTGCCCGATCCCATCTCGGTGGCCACGCTCAATGCCAAGGGCTCGCTGTTCCTCACGCGCCCCTCGCTGGCCGCGCACACGGCCACGGCGGCCGAGTACCAGGAGCGCGCACGGGACGTGCTGGCCGCCGTGGCGGCCGGCATCATCGTGCCCGGCGTCTGGCGCCGGTATGCGCTGGCGGAGGTGGCGCAGGCGCATGGCGATCTGGAGCAGGGACGCTCCCAAGGTGCGATCATCCTGACCCCATGAACCTTCTGGACAGCCAGCACGCCGATGAACTGGCGGCCCTGGTGGCGCTGCATGAACAAGGCTCCTTCGCTGCGGCGGGGCGGGCCTTGCTGCGCCATCCGTCCGTGCTGTCCAAACGCCTGAACGCGCTGGAGACCCGGCTGGGCGTGCGGCTGGTGGAGCGCAGCACACGCCATCTGCACCTGACCGACGAGGGCCTGCGCCTGGTGGACAAGGTGCGCCAGGCGGCCGGCCTGATCGCCGATGCCCAGAAGGAGGCCGCCCAGGGCGCCTCGCAGGCGCGGGGCAGGCTGCGGCTGTCGCTGCCGGCAGCGATGGGGAGGCGCTGGCTCAGCCCGCTGCTGGCCGAGTTTGCGCTGGCCCATCCGCAGATCGTGCTGGAGGTGGAGTATGCGGACCGCTTCGTGGACATCGTGGGCGAGCGCTTCGACGCGGCGGTGCGCATAGGCCGGCTGGCGGACAGCCGGCTGGTGGCGCTGCGGCTGGGCGGGCACCAGCGCATCCTGGGCGCATCGCCCGCCTACCTGCAGGCCCACGGCACGCCCGCGCACCCCGAGGACCTGGCGGCGCACCGCTGCCTGGGCTTCACGGGGCTGCAATCGTTTCCGCAATGGGAGCTGGTGCACGGTGGCGCATCGGGCGATGTGCCTCAGGGCCAGGCCCGGCACACGGTGCTGGTGCGCGGCCCCATGGTCAGCAATGACAGCGAGGCCCTGCTCACGGCGGCCGTTATGGGGGTGGGCATTCTGGCCGGCGGCGACTGGCTGATGAGCGAGCACATGGCCGCAGGCCGGCTGGTGCGGGTGCTGCCGCAATGGCGCCTGGATGGCGCCTCGGGCATCTACTTCGTGCGGCCCTCGGCGGCGTTCAGCAGCGCGGCCATGACGGCGCTGCGCGACTGCCTGGTGCGGTGGTTTGCCACGCGCAGCCCCTGGCGCACGGGGCATGACACACTGGCGCCGCCCCTATCGTCTTGCGCATCCGCTCCATGACCCAAAGACCCTCGCCGCCCGCCTTGGCGGCCGCCTTGCTTCCCTGGCTGTTCGTGCTGCTGTGGAGCACGGGCTTCATCGGCGCCAAGTTCGGCCTGCCCTATGTGGAGCCGCTGACCTTTCTGACGCTGCGCTATGCCATCGTCCTGGTGCTGATGGCGGCGGTGGCCCTGGTGCTGCGCGCGCCCTGGCCACGGTCGGCACGGCAGTGGCTGCACATTGGCGTGTCAGGGCTGTTCGTGCATGGCGTGTACCTGGCCGGCGTGTTCACGGCCATCGCCCACGGCCTGCCTTCGGGCGTGACGGCCCTGGTGGTGGGGCTGCAGCCGCTGATCACGGCCCTGGTGGCCGGCACCTTGCTGGGCGAGTCCGTGCGGCCCCGGCAGTGGGCCGGGCTGGCGCTGGGCTTCACGGGCGTGGCCCTGGTGGTGGCGGGCAAGATCGCCTCGGTGCCGGTCCATGCCCTGCTGGCCATGCTGGTGCCGGCCGTGGTGGCGCTGGCCGGCATCACGGCCGGCACGCTGTACCAGAAGCGGTTCTGTCCCTCGTTTGATCTGCGCACGGGCTCGGTCATCCAGTACCTGCCCTGCCTGGTGGCGACGGGGGCGCTGGCCCTGGCCACGGAAACCATGCAGGTGCGCTGGAGCGGCGAGTTCCTGTTTGCGCTGGGCTGGCTGGTGCTGGTGCTGTCCGTGGGCGCGGTCAGCCTGCTCAACCTGCTGATACGCCGCGGCGGCGCCGTGCACGTGGCCAGCCTGTTCTACCTGACGCCGCCGGCCACGGCCCTGATCGCCTGGGCCATGTTCGGCGAGACGCTGGGCGGCCTGGCGCTGGCGGGCATGGCCTTGACGGCAGCCGGCGTATGGCTGGCGCGCCAGGGGCGCTAGCTTGCCCCGCAAGCCGCGGGCAGGGCATGCGCAAAGGCGGGATACTGCGGCACTGTCAGCCCACGAATACCGGATTTCCGCACCATGCCCATCAATGAACTGCGCGCCATCGCCACCTTTGCCAAGGCGGTCGAGCTGGGCAGCCTGCGCCAGGCGGCGCTGTCCCAGGGCGTGAGCCCCCAGGCCGCCAGCCAGGCGGTGGCCCATCTGGAGCAGCACCTGGGCGTGCGCCTGCTGCACCGGACCACGCGCAGCCTGGCGCTGACCGAGGAGGGCCAGCGTTTCCTGCAGGACACCCAGCCGGCGCTGGCCGCGCTGGACCGCGCACTGAACCTGGCACGCGACAGCCGCGAGGGCATTGCGGGGCCGTTGCGCATTGTGGGCCCCAAGTCCTGCTTCGCGCCCGTGCTGATGCCGCTGCTCGATGAGTTCTGCCGCCTGCACCCGGGCATCGTCCCCGATGTGCGGCTGGACGACGGCATAGGCAACTGGGTGCTGGACCGGGTCGATGCGGGGTTTCGCATCGGCGCCTCGCCCGATGAAAGCGTGATCGGGCGGCGGCTGTTTCCCGTGCAGCTCATCGTCTGCGCGGCGCCGCAGTACCTGCAGCGCCATGGCGTGCCCCGGTCGCTGGACGAGCTGGCCGCGCACCGCTGCAGCATGTTCCGCCATGCGGCCACGGACACGGTGATGCCCTGGTACCTGCCGGTCGATGGCGAACTCACGCACCGCTACCTGCAGCCGGCCCTGTCCACCAACGATGCCGAGCTGGAGCTGCATGCCGTGCTGGCCGGCCAGGTGCTGGGCCAGCTGTCCAACATCTGCGCGGCCGCGCACATCCGCGCGGGGCGCCTGGTGCCCGTGCTGCTGGAGCATGTCAGCGAGCACATCGGCCTGCATGTCTACTACGGCAGCCGCGACGCGCTGCCCCGGCGCGTGCGTGCCTTCATCGACCTGGCCGTGCAGCGGCTGCAGGACTGCCCGGACTATCTGCTGACCATGGAAGAACTGGAAAGGGCGGCGGCCGCAGGTGCCGCCGCCCTTTCCGGGGGCTGACCGGGATCAGGTCCGGCCGTTCAGGCCAGATCGATCACGCCAGATCGAACGGCAGCTTGCGCACGGGCTTGCCCGTGAGCTGCGCCACGGCGTTGGCGAAGGCCGGTGCCAGCGGCGGCAGGCCGGGCTCGCCCATGCCCGTCGGCGGCTCGGCGCTGGGCACGACGTGGACGGCGATCTCGGGCATGTCGGTGATGCGCGGCACGGCGAAGTCGCCGAAGTTGCTCTGCTCCACCACGCCGTCCTTGAGCGTGATCGCCGCGCCGGGCAGGCACATGGACAGGCCCATCAGCGCCGCGCCCTGCACCTGCGCCTCGATGGTGCGCGGGTTCACGGCCAGGTTGCAGTGCACGCCGGCCGTGGCCTTGTGCAGCACCGGGCGGCCGTCCTTGACCGAGGCCTCCACCACATAGGCCACCACCGTGTCGAAGGACTCGTGCACGGCCACGCCCCAGGCCCGGCCCGCGCGCAGTTGGCGCTTGCCGTAGCCGCTCTTGTCCACGGCCAGCTGCAGGGCCAGGCGATGGCGCGGGTGCTTGTCGCCGAACATCTGCATGCGGTAGGCCACGGGGTCCTGGCGGCTGCTGCGCGCGATCTCATCGATCAGCGTTTCCATGACGAAGGCCGTGTGGGTCGATCCCACGCTGCGCCACCACAGCACGGGCACGTTGACCTTGGGGTGGTGCACGGTCAGGCGCATGGGCAGCGGATAGGGCTCGCGCATGCCCTCCACGGCCGTGGCATCGATGCCGTTCTTGATCATGCCGCCCTCGAACATGGTGCCCGCCGTGATGGACTGGCCCACGATGGCGTGGTCCCAGGCCAGCACCTTGCCGCGTTCGTCGAAGCCGATCCTGGCGCGGTGCAGGTGCATGGGGCGGTAGTAGCCGCCCTTGATGTCGTCCTCGCGGCTCCAGACCATGCGCACGGGGGCGCTCAGGCCGGCGCGGCGCGCGGCCAGCGCCACCTGGCAGGCCTCGACCACATAGTCGCTGGTGCCCACGCCCCGGCGGCCAAAGCCGCCGCCGGCCATCTGCACGTGCACGCGCACCTGCTCGGGCTTGAGGCCCAGCACGCGCGCGGCGGCCATGCCGTCCACGCCCGCGAACTGCGTGCCCAGGTAGAGGTCGGCACCCGCCTCGCCGGTCTCGCCCATCTGCACTGTGCAGTTGAGCGGCTCCATGGGCGCATGGGCCAGGTAGGGGAAGCTGAACTCGGCCTCGATATGGCGCGGCGCCTTGTCCAGCGCCGAGATATCGGCGTCGAAGTGGCGCGCGCCGGGCTGCGCGGCCAGTTCGCGGTACTGGGCCAGCTGGCGTTCGCTGTCCACCTTCTCCACGGCGTCGGTGTTCCATTGCGCCTTCAGCGCCTCGCGGCCCTTGCGCGCAGGCCAGTAGCCGGTGGCGATCACGGCCACGCCTTCGCCGCCGCCGTCCACGGGCACGCGCAGCACGGCCTTGACGCCGGGCACGGCACGCGCCGCAGCGTCGTCCAGCGAGGCCAGCTGTGCCTTGAACACGGGCGGATGTGCAATCACCGCCGTCAGCTGGCCCGGCAGGTGCATGTCGATGCCGAAGCTCTGCTGGCCGCTGCTCTTGGCCCGGGCGTCGATGCGGCCCGTGGGCTTGCCGATCAGGCGGAAGTCCTTGGGATTCTTCAGCACGACGGTGGCCGGCACGGGCTGGGCCATGGCGGCCTGGGCCAGCTCGCCATACGACAGCTTCTTGCCATTGGGGCCGAGCACGAAGCCCTCGCGCGTGCGCAGCGTGGCGGCGTCCACCTTCCACTGCGCGGCGGCGGCGGCCACCAGCATGGCGCGCGCACGGGCGCCCAGCTCGCGGTACTGGGTGTAGCTGTGCTTGAGGGCGGTGGAGCCGCCCGTCATCTGGATGCCGTAGCGCGGATCGGCATAGGCCGCATCGTTGCCGCCCAGGCGGGCGCGGACCTTGCTCCAGTCGGCGTCCAGCTCCTCGGCCAGCACCAGGGGCAGGGCGGTGTGCACGCCCTGGCCGAACTCCAGGCGGTTGATGGCCACGGTGACTTCGCCGCTGGGCGAGATCTCCACGAAGGAGGCGGGCTGCTCGGTGGGCTTGAGGCCGGCGGCCTCGCCCTTGCCCGGCGCCTGCGCCATGGCGGGAAACACGCCCAGGGCCAGCGAACCGGCACCGGCGATCTTGAGGAAGCTGCGGCGGGGGATCTGTGCAAGGGTGGGCGCGTCGGCGATGGCGGCAGCGGCCTCGTCACGGTCCAGGATGTGCTGCAGGGCGCGCGGCAGTTCGGCGGGGTTGAAGGTGGTCAGCATGCGGCGTTCTCCGTTCAGCCCAGGGTGCGCGCGGCATCGGCCACGGCCGCGCGGATGCGTGCATAGGTTCCACAGCGGCAGATGTTGCCGGCCATGGCCGCGTCTATCTCCTCGCCGCTGGGCTTCTTGCCCTTGGGCAGCGACTTGAGGAAGGCCGTGGCGCTCATGATCTGCCCGCTCTGGCAGTAGCCGCACTGGGCCACGTCGTGGCGCACCCAGGCATCGCGCACGGCGGTGCCCACGCGGTCGGAGCCCGAGGTCATGGCCTCGATGGTGGTGATCTTCTGGCCCGCGGCCGCCGAGATCGGCGTCACGCAGGAACGTATGGCCTGGCCGTTCATGTGCACCGTGCAGGCGCCGCACAGCGCCGCGCCGCAGCCGAACTTGGTGCCGGTCATCTCCAGCGTGTCGCGCAGGGCCCACAGAATGGGCGTCTCGGGGTCCAGGTCCATGGAAACGGTCTTGCCGTTGATGGTGAGATCGGTCATCGCAGTCTCTCCTTGTTGTGGGGGCTTTTGGGGATGGGGTCCCGTGGGAGTGTCGCCGTCGCCCGGGCTTGAGGGAAGAGGGCGGATCCGTCGAGGCGCCGACTATAGAAAGGCCATGCCCCCGCCACTAGCCATGTTCCGCTTGAAAGATTGGCAAGAGCAAGTTGCGAATGCCCTGCAGATTCTGTGTGCCCGTGTTCCTCTGCCTCCGTGCAGGTTCAATGCACAAACCCACCCTTGATGAACCGCACGGGCTCGGCGTCCATGCGTGCAATCAGCGCGCCCAGGCCGTCGGCCACGGGGCCAGCGCCGGAGGTGGTCTTGGCCGCCGTGTCCGTGCGGCAGACCAGGTCGTCCTCCGACCAGCCCTGGGCGCCCGGACGCGATAGCGCGCGCAGCCAGCCGCTGCGGTCGCCCAGCCATTGCATGCCCTGCAGCTGCTCCGAGCCGCTGAGCAGGGCCATGGCCTGCCAGGCGCGCGGGTCGTTGACGGTGCAGTCCAGGGCGCTGGCGGCGCGGTTGCCGCCATCGGGTGACAGCTGCAGGCTGACCAGGCGCGGGTCTTCCTGCACCGGGCCGCTGCCTGCCACCACCCTCAGCCGCTGCTGGCGGCTTTGCCAGGTGCTCAGGCGGCGTGCGGGCTGGCCTGCGCACTGCACGGCCATGTCGGGAAGTCCCACGGGATAGGGCCAGCTGCCGGCGATCTGCAGCATCTGGCCTGCGGCGCGAGCCTTCATGAAGTCGATCAGGGCCCAGGCGTCGTCGCTGGACAGCCGGTCGGCCTGGCCGTGTGCCCGTGCGCCGTCGCCAGACTCCACGGGGCGGCGGTCATGAAGAATGGCCCAGAGCAATTCCCCATCGGCGCGGCGCCACAGCAGCGGGCTGGTGAAGTTGGGGGGCCAGACCGGCTGGCTGGCGGCCAGCGGGCCGTGGCCCCGGCCATCGGCACCGTGGCAGGCCGTGCAGTGCTGGGCATAGACCGCGCTGCCGCGCGCAATGCTCTCCACGCTGAAGCCCGTGGGCGAGGCATGGAAGCTGGTGGCATGCGCGGGCACCAGGATCAGGTCGGCACGCGGCCAGGGGGCCAGCAGCAGGGCGAGCGCGGCCAGCGCGGTCAGCACCAGGGCCGGCAGGCGGATGCGGCGCAGAACCAGGACCAGCACCAGGGCCAGCAACAGCAAAACGATGGCGGTGGCCACGGCCGCCAGCGACCACAGCAGGCCCCGGGCCTGGCCCAGGTCGATCACCAGGTTTTCGCCGGACAGGCGCAGGGCCCAGGGCCAGGCGGGCTGCCCATCCACCGTGCCGGCCAGGCCCAGGCCATGCAGCAGCTGCAGCAGGCCGACCTGGGCCTGCTGCATGGCGCCGATCAAGGGGTTGAGCCAGTCGGGGGAGTCGCTGCGTTGCATCGGAGGCGGGCGCTACCAGGTCTGGTCCAGGCCCAGGTGGCGCAGGGCCTCGTGGCGCAGCTCGGACAGGCGGGCGTGGCCGCGCTGGCGCGGGTAGGGCAGGTCCACATCGATCTCGGCCACGATGCGGGCGGGCCGCTGGCTGAAGACCAGCACGCGGTGGGCCAGGAAGAGGGCCTCTTCCACATCGTGGGTGACCAGCAGCACGGAAAAGCCTGCGCGCTGCCAGATCTTGAGGATCTCGCTTTGCATGGCCAGCCGCGTCAGCGAGTCGAGCTTGCCCAGCGGCTCGTCCAGGATCAGCAGGCGCGGGTCGTTGACCAGGGCGCGCGCCAGGGCCGCGCGCTGGGCCATGCCTCCCGACAGCTGGTGGGGATGGCTGTCCGCGAAATCCTCCAGTCCCACCAGGCGCAGGGCCTCGTCGATGCGGTGGGCCTGGCTGTCCAGCAGGCCGCGTGCCTGCAGGCCCAGGGCCACGTTGCCGCGCACCGTGCGCCAGGGAAACAGCGTGGGGTCCTGGAAGACGACGATGCGCGAGGGATCGGGCTCGGTGATGGCCGTGCCGTCCTGCGCCACAGCGCCGGCCGTGGGCGCGTCCAGCCCGGCCACCAGGCGCAGCAGCGTAGACTTGCCGCAGCCGCTGGGACCCAGCAGGGCGACGAACTCGCCGGGCCGCACCTGCAGGCTGACCTCGTCGAGCACCTGCAGCGCGCCCTGCCCCTGGCCGAACCAGTGGCTGACGGCCTGCACATCGATGGCCGCGCCGGCTAGGGCCGCCCCGGCTAGGGCCGCCCCGGCGATGGCGGGCGTGGCTGCGGCGTTGGCGGCGTGTTCTGCGGCAATCACCATTTGACGGTTCCCTTCTGCCAAGACAGCGTGCGGTCGCGCACGGTGAACAGCAGCGTGATCAGGCCCGAGCACAGCACGGCCATGACCAGCAGCGCCGTGTACATGTTGGCGTAGGCTGCCCAGCCCTGGGCCCATTGCAGATACCAGCCCAGGCCGGCCTTCACGCCCATCATCTCGGCCGTGATCAGCACCGAGAACGAGGCGCCCAGCCCCATGAACAGGCCCACGAAGACCTGGGGCAGGGCGGCCGGGATGGCCACGCGCAGCACCAGGAACCAGGGCGATGCGCCCAGCGTGCGCGCCACGTCGTAGTAGCTCTTGCTGACCGATGCCACGCCCGACCAGGTCAGCACGGCCACCGGAAAGAACGTGGCCAGCGCCACCAGGAACACGGCTGCCGAGTAGCTGGACGGCGCGAAGAAAAAGGCCAGCGGCAGCAGGGCCGAGGCGGGCACCGGCCCCAGGAAGCGCAGCAGCGGATGCACCCAGTAGCCCGCGATGCGCGACCAGCCTATCCACACGCCCGTCAGAAACCCGATCACCGCGCCGAACACGATGCCGTTGAGCAGCAGCCGCAGCGAATACAGCGTGGACAGGCCCAGGCGCTGCCAGTCCTCGTGCACCACGTCGATCAGGCTTTGCGGTGGAGCGAAGAACGGCGGCGGCAGCGCGCCGAGCTTGGCCGTCAGCGTCTCCCACAGCGCCAGCAGCAGCGGCGCGGCCACCAGCCAGGCACCGGCCGGGCGCAGCCAGCGGTCGATGCGCCGTACGCGCCGTGCGCCTCGTACAGGCAGCACGGCCGATGCCAGCAGCAACAGGGCCACGGCCAGGGCGGCAATGCCGAATTCCTGCGTGAATGCCCATTCGCTGAAGCCGATCTCCTTGTTGGGCCACAGCAGGGTCAGCATGCCCAGGCCGGCCCAGGCGGCGGCGGCCAGCAGGCCGGTGCGCCAGGGGCCTGGCTTGCGCGAGTCCTGCGCCTGTTCCCGTTCCAGGCCGGGTGCGGCATCCGTGGCGCCCAGGCGCCAGCGTGGTCTTGCGGTGCTCATGCGAGGACGTCCAGCGTGATGTGGCTGGCAAAGCGGCCAGGGTCGGTCTGCTTCTTGAGCACGCCGGCCGTGCGGAAGTCGGCCGCAAAGGCCTGGACCTCGTCGCGCAGCGGCTTGCCGTGCGGATGGTGCTTGAAGGTCAGCTCGGCCAGCAGGCGCTGCAGGTCCTCGACGGGCACCTTGGGCGAGTACTTGGCAAAGATCTTCGCTGTTTCATTGGGGTTCTCGGCGATGTAGTCCGAGGCCTGGGTCAGCGCGCGCACCACGCTGGCCGCTGCGGGCTTGTTGGCCCGGGCGAACTTTGCGCCTGCGCCGATCACGCAGCAAATGCTTTCGGCGTACTCGTTCTTGGCGCTGTTGCCCAGTTCGAGGAAGGTGCCGGGGTTGCGTTTCTCGATCAGGTAGAGATTGGGGTCGCCGTCGGCAATGGCCTGGATTTCGCCCTTCTTGGCGGCCACATCCAGCAGGTCGGCCGGGTAGACGCGCCATTCGATGTCCTTGTCCACATCCAGGCCGCGCTTGGCCAGGTGGATGGAATAGAACTGCTTGGCCGGGCTGTTGAGGTCGGCCACGCCGATGGTCTTGCCCTTGAGCGTGCTGGGGTCCAGCGTGACGCCGGCCGACTTCAGGCCGACCAGGCGCAGGCAGCCGCCGTGCACGCTGCCGATGAGCTTGACATCCAGCCCCGCCTCCAGCGGCTTGATCCAGCGGTGGATCAGGCCCGCGCCCGCATCGGCCTTGCCCGTGGCCAGCGCCTCCAGCAACTGGTCGGCCGAGCCGCCCCAGTTCAGCAGTTCTACGTCCAGGCCGTTGCGCTCGAAGAAGCCGCGCTCCAGCGCCACGGGAATGGGCGAATGGCAGAAGCTGGCCTGGCTCCAGGCAAAGGTGATCTTCTGGCGCGGCTGCGCCCCGGCGCGGCCGCTGAACCAGGCGGCCGATCCCAGCGCGCCGGCTGCGGCGCCGGCGCGGATCAGGGCGCGGCGCGAGAGCGAGGGCTCGGTCGCCTCGGGAGCATCGAGCGCCCCGAAAGCACCGCAATCGGCGCCATGGGCGCAGCGGCTGTCCTGGGTCCTGTCGATCTCGGTCTGAGTCTTGCGGGTCATGGAACTCCCTCCAAAGCAGTTTCGGGACTGCCGATGCTGTCCGCTGAGTGCCGTGTTTCCAACGACGCAAAACGCGCATCCATATGTGCGTGGCAACTAGGAAGGGCGCGGCCCGGCGACATGCGCAAACCGAATAAGCGAACGCGTTTTTCTTCGTAGTGCGCAGGGCGCGGGCTTCGAATAATGGGCTGCATCGACCACTCATACGGAGTCCATGCATGACCTCAGCGACCGGCACCGAGTCCGCCCCGCACGACGCAGCCAGCGATGCGCTGTGGCAGCAGGACACCCAGGCCCTGCACGCCGGCTACCGGGGGCGAGAGCAGCAGCGCAGCGCGGCCGTGCCCATCTACCAGAGCACCTCCTTCGTGTTCGACAGCGCCCAGCACGGCGCCAACCTGTTCGGCCTGGTGGAGGAGGGCGATGTGTACTCGCGCACTGCCAACCCCACGCTGGCGGTGCTGGAGCAGCGCATTGCGGCTCTCGAAGGCGGCGTGGCCGCGCTGGCCCTGGCCTCGGGCATGGCCGCCATCGACGTGGCGCTGGCCACGCTGGCCAGTGCGGGCGACCATGTGGTCGTGGCCTCGCAGCTGTATGGCGGCACGCACAACTTCATCGCCCATGTGCTGGCCTCGCGCGGCGTGCAGAGCACGGCCGTGGCCAAGGATGATTTCCAGGCGTTGCACCGGGCGATAGGGCCGCGCACCAAGGCCGTGTTCGTGGAGTCCGTGGGCAATCCATCGGGCGGCATTGCCGACCTGCGCCAGCTGGCCGATATCAGCCATGCGGCCGGCGTGGCCCTGGTGGTGGACAACACCGTGGCTTCGCCGCTGCTGCTGCGGCCCTTCGACTGGGGCGCCGACATCGTCGTGCATTCGGCCACCAAGGCCATCGGCGGACACGGCAATGTGCTGGGCGGGCTGATCGTGGACAGCGGCCGCTTCGACTGGGTGGCGCACGCGGGGCGCTACCCGCAGTTCAGCGCGCCCGAGCCGGCCTACCAGGGCTTTGTCTTCACCGAGAAATTTCCCGACCGCGCCTTCATCGCGCGGGCCCGTGCCGTGCTGCTGCGCAACTGCGGCGCGGCGCTGGCGCCGCACAGCGCCTTCCTGCTGCTGCAGGGCCTGGAGACGCTGGGCCTGCGCCAGGAGCGCGCCAGCCGCAACACGCTGGCCGTGATCGATTTCCTGCAGCGCCATCCGCTGGTGGAGCGCATACACCACGCCAGCCAGAGCGGCCACGCCGACCACGCGCTGGCCCTGCGCCAGCTGCGCGGCGGGCATGTGCCGGCGCTGCTGGGCTTCGAGCTGCGCGGCGGCCGCCCGGCGGCGCGCGCCTTCTATGACGCGCTGCGCCTGTTCCTGCGCCTGGTCAACATCGGCGACAGCAAGTCGCTGGCCGCCATTCCTGCCGAGACCACGCACAGCCTGCTCAGCGACGAGGAGCTGGCGCGCGTGGGCATTGCGCCCGGGCTGGTGCGCCTGTCCATCGGCATAGAGCACCCGCAGGACCTGCTGGCCGACCTGGCGCAGGCGCTGGAGCAGGCGCAGGGCCATGCGGTGTCGGCTGCCGAACGCGGACAAGACCGCGAACAAGACCACGAGCAAGACCGCGATCAGCGCCTGGCGGCCTGAGCGCCCCTTCCTTCCCACTTCCCTGGCAGCACAGCATGAGCACCTTGACAGCATCCACTCTCGAAGCGCCCGCCGCCGCAGCGGCAACCCCGGCCCTGCCCGTCATCGATCTGCAGGCCCTGCGCGACCCGGCCACGCAGGCCCAGGCGCTGCGCCAGCTGGCGCGCACGGCACGCGACACCGGCTTCTTCTACCTGGAAGGGCACGGCATAGGCCGGGACGCATGGCAGGGCATACAGCGGCGCGCGCGCGAATTCTTTGCGCTGCCGCTGGCGGACAAGCAGGCGCTGGCCATTGCCAACACGCGGCACTTCCGGGGCTATACGGCCGTGGGCATGGAGATCACGCGCCAGCGGCCCGACCAGCGCGAGCAGATCGACCTGGGCGAGGAGTCGCCCGAGATTCCCGCAGGCCCCGGCGTGCCGGACTGGAAGGGGCTGCAAGGCCCCAACCAGTGGCCGCAGGCCCTGCCCGGGTTCCGCGAGGAGGTGCTGGCCTGGCAGGCGGCAGCGCATGGCGTGGCGCTGGAGCTGCTGCGCCACTTCGTGGCCGCGCTGCAGCTGCCCGAGGGCGCGCTGGACGCCCTGGTCAGCGGCCTGCCTGCGCACCGCATCAAGATCATCCACTACCCGGGCAGCGAGCTGGGCGCAGCAGGCCAGGGCGTGGGCGCGCACAAGGACGGCGGCCTGCTGACCCTGCTGCTGCAGGACGAGGTGGGCGGGCTGCAGGTGGAGACGCCGGCCGGCTGGGTCGATGTGCCGCCGCGCGACGGGGCCTTCGTCATCAACATCGGCGAGATGCTGGAGCTGGCCACCAACGGCTATCTGCGCGCCAACGTGCATCGCGTGCTGGTGCCGCGCGCGGGCGTGCAGCGCTACTCCATCGCCTACTTCCTGGCGCCGCGCCTGGACCTGGGCCAGGTGCCGCTGCTGACCCTGCCGCCCGAGCTGGCCGTGCTGGCCACGGGGCCGCAGAGCGACCCGGACAACCCGCTGTTCAGCCATGTGGGCGAGAACGCGCTCAAGGGCCGCGTGCGCTCCCACCTGGATGTGGCCCAGCGCTTCTATCCCGAGCACTTCGCCCGCCTGCAGGCCCAGGCCCGCGCGGCCGGCCGTGAGCTGCACCCTGGTGCCTATTGATTCTTGAAAGGACTGTGCGATGGACAAGCGAGTATTTCTGCGGGGACTGGCGGCGGGGGCCTCGGTGGCGGCGATGTCAGGCGCCATCCGGGCCGCGCAGGCCGGCCCGCTGCGCGTGGGCGTGCGCGGCGGCGTGGACGAGGAAATCTGGGAGGTGGTGACCCGCGTGGCACGCGAGCAGGGGCTGCAGGTCAAGCCCGTGGTCATCAGCGGCGCGGCCAGCCCCAACGAGGCGCTGAACAACGGCGACATCGAGGCCAACTCCTTCCAGCACGTGCCGTTCCTGCGCGACCAGAACCAGCAGCGCGGCTACCGGCTGGTGGCGGCGGGCGACACCTACATCTCGCCCATCGCCTTCTATTCGAAAAAGCACAAACGCCTGGCCGACCTGCCCGCTGGCGCGCGCCTGGGCATTCCCAACGATCCCAGCAACCAGACGCGTGCGCTGGTGGTGCTGCAGGACCAGGGCATCCTGAAGCTGCGCGAGGGCTTCGACCCCTTCAAGGGCACGGCGGGCCTGGCCGACATCGCCAGCTACCAGAAGAAGGTGCAGCTGGTGGAGGCGGCCTCGGTGGTGCTGGCGCGCTCGCTGGACGATCTCGATGCCTCGGCCATCGTCAACAGCTTTGCCTACCAGGCGGGGCTGATCGCCACGCGCGATGGCATTGCCGTCGAAAGGCGCGAGCGCAATCCCTACGTGAACATCATTGCCGTGCACGAGCGCGACCGCGCTGCACCCTGGGTCGCGGCCCTGCTGCGCGCCTACCAGTCCGAGCCCGTGCGTCAGTTCATCGTGAGCAGGTACCAGGGCTCGGTGCTGCCGGCCTTCTGAGGCGTGTAAGGCAATGAAGGTGGAACAGGCGGCGGCCGGCGAGCCCCATGCAATCGATGCGCTGCAGCGGCCGCACATCGTCTTCGAGGGCGTGCGCAAGCACTACCCGGGAACGGGCAGGGGCGCGGGAAGAAGCGCGGGCGAGCCCGTGCACGCACTGCAGGCGCTGAGCTTCGAGGTGGCGCGTGCCGAGGTGTTCGGCATCATCGGCCGCAGCGGCGCCGGCAAATCCACGCTGCTGCGCACCATCAACGCGCTGGAGCGGCCCAGCAGCGGCCGCGTGCTGGTGGACGGCACCGATGTCGCCACGCTGGACGAGGACGCGCTGGTGGCGCTGCGCCGGCGCATCGGCATGATCTTCCAGCACTTCAACCTCCTGTCCTCGCGCACGGTGTACGAGAACGTGGCCCTGCCGCTGCAGGCCGCGGGCTGGCGGCCCGCGCTCGTGCGCGCGCGGGTGGACGAGCTGCTGGCCCTGGTGGGGCTGGCGGACAAGAGCGGCGCCTATCCGGCCCAGCTCTCGGGCGGGCAAAAGCAGCGCGTGGGCATTGCGCGCGCGCTGGTGCACGAGCCCGAAATCCTGCTGTGCGACGAGGCCACCTCGGCCCTGGACCCCGAGACCACGCAGTCCATCCTGGAGCTGCTGCGCGAGATCAACCGCAAGCTGCGGCTGACCATCGTGCTCATCACGCACGACATGGCCGTGATCCGCGAGGTCTGCGACCGCGTGCTGGTGCTGGACCAGGGCCGGCTGCAGGAGATCGGCGAGGTCTGGCAGCTGTTTGCGGCACCGCGCTCGGAGGCGGCGCGTGCGCTGCTGCGGCCGCTGCGGCAGGCCTTGGCGGCGGACCTGGAACTGGTGGCAGCGGCCGATGGCCCGGAGGCCGTCGCCGTGCTGGCCATCGGATGGGCCGACGGCGGCAGCCAGCAGGGCCTGCCGCTGGCGCAGCTCCAGGTGCTGGGCCCGCGTGCCCGCTTGCTGCAGGGCGGGCTGGACTGCATGCGCGGGCGTTCGCAGGGCCGCCTGCTGGTGGGCGTGCCGGTGCAGGATCTTCCGTCGTCGCTCTCCCCGCTCTCGCCGGACGCGCTGTCTTCCCTTCAACAGGCGCTGGGCGCCGATTCACTGCAACTGCTTGGCCATGTCCCTGCCCCTGCTCGATAAATACCTGCAGGCCTTTCTGGAAACCCTGCTGATGGCGGGCGCGTCCTCGCTGATCGCCATCGTTGCCGGGCTGGCGCTGGCCATCGTGCTGCACACCACGGCGCCGGGCGGGCTCTACGCCAGGCCGCGGCTGTACCGGTGGCTGTCGGCGGCGGTGAACATCGGCCGGGCCATTCCCTTCATCATCCTGCTGGTGGCCCTGCTGCCGGTGACGCGCGCCATCGTGGGCACCACGCTGGGCACCTGGGCGGCGGTGGTGCCACTGTCGGCCAACCTGATTCCGTTCTTTGCGCGCATCGCCCAGGTGAGCCTGGGCGAGGTGGACGGCGGCCTGGTGGAGGCGGCGCGCGCCATGGGCCTGCGCCGCCCGCAGATCGTGCGCCAGGTGCTGCTGCCCGAGGCGCTGCCGGGCCTGATCGGCGGCATGACCGTGAGCGTGATCGCCATGGTCAATGCCTCGGCCATGGCGGGCGCCGTGGGGGCGGGCGGCCTGGGCGACCTGGCCATCCGCTACGGCTACGAGCGCTATGAGACGCGCGTGATGTTCGAGGTCATCGTCATTCTGGTGGCCCTGGTGTCGGTGCTGCAGTTCGGCGGCGAATGGCTGGCGCGCCGTGCCGACCACCGGCGTTCGATCTCTTGAGATGATTTGGAAATAACAGACTGAATTTTTATTATTTTTGGTTTTTTCGACTTGTCTCGACAATGGCCTGCAGCAGCATTCGGGCTGCTGATTCTTTTCCGAGATGCTTCGATGACCCACACCACACGCCCCGCCTGGCCTTCCCCTCTTGCCGGCCGCACTGCCATGAAGCCGGGCGTGGCCATCGTCTGTGGCGTCCACCATGTCCAGCTGTCCTTCCCGGCGCGCGCCCAGGCGGCCATGGAGCGCTTTTATGGCGAAGTGCTGGGCCTGTCTGCCCTGACCGTTGCCGGGCGTCCGGGCCTGAGCTTTCTGGCCGGCGGGCAGCGCATCGATCTGGTGCCCTACAAGGGGCAGTCCGGCGGCACCGAGCGCGCGGCGGGCAACCTGGTGCACCTGGCGCTGACGGTCAGCGACGTGGATGCGCTGCGCCAGCAGTTGCTGGTACACGGCGGCCTGGCGCTGGAGGTGGCGCCCGTGAGCGAGGGCCGGCGCTGCTATGCGCGCGACCCCGCAGGCAATCTGATCGAGCTGCTGGAGCTGCCCCGCGAGGCAGCGGCCGATGCTCCGGATGAGCCGGCCGTGGCCTGTTCGGCCTGAAGCCTCTCGCCGTTCCCCTCTCTCTTTCCTTCCTGCTTTTGCCTTCCACAGGCCCGGGCCGCACCGGCCCCGGGCGGAGCCTTGCCCATGAACTTCCAGCAACTGCGCTATGTGCGCGAAACCGTGCGCCGCGGCTACAGCCTGACCGAGGTGGCCCACACGCTGCACACCTCCCAGCCCGGCGTGAGCCGTCAGATCCGCGAACTGGAGGAAGAACTGGGCGTGGAGATCTTCATCCGCGCAGGCAAGCGGCTGACCGGGCTGACGCCGCCCGGCGAGGCGCTGCTGCCCATCGTCGAGCGCCTGATGCTGGAGGCCGACAACCTGCGCCGCGTGGGCGCCGACTTCAGCGCCAGCGAGCAGGGGCGGCTGTCGATTGCCGCCACCCACTCCCAGGCCCGCTATGCGCTGCCCCATGTGGTGCGCGACTTCCGCCAGCGCTATCCGCAGGTGCGCCTGCACCTGCACCAGGGCTCGCCCGAGCAGGTGGCGCAGATGCTGCGCAGCGGCGAGGCCGACATCGGCGTGGCCACCGAGGCGCTGGCCGGCTATGAAGGCCTGGTGGCGCTGCCCTGCTACCGCTGGACGCATGGCGTGGTCGTGCCGCCCGGCCACCCGCTGCTGCAGTCGCAGCAGGCGCTGACGCTGGAGGCGCTGTCGCGCTTTCCCATCATCACCTACGAGCAGGGCTATACGGGCCGCGCCCACATCGACGAGGCCTTTGCGCGCGAGGGCCTGGAGCCCGACGTGGTGCTCACGGCCATGGACGCCGACGTGATCAAGACCTATGTGGAGCTGGACATGGGCGTGGGCATCGTCGCCTCGGTGGCGCTGGATGCCGAGCGCGACCAGGGCCTGCGCACGCTGGACGCCGGCCACCTGTTCGAGGTCAACACCACGCGGCTGGGCCTGCGCAAGGGCGCCTGGCTGCGCGGCTATGCCTATGCCTTCATCGAGACCTTCGTGCCCACGCTGACGCGCGAGGTGGTCGAGCAGGCCGTGCGCCAGGGCGTGGAGCCCGAGTAGGCAGACGAAGGAGGCCGGCCTCAGCCCGGCTCGCGCGCCATCTCCAGCAGGGTGTCGCCGGTCACGCGGTAGCGGATCCACTCGGTCTGGGGCAGGGCGCCCAGGCGGTCGTAGAACTCGATGGAGGGCCGGTTCCAGTCGAGCACGCTCCACTCGAAGCGGCCGCAGTCCTTCTCGACGGCGATCTGCGCCAGGCGGCGCAGCAGCGCCGTGCCCGCGCCCAGGCCGCGCGCCTCGGGCGTGACGTAGAGGTCTTCGAGGTACAGGCCGTGGCGGCCCTGCCAGGTCGAGTAATTGAAGAAGTAGACCGCAAAGCCCACGGGCTGGTCGCCATGCAGGCAGATCAGGCCGAAGACGGCGGGGTTGTCGGCAAACAGGGTGCGCTTCACATGCTCTGGCGTGGCCAGGACTTCATGCTCGGCTTTTTCATAGACGGCGAGTTCGCGCACGAAGCGGACGATGAGCTCGGCGTCATCGGGGGTGGCGGGTCGGATCTGTAGGGTGGTAGTCATTCAATCGCGGGGGAACACGGGAAGCCCGGAAAAACGGTATTGCGGCGCAAGATGGCGCCGCAATCTCCGGTTTTAGCCGATTTTCACGGCCGTGTCCGCCAGGGGCTGTTGCACCGGAAGGGGCAGGAACTGGCGCAGGATCTGGAAATGGTCCTCGAAGAACGCGCTTTCCATGGCGGGCAGGTCGCAGACGGCCACCCAGCGCGCCAGTGCCGCATCGTCGCCGCCCTGCACGGGCGGCAGCGAGGGCAGCACGCCCAGGTCCAGATAGTGCACATGGGTGATGGTGCGTCCGCGCAGGCTGCGGTCGGGATGGTCGAAGACCTGCACGGACTGCAGGGCCGCCTGCAGGTCGGCCTCGCTGAGCGTGGAGCAGGTCTCCTCGCGCAGCTCGCGCAGGCAGGACTGCCACAGCGTGTCGCGCGGCTCCAGGAAGCCGCCCGGCAGCGCCCACAGGCCCAGGCCCGGGGCATGGCCGCGGCGTATCAGCAGGATGTGGTCCTGTTGCGCGCCTTCGTGCGGCACGCGGCAGCGCAGCAGTGCGTCCACGGTCACGAAGACGGGCGGGTAGGGCGCCGCAGCCCAGGTCTTGCGGTACTTGGCCAGCATGCGCCATTCCTCGCACATCTGCGCATGGACGGGCGTGGTGGCCCATTGGCGCAGGAACTGCAGGGTGGCGGGCGGCACCTGGGCGGCCAGGGCCTCGAAGTCCACGCCGGATTCGCCGAAGTAGATGTCGCGCAGCGGCGTGGCGTCGAACTGGCCCAGGCGCGGCAGGCTGATCAGCTGCCAGCGCGGAAAGCGCGCCAGGTAGCCGCTGGTCGCGTCCTTGAAATGGCCGACCAGGGCCACGCTGGCGCCTTCGGGCACGCAGGACTGCACGGCCTGCTGCACGGCCTGTACCCACAGCGGCTCGTTGTAGTAGTCGCGCACGGGCACGCAGTGCAGGCGGGCTGCGTCCGCGGGCGGCAGCGCCTCGCGCAGCATCTGCGCGCGCTCCTGCCAGCTGAAGGGGTTCTTGGGATTGGGCGCCTGCCAGGCGCTGCCCAGCACGACGACGATCTGCTCGGCACGCTCCAGCGCCGCGCGCAGCAGGGCCATGTGGCCGTTGTGCAGCGGCTGGAAGCGCCCGATCAGCACGGCGGTGTGCACGCGCTCGCTGGTGGCCGGGGTTTCGGTGGGGGCGTCCATGGCGGCAGTCTCTTGCATAAACAGGCTCGGTGGCTTCACTCTGGCTTCATTCGTAGTGGGCGGCAATGGGCATCTGGCGGCCGGTGCCGAAGGCGCGCGGGCGCACGCGCAGTATGGGCGGGGCCTGGCGGCGCTTGTACTCGCTGCGGAAGATCATGCGCTTGACGCGGTCAACCAGCTCGGCCCCGCCGGGTTGGCCCAGCAGCTGGGTCACAAAGCGCTCGGCCGTGCCGTATTCGGCGGTGGACAGGTGCCGGCCCTCGATGGCGTATTTGAGGATTTCGTCCAGCACCGCATAGGGCGGCAGGCTGTCCTCGTCCTTCTGGTCGGGCGCCAGCTCGGCCGAGGGCGGCTTGTCGATGATGGCCTGGGGAATCAGCTCGCGGCCGGCACTGTGGTTGATGTGGCGCGACAGCTCGAAGACCTCGGTCTTGTACAGATCGCCCAGCAGGCCCAGGCCGCCGTTGGTGTCGCCATACAGCGTGCAGTAGCCCACCGAGATCTCGGACTTGTTGCCGGTGGTCAGCAGCAGGTGGCCGAAGGCGTTGGAGTACTCCATCAGCGTGGTGCCGCGGATGCGTGCCTGCAGGTTCTCCAGCGGCAGGCCCTGCAGCGGCTGGCCGAAGCTGGCCTCGAACTGGCGCGCATAGCCGTCAACCAGCTCGCGTATCGGGTGCTCGTGCAGCGTGATGCCCAGGTTACGGCACAGGATCACCGAGTCATCGACCGAGCCGCTCGACGAAAAGCGCGAGGGCATGGTGACGGCCACCACGTTGTCCGCGCCCAGGGCCTCGGCCGCCAGGGCCAGGGTCAGCGCGCTGTCTATGCCGCCCGAGCTGCCGACCACGGCGCGCGTGAAGCCGCAGCGGCGCGCATAGTCGCGCAGGCCCAGCACGATCTGGCGGCGGTAGAACTCCATGGTGGGCAGGCCTGCGGCCGTCACGCTCATGCAGGGCTGGCCGGCCGCGTCGAGGAAGCGTCCGTCGCCGAACTGCAGCGTGCGCAGGTCCTCCACGAAGCGCTCGGCCTCGAAGACCACGCCGCGCCCGGGCTCCACCGCGAAGGAGGCGCCGTCGAACACGATCTGGTCCTGGCCGCCGATCTGGTTCACGTAGAGGATGGGCAGGCCGTGGCGCATGGCCGCCTGGCCGAAGATCTCGTGGCGCTGCTCGCGCTTGCCCAGGTGGCTGGGGCTGGCGTTGATGCTGACCACCAGGTCGGGCGCGGCGTCGGCCATGCGCGCGAAGGGGTTGGTGGCGTAGTCGGCACCGGCGTCGTTCCAGCCGTCCTCGCACACCAGAAAGCCCACCTGGGCCTGGCCTATGCGCAGCACCTTGGCCGCGTCGGGGCCGGGCTCGAAGTGGCGGCGTTCGTCGAAGATGTTGTAGGTCGGCAGCAGCTGCTTGTCGTAGCGCAGGCGCACGGCGCCGTCCTTGAGCACCAGCAGGCTGTTGTGCAGCGGCTTGCCCGGCCCGCTGGCGCGCGTAGGCGCGCCGATGACCCAGTGCAATTGCGGCCACTGGCGCGTGGCCTGCAGCAGCTGCTGCAAGCCTTGCTCCAGGCGCTCGCGAAAGGCGGGCTCGTCCAGCAGGTCGCCAGGGTAGTAGCCGCACAGCGACAGCTCGGGAAAGACCAGCAGGTCGGCCTGCGCGTGCGCGGCGCGGGCAGCGGCCTCGGCCATGCGGGCCACGTTGCCGGCGATGTCGCCGACGGTGGGGTTGAGTTGGGCGATGGTGATGCGCAGCATGAATGGAGCCTTGGCGGTGTCAGGCGGTGTCAGGCGGTGTCAGACGGCGACAGGCTGGGCCAGGCCGAAGACCTGGCGCAGATAGGCCAGATAGGTTTCGTCGTTGCACAGCGTCTTGCCCGGCGAGTCCGAGATCTTGGCCACGGGCTGGCCGTTGGCGTGGGTGAGCTTCATCACGATGTTGATGGTCTCCAGCCCCATGTCGTTGGTCAGCCGCGTGCCGATGCCGAAGCCCAGCTGTATGCGGTCGGCAAAGCGCTGGTACAGGGCCAGGGCCGTGTCCAGGTCCAGCCCGTCGGAGAACACCAGGCGCTTGGCCTGCGGGTCTATGCGCAGCTTCTGGTAGTGGGCGATGGCCTTCTCGCCCCAGGCATACGGGTCGCCCGAGTCGTGCCGCAGCCCGTCGAAGAGCTTGGCGAAGTACATGTCGAAATCGGCCAGGAAGGCATCCATGCCCACGGTGTCGGTCAGGGCCACGCCCAGGTCGCCCCGGTACTCCTGCACCCAGTCCTCCAGCGCGGCGATCTGGAAGTCGCGCAGGCGCACGCCCTGGGCCTGGTAGCTCTGCAGGTACTCATGGGCCATGGTGCCGATGGGCACGATGCCGAAGTCGCGCGCCAGCAGCACGTTGGACGTTCCCTTGAACCACTGCGCCGTCTGCGTGGCAAAGGCCTGGACCACCTCGCGCTGCCAGGCGCCCGAGAAGCGCCGGCGCACGCCGAAGTCGAACAGCTCGAAGGGATTGCGCAGCCTGGCCTCGCAGGCCAGGTGGCGCAGGCGCTCGATCTTGCCGGCCAGGCGCCTGCGGCCTTCGGCCAGCGCCGCCTCGGCGTCGAAGCGCCGGAAATACAGCTCGTTGACGATGGCCAGCACATAGATCTCGAAGCCCATCACATGAACCTGGGGGCCCTTGGCCTCGATGTGCAGGGTGTCGCCATCGGCCCAGGCACGGATGAAGGCGCGCTGGAACTGGAAGATGCGCAGAAAGTCGATGAAGTCGCTCTTCATGAAGCGCAGCCCGCCCAGGTAGGCCAGGTCTTCGGGCGTGAAGCGCAGCGCGCACAGGGCGTCCAGCTCGCGCTCCACCTCGGGCAGCAGCTCGGCCAGCGGGAAGGCCGTCTTCGTGCGGCAGACGAATTCGTATTCGGCCTCGGTCTGGGGATTGCGGTGCAGCATGGCCTGCCACATCGTGAATTTGTAGAGATCGGTGTCGAGCAGGCTGGTGATGATGGGAGCCATGGTGCGATGCTGGGGAAACAGGAAAGGGGGCTGCGCGCGTGAAGGCGGTCCGCCCCTACAGGTGGAGTTCTTGGCTGGAGGCCAGCCGCAATCCGCGGGCCTGCATGGCTGCAAGGAAATCATGGTGCGCGGACTCGAAGCCCGGCACCGGGCTCATGGCGTCGTGCATCAGCACGATGCGCTCAGGATGGGGAAGGTGCTCGACCAGATGCTCGACCGTGGAGCGCACGCAGTGACTGCTCGCCTCGCCCGCGACCACCAGCATGTCTGCCTGGGCCAGCCGCTCCAGCAAGGCCGTATTCAGCAAGGTCGCCGGATCGGCAGGGTCCGGCACCTCGGCCAGCAGCGCGCTGTAGTGCTCGGTCCAGGGATTGAGCCCCTTGAAAACGTTGTACACGGCGCGCTGGCGCTGCTGCTGCCAGTCGCCGCAGGCCGCCAGCACATCGGCATGGATACCGTGGCCCCAGCTGCCCACCTCGCAGTGCACGGGCCAGACCATCAGCGTGTAGCGGCTATTGGCTTCGAGTGCATCCAGATAGTCCAGGCTGCGCTGCAGCGCCTCGGCGTTGCGCGGCCGGAACACCCCCGCCCGCACCTGCGCCGCCGTGATCGCGGTGAACGGCGCTACATCGCCGCTGTCGTCGCCATTGCCCTGTTGCCAGAAAGCCGGATGGGCGATGTCGTAGCGCTGGTGCGAGTCCAGCGTCACCGTAATCGCATCGAGTTTCAGTCCCTCGCGCCGTATCCAGCCGGCCAGCCGCTGCATGTCGGCATGTGCGCCCGCCACGGGAAGGCTGGGACGTTGCCCGCCAGGACACCAGTCCTCAGGCAGATCGCAGAAGTCGTTCTGGGGGTCTATGACCAGGAGCTGGGTGGTGGAAGATGGCATATATGAAGGTGCACGCAAGCAACAGTGCGTGGTCGGTGCATCAGGTCAATGCTTCAGTGTAGTGCTGCAGGAGCGTCGCCTGTCACCAAGGCTTGATCCTTCCGCTTCTGCAGGGGCTGTGAAATACGGCGCCACATCCCTGTCAAGGCCAGGGCGAAACGAGAGGGGGAAGCGACTTCGGAACATGATGCGGAACCTACAATGGGAGGTTTTACGTATTTCGTTGGCGGCTTGGCCTGTTTCAGACCGCCATTGCGCTGTTTTCAGGCGTGCCCTGCATCAACCGAATGGGTTCATTCGGTAGCTTTTGATTATCAATATGGCATCCCTTCAGGTAACAACGACTTTCATGGGCATAGGGTTGGCCGCGCTGATCCTGTACCTGATCCGGCGCGACCATCTCTACCTCATGCACGGGCTTTTTTGGGTCGTCATCGCCGTGGCTGCCGTGGTGCTGGGTGTCTGGCCGGGGCTGGTTGACCGCATCGCCGCTGTGCTGGGTATCAGCTATCCGCCAGCCATCCTGCTGCTGCTGGCCTGTGTCGTACTGTTTTTGAAGGCTCTGCATGCCGACATGATGAACACGCGCATCGAGCGCGACGTACGCCGGCTGAATCAGCGGCTTGCCATGCTGGAGGCGGATACCGAAACCTTGCGCAGCACAGCTTCTTCCAACGCTTCTTCATCATGAACTCACCTTTGCTCCCCGTCATTTTGTGTGGAGGTTCCGGCACCCGTCTGTGGCCGCTCTCCCGCGAAACCTATCCCAAGCAATTTCTGGCATTGGCTGACAGCCAGACGATGCTCCAGCAGACGGCGACGCGGTTGCGCGGCCTGACGGCCCAAGTCCCCCAGGCCCTGGCACCGCTTCTGGTGTGCAACGTGGAGCATCGATTCTTGGCTGCCAGCCAGTTGATGCATGTGGGGATTCGGGGCGCTGCAATACTGCTGGAGCCTGCAGGCCGCAATACGGCTCCTGCGCTGACGCTGGCAGCTTTGCACGCATGCGCGGATGGGGCAGATCCCATCCTTCTGGCCATGCCGGCCGACCATGTGGTGGCCGATCGCCAGGCCTTCCACGGGGCTGTTCACAAAGCCTATGTGCAGGCCTGCCAGGGAAGCATGGCGACCTTCGGCATCGTGGCTGATCGCCCCGAGACAGGCTACGGCTATATCCAGTTCAGCGAATCTGGCGAGCCAGGCGTGCATCGCGTGGAAAGCTTTGCGGAAAAGCCCGATGTGGAGCGTGCAAGGCACTACCTGGAGGCGGGCAACTATCTGTGGAACAGCGGCCTGTTCATGGTGCGCGCCAGTGTCTGGATCAAGGCCATGGAACACTGCCGGCCGGATATTCTGGATGCCTGCCGCAGTGCCATGCAATCGGCGCAACGCGACCTGGATTTCATCCGTCCCGGCGCAGCAGCCTTTGCCGCCTGCCCGTCGGACTCGATTGACTATGCCGTGATGGAGCGCCTGCCCGCCATGCCGCAACTGGGGATCCCTGCGCAAGTGGTGCCATTGCAAGCCGGTTGGTCGGATGTCGGAGCCTGGGACGCGCTGTGGGATGTACGCGATCAGGACGATGAGGGCAACGCGCTTATGGGTGATGCCGTGCAGCACGGCTGTGCCAATTCCTTGCTGCTTTCCAGCAGCAGGCTTGTCGCGGGCGTAGGGCTGCAGGACGTGGTAGTGGTGGAAACGCCGGATGCGGTGCTGGTTGTGGACAAGAGCCGAACCCAGGATGTCAAGAAAATCGTCAGCCATCTTGCTCAGAGCGGTCACGCGCTGGCGCACTCGCATCGCAAGGTGCATCGGCCTTGGGGATGGTATGACAGCATCGACAACGGAGAGCGCTTTCAGGTCAAACGCATTGTGGTCAATCCCGGAGCAAGCCTGAGCCTTCAAATGCACCACCACAGAGCCGAGCATTGGGTGGTGGTCAAAGGTACTGCGGAAGTGACCAATGGCGAAAAAACATTTCTCCTTGGGGAGAATGAATCGACTTTCATTCCGCTCGGCCATGTGCACAGGCTGGCAAACCCTGGAAAGGTTCCACTGGAAATCATTGAAGTACAGTCCGGGAGCTATCTGGGGGAAGACGATATCGTCAGGTTTGAAGACACCTATGGGCGTGTTCAACGGTTGGCTTGATGGTAGATTGCTGGGAATAAATACAAAGCGATTTTGTAAATATTTCTGCAAAATTCATTGCAAAAAAGCAAAGTGCAAATTTGCATCTAGTCGCGGTAAATTATTTTATAAATAATATTGCTGTTTTATATTGATCAGGTAATGGGTTTTAAATGAAAAAGAAAATTGCATTGATTACTGGCGTTACTGGGCAAGATGGCGCATATCTGGCCGAGTTTCTACTTCAGAAAAATTACGAGGTCCATGGCGTGCGTCGACGCGCTTCTTTGTTCAATACAGACCGTATTGACCATCTGTACCACGATCCACATAACAAGGGCTATGACCTGACCTTGCATTATGGAGATTTGACAGATTCTTCCAGCCTCATTCGTGTGGTGCAGGAAGTCAAGCCCGATGAAGTCTATAATCTTGCTGCTCAAAGTCACGTGGCGGTTTCTTTTGAGGAGCCGGAATATACGGCCAATTCGGATGCATTGGGTACACTTCGAATTCTGGAAGCAATTCGTATTGCGGGTTTGAAGGATACGACAAAATTCTATCAGGCATCGACATCCGAGCTCTACGGCCTAGTTCAAGAAATACCTCAAAAAGAAACAACGCCTTTCTACCCGCGTTCACCCTATGCCGTGGCTAAGATGTATGCTTACTGGATCACGGTCAACTACAGGGAAGCCTATGGCATGTACGCGTGCAACGGAATTCTTTTCAATCATGAGTCTCCGATTCGCGGTGAAACATTCGTGACTCGAAAGATTACGCGTGCTCTAGCGCGCATCAAGCTTGGACTGCAAGAATGCCTTTATCTTGGAAATATGAATGCGCTTCGCGACTGGGGTCACGCGCGTGACTATGTTGAGATGCAGTGGCTGATGCTGCAGCAGGACAAGGCGGAAGACTTTGTGATTGCTACGGGTGAGCAGCACTCGGTCCGAGAATTCGTGGACCTGGCAGCCAAAGAAGTGGGCATCCAAATCCGTTGGCAAGGGGAGGGCGTTGATGAGAAGGGATACGACATTGCCTCTGGAAAGTGCATTGTCGCCGTTGATCCACGCTATTTCCGTCCGGCCGAGGTTGAAACACTTCTGGGTGACCCCTCCAAGGCGAAGGAGAAGCTCGGCTGGGTTCCTCAGACCTCTTTCCAGGAGCTGGTGTCTGAAATGATGCGTGAAGACTTGAAGGAGGCTCAACGCGATGAGCTGGTCAAGCAGCATGGATTCAAGTACTTTAATTACCACGAATGAGATAAGTGACGAGGTAAAAAAATGATTCCTGTTTATCAACCTTATTTCACCGGGCAAGAAAAGAACTACGTCAATCAATGCCTGGATTCGACTTGGATATCGTCCAAAGGCGAGTTCATCGGACGGTTTGAGAATGGTTTCGCCGAGTACATTGGCGTACACAAAGCGACTAGTGTCAACAATGGAACGGTTGCAATACACCTTGCATTGGAAGCGATTGGAATAAAGGCAGGCGATGAAGTCATCGTTCCTGCACTCACATATATCGCATCGGTCAATACCATCATTCAAACAGGTGCATCACCTGTTTATGTAGATTCATTGGCACATAGCTGGCAAGTGGATCCGGAAGACATTCTGAGGAAGATCACTGACCGCACAAAGGCCGTGATGGTAGTCCACCTATATGGTCTTGCTTGCGATATGGATCCAATCGTCAAGATTTGCCGAGAGAAAAATCTTCTGTTGATAGAGGATTGTGCAGAAGGATTCGGCTCCTACTACAAAGGAAAGCATGTAGGGACGTTTGGGGATGTTGCCACTTTTTCATTCTTTGGGAATAAGACCATAACCACTGGAGAAGGTGGCATGGTGGTGGCGAACGATCCTGAGGTTATTGAGCGAGCTTTTCATCTGAAAAACCAGGGCGTCTCGAAGACTCGTGAATACTGGCATGATGTGGTTGCCTATAACTATCGGATGACGAATATCTGTGCGGCCATCGGTTTGGCACAGTTGGAGAAGGCCGACGAGATATTGGAGAAAAAACGTCAAATTGCGATATGGTATGAAGCGGCACTGGAAAAATTACCGCTGAAATTCCATTCAGAGCTTCCGGATACCCGGCATTCCTTCTGGATGTGTTCCATCGCTGTAAACGAGGCGTCTGAACGTGCTCCTCTGAGGGATTATTTAAAGAGCAAGGGCGTAGAGACTCGTCCTGTTTTTTACTTGGCGAATTCGATGCCTCATTGCTACACGCAAGAGCAATTCCCTGTGGCACAGTCTATATCGGAGCGCGGTATCAATTTGCCCAGCTACCCAGGCATGTCTCAGGACGAGGTTGCTTTGGTAAGTGAAAGTATTTCTCGGTATTTTGCCTAGGTCTGATGAGGTATTGTTCGGTACGCATTGCTTTTGGACGATTTAATTCTGTGATCCCGAAAATTAATGCGTACCGATTGATTCTTGGAACTGATCAGATTCCAGAAAATAGCGGTATGGTATGAAATACTTGATTTGCTGTAGCTATGCTTATTTTTGGAAAGATAAAAAATGATTTCTGGAAAAAACATCGGACTTGGAGTTGCTGATGTATAGCTATTGGCAAGGAATCTGGAAATCCAGATATTTTTGGACTCATTTGGCGATGTCTGATCTGAGGTCTCGTTGGCGCAGATCTTTTTTTGGAGCCTTGTGGTCGATTATTCAGCCCCTGGGAATGACAGCTTTGCTGGCTGTCGTTCTTAGCAATATGTTCAACTCGGACATAGCAACATATGCGCCGTATGTGCTGTCAGGCATCATCGTCTGGGAGTTTATCGCGGCAAATGTAACCGGTGGATCTCTTTCCTTTGTTCAGGCGGATGCATATATTCGACAGTGCAAGCACCCGCTGGCAATATATACATTGCGTACGACCATTGGAAGCTTGGCAGTTCTTGCATTGGCAAGCGTGGCAGTATATAGGTGGTCCATCATTGTCATGCCCCAGAATTTTGGCTGGTGTTGGCTGGCATCCTTCAGTATATTTCCTATTGCTGCGTTGATTGCTTGGCCCTTGTCTACTCTGTTGGCCTATGTCGGTGTCAGATTCAGAGATATCCCCCATGCGGCAGGCCTGTTGTTGCAAGCCTTGTGGTTTATCTCTCCGGTGTATTTTGAGGCGAAGATGTTCAGGCAAGGTGGTATGGAATTCTTAGTAGATCAGAATCCTGTATATCATTTGCTTCAGCTGATTAGGGCGCCATTGCTTGAGGGCCAATGGCCAACTTGGGAAAACTACGCATACTCTTTGCTCTTGGCGGCCGTGTTTGCTTTGATTGCTTGGGCTGTAGGAAAGAGATCTGAATCCAAGGTGATTTTCTATTTATGAAAAATCCACATATCAGGCTGGAGTCGGTGAATTTGCACTATGCCTCTGTAGCTTTCAAGGAACGTTCGTTAAAGTCATTTTTGACCAATGTTTTTCGCAAACAAGAAGAAAAAGGTGGCCGTCTGCACGATGTGCATGCGCTAAAGAACATTAACCTTGAAATAAGAGCTGGTGAACGAATTGGACTGATAGGGCACAACGGGGCTGGGAAAAGTACTTTTCTGAAAACGATTGCCGGCCTGTATCCAATTTCCAGTGGTCGATTGAACGTGGAAGGGGAAATACGCTCTCTTTTTGATCTCAGTCTGGGTTTCGAGCCAGATGCTACAGGTCGTGAGAATATCCTCTATAGAGGACTGCTGTTGGGACTTTCTCCTGCGTTCATGCGCAAGAAGGAAGCTGAAATTGTTGAGTTTGCAGGTCTCGGGGAATTTATAGACTATCCCATAAAGACCTATTCAGCAGGCATGCAGGTGCGGCTTGCCTTTGCGATATCTACCGCAGTAGGCGGTGATGTTCTTTTGCTGGATGAGGTGATTGGTGCCGGAGATGCAAATTTTATGGAAAAGGCTCAACGGCGGATTGCAGGGCTGATTGAACAAGCCGAGATACTCATATTGGCATCCCACGATTTCAAGGCATTGGAGAATTTCTGCCAGCGTGGATTGGTTTTTGATCATGGAGAAATAATTTTTGATGGGGACATCACAAATGCGGTGAGTGTCTATAAAACCAATAATGGAATACTATGAATTCTGAAAATGCGTTGAGGGTGATGTGGCTTTTGAATCATACCTCTGCTCGAAAGTTCGAGATTTCGATCCTCAAGAAGATTGGGATTCAAAAGATATTTCTACCGAAAAATTATCCTTCTGATCCAGGATTCAGAAGTGCCAATGTAGACTGGTCTGAAGATGCTGGACTTGATATTTCGGCAAAAGAATTGAAGATCCTGAACGATGCCGATTGGTACCGAGGTGCCAGTAAGGAAGCTTGGGAAATTGCGAATAACCACTTCGATGTGGTTTTTTTAGTACTTCATGATCCCGTTGTCTTGATAAATGCTGCCAATTATTTCAATGGCGTAGTTATCTGGCGCGCATATGGCTTGGATAAATCAAGTTCTTACACTTTTCAGGTTGATCATTTCGGTATTCAGCATGCCTTCAAGAAACTGGGTCGTCGATTTTATTTCGGAGAGGCATATTCGCATCTGGCAGATGAAGAAGCTGATTTCATAAAAAACCGTCGAAGCTATCTGCCTTTGGGTTTGGCAAACATAACGCAGTCTGAAGATTGGAGAGGTTCGGAAAATCAGATTTATTTTGTTTGTCCCGACATCGGATTTAATGGCTACTACAAAAAAATCTACGAAGATTTTTCAAAGGATTTCCACGGACTGAATTATGTCATAGCTGGTGCCCAGCCCATTCATGTAGATGACCCGAAAGTCCTTGGGTTTGTGGACGATGTCAGGCATAAGTTGAATATGACGCAAAGTCGCGTCATGTATTATCACAGTCAAGAGCCGAACCACATTCATTACCATCCGTTTGAGGCTATTCGTGCGGGTATGCCGCTGATTTTCATGTCTGGCGGAATTTTGGATCGAATGGGTGGAATCGGTCTTCCTGGCCGTTGTGAAACAAAAAAAGAAGCCAGGGCGAAAATTGAAAAGATCCTGGCGGGTGACAAAGCACTCATTGATTCGATCCGTTCAAGCCAGACCATCTTGCTGGAACCAATGAGGATGGAAAACTGCATTGAATCCTGGCGGAGCGAATTCAGACGAATTGAATTGGAGTTGAGTAACTGGAAAAAGGAGCAGGCAGGCAGACCTCTGAGAGCTAAAAGAAAAAAAATAGCCATTGTATTGCCAATCAGATACAGAGGCGGAAGTCTTAGAGGTGCGCAGGCATTGGCTCAGGCCTTGTATGAGGGGAGTCGGCAGTGGGGTGAAGACGCTGACGTCGTTTTATTGCATCTTGATGATCCTACACTTTATGGTGAGGACGATTTCTGCGATCTCCCGAATGAAATAGCTCGTCGGCCGTTTACTTGGAAGTTATTTTCGGCTCAAGAAGCTCGGAGGGCCATGCGCTATGCTGGATTTGATGGCTGGGAACCCACTTCAGACAGGTACATTATTCCTGATGATGGAATTCATCAAGTGCAGGATTGCGATTTGTGGATCATAGTCAGCGACAGACTATCGTGTCCCATTCTGCCGATAAAGCCCATTGTTCTGATGGTTTACGATTATTTGCAGCGATATGCAGATGTGCTTCCATTTGGAGCCGATAGACCCTTTCTGGATGCTGCAAGAATTGCCCAGAGAGTGCTTGTCACAACTGATTTCACCGCCGAAGATGCTCTGCAATATGCAGGAGTAAGTTCCAGAAAATTGGCCAAAGTCCCAATGTTGGCGCCTAATTTTCCCATCGTCCGGCAGACGATGGATGAAGAGGATTCTCAAAAGCCATATTTCATTTGGACAACCAATGCTGCACCACACAAAAATCACACCAATGCTGCAGAGGCTTTGCGTATCTACTACGAAGAACTGGATGGCCGGCTGGATTGCCGCGTTACGGGAGTCGATACGAAAAACATCACCTCTTTGGGTAGGCCTCATCTCAAGATGATGGAGAATTTATTCAAGTCCAGCAGGAAATTGCGCAGACGTGTCGAGTGGATGGGTGAATTGCCAGATGCAGTGTATAGAAGACTCTTGAGCCAAGCAAAATTTCTGTGGCATGCAGGCAGCATAGATAATGGAACTTTCGCTGTCGTGGAGGCCGCCTGCTTTGGAGTTCCGGCTTTGTCCAGTGAATATCCAGCCATGCATGAAATAGACCAGCAATTTTCATTGAATCTGACCTGGATGGATCCAGGCAAACCGCGAAATATGGCCATGCAGCTGAAAGAGATGGAGATTAATTCCATGGCTTTGCGCGAAAAATTGCCTTCAGCAGAGAAATTGCAGGAGCAACGCATTTCGGCCCATGGTCGTGCATATTGGCAAGAGGTGCGCGTATGTCTTTGAAAAAATACGGCATCTATTTGGCTTTTCCTCCAATGACCGATCTGCGAAGTGAAGGCTTGGGACGCTATCTTGCAATGTTTCTCAAGGGAGCGGAAGGGCTTGAGAATATCCGTTTTACTATTGTGTGTCCGAGCTGGTCGAGAAAGTCACTGCAAGATCTTTTCGAGAGTGAGAAGGTCTGCATGGATGCTGTTGATATTGTTTCGCCAGATGGTAAGCCTTATGCACTAAAGGCATTCGAGGCATGGCGGAAATTCAGCTCCAAGAAAAAAAGCTTTCCTAAATGGCATCAGCGCCTGGCAACTATGGTTCTGCAAGGGCTCGATGCTTTGTGGCATCGCCTGGCGTCGCGTGCCGTTGCCGTGCATGGCATTCTCTCCTTACTGATATTTTTAATTCAGTCAGTAGCAGTATTTTCATTGCTCATTCCCCTGCTGCTGATTGCTGCTCCCATCGTGCTGTTGGCCTTGGCTTTCAAGCTTGCCAGAGAATCAGTTCATCTGCTGCCAAGTTCATCAAGAAAAATATGGAAACAAGCAGGCTTGAAGGTTAAATCGTTTCTTTCTAATCCAGAAAAAGAAGATTGGCTTTTGCGAATTTTTGACGAAATGCAGAAGGTCGAAATTCAGCGTATGCATCAGCTGATCGATGATCAGGTCAAGGTGCGTGCTTGGTATTGTCCCACCGCATTCTGGCCGAGTTTCAATCAGATTCGAGCGCCTCGATTGATGTGCGTTCCAGACGTTGTTTTAAAGGATTTTCCTACAGGATTTGCAAAAATTGGCGGAAATCGTTATTTGAAAAGCTTTGAGGCTATCAGCGATTCCATATCCCAAGGAGATCGCTTTGTAACGTACAGCGAGGCAGTGAAATGGGAAACATTGATTGACCGATATCAAAAGTCCCCGGACGAAGTCGCTGTTGTGAAACACGCTCCTAACGATCTTTCGAAATGGATTGATGTGGCTGGATTTCCCGATGCTGCTGCTACCTCTCGTTACTATTGTCAATCGCTATTGCAGAGAGCAATGGAGCGCAATGACAGTTCATTCTATACGGCGACATTTAAGAACCGCGATTTCAAATTTATATTTTATGCCAGCCAGATAAGGCCGCATAAAAATGTAATGTCATTATTGACTGCGTATGAATATTTGTTGAGAAATAGATTCCTTGGCTATAAACTGATTCTCACCGGTAATATGCATTCCTCTCCCGAGGTAAGTCGCTTTGTCATTGACCGTCGTTTGGGGAACGATGTTATTTTCCTGCATGGTTTAAGTGTCTCCGAACTGGCGGCTTGCTATCGCTTGGCACATATAGCTGTAAATCCCAGCTTGAGCGAAGGTGGCTGTCCATTCACTTTTACAGAAGCGTTATCTGTAGGGACTCCGGCAGTGATGTCCCGCATTTCCGTTGCCGAAGAAGTCTTGACCGATCCAACCTTGCAGGCTGCCACATTTTTTGATCCATACAATTGGAAAGACATGGCAATGCGCATGGAGTGGGCGCTGAAGAATAGAGACGAATTGCTGAAAATACAGCAGCCTTTCTATCATGCTTTGAGCGAGCGATCGTGGTCAACCGTAACGAGCGAGCATTTGCAAATCCTCGAAGGTATGGTTGAATCTCCAGTTGAAACCACAGAGAATCCCGCATGAAGCAGCGTTTGCATTCCTCTTCCCTCGAAATTTTTTCTGGCTTGCTTGTTCTCGGTTTCGGAGGTCACGCGCGTGCTGCAGCGGATGTGGCCTTGGCTGCAGGAGTGACTGACCTGCTATTTTGGGATGAGAATGCGAGGGAGGGCGAGAATTTTCTAGGCTTTCCCGTGGTTTCTAGCCTGGTACAGGGCCTGCTGAAACAAGGATGGGCGGCATTTCCTGCTTCAGGCAATGGGAAGCGCCGCGCGGAAATGCAGTCCTTGATTGATTCTCTAGGCTGGGAAACTGCCACATTGACTTCACCTCGAGCAAGTATCGGGGCCGGCTGTGTAATAGGTAGAGGATGCTTTATTGGTCATCTGGCACATATTGGACCATTAGCCCAGATTGGAGATGGATGCATTGTCAATTCGGGAGCTATCGTTGAACATGAATGTTCAATAGGAGCCTATACACATATTTCAGTAAACTCCACGGTGGCTGGTCGTTGCAAAGTCGGGGGGTTTGTGATGATTGGCGCGGGCGCGACCGTTATTGATGGTATCAAAATCAATGATGAGATTGTGGTGGGCGCGGGAGGGGTCGTGAAAGATAATCTTGAAAAAAAAGGCACGTACGTAGGTGTTCCTGCACATTGTATTGATCAGAGAGCTGGTTGATATATTTATTATTGGGCAATATTTTGTTATACAAAAAAAATCAAATTTCATATCTTGTCTGGTATGCTCTGCTGGCAGGTTTATGTGTCGTTGCACTCTGGCTCCCTTTTGGGTTTGAAATGGGGGCGCTTATTGAAGAGTGGGGTATTCTTGGGCTTTATCAGAAATACGGAATATTTTATATTACCGGTCCTGATGGAGTAGCTCCGCATTTCGCGATGCGGCCGCTGACGATTCTTACTCACGCAATAGCCGATAGATTGAGTCCTCATTCTTTTGTCGCTTGGCATGTTCTGTTGATAGCCGCTTTGCTATTGAAGGGGTTGGCCGGGGGATGGCTTATCTTTGGGCTGAGCCACTCAAGAGTATTAGGTGCGATAGCTGTCCTTCTTTTCATTTTTTATCCTGCAGACACCATGCAGATAGCATTGAGAGGAATTCATATTGATTGGGCAATTACCTTATCGCTTCTGGGGGCTTGCGCGGCAATATATTCGCTAGAGGCGGAAAACCTGAAGATCTCCATATCTTCTGCGGTAATCGCGAGTGCTTGCAGTGTCGCTGGCCTTGCGATGTATGAGACTTCCTTCGCCTTGTTCTTGTTTGTTCCGGGCTACTTTTACATCAAATTTGGATTTTTCAAGGCTATTCGTTTTTTTTGGCAAAAATGGAATGTGCTGTTTATCTATGTTTTCGGATTGGGACTTTACGGAGCATATCTCGCCTCTGTAGTCTCCGGTGCAAAAGGTAGTGGGTCCGCAACTTATCAAGCCAGTCTTCTCGGCGAAAACGGAATTTCCGCTGTTTACGCAGTATTGCCGAAATTGTTTACCGTTGGGGGCTTCCATTTACTCTTGGGAGGGTGGCTGGATTCTATTGCCATGATTCATGGTCAGCCCTTCTCAAATATAGCCTACCTGGTAGCCTGGTGTTTTGTCATCGCTGTATTTTTCTTGGTATTCAAAAAATTCAATACCAATGGTTCTGCGCCTTTGAGAAATGAAATGGATAATTTTTCTTTAATAAGAATGATTCTTGTTGGAATGATTGTCGCATTGGCTGGATATTTTCCGTATATATTGTCGCCATCTCATGTTGTCATTAGTCAGCGCACATTCATAGCTGCGAGCCCGGGGGCTGTGCTACTTTGGATAGGTGTACTATCGATGATTTTGAAAAAAAGCCGAATTGCGGCTTTTTTGTTGTTTGGCTTTGGACTGTTTTTTAGTTCTTTGTATCAGCTTTATCAGTTCAGTCATTACGATCATATTTCAACAGTTCAAAAAAGACTATTGAGTGAGGTTGTTCAGGAATACAAGAAAACCGCTGGTGGCTCTTCAGTGCTTGTGCTTGATAATAGTAATCTTCTGGGCCACACATGGATGTTTCTTCCTGAGAATCTCGGAAATGCCCTTTCCTACGTAATGGATAGACCCATTACTTCGCTGGAGATATGCAGACAACCTGCGGGTGAATGGATGCGTCGCGACGTTTTCGGGAGAACTGGTCACTGTTATGAGAAAAATGGTCGTTGGATTTATGAGATGGCTGAGCCTGCGGGTGGGCCAGGCTTCGAACCATCCAAAAATCTGACTCAGCAAACATCTACTGCACCAGCTGACGTGGTAGTTCTGGAGGTAGGTAAGGGCATCTTGATGTCCGATGAGCGCGTGGATGGCTATCAAGAAAAGGATTTCACAGGCCTGTACACCAACTCGTGGCCTTTAAAAGGGACTCTGTGGAAGTCTCCTTACCGCGTAGGTGCCTGTTATAAGTGGAGTTTTGGCGACGTCTGGAGTCTGGAGTTGCCAATTTGGGGCAACGGTTGGCGGGAAGCCGAATGGTCCATCGCAGGAAGAGACAAGTCGGCATCGGCTTGGAGCTTCAGCAAAAACACGAATTTGTATTTCGAATTAATACCAGTTGATGATGAGTATGCTCTGAGGCTCAAGTTGACGGCTGCTGCCAGTCAAAATATCGCAAAGAATCTCAAAATATTCATGAATGATGAACCGATCGATATCATTGTTACAGGCAATGAGATCGAAGGGAATATTAGTGGTAAATCTCTAAAGAATGGTGTTAATTCAATAAAATTTCAATCTGAAAGCGTTATTGATTATTATGGTCTTTCTTTCATGATGGACAGCATAGAAATAAAGCCGATAGATAGTAAGAATTCACACTTCATGGATTCAAAGAATCCGTGTTGATTTGATGTCGCATCGTTGATTGTTATGATTAACTGTTGACGATGCGAAAAAATTTTATGATTTGGGGTTGTGGAGCAAAAAATGCAAATAAATGATCTTTCCAAGCGTGTTGGAGCTTATCAAGATGACATCTTGTCCGCTTTGAAACAAGTTGTAAATACTGGTTGGCTGATACTTGGGTCGGAGGTAAAAAAATTTGAGAATGCTTTTGCGGAATACATTGGAGTAAGTCATTGTATTAGTGTGGCCAATGGGACTGATGCCATTGAGCTGTCCATGAAGGCTTTGCAGGTCAAGCCTGGATCGCTGGTTGCGACAGTTGCGAACGCTGGAATGTACACATCGGCAGCAATATTGGCAATCGGTGCCGAGCCGTATTTCATGGATGTGGATGTCTCCACGCACAATGTATCAATTGCCGAAGTCGAGAAGGCAATTGAAATGGGCGTCGATGCAGTTGTTGTCACTCACCTCTATGGTGCAGCTGTGAGGGACATCGAGGCCATAGCCGGGCTGTGTCGGAAGCGCGGAGTTGCTCTGCTGGAGGATTGTGCTCAAGCCCACGGAGCGTTGGTTAATGGGAAAAGAGTAGGTGCTTTTGGCGATGCTGCCAGCTTCAGCTTTTATCCTACCAAGAACCTTGGAGCGCTTGGCGATGGGGGCGCAATCGTCACGCGAAGCGATGAAACTGCAGAGCGCCTCCGGCAGTTGAGGCAGTATGGTTGGACCAAGAAATACCATGTCGGTGTCCCGGGTGGACGGAACAGCCGTCTGGATGAGTTGCAAGCAGCAGTGCTGATGGTTTTTCTTCCCCACTTGGATGAAGCCAATGCAAAACGCCGCTACATAGCTGATTTGTATGATTCTTTGATCAATCATCCTCTGGTGAAAAAACCCGGTTTGTCTGACGAGAGTTCGGTGGCTCATCTTTATGTGATCAGAAGTAGTGCTAGAGATTCTCTTTTCACACATATGCGATCCCAAGGAATTCTTGTTGAGATACACTATCCTGTGCCAGATCATAGGCAGGATATATTAAGGAATAAATATAAAGAAATTTCGCTGGAAAATACAGAAATTTTGGCGGATGAGATCCTGACGCTGCCTTGCTATCCAGAAATGAGTGAAGATGATGTTAAAAAGGTAGCAATGGCTATAAATGAATGGAGGCCATAATGTTCTCTGTTGTAATTCCCGTTTATAAAAATGAGGGATCTATTCCTCGACTGCTCAAGTCACTAACTGATTTGGCCCGTGGGATGAAAGGGCAGATGGAAGTGGTTTTTGTTGTGGATGGTAGTCCGGATCAGTCGTTTTCGATGTTGCGGGATGCATTGCCAAAATTGGAGTTTTCTGCGCAATTATTGGCGCACTCTAGAAATTTTGGATCGTTTCCAGCAATACGTACTGGATTGAAAGCAGCCAAAGGTGAATATTTTGGAGTGATGGCTGCCGATTTACAGGAACCACCGGATTTGATGATTGAATTTTTCAGTGCATTGAAATACGATGAATGCGACGTTGTCATAGGTTCAAGAGTTCGTCGCAATGATCCCTGGACTTCCCAGTTGGCTTCCAAGATGTTCTGGGGAATGTATCGACGCTTGATAGTTACCGATATGCCAGAAGGCGGGGTCGATGTTTTTGGTTGCAACAGGGTGTTCAAAGAGCATTTGTTGAATCTCACCGAATCCAGATCTTCTTTGGTGGCCTTGATTTTTTGGTTGGGGTTTCGTCGGAAAGTAGTTGGTTATGAACGGCTGATTCGTGAAGAGGGTTCTTCAAGTTGGACTCTGAAAAAAAAGATGGATTACATGCTGGATAGCATCTTCGCATTCACCGATTATCCAATCAGACTTTTGACCCGCATAGGTTTATTTGGATGTGTGATGTCGACGGTGATTGCGCTGATTATATTAATCGCCCGCCTTACCCATCAAATTTCCTTGCCAGGATATGTTCCAACAATGTTGGTAGTACTTTTTTTTGGAGCTTTAAATGTCTTCGGATTGGGTTTGGTGGGGACCTATGCATGGCGTGCATACGAAAACAGCAAACAGCGCCCCCTGTCTGTAGTCGCTGTTGAAATAGATAATTCGAAAGATTAGTATGAACAACGTTAAAATTCATGGTACTGCAGAGGTACATTCGGAGAAAATTGGTGAAGGCTCCTCCATTTGGCAGTCAGTGGTAGTCTTGAAAGACGCAATCATTGGCCGGGACGTCAATATTTGTGCTCAGTGTTTCATCGAAGACGATGTTGTCATTGGTGACCGGGTGACAGTGAAGTCCGGGGTGTATTTGTGGAATGGTGTTCGTCTGGAAGACGATGTCTTTGTCGGACCCAACGTTACCTTTACCAATGACAAATTTCCCCGATCCAAGCAGTATCTGGAAAATCCGCTGTTCACCAGGGTAGAGAAAGGTGCATCAATTGGCGGAGGTGCAGTGATCCTGCCCGGGGTTGTCATAGGACGCGGCGCCATGGTAGGAGCTGGTGCTGTTGTGACGAAGTCTGTGCCGCCATATGCTGTGGTGACAGGTTCTCCCGCGCGTATCGTCGGCTATGTAGAAAATTCCAGTCTGTCAAAGCCGGTGAACAGGTCGCATGGAGTTCCAATTCCTGCGCAGGCCAACTCGCATGAAAGACTGGGAATAGGTGATGTGGCTCTGTACAGGATGAAATCCGCTCAGGATATGCGTGGAAATCTATCTGTTGGCGAGTTTGAGAAAGATATTCCTTTTCCAGCCAAGCGCTATTTCTTGGTATTCAATGTTCCCAGTGAAAAGACCCGGGGTGAGCATGCCCACCGGGAATGCCATCAATTCCTGATCTGCGTGAAGGGGAGCTGTGCAGTCGTCGTGGACGATGGACACTTGCGTAGTGAAATTCTATTGGACTCTCCAGATCTGGGCCTGCATCTTCCGCCGATGACTTGGGGGATACAATACAAATATTCGGCAGATGCCGTATTGCTGGTCTTCACCTCGCATTATTACGATGCAAACGACTACATAAGAAATTATGCAGAATTTTTGAGTTTGGTTGGAGAGAAGGATGTCCAGGGGAAAAATTCTTGAAAAACCAATTTTGCGATTTTTGATTGGAGGAGTAATTAATACTGGAGTTAGTTACTCCTGCTATCTCCTGCTTAAAATTATATTTTCCTATCAGCTTGCATATGCATTGTCATATATTATAGGTATTGTATTTTCTTACTGGTTCAATGCGAAATTGGTTTTCTCTGTCCCGATGAGTTGGCGCGGATTTTTTGCATATCCTTTGGTCTATGTCGTGCAGTACTTATTATCGGCATTGATGCTGGAGGGGATCGTTGTAAGACTTTCTATCAAAGATTCAGTGGCACCGTTGCTTGTAACCGTTCTCATGGTTCCTGTGACTTTTTCTATCAGCAAATTCATTCTCAATTGGAAGGTAAAAAAGTAGAAATTTATGAATCTCATTTTTTGATACTCCATGGAGTCTAATGAGAATTGGAATTTTAGAGTAGCCTTGCTCTATTTTCTATGTATCCCTTGTGCTGCGCAGGAGTTCGTGCCTGCCAGTATCTACAGGGAAATCGTGCAGCCGTGAGATTTTCTGGACTGCATTGCAGCCACGCTTGGCGATGATGCTCTTGACTGCTGGCCTCAAAGCAAGGTTTTTGATCTCGTCAGTGCTTTGGATGTTCAGGCTGCCGCCCGTGGGCGATGCTCAAAAGCGAAGATACGGCTGCATAGCGTAGGGCATTACCCCAGGAGCGGAAGATCTTGGACCTGTCTAGTTTGGCTGTGTGCAGTGACAGCTCTATTTCTGCGATCTGCAATCCGTGTCTGCGCATAAGCAGCAAAGTCCCGATGTCCTGGTAGTCGAGCATGGTGGCTTCGGTGGAGGTCGCCACCTCCAGCGCCTGCCGGTTGTACAGCCTGAATCCAGAAACGAAATCCCGCAGGCCAAAACCTGTCAACCAGCGGAACCATTGCCACGCGATGCGGCGCACCAAGCTGTTGCGCTCGGCGAAGTAGGCTACGACCATGTCCGCCTGCTGGCGTTGTGCCAGCAGCGTGGGCAGCTCCTCCACCTCATAGCGACCTTCAGCGTCGATGGTGACGACGGTCTGGAACCCATGGGTCTGCGCGTAGCGCAGGCCGGTCTGCAGGCTGCCCCAATTGGTCATTGCCAGCAAGGGGCGCAGTACCCTGGCGCCGCATTGCTCGGCTTCATGGCAGGTGGCATCCGTGCTTCTGTTGTCCACGACGAGTACGCTGGCCTCGACCAATGCATGCACGCGACGTATCAGGTGCGCAATCTCGGCTTCGTTGTTGCGCGTGGAAATGACAACCAGCAAGTCCTGGCGTGCTCTTGCCGGGCGGGTGTCGGGTGCCAGGCTGCGGTAGTGGCGTGCCACGCTGCGTTCGCAGGGACCGATGCTGAAAAACCGATGCAAGGCCTTGTGGCCCGATTGGCCCAGTCGTTGCCTGAGGGCCGTGTCGTGCTGCAGGCGAGCAATGCTGCTGCGCCAGGCATCAATGTCTTCAAACGGTACATGCAGGCCGGCGTGTGAGTGGGCGACCACCCAGGGCATGCCCGAACCGGGAAGGTCGGTGACCAGGCAGGGCTTGCCGTGCAGCATGGCCTCCAGCAATACGATGCCGAAAGCTTCCGTGCGTTCGCGCGAGGCAAGACAGAAGATGTCGCATTCTGCAAACAAGGCATGTTTTTCCTCGTCCGATACCGAGCCCATCAGTCGCACGCAGACCTGTCTGCCCTCTGGAGTGCATTGGCGTATCAGCTCTTCCAGGGATGCTCGCAGCTCTCCTTCTCCCGCGATCAGCAACTCCACGCCTGGCATGGCCGAGGCGGCTCGGATCAAGGTCTCGAAGCCTTTGTAGTAGGTCAATCGGCCGATGGACAACAGGCGCAGCCGGGTGTCGGGGCGCCAGCCTTGGCCGTGCTGCAGCGGTGCTGGTGCGGGAATGGTTTCGAGGTTCAGGCCCAGCGGAACGATCTCGCATTTGCTGCGCCAGGTACGCAGGGCATTGCTGGCCTCAAGATAGGGTGGCGACGTTGCGAATACCTGTTGGGCGCGTTCCAGCAAGGCCTGCTCGAACGGCCGGTACAGCATGTAGGCCAATGCCACGGACCACTTGATGTTGGACACCACCACATCGGAGTGCCAGTGGATGACCCAGGGCACGCGCCGCGCGATGGGCAGGGTCAGTGCCCAAAGCGCCGAGTTGTTGGGCAGATGCAGGTGCAGTACGTCGGGCTGAATGCGTTCGATGGCGCGGCCCAGTGCGCGCCGGAATCCCATGGCCATGGGGGCATAGACCAGATTGAATTGAACGGGCACGCGTTCCAGCCAGGCGGGATCATCTGGCTCCGGATCACCATGGACCAGGGCATGGGCATCGACACCCTGGCGTCGTTGCTCGTGTATCAGGTCGGCCAGAAAGACTTCCATGCCGCCCCGGTAGGGAGGGAAGAATTTACCGACGTGAAGTATGCGCAGGGCCATGGCGGACAGCGCCTACTTCGTCGTCTGAGGCTTTGCGGTAGCCGGGCTCAGCTGATTGCGGACCTGCCGGTACTGCGGATTCTGTGGCTCCAGGCGTATTGCCTGATCCAGACTCTTCAGTGCTTCCGGCAGGTTGCCCAGGCCGTGATAGGCCATTGCACGCCCATAGAAAGCGGGCGCGCTGGGGCTGCGAGCAACCAGTGGTTCCAGCAGCTCTTTGGCTTGAGCGCTATCACCCTGGCCGACAAGGGCCAGCCCCAATCCGACGATCAGGCGAGGGGCGTTTGGCGAGGTCTGCAGCAGAGTTCGGAAGTCGTCGGCTGCAACTTTGTATTGCTGCGCACCTATGGCCGCCTCTGCGCGTTTCAGGCGCAGCGTCTGCTCCATTTGCTTGGCGTTGGCACTGTCTTCAGTGGGCTCGCCCAGGGCGCGCGAGTATTCCTCGAATGCTGCGCGCAACTGGCCTGTGGCCATCAACGCTTCGGCTTTCTGGTAGTACAGGGCTTGGCCATTGAAGCCTTTGGCCTGGGCTGCGGCAAAGGCATTGAGGGCTTCGGGGAATTTCTTTTGCTGGGACAGAACGGCACCCATATTGAACAGCGCATTACCGCCCAAGTCTCCAAGTGCGTTGGCCGTGGCGAAGTCTTGCAGCGCCTGGTCGAGCATGCCCTTGTCTGCGTGTGCTGTTCCTACGTTCAGGAAGGCACGGCCACGTCCCACGGCATTGGCGGGGGCTTTTTTGTCGATTTTTTCAGCGGCATCGGCCCAGGATGTGCCTGCATCCTGCAGAGAGAGCACGCGTTCGAAAGCGAGGGCTCCGAACACCACGCCGATGACGATGCCGACGATGTAGATGGTGCGTGGCTTGACCCCCGTCAGCGCAATGGCCGCCAATCCCGGGATGGCCACAGCCCACAGATAGCTGCGATACAGAACGAAGGGGTCCTGCAGCCAGACCGTGGCGAATTCGGTCGCATACCAGAGCAGGGGAAACAGGAGGCAGAGCGCGACCAAGCCAATGACACCGGGACGCCTAAGCACGGCCCAGATTGAGCAGGCCAGCAGGGCCAGGTAACCGAGCGCGCCGGCTAGGTGCCAGATCGAGCCGAAGCCGAGAGGAAATGCCGGTCTCAGGTCGATGGACATCCAGCCCACATAGGGAACGATCCACAGAAAGCCATAGGCAAAAAACAGGGCCGCTTCATTGAGGATGCTCAGGGGATAGATCTGTGAGGTGATCCCGGGCCGAAGGGCTTCCAATTGCCTTGCATAGCCTTGGGATTGCTCGTCGAAAATCTGGCCCACCAGACTGCCGAAGAAATGAAAGACTGCCGCCGAGGCAACGGCCAGCAGCAGCAAGGCCATTCCCACAATGACCATGGCAGCCTTCAGGCCGGGGCGCTGCACAAAGATATAGAGCGGCACCACCATGGCGACCGTCAGAAAGGCATGCTCCTTGGACAGGATGGCGAGCACATAGCAGATCAATGCCGCGATATGCCAGAGGGCTCGCCCGCCCTGAAGCCCGCGCACAAAGGCCCAGCATGCCATAACGGCAAAGAGGGTTGCCATGACGATGGATCGCTGCACCAGGTATCCAACGGCGTAGACCGCGACAGGGTTGAGCGCGAAAAGGACCAAGCCCAGTTGCAGGGCTGCATCGCGCGACGCGTGGAAGTGGGGTTGCTCCTCGATGTCGTGCGGAAAGCGCGTCTGTGTCAGCAGTGCCTTGAACAATGCATAGAGAGCCGCCACGGTCGCGAGATGCAAGGCGATATTGAAGACGCGCTGCTTCCACCAGCCGTCTCCGAAAATCTGTTCGATCCAGACGAAGCTGCCATACGACAGCGTGCGCTGCTTGAAGTCCAACAGGCTGCCATAGTTGCCGAAAATCGTTCCATCCGTCAGACGCATATCGTCGAACAGCAGCCCGTTGTTCAGGCCGGGCAGATACACCCCCAATATGGCCAGCAAAAGAAGGGCACTGAACCAGTAAATCGCTTTGGAGGGGGCAGCCATTGCTTCTTGTCTTGTCTCGGATGTGGCGGAACTTGGAATGGTGGGCCGGGAAATGGCCGCTCTTGGGAAGAGCGCAGGCAGTTTACCAGCCGAGCAACCCGCTACCGCAGCCTGCTGCGCCGGTTTGACGTGAGTGTTGTGAGAAGGACCGAGATGAAAAAAGCCCCATGCTGCGTCAGGCGCGGCATGGGGCCGGGAGGCCATCAGATGGGCGTGGACGCCCCTGGCATTTTGCTTACAGGCCAGCCGCAGCACGCAGCGCCGCTGCCTTGTCCGTCCGCTCCCAGGTGAACTCGGGCTCTTCACGGCCGAAGTGGCCATAGGCAGCGGTCTTGCTGTAGATGGGGCGCAGCAGGTCCAGCATCTGGATGATGCCCTTGGGACGCAGGTCGAAGTGGGCGGCCACCAGCTTGGCGATCTCGGCGTCGGGGATGACGCCCGTGCCTTCGGTGTAGACCGTGATGTTCATCGGGCGTGCCACGCCGATGGCGTAGGCCACCTGGATCTGGCACTGGCGCGCCAGGCCGGCGGCCACGATGTTCTTGGCCACGTAGCGCGCGGCGTAGGCGGCGCTGCGGTCCACCTTGGTTGGGTCTTTGCCGCTGAAGGCGCCGCCGCCGTGGGGGCAGGCACCGCCGTAGGTGTCGACGATGATCTTGCGGCCGGTCAGGCCGCAGTCACCCTGGGGGCCGCCCACGACGAAGCGGCCCGTGGGGTTGATCAGGTACTTGGTGTCCTGCAGCCACTCGGAGGGCAGCACGGGCTTGATGATTTCCTCGATGATGGCTTCGGTGAAGCTGGACTTCATCCTGGTGGCCGATTCCGACTGGTCGGGGCTGTGCTGGGTGGACAGCACCACGGTGTCGATGCTGTGGGGCTTGCCGTCCACGTAGCGCATGGTCACCTGGCTCTTGGCGTCAGGACGCAGGAAGGGCAGGCGGCCGTCCTTGCGCAGCTGGGCCTGGCGCTCGACGAGGCGGTGCGCGTAGTAGATGGGCGCGGGCATCAGCTCGGGTGTCTCGTCGCAGGCGTAGCCGAACATCAGGCCCTGGTCGCCGGCGCCGGTGTTGAGCTCGTCATCGCTGGCCTTGTCCACGCCCTGGGCGATGTCCTGGCTCTGCTTGTCGTAGGCCACGAGCACGGCGCAGCCCTTGTAATCGATGCCGTAGTCGGTGTTGTCGTAGCCGATGCGCTTGATGGTGTCGCGTGCGACCTGGATGTAGTCGACGTTGGCGCCCGTGGTGATCTCACCTGCCAAAACCACCAGGCCCGTGTTGGTCAGCGTCTCGGCCGCCACGCGGCTGTACGGGTCTTGGGCGAAAATGGCGTCCAGGATCGCGTCAGAGATCTGGTCGGCCACCTTGTCCGGATGGCCTTCAGAGACGGATTCCGAGGTGAAAAGAAAATCGTTCGCCATGTGAATAAACTCCTTGGTTGCAGCTTTTTTTGATGGGCGTTGCCCAAGCTGCAGGAGCCCTGGCGAACGCTTTAGCAGACTTGTTTTACGTCGCTCTGCAAGTTGCTCAGTTAACTCAGCGACCCGCACATTTTAATGCCTTCCTTGTTCCGACTGTTTGCTGCACTGCCTTTGTGGCTATTGCACCCCCTTGGCGCGCTCATGGGCTGGGTGGCTTTCGTGGCCTCCGGCACGTACCGGCGCCGCTTTCTGGCCAATGCCCGCCAGGCCGGCTACGGCTTCGGCGCCGTGGCGCCGGCCGTGGGGCACGCGGGGCGCATGGTGGCGGAGCTGCCGCGCATGTGGATGGGCAGGCAGCCGAGCTGCCAGATGCACAACGAGGAATGCGTGCGCCGGGCCTACGCTGCCGGGCGCGGCATCATCTTTCTGACGCCCCACCTGGGCTGCTTCGAGCTGTCGGTGCAGCATGCGGCACGGCAATGGTCGGCCGAGCATGGCGCGATCACCATTCTTTACCGGCCCGCGCGCCAGCCCTGGCTGGCCCGCGTCATGGAGACGGCGCGCAACCGCCCCGGCGTGCAGGCCGTGCCGACCACGCTGGCTGGCGTGCGCCAGATGATCAAGGCGTTGCGCAAGGGCATGGCCGTGGGGCTGCTGCCCGACCAGGTTCCGCCCGAGGGGCAGGGCGTCTGGTCGCCGTTCTTCGGCCGTGATGCCTATACGATGACGCTGGCGGCGCGCCTGGCGTTGCAGACGGGGGCCGCGGTGATCGTGGCCCGTTGTGAGCGCTTGTCCTGGGGGCGGGGCTATGCGCTGTATCTTGAGGAGTTGCCCGTGCCCTTGTCCGAGAATCTGGAAGCTGCGGTGCAGCAGATCAACGAGGCGATGGAACACACCATCCGCCAATGCCCGCAGCAGTACCTGTGGGGCTATGCGCGCTACAAGCAGCCGCGCCGTGAAGCAGTTGCCGGCGAGGTGGGTGCATGAGCGGGCGCATCGGCGTGTGGCTGATGCGGTCGCTGGCGTGGATGCCGCTGCCGTGGCTGCGGGGGCTGGGTGCGTTTCTGGGGCGCGTGCTGTTCGTGCTGGCCGCGCCGCGCCGCAGGGTGGCGCTGCGCAATCTGGCGATGTGCTTTCCCGAGCTGACCGAGGCGCAGCGCGTGGATCTGGCGCGCCGCAACTTCATCGTCTTTTGCCAGACCTGGCTGGACCGCAGTTGGCTGTGGGCGGCGCCGCGCGAGGTGGTGGCCGAGCGCGTGAAGCTGCAGGGTGCCGTGCATGAGCTCGATGGCGACACCCCGACCATCCTGTTCGCGCCGCATTTCTACAGCATGGACGCGGGCGGGCTGGCCTTGCCGCTGCACACCACCCGGCCCTTCACCTCGATCTTCTCCACCCATCCGGACCCGGCGGTCGATGAGTGGTTCATGTCGGGGCGCCAGCGCTTTGGCGACGTGCGCATGCTCAACCGCGCCGACGGGGTCAAGCCCATCATCTCCAGCCTGCGCAAGGGCGGTTTGCTGTACCTTTTGCCCGACATGGACTTCGGTCGCAACGACTCGGTCTTCGTGCCTTTCTTCGGCGTGAACGCGGCCACCATTCCCTCGCTGTCGCGCTTCGCGCGCCTGGGCCGGGCCAAGGTGCTGGGCATGTACACGCGCATGACGCCCACGGGCTATGTGGCCGAGATCACGCCGGCCTGGACGGATTTCCCCACCGACGATGTCGAGGCCGATACGGCCCGCATGAACCGTGAGCTGGAGGCGGCCATCCGCACCATGCCCGACCAGTACTACTGGGTGCACAGGCGCTTCAAGACCCGGCCCGAGGGCGAGCCCTCGGTCTACTGAACGGGGCGGGACAGGAACTGCTCCAGCGCTTGCCGCACCGCATCGGGCTGCTCGTGCACGACCCAGTGCGAGGTGCCGGCCAGGTGCTGCACCGTCAGGCGCGGCACCCACGGCTCCAGACCTTCGACCAGGGCAGGCTGCAGCGCCGGGTCGCTGTCGCCCCAGAGCACATGCGTGGGCACGCCGATGTCCAGCATCTCGGGCGGCAGCCTCAGGTTGCGCAGTGCGTCGGCTGAGTCCGGATCTTCGGGCCGGGGTGGCACCAGGGGACTGGCGCCGTAGTAGTGGCAGGAGCCTTGCACGCCCAGGTCCCAGTGCTCGCGGTAGCGCTGCTGCAACTGCGGCGTGAGCCATCCGGGCAACTCGCCCTGCGGCGTGCGGAAAAAGCCCAGCATGCGCTGCCAGTCGTTCTCGGCCAGCAGGGCGGGCGCATCAGGTCGGCGCAGAAAATGCATGTACTGGCTTGCGGCCTGCTGCACGGGGTTGTGCAGCAGTTCGCGCAGAAAGGCGCCCGGATGCGGGGCGTTGAGGATCATCAGCCGCTGCATCAGCCCGGGATGGCGGTTGGCCAGACCCCAGGCCAGGGCACCGCCCCAGTCGTGGGCGATCACGCAGGCTGCGGGTGCGCCAGGGCTTTCGATGGCGATCAGCGCCGCCAGATCCTGCAGCAGGTGCTTGGCCTTGTACTGCTCCACACCGGCCGGCTGGCTGGAACGGCCAAAGCCCCGCAGATCGGGGGCGACGCAACGCCATTGCGTGCCGAACTGCTCCAGCATGCCTTCCCAGATGAAGCTGCCTTCAGGAAAGCCGTGCAGGAACAGCAGCAGTGGCTGGCCGGGTTCGCCGCTGACGCGGCAGTGCAGATGGATGCCGTGAGGCAGCTCGCGAATGCAGGTGTTCACCATGTTGCGCTCCTTGCGGGGCGCTGGCTACACGAGCGCCTCCAGGCGCTAATCTTGGGGGCTGTCGGTCGCGGCGGGCGTCGCAGTTGCGACGTTCGCGACGTCGGCGGGCCCGTCCGTGGCCGCCGGCGGATTCAGGCCTTCGGGATGACTCCAGTGCCACAGCAGCTGGGCCACCTCGTCCACGCCCTGCTTCTTGAGCGCGGAGAACATGCGCACTTCGCCACCACCGGCGTTGAGCCGCGTGATGGACAGCACCTTGGCCTGCTCGGCGCGCGTGAGCTTGTCGGCCTTGGTCAGCAGCACGAGGAATTTCAGGCCTTCCTGCACGCGCGGGCGCATGGCGTCGAGCAGGGCTTCGTCCAGCTCCGTCAGGCCCAGGCGCGGATCGCACAGCAGCACGATGGCCGACAGGCTCTCGCGGCTGACCAGATAGTTCAGCATCACGCGCTGCCAGCGCTGCTTGTCCGTGCGCGAGACGGCGGCATAGCCGTAGCCGGGCAGGTCGGCCAGCACGGCGTCGGTCACGCCCTGCTTGCCCAGGGAAAACAGGTTGATGTGCTGTGTGCGGCCAGGCTTCTTGGAGGCGAAGGCCAGCTGCTTTTGCTGCGTCAGCGTGTTGATGCAGGTGGACTTGCCGGCGTTGGAGCGGCCCACGAACGCGATCTCGGGCACATCGACCTTGGGAAGATGGTGCAACTGCGCAGCCGTCGTCAAAAAGCGCGCCGTGTGCATCCAGCCCATGGCCAGCTTGGGATCGATCAGGGAGGAAGTGGGGGCGGCATCGCCAGCCGGCGCAGCAGGGTTCATGGTGTGGTCAGTCTCTCGGGGCCTCATTGTAGGTTCCCCCATGGAACCGGCGCGCCCAGCGGGCTATAGGCAACGGTGCTGACAAAGAGTGGCGCACGAAACTGGCGCACTCCAAAGTCGGAGACAGCGAGCAAGGGCCGCCCCGCCGCGAAGCTGTCGTCCCCCTCCCCGCGAAGCGGGCAGAGAGGGGGAAGGCGCGAAGTGCCTCAGGGGGGGCCTAAACCTCTTCGCTCCAGCAAAAACCATCCCTCGCAATCATGGCGCTGGCTGCGCTGGGCCCCCAGCTGCCCGCCGCATAGCCGCGCGGCCCCGAGGTGTCGCTGCGCCAGTGCTGAAGGATGGGTTCCACCCAGCGCCAGGCCTGCTCTTGCTCGTCGCTGCGCACAAAGAGGTTCAGCCTGCCGGCGATCACGTCCAGCAGCAGGCGCTCGTAGGCGCCCACGCGCTTGGCACCGAAGCGCTGGTCGAAGTCCAGGTTCAGGTGCACGGGGGCCAGCGAAGGCTCGGCCTGCTGCTGGGTGGCGCCCTGTGCCAGCAGGTGCAGCTCCAGCCCGTCCTTGGGCTGCAGATTGATCACCAGGCGATTGGCTTCGGACAGGGGTGAGCGGAAGATCGGGTGGGGCACGGGCCGGAAGTTCACGACGATGCGCGCGTCCCTTCCTGCCAGCCGCTTGCCGGTGCGGATGTAGAAGGGCACGCCGGCCCAGCGCCAGTTGCAGATCTCGGTGCGCAGGGCGACGAAGGTCTCGGTCTGGCTGCCCGCCGCCACGCCTTTTTCCTGCTGGTAGGCCGGCACGGGCTGGCCCTGGCTGGCGCCGGCCAGGTACTGGCCGCGCACCACGTGCTGGCTCAGGGTTTCCGGCATCCAGGGCCTGAGCGACTGCAGCACCTTGAGCTTTTCGTCGCGGATGGCATGGGCCGATGCGTTGATCGGCGGCTCCATGCCGATGGCGCACAGCAGCTGCAGCGCATGGTTTTGCACCATGTCGCGCAGCGCGCCGGTCTGGTCGTAGAACGCGCCCCGGCTTTCCACGCCCAGTTCCTCGGCGATGGTGATCTGGATGTTGGCAATGGTCTCGCGCCGCCACAGCGGCTCGAACAGCGCATTGCCAAAGCGCAGCGCCAGAAGGTTCTGCACAGAGGGCTTGCCCAGGTAGTGGTCTATGCGGAACACCTGCTCTTCGCGCAGCACCTTGCGCAGCGTGGCATTGATGGCCTGGTTGGAGGCCAGGTCGTGGCCCAGAGGCTTTTCCAGCACCACGCGGGTGCGCGGGCCGTTCAGGCCCACGGCGGCGATCTGCTCGCAGACCGTGGTGAACAGGCTGGGGGCGGTGGCCACGTACATCACCACCGTTTCTGCGTCGCGCGCGGCCAGCGCCTGTGCCAGCTTCCCGTAGTCGGCGGGCTGCGACAGGTCCATGCGCAGGTAGTGCAGCAGGTCTGCGAAGCGGGCGAATTCCTCGGGGCTGGGGCGCTTGGACAGCTCGACGCCGTCAAAGCGCGACTGGATGAGGGCGCGGTACTGGTCGTCGCTCAGGTCATCGCGGGCCACGCACAGGATGCGGCCGCCCTCGGGCAGGGTGCCGTGGCGAAACGCCTGGAACAGCGCCGGCATGAGCTTGCGCCATGCCAGATCGCCCGTGCCGCCAAACAAGACCAGATCGAAACCCATGTTGCCTCCCGAGGTGAATATTTTGGTAACTGAGTTACCAATTTTTGAGGAAATCGAATAAATTATAGAGGCACTACGTCATTTGATTGAAGCTTCAGATGATGATTGTTGTAATTTGATTACTTCTCTGCAAGCAGCCCTGTCGGTGAACCCCATGCTTATCCGTTGCGATCACGCCCTCGCCTGGCCTCTTTTGCAAAACCACGCCCGGGCCGTGATGCCCGATTTCGACCTGCGCGGTGCCTTCGCCTCTGACCCCGCCCGGTTCGCGCGCTTCAGCCAGGAGGCTCCGCACTGCTTTGCGGACCTGTCCAAGAATCTGTGGGACGCGCAGGCCGAAGACCTGCTGCTGCAGCTGGCCCGCGATTGCGAGGTGGAGCGCCAGCGCGACGCCATGTTCGCGGGCGAGGCCGTCAACTCCACCGAGGGGCGTGCGGCGCTGCACACGCTGCTGCGCCATCCGCCCGGCAATGCGCCGCCGGGCCTGGCCTGGGCGCTGGCCCAGGTGCACGAGACGCTGGATGCCATGCTGGCCTATGCCGAGCGCGTGCGTGCGGACGCGGACATCACCGACGTGGTGTGCATGGGCATAGGCGGATCGGGTCTGGGGCCGCAGATGGCGGTCCAGGCGCTGCAAGGCCTGGGCGATGCGCGCCGGCGCATGCACTTCGTCTCGAATGTGGATGGCCACGCGCTGCAGGCCGTGCTCGTGGGCCTGCAGCCGCGCAGCACGCTGTTCATCGTGGCCTCCAAGGTGTTCAACACGCAGGAGACGCTGACCAATGCGCGCAGCGCACTCGACTGGTTCCACGCAAACGGCGGCAGCGAGGTGTCCCGCCATTTCGTCGCGCTGACCACCCATGCCGCTGCGGCGGCGCAGATGGGCATCACCACCACCTTCGGCTTCTGGGACTGGGTGGGCGGGCGCTATTCGCTGTGGTCGTCCATCGGACTGCCGGTGGCCGTTGCCGTAGGCGCTGCCGCGTTTCGCGCCATGCTGGCCGGTGCGCACGCCATGGACATGCATTTCCGCACGTCGCCGCTGCAGGCCAATCTGCCCGTGCGCCTGGGCCTGCTCGACGTCTGGTACCGCAATCTGCTGGGCTTTGGCAGCCGCTGCATCGCGCCCTACCACGCAGGCCTGCGGCGCCTGCCGGCCTATCTGCAGCAACTGGAGATGGAGAGCAACGGCAAGCGCGTGGACCGGCAGGGCCGGCCGCTGGCGCTGGGCTCGGCACCCGTGCTCTGGGGTGAGCCCGGCACGGATGGGCAGCATGCCTTCTTCCAGATGCTGCACCAGGGCAGCGACATCGTGCCGCTGGAGATCATTGCGGTGAAGCAGGCTTCGCACACCTTGCCAGGCCACCAGGAACAGTTGCTGGCCAACGCGCTGGCCCAGGCCCAGGCCCTGATGCAGGGGCGCGCCAGCGAGGACGGGCACCGCCATTTCCCCGGCAACCGTCCCAGCAGCTTCCTGCTGCTGGACGCGCTCACGCCTGCGGCGCTGGGCGCGCTGGTTGCGCTGCAGGAGCACCGCGTGTTCGTGGCCGGCGCGCTGTGGGGCATCAACAGCTTCGACCAATGGGGGGTGGAGCTGGGCAAGCTGCTGGCGCGTGACCTTCAGCTGCGCCTGGGCAATGGCGACATGGCGGGGCTGGACGCCTCCACCGCCGGCCTGCTGCAGCGGCTGCGGGCCTGATGGCCTGAGGGCCTGAGGGCCTGGCCCCGCTCTACGCCTCCCGGAAGCAGTTGACCGGCAGCCCTGGCACCTCGACGCGGCAATGCATCAGCGCCCCGGCAGGCACGGCGGCCCGGCGTTCTTCCTCGGGGCGGCCGTGCGAGGCGGAGGTGATATAGAGCGTGCGCAGGTCTTCTCCGCCCAGGCAGACCATGGTGGGGCAGCGCACGGGCGTCTCGATGCGCTGCACGACTTCGCCCTGCGGGTCCAGCCGCAGCACGCAGCCGCCTTCGTACATGGCCACCCAGTAGTGGCCCCGGGTGTCGACGCAGGCACCATCGGGCCGGCCGCCGTACAGGCGCCCTTGCGTGCGGGGCGCGAAGGCCTTCCACAGTGCGCGGGCCCCCAGCGTGCCGGTGTCCAGGTCGAAGGCAAAGCGGTCTATGCGGTGTGCGGGCGTGTCGGCCCAGTACAGCCATGCGTCGTCGGGGCTGAAGGCCAGCCCGTTGGCCGTGGTGCAGTCGCCTGCCATGCGCTGGACCGCGTAGCCGCCGTTGTCCACCGCGCGCAGGCACCACAGTGCCGCCTCGGGCGCGGTCTTGGGTGCGAACAGGGAGCCCGCCCAGAAGCGGCCGGCTCGGTCGCAGCGGCCGTCGTTGAGGCGGAACTGGCGTGGATCGTGGTCCAGGCCGGCCAGCATGGTGATGTGGCCGGTGGCCGGCTCCAGCAGGCCGAAGCCGTCTCGCAGGCCGATGACGATGCGGCCCTGGTCCGTGGGCGCGCAGCAGCCGGGCTCGCTGGGCGTGGCCCAGCTTTGCTGCTGGCCGCTGGCCGGGTCCCAGGCATGGATGCGCAGGCCCTGGATATCGCACCAGTAGAGCCGGCGATCAGCGGGGTGCCAGAAGGGCGATTCGCCCAGGGCGCTGGGAGGAACCGGGGCGATCTGCATGGCCATGGTCTGCTCGCTGGAAGTCATGGCCAGCATTCTAGGAGCGGCTCCCGCCAGACCGCTGCTCGCAGATAGTGTGTTGCGCAGATCAGGGATATCTCTAGCCAGGCATGTGCATAGAAGTATCAGCGGCCGGGCTGCCCGTACCAATGCACCCGCAGGCCTGTCCCCACAATCGGTCACCAGCGGCAGGGATGGACCGCGAAGACCACAGCATTCATTGCGAAGGAGACAGACATGCACAGCTTGCTCAGGGCGGGCGCGGCGCTGGCCGTGGCCGCATCGGCCGCCGGCGCACAGGCCGACACCGAACTCGTGATTGCGACCGTGAACAACGGCCACATGATCGAGATGCAGAAACTCTCTGCCCGCTTCGAGCAGGCCCACCCCGGCATCACGCTCAAATGGGTCACGCTGGAAGAGGGCATGCTGCGCCAGCGCGTGACCACCGACATCGCCACCAAGGGAGGCCAGTTCGACGTGATGACGGTGGGCCTGTACGAGGTGCCGATCTGGTCGAGGAATGGATGGCTGCTGCCGATTGCCACCGATGCCGCCTATGACGCAGACGACTTGCTGCCTTCCATCCGCAAGGGCCTGTCGCACGAAGGCAGGCTCCACGCCCTGCCGTTCTATGGCGAGGCATCGATGCTCATGTACCGCCGTGATCTGGCCGAAAAGGCGGGTTTCACCATGCCCGCGCAGCCGAGCTGGGAGCAGGTGCGGGAATTTGCCGCCAAGGCCCATGATCCCAAGGCTGGCGTCTACGGCATCTGCCTGCGCGGCAAGCCGGGCTGGGGTGACAACATGGCCCTGGTCACCACCATGGTCAACACCCACGGTGGCCAGTGGTTCGACATGCAATGGAAGCCGCAGCTGGACACACCGGCCTGGAAGAAGGCGGTGGGTTTCTATGTGGAGCTGCTGAAGGCCTACGGGCCGCCCGGCGCATCGGCCAACAGCTTCAACGAGAACCTGGCGCTGTTCAACGAGGGCAAGTGCGCGGCCTGGGTCGATGCCAGCATTGCGGCTTCGTTCGTGGGCGATCCACGGCAGTCCAAGGTGGCCGGCAAGGTGGCGTATGCGGCCGCTCCCGTGGCCTCCACGCCCAAGGGGGCGACGTGGCTGTGGACCTGGAACCTGGCCATTCCCGCCAGCTCCAGGAAGGTGGATGCGGCCCAGGCCTTCATCAAATGGGCCACTTCCAAGGAGTATGTGCAGCTGGTGGCGCGCGAGCATGGCTGGCGCGCCGTTCCCACGGGCACGCGGCAGTCCACCTATGCGAGCGCCGAGTTCCAGAAGGTCGCGGACTTTGCCGGCGCCGAGAAAAGGGCCATCGACAGCGTGAGCCTGAGCGATGCGACCGAGCCGCGCTCACCCTACATCGGCGTGCAGTACGTGGCCATCCCCGAGTTCCAGGCCATAGGCATTGCCGTGGGGCAGCAAGTCAGTGCGGCGCTGTCGGGCAAGGCCACGGTGGAGCAGGCGCTCAAGACCTCGCAGACCCTGGCGTACCGCGAGATGAGGAAAAGCGGCTACTACAAGTGATGGCTGCCTCGATGCTTCGACCAAGCCCCGCGCCCATGACGCGCCTGCTGCCCCGCGCGCTCATGGCTCCCGCCGTGGCCGTGCTGCTGTGCTGGATGCTGGTGCCGCTGCTGATGACGGTGTATTTCTCGTTCGTCGACTACAACCTCATGCAGCCGGGCGGCCACCCCTTCGTGGGCCTGCGCAACTACGAGTTCTTCGTCACCGACCCGGACTTCATGCCCGCCGTGCGCCAGACCCTGGTGTTCCTGGCCAGCGTGGTGTCGATCACCGTGGTGCTGGGCGTGCTGCTGGCGCTGCTGGTCAACGAGCCATTTCCGGGCCGCGGCATGGTGCGCGTGCTGCTGATCTCGCCCTTCTTCGTGATGCCCGCCGTCAACGCGCTGCTGTGGAAGCACATGATGATGAATCCCATCTACGGCGTGCTGGCCAGCCTGTGCAGGGCGCTGGGCCTGGAGCCTGTGGACTGGCTGACCGAGGTGCCGCTGCTGTCCGTGGTCATCATGGTGTCCTGGCAGTGGCTGCCTTTTGCCTGCCTGATCTTCATCACCTCGCTGCAGTCGCTGGACCGCGAGCAGATGGAGGCGGCGCGCATGGACGGCGCCAATGCCCTGCAACGTTTCCACCACCTCACGCTGCCCCATCTGGCCCGACCGATGGCGGTGGTGGTGATGATCGAGATGATCTTCCTGCTGGGCGTGTTTGCGGAGATCGCCATCACCACGGCGGGCGGCCCGGGCAACGAGAGCACCAACCTCACCTATCTCATCTACAAGCAGTCGCTGATGCATTTCGACGTGGGCGTGGCCTCTGCGGGGGCATTGTTCGCCGTGGTGCTGGCCAACATCGTTGCCGTCTTCCTGATCCGCATCGTCGGCAAGAGCCTGGACTGAGCGCATGACGGCCCCTTCTCTTTCCACCGCCTTGCGTGCCGCCGCGGCCTGGGCGCTGGCGCTGCTGCTGTTCTTTCCGCTGGGCTGGCTGTTCCTGACCGCGTTCAAGACCGAGCTGCAGGCCATTGCCGTGCCGCCGCTGTTCGTGTTCGAGCCCACGCTGGCCAACTTCGGCGAGGTGCAGCAGCGCAGCAACTACCTGCTGCACGCACGCAACTCCTTGGTCACCAGCCTGGGGTCCACCCTGGCGGGCCTGGCCATCGCCGTGCCCGCCGCCTACTCGATGGCCTTCTTTCGCACGCGGCGCACACGCGATGTGCTGATGTGGATGCTGTCCACCAAGATGATGCCCGCCGTGGGCGCATTGCTGCCCATCTACGTGCTGGCCCAGGGCGCCGGCCTGCTGGACACGCTCACGGTGCTGACCGTGGTCTTCACGCTGTCCAACCTGCCCATCATGGTGTGGATGCTCTACAGCGCGTTCAAGGACATCCCGCACGAGATCCTCGAAGCCGCGCGCATGGATGGCGCCGGCCTGTGGGCCGAGTTCCGCCATGTGGTGCTGCCGCTGGCGCTGGGCGGCATTGCCTCCACGGGCCTGCTGTGTCTGGTGCTGAGCTGGAACGAGGCCTTCTGGTCGCTCAACCTCAGCAGCGCGCGCGCCGGCACGCTGGCCACGCTGATCGCCTCCTACTCCAGCCCCGAGGGGCTGTTCTGGGCCCGTCTTTCGGCCGCCTCGCTTTTGGCCATCGCGCCCATCGTGGTGTTCGGCTGGTTCAGCCAGAAGCAACTGGTGCAGGGCATGACCTTCGGCGCCGTCAAGTAGCCGCTCTTCAAACCAAGAAAACCATGGCCTATCTGCAACTGCAAGACATGCGCAAGAGCTTTGGCGAGGCGCACATCATCCGTGGCGTGGACCTCGCCATCGAGCGCGGCGAGTTCATCGTCTTCGTCGGCCCCTCGGGCTGCGGAAAATCCACGCTGCTGCGCCTGATCGCGGGGCTGGAGTCCGTCAGCGCGGGCCATCTGCTGCTCGATGGGCGCGACATCACGCACGCGCCCTCGGGCCGGCGCGATCTGGCCATGGTGTTCCAGAGCTATGCGCTGTATCCGCACATGAGCGTGTACGACAACATGTCCTTTGCGCTGCGCCTGGCGGGCGTGCCGCGCAAGGAGATATTGCGCAAGGTCGGCCGGGCGGCAGAAACGCTCAATCTCACGGCCTGCCTGGAGCGCCGCCCGGGCGAGCTGTCGGGCGGGCAGCGCCAGCGCGTGGCCATCGGACGCGCCATCGTGCGCGAGCCCAAGGTCTTCCTGTTCGACGAGCCGCTGTCCAATCTGGATGCGGCGCTGCGCGGCAACACGCGCGTGGAAATCCTCAAGCTGCACCGTGCATTGGGCGCCACCACCATCTATGTGACGCACGACCAGGTGGAGGCCATGACCCTGGCCGACCGCGTGGTGGTGATGCGCGACGGTGCCATCGAGCAGGTGGGCTCTCCTCTGGAGCTCTATGACCGCCCGGCCAACCGCTTTGTCGCGCAGTTCATCGGCATGCCGCCGATGAACCTGCTGGCGGCCCATGCCGTGCCGGGCCTGTCGGCCAGCACGCAGGGGCGCTTGCCGCGGGACGGCACGCTGGGCATACGTCCCGAGGCGCTGCGCCTGTCCCGGGCAGATGCAGGTCCCAGTGATGGGGCTGGCGTCCAGGGGCGCGTGGACCTGATCGAAGCCTTGGGTGCCGACACGCTGGTCCATGTGGATGTGGCCGGCGTGCCGCTGGTGGCGCGCCAGACCGAGCGCATGCCGCTGGCCGTGGGCGATGGGGTGGGGGTGTCCCTCGACCCGGGCTGCATGCTCCATCTGTTCGACCGTGATGGCCGTGCGCTGGCGGCCTGCTGAGCCTGGCGGCCGAGCCCTGCCTTCTTCTTTCCGTCTCTTCCCATCCCTTTGTCCGGGACACCATGAACGCGACTGCCTCCTCCCTTTCCCGCCCCACGGTGCTGCACCTGGGGCTGGGCTCTTTCCATCGCGCGCACCAGGCTGCCTACCAGCAGCGATTGATGGATGCGGGCGACACGCAGTGGGCGCTGGTGGGCGCCAACCTGCGCCCTGACATGGCGCAGACGCTGGACGCCCTGGTGCGACAAGGCGGTGCCTACACGCTGGAGACGATTGCGCCCAACGGCACGGTGCACTACCAGTGGATGGATGCCTTGAGCGAGGTGATTCCGTACGCGCCCGGGCTGGCCGCCGTCGTGCAGCGGGGCGCCCGGCCGGCCACCCGCATCATCTCCTTCACGGTCACCGAGGCCGGTTACTGCCTGGATGGCCAGGGAGCGCTCGACGCCGCGCATCCCGATCTGGCGCAGGACCTGGAGCGCGCACGCCGGGGCGAGGCGGGGACCACCATCTATGGCGTGCTCTGCGCCATCCTGCAGGCGCGCCGCGCCACCGATGCCGGCCCCGTCACGCTGCTGAGCTGCGACAACCTGCGCCACAACGGCGACCGCCTGCGCGCCGGCCTGCTGGCCTTCATGCGCCAGGCACAGCTGCATGGGCTGGCCGACTGGGCACAGCGGCATACCAGCTGCCCCAACGCCATGGTCGATCGCATCACTCCCCGCCCGCCACCGGAGCTGCGCGCGCGCGTGCTGGCCGCCACCGGCCGCGACGACGAGGCCGCGGTGATGGCCGAGCGCTTCACGCAATGGGTGATCGAGGACCGCTTCATTGCCGGGCGCCCCGCCTGGCAGACCGTGGGCGTGGAGCTGGTGCCCTCGGTGGCGCCTTACGAAGAGGCCAAGATCCGCATCCTCAACGCCAGCCACAGCTGCATCGCCTGGGCCGGGACGCTGGCGGGCCTGGAGCATATCCACGAAGGCTGCGCCGTGCCCGCGATACGCCAGATGGCCTGGGACTACGTGACCCGGGATGTGATCGCCTGCCTTTGCGCACCGGGCCGGCCCAGCCCGCTGGACCTGCCGGCCTACCGTGACACGGTGCTGGAGCGCTTTGGCAATGCGGCCCTGCGCGACACCAACCAGCGCGTGGCGGCCGATGGGTTTGCCAAGATCCCCGGCTTCATCGCGCCTACGCTGCGCGAGCGGCTGGCGGACAACGCCGCCATCGATGCCGCGGCCATGCTGCCAGCGCTGTTCCTGGCCTTCCTGCAGCGCTGGCACCAGGGCACACTGCCCTATGCGTATCAGGACCAGGCCATGGACCCGGCGGTGGCGCATGCCATCTGCGTGGCGCCCGATCCCGTGGCCTCGCTGTGCGCCGAGCCGCTGCTGTGGGGCGAGGTGGCAGGCCATCCGCTGTTGGTGGAGTCGGTGCGCCGGGCCTCGGAGCGGGTACGGGCATTTGTGGACAGAACCGAAACATGCACAAGGCGGAGCTGACATGCGCATAGCCATCGTGGGCGAGGCCCTGATCGATTTCACCGCCACGGGTGGCCTGGCCTTCCAGGGCCATGAGGGCGGGGCGCCCGCCAATGGCGCCATCGCGGCGGCGCGGCTGGGGCAGGCCACGGGCCTTGTCTCGCAGCTCTCGGAGGACCTCTTTGGCGAGCGCCTGTTCGCGCACCTGCAGCGCAACGGCGTGGACATGCGCCTGGTGCAGCGCTGCAGCGCGCCCAGCACGCTGGCCTTTGTGGAGCGCGGCGAACACACCAACCGCTATGCCTTCTACATGCAGGGCACGGCCGACACGCTGTGGGCGCCTGCCGAGCTGCCGAAGTTGCCGGACGAATGCCGCATCCTGCAGTTCGGCTCCATCGCGCTGCTGCATGCGCCGGCGGGGCCGCGCATCCTGGATCTGGTGGCCGCGCAGCGCGGTCGGCGCCTCATCGTCTTCGACCCCAATGTGCGTCCCACGCTGATCCGCGATGCGCAGGCCTTCCGGCGCGACTGCCTGGCCTGGCTGGCCCTGGCCGACCTGGTCAAGCTCAGCGACGAGGATGCGGCCTTCATCGCGCCCGGTCAGCCGGTGCTGGAGGCTGCCGGGAGCTGGCTGTCGCGCGGGCCCAGGGCCGTGGTGCTCACGCAGGGGGCCGAGGGCGCCACCTTGCTGCGCGCAGGTCGCGCTCCGCTGTCGGTGCGCCCGCCTGCAGTGCCGCTGGCGGACACCATCGGCGCGGGCGACACCTTTGGCGCGGCACTGTCCGTGGCGTTGCTTGAGCGCGGCGTGGAGCAGGCGCAGCAGTTGCAGTCCCTGCCAGATGCCGCGTGGCGCGAGGTGCTGCGCTTTGCGGCCACGGCTGCCGCGCTCAACTGCACGCGCGCCGGCTCCCAGCCGCCCTGGCGTGCGGAGCTGGATGCCGCGCTTGCGGGCCTGGATGCTGCGCAGGCGCAGCAGCACCACAGGGCGTAGCGGCCGCCGGTGTTACCGTGCGCCCTGTGCCCGTCTCCATCGTCCCTGATTGACCGACTGCCATGCCCAGCACACGCCGCCGACCGCCGCGCCAGCGCCATCCCGAACTGGAGCGCGACTTTGTCCGCACGCCTGCCCTGGGCTATGAAGACGTGGAGGGCAGTGGCCTGGTGCGCTGCCTGGCGCATGGTTTCCCGAGTCCGCTGGTGCGCTGGCATTTCCATGACGAGTACGAACTGCACCTCATCACCCACACCTCGGGCCGTGCCTTCGTGGGTGACTGGATAGGGCCGTTCGAGCCGGGCCATCTCGTGCTGTGCGGGCCGCGCCTGCCGCACAACTGGATATCGTTCGACGTGCCCGAGGCCGGCGCGCCCGAACGCGATCTCGTCATCCTGTTCAACCACGATCCCATTGCCCGTGCGGCCGAGCAGATCCCCGAGATGCGCGAGGTGCTGCAGCTGCTGGACCGCGCGCGCCACGGCATCGAGTTCTTCGGCATGGCCGAGGCAGCGCGCGTGCACTGGGAGGCGGTCCGGGGTGCGCGCGGCATGCGCCGCTTCGCGGCCTTTTGTGATCTGCTGTCTGATCTTTCCGAATGCACCGACTACCGGCTGCTGTCGGCCGTGCAGATGCAGGGCGTGCAGGCCGAGGCCCAGGTGGACCAGATCAACGAGGTGGTCAACCGCATCATGGCGCGCGTGAACGAGCCGCTGAGCCTGGCGGACGTGGCGGCCGAACTGGGCATGAGCGAAAGCCGCTTCAGCCGTTTCTTTCGCCGTGCCACAGGCAACAGCTTCACCGACTTTGTCAGCCGCGTGCGCATCAACAGTGCCTGCCATCTGCTCATGCAGACCGATTGCTTCATCGCCGATATCTGTTTTCAGGTCGGCTTCAGCAATCTGGCCAACTTCAACCGGCGCTTCCTTGAAATCAAGGGGATGACGCCCTCGGAATTCCGCAGGCAGGCCGAAAGCCGCTTCGGCGCGGGCTGAGGCGGGCGAGGGACCTGGAATCCGGGAAAGAAGGGGTGTGGTATTGCGCGCCACTTGGGTAGAGCCCTTATTGCCGCGCTGGCACAGATCGATATGCTGGGTTGCGAAAAACACATGTTCCGCACCGGATCCGTGGCCAGTTTGTGACCACGATCAAGGAATGTGTCTTCCTCTGCGCGCAGGGGCGAAAGCAGGGTTCCTGACGATATCAATCACAGGGGGCCCCATTGTAGAATCCGCCGAATTTTGCGCTTTCAACAACAGAACCACGCCCTCGATATGAAGTTGCTTGCCTCTTTGCTGACGGCTGCCATTCTTGCTGCAGCCCCCGCCTTTCCCGCTTTCTCCGCTGGCGAGGCACCTGCTGCCCCGGCTCAGCCGAAGGCGGCCAAGGCCGATCTGGCGAAGGGCGAGGCCAGCTACACCGCCGTCTGCGCGGCATGCCATGCGGCCGACGGCAATTCGACGGTGCCCATCCAGCCCAAGCTGGCCGGCCAGCATCCCGAGTACCTGGTCAAGCAGTTGCTGGAGTTCAAGGACGACAAGCGCAAGGACCCGGTGATGAAGGGCTTTGCCAGCATGCTCAGCGAGCCTGACATGAAGAACATCGCCGCCTGGCTGCATGCGCAAAAGCCCAAGGACGGCTTTGCCAAGGACAAGGACCTGGTGGCCATGGGCGAGCGCATCTACCGTGGTGGCATCCAGGAGCGCAACATCGCCGCCTGCGCAGGCTGCCACAGCCCCAACGGCGCCGGCATCCCGGCCCAGTACCCGCGTCTGGCCGGCCAGCACGCCGACTACACCACCACCCAGCTCACGGCCTTCCGTGACGGCAAGCGCGGCAATAGCATTCAGATGACGCAGGTTGCTGCCAAGCTTAACGATCGCGAAATCAAGGCCGTGGCAGACTACATCGCTGGCCTGCGTTGATGTGCTCCCGGAACCGATGCGGTTCCCAGGGTAATCACCGGGAACCTATTGCCCTATAGACGCCCCAAGCCAGGCGGGTCCATCGCATGAATGCAGATGGTCCCGCTTTTTTCATTCGGGTTTTGGCTTTTCGCTCTTCATGTCAGACAACTCTTCCGGTGCCGCTCTTGCCTCCCCCCGCCCGCAGGCCGCGCGCGCGATGCTGGAGCTGCTGGCATCGATGCGCTTCGCGATCTCGCTGCTGACGGTCATCTGCATTGCCTCGGTGATCGGCACCGTGCTCAAGCAGCATGAGCCGGTGGGCAACTACGTCAACCAGTTCGGACCGTTCTGGGCCCAGCTGTTTCTTGCGCTCAAGCTCAATGCGGTCTACAGCGCCTGGTGGTTCCTGCTGATCCTGGCCTTTCTGGTGATCAGCACCTCGCTGTGCGTGGCACGCCATGCGCCCAAATACCTGGCCGATCTGCGCAATTTCAAGGAAAACGTTCGCGAGCAAAGCCTCAAGGCCTTCGGCCACCGTGCGCAGAATGTGGTGCCCGGCAGCACCGAGGAAGCCGCCAGGCGCCTGGGCCAGCAGCTGGTGTCGGGCGGCTGGAAGGTGCGGCTGCAGCAGCGCGATACGGCGGCCGGTCCCGGCACGGGCTGGATGCTGGCGGCCAAGGCGGGCGCGGCCCACAAGCTGGGCTACATCGCCGCCCATGGCGCCATCGTGCTGATCTGCCTGGGGGGGCTGTTCGACGGTGACCTCATCGTGCGTGCGCAGATGTGGCTGGGAGGCAAAACACCTTATACCGGCGGTGGCCTGATCTCCGAGGTGTCCGAGCAGCACCGGCTGAGCGAACGCAACCCCACCTTCCGCGGCAACCTGCTGGTGACCGAGGGCGGCACGGCGGGCACGGCCATCCTGTCGCAGTCCGATGGCGTGCTGCTGCAGGAGCTGCCCTTTGCGGTGGAGCTCAAGAAGTTCATCGTCGAGTACTACTCCACGGGCATGCCCAAGCTGTTTGCCAGCGAGGTCGTCATCCACGACAAGGCCACGGGCGAGAAGCTGGAAAAGCGCATCGAGGTCAACCACCCGGCCAGCTACCGCGGCATCGAGATCTACCAGTCCAGCTTTGATGACGGCGGCTCGTCGGTGAAGCTGCATGCCGTGCCGCTGGAGGCCGGGACCAAGCCCTTCGATGTCGAGGGCGTGATTGGCGGCTCCAGCCAGTTCACGCGCAAGCTCGCCGACGGCAAGGACGAGGCGCTGACGCTGGAGTTTGCCGAGCTGCGCACCATCAACGTCGAGAACTTCGGCGGTGCGGGCGGCGCCAGTGGCAGCGCCACCGATGTGCGCAAGGTGGACCTGAAGCAGGCCATCGACGAGCGCCTGGGCGCGGCCCACAAGACCGTGACCAAGAAGGAGCTGCGCAACATCGGCCCCAGCATCCGCTACAAGCTGCGCGATGCCGCGGGCCAGGCGCGCGAGTTCCAGAACTACATGCTGCCCGTGGACACGGGCGACGGCCAGCGCGTGTTCCTGCTGGGCGTGCGCGACAACCAGGCCGACGCCATGCGCTATCTGCGCATTCCCGCCGACCCCGAAAGCGAAATGGACACCTTCCTGCGCCTGCGCAGCGCGCTGCAGGATCCCAAACTGCGCGAGCAGGCGGCCCGGGCCTATGTGGCCAAGGCCATCGATTCCTCGCGCTCCGAACTGAGCGGTGCGCTGGCGCAGTCGGCCACCAAGGCGCTGGAGCTGTTCGCGGGACAGACCGACAAGAAGGGTCCCGATGGCAAGCCGCTGGGCGGGCTGCAGGCCATCTCCGATTTCATGGAAAGCAATGTGCCCGCGGCCGAGCGTGAACGCGCGGGCGAGGTGCTGGTGCGCATTCTCAATGGCGTGCTGTTCGAGATGGCCCAGATCGTGCGGGCCCAGGCCGGCCAGGCACCGCTGGAGCCCAGCGAGCAGACGCAGTCCTTCATGACACAGGCCGTGTTCTCGCTCAGCGACGCGCAGTTCTACCCCGTGCCCATGGTCTTCATGCTGCAGGACTTCAAGCAGGTGCAGGCCAGCGTGTTCCAGGTGGCGCGTGCGCCGGGCAAGAACGTGGTGTATCTGGGCTGCCTGTTCCTCATCATCGGCGTGTTCTGCATGCTGTACGTGCGCGACCGCCGCATCTGGATCTGGCTCACGCCCCGCGATGGCCAAAGCCATGCCGAAATGGCCTTGTCCACCAATCGAAAAACGCTCGATGGTGATAGAGAATTCGCCATGCTGGCCGGCAAGCTGATAGGCGCCGAGCCCATCCACAAGAAACCCCCCGGAGGTTCCACATGAACACCGCCACCACGACGACTTTGACGCTCAACGAGGGCTTCTTCGCCCGCCGCAACTGGTTCGACTGGGTGTTTGCGGCCCTCGTGGCGGCGGGGCTGCTCTATGCGCTGCAGCGCTATGGCGAGTACATGGATGTCTACGAGAAGTGCATCCTGGTCGGCACCATTCCCGCGGCCATCTGGCTGGGCTGGTTCTGGCGCTCGCTGCGGGCGCTGATGCTGGTGGTGGCCGGGCTGTCGCTGCTGGCCATTGCGCTGTACCAGGGGCCGGAGGGGGCGCAGCTGGCGCGCTCGGACACGGTGTTCGGCCTCAAGTACTTCCTGTCCAGCCAGTCGGCCATCCTCTGGATGAGCATGGTGTTCTTCATCAGCACCGTCTTCTACTGGATCGGCATGTTTGCGCGGGGCGAGGGCACGGCGCTGTCGCTGCTGGGCTCGCGCCTGGCCTGGCTGGCCGTGACGCTGGCGCTGGTGGGCACCATGGTGCGCTGGTACGAGAGCTATCTGATCGGCCCTGACGTGGGGCACATCCCGGTCAGCAACCTCTATGAAGTGTTCGTCATGTTCTGCTGGATGACGGCGCTGTTCTATCTGTACTACGAACAGCACTACGACACGCGCGCCCTGGGTGGCTTCGTGATGCTGGTGGTCAGCGCGGCCGTGGGCTTTTTGCTGTGGTATACGCTGGTGCGCGAGGCGCACGAGATCCAGCCCCTGGTGCCGGCGCTCAAGAGCTGGTGGATGAAGCTGCATGTGCCGGCCAACTTCATCGGCTACGGCACCTTCGCGCTGGCTGCCATGGTCTCCTTCGCCTACCTCATCAAGCAGCAGGCCGCGGAGACGCGCTGGTACAAGCTCGCCCCGCTGTGGATGCTGGGCGTGGTGCTGTGCTTCGAGCCCATCGTTTTCCGCAAGGGTGCGACCGACAACGGCGGCAGCTACTGGATGGTGTACTTCGGCGTCTCGGCGCTGATCGTGGCCGGCATCCTGCTGGCGCGCAAGCGCATCGCCGAGCGGCTGCCCAGCTTCGAGCTGCTGGACGATGTGATGTACAAGTCCATCGCCGTGGGCTTTGCCTTCTTCACCATCGCCACCGTGCTGGGCGCGCTGTGGGCGGCCGAGGCCTGGGGCGGCTACTGGAGCTGGGACCCCAAGGAGACCTGGGCGCTGATCGTCTGGCTCAACTACGCGGCCTGGCTGCACATGCGCCTGGTCAAGGGGCTGCGCGGCACCGTGTCCGCCTGGTGGGCGCTGGGCGGGCTGGCCATCACCACCTTCGCCTTCCTGGGCGTGAACATGTTCCTGTCGGGACTGCACAGCTACGGCGAGCTGTGATCCGCTGCTGATTCGGACCGCCGCCGAACAAAGGGCTGCATGCGCCGGCGCGCATGCAGCCCTTTTTGTATCCGGCTCTTTTTCATGGCAGTTGAGGCTGGGGCGTAGCATGGAACTTGCGCGGGCCTGCAAGGCTCCCAATCGTCATGCCGCCCGGCACCCCTGCCGCAGCAGGCACTTTCGGAGATTCCCATGCTGATCCGCTCCCACGACAACGGCTTCCAACATCCGCAAGGCAGCGAAATCACGCCCCGGGCGAGCTACCTGCAGCGCCGGGCCTGGCTGCAGTACCTGGCCGCAGGTTCGGCCGGTGCCGCCTTGCCAGGCTGGGCGGCAGGCGTGCAGCGCCCCGGCAAGCTGGCGGCGCTGGCTTCCGTGCCTTCGCAGGTGCCGGGTGCGAACTCCATGGAGCGCGTCACCGCCTATGCCGATGCGTCGCAGTACAACAACTTCTACGAATTCGGCCTGGACAAGGACGATCCTGCCAAGAACGCCCACACGCTCAAGACGCGGCCGTGGACAGTGAAGATCGAAGGCCTGGTCCAGCAGCCGCAGACACTGGACCTGGATGCGCTGCTCAAGCTCGCACCGCTGGAAGAGCGCATCTACCGGCTGCGCTGCGTGGAAGGCTGGTCCATGGTGATTCCCTGGGTCGGCTATTCCCTGGCCGAGCTGCTGCGCAAGGTGCAGCCGCTGGGCAGTGCCAAGTACGTGGAATTCGTGACCCTGGCCGACAAGGCGCAGATGCCGGGCCTGCGCAGCGGCGTGCTGGACTGGCCTTACACCGAGGGGCTGCGCCTTGATGAAGCCATGCACCCGCTGACGCTGCTGGCCTTCGGCATGTATGGCGAAGTGCTTCCCAACCAGAATGGCGCGCCCGTGCGGCTGGTCGTGCCGTGGAAATACGGCTTCAAGAGCGCCAAGAGCATCGTCGCCATCCGCCTGACCGACAAGGAGCCGGGCACGGCCTGGAACAAGGCGGCGCGCAACGAGTACGGCTTTTATTCCAATGTGAATCCGGACGTGCCGCACCCGCGCTGGAGCCAGGCCACGGAGCGGCGCATTGGCGAGGATGGCCTGTTCGCCAAGAAGCGCAAGACGCTGCTGTTCAACGGCTACGAAGCCCAGGTCGGCCAGCTCTACACGGGCATGGATCTGAAGAAGTTCTATTGATGCGGCCCATGCAATGACGGTGTTACAGCGCCTTTTGCTGCACCGGGCGGCCAAGCCGCTGGTGTTTCTTGTGTGCCTGCTGCCGTTTGCGTGGCTGCTGGCCGGAGCCATCCTGAACACTCTCGGCGCCAATCCGGCCGAGGCCCTGCTGCGCTCCACGGGGGACTGGACGCTGCGCTTTCTGTGCGTGGTGCTGGCCGTGACACCGCTGCGCCAGGCGCTGGGGCTGACGGCGCTGGCGCGCTTTCGGCGCATGCTGGGCCTGTATGTGTTCTTCTACGCCGTGCTGCACCTGCTGTGCTATGCGTGGTTCGACATGGGGCTGGACTGGGGCGAGATCGTGCTCGACATCCCCAAGCGCCCGTTCATCCTCGTGGGCTTTGCGGCCCTGCTCTTGCTGACCGCGCTTGCCGCCACATCGCCGCACCGTGTGCTCCGGGCCATGGGCGCAAAGCGCTGGCAATGGCTGCACCGCTGCATTTATGCGGTGGCGCCGCTGGCCCTGCTGCATTTCTTCTGGATGCGCGCGGGCAAGAACAACTTCGCCGAGGTCGGCGTATACGCCGCCATTCTTGCGCTGCTGCTGGGCTGGCGTGTGGCCCATGCACTGCGCCGCCGGCGCGCCAGAAGCTAGCCGGCGACGGCGCGCAGGGCAGGGCGCAGCTGGCGGGTGACGGGGTCGATGTCCGCCATGGGCAACTGGTAGTTGCGCTGGTCGAACAGATCAATGCCGCACTGCAGGCCTTCCATCCAGTTGAACAGGTCGGCAATCGCCTTGGCGCCCATGATGGGCGCGCCGTGCTGGGGCACGATCATGTCGATGGGCAGCTGGCGCGCCATCTGCACCCACAGCCGCAGGATCTTGTTGGAGACCATGTAGCGGCGGTGAAAGCCTTCCATGCGCGCGATGTGCGGCACCAGATCGGTCACCGGCACCTGTGCCTCGATGCCGTTCATCAGGGACACGCCCAGGTCGCCCGTAAACAGGATGCGGCTGACGGGATCGTAGAAGTGGAAGTTGCCCTCGGCATGCAGGAAGTGGGCGGGCAGCAGGTGCAGCTCATGGCGGCCCAGCGGCAGCCGGCCGCCGGCGTCCGGCACGCCGATCACGCGGTTCTCGGTCTTGCCGACCTTGGTGAAGTGGGGCGCAAAGCGCTCCCAGATGCGCGAGATCACCAACTGGGCCTTGGTGCTGGTCATCCAGCGATCCAGCGAGGCAATGATGTCGGGATCGGCGTGGGAGGCAATCAGATAGGAAAGCTTGTGCGGCGCGAAATGCCGAGACATGCCCATGAACAGCTCGTTGAACGCGAGATTGCCGCCCGGATCGATGATGGCGCCCGTGTCGTCATCGACGATGAGGAACTGGTTGGCCTGGATGGCCTGTCCATCTTCCTCGATGAGGTCGGTGAACATCAGGCAGGCGTGGTTTTTGTCTCGGTAAAGCTCTACGGGCATGGCGGGTTGTCGAGGGACAAGATGCGGTCACTCTAAGCGCCATGCCATGCAGCGGGGTTGACGTGCATCAAGCCGCAGTGCGGCTGCCGCGTCAGTCGGCCTGTGGCCTGCGGGAGTCCGAGGCGCCCGTGGGCGTGGAGCTTTCCTCGACGGCTGCATTAGAGGGGCCGGTCGGCAAGGTGGTGGGCGCCGGTGCGGGCGTTGCCCGCTCGGCCGGGCTGGAGATGCCCAGGGTCTGCGGCAGCGTGGCGCGGTGGCTGGCGGCTGGCGAGCTGGGCAGGAACAGAGGCCCCTTCTGCCCACAGGCCGCAAGGGACGCCGCACAGGCCCCAAGGGCAATGCACCTGACTAGAATTTGCGAGGCTTTCAACATAAGCGAATTGTAATGACCGACCAAGAATTTCTGGACCTTGCCGAACGACTGCTGCTGGCGGTGGAGCAAGACTGCGATCGCATCAACGATGAAACCGATGCCGACCTCGATGCCCAGCGCGTGGGAGGCATGGTGACCCTGGTCTTTGCCAACCGCAGCCAGATCGTGATCAACCAGCAAAAGCCGCTGCACGAGATCTGGCTGGCCGCCAAGGCCGGCGGCTTCCACTACCGCTACGACGCGTCGCAGGGCGCCTGGCTCGATACCAAGGGCGCGGGCGAGTTCTTCGCCAACCTGAGCCGCTACGCCACCGAGCAATCGGGCCTGGTGCTGCAGTTCTCGGCACGCTGAGACCCCGGCTTTCGGCTGGCTCCAAAAGAAAAGCCCGGCATGGCCGGGCTTTCTTGCGTGGTCGACCGCCTCAGTTGCGGAACAGGTCGAGGATGCGGTTGCGTTCCTCGGTGGCGGGCGGGGGCGTGGCGCCTGCGGCGCTGCCCGTGGATGCACTGTCCATGCCCAGGCTGCTGACGCCGCCGTTGCGCGCGTTTTCCTCGTAGTACCACTCGCCGCCCATGTTCACGACGCCGGGCGGCACGGGCATCTCGGCCACGGGAACGCCCTTGAGCGCGTGCTGCATGAAGCTGATCCAGATCGGCAGGCTCAGGCCGCCACCGGTCTCGCGGCTGCCCAGGTTGCGCGGCGTGTCGTAGCCGATCCAGGATACGGCGGCCAGTGTGGGCTGGAAGCCCGCAAACCAGGCATCCACCGAATCGTTGGTCGTGCCGGTCTTGCCATACAGGTCGGGGCGCTTGAGCGTGGACTGCGCGCGCGCTGCCGTGCCAACGCGCGCCACGTCCTGCAGCAGGCTGTCCATGATGAAGGCGTTGCGCGCGTCGATGGCTTGGGGCAGTTCCTGCACCGGGGGCGGTGTGAATTCGGACAGGATGCGGCCTTTGTGATCGGTGACGCGGGAAATCAGCCAGGGATTGACGCGGTGGCCGCCGTTGGCGAACACGGAGTAGCCTGCCGCCAGCTGCAGCGGCGTGACGGCACCTGCGCCCAAAGCCATGGTCAGGTAGGCCGGGTGCTTGGCGGCGTCAAAGCCGAAGCGCGTGACCCACTCCTGGCCCTGCTTTGGCCCCACGGCCTGCAGCAGCCGGATGGAGATCATGTTCTTGGACTTGTTCAGGCCTGTGCGCATGGTCATCGGCCCGTCGTAGCGGCTGTCGTAGTTCTTGGGCTCCCAGGGCTGCCCCCCCGTCACGCCCGCACTGAAGAACAGCGGTGCGTCATTGATCATGGTGGAGGGCGAGAAGCCCTTTTCCAGCGCCGCGGAGTAGATGAAGGGCTTGAAGGCCGAGCCGGGCTGGCGCCAGGCCTGGGTCACATGATTGAACTTGTTCTTCTGGAAGTCGAAGCCGCCGATCAGGGCGCGCAAGGCGCCCGTCTGGGGAACCAGGGCCACGAAGGCGCCTTCCACCTCGGGCAGCTGCGTGATTTCCCAGGTGTTCTTGGGCGTCTTGACCACGCGGATCACGGCGCCGGGACGGATCTTGATGTTGGGCGGTGCCTTGGGGTTCAGGCCCGATTCGGCAGGCTTGAGGCCTTCGCCCGTGATCTCGATCTGCTCGCCGTCGGCACGGGCCGCCAGGATCTTGCGCGGGTTGGCATCCAGCACCACGGCGGCGAGCACGTCTCCGTTGTCGGGGTGGTTGGCCAGGGTGTCGTCGATGGCGTCTTCACGGTCCTCGGCGTCGGCGGGCAGGGCCACGAACTTCTCGGGGCCGCGGTACTTCTGGCGGCGCTCGTAGTCCATGATGCCGCGGCGCAGCGCGGCGTAGGCGGCTTCCTGTTCGCCGGCATTGATGGTGGTGTAGACGTTCAGGCCGCGCGTGTAGGCCTCGTTGCCGTACTGGGCAAAGATCAGCTGGCGCGCCATTTCGGCCACGTACTCGGCATGCACCCGGGTGTTGAAGGAGCCTGTGCGGATCTTCAGCGGCTCGGCCTTGGCTTCAGTGGCCTGGGCCGCCGTGATGAAGCCGTTTTCCTCCATGCGCTCGATGATGTAGAGCTGGCGCGAGCGGGCGCGCTTGGGGTTGCTGATCGGGTTGTAGGCCGAGGGCGCCTTGGGCAGGCCGGCCAGCATGGCCGCTTCGGCGACGGTGATGTCCTTGAGCGGTTTGCCGAAATAGGCTTCACAGGCGGCGGCAAAGCCATAGGCCCGATTTCCCAGATAAATCTGGTTCATGTAGATCTCGAGAATCTGGTTTTTGCTCAGCAGATGCTTTAGCTTGAAAGTCAGTAAGACTTCGTAAATTTTGCGTGTAAAAGTTTTCTCGGAAGACAGATAGACATTGCGTGCCACCTGCATGGTGATGGTCGATGCGCCCTGGCTTTTCACGCGGCCCAGATTGGCCAGCGCGGCGCGGGCCATGCCCTTGTAGTCGACGCCACCGTGCTCGAAAAAGCGGGTGTCTTCAATGGCCAGCACCGCGTCGGTCATCACTTTGGGGATGTCTTGGATGGGCGTCAGCGTGCGCCGCTCCTCGCCGAACTCGCCCAGCAGGGCGCCTTCGCTGGAGTACACGCGCAGCGGCAGCTTGGGCCGGTAGTCGGCCAGCTCGGACACGTCGGGCAGGTTGGGGTAGGCCATGGCCAGGGCCACGGCCACGGTCAGCATCAGGGCCAGCGCGCCGGCGACGGCGATGCCCGCCAGCCATAGCAAGGCCTTGGGAAACCAATGCATGGGCTTGGACGGAGCGGAGCGAGGCTTTCCAGCCTGGGGTTCTCGGGAGTCTGAGGACGGCATGTCGCAGGGAGTGCTGAGGAGTGCCGCATTATAAAAATGCGTTCCCCAGGGGGTCGGTAGGAGGCGGCTGCACACGGTTGCCAGCATGGCCGCAAGCCTCGCATCCTAAGCCAGGCGTACAGGCCGACATGCAAGCAGGGGTGCATTCCTGTCGCATTTGATGGCCCGCAACAATGTCTGTTTTTGGCCACTACCGTCAACCATGCTCCGGCAGGCATGGTGAGTTGCGCGCAGTCTTGCTGATAGCATTCAACCTATATGTGAAGGTTTGTTGCGTTCTTTACATACACAAGAAGAGGGAGGGCAAGTTGATTGCTATGGGATCCTTATTCAGTCGCCAGCCCGCACCTTTGCTAGGCATCGACATCAGTTCTTCGAGCGCCAAGCTCGTTGAGCTGTCTCGTGCCAGGTCGGGCGAACTGTTGCTGGAGCGCTGTGCCATCGAGCCGCTGGAGCGGGGATGGATCACGGATGGCAACATCGAAAAGTTCGACGAAGTGGCAGAGGCTGTACGGCGGCTGGTCAAAAAAAGCGGCACGCGGACCAAGAACGTGGCCATGGCATTGCCGGCTTCGGCCGTGATCACCAAGAAGATTTCGCTGCCCGACGGCATGAGCGAGCAGGAACTGGAGGTCCAGGTCGAATCCGAGGCCAATCAGTACATTCCTTTTTCGCTCGACGAAGTGAGTCTGGACTTCTGTGTCATAGGCCCGTCATTGAATTCGCCTGGCGACGTGGATGTGCTCATTGCCGCCTCCCGCCGCGAGAAGGTGCAGGACCGCCAGGGCCTGGCCGAGGCGGCCGGCCTCAAGCCGATGGTCATCGACATCGAGCCCCATGCCTCCCGCATGGCCGCCGGACGGTTGATCGAGCGCCTGCCCAATCAGGGCAACAACGCTTTGGTGGCACTGTTCGAGGTAGGCGCCATGACGACCAGCATGCAGATCCTGCGTGACGACGAGGTGCTGTACGACCGTGACCAGGCCTTTGGCGGCGCCCAGCTGACGCAGCTGATCGCGCGCCAATATGGCTTCTCCCTTGAAGAGGCCGAGTCCAAGAAGCGCAACGGCGAACTGCCGGAGGACTACGCCTCCGCCGTGCTCAAGCCCTTCGTGCAGAGCATGACGCAGGAAGTGTCGCGCGCACTGCAGTTCTTTTTCACCAGCACGCCCCACAACCGCATAGACCACATCCTGCTGGCTGGCGGCTCGGCACCGCTTTCCGGCCTGTCGGAGGCCATCACGCAGCAGACCGGATTCGCCTGCAGCCTTGCCAACCCCTTCGATGGCATGGAAGTCGGCAGCGGCGTGCGCCTCAAGCGCATGTCGCGCGAGGCCCCCGCCTACCTGACCGCCTGCGGTCTGGCCATGCGGAGGTTTGTGTCGTGATCCTGATCAATCTGCTTCCTCACAGAGAAGCCACACGCAAGCGACGCAAGGAAGCATTCCAGGCCACCATGGTCCTTTCGGCCCTGATAGGGGTTTTGATCATTGGTGCTGTCTACTGGTGGTACCAGATGATGATCGAAGCCCAGCAGGCAAAGAACAGCATGCTGCGCGCCGAGATCACGGTGCTGGAGTCCCAGATCAAGGAAATCGCCGGGCTGGAGGATGAGATCACTGCCCTGCGTGCACGTCAGAAGGCCGTGGAAGACCTGCAGTCCGATCGCAATCTGCCGGTGCACATGCTCAACGAGCTGGTGTCCCAACTGCCCGATGGCGTCTACATCACCAGCATCAAGCAGGAAGGTCTGGCCGTGACCATGCAGGGCACGGCGCAGTCCAATGAGCGGGTGTCCGAGATGCTGCGCAATCTATCCGAGGGAACGCCCTGGATCTCCAAGCCGGAACTGGTGGAGATCGTGGCCAAGACGGTCAACGTCACGCCCAAGGACCAGCGCCGTGCTGCAGCGTTCAATCTGCGCTTCCAGCTCACGCGCGCCAGCGTTGCGGAGAAAGGCCTTCCGACGGCGGCCAACCCAGGAAAGTCCCAGTGATGGCCAAGAAGAAAAAGAACGACATCGACTTCTCCGCACTGCAGGAGAACATCCAGCGCCAATTCCGTGGTCTTGATCCCAATGATCCTTCGCGGTGGCCCTTGCTGCCGCGTTTTCTGTTGTGCGTTGCCATTGCGTTGGGCGTTGCCGCCTTGCTCTGGTACGTACTGATCAAGGACTATGAGGACATGCTGGAGCAAGAGCGCAACACCGAAGTCACGCTGCGCCAGGACTTCAGCCAGAAGCTGTCCAAGGCGGTCAGCCTGGATGGCCTGAAGAAGCAGCGTGAACAGGTCCAGCAATATGTGACACAGCTGGAAAAGCAGTTGCCCAGCAAGGCGGAAATGGCTGCGCTGCTCTCGGACATCAACCAGGCCGGACTGGGGCGCAGCCTTCAGTTTGAAACGTTCCGCCCCGGGGCGATGGTGGTCAAGGAGTACTACGCCGAGCTGCCCATTGCTTTGAAGGTCACAGGACGCTTTCATGACATCGGTTCATTCGCTTCCGATGTGGCCTACCTGTCTCGCATCGTGACCTTGAACAACTTGTCGATTGTCCCTGTGGGCAAGGACGGAAGCGAGGTCCTGAGCATGGAGGCGACGGCGCGAACCTTCCGCTATCTGGATGCCGATGAAGTGCAGGCGCAGCGCGCGGCTGCCGGGAAGGGCAAGAAGAAATGAGACACATGCGCTGCAGCGTCTTGCTTATGTTGTCTGGCTGTTTGGCCGTCTCGGGCTGCACTTCTTCTGATCAAGAGGAGTTGCAAACCTGGATGGCTCAGGAGAAAGCCAATGCAAAGCCTCGGGTCAAGCCTTTGGAAGAGCCCAAAGCGTTTACGCCCCAAGCCTACCTGGGGGCTGATGGCATGGACCCCTTCAATCCCTTGAAACTGATGCAGGTGCTGCGCAAGGAATCGGCCCAGACCAATGCGAATACCAGCCTGATTGCCGCAGAACTCAACCGCCGCAAGGAGCCGCTGGAAGCAGAGCCCCTGGATGCAATGACCATGGTGGGCAGCCTGGACAAGAAGGGTGTGCCTACGGCGCTGATCAAGGTAGGAGCCTTGCTATATCAGGTTCGTGCAGGAAATTACCTGGGACAGAACTACGGAAAGATCACCCGGATCACGGAGACTTCCATCCAGTTGCGGGAAATCGTCCAGGATGGCAGCGGCGACTGGATAGAAAGAAATAGCACACTGGAGTTGCAGGAGGGAAGGAAATGATGGGTACACATCGCAGCATGTCTCATAAAGCTCGCTGGGGAATCGCCTTGGGCGGTTGGTTGCTGGGCTCTTTTGCATGGGCGCAGTCCGCGATAGAGTCGGTCTCCGGTTCCCTCCAGGGGAGCACCGAGGTGGTGCGCATCGAGCTTTCCGAAGCGCTGGCTGCGGACCCGACCGGATTTGCGATCCAGTCGCCTGCACGGATCGCGCTGGATTTTCCTGGCGCAACCAATGCGACGGGCAAATCGATGGTCGAGCTCAACCAGGGCAACCTGCGTTCCATCAATATCGTGGAGGCCTCGGGCCGTTCCCGGCTGGTGCTGAATTTGAAAACGGCGACTTCCTACCGCACTGAGCGCCAAGGCAAGGCGTTGCTGATCCTGCTGGATCCTGTAGCTGCGTCTGCTGCGGTGAAGCCTTCTGCACAGCAGGGTGTGTTCGAAGCCAAGACAGCCGTCGGTAGCGATGTCCAACCCATTCGGGATGTTGATTTCCGTCGTGGCAGCGATGGCTCGGGCCGCATCGTCGTGGGATTGAGCAATAGCCAGGTCGGCGTGGACCTGCGCCGCGAAGGCAAGGAACTGGTCGTCGATTTTCTGCGTTCCTCCCTGCCTGAAGGCTTGCGCCGCAAGCTGGATGTTGCGGATTTCGGAACACCGGTGCAGACAATCTCATCGGTGCAGCAGGGGGAATCCGTGCGCATGCGTATCGCTCCCGTCGGTGACTGGGAGCACAGTGCCTACCAAAGCGACAGCCAGTTTGTGATCGAGGTCCGCCAGAAAAAGGTGGATGTGAGCAAGCTCACGCAGGGCCCCGGCTACAGCGGTGAAAAGCTCTCCCTGAATTTCCAGAACATCGAAGTGCGGTCCCTGCTGCAGGTGATTGCCGACTTCACGAACTTCAACATCGTGACCTCGGACACGGTTTCCGGGGCGCTGACCCTGCGTCTGAAGGATGTTCCCTGGGACCAGGCGCTGCAGATCATCATGGATGCCAAGGGCCTGGGCATGCGCAAGTCGGGCTCGGTGCTCTGGATTGCGCCCAAGGATGAGATCGATGCGCGCACCAAGCGTGACTATGAAGCCGCCATGGAAATCCAGAAACTGGAGCCGCTGCGGACCCAGAGCTTTCAGCTGAACTATGCGAAGGCAGCCGATATTCTTCAACAGATCAGCGCAAGCAGCGGTGGTGGCGGCGGGACTGGCGGAACCTCCACCAGATTTCTGTCTGAGCGCGGATCTGCGATTTCGGAGCCCCGAACCAACCAGCTGTTCGTGACCGACACAGCCACGAAACTGGAAGAAGTGAAGGTGCTGCTGGCGACACTGGACGTGCCTGTTCGCCAAGTGCTGATCGAAGCTCGTATCGTTGAAGCCCGTGACACATTTGGCCGTGCACTGGGCGTCCGTCTAGGCGGCGGGGATTTGCGGGCTCAACGCGGTGGCGATGGGGGATACAGCATTGGTGGGGATAACCGCGTGGCCATCGGTACGGGTTTTGATAATGCCAATGCTTCAGCTGGGGCAAGCGGGCAGGCTGTGAATACCTCGGGAAATTTTGTCAATCTGCCTGGGAAGCTGTCAAACGTGGCGAACTCCGGGACGTTTGCCATGTCTATTTTCAATGCGGCTGCAAATCGATTCCTGACTCTTGAGCTTTCTGCCATGGAGTCCGATGGCCAGGGAAAGATCATTTCCAGCCCGAGGTTGGTAACGGCTGATCAAACCAAGGCATTGATTGAGCAGGGTACTGAGTACCCCTACTCTGTGACTGCGCCTAACGGTGCGACGACCATTGCTTTCAAAAAGGCTGTTCTGAAACTGGAGGTGACGCCTCAAATCACTCCCGAAGGCGATATCATTCTGGACCTCGATGTCAACAAGGATTCACGTGGTGAGAGCACGTTGCAAGGCGTTGCCATCGATACCAAGCATGTGCGTACCCAGGTTCTTGTCCAGAATGGTGGAACTGTAGTGATCGGCGGTATCTTCGAGATGGAGGAGACCAATACGGAAAACAAGATTCCGCTATTGGGCGATGTCCCTGTTCTGGGGCATCTTTTCAAAAGTCGCGTGAGAGAGTCCCAGAAGCGGGAAATGCTGGTATTTATTACACCGAAGATGTTGGCTGACATCAGAAGTGCTCGTTGAATGTAGTAGGAGATAGATAATCATGCAAAAAATCATGTTCGGTGCCATGCTGGCACTCGGTCTGGCCGGGTGTGGTGGTGGTGGAGGGAGTGCTGGTGAGACAAATCAGCCGTATACCATTTCGCTGCGCGCAGATAAGACGCAGCTGCCGGTGAATATTGGAAATGCCGGTCCTGGTATTGGTGCTGATGCGGCATATACGACAACAATGTATGTCGAGGCTCGTCAAGGAAATATGCCTATTCCTGGTGGGGATGGCATTTTTCAATGCGCCGTAACTGCAGGTCTTGATTCGGCAGTTCTGTATTATCTTGATGGAACGGATAAAAAAGACGATAAAGGAAATATCTCAGCCAGTCGTTCCATTGTGCTGGGCTCCAACTCTGGTAGTGCCACTTTCCACTTGCACGCAATCGACAAGGCTGGTGTAGCAAGCGTGACTTGCACGGTGACCGATCCCCGCGATAAGCGCCAGGTGAGTGCTGTGACCAGTGTTAATGTCGGTGGCGCTGCGCAGGGCATTCCTGCCAGCACGCTGGCCGTGACCCAGACGCCTGGCTATCTGGGATCCCGCGACAACCTCTCCAATCTGCGAAATAACGTAGCACTGGAAGTGAAGGTGGTCGACGACCGCAATCAACCGGTCACTGGTACCAGCCCCAATGTGCAGGTTCGGATTTTGCCCAGCTCGGCTTATGAAGGTGCGCGCCTGATCTCTGGATCCAAGGCTGGCTCTTCGTTGCAAGTCAATTCGCTCAACGGCATCGCACAGCTGTCGCTTTCCAGTGGCCCCGATAGCGGCGCCATCGTGCTGGAAACGACCGTGGACCGCCGGGACAATGATGTCAGCAATGGCATTCAGGATCCCATCAGGGCCTATACCGTTGTGGGTGTCTACCATGAGATCGCCAAGACGCCTCTGGCCCTGCCTGATGGCTTGAGCATCACGGGTGTCAAGGACCAGCCTCTGGTGTACGGCTTTGCAGCAACAGGCGGCATTCCTCCTTACCGCTGGTCGACACTGGGCGGTGTTCCAGACGGTATGCGCCTGAGCAGCGACGGCGTGCTTTCCGGTACGCCGACGGTGGTCGGAACCTTCAACATGCTGGTACGTGTGCAGGACGCACAGGGCACCGTGGTCGACAAGACCGTGACCGTGACCATTGCGGCCAAGGCACCTCTGGCCTTCACTGCACCGACCATCTCTGGCGTCCGTGGTGTGGCCCTGGCGTACGCACTGTCGGCAACCGGCGGTACCGCTCCCTACACGTGGGTGAGTCTGGGTGGCACTCCCGAAGGGCTGGCGTTGTCCAGCGACGGCATCTTGTCGGGTACTCCGGCAGCGGATGGCACCTTCAACATGATCGTGCGCGTCACGGATGCCGACAACACGGTGATCACGAGGAACATGACCATCACGGTGGCCAAGCCGGCAACCACGACGCCGTAAAGGCGATGCCGTTCACGGCCATGGGAGATAATTTTGGTTTCCCATGGCCCGTGCGGTAACTGCAAATGGATGTTTCAGGCTTGGTAACCCGGGTGGCCCTGATCGGCCTGCCCGGCTCCGGCAAATCGACCATAGGGCGCCAGCTGGCGCGCCTGTGGTCGATGCGTTTTGTGGATTCGGACCATGTGATCGAGCAGCGCCTGGGCTGCAGCATCCGGGAGTTTTTCGAGCGTGAGGGCGAGCAGGCTTTTCGCGACATGGAGTCGCAGGTCATTGATGAGCTGTCGGCCTCCACATCCAGCCTGCTGTTGTCCACGGGCGGCGGCGTGGTGCTGCGCGAGCAAAATCGCCGCCATCTGCATGAGCGCACCCAGGTCTTCTACCTGGATTGCACGCCAGAGGACATCGCCGCGCGGCTGCGCAACGATGTGACGCGGCCCTTGCTGCAGGTGGAGGATCCGGCGTTGCGCCTGCGCGAGTTGCTGCTGCAGCGCGAGCCCCTGTATCTGGAGACGGCGCACTTCGTGATCCAGACATCCGGCCTGTCTGTGGCGCAGGCCGCCCAGCGCATACGCATGCAGGCGGAGCTGGCCTGAACGCTGCCCGCTGGAACACCAAAGGCCTCGGCACTTGCCGAGGCCTTTTTCTTTAAGATCGGCGGTTGCCGGGCGCGCTGCCGTGTCGCGGAAACCTTTTCATTCTTTCTCCCCTGGAGCGACATCATCTTGCCCCACGCCTCCTCCTCGCCTGCTGCCCAGGTCGTGACCATTGACCTGGGTGAGCGCTCCTATCCGATTGCCATCGGCACCGGCCTGCTGGACCAGGCAGCCACCTATGCCGCGCTGCCTTCTGCGGTACAGGCCGTCATCGTCAGCAACGATGTGGTCGCACCGCTCTATGAGCCCGCACTGCGCCGCGTGCTGGAGCAGCGCTACCGCAGCGTGCGGACCGTGGTGCTGCCCGATGGCGAGGCCCACAAGGACTGGCAGACGCTGAATCTGATCTTCGATGACCTGCTGTCCGGTGGTTGCGACCGCAAGACCGTGCTGTTCGCGCTGGGCGGCGGCGTCATCGGCGACATGACGGGCTTTGCTGCCGCCAGCTACATGCGCGGCGTGCCCTTCGTGCAAGTGCCCACCACGCTGTTGTCGCAGGTGGACTCGTCGGTGGGCGGCAAGACCGCCATCAACCATCCGCTGGGCAAGAACATGATCGGCGCCTTCTACCAGCCGCAGCTGGTGGTTTGCGATCTGGCTTCGCTGGACACGCTGCCCGTGCGCGAGCTGAGCGCCGGCCTGGCCGAGGTCATCAAGTACGGGCCCATCGCCGACATGGACTTCCTGGCCTGGCTGGAGGAGAACATGGATGCCTTGCTTGCCCGCGACCGCACTGCACTGGCGCACGCGATCAAGCGCAGCGTGGAGATCAAGGCCTGGGTGGTGGGGCAGGACGAGAAAGAGGCCGGATTGCGCGCCATTCTCAATTTCGGCCACACCTTCGGGCATGCGATCGAAGCCGGCATGGGCTACGGCAACTGGCTGCACGGCGAAGGCGTGGGCGCAGGCATGGTCATGGCGGCCGAGCTGTCGCAGCGCCTTGGCCTGGTGGATGCCGCCTTTGTGCAAAGGCTGCGCGTGCTGATCGAACGTGCGGGCCTGCCGGTGCGCGGCGCCGTGCTGGATGCGCGTGACAACGCTGGCCGCTATCTGGAGCTGATGAGCGTGGACAAGAAGTCCGAGGCGGGCGAGATCCGCTTCGTTCTCATTGACGGGCCGGGAAAGGCCGTCATGCGCTCGGCGCCCGATGCCTTGGTGCGCGAAGTCATAGACGCCTGCTGCGCCTGACGCGCGGCGCTGGGGGGCAAGCCGGAACTGCTAGAGTGCCCTTGTCAGCATGATGAGGCGATCGAATGCAGAAACAGGCCCTGGCCCCCTATGCCTGCAACCCGGCGTTCAGCCGGGGGCGGCGTTTCCCGGAGGCGCCTGCGCCCACGCGCAGCGACTTCCAGCGCGACCGGGACCGCATCGTCCATTCCTCGGCCTTCCGGCGCCTGGTCTACAAGACTCAGGTCTTCGTCAACCATGAGGGCGACCTGTTCCGTACCCGCCTGACGCACTCGCTGGAAGTGGCCCAGCTGGGCCGCTCGGTGGCCCGGTCGCTGCAACTGGACGAAGATCTGGTCGAGGCCATCTGTCTGGCCCACGACCTGGGCCACACCCCCTTCGGCCATGCGGGCCAGGACGCGCTCAATGCCTGCATGAAGCCGCATGGCGGCTTCGAGCACAACCTGCAAAGCCTGCGCGTGGTGGACCGGCTGGAAGAGCGCTATCCAGCCTTTGACGGCCTGAACCTGAGCTTCGAGACGCGCGAGGGCGTTCTCAAGCATTGCTCGCGCACCAATGCCGAGCACCTGGAGGCGCGCGAGCCCGGCGGGGTGGCGCAGCGTTTTCTGCTGGGCCGGCAGCCTTCGCTGGAGGCCCAACTGTGCAACCTGGCCGATGCCATTGCCTACAACGCCCATGACGTGGACGATGGCGTGCGCTCCGGCCTGATCACCATGCCCCAGCTGTGCGAGGCTGTTCCCCTGTTCGCGCGCTATCACGACGCAACACTGGCCGAGCATCCTCAACTGGGCATGCCCCTGGCCGAGCGGCGCCTGCTGTACGAAAGCATCCGCCGCATGCTCAGCGATCAGGTCTATGACGTGATCGCCGCCACGCAGCAGCGCATTGCGCAGGCGCGGCCCTGTTCGGTGGACGAGGTGCGCGCCCAGCCTGGCCCTCTGGTGGGCTTCAGCGATACCATGAGGCAGCAGTCGCAGCAGCTCAAGCAGTTCCTGTTCCGCAATCTCTACCGCCATGAGCAGGTGGTGAAGACCATGGAAGGCGCGCAGCAGGTGGTGGCCGAGCTGTTTGCGGCCTACATGGTCGAGCCCGACCGCATGAAGCCGCGCTTCGTGCAGCGGGCCATGCTGGCCGAGGACGTATCGGCGCGTGCGCGGGTGGTGGCCGACTTCATCGCCGGGATGACGGACCGCTACGCGGCCCGCGAGCATGAGCTGCTGACAGGCCTGCGCCTGCTGGGCTGAGAAATCCGAGCAACGGCGTCGCCGGGGCGGCGCGGCTAGAATGCGGACCCTGCGTGACAGGGCAGGGAAGGGTTCCTGGACGGTTTCGCAATGTCTGGGGGCGCAGTGCCCCCGTTCGCATTTTTGAAGGGCACAGCCATGACCGATACCAACCACGAGATTCGCGCGGCCGAGTTTCCGCCTGTCACCGTGATCGAGGATACGGTGCACTGGCTCGAAAAGGCCGTGATCGGCCTGAACCTGTGCCCCTTCGCCAAGGGCGTGCACATCAAGGGCCAGATCCACTACACGGTCAGCCAGGCCACCGACGCCGAAGGCGTGGCGGCAGACCTGCACCGCGAGCTGGAAGCCCTGGCCGAGGCCTCCCCGGACAAGCGCGACACCACGCTGCTGATCCTGCCGCACGCATTGCAGGACTTCCTGGACTTCAACGACTTTCTCGAAGTGGCCGACGCCATGGTCGAGGAGCTGGACCTGGGCGGCATCCTGCAGGTGGCCTCGTTCCACCCGCAGTTCCAGTTCGAGGGCACCGAAGCCGACGACGTCACCAACTGCACCAACCGCTCTCCCTATCCCACGCTGCACCTGCTGCGCGAGGACAGCATAGACAAGGCGGTCGAGGTGTTCCCCGAAGCCGAATCCATCTACGAGCGCAACATGGAGACGCTGGAGAAGATCGGCATCGAAGGCTGGCTGGACCTGGGTGTGGGCGCGCGCTGCCCTATGGCGCACGCAGCCAAGCCGGACGCTGCCGAATGAAGGCGCGCCAGGGCAAGCCTGCCGCAAAGCCCGAGCAGGATGTGACCGCGCAGCTGGGCCTCAAGCCCGGCCAGTCCATTGAACTGCTCAAGGCACTGCACATCCTCACGCGCGAAGGCAAGATCAACCAGGATTCGCGCCGCAAGCTCAAGCAGGTCTACCACCTCTACCAGTTCATCGCGCCCATCCTCGAAGAACTGTCGGCCGACGGCCATGCGGTCACCCTGGCCGACCACGGCGCCGGCAAGTCCTACCTGGGATTCATCCTCTACGACCTGTATTTCAAGCCGCTGGGGCGCGGCCATATCTACGGCATAGAAACGCGCGCGCCGCTGGTGGAGGCTTCGCAGAAGCTGGCCGCCGAGCTGGGCTTCGACCGCATGGGCTTCCTCAACATGTCGGTGGCCGAATCCACGCATGCCGACTTCATGCCTGCGCAATTCGACGTGGTCACGGCCCTGCATGCCTGCGACACCGCCACCGACGATGCCATCGCCTTCGGCCTGGAGAAAAAGGCCAAGGCCATGGTGCTGGTGCCCTGCTGCCAGGCCGAGGTCGCTGCCTGCCTGCGCCAGACCAAGGCGCTGAGCCTGACGCGCACGCCGCTGGCCGAACTGTGGCGCCATCCCATACACACGCGCGAAATGGGCAGCCAGCTCACCAACGTGCTGCGCTGCCTGTACCTGGAAGCCTGCGGTTACCAGGTCACCGTGACCGAGCTGGTCGGCTGGGAGCACAGCATGAAGAACGAGCTGATCATTGCGCGTTACACGGGGCAGAAAAAGCGCAGTGCGGTTGAGCGCATGCGCGCCATCCTGGCGGAGTTCGGCCTGCAGGATGCGATGGCACAGCGCTATCCGCTGCTGCAGGCGGCCTGAGCCGGCTGCCTGCAGCAGTCTCAGACCCCCGCCACGGCGTGGTACCAGGCGATGCCATCGGCATCAATGCTGCGCTCCACCTGCCCTGCATGCATCAAATGATTCAGGCAGGCCAGGCTTTCGCCCGTGGCCATGCCCAGCAGGGCTGGGCTGGATTCGCTGATGGGGCGTGAGAAGAGGGCGCCGAAGACATCGACGGCGCGACGCGGCTCGGCCAGGGCTGCCAGCAGCCGGTCGCTGGCACGCTCCTGGCCTGCCACCAGCGAATCGATGCGCGCATGCAGGCCGCGAAAGCAATCGCCGTGCGCGGGCAGGACGAGCACATCGTCGGGCACTTCGCGCCTGACCTTTTCCAGAGACTCCATCCAGTCGGCCATGGGGTTGGCGTCGGGTTCCATGGGGTGGACCGAGACGTTGGACGAGATGCGCGGCAGCACCTGGTCGCCCGAGATCAGCAGCTTGAGATCGGGGCAGTACAGGCTGGCATGCTCGGGCGAGTGGCCGCTGCCGACCACCACGCGCCACAGGTGTTTTCCTATGCGCAGTTCCTCTCCATCGTGCAGGCGGCGGTAGCTGTCGGGCAGGGCATGGATGTGCTTGCCGAAGTTGCCGAAGCGGGCGCGGTAGGACTCCAGTGCGCTGTCGCTCCAGCCTGCGCGGCGGTAGAAGGCGATGGCGTCGGGCGGGGCCTCGCGGCTGCAGTCCGAGACCACGACGCGGCAGTTGAGGTACTCCAGGCGCGTCATGTACAGGGGCACATGGAACTTGCGCGTCAGCCATCCGGCCAGACCCACATGGTCGGGGTGCATGTGGGTGACGAAGACGCGCGTCAGCGAGCGGCCATCGGTGGATTGGGAGAACAGCGCGCGCCAGGTGGCCACGCCTTCGTCGGTGCGCGCACCCGTATCGACGATGGCCCAGCCCTGGCCGTCATCGATGGCCCAGAGATTGATGTGGTCCAGCGCATAGGGCAGGGGCATGCGCAGCCAGAGCACGCCGGGCGCCACCTCCAGCGTCTGCCCGCGCTGCGGCGGCGCCTCGAACGGGTAGTCGAGCACCGGCCTGGGCGGCGCTTCCGGGGCCTGCGAGGCGATCGGGTCTTGGGCTGTCTGGTTCATGGGGTTCCTTGTTCCGTCGCTGGGTTGGCCGCAATGCTATCCGGCCCTCAGCGCCTTGCCTGCAACGATACGCCTGCCGGCCTGGGCTGACTGTCACTGGCTCGTCACGGGCTGTTCCTACAGTGCACAAATCAATCAACAGGGGGAGGGCGCGGCCTTGCCGCGGGGTCCCCTGCCTACAGAGGGATATCCGCATGAAACTGAAGATGTTGTGCAGCGCGCTGGCCGGTGCGTCGCTGCTGTTGAGCGCCTGTGGCGGCAGCGATGGATCGTCCGCTGCCACCCCGACCAAGAACGTGCTGTTCTTCCTGGGTGACGGCATGGGCATCACCACCATGACCGCCGCGCGCATCTACAGCGTGGGCGAAGACGGTGAGCTGACCATGGACAAGCTGCCCGAGACGGCCTTCGTCCACACCTTCTCGAACGACGCCCAGGTGACGGACAGCGCACCCTCGATGGCCGCCTACATGACCGGCGTGAAGATGAACAACGAAGTCATCTCCATGACGCCCGACACCAAGGCCACGGATGCCAGCGGCAAGGCCTATCACACCAACTACGACAGCACCTGCCCCAGCGGCAACGGCCAGGCCGTTCCCACGCTGCTCGAGCAGATGAAGTCCGCCGGCTACGGCACGGGCGTGGTCTCCACCGCGCGCATCACGCATGCCACGCCGGCAGCCACCTATTCGCACGTCTGCCACCGCGATGCGGAGAACACCATTGCCGCGGCCCTGGTGCCCGGCGGCTCCGGCTACAACAGCAAGCTCGGCGACGGCGTGGACGTGATCCTGGGCGGTGGCTCGTACTACTTCACGCCCAAGGCCGACGGCGGCCGCCGCAACGACAGCCGCAACCTGATCGCCGAGTTCAAGACGCAAAAGTACAGCTACGCCGCCAACAAGAGCGAGTTCGACAAGCTGCCCGTGGACGGCAGCAAGATCGCCGGCCTGTTCACCAAGGACCACATGGCCTATGACCTGGACCGCGATGCGACCAAGGAACCGAGCCTGGCCGAGATGACGGGCAAGGCCATCGACGCGCTGTCGGCCAAGAAGAAGGGCTTCTTCCTGATGGTGGAAGGCGGCCGCATCGACCATGCACTGCACGCCACCAACGCGCGCCGCGCGCTGCAGGATACCGTGGCCTTCGACAACGCCATCCAGACCGCGCTGGACAAGATGGCCAAGCTCGATCCGGGCCTGAAGAACACGCTGATCGTCGTCACCGCCGACCATGACCACACGCTGCACCTGAACGGCTATGCCGCGCGCACCGGCAAGACCGAGGCGGGCAAGCCCGGCGTGCTGGGCCTGGTCAAGAACTACGTGGACGGCAAGGCCTCCACCGATGTGGACGGCAATCCCTACACCATCCTGGGCTTCGGCAACGGTCCCAAGCGCCTGGCCACGCGCGGCCCCATCGACGCGGCCACGCTGGAGAGCCCCGACTACCTGCAGGAGGCCGTGGTGCCCCTGGCCTCCGAAACCCACGGCGGCGGCGACGTGTTCCTGGGGGCTCAAGGCATGGGTGCCGATACGTTCTCGGGCGTGATCGACAACACGGCCGTGTTCAACCTGATCAAGAAGAGCATCGGCTTGCAATGAAACACCCCCTGAGCGACTGCGTCGCTTCCCCCTCTCTCGCTTCGCGGGAGGGGGACGACGCCCTCGCTGCGGGGCGGCCCTTGCTCGGCGTCCGCCGCCTGGGTCACGCCGGTTTCATGCGGTCCTAGCACGCTGTACGACCAGGGTCTTGTACCGCAATCAAGGCATTCAAAGTATTCAAGGAATTCCACATGCATCCGATCCTCCAAAAGACCTCCCTCGCCCTGGCGGCGGCCAGCGCGCTGGCGCTGCTGGCGCCTGCAGCCCATGCGGCTGGCGAGGCCAAGAACGTCATCTTCTTCCTCGGCGACGGCATGGGCCCGGTCACCGTGACCGCCGCGCGCATCTACAAGGGCGAAAAGCAGCTGGCCGAAAAGGCCGGCTCCCTGGCCAGCAGCGAACGCGCCACGCTGACCATGCAGTCCCTGCCCTACGCCAGCCGCATCAAGACCTTCTCGCGCGATGGCCAGACCACGGACAGCGCGCCCTCGATGGCGGCCTACATGACCGGCGTGAAGATGAACAACGAAGTCATCTCCATGTCGGCCGAGACCATGGCCTACGCGGCCAACGGCCAGCAGTACATCAACGGCGAGGACACCACCTGCCCGGCCGGCAACGGCCAACCCGCGCAGACCCTGCTGGAGCTGTCCAAGGCCAAGGGCCGCGCCGTGGGCGCCATCTCCACCACGCGCGTGGGCCATGCGACGCCTGCGGCCACCTATGCCCATATCTGCAACCGCAATGGCTACAACAGCATTGCCGAGCAGTCCGTGCCCGGCCATGCCAACTACAACGCCAGGCTGGGCGACGGCATCGACGTGCTCATGGGTGGCGGCCAGCGCAACTACCTGCCCAAGTCGATCAACCCCAGCAGCAAGCGCACGGACACGGCCAACCTCGTGGACATGATGAAGGCCAAGGGCTACGCCTATGTTGCCAAGGGCAGCGAGCTGGCGGCCCTGGACGCGACCAAGGCGCCCAAGCTGCTGGGCCTGTTCACGCAAAGCGAAATGGCCTACGAGCTGGACCGCGTCAAGCAAAGGCTGGACGAGCCCAGCCTGTCCGACATGACCGGCAAGGCGCTGGACGTGCTCAGCCGCAATGACAAGGGCTTCTTCCTGATGGTGGAAGGCGGCCGCATCGACCACGCACTGCACGGCACCAATGCCAAGCGCGCGCTGGAAGATACGCTGGCCTTCGACCGCGCCATCGAGACCGCCATGGCCTACATGGAAAAGAAGGATCCGGGCCTGAAGAACACGCTGATCGTCGTCACCGCCGATCACGACCACAACATGGTGTTCAACGGCTACTCCAGGATCGGCAACCCCATCCTGGGCAAGGTGCAGGACTACCAGAGCGGCCAGATGGCCAAGGCCCAGGACGGCAAGCCCTACACCACGCTGGCCTTCGGCAATGGCGGACGTCCCAACGCCACGGCCTCCAGCCAGGTCAATGCCGAAGATGGCAACAAGCCCTGGATCGCGCCCACGCGCGGCGCGGAGCGCCAGGACCTCAGCGGCGTGGACACCACGGACGACAACTACCTGCAGGAGGTGGGCCTGAACCTGGGCACGCCGGGCTCCGAGACCCATGGCGGCGGCGACGTGATGCTGTTCGCCGGCGGCGCGGGAGCCAAGATCTTCAAGGGCACGATGGACAACACCAAGGTGTTCTCCAAGGTCCGCGAAGCCGCTGGCCTGTAATTGTTTCTTCCTTCGTTGGCTGCTTGCCAACCCCTGGCCGGAGCCGTGGCGCATGCGTGTGCCCGGCCCCGGTTTTTTCGCATTGGCTGGATTCCATGACGCTCTCCCTTCCGGCGCCGCGCGCGGCGCGCCCCATTTACGCGGCCGCGCTGCTGGCCTGCTCCGTCTCCGCAGCATGGGCCGCCGAGCCGCCCAAGCCGGCACCCGCACCCACGGCCGCAGTCCCTGCGGATTCCGTGGCGCGCACCACGGCCGCCGTGCAGGCCACGCCTGAAGCCGACCTGCGCATCACCTATGAAGCCATGAGCGTGGGCAGCGACGGCGTGCAGCGCAGCAGCGTCTATACCAACCGCGTCTACCGCCGCAAGGCCCAGCTGTGGATAGAGCGCGAAATGCCCGCCGCCCTGCGCCAGAGCCAGGAGCACGGCCACGACCATGCCCACGGCCCGCACGCCGGCCACGCCCATGACGAAGCCCGCGCCGCACCCCTGTCCATCCGCCGTGCCGATGACGGCAAGGTCGGCGTGGAAGTCATCCTGGCCAAGCTGCGGCGCGTCATCAGCGTGGACCTGGCCCACCACGGCAACGTGGGCTACGGCGGCTCCTTCGACAACGTGTACTGGATCGTGCCTCCCACCGCGCTGCAGGGCATGGAGCGCGTGGGCAAGCCGCACAACGGCGTGCAGCGCTACCGCGGCACGGCAGGCGAACAGACCACCGTCATCGACTGGGACGTGGCCAACCAGTTCGCCCGCCGCGTGGAGCGCAGCGACTCCCACGGCACCGAGCGCATCGTCGTCACCGCCAGCAAGCTGCCCGCACCGCTGGCCCAGCCCTGGAAGGCCATCGAAGGCTACGACAAGGGCGACTACTCCGATCTGCTGGATTGAGCACCTGACACCCCAATGCAAAGAGCTGCCCGGAGGCAGCTCTTTTTTATTCCCCATTTCAATGCTCAAACGCATGGCGCTGGAACTAGGGGCGCCGAGCAAGAGCCGCCTCGCGGCGATGGCGCCGTCCCCCTTCAGGGGGAAGCCGCGCAGCGGCTCAGGGGGAGGCCAGTTACACCTGTGCTCCGGAGTCTTTTACGACCTTGCTCCACTTCGTCGATTCGGCCTTGATGTAGGCGAGGAATTCGGCCGGCGTGTCGATCACGACGTCACCGCCCTGGTCGTTGATCTTCTTGACCACGGCCGGGTCCTTGAGCACCTTGGCAATGGCCGTGTACAGGCGCTGCTGCACGGCAGCGGGCGTCTTGGCCTGGGTCCACAGGCCGAACCACGAAGTGGCTTCGTAGCCGGGCACGCCGGCTTCGGCCACGGTGGGCACATCGGGCAGTTCGGGCGAGCGCTTGGCCGTGGTCACGGCGATGGGACGCAGCTTGCCCGAGCGCACATGCTGGATGGCCGAGGGCATGTTGTCGAACATGATGGCGATCTGGTTGCCCAGCAGGTCGGTGATGGCCGGGGCGCTGCCCTTGTAGGGCACGTGCACCATGTCCAGGCCCGTCATGGAGCGGAACAGCTCGCCCGACAGGTGGATGGAGCTGCCGCTGCCCGAGGAGCCGTAGTTCAGCTTGCCGGGGTTGGCACGCGCATAGGCGATCATTTCCTTGACGGTCTTGAACGGCTGGCTGGGGTGGGCTACCAGCAGGTTGGGCACGTTGGCCACGCGCGTCAGGGGCGAGAAGTCCTTGATGGGGTCGAAGCCGGGCTTGGCGTAGAGCGCGGCATTGATGGCATGCGTGCCCACGGTGCCCATGAACAGCGTGTAGCCGTCGGCCGGCGCACGTGCGGCGGCCACGGCGCCGATGTTGCCGCCCGCGCCGGGCTTGTTGTCCACGATCACGGTCTGGCCCAGCTCCTGCTGCAGCGCCTGGGCGACGATGCGCGCCAGGATGTCGGTGGTGCCGCCAGCGGCGAAGGGCACGAGGATGGTGATGGGCTTGCTGGGGAAGCCGTCCTGGGCCAGGGCGGCGGGGCCGGACAGGGCGCCGAGCGCGGTCAGGGATGCGGCGGCCAGCGCCTGCAGGCCACGGCGGCGGGTGAAACGGGTGGTTTGATCAAACATCGAGAGGTCTCCTGATTCGGCAATAAGGTGGATGGCCGGGCCCGGCAACGCCGGGCTGGGCCAGGGCAATGCCCTGTGTGGCGCACGCCTGTGCAGGCGGGCGCTTCCAGTGGTTCTTCTTGAAGGGGGTTGTGCCTGGGAAGGCGTTCGGTCAAACGGTTGGTCCGACGTTCTTTCAGACGGGCGCCACGCCCAGCGTGGTGCCGCCGCAGATGTAGAGCACCTGGCCGGTGACGAAGCCGTTGTCGGGCGACAGGAAGAACAGCGCGGCGCGCGCCACGTCTTCCGGTGTACCCATGCGGCCCACGGCAATGCTGTTGAGGATGCGCTGGGTCTGCGGCGCGCCTTCGGGGTTGCTCTTGGTGAACAGCTCGGTGGCGATGGGGCCGGGGCCCAGGGCATTGACCGTGATGCGGTCGCGGCCCAGCTCCATGGCCAGGGTGCGCGTCAGGCCGATCAGGCCGGCCTTGGTCGCCGAGTAGACGATGCGGTCGGGCTTGCCCAGCGCGGCGCGCGAGGACATGTTCACGATGCGGCCCTCGCCGCAGGCACGCAGCGTGGGCAGGAAAGCCTGCACCAGCAGCATGGGCGCGCGCAGGTGCAGTCCCACCACATCGTCCAGATGCTGGGTGCTGGCGTTGTCGATGGTGCCGGGGCGCGTGGCGCCCGCGTTGTTGACCAGGGCCACCACGTTGTGCGCGGCGGCAATGCGGGCCGCTGCCTCGGCGGTGGCCTGCTCGCTGGTCAGGTCGGCTTGGTAGCTCACCAGCAGCGGATGGCTCCAGTCGGGCAGCACGTAGTCGAGATTGACCACGGCGCGGCCCTGGGCCAGCAGGGCCTCGGCGATGGCGCGGCCGATGCCGTTGCTGGCGCCGCTGACCACGGTGACGGGTGTCTTGTTGTCCACGGTGCTCATCGCTGTCTCAGACCTTTTCCAGGATCACGGCAATGCCCTGGCCCACGCCGATGCACATGGTGCACAGCGCGTAGCGGCCGCCCAGCGTGTGCAGCTGGTTCACGGCCGTGGTAGCCAGGCGGGCACCGGAGGCGCCCAGCGGATGGCCCAGCGCAATGGCGCCGCCCCATTGGTTGACGCGGCGGTCGTCGTCGGCAATGCCCAGATCGCGCAGCACGGCCAGGCCCTGCGCGGCGAAGGCTTCGTTCAGCTCGATCACGTCCATCTGCTCCAGCGTCAGGCCGGTCAGGGCCAGCACCTTGCGCACGGCAGGCGCGGGGCCGAAGCCCATGATGCGCGGTGCCACGCCGGCCACGGCCATGCCGACCACGCGGGCGCGCGGCACCAGGTTGTATTGCCTGGCGGCTTCCTCGTTGGCCAGCAGCAGGGCGCAGGCGCCGTCGTTCACGCCGCTGGCATTGCCGGCCGTCACCGTGCCATCCGGGCGCACCACGCCCTTGAGCTTGGCCAGCGCCTCGATGGTGGTGGCGCGCGGATGCTCGTCCTGGCTCACCACGATGGCGTCGCCCTTTTTCTGGGCAATGGACACGGGCACGATTTCCTTGGCCAGGTAGCCGGCCGCGATGGCGGCGGCGGCCTTTTGCTGGCTGGCCAGGGCCATGCGGTCCTGGGCTTCGCGCTCGATCTTGAAGTCGTCGGCCACGTTCTCTGCCGTCTCGGGCATGGAGTCCACGCCGTACTGCTGCTTCATCAGCTTGTTGACGAAGCGCCAGCCGATGGTGGTGTCGTACACGGCGTTGCTGCGGCTGAAGGCGCTTTCGGCCTTGGGCATGACGAAGGGCGCACGGCTCATGCTTTCCACGCCGCCCGCGATCATCAGGCGGGCCTCGCCCGCCTTGATGGCGCGCGCGGACGTGCCCACGGCGTCCAGGCCCGAACCGCACAGGCGGTTGATGGTGGCGCCTGGCACATCGATGGGCAGGCCGGCCAGCAGGGCGGACATGCGCGCCACGTTGCGGTTGTCTTCGCCGGCCTGGTTGGCGCAGCCGTAGAGCACGTCGGCCACGGCCGTCCAGTCCACGCCGGGGTTGCGCTCCATCAGCGCCTTGATCGGCACGGCGCCGAGGTCATCGGCACGCACCGGGGACAGGGCGCCGCCGTAGCGGCCGAAGGGGGTGCGGATGGCGTCGCAGATGAAGGCCTGGTTGGACTGGCTCATGGTGTCTCCTGGGAAAAGAATGAAGAGGTGCCGGGGTGCGCCGCAGCGCACCCGCTGGTGGGGAGCTGAGGGATCAGGCCGTGGCCGTCGCGTCCTTGATGGGCAGGCCCACGATGGACTGCAGCTCGGCGTGCGAGAGGCCGGGCACGGTGTCGATCAGGCGCAGGCCCTCGGGTGTGCATTCCAGCGTGCACAGGTCGGTGTAGATGCGCTTGACGCAGGACAGGCCCGTGAGCGGATAGCTGCAGGCCTCGACGACCTTGCATTCGCCGGTCTTGGTCAGCAGGTCCATCATCACCCAGGTCTGGCGTGCACCCACGGCCAGGTCCATGGCGCCGCCCACGGCGGGAATGGCACCGGCCTCGCCCGTGCTCCAGTTGGCCAGGTCGCCCGTGGCCGAGACCTGGAAGGCGCCCAGCACGCAGATGTCCAGGTGGCCGCCGCGCATCATGGCGAAGCTGTCGGCATGGTGGAAGTAGCAGCCGCCCGGCAGCAGGGTGACGGGCTGCTTGCCGGCATTGGTCAGGTCATAGTCCTCCTGGCCTTCGGCGGGCGCCGGGCCCATGCCCAGGATGCCGTTCTCGCTTTGCAGGATGACCTCGCGGCCGGCCGGGATGTGGTTGGCCACCTGGGTGGGCATGCCGATGCCCAGGTTGACGTAGGCGCCGTCGAAGATGTCTTCGGCCACGCGCCGGGCCAGCTCTTGCTTGCTGCGTTTCTGGTAGCTGCTCATGCTCTTGCTTTCGGCGGTTGGGGCGCTCATGCGGTTTTCTTGAAGCCGCCGGCCTGGGTGGCCACGCGGTCGATCTTCACGATCTGGCTCACGTAGATGCCGGGCGTGACCACGGCCTCGGGGTCCAGCGCGCCCAGCTCCACGATCTCGTGCACGGTGGCGATCGTGTGCTTGGCCGCCGTGGCCATCACGGGCCCGAAGTTGCGGGCCGACATGCGGTAGGTGAGGTTGCCCCAGCGGTCGCCCTTCTCGGCCTTGACCAGTGCCACGTCGCCGTGGATGGGATGCTCCAGCACATAGTGCTTGCCGTTGATCTCGCGCGTTTCCTTGCCGTTGGCCAGCTCCGTGCCATAGGCCGTGGGGCAGAAGAAGCCGCCGATGCCGGCGCCGGCGGCGCGCAGGCGCTCGGCCAGGTTGCCCTGGGGCACGAGTTCCAGCTCGATCTTGCCGCTGCGGTACAGGTCGTCGAACACCCAGCTGTCCACCTGGCGGGGGAAGCTGCAGATGATCTTGCGCACCTGGCCGCTCTTGAGCAGCGCGGCCAGGCCCTGGTCGCCGTTGCCCGCGTTGTTGTTGACCACGGTCAGCTCGCGTGCGCCCTGGGCGATCAGGCCGTCGATGAGTTCGGTGGGATTGCCCGAGGTGCCGAAGCCCCCGATCAGCACGGTGGAGCCGTCCTGGACGCCCGACAACGCCTCGGCGATGGTGTCGGTGATTTTGTTGATCACTTGCTTGTCTCCGGTATGCAGGCCGCTGGCGCTGCGCTAAAATGTTCGTATGTAGAACAAAAGTTCGCAGAAAGAATTATAGAGCCATGGAAAAAAAAGCCGCTTCCGTAATTTCCACAGGTGGGGTTGAAGAAGAGGGCGGCACGCCGCGCCCCGGCGACAGCTATGTGCAGTCCTTTGCGCGCGGCCTGGGCGTGATCCGCTCGTTCAGCGCCGAGGCGCCTGCGCAGACGCTCAGCGAGGTGGCGGCGCGCACGGGGCTCACGCGCGCCGGGGCCCGGCGCATCCTGCTGACGCTGCAGACGCTGGGCTATGTGAAGAGCGACGGCAAGCTGTTCCAGCTCACGCCGCGCATCATGGAACTGGGCTTTGCCTACCTCAGTTCCACCCCGGTCTGGAACCTGGCCGAGCCCGTGATGGAGAACCTGGTCGACGAGGTCAAGGAGTCCTGCTCGGCCGCCGTGCTCGATGGGGGCGACATCGTCTATGTGCTGCGCGTGCATACCCACAAGATCATGAGCACCAACCTCAGCGTGGGCTCGCGCCTGCCGGCCTGCTGGACCTCGATGGGGCGCGTGCTGCTGGCCGGCGAGAGCGATGAATCCCTGCAGGCCCTGCTGGATGCGCGCGAGCGCCGCCAGTTCACGGCGCTGACCGAGCAGGACGACGAGCGCCTGCGCCAGCGCATTCTGGAGGTGCGCGCCCAGGGCTGGGCCCTGGTGGACCAGGAACTGGCCGAAGGCCTGATCTCCATCGCGGCGCCCGTGAAGAACGCGGCAGGGCGCACCGTGGCCGCGCTCAACATCAGCGGCCAAGCCAACCGCAACAGCGCCGAGATGATGCGCGTGCAACTGCTGCCCCGGCTGCTGGCCGCCACGCAGCTGGTGAGCCAGCTGCTGAGGGCCTCGTCGCGTCTTTCCCTGTAAAACGGAGTGTGGCGCAGTGCGGCAGTGCGGGGCGGGGCGCTCCATAATTGCCGCTCCACGCCCTGCACCCGCTTGCCTGCACCCAGCACCATGGCCCGCCTGCCCAGACTCACCATTGCGGATCTGCCGCACCACATCATCCAGCTCGGCAACAACGGCGCGGACATTTTCATCGATGCCCAGGACCGGGAGACCATGCTGGGGCTGCTGCGCGAGATGGCGCGCAGCTGCGAGCTGGCCGTGCATGCCTACGTGCTCCTGCCCAGCCAGTTCCACCTGCTGGCCACGCCGCGCACCGACGATGGCCTGCCCAGGTTCATGCAGGCCGTGGGCCGGCGCTATGTGCGCTACTTCAACGACCGCCACGGCCGCAGCGGCACGCTGTGGGAAGGTCGCTATCGCGGCACGGTGCTGCAGCCCAGCTGGCTGCTGCCCACCATGGTCTTCATGGACGACAGCCCCGTGCGCGCCGGCCTGGTCCAGCGGCCAGCCGACTGGCCCTGGTCCAGCTACGCGCACAACGCCGGCTTGCGCAGCGACGCGCTGATCCAGCCGCATGCCGTGTTCTGGGAACTGGGCAACACCCCGTTTGCGCGCGACGCGGCGTATGTGTCGGCCGTGGAAGAGGGCGTCAGCAGCGATGACGGCGAACGCATCAGCCAGTCGGCGCTGCGGGGCTGGGCGCTGGGCGATGAGCAATTCATTGCCGATTTACAACAGCGCACCGAGCGCCGCGTGACCCGCCAGCGCGCCGGCCGTCCGCCAGGACGGACCAATGAGCGCACCACAACAGTGCGTTAGTACCCACTGATGGCCTGCAAGTGCTTGATTCCTCATCGCAGGCCTCTGTGAAATAAATATGTCCCTTATTAATTTCCGATTTTTTTGTTCTGGAATTAATTGGGATCTGACCCTTATATAAATTTATTGCATGAGGTGATGCCTTGCCTTAATCTTGCGTTCCCTGCGAAAAATTTGAGGATTCCGCCATGACGACGGCTGCCGAGATCAAGCATCTCCAAGACCACGGTCTGTACTCCAAGAGCAACGAGCACGACGCCTGCGGCCTCGGCTTTGTTGCACATATCAAGGGCGTCAAGCGCCATGACATCGTCACCGGCGCGCTCAAGATCCTCGAAAACATCGACCATCGCGGCGCCGTGGGTGCCGACAAGCTCATGGGCGATGGCGCGGGCATTCTGATCCAGATTCCCGACCAGCTCTACCGCGAAGAGATGGCAAAGCAGGGCGTGGCCCTGCCGCCCGCGGGCGAGTACGGCGTGGGCATGATCTTCCTGCCCAAGGAACACGCCTCGCGCCTGGCCTGCGAGCAGGAGATGGAACGCGCCATCAAGGCCGAAGGCCAGGTCCTGCTGGGCTGGCGCGATGTGCCCGTGAACCGCGACATGCCCATGTCGCCCACGGTCCAGGAAAAGGAACCCATCCTGCGCCAGGTCTTCATCGGCCGCGGCGCCGACGTGATCGTGCAGGACGCGCTGGAGCGCAAGCTGTACGTGATCCGCAAGACGGCCAGCGCCGCCATCCAGAACCTCAAGCTCAAGCACAGCAAGGAATACTACGTTCCCAGCATGAGCAGCCGCACCGTGGTCTACAAGGGCCTGCTGCTGGCCGACCAGGTGGGCGTGTACTACAACGACCTGTCCGACGAGCGCTGCGTCTCGGCCATCGGCCTGGTGCACCAGCGCTTTTCCACCAACACCTTCCCCGAGTGGCCGCTGGCCCACCCCTACCGCTACGTGGCCCACAACGGTGAAATCAACACCGTGCGCGGCAACTACAACTGGATGCTGGCGCGCGAGGGCGTGATGGCCTCGCCCGTGCTGGCCGAGGACCTCAAGAAGCTCTATCCCATCAGCTTCGCCGGCCAGTCCGACACGGCAACGTTCGACAACTGCCTGGAACTGCTGACCATGGCCGGCTACCCCATCAGCCAGGCCGTGATGATGATGATTCCCGAGCCCTGGGAACAGCACGAGTCCATGGACGAGCGCCGCCGCGCCTTCTATGAATACCACGCCGCCATGATGGAGCCCTGGGACGGCCCTGCCTCCATCGTGTTCACCGACGGCCGCCAGATCGGCGCCACGCTGGACCGCAACGGCCTGCGCCCCTCGCGCTACGTGATCACCGATGACGACCTGGTCATCCTGGCGTCCGAAGCCGGCGTGCTGCCCGTGCCCGACAGCGCCATCGTGCGCAAGTGGCGTCTGCAGCCCGGCAAGATGCTGCTGATCGACCTGGAGCAGGGCCGCCTGATCGAGGACGACGAGCTCAAGGCCAACATCGTCAACACCAAGCCCTACAAGCAGTGGATTGAGAACCTGCGCATCAAGCTGGGCAGCGTGGGCGGTGACACCCATGCCGGCCCCGAGGCTGCCAGCCTGCCGCTGCTCGAGCGCCAGCAGGCCTTCGGCTTCACGCAGGAAGACATCAAGTTCCTGCTGGCCCCCATGGCCAAGAACGGCGAGGAAGGCATCGGCTCCATGGGCAACGACAGCCCGCTGGCCGTGCTGTCGGACAAGAACAAGCCGCTGTACAACTACTTCCGCCAGATGTTCGCGCAGGTGACCAACCCGCCGATCGACCCCATCCGCGAAGCCATCGTGATGTCGCTGGTGTCCTTCATCGGACCCAAGCCCAACCTGCTGGACATCAACCAGGTCAACCCGCCCATGCGCCTGGAAGTGCACCAGCCCGTGCTGGACTTCGCCGACATGGCCAAGCTGCGCGACATCGAACGCCACACGCAGGGCAAGTTCAAGAGCGCAACGATCGACATCACCTACCCGCTGTCCTGGGGCAAGCAGGGCGTGGAAGCCAAGCTGGCATCGCTGTGCGCGCAGGCCGTGGACGCCATCAAGGGCGGCGCCAACATCCTGATCATCAGCGACCGCCATGTGAGCGCCACCCAGGTGGCCATCCCCGCGCTGCTGGCGCTGTCGGCCATCCACCAGCACTTGGTGCGCGAGGGCCTGCGCACCACGGCCGGCCTGGTCGTGGAGACGGGCACGGCGCGCGAAGTGCACCACTTCGCCGTGCTGGCAGGCTACGGCGCCGAGGCCGTGCACCCCTACCTGGCCATGGAAACCCTGGCCGACATGCACAAGGAGCTGGGCGGCGACCTGTCGGCCGACAAGGCCATCTACAACTACGTCAAGGCCATCGGCAAGGGCCTGTCCAAGATCATGTCCAAGATGGGCGTGTCCACCTACATGTCCTATTGCGGCGCCCAGCTGTTCGAGGTGATCGGCCTGAACAGCGACACCGTGGACAAGTACTTCACCGGCACGGCCAGCCGCGTCGAGGGCATCGGCGTCTTCGAGATCGCCGAGGAAACCATCCGCAACCACCGCGCGGCCTTCGGTGACGATCCCGTGCTGGAGACCATGCTGGACGCCGGTGGCGAATACGCCTGGCGCGCCCGTGGCGAAGAGCACATGTGGTCGCCCGACGCCATCGCCAAGCTGCAGCATTCCACGCGCTCCAACAACTGGAGCACGTACAAGGAATACGCCCAGCTGATCAACGACCAGAGCAAGCGCCACATGACGCTGCGCGGCCTGTTCGAGTTCAAGTTCGACCCGGCCAAGGCCATCCCGCTGGACCAGGTCGAGTCGGCCAAGGAGATCGTCAAGCGCTTTGCCACGGGCGCCATGTCGCTGGGCTCCATCAGCACCGAGGCCCATGCCACGCTGGCCGTGGCCATGAACCGCATCGGCGGCAAGAGCAACACCGGCGAAGGCGGGGAAGATCCCCAGCGCTACCGCAACGAGCTCAAGGGCATCCCGATCAGGAAGGGCGAGACCCTGGGCTCCATCATCGGCGCCGACAAGGTCGAGGCCGACATCGAGCTGCAGGACGGCGACTCGCTGCGCTCCAGGATCAAGCAGGTGGCATCGGGCCGCTTCGGCGTCACGGCCGAGTACCTGTCGTCCTCGGACCAGGTGCAGATCAAGATGGCCCAGGGCGCCAAGCCCGGCGAGGGCGGCCAGCTGCCCGGCGGCAAGGTGTCCGACTACATCGGCAAGCTGCGCCACTCCGTGCCCGGCGTCGGTCTGATCTCGCCCCCGCCCCACCACGACATCTACTCCATCGAGGATCTGGCCCAGCTGATCCACGACCTGAAGAACGTGGCGCCGCACGCCGACATCTCGGTCAAGCTCGTGTCCGAAGTGGGCGTGGGCACCATCGCGGCCGGCGTGGCCAAGTGCAAGAGCGACCACGTGGTCATCGCAGGCCATGACGGCGGCACGGGCGCATCGCCCTGGTCGTCCATCAAGCATGCGGGCTCGCCCTGGGAAATCGGCCTGGCCGAGACCCAGCAGACCCTGGTGCTCAACCGCCTGCGCGGCCGCATCCGCGTGCAGGCCGACGGCCAGATGAAGACCGGCCGCGACGTCGTCATCGGCGCGCTGCTGGGTGCCGACGAGTTCGGCTTCGCCACGGCGCCCCTGGTCGTCGAGGGCTGCATCATGATGCGCAAGTGCCACCTGAACACCTGCCCCGTGGGCGTGGCCACGCAGGACCCGGTGCTGCGCGCCAAGTTCTCGGGCAAGCCCGAGCATGTGGTGAACTACTTCTTCTTCATCGCCGAGGAAGTGCGCCAGATCATGGCCCAGCTCGGCGTGGCGAAGTTCGACGACCTGATCGGCCGCTCCGACCTGCTGGACACCCGCAAGGGCCTGCAGCACTGGAAGGCCCAGGGCCTGGACTTCTCGCGCCTGTTCGCCCAGCCCGAAGTGCCCGCCGACGTGGCGCGCTTCCATGTCGAAAAGCAGGACCACCTGCTGGACAAGGCGCTGGACGTGAAGCTCATCGAGCGCTGCAAGCCCGCCATCGAGAACGGCGAGCGCGTGCGCATCATGGAAGTGGCGCGCAACGTCAACCGCTCCGTGGGCGCCATGCTCTCCGGTGCCGTGACGCGCGTGCATCCCGAAGGACTGCCCGATGACACCATCCGCATCCACTTCGAGGGAACTGGCGGCCAGTCCTTCGGCGCCTTCCTGTGCAACGGCATCACGCTGAACCTGCGCGGTGACGCCAACGACTACACGGGCAAGGGCCTGTCCGGCGGCCGCGTGGTGGTGCACGCCAGCCATGAGTTCCGTGGCGATACCACCAGCAACACCATCGTGGGCAACACCGTGATGTTCGGTGCCACCAGCGGCGAGGCCTTCTTCGGCGGCGTGGCCGGCGAGCGTTTCGCGGTCCGCCTGTCTGGCGCCACCGCCGTGGTCGAAGGCGTGGGCGACCACGGCTGCGAATACATGACCGGCGGCACCGTGGTGGTGCTGGGCAAGACCGGCCGCAACTTCGCCGCCGGCATGAGCGGCGGCGTGGCCTATGTCTACGACGAGGATGGCCGCTTCGCCGAGCGCTGCAACAAGGCGTCCGTCTCGCTGGACCAGGTGCTGCCCCATGACGAGCACCTGGCCCAGGTCTCGCCTGCCGTCTGGCACCGCCGCGAGACCGACGAGCGCCAGCTGCGCGCGCTGATCGAGGCGCACAGCCGCTGGACGGGCTCCAAGCGCGCCCGCGATCTGCTGGACAACTGGGCGGCGGCCCGCTCCAAGTTCGTCAAGGTCTTCCCCAGCGAATACAAGCGTGCCCTGTCCGAGATGTACGAGCGCCAGGTGATGGAAGAGCCCGCCACGCCCGAGGTCGAGGAACACGCCAAGGAAGCCGTGGCCGCCAAATAACAAGGAAGCGAAGGATGCGGGCAGCAGCCCGCATCCATCCCTGCACCCCACACATCAGGACAACGAATCATGGGAAAGACCACCGGCTTCATGGAATATGAGCGCCTCGAGGAGGGCTATGCGCCCGTCGCCGAGCGCGTGAAGCACTACAAGGAATTCGTCATCGGCCTCGATGACAGCCAGGCCAAGATCCAGGGCGCGCGCTGCATGGACTGCGGCACGCCGTTCTGCAACAACGGCTGCCCGGTCAACAACATCATTCCGGACTTCAACGACCTGGTCTTCCACGGCGGCTGGAAGAGCGCCAGCGCCGTGCTGCACAGCACCAACAACTTCCCCGAGTTCACGGGCCGCATCTGCCCCGCCCCCTGCGAGGCCGCCTGCACCCTGAACATCAACGACGACGCCGTGGGCATCAAGTCCATCGAGCACGCCATCATCGACCGTGCCTGGGCCGAAGGCTGGGTCAAGCCGCTGCCCAGCAGCCGCAAGACCGGCAAGAAGGTGGCCGTGGTCGGCGCCGGCCCCGCAGGCCTGGCGGCCTCGCAGCAGCTGGCCCGCGCCGGCCACGATGTGACGCTGTTCGAGAAGAACGACCGCGTCGGCGGCCTGCTGCGCTACGGCATTCCCGACTTCAAGATGGAGAAGTCGCACATCGACCGCCGCGTCGAGCAGCTCGTGGCCGAAGGCGTCAAGATCCGTACCGGCGTGCTGGTGGCGGGCAAGGACGGCCTGGGCGAAGACTCCAAGGTCACCAACTGGGCCAAGGAAACCGTCAGCCCCGAGCAGCTCATGGCCGAGTTCGACGCCGTGCTGCTGACCGGCGGTGCCGAGCAGTCGCGCGACCTGCCCGTGCCCGGCCGCGAACTCAAGGGCATCCATTTCGCCATGGAGTTCCTGCCGCAGCAAAACAAGGTCAACGCCGGCGACAAGCTCAAGGGCCAGCTGCGGGCCGATGGCAAGCATGTCATCGTCATCGGCGGCGGCGACACCGGCTCCGACTGCGTGGGCACCAGCAACCGCCATGGCGCCGTCAGCGTGACCCAGTTCGAGCTGATGCCCATGCCGCCCGAGCAGGAGAACAAGCCCCTGGTCTGGCCCTACTGGCCGATCAAGCTGCGCACCAGCTCCAGCCACGAGGAAGGCTGCGAGCGCGAGTTCGCCATCGCCACCAAGGAGTTCATCGGCGAGAAGGGCCAGGTCACGGCCGTCAAGACCGTGCGCATCGAAATGAAGGATGGCAAGATGGTCGAGGTGCCCGGCAGCGAGCAGGTGCTCAAGGCCGACCTGGTGCTGCTGGCCATGGGCTTCGTCAGCCCCGTGCAGGCCGTGCTCGATGCCTTTGGCGTGGACAAGGACGCACGCGGCAACGCCAAGGCCACCACCGACTTCACGGGCGGCTACGCCACCAGCGTGCCCAAGCTCTTCGCCGCCGGCGATGTGCGCCGCGGCCAGTCCCTGGTGGTCTGGGCCATCCGCGAAGGCCGCCAGGCCGCTCGCTCCATCGATGAATTCTTGATGGGCGCGTCCGACCTGCCTCGGTGAGATGCCAACCCCGGAAGGGGCTTGGCCATGGACAAAGAAAAAGCCCTTGGTGATGAACCAAGGGCTTTTTATTACAGATTCCTCGTGTTTCAGCGTAGGCCCTTGAAACTGGCGCGCCCTAAAGCGAGGGACACCGAGGAAGGGCCTGGGCCGGCCGCGCCGCCCCGCACCGAGGGTGTCGTCCCCCTCTGGGGGAAGGCGCGAAGCGACTCAGGGGGAGGGTTTATCCTCTGCGGGCTTGTCCACTGCGGTGCCGGGTTCGGCTTCTTCTTCCGGCGCCTTGGAGACGCGGCTGAACCAGCCGGCACCCAGGATGCCGATCTCGTAAAGAATGCACATGGGCACGGCCAGGGCCAGCTGGGAGATCACGTCGGGCGGCGTGACCACGGCGGCGATGATGAAGGCCACCACGATGAAATAGCCGCGGAAGGACTTGAGCTTGGCGATGTCCACCAGGCCGAAGCGCACCAGCAGCATGACCACGATGGGCACCTGGAAGGCCAGGCCAAAGGCCAGGTACAGCGACAGGATGGCCTCCACATACGATGCAATGTCCGGCGTGGCCGCCACGCTGTCCGGGGTGAATCCCTGGATGAAGGCGAACATCTTGTCGAGCACGAAGAACTGCACGAAGGCGATGCCGATATAGGCCAGCAGGCTGCCGAAGATGATCAGCGGCAGCGCAAAGCGCTTTTCATGGCTGTACAGGCCGGGCGCCACGAAGGCCCACATCTGGTACATGATCCAGGGCAGCACGGCCAAGATGCCCACCATCATCAGTACCTTGAGCGGCACGAAGAAGGGGGTGAACACGCCGACTGCGATGAGCTTGGCATCGGGCGGCATGTGGGCCTTGATCGGGTGGGCGATGAAGTCGATGAGCCCGTTGGGGCCGGGCCATATGGCCAGCACGGCGATCGCCAGACCGATGCCGTAGATGCAGTAGAGCAGGCGGTCGCGCAGCTCCATCAGGTGCTGGACGAAAGGCTGCTCGGTGCCTGCCAGCTCGTCGTCTTTAGGTGGAATGTCGGACATGGTGCGAAACCGCGGCGGGCCGCAAGGGCGTCCACGGACCTGGTATGAAAAGCAGAAAGCCCGACGGATCGGGCAGGGTGGGGCGATGGCGAGTGCCCGGGTGGCAGAGGCTGGGCCGGTTGCCTCGTGGCCCGCTGCGCGCCAGCATCTTCAGCGGGACTTCTGGGGACGAAAGCGCGCCACGCGCGCCGCGCCCGACTGCGCCTTGGTGCGCACGCCGGCCCGGGCCTTGTACCACTGGGGCACGGCGGCACGCTTGAGGCGCCAGTTCTTGCCCGGGTGGCGGTAGGCCGGCGCCACGGCGCTGTACGTATCGCTGCCTGAATCGTAGGAAGAGGAGTCGTACGAGGAAGACGTGCCGTTGAGCGATGCCGTGGACTCGTTCCAGTCCTTCTCGAAATTGGCGGCCGAAGTGTGGATGGACTGCTCGACGTCGCGCGCCGCGCCTTCCACCGTGTCCTTCATCTTGCGCAACTCGTCGAGTTCCATCGAACGGTTGACCTCGGCCTTCACATCGGAGACGTAGCGCTGGGCCTTGCCCAGCAGGGTACCGACGGTGCGCGCCACGCGCGGCAGCTTCTCGGGGCCGATGACCACGAGAGCCACGGCGCCGATCAGCGCCATCTTGGACAGACCGATATCAAACATGGAGGCTTGGCGTGCGGAGCATCAGCTCTTTTGCTTGGCTTCGACGTCGATGGTGGCCTTGTCGGTGGCTGTCTGGCCTGCAACCTGGCCAGGGGCAGCTGCGGGGGTGTCGGTGGAGGTCGAGCCGTCCTTCACACCGTCCTTGAAGCCCTTGACTGCACCGCCAAGGTCGGAACCGATGTTCTTCAGCTTCTTGGTTCCGAACACCAGAACCACGATGGCCAGGACGATCAGCCAATGCCAGATGGAAAACGAGCCCATGAGAATCTCTCCTAAGAATTGCAGATCATTTTAGACGCCGGGCCATGGCGGCAGTTCGCAAGGCCCCACAAAAGCCGTTCGGCCGGCGCATGTACGCAGAAGTCGCAAGCAAGAGGCGGGCCATCTTGCGCGCAAGCCTGCGTCCAGCAAAGGCTTCAGCCCTTCAGCCAGGGGCGGGGGCCGCCCATGACATGGATGTGCAGGTGGTGGACTTCCTGTCCGCCCTCGGTGCCCGTGTTGACCACCAGACGGAAACCGCCGTCGGGATACGGATTGCAGCCTTGCTCGGCGGCCAGGCGGGGCGCCAGCACCATCATGCGGCCCAGCAGCGCAGCGTCGTCGGCCTGGACCTGGGCCATGGAGGGGATGTGCTTCTTGGGCACCATCAGAAAGTGGATGGGCGCGCCGGGATGGATGTCGTGGAAGGCGAAGACTTCATCGTCTTCATAGACCTTGCGGGAAGGGATCTCGCCTTTGATGATGCGGCAAAACAGGCAGTTCGGGTCGTGGTCGTGCATGGCGCTACGGGAGTCCTGGGAAGCTGGCGGTGGATCGAAAAATCAGGGTGAATTGTCGTTGATGTGCAGTGTCTGGCGCACGCCGATGTCGCTGCGGTGCTGCTGGAGCCAGTGCTGCCCCTGCTCGCGCCCCAGCTCGAACAGCTCGCGCACGAAACGCATGTCCGAGCGCGTCTTGGTCGAGGCGCCGTAGCCCTTGAGTACCGCCCCGCCGTCCACGCGGTGCAGCAGCACCTTTTTGTAGCGTGCCGGGTCCAGCTTGCCCTGCTCCAGCAGGCGCTTGACGAACTCGATGGCGCGCAGCTCGGACAGCAGGCCGGCGTTGAAGGTGACCTCGTTCATGCGGTCCATGATGTCGGCCGCCGTGTTGGGCAGGTCGGTGTGCTCGATGGGATTGATCTGCACCAGCAGGATGTCGCTGGACGCCGTGCCGTAGATCAGGGGATACAGGGCGGGATTGCCCGAGAAACCGCCGTCCCAGTAAGGCTCGCCATCGATTTCCACGGCCTTGAACAGCTGGGGCAGGCAGGCCGAGGCCATGACCGCGTCGGCACTGAGCCTTCTGCCCGAAAAGATGCTTCCCCGGCCTGTGCGCACATTGGTGGCGCAGACAAAGACCTTGGGCACCACGCCCTCCACGGGCGGACGCGTCAGCGCCTCGAAATCCACGACCCGTTCGAGCAGCTTGCGCAGCGGGTTGATGTCCAGCGGGTTGGTCTGGTAGGGCGAGAAGAACTGGTTGAGCACGCCCATGAAGGGGCTGCCCGGCAATGGCGCGCCCCACATCAGGCTGCCCATGGTGCCCACGCCTTCCCACAGTTCGGTCAGCGAGGCGCGGGCCAATTGGGCGCCAAGCGCCTGGGCGGCCACAGGGTCGCTTTCCTGGCGCGCGGCCTGGGCAAAGCCCTGTGCCAGGGCCACGGCATTCATGGCGCCGGCGCTGGTGCCGCTGATGCCGTCGAAGACAAGGCTGCCGTCTTCCAGCAGTGCGTCCAGCACGCCCCAGGTCAGGGCGCCGTGCGAGCCCCCGCCCTGCAGGGCGAGGTTGATCTTGCAGGTCGGGGTGGAGGACATGGCGGGCGGGCCGGCGGCTTCAGCGGTCCACGGCCTGGTTGCGGTTCATGGCGACCATGCCGCGCACGATGCGGTACAGGAACCAGATGGAGATCACCGTCCAGGCGATCCAGCCGGGCACGAAGAACAGCAGCCACAGCGGTGCCGTGACCAGGTACAGGATGCCGGCCCAGATCACGCTGCGGATGCGCCACGAGAAATGGTTGGCCATCCAGCTGCCTTCGGCGTCGCCGCGCTTGACCAGGTCGATGATCAGGGCGATCACCAGCAGCGCGATGCTGGGCTGGGCGCCGGGCACGACGGCGGCCACGGCCACCACCAGGTGCAGCAGGTAGCTGACCCAGCCCCAGGCCTTGAGGCCTTCGATGCGGGACTGGTCCAGGGCACGGACTTCGATGTAATCGTCATTCATGGCAGCGGTCCTTTCTCGTTCACATCACGTTCCTGGGCCTTGCGCAGCGCCTTTTCCTCGATGCCGCTGGTGCCTTCGCGGCGCTCCAGCTCGGCGACGACCTGGGCGGGCGTCAGGCCATAGTGGGCCAGGGCGATCATGCTATGGAACCACAGATCGGCCACTTCGTAGAGGATTTTGCCGGCGTCCCCGCCATGGTCTGCGTCCTTGGCGGCCATGACGACTTCGGTGGCCTCTTCGCCGATCTTCTTCAAAAAGGCATCCGGGCCCTTGTGCAGCAGGCGGGCGACGTAGCTTTTGTCGGGGTCGCCGCCGTTGGCGGGCTTGCGGCTTTCGATGACGGCGGCCAGGCGCGCCAGGGCGTCCTGCGAGGAAGTGCTTGCGGTGTCGTTCATGTTCGTGGAATTCATTTGTAGATCGATTCGGGGTCTTTCAAGACCGGATCGACGGCCTGCCACTGGCCATCGCGCAGCACGCTGTAGAAGCAGCTGTGGCGCCCCGTGTGGCAGGCAATGCCGGGCTCGTGGCCGGTCTGGGTGATCTTGAGCAGGACCACGTCGTTGTCGCAGTCGATGCGCACCTCGTGCACGGTCTGCACGTGGCCCGATTCCTCGCCCTTGAACCACAGCTTGTTGCGCGAGCGGCTGAAATAGACGGCGCGGCCCAGCTCGGCCGTCTTGGCCAGGGCCTCGCGGTTCATCCAGGCGAACATCAGCACGTCGCCCGTGTCCTTTTCCTGCGCGATCACGGGCACCAGGCCCTGCGCATCCCATTTGACTTGATCTAGCCAGTTCATTGCCTGCATTGTGAATATCCTGGGTTGGAATCCCTGTGACAGCATTGTCAGGAATTGCCTGGATTGAAAATACACCCCTTGAGTCGCTTCCCGCCTTTCCCCTCTCTCGCTGCGCGGGAGGGAGACGACAGCCTTGCTGCGGGGCGGCCCTTGCTCGCTGTCCCTGGTCCCTTGGGCCGCGCCGGTTTCATGGGTTGTGGGCGGCGCGAGCGCCATGGAAAACTGAAATGAAGGAGTCCGCCGACGCGCCGTATCAGAGGCGCACGGGCACGCCGCGCTCGGCCATGCGCTGCTTGGCCTGGCCCACGGTGAATTCGCCATAGTGGAAGATGCTGGCGGCCAGCACGGCGTCGGCGCCGCCCAGGGTCACGCCATCGGCCAGGTCGTCCAGCGAGCCCACGCCGCCGGAGGCGATCACGGGCACGGGCACGGCGTCGCTGACGGCGCGCGTGAGCTTCAGGTCGAACCCGGACTTGGTGCCGTCGCGGTCCATGCTGGTCAGCAGGATCTCGCCCGCGCCGCGGCGCGCCATTTCTGCGGCCCACTGCACGGCGTCCAGGCCGGTGTTCTTGCGTCCGCCGTGGCTGTAGACATCCCAGCCGGGGCCGGCGGCGCGGCCGTCGGCGCCGATGCGCTGCTCGTCTTCGGCGGTGCGGCGCTTGGCGTCGATGGCCACGACGATGCACTGCGCGCCGTACTTGTCGGAGGCGGCATTGATCACGTCGGGATTGGCGATGGCGGCCGAGTTGAAGCTGGTCTTGTCGGCGCCCGCGTTGAGCAGGCGGCGCACGTCCTCGACGGTGCGCACGCCACCGCCCACGGTCAGCGGAATGAAGACCTGGCTGGCCACCGATTCGATGATGGGCAGGATCAGGTCTCGGCCATCGCTGGTGGCCGTGATGTCCAGGAAGGTCAGCTCGTCCGCGCCCTGGGCGTTGTAGCGCGCGGCGATCTCCACCGGGTCGCCCGCATCGCGCAGCTCCACGAAGTTCACGCCTTTGACGACGCGCCCTCCCGTGACGTCAAGACAGGGGATGATGCGTTTGGCAAGCATGGGCAGACTCGTGGCTAGGGCGTGAAACAAGGGCGAAAAGATACCACGCCCTCGGCGCCCGCAGGTGCTGCGGGGTTCAGCGCTTGAGACCTGCGGCCTGGCTTTGCCAGCGCCATGCGTCCTCGCACATGCGGTCCAGGTCCAGCATGGCCTTCCAGCCCAGCAGGCGCTCGGCCTCGGCGGGGTCGGCCCAGCACTGGGCCACGTCGCCGGGGCGGCGCGCCACGATCTGGTAGGGCACGGGGCGGCCGCTGGCGCGCTCGAAGGCCTTGACCATCTCCAGCACCGAGACCGGGCGCCCCGTGCCCAGGTTCACGGTCAGCAGGCCCTGCTGCTCGCGCAGATAGCGCAGCGCCGCCAGGTGGCCGCGCGCCAGGTCGGTGACGTGGATGTAGTCACGCACGCCTGTGCCGTCCGGCGTGGCGTAGTCATCCCCATAGACACTGAGCTGCTGGCGCTGGCCGATGGCGACCTGCGACACATAGGGCATGAGGTTGTTGGGGATGTCGCGCGGGTCCTCGCCGATCAGGCCGCTTTCATGGGCGCCCACGGGATTGAAGTAGCGCAGCCGTGCCAGGCGCCACTGGCCGGGCTCGGCGCGGTCCAGGTCGGCCAGCATTTCCTCGATCCACAGCTTGCTGCGGCCGTAGGGGTTGGTGGCAGACAGCGGGAAATCCTCGCGGATCGGCAGGCTGGCCGGGTCGCCGTAGACCGTGGCCGAGGAGGAGAACACCAGGCTGTGCACGCCCGCCGCCTGCATGGCTTGCAGCAGGGCGACCGTGCCGCCCACGTTGTGTTCGTAGTAGCGCAGTGGCTGGGCCACGGATTCGCCCACGGCCTTGAGTGCGGCGAAGTGGATCACCTCGCGGATGGAGTGCTCGGCAAACAGCCGGTCCAGCGCGGCGCGGTCGCGCACATCGCCTTCCACGCACAGCGGGCGCCGGCCCGTGATGCGTTCCATGCGGTCGAGCACGTCGGCGCTGCTGTTGCTGAAGTTGTCGTAGATCAGGTAGGGCTCGCCTGCGGCGGCCAGCTCCACGCAGGTGTGGGAGCCGATGAAGCCGGCGCCGCCTGTGACCAGGATCATGAATACCTCTCATTGGTGATTTTTTGGCGTGCCTAGTATCGCAATAACCCAGCTTTTCTTCGGGTTCAAGTGGGCTGAGCACAAAAGTAGGGAGAAAACACATTTGTAGACAAACAACGTTATGCTCGGCCCGCTTTTCGTCGGATTGACGATAGCTTTCATCAAATTGTTAAGAAATTTGATGCATAAAAACTATGAATTGATGGGGCATCACCACGCCCTGAGGAGAAGGCCATGAACGGTTTCCTGCGAAGCTGCCTGGTCTGCTGGGGGTTGCTGTGCGGCTGGGTGGTGCAGGCTGCCGAACCCGCGGTGGCTGTCTATTACGGGAACAAGGCATCGCTCAGTGAATTGAGCCTCTACGACATTGCCGTCGTGGAGCCGGGCCATGGCTATGACCCGGTCCGGTTTCGCAAGCAGGCCCCGGGCAGCGAGCTGTATGCCTACGCTTCCGTGGCCGAGGTGCTGCCCGAGCGCGCCTACTTCGGCAAGATTCCCGAGGCCTGGAAGATGGCGCGCAACGGCGCCTGGCAGTCCATCGTCCTGGACCAGACACCCGCGCAGTGGCCCGCCTTCTTTGCCGACGAGGTGATCGCGCCGCTGTGGAAGCAGGGCTTTCGCGGCTTCTTCCTGGACACGCTGGACTCCTACCGGCTGGCCACGAATTTCGACGAAAAGGCCCAGCAGGACGGCCTGGTGCGCGTCATCGAGACGCTGCACCAGCGCTATCCCGGCATCCGCCTGATCCTGAACCGGGGCTTCGAGATCGTGCCGCGCGTGAGGGACAAGGTACAGATGGTGGCGGCCGAGTCGCTGTTGCGGGGCTGGGATGCCAGCCTCAAGCGCTATGTGAACGTGCCCGAGAAAGACCGCGAATGGCTGCTGCAGCAACTGCAGACCATCCGCGAGCGCGACCGCCTGCCGGTGCTGTCCATCGACTACGTGGCCCCGCATGACCGCGACGCCACGCGTGAGACCGCCCACCGCATTGCGCAGCTGGGCATCATCCCCTGGGTTTCCGATGCCGGGCTGCAGACCCTGGGCATAGGCCAGGTGGAGGCGGTGGCGCGCAGGGTGTTGATTCTCTACAACGGTGCCGACTATCCGTCCATCAACGGCGCATCGGCGCACCGCTTCCTGGAAATGCCCCTGAACTACATGGGCTACGTCGCCGACTACGCCGATGTGCGCGAGCCCCTGCCTGAAGGCGTGGCGCGTGACCGCTATGCCGGCGTGGTGAGCTGGTTCGGCGGCGCGGTGCCCGAGATGCGGGCCAAAAGCGTGCGGCAGTGGCTGGCCAACCAGGTGCAGCAGGGCATGCCGCTGCTGGTGCTCAATACGCTGGGCCTGTCACAGGACCGCACCATGTCGGCCGCCCTGGGCACGCGCAGCACAGAAGCGGCACCCGTGTTCCCGCTGCGGCGCGCCGAAAAGGCGCCGGTCATGGGTTTCGAGATACAGCCGGCCGAGCCAGCGCACGATTACGAAGGCTGGGAGTTCACGCCGCAGATGGCCAGGGGCAGCCGCGAGTTGCTGTCCTTCGACGACAAGCGGGGGCGCCGCTTCGTGTCGGCCGCCATCACGCCCTGGGGCGGCTTTGCACTCATGCCCTATGTGGTGGTGGGCATGCCGGGCACCGACCAGTCGCGCTGGGTGATCGACCCCTTCGCGCTGTTGCGCGAGGCGCTGCGCCTGCAGGACTTTCCGGTGCCCGACGTCACCACCGAGAACGGCCGCCGCCTGCTGCTGGCCCATGTGGACGGGGACGGCTTTCCTTCCAAGGCCGAGCTGCCGGGCACGCCCTTCGCGGGCGAGGTGCTGCGCCGCGAGATCCTGGAGCGCTACAGGATTCCGCACACCATCTCGGTCATCGAGGCCGAAGTCTCGCCGCAGGGCCTGTATCCGCAATGGGCCGACCAGCTGGAGGGCATTGCCAAGCGCATCTTCGCCATGCCCCATGTCGAGATCGCCAGCCATTCCTATTCCCATCCCTTCTTCTGGGAGCCCGGGGCAGCGCCCGACGGGGATGACAGCAAGGAAGTGAACCTCAACCTCCACATCCCCGGCTACCAGATGGACATGAACCGGGAGATCAATGGCTCGGTCGACTACATCCGCAAGCGCCTGGCGCCGCCCGGCAAGCCGGTGGACGTGTTCCTGTGGACCGGCAATACGGCGCCCAGCGCCGAGGCCCTGGCCATCTCCGACGCGGCGGGACTGCTCAACATGAATGGCGGCGACACGGCCATCACGCGCAGCAATCCCTCGCTGACGGAGGTGCGCAGCTGGGGCCTGCGCAAGGGCGGCCATCTGCAGATCTATGCGCCCGTCACCAACGAGAACATCTACACCAACCTCTGGCACGGGCCGTTCTACGGCTTCGAGCGCGTCATCGAAACCTTCGAGATGACCGACGCGCCCCGGCGCATGAAGGCCGTGGACATCTACTACCACTCCTACTCCGCCAGCAAGCAGGCCAGCATCAAGGCCCTGCACAAGGTCTACCAGTGGGCGCTGGCGCAGCGGCTGAACCCGGTCTACAGCTCCGAGTACATCCGCAAGGTGCAGGATTTCTACGAATTCGCCATCGGCCGCGACGCGCAGGGCTGGCGCCTGCGGGGCCCGGGCCAGTTGCGCACGCTGCGCATGCCGCCCGGCATGGCCCTGCCGTCCATGGCTGCCAGCCGCGGCATCGCCGGCTATGCCAAGGGCACGGACGGCAACTACCTTCACCTGGCCGGCGGCGCCGGATACCTGGTGCAGCAGGATGCCGCAGGCGCGGCCGCCTCCGCGGCGCGTCCCTATCTGGTGGATGCCAATGCCCGGCTCACGCAATGGCTGCCCCAGGCCGATGGCGGCGTGCGCTTCACCCTGCAGGGCCATGTGCCGCTGGAGCTGCGCATGCACCTGCCGTCCGGCTGTGCGCTGAGTTCCCTGAACGCCGCCAATCCCCTCATTGCCGTGGCGGGTGCCGATACGGGCAGCTCCAACCTCCGTTCCTTCAGAAGTACCCATCACAGTGTTGAACTCCAAGCGCAATGCCGGGGGCTCTGAGCGCCCCGTCACGGTTCCCTTCTGGCTGATCGTGCTGCTGGCGGTACTGATCGGCGGTGCCCTGTGGATGCTGTTTCCCAAGCAGGATCTGGAGCGCCGGCTCTCCGTCACCGGAGATGATTCCGAGCTGTCCTACAACTACCTGAGCAACCTGCTCAAGAGCGACCCGGGCAATGAAAACCTGCGCGCCCTGCTCAAGGCCAAGGAGGAGCGCCTGAAAGCCATCAAGCTGGCGCGTGAAGAGGCAGCCAAGCAGGCGCTGCCCAGCGCCGCCGTCCAGGCCTGGGAGCGCTGGCAGGCCGCCTACCAGAACTATCTGGAGGCGCAAAAGCAGGACCATCGCGCCGGAGGGCAGGCCGATGCCCTGGCGCTCCAGGTGATGCAGGCGCTCAAGGAGGTCCCGCTGGCGGGTCTGACCCAGGAGCAGGCGCTGTACCTGGCCTCTTCGGCGCTGGTACTCAAGGACGCACCGCTGGCCCTGGGCATCTACGACGATGTGGCAGAGCGCCAGGCCGATCCCGCGCGCAAGGCGCAGGTCTATGAGTCCGCAGCGCGGCAGGCGCTGGGCATGTCGCTGTACGAGGAATCGGCCCGGCTGCTGCGCCAGGCCAGCGCCACGACCGAAGACGTCCAGCAGTCGCGCGCCTATCTCTGGCAGGCCCTGCAGGTGCTGCAGTCCGGCAACCGTGCCAGCGAAGCGCTGGCGCTGGCGCGCCAGCAGGAAGAACTGTTGGGCAGCGACCCGGAAACGCTGCGAAGGCTCATCGGCCTGGCGCGTGCGGCCGGCAACCGGGCCGAGGCCGAGCGCTATGCCAAGCGGCTGCTGCAGCTGTCCCTGCTGCAGCAATGGCAGGTGCAGGTGGCAGGCGCTTCGGGAGCCGGCCCGGCCGTAGCGTCCGCAGTGGCCGACGATGGCGCCTGGGCACTGCAGCCCGTGGCCTGGACCGCCCCGGGCTGGCGCATGCTGCGCACGGCCGACCCCGCACGCAAGCCGCCGCCGGGCCTGCCCTTTGACGACAAGACCTACCAGCTGGGCTACGAGGTGTTCCTCGAGAACCGCAATCTGGAGGACGCCTGGCGCGTGGCCACGGCCGCCGTGCGCCAGGCGCCGCAGGACATGGCCTGGCGCGAGCGCCTGGCCCAGGTGTCCGAATGGATGGGGCAGCAGCAGCAGGCCCTGGACAACTGGCTGGTCATTGCGCAGAACACGGGCCGTGAAGATGCCTGGAAGACGGTGATGCGCCTGGCGCCGGGCCTGTTCGACGACCGCGCCCTGATTGCCGGCCTGCGCCACCAGTTGAGCCGCCGTCCCCAGGATGCCGCGTTGCTGCAGGCGCTGGTCCAGGCCTATGAGCGCCAGGCCGAGCCGGGCGCGGCCATCGACTATCTGCAAAAGCACGGCAGCACGCCGCAGTCGCAGATTCTGCTGGCCCAGCTGGCCGAGCGCGCAGGCCGTTCGCCGCTGGCGCTGCAGGCATGGAAGCGCGTGCTCAGCGATCCCGAGCAGCGCACGCCGGCCCATGTCATGCCCGCCGCCGTGCTCGCGCTGCTGCAGGGCGAGCCGGCGCTGGGCCTGCGCTGGCTGGAAGACGCACAGACGCGCGTTCCGGCCGGCATGCAGGACGAAGGCGAGTACTGGCGCCTGCTGGGCGACCTGGCCCAGGACCAGCGCCAGGAGGCGCTGACGCTCAAGGCCTACCGCCGCCTGCTGCAGACGCCGCACGCCGGCATCAGCGACTACGACGAAGTGATCCGCCTGCTGCAGCGCACCGACCGGCGCGAGGCGGCCCAGATGTCCCTGCATGCCTGGGAGCAGTTCCAGGACGTGCGCCATCTGACACAGGCCTTCTACCTGCTGGAGGACCAGGAGGACTGGACGCAGATCGGCCGCCAGGTCGAGCGCATCATGGCCGACCCGGCCTTGCTCAAGCGCCTGATGGGCCAGCCCACCTTCTTCCAGATCCTGGGCGCCTACTACCAGCGCACTGCGCAGCCGAAAAAGGCCATGGAAGCCTTCGAGAAGGGCCTGGCGCTGGACCCCGGCTCCACGCCGCTGCGCCAGGGCCTGATGTGGCTGCTGATCGACACGCAGAACGCGGCGGCCCTCAAGCTGCTGCTGGCGGCGGCCGAGCCCGTGTGGGCGCGTGATGCCGACATGCACGGCGCCCTGGCGGCGGCCTACATGACGCTGTCGCGCCCGGCTGTTGCGCTGGAGCGGTATCTGAAGCCGCACCGCACGGAGCATGCCGACGACTTCCTGTGGATGATGCAGTACGCGGATGCGCTGGAGCAGAACCAGCAGGCGGACCAGGCCTGGAACCTGAGGCAGCAGCTGTGGCAGCGCGAGAAGGCGCGCACGCGTGCGCAGCAGGGCCCTTCGGCCGATGCGGCCCGCCGCTGGCTGACCGCCGAGGGCCTGGACGAGGTCCAGCGCCAGGCACGCAGCCGGCTCATGCTCTTTCATACCCAGGGCGATGCCGAATTCGCCCTGATGCGCGAGCTGCTGCGCATGGACCTGCAAGGCGGGCGCCGCGAGCATTCCGCTGCTGCGGCCGAGCTGGCCATCGCCTGGCTGCAGGAGCGTGGCGAATACCAGGCCGAGCGCGGCTACCTTTGGCAGCAGTACGCGCGCAGCCGCAGCAAGAGTGCCAGCGCACCGCTGTGGGCCGAGATCACGGTGGCCCTGGCGGAAAAGGATGTGGCCCAGGCCGGGCAGCTGCTGCAGCGCCATGACGAGGCACTGCCGCGCTACGACCGCATCAACGCGGCGGCCATGGTGGGCGATGTGCGGCTGGCGCAGACAGCGGGCTTCGAGAGCATGGCCTACCAGCCCGACGACGATCCCCTTCACCTGGGGCTGACCGAGCAGTTGCTGGCTTTCAGCGACTACGGCGGCCTGCAGTTGCGCAATCGCCGCATGGACGCCATCGACGAGCAGGTCTCGCGGCTGCGCTGGCATGTGGGTCTCAACCCCCGCTGGGCGCTGGACCTGGATGCCGAGGACGTGCGCCGCACGGTCAGCAAAAGCACCCTGGTGCGCGGACCCTCCCAGGAACGGGGCATCGGCCTGCGCCTGACGCGCAAGACGCAGTCGGCCTCCAGCGAGTTCATGCTGGGCCGGCGCGAAAGCCTGGAGAGCTACACGCCGATGCAGTTCACGCAGACCTACAACGTGGACAGCCGCTGGAGCCTGCAGGCATCGCTGGGCCGGCACCTGGCCACGCAGGAAACGCTGGCCATGCGCATGGGCGGCATGAAGGACCGCGTGTCGCTGGGCAGCAGCTACCAGCTCTCGCGCCTGGACCAGATCACGCTGGAGCTGGCATCGGAGCGCTACCGCGTGCAAAGCGGCGCACGCGTGGGCTCCGGCAACCATGCGATGCTGCAATACCTGCACACCTACCGCAGCGAGGCACCCACCCTGCAGTTCGGCGCCTTCACCTCCTGGCACCGCTACAGCCGCAACGACCCGGCGCTGCTGCAGGGCAGGGATGCGGCCATCCTGGGCTACCTGCCTGCGTTCAACGATCCCACCATCGACTATCTGTTGCCGCGCAGCTTCCGCTTCTCGGGCCTGCAGATGATGTTCAACACGGGCTACGAGCAGCAATACACGCGCGCGCTGCGGCCCTATGCCAGCCTGGCCCTGACGCACCACAGCATCAACGGTGCGGGCTACGAGCTGGGCATGGGCCTGGCCACCAGCCTGTTCGGCGCGGACCACCTCGCGCTGGGCCTGAACCTGTCCAAGTCGGGCATCAACACCGTGGGCAATACCCGCGAGCTGTTGCTCACCTACCGCCTCCACTACTGATCCGAAGACTTCAAGGAGCCTTTCCATGACACACCGCACTTCTTTTGCCTCCCGCCTTCGCGTGCTCACGGGTATGGCCCTTGTCGGCCTGCTGTCTGCCTGCTCGACCATCGACCGGGGCACGGCGCCCGCGCTGGAGACGAACGCCAGCTGGGCCGTGCTGCCCTTCGAGAACCACACCGAGACACCCATGGCCGGCAACCGCGCCGCCGCCATCGCCACGGCGCTGATCAATGCGCGCGGCGTGGGCCAGGTCAAGCGCTACACGGGCGATGCGCTGCAGGAGACGCTGTTCGACGGCCGCGACGCCAAGCGCCGCGAGGACGCCCTGGCCTGGGCGCGCGGCGAAGGCGTGCGCTATGCGCTGACGGGCGCGGTGGACGAATGGCGCTACAAGGTCGGAGTGGATGGCGAACCGGCCGTGGGCGTGACGCTGGAGATCGTGGACGTGGGCACCGGCGCCACCGTGTGGAGCGGCGCGGGCGCGCAAAGCGGCTGGAGCCGCGAGGCCCTGGCCGCCGTGGGCCAGAAGCTGATCCGCAATCTGCTGGGCACGGGCCTGGCCAACGCCCGATAAGCGCATCGAGGAACGATTTTCCATGCCAGACCAAGCCACCACGCCCAAGGCGGCACCGCATCCCGATGCACCGCGCCGAGCCGGCATTGCCGCGGAATTCAGGGGTTCGCCCCTGGGCCTGCTTGTGCAGACAAGCGCCAAGCCCTGGGTGGTGGTGGGAGAGACGCTGCTTTTGCCGTTGCTGGCCCTGTTGGTCGGCATGTGGGCCAACCCCGCCAATCCCCTGTGGGTGGAGGCGGAGTTTCCCTGGGCCTGGCTGGCGCCCGTGGTCGTGGCCCTGCGCTACGGGCCCGTTGCCGGCCTGTCGGCGTCCGGTGTGCTGCTGCTGGCATGGCTGGGCGTCAACCAGCGGGATCTGTCGCTGTTTCCCGAACAGTATTTCCTGGGCGGCCTGATCCTGGTCATGGTCGTGGGCGAGATCTCCAGCCTGTGGCGCGCGCGCATACGCCGTGCGCGCACGGCGCAGAACTACATGGACCAGCGCACCGAGCAGCTGATCCGCCAGCATTACCTGCTGCGCCTGTCGCATGACCGCCTCGAGCAGGAGCTCATAGGCCGTCCCGTGTCCATGCGCGACGCCATCAACGTGCTCAGCGGCCTCAGCGGCGCCGAGGGCGATGCGCAAAGCCTGCTCAACCTGCTGGCGCGCTTCAGCCAGATCAGCGTGGCCAGCCTGGTGCCCGTGCGCAACGATGTGCTGGACCCCACGCCCATTGCCCAGCTGGGCGGCGAGCGGCCCATCCATGTCCATGACCCGCTGGTGCGCCAGGCGCTGGACAGCCATGTGCTGTGCCATATCTCGCAAAGCATGGCGCAAGGCCAGCAGACGCAGTACATCGTCGTGGCACCCATGCTGGACCTGGAAGGCGAGATCTACGGCCTGCTGCTGGTCGAGGAAATGCCTTTCTTCGCACTGCAGGAAGAAGCGCTGCAGACCATCAACCTGCTGCTGGGCTACTACACCGACAGCGTGGCCGCCAACAGCCTGGCCGCACCGCTGCTGCAGGCCTATCCCGACTGCCCGCCGCACTTCGCCTTCGAGGTGCAGCGCATGGAGCATGTGAACCGCAGCGCGCGCCTGAGCAGCGTGGTGGTGGCGCTGGAGCTGTCGCCGTCGGCCGTCCAGGCGCAGATGGCCCAGCAGATCATGCGGCTGGAGCGCATGCTGGACCGCTCCTGGCTGCAGGAGCGCGATGGCCGGCAGCTGCTGGCCATCTTCATGCCGCTGGGCACCAACGCCACGGCCGAGGGCTACCTGAACCGCATCGAGGCCTGGCTGGCCCAGCGCGGCGTGGCCTCGCTGGCCGATGCGGGCATCTTCCCGCGCACCATCTTGCTGGACCGCTGCTCGGCCATCAGCGTGCTGGAGCGGCTGCACCAGATGGGGCAAGGCCATGCTTAACCTCAAGCTGGCCCTGGGCGCGCTGGCCGCGGAAATCGCCTCCTGGAGCAGCCTGTGGCTGCTGCGCAGCCAGTCGGACGCCGCCCTGCTGGGCTATCTCATGGCCCATGGATTGGCCAGCGGCCTGCTGGCGCTGTGCCTGGCGCCGTTCCTGGCCACCTCGGCCAGGTCGGTGCGCCAGCGCCTGGCCCTGGTGGCGCTGATGGGGCTGTTTGCCTATGCCGTGCCGGTGGCCGGCATCCTGGGCGCCGTCGTGGCCACCATTGCGCTGCACACGCAGCGCGGCCCGCGCGGTGGCCAGCGCTTTCCGGTGATGCCCCTGCCCGATTTCGACCCGCACCAGCAGTCCGGCACCAGCCGCCGCCAGGCGGGCCTGCAGTCCTTCCTGGCCAATCCCAATGTGCCCGTCGCCTCGCGCATGCGAGCCATGGTGGCGCTGGGCAGCGTTCCGGGGCGCATTGCCTCGCCCATGCTGCGCACGGCGCTGGGCGATTCCAGCGAGGACCTGCGCCTGCTGGCCTACAGCATGCTGGACGCCAAGGAGCGCGAGATCAGCAAGACCATCCACCAGGAGCTTCAGCTGTTCGAGCATGCCCGCCAGTCCGAGGGCGATGCGCCCTGCGGGCCGCGCGGACTGCAGGCGGCTCGGGCGCTCACCGACCTGTATGCGGAGCTGGTCTACCAGGGCGTGGCGCAGGGCGATGTGCGTGACCACGCCATCCAGCAATCCCTGCACTACTGCGACCTGGTGCTGGCCCAGCGGCCCGACAACGCGCTGCTGCTGTTGCGCCGTGGCCGGCTGTTGCATCTGCAGGGCAGGCAGGTGGAGTCGCTGGCCTGCTACGAGCGCTCGCTGGCGCTGGGCATGGAGCCCGCGCGCGTCGTGCCCTACCAGGCCGAGCTGCTGTTCGAGCGGCGCGAGTTCGCCAAGGCGCAGGCGCTGATGCGATCGCTGGACATCGAGCATGCCCTGCCGCGCCTGAAGCCCAGCATCCGCTACTGGAGTGCCTCATGAGCCGTGCGAGCCAGTTCCCCACGGCGGCCAGTGCGGACATCGCGCTGCTGCTGGAGGGCACGTTTCCCTATGTCAGCGGCGGCGTGTCCAGCTGGGTCAACCAGATCCTGCAGGCCTATCCCGAGCACCGCTTCGCCATCGTCTTCCTGGGAAGCCGGCGCGAGGACTATGGCGATTTCCGCTACGCGCTGCCGCCCAACGTGGTGCACTTCGAGCAGCATTTCCTCTTTGACGCCCTGCACTCCAACATCCAGCCCGCGCCCTCGCGCGGCCATCCCGAAGCCCTGGCCAAGGCCCGGGAGTTCCTGCAAGCGCTGGAGGCGCATGACGGCAGTGACGAAAGCCGGGCCAAGGTGCTGGCGGCCATGCGCTCGATTGCGCTGGAACTGCAGCCCGGCGGCAGCCTGCCGCTGGAGGATTTCCTGCACAGCGAATTCGCCTGGGACCTGATCCGCGACAGCTACCGGCGCCACTGCACCGATCCATCGTTCGTGGACTTCTTCTGGACCGTGCGCATCATGCTGCAGCCGCTGTGGCTGATGGCGCGCATCGCCCACGGGCTGATTCCGGTGCGCGTGCTGCATACGGTCTCCACGGGCTATGCGGGGTTTCTGGGGGGGCTGCTGCACCATTCGCGCGGCCTGCCGCTGGTGCTGTCCGAGCATGGCATCTATACCAAGGAGCGGCAGATCGACCTGCTGCAGAGCACCTGGATCCGCGACAACCGCAACATCTTCCAGCGCGACCCCATGGAGGTGTCGTTCTTCCGGCAGATGTGGATACGGTTTTTCGACTGGATGGGACGCTTTTGCTATGGCGCGGCCGACCCCATCATTGCGCTGTACGAGAACAACCGCCTGCGCCAGGTGGCCGATGGCGCGGCGGCAGAGCGCACGGTCAGCATTCCCAACGGCATCCGCATAGAGCGCTTTGCGCCGCTGCGCGCCCAGCGGCCGGCCGAGACGCCGCCCGTGCTGTGCCTGATCGGCCGCGTGGTGCCCATCAAGGACATCAAGACCTTCATCCGCGCCATGCGCCGCGTGGTCAACCGGATGCCCCAGGCCCAGGCCTGGGTGGCCGGCCCCACGGCCGAAGACCCGGCCTATGCCGATGAATGCCAGAACCTCGTGGACAGCCTGGGCCTGCAGGCCAACGTCCGCTTTCTGGGCATGCAGAAGGTGGAGGAGTTGCTGCCCAAGGTGGGCGTGGTCGTGCTGTCGTCCATCAGCGAGGCGCTGCCCCTGGTGATTCTCGAAGCACAGGCCGCCGGCGTGCCCGTGGTCAGCACCGACGTGGGCTCGTGCCGCCAGCTCATCGACGGGCTGGGGCCCGAGGACCAGGCCCTGGGCTCGTGCGGGCGCGTGGTCGGCATTGCCAACCCCGAGGCACTGGCCGATGCCTGCCTGGAGCTGCTGGCATCGCCCGGGCAATGGCAGGCCGCCAGCGCGGCCGGGATTGCGCGCGTGGAGCGCTACTACTCCGACCGGCTGCTGTTCGAGCGCTACAGGCAGGTCTATGACAGGGCGCTGCAACAGTCCGAGGAAAAACACTGATGGCCGGCATTGGATTCGAACTGCGCCACCTGCTGCGCAAGAACACGCTGACCAGCGTGCTCCAGGCCTACGCCTATGCGGGCGTCATCGGCTCGGGGCCGTGGGTGTTCTCCATCATCGGCATCCTGCTGGTGGGGGTGTTCAGCGTCAGCGTGGTGGCGCCGCCGCTGCTGGTCACGCAGTTCCAGACCTCGGTTACCTACCTGGTGGCCAGCAGCCTGATCCTGACCGGGGCGGCGCAGCTGGCATTCACGCGCTTTGTCTCGGACCAGCTGTTCCTCAAGAAGGACGAGAGCATCCTGCCCAACCTGCATGGCCTGCTGCTGGTCGTGGTGGCCACTGCCAGCGCGCTGGGCACGCTGGCGCTTTTCGTGGTGCTGCCGGGCCAGGGCCTGCTGTACCGCGTGCTGATGCTGGCCGGCTTCACGCTGATGTGCGTGGTCTGGGTCATGACCGTGCTGCTGTCGGGCCTCAAGCACTACCGGGCCATTGCCGGGCTGTTCGGCGCCACCTACCTGCTCATCGTGCTGCTGGCGCTGCCGCTGCGGTACTGGGGGCTGGAAGGGCTGCTGGCCAGCTTCGTGATCGGCCACGTGCTGCTGCTGGCCGGCATGTGGCTGATCGTGCTGCGCAGCTTTCCGCTGCAAAAGCGCTGGATCGCCTTCGACTTCACGCAGCGCTCGCTGATCTTTCCGGCGCTGATCGCCATCGGCGTGCTCTACAACCTGGGCATCTGGATCGACAAGTTCATGTTCTGGTACTACCCGCCGACCTCGCAGCAGATCATCGGCGGGCTCAGGGCCTCGCTGATCTACGACCTGCCGGTGTTCCTGTCCTACCTGTCCATCATTCCGGGCATGGCGGTCTTTCTGGTGCGCATCGAGACCGACTTCGTCGAGTACTACGACAAGTTCTTCGATGCCGTGCGCGGCGGCGGATCGCTCGAGTACATCGAGTCCATGCGCAACGAAATGGTCTACGCCATCCAGGCGGGCCTGGGCGAGATCGCCAAGGTGCAGACGCTGGCCGTCCTCGTCACCCTGGTGGCCGGGCCGGCCATCCTGCAGTTGCTGGGCATCTCCCAGCTGTACCTGCCGCTGCTGCATGTGCAGGTGGTCGGCGCCGGGCTGCAGGTGGGCGTGATGGCCGTGCTCAACGTGTTCTTCTATCTGGACGAGCGGCGCATCGTCTTCATGCTGTGCCTGCTGCTGGTGGTGCTGAACATCGCCTTCACGGGCATTTCGCTGGCGCTGGGCGCCGCGTTCTATGGCTACGGCTTTTGCCTGGCCATGCTGGTGACGCTGTGCGTGGGCCTGTTCATGCTCTCGCGCGAACTCAACCGGCTCGAGTACAAGACCTTCATGCTGCAGTGACCGGCAGGCATCTCTCGCCCTTTGCCGATTTGCACGGTCTTGATCCAGCGTGTTGGCGGGGGGCGCCGGTCTGCGCGACAATACGGGATTCGGCGCCGGCACCCAACCGAGACAAAGGTTCCGCCAAGGAACCATTCATTACAACGATTGCGCACCTTGCGTGCAGCGGCCGCCGCCTTTCGCTTTTTCCACTCCAAAGCTTTAAGCCATGAAAAAACGCACCCTCTTGGCCATGGTGGCCCTGTCTGCACTGCTGGCAGCCTGCGGCAAGAACGAGTCCGCATCGACCGCCGCCGCGCCGGTTGCCGCCCCCGTGCCGGCAGCCATGACCAAGTTGGTGATCGGCCTGGACGACAACTTTCCGCCCATGGGCTTTCGTGACGACAAGAACGAGATCGTCGGCTTCGACATCGACATGGCGCGTGAAGCCGCCAAGCGCATGAACGTGGAGGTGGACTTCAAGCCCATCGACTGGAGCGCCAAGGAGGCCGAGCTGGTCGGCAAGCGCGTCGACGCGCTGTGGAACGGCCTGACCATCACCGAAGAGCGCAAGAAGAACATCGCCTTCACCGCGCCCTACATGGAGAACCACCAGATCATCATCGTGCGCGCCGACTCCGACATCAAGGACAAGGCCGGCCTGGCCGGCAAGGTCGTGGGTGCACAGGATGGCAGCTCGGCCGTGGACGCCATCAAGAAGGACGCCGCCGTGGCCGCCAGCTTCAAGGACCTGAAGACCTTCGGCGACAACATCACCGCGCTGATGGACCTGTCGGCCGGCCGCCTGGACGCCGTCGTGGTCGACGAGGTCGTGGGGCGCTTCCACGTGGCCAAGAAGGCTGGCGAGTACCTGGTGCTCGAGGACAACTTCGGCACCGAGGACTACGGCGTGGGCCTGCGCAAGGAGGACACCGAAGTTCTGGGCAAGCTCGAAGCCGCGCTGGCCGAGATGAAGAAGGACGGCAAGGCCGCCGAAATCGCCTCCAAGTGGTTCGGCAAGGACATCATCAAGTAAATCCGGCACACCATGCGACCGGCAAGGCCAGCCTGGCATTGCCGGTCTTTTGCGTTCTGGGACGCACGCGCCCGTGGCTGCCCGGATCCTGCCGATGCCGGCGGGGCCGCGCACCGCACTGAGGCCATTCGATGGAATATGTAATCTCGCTCATGGGGCCGCTGTCCGCCGGCGCCCTGGTCACCCTCAAGCTCTTCGTCATCACCCTGGCGCTGTCCATTCCCCTGGGACTGTCGCTGGCGCTGATGCGCATCTCCCGCTTTCCCGCCCTGAGCCGGCTGGTCGGCGGCTACATCTGGCTGATGCGCGGCACGCCGCTGATGCTGCAGATGCTGTTCATCTACTTCGCGCTGCCCTTCGTGCCCGTGATCGGCGTGCGCCTGCCCGATTTCCCGGCCGCCGTGGTCGCCTTCGCGCTGAACTACGCCGCCTACTTCGCCGAAATCTTCCGCGCGGGCATCCAGTCCGTGGACCGCGGCCAGTACGAGGGCGCCAAGGTGCTGGGCATGAGCTACGGCCAGACCATGCGCCGCATCATCCTGCCGCAGATGTGGGCGCGCATCATCCCGCCCGTGAGCAACGAGACCATCACCCTGGTCAAGGACACCTCGCTGATCTACGTGCTGGCCCTGAACGATCTGCTGCGCGCGGCGCGCGGCATCGTGCAGCGCGATTTCACCATCACGCCCTTCGTGGTGGCCGCAGGCTTCTATCTGGTCATGACTCTCGTGTTGACCTGGATCTTCCAATACCTAGAAAAACGCCATGCCAAATACGACGCGTGATAACGCGCCCGAGACCATGATCTCGGCGCAGAACATCTGCAAGGGCTTTGGCGGCGTGCCGGTGCTGCGCGGCGTTTCGCTGGAGCTGGCGCGTGGCGAGGTGGTGGCCATCATCGGTCCCTCGGGATCGGGCAAGAGCACCTTTTTGCGCTGCCTCAACCACCTGGAAACCATTGACAGCGGCCGTGTCGCCGTTGAAGGCGAAGTGCTGGTGGACAGTGGCGCCGACGGCCGTGCCCACTACGTGCCCGAGGCGCAGATCCGCCAGATCGGCCGCAAGATGGGCATGGTGTTCCAGTCCTTCAACCTGTTCCCGCACCTCACGGTGCTGGAGAACGTCATCGAGGCGCCCATCATCGTCAAGGGCCTCAGGCGCGAGCAGATCGTGCCCAAGGCCGAGGCGCTGCTGCACAAGGTGGGCCTGCTGGAAAAGCGCGATGCCTATCCCAACCGTCTGTCGGGCGGGCAAAAGCAGCGCGTGGCCATTGCCCGGGCCCTGGCCATGGAGCCCGACATCCTGCTGTTCGACGAGCCCACCTCCGCGCTGGACCCCGAGCTGACCGGCGAGGTGCTGCGCACCATGCGCGAGCTGGCGCAGGAGCACATGACCATGCTGGTCGTGACCCACGAGATGGGCTTTGCCCGTGAAGTGGCCAATCGCGTGATCTTCATGGACAAGGGGGAGATCGTCGAGCAAGGCCCTGCGGAAGCATTCTTTGCGGCGCCGCAGCACACGCGGACCCAGGCATTCCTGCAGAACATGTTGTAAAAAAACATCTGTCCAGTCCGGATTTTCCCCAGGTCCAGAGAGCGTGCAACGCTTGTGTAGCAAGCAAAGCATGCTCTTTTTTTTATGGCGGTTTCTGCCATGACTTTTTGAGAAACATACACGGATGTATGTTTATCTCGGGCGGTGGTGAGCAAGCAGCGGCACCTGTCTGCACAATAGCGGGCTTGCCTGCGAACATTTATCGACCGCACCACAGCATGATCCCAACCGCCTCTTTCGTGGAGTTGCGCAATGTCACCTTCGGCTATGGCGAGCGTGTGATCCTGCGCGACCTGTCGCTGCAGGTGCCGCGCGGCAAAGTCACGGCCCTGATGGGCGCATCGGGCGGGGGCAAGACCACCGTGCTGCGCCTGATCGGCGGCCAGCAGCATGCCCAGCAGGGGCAGGTGCTGTTCGATGGCAAGGACGTCACCACCATGGACGCCGCGGGCCTGTACGCTGCGCGCCGGCGCATGGGCATGCTGTTCCAGTTCGGCGCCCTGTTCACCGACATGAGCGTGTTCGACAACGTGGCCTTCCCGCTGCGCGAGCACACCGACCTTCCCGACGAACTGGTGCGCGACATCGTGCTCATGAAGCTGCATGCCGTGGGTCTGCGCGGTGCGCGCGACCTCATGCCCAGCGAGATATCGGGCGGCATGGCCCGCCGCGTGGCGCTGGCGCGGGCCATTGCACTGGACCCCGAACTGGTCATGTACGACGAGCCCTTCGCCGGGCTGGACCCCATTTCCCTGGGCACCGCTGCCCAACTGATCCGAGAACTCAACGACGCCATGGGCCTGACCTCCATCCTGGTGTCCCATGACGTGGAGGAAACCTTCCATGTGGCCGACCATGTGGTCATCCTGGGCAACGGCGGTGTCGCCGCCCAGGGCTCGCCCGAGGAAGTCAAGGCCAATCCCGATCCGCTGGTGCAGCAGTTCATACACGCACGCGCCACCGGCCCCGTACCCTTCCATTACCCCGGCGTGAGTGCCGAAGAGGATTTCGGCACGCCTGAAAGCCCGGTCAAGGCCAACGGCCGGAGGCGCGCATGAACCGGCTGCATCCCGCTCGCATCGGCGCGGCAGTGCGCCACCAATTGACCCAGCTGGGCATGGGCACCCGCCTGTTCGGCCGCCTGCTCGCGCTGATGGGGCCGGCGCTGGGCAGGCCGCGGCTGATTGGCGACCAGATCCATTTCCTGGGCAACTATTCGCTGGCCATCATCGGCGTGTCCGGCCTGTTTGTCGGTTTCGTGCTGGGCCTGCAGGGCTACTACACCCTGCAGCGCTACGGCTCGGCCGAGGCGCTGGGCCTGCTGGTGGCGCTGTCCCTGGTGCGCGAGCTCGGCCCCGTCGTCACGGCGCTGCTGTTTGCCGGCCGTGCCGGCACGGCGCTGACGGCCGAGATCGGCCTCATGAAGGCCGGCGAGCAGTTGTCGGCCATGGAAATGATGGCCGTGGACCCCGTGCGCCGCATCCTGGCGCCGCGCTTCGTGGCCGGCCTGATCGCCATGCCGCTGCTGGCCGCTGTCTTCAGCGCCGTCGGCGTGATCGGCGGCTGGCTGGTGGGCGTGGTCATGATCGGCGTCGATGGCGGTGCCTTCTGGGGCCAGATGCAAAACGGCGTGGACTGGTGGTATGACCTGGGCAACGGCGTTCTCAAGAGCCTGGTGTTCGGCGTGGCGGTGACCTTCATCGCGCTGCTGCAGGGCTATGCAGCCAAGCCCACGCCCGAAGGCGTGTCCCGCGCGACCACGCGCACGGTGGTGATGGCCTCGCTGGCCGTGCTGGGGCTGGACTTCCTGCTCACGGCCACGATGTTCAGCCTTTGACCCGGCGCCGAAGCCACCCCCGCAAAACAAGGAAAAACAAACCATGCAGCAATCCAAGAGTGATGTCTGGGTCGGACTGTTCGTGCTGATCGGCGCTGCGGCGCTGGTGTTCCTGGCGCTGCAGTCGGCCAACCTGCTGAGCCTGAGCTTCCAGAAAACCTACACGCTGACCGCGCGCTTCGACAACATCGGCGGACTCAAGCCCAAGGCGGCCGTGCGCAGCGCGGGCGTCGTCGTGGGCCGTGTGGAATCCATCACCTTCGACGATCAGGTCTTTCAGGCCAGCGTGACCATGGCCATGGAAAACCGCTACGCGTTTCCCAAGGACAGTTCCCTGAAGATCCTGACCAGCGGCCTGCTCGGCGACCAGTACATCGGCATCGAAGCCGGCGCAGATGACCACAACCTCAAGGATGGCGACCGCGTCGTCGCAACCCAGTCGGCCGTTGTGCTGGAAAATCTGATCGGACAGTTCCTCTACGGCAAGGCCGAGCAGGGTGGCAGCTCCGGTGCAGGAGGCAAAGAATGACAACCAACCATGAACAGGCGACCGCGGGTCGCCCTGCAGTCCAGGCAGCATCCTGGCAGCGCACAGCCATGCTGGGCACATTGGCCGCCGCTTCGCTGCTCAGCGGCTGCGCCACCGCGCCGGGCGAGGCCCGCAATCCCCAGGACCCGTTCGAGCCGTTCAACCGCAGCGTCTACTCGTTCAACGACGGCCTGGACCGTGCCGTCCTGAAGCCGGTGGCCACGGCCTACCGCGACGTCACTCCGCGTCTGGCCCGCGATGGCGTGAGCAATTTCTTCTCCAACCTCAGCGATGTCTGGTCCTTCGTGAACAACGCGCTGCAGGGCCAGGCCGAAGGCGCCTACAACTCCGTCGTGCGGTTCTCGGTGAATACGGTCTTCGGCCTGGGCGGCTTGCTCGACATCGCCAGCGAGGCCGGCATCGAGCGCCAAAAGCAGGACTTCGGCCAGACCCTGGGTCGCTGGGGCGTGCCCACCGGGCCGTACCTGGTGCTGCCGCTGCTGGGCCCGTCCACGGTGCGTGACACTGCGGCTCTTCCGGTGGATGCCTGGGGCAACCCCATGTCGGCGATCAACGACATCCCGGTTCGCAACAGCCTGTATGTGCTGCGACTGGTGGATACACGTGCCCGCCTGCTCAATGCCTCCGACACGCTGGACTCCGTCGCGCTCGACCGCTACAGCCTGACGCGCGATGTCTACCTGAACCTGCGGCGTGGCAAGTCGGGTGATGACGGTCGCATCGAGGATTACGACGACGATGCCGGCAAGCTGCCGCCCGAAGACGGCGCGAAGTAAGCAGTTCGTAACATCCCGAGATGAAAAACGGCCGCTGCCTGACATGGCGCGGCCGGAAAAATGTGCAATATCAACCCGGTCCGGGGCATGAGGCCCTGCTGGGAAAGGAAGAGTGATGATCAATCGACGTGCCTGGAGCGCTGCCGCTGCAGCCATGCTGGCCATGGGAACCCTTGGCGCGGCACTGCCGGCCCGCGCAGCCGGCGAGACCCCCGATGCGCTGATCAAGCGTGTCTCCACCGACGTGCTGGAAACCATCAAGAAGGACCCCTCGCTGCGCGAGGGCGATGTCTCCAAGGTCAATGCGCTGGTCAATGACAAGGTCATGCCGTATGTGAATTTCCGCCGCATGACCTCCGCCTCGGTGGGGCCGGCCTGGCGCCAGGCCACGCCTGCGCAGCGCGAGAAGCTGGAGACCGAGTTCAAGGCCCTGCTGATCCGCACCTATTCGGGCGCGCTGACGCAGGTCAGCAACCAGACCATCAACGTCAAGCCCCTGCGCGCGGCAGCCGGCGACACCGATGTGCTGGTGCGCACCGAAGTGCTGGGCCGCGGCGAGCCCGTGCAGCTGGACTACCGGCTCGAGAAGTCCGGCGACGGCTGGAAGATCTACAACCTGAACGTGCTGGGCGTGTGGCTGGTGGAAACCTACCGCAACCAGTTCAGCCAGGAAATCAATGCCCGCGGCATCGACGGCCTGATCGAGACCCTGGCCACGCGCAGCAAGATGCCGGCCACGCCGCCCTCCAAGGGCTGACAGCCGCGGACGCACGCGCCATGCTGCAGCTCCCCCGTGAACTGACCTACCGCCAGGCGCGCAGCTGTCTCGTGCAGCTGCGGCCCCAGGTGCAGGCCTTCGATGGCGCCCAGGTGCGTGTCGATGCCAGCGGTGTCGAGGTCTTCGACTCGTCCGCACTGGCCGTGCTGCTGGCCTGCCGCCGCACCGCGAAGGCGGCAGACAAGCAATTGGTGGTCGTGGGCCTGCCGCAGGGCCTGCAGTCCATGGCAGCGCTGTATGGCGTCGACGGGCTGCTGGCCGACACGGCCGCATCCTCCCCCTCCTGAGCCGGCGCAGCGCGCCGCTGCAAAGAGCCCTGCAAGGCAGGTTTGGCTGCAAGGGCCTAGAATCGCGCCTCGCATGTCTGCCGTCTCATTCCAATCCATCTCCAAGACCTACCAGACCCCCAAGGGGGCCTTCCAGGCGCTCAACCACGTGAGTCTGGACATCGAGGAGGGCGAGTTCTTCGGCCTGCTCGGTCCCAATGGCGCTGGCAAGACCACGATGATCAGCATCCTGGCCGGCCTGTCGCGCGCCACCAGCGGCCGCGTGCTGGTCCAGGGCAGCGACGTGCATGCCGACTACTCGGCTGCCCGGCGCAAGCTGGGCATCGTGCCGCAGGAGCTGGTCTTCGATCCCTTCTTCAATGTGCGCGAGGCGCTGCGCTTTCAGTCCGGCTATTTCGGCGTCAGGAACAATGACGACTGGATCGACGAGCTGCTGCACAGCCTGGGGCTGACCGACAAGGCCAATTCCAACATGCGCCAGCTGTCCGGCGGCATGAAGCGCCGCGTGCTGGTGGCCCAGGCGCTGGTGCACAAGCCGCCCATCATCGTGCTCGACGAGCCCACGGCCGGCGTGGACGTGGAGCTGCGCCAGACGCTGTGGCACTTCATCGCGCGCCTGAACCGCGAAGGCCATACCGTGCTGCTCACCACCCACTACCTGGAAGAGGCCGAGGCGCTGTGCAGCCGCGTGGCCATGCTCAAGCAGGGCAACATCGTCAAGCTCTCGACCATGTCGGATCTGCTCAAGTCCGCCTCCTCCAACGTGCTGCAGTTCAAGACCGATACCGCCTTGCCGCCGGCCCTGGCCGCGCGTGCGCGGGTGACCGGCCGCATCGTGCAGATACCCGCCAACGACGCCAGCGATGTGGAACGCCTGCTCGCCGCGCTGCGCGAGGGCTCCGTCGTGCCCGAGGACGTGGAAATCCGCCGCGCCGATCTGGAGGACGTCTTCATCCATGTGATGAATGAGCAGGGACAGACTTCGCAGGGAGCTTCGGCATGAACGGCTGGCAGACTCTGCTCAAGAAGGAAGTGCTGCGTTTTTGGAAGGTCAGCTTCCAGACCGTGGCCGCACCCGTGCTCACGGCCGTGCTCTATCTGCTGATCTTCGGCCATGTGCTCGAAGGCCGGGTGCTGGTGTACGACCGCATCAGCTACACGGCCTTCCTGATCCCTGGCCTGGTGATGATGAGCGTGCTGCAGAACGCCTTCGCCAACAGCTCCTCCAGCCTGGTGCAGAGCAAGATCATGGGCTCCATGGTCTTCGTGCTGCTCACGCCGCTGTCGCACTGGGCCTGGTTCGGGGCCTATGTGGGAGCGTCGGTGCTGCGCGGGCTGCTGGTGGGCGCGGGCGTGTTCGTCGTCACGCTGTACTTCGCCATTCCCGAATTCACGGCACCGCTGTGGATTCTGGTCTTCGGCCTGCTGGGCGCGGCGCTGCTGGGCACGCTGGGTGTGATCGCCGGCCTGTGGGCCGACAAGTTCGACCAGATGGCGGCCTTTCAGAACTTCCTGATCATGCCCATGACGTTCCTGTCGGGCGTGTTCTATTCGATCCAGTCCCTGCCGCCTTTTTGGCAAAAAGTCAGCCATCTGAACCCATTTTTCTACATGATCGACGGTTTCCGCTACGGCTTCTTCGGCCAGAGCGACGTATCGCCCTGGGTCAGCCTGGCCATCGTTGGCTCGGCCTGGCTGGCGGTGAGTGCCCTGGCCGTGCATCTGCTGCGCATCGGCTACAAGATCCGCGGCTGAGGTTTTTCCTCAGGCTGCGGCGGGCGCTGTGCCGGCATTTTCGAACCCACCCATGAACAGGCGGCCGGCGCCCGGCGCCGCCGCCAACCAAGGCCATGCCGCGATGCATGGCAGGAAAGCTTCCCCATGACTGCAGACCAACTCAAGGAACTGATCGCCACCGGCCTGCCTTGCGAACACATTGCGCTGGAAGGCGACGGACGGCACTGGTTTGCCACCATTGTCTCGGCCCAATTCGAGGGCCAGCGCCTGCTGCAGCGCCAGCGCCTGGTCTACGCCACGCTGGGCCAGCGCATGCATACCGACGAGGTCCATGCGCTGTCCATGAAGACCTACACGCCCGCCGAGTGGGCTGCCCAGGCCGGCCAGGCCTGAGCGCACAGCCCGGTCACGACGCCTCAGACTTTCTGCCGCAACTGGTCGATACGGCCCGTGCGGCATCTCCTTTTTCCCGATTTCCAGATTCAAGTCTGTCAGCCATGGACAAACTCCTGATTCGCGGTGGCCGAGCGCTGCATGGCGAGGTGACGGTCTCCGGCGCCAAGAATGCCGCCCTGCCCGAGCTGTGCGCCGCGCTGCTGTCGTCCGAGCCCGTCACCCTGCGCAATGTGCCGCGCCTGCAGGACGTGGCCACCATGCTCAAGCTCATCCGCAACATGGGTGTCGGCGCCGAGCACGATGACAGCGGCACCGTGCGCATCCACGCCGGCTCGCTGTCCAACCCCGAGGCACCCTACGAACTGGTCAAGACCATGCGCGCCTCGGTCCTGGCCCTGGGCCCGCTGCTGGCCCGATTCGGCCAGGCCCGCGTGTCGCTGCCCGGCGGCTGCGCCATCGGCTCGCGCCCCGTGGACCAGCACATCAAGGGCCTGCAGGCCATGGGTGCCGAGATCGTTGTCGAGAACGGCTACATGCACGCGTGCCTGCCCGGGCATCTCAAGCGCCTGCAGGGCGCCAGCATCACCACCGACATGGTGACGGTCACGGGCACCGAGAACTTCCTGATGGCCGCCGTGCTGGCCGAAGGCGAGACGGTGCTGGAAAACGCCGCCATGGAGCCCGAGATCGGCGACCTGGCCGAAATGCTCATCAAGATGGGCGCAAGGATCGAAGGGCACGGCACCAGCCGCATCGTCATCCAGGGTGTGGAGCGGCTGAGCGGCTGCGAGCACCAGGTGGTGGCCGACCGCATCGAGGCCGGCACCTTCCTGTGCGCCGTGGCGGCCACGGGCGGCGAGGCGCTGCTGCGCAATGGCCGTGCCGACCACCTGGGCGCGGTCATCGACAAGCTCAAGGACGCTGGGGCCGAAGTGTCCGCCGAGGAGGGCGGCATCCGCGTGCGCGCTGCCGGCAAGCTCAAGGCCCAGAGTTTCCGCACCACCGAGTACCCGGGCTTTCCCACCGACATGCAGGCGCAGTTCATGGCGCTGAACCTGGTGGCCGAAGGCTGCAGCATGGTCACCGAGACCATCTTCGAGAACCGCTTCATGCACGTCGACGAGATGCTGCGCCTGGGCGCGCAGATTACCACCGACGGACGCGTGGCCACCATCACCGGCAGCCAGTCGCTGTCGGGCGCGGCCGTCATGGCCACCGACCTGCGCGCTTCGGCCAGCCTGGTCATCGCCGGCCTCGTGGCCAAGGGCGAGACCCTGGTCGATCGCATCTATCATCTGGACCGCGGCTACGATCGCATGGAAGACAAGCTGCGCGGCCTGGGTGCCGACATCGAAAGAGTTTCCCAATGACCATCACGATTGCCCTGTCCAAGGGCCGCATCTACGACGAAACCGTGCCGCTGCTGGCCGCTGCCGGCATCTCGGTCACCGAAGACATTGAAAAGTCGCGCAAGCTGATCTTCGAGACCAACCAGAGCCACGTGCGCGTGGTGCTGGTGCGCGCCTCCGACGTGCCGGTCTACGTGCAGTACGGCGGCGCCGACCTCGGCGTGGCCGGCCTGGACTCCCTGATCGAGCATGGTGCCCAGGGCCTGTACCAGCCCCTGGACCTGAAGATCGCGCGCTGCCGCGTCAGCGTCGCCGTGCGCAACGGCTTCGACTACGCGCTGGCCGTCAAGCAGGGCGCCCGTCTGCGCATCGCCACCAAGTATCCTGAGATCGCGCGCAACTTCTTCGCCACCAAGGGCGTGCACGTGGACATGGTCAAGCTCTACGGCTCCATGGAACTGGCCCCGCTGACCGGCATGGCCGACGCCATCGTCGACCTGGTGTCCACCGGCAACACGCTCAAGGCCAATGACTTGGTCGAGGTCGAGCCCATCATGGAGATCAGCTCGCGCCTGGTGGTCAACCAGGCCTCGCTCAAGCTCAAGCAGGCCCCTCTGCGCAAGATCATCGATGCCTTCGCATCGGCCATTCCCCAAGACTGAAGCCCTCTGCACCATGGAATACCAAGCCGCTCCCGCCCGCCTGTCCACGCTTGACGCCAACTTCGAACACGATTTTGCGCAGCGCCTGCATTGGTCGGCAGACACGGACGCGGCCATCGAGCAGCGCGTGGCCGACATCCTGGCCGATGTGCAAAAGCGCGGCGATGCGGCCGTGCTGGAGTACACGGCGCGTTTTGACGGATCGCAGGTGGACGGCATGGCAGCGCTGGAGCTGACGCAGGCCGAGCTCAAGGCCGCCTTCGACAGCCTGGGCGATGAGCAGCGCGATGCGCTGACGGCCGCCGCCCAGCGCGTGCGCACCTACCACGAGGCACAAAAGCGCGCCAGCGGCGAGAGCTGGAGCTACCGCGACGCCGATGGCACCCTGCTGGGCCAGAAGGTCACGCCGCTGGACCGCGTGGGCATCTATGTGCCCGGCGGCAAGGCGGCCTATCCGTCCAGCGTGCTGATGAATGCCATTCCCGCCCATGTGGCTGGCGTGCAGGAAATCATCATGGTCGTGCCCACGCCGCGCGGCGAGAAGAACGCCCTGGTGCTGGCTGCCGCCTATGTGGCGGGCGTCACGCGCGGCTTCACCATCGGCGGTGCCCAGGCCGTGGCGGCCCTGGCCTACGGCACGGCCACCATCCCCAAGGTGGACAAGATCACCGGCCCCGGCAATGCCTATGTGGCCAGCGCCAAGAAGCGGGTGTTCGGCACCGTGGGCATCGACATGATTGCCGGCCCCAGTGAAATCCTGGTGCTGGCCGACGGCAGCACGCCGCCCGACTGGGTGGCCATGGACCTGTTCAGCCAGGCAGAGCATGACGAGCTGGCGCAAAGCATCCTGCTGTGCCCCGATGCCGACTACATCGCCGCCGTCCAGCGCGAGATCGACCGCCTGCTGCCCGAGATGCCGCGACGCGCCATCATCGCCAAGAGCCTGAGCGACCGGGGTGCCCTCATCCTCACGCGCGACATGCAGGAGGCCTGCGCCATCAGCAACCGCATCGCGCCAGAGCACCTGGAAGTCTCCAGCAACGATCCCCACCAGTGGGAGCCGCTGCTGCGCCATGCAGGCGCCATCTTCCTGGGGGCCTACACCAGCGAAAGCCTGGGCGACTACTGCGCCGGCCCCAACCATGTGCTGCCCACCAGCGGCACGGCGCGCTTTTCCTCGCCGCTGGGGGTCTATGACTTCCAGAAACGATCCAGCCTCATCGAGGTCAGCGAGCAGGGCGCCCAGACCCTGGGCCGCATCGCCTCGGTGCTGGCGCATGGCGAAGGCCTGCAAGGCCATGCGCGCGCGGCCGAAATGCGCCTGAAGTAGACACTCGCTTCCTATTGGACGAAGGCGCCGTCACCGAAAGGGGCGGCGCTTTTTGCTGCCTGAACGCTAGAGCAAGTATGTCAAGAATCGACACGAAATCAGTGGAGCACGAATTTCGTGTAGACTTGCACCCTGTGAAGAACCTCACCATCACCGTCGAAGACAGCGTGCTCGAATGGGCCCGCATCGAGGCCGCGCGCCGCGGCACCAGCGTCTCGCGCATGGTGGGCGACTTCATGGCCGAGATGCAGCGCCGCGAGGACGCCTACGAGCGCGCCTACCTGGCCTGGCGCACCGACGAGCGCGGCTGGGACGGCGGCCAGCCGTCATCCACGCAGCCCGCCCAGCGCAGTGCCGCGCTGCGCCGCGAGGGCCAGGCATGAACACCGTCTTCGTCGATACCTCCGTGCTGGTCGCTGCCGAAGACACGGGGCAGGGCGCCTTGCATGCCGCCGTGCTGCAGTGGCTGGACCTGCTGTGGCGCACGCGCAGCGGGCGCACCGGCAGCCAGTCGCTGTGCGAGTTCTATGAACAGGTCACCACGGCCGCCCAGCCTTTGCCGCAGGGCGATGCGCGCGCCGCCATCCGCCGCTACCAGACCTGGACGCCCTGGAAGACCGATGCCGCCACGCTGGAGACCGCCTGGGCCGTGCAATCGCGCCACCAGCTGGCCTTTGGCGACTGCCTGGCCGTGGCCTGCGCCCAGCACAGCGGCTGCGAGCAGATGCTGACCCTGCACCTGCCGCACGGCGCCCAGTTTGGCGGCGTCGCCATGGTGCACCCGCTGCACCAGGCGCCGCCGCTGCAGCAGGCCTGAGCGGCTTCGCTGATGGATTTCTTCCCCCACTGACTCGTGAAAGTGTGCATGCCATGACAGCTTCCATTCCGCAGGTTCAGGCCCTGGCCCTGGAGCGCATCCGCGCCGATGTCCGCTCCATGCATGCCTACCATGTGCAGCCCTCGCAAGGCCTGCTCAAGATGGACACGATGGAGAACCCCTTCCGACTGCCACCCGAGCTGCAGGCCGCGCTGGGCGAGCGCCTGGGCCGGCTGGAGATCAACCGCTACCCTGGCGAGCGCCAGGAAGTGCTTAAGGACATGCTGGCCCGCTACGCGCAGGCGCCGGCCGGCAGCGCCGTCCTGCTGGGCAATGGCTCGGACGAGATCATCACGCTGCTGGCCCTGGCCTGTGCCCAGCCCCACGCCGAGGGCCGCGCCACCATGCTGGCGCCCATGCCGGGCTTCGTCATGTATCCCATGAGCGCCAGGCTGCAGGGCCTGGACTTTGTGGGGGTCGACCTGACGGCCGACTTCGAGCTGGACGTGCCCGCCATGCGCGCCGCCATTGCCGAGCACCGCCCCGCCATCACCTATATCGCCTATCCCAACAATCCCACGGCCACGCTCTGGGCCGAGGCCGATGTGCAGGCCGTGATCGACGCGGTCGGCGCCATCGGCGGCCTGGTCGTCATGGACGAGGCCTACCAGCCCTTCGCCCGCCGCAGCTGGGCAGAGAACATGCGCGCCGACCCGGCCCGCAACGCCCATGTGCTGCTGATGCGCACGCTCAGCAAGTTCGGCCTGGCCGGCGCGCGCCTGGGCTATCTGATCGGCCCGGCCGCCATCGTCGGCGAGATCGACAAGGTGCGCCCGCCCTACAACATCAGCGTGCTCAACTGCGAGACGGCCATCTTCGCGCTGGAGCACGAGGCGCTGTATGCGCAGCAGGCCGTGGCCATCCGCGCCGAGCGCCAGCCGCTGATCGACGCGCTGACCGCGCTGCCGGGTGTGGAAAAGATCTGGCCATCCGAGGCCAACATGGTCTTGCTGCGCGTGCGCGATGCCGCGCGTGCCCAGGCCGAGATGAAGGCCCGGGGCGTGCTGGTGAAGAACGTCAGTGCCATGCACCCGCTGCTGGCCAATTGCCTGCGCCTGACCGTGGGCACCCACGAAGAAAACGCCCAGATGCTGGCGGCCCTGAAGGAATCCCTATGAGCAATGCAGTCCCCGCACGCACCGCCGAAGTGCAGCGCAACACCGCCGAGACCCGGATCAAGGTCGCCATCAACCTGGACGGCACGGGCAAGGCCAGCCTGCACTCGGGCATCGGCTTTCTGGACCACATGCTCGACCAGATCGCGCGCCATGGCCTGATCGACCTGGACATCGAGTGCGAGGGCGACCTGCACATCGACGGCCACCACACGGTGGAGGACATCGGCATCACCCTGGGCCAGGCCTTCGCCAAGGCCGTGGGCGACAAGAAGGGCATCCGCCGCTACGGCCACGCCTATGTGCCGCTGGACGAGGCCCTGAGCCGCGTGGTCATCGATTTCTCGGGCCGTCCCGGGCTGCACATGGACGTGAAATTCACGGCCGGCAGCATCGGCCAGCTCGACACCCAGCTGGTCTACGAATTCTTCCAGGGCTTCGTCAACCATGCGGGCGTGACCCTGCACATCGACAACCTCAAGGGCTTCAATGCCCACCACCAGTGCGAGACCATCTTCAAGGCCTTCGCACGCGCCCTGCGCTTTGCGCTGGAGCATGACGAGCGCATGGCCGGCGTCATCCCCTCGACCAAGGGCGCTCTGTAAAGAGAAGCGATTGGCATCGGCCAGAACTTGATCTGACCGGGCAATCCCGCCGAAAATCCGACAGAACACGCGCCACACGCTATGAGTTTGACTGACAACACCGTCGCCGTCGTCGATTACGGCATGGGCAATCTGCGCTCGGTTTCACAGGCCGTGCGCACGGCCGCCGCCGATTCCGGCTGGCAGGTCGTTGTGACCTCCGATCCCGAGGTGGTCCTGGCCGCCGACCGCGTCGTGCTGCCGGGCCAGGGCGCCATGCCCGACTGCATGCGCGAGCTGCGCGAATCCGGCCTGCAGGAAGCCGTGCTGCATGCCGCTGCCAACAAGCCCCTGTTCGGCGTCTGCGTGGGCATGCAGATGCTGCTGGACCACAGCGACGAAGGTGACGTGCCCGGCCTGGGCCTCATCCCCGGCAACGTGCGAAAGTTCGATCTGGCGGGCCGCACCCAGGCCGATGGCAGCCGCTTCAAGGTTCCGCAGATGGGCTGGAACCGCGTGCACCAGACGCACAACGCCGGCCATGCCCACCCGCTGTGGCGTGGAATTCCCGAAGACAGCTTCTACTACTTCGTGCACAGTTTCTATGCCGTGGTGCAGCAGCCGCAGCATTGCGCTGCTCAGGCCGACTACGGCGGGCGCTTTGCCTGCGCCATCGCGCGCGATAATATTTTCGCCACGCAGTTTCACCCCGAAAAAAGCGCTGACCAGGGCCTGGCCCTGTTCCGCAACTTTCTGGGCTGGAAGCCCTGAATCCCCTTTTCTTCCCCGCACCGGCCGCTGAATCCCAGGCCTTCATTGCTCGCAAACCATCATGCTGCTCATTCCTGCCATCGACCTCAAGGACGGCCACTGCGTACGCCTCATCCAGGGTGATATGGACCAGTCGACCACGTTCGGCGAAGACCCGGCCATCATCGCCCGCCGCTGGCTCGACGCCGGCGCGCGCCGCCTGCACCTGGTGGACCTCAATGGCGCGTTTGCGGGCCAGCCCAAGAACCTTGCGGCCATCAAGGCCATCCTCAAAGAGGTGGACGGCCGGATTCCGGTGCAGCTCGGCGGAGGCATCCGTGACCTGGATACCATCGAGAAATACATAGATGCCGGCATCAGCTACGTGATCATCGGCACCGCTGCCGTGAAGAACCCCGGCTTTCTGCAGGACGCCTGCAGCGCCTTCGGCGGCCATGTGATCGTCGGGCTCGACGCCAAGGACGGCAAGGTCGCCATCGACGGCTGGAGCAAGCTCACGGGCCAGGACGTGCATTCGGTGGCCAAGCGCTTCGAGGACTGGGGCGTGGAGTCCATCATCTACACCGACATCGGCCGCGACGGCATGCTCACGGGCATCAACATCGATGCCACCGTCAATCTTGCCCAATCGCTGAAGATCCCCGTCATCGCCTCGGGTGGCCTGGCGGGCATGGCCGACATCGAGGCGCTGTGCAAGGTGGAGGACGAAGGCATCGAGGGCGTGATCTGCGGTCGCGCCATCTACTCGGGCGATCTCGACTTCGCCGCAGCGCAGGCTCGCGCCGACGAACTCACGGCCTGAGCGGCCTGCGCCTTCTCGATATTCGCGGGCGCCTGTCCCTGACAGGCGCCCGCGCTGCATTCAGCGCCGGGGTTTCAAGCGGCCTCTACGAGCAGGCGGGAAGGGCTTGCCCGGCATTGGTGGCGCGCACGGTCTGCACAAAGGCATCCCAGTAATTCGGTAGCCCGGCCCAGGGGTTGCCCACGCCGGTGCTGGGCTCGAACTCCAGCTGGGTCACATAGATCCATCCCGCCTGGTAGCGTGCCGAGGCGGCCGACTGCACGGCCGTCTGCATGGCCGCGCAGCCCGACACGTTGTGCACCAGCGAGGCCTGGTGGCTATTGGCCAGCCCGTACAGCCAATCGAAACTCGTCGTGCGCGGATCGTAGGTGGCGTACGTGGAGCCCTTGCCCTCGAACGTGGTCAGCACATCGGCCACATCGGCATAACCGGCCACGGGCACGAGGCCCGGATTGCCGATCACGATCAGGTCGGGATTCTTGGCCTTGATGTACTGGTAGATGCTGCGGTAGAAGTCCAGCCGGTTGGCGGTGGCCGCCATCTCGTCAATGAAGAAGCCCTTGACCAGGCCTGCGCCGTAATGCGTGAAATAGTTGTCGATATTGGCCTGGATGCTGGCCAGCGATCGCGTGCCCGTGCCATAGCTGGAGCTCACATAGCCCACCAACTGCCCGCCGGCGTTGGCAAAAGCGGTTGCGGCGCGCGTGATGTTCGCATCCGGGCCACTGAAAATGCCGTTGGCCGGGTTCAGGATGGCCGTCATCTGCACGGTCGGATTCGCCTGTGCGCTGGCCGTCAGCGCATTCCAGGCCGTGGCCCCCGCGCCCGTGGGATAGAAATACGCAGGCACCAGCACCCGCAGCGGCGCAGGAGCCGGGCGCAGATAGAAGGTCTGCGAAGCGCTGCCCGTGCGGCTTCCCACGGTGGCGCTGGCCTGCACCTGCTGGCGGCCCGGCGTGGCGCCGGTCAGGGAGGCAGTTGCCACGCCGGAGCTGGTCAGCGCCGAGGTGCTGACGCCTGTGGCTGCGCTGAAGCTCACCACGGTTCCATCGGCGGCATTCACGCCATCTGCGAGAACACCTGCGCGCAGGGTCAGTGCCGAGCCTGCAGTCACCACATCCCTGGCGGCAGGGGCCGTCCATTGCACGGTGACCGAGGTCACTCCGGGCTGGCCGGTGCCGCCGCCATCGCCCCCGGTGCCGCCGCCAGCGCTGCTGTCACCACCACCGCCTCCGCCGCAGGAAGCCAAGGAGGCGGCCAGGGCGAGCATGCCGAGTCGCAGGACAAGAGGAGAGGGAGCGTGGGAGCGTTGCATGACAGAGGAAGGCTGGGCGGGGGAAAGGCTATATTCAAGCATGAAAGTTACATCTTCCTTTCCCGCAGTAACAGCTTTACCTGCGGCCGCGCAAGCTCCCGGCGCCTGCGCTGATGCATGGCAGGGCCTGCCCGCCATCCGCCTGCGCCTGGCCTGCGGCGATGCTGCCCTGGTGGCCTTGCAGGGGGCGCAACTGCTGTCCTGGCAGGCAGGTGGCGAGGAGCAACTGTTCCTGAGCCCTCATGCCGCCCATGACGGCCACACACCCATACGCGGCGGCATTCCGGTCTGCTTTCCCCAGTTCAACCAACGCGGCCCGCTGGTCAAGCACGGCTTTGCGCGCACCCTGCCGTGGCAGGCTGATGCAGCACAGGCCGAGGTTCTTGCCGGCGATGGCTTGTTCCTGCGGCTCAGGCTCGCCGACACGCCGCAGATGCGCGCCGTCTGGCCGCATTCCTTCGAGACCTGGCTGGAGGTGACGCTGTTGCCCGGCCGGCTTGACGTGGAGCTGGTAGTGCACAACCGGGGCGACACGCCTTTGGCTTTCACTGCCGCCTTGCACAGCTACCTGCGCGTGGCGGACGTGGAGCAATGCCGGCTGCAAGGCCTTGACGGCCTGCCTTACTGGGATGCCGTGGCCGACACCCATCCCACGCAGCACGGTGACGTGCGCTTTGGCGAAGAGCTCGATCGCGTCTACCCCCGGCCCGGGAACGCCATGGAGCTGGCCGCACTTGGCGGCGGCTTGCGGATCTCGCAGGATGCCGCCTGGAGCGAGACTGTGGTCTGGAACCCCGGCCCCGCGCTGTGTGAACGTCTGCCCGACATGCCGCCGCAGGGGTGGCGGCAGATGCTGTGCGTGGAGGCCGCCGCCATCGACGCACCCGTGCATGTGGCGCCCGGCGCGCAATGGCGCGCGGCCCAGCGCCTGCACAAGCTGTAGCTCAGCACCGGCCCTGCAATGAAAAAGCGCCTGTGAACAGGCGCTTTTTTCGTTGGGGCGGGGGGCCGGGTTAGCGGCGCTGCATGCGCTGTGCCGACTGCGAAGGGCGCAGGCCCGGGGTGATCTGCAGCTCCACGGGGCCTTCGCCCCGGCGCACATCGAATTTCGCGGCCTCGCCGGGCTTGAGCGCGGCCACGGCGGTCAGCAGCTCGGACACATTGCGGATGGGCTTGTCGCCCACCTGCACGATCACATCGCCCGGGCGCATGCCGGCCTGGGCAGCGGGGCCTGCCTGCAGCACGCCGGTGATGATCACGCCGGAGTCGGCCTTCACGCCAAAGGTCTCTGCCAGCTCCGGCGACAGCTCATTGGGCTCCACGCCGATCCAGCCGCGCACCACGCGGCCGTCCTTGACGATGCCGTCCAGCACCAGCTTGGCCGTGGACACGGGAATCGCAAAGCCGATGCCCATGCTGCCGCCCGAGCGCGAATAGATGGCGGTATTGATGCCCAGCAGATTGCCGCTGGCATCCACCAGCGCGCCGCCCGAATTGCCGGGGTTGATGGCCGCATCGGTCTGGATGAAGTTCTCGAAGGTATTGATGCCCAGCTGGCTGCGGCCCAGGGCACTGACGATGCCGCTGGTCACCGTCTGGCCCACGCCGAAGGGGTTGCCGATGGCCAGCACGCGGTCGCCCACGTCGATCTGGTCGGAATTGCCCAGAACGATGACGGGCAGCTTGTCCAGGGCGATCTTGAGCACGGCCAGGTCGGTCTCGGGATCGGTACCGATCACCTGGGCCTTGGCCTGGCGGCTGTCGGTCAGCGTGACCTCGATGTCATCGGCGCCCTCGACCACATGGTTGTTGGTCAGGATGTAGCCGTCCGGGCTGATGATCACGCCGCTGCCCAGGCCTGCCTGCTCCTGCGTGCCCTGGTCGCCGAAGAAGAACTGGAACCACGGATCGTTGCTGCGCGGATGCCGTACCGCCTTGCTGGTGTTGATGCTCACCACGGCCGGCGCTGCCTTCTTGGCCGCAGGTGCAAAGCTGCCCGGGCTGACTTCTCCGACGGGCGTGGCCGGCGCCTCCAGCAACGCAATGCCCGCGTTGCTGCGCACGGCGCCGCGGCGCAGCCAGTCCGGCTGCAGGGTGGCAACGACGAAGTAGGCAGCCACCAGGATGGTGACCGCCTGCGAAAACAGCAGCCAGGTGCGTTTCATGAAGTGTGGTGTTCTGTGCGGGAGGACAAGGCCCCATTGTGAGGCATGTCGTACACAGGGCGGTGGTGGGCGCGTTCGCTGGGGCGCTGGGTGATCGATGAATCACCGGACAGCCGACATTGCTATATCGGGATGTGCCGATTTTTTCCTTTTACTGAGGCGCTGATGGGCGTGTCAAATTTTTTGTTGCGCCATTTGAAAATGGGACAAGTCTTATTTAAATTGGCTTGCTAATTATTTTTCAAGTCACGATTTGATACGGATGAGGAACTTCAATACAATCGCGGCCCAATGAATAGAGCGGGGACGGAGGGGCTATGGAGTGGAAAGACTCGGGGAGGATTGCGCCCAGATGGCTGATGCTATTGGTTGGCGCGGTGTTTGCGATTGCGGGAACCATCGGCATTGCCTTTGCACAGGCCGCCGATGCAGTATGTGCCGAAGTCAAGATTGTCATAGAGCAAAAACTCTCGCTGGAGCGCCAGGCATTTGACGCCAGGATGGTGATCACCAATGGCCTGGCGGACCAAAAGCTGGAGAACGTCAGCATCACGCTGCAGTTCCTGGATGCGAACAACCAGACGGTGATCGCCACCACGGATCCCGCAACCTCCGGAGCCCGCTTTTTCTACCGCACGGATGGGGTCGAGGGCATCACTTCCCTGCAGGGCGGCACCATCGCTCCTAAGGCCGTCGCCAATGTCCGATGGCTGATCATTCCCGCAGCCGGCACGGGCGGCCGCGATCCCCAGGGTGCGGTCTACTACATAGGCGCCAAGGTCACCTACACGCTGGATGGCAAGACCGACACCGTGGAGGTGGCACCAGAGTCCATCGTCGTGCGGCCCCAGCCTGAACTGGTGCTTGACTACTTCCTGCCCCGTGATGTTCCGGGTGACGATGCCTTCACACCCGAGGTCGAGCCTTCCGACCCCTTCACGCTGGGCGTGCGCATCAAAAACAGTGGTGGCGGCACTTCGTACAAGACCAAGATCGATACCGCGCAGCCCCGCATTGTCGAAAACCGGCAAGGGCTGCTTGTCAATTTCCAGATTCTGAGCGGCTATGTCAACGATGCGCCAGCAGGCAAAAGCCTGCTGCTCGACTTTGGCGACATCACGCCGGGATCGTCCCTGCATGGGCGCTGGAACATGGTGTCCAGCCTGGCCGGCAAATTTGTCGAATTCACGGCCGGATTTACCCATGCGGATTCGCTGGGCGGTGCCCTGACGTCCCTGATCAAGACCGTCAATACCCATCAATTGGTCCAGGATGTGCGTGTCGATCTTCCGGGACGCGACAAGGTCCGCGATTTTCTGGCCCTGGATGGAGATGTCTACCGCGTCTATGAATCCGATGGCGTGGATACCGAGGTCAGCGATCAAAGCCGATCCGCCCAATTCGTGCCCTCCGGTGCCACCGCCAGCCTGCGGTTCAATCCCGTGGCCAATGGCATGGCCTATACCAGTACGACCCGTTTGGGCGGCGTATCAGCAAGACGCTGGGGACGGGGCAGGGCGCGCAGACGACCTGGTTTATTTACAGCGGCGAAGGACTGCTGGCAGAAGTAGAGGCGCTAGGAAAAACGATTAAATCCTATGGCTGGCAGCCTGATGCGGACTGGGGTACGGAACCCCTATGGCAGGCGGATCACATCAACGGTCAGACGGGTACCAGTACCAGGATTTATCATTATCTGCACAGTGACCATTTAAGTACCCCGCAGGTGGCCAGCGACGCGGCAGGCCGCTCTTCGTGGCAGGCCTTGAACGAGAGCTTTGGGCAAACACTGGAGCGTAGCGGTAACCGCACGCGGATGAATTTGCGGTTTGCGGGTCAGTATTTTGATGAAGAGACGGGAACGCATTACAACTATCAACGCGACTACAGTCCGGGGGTGGGTAGATATTTGCAAACAGACCCAATCGGAATAGATGGTGGAGTCAATGTCTTTGTCTATGCAGAGGAGAATCCTGTAAAACTGAATGACCCGACTGGGCAGCAAGCAGTTTTGCCTGGGCCTGGAGGTATACCTATTCCAATTCCGGGTCCTACACCTGGAGGGCCTCGACCTACGCCAATTGATCCAACAGATCCGCGTGGACCTGCTTATGGCCCAAATCCTATAAATTTTCCTATAGTGTTTCCTCCATTGGTTGGGCCTATGCTTGGGGGTATTATGGATTTGTGCATGGAAAGTCGTGGACGCGGAGAGCGTGGTGCAACTGGGGGTTCTTCTGGTCAGAATTCAAAAAATCCTTATAAGCACTGTCGAGATCATCCAAGCGACCCTAATAAAATTGAATGCAAGGATCACCAAACTGGAAAATGGATACCAAAACCAAAACCTCCCAATTGGGGTGAGATTAAAGGTAATTGATGATTAATGAATTGTTTGCCATTGCATCTAAAGCATATGATAAGAGGCACTACAAAAAGGCGTTGAAATTATTTCTTGAATCCGCAATCTCCGGAGATGTAGATTCTATGGTTATGCTGGGGGTGATGTACGGATCTGGGAAAGGGATTGAAATTGATTTCAAGAAATCAATTGAATGGGATGAAAAGGCGGTTGCGGCAGGAAGTATTTCTGCTCTTTTAAATCTTGGGATCACTTATCGCACAATTGGAGATTTGGTGAAGGCAAAGCATTGGTTTGAGAAGTCTCTTAATGCTGGAGACGTTGAAGCGGCACTTCATTTGGCAAAAATGTATATGATAAGTGAGTTGGAAGTTGATAGGGCAAAAAAATATCTTGAGATTGTTATTAATAGCAAAGATGCCCTTGAGATAACGAAGGCTGAAGCTGTTGAGTTGCGTAAATGCCTATGCAAATAAAAAATTCTCCCGCAACTCCAGTTGACCTCTAAATCAGTGGTGTCGGGTGGCTCCTTCTTTTTGCGGGTTGACCTGCCCGATTTCTTCGGGCCAATGATTTATAGGAAGATGGCTTCCAACCGACGATGAGCCTTTGGTTGGTTCGGCTGGTGAAAAGAAGGTATTTACTCTATGTATGTTGTTTATGCCAAAATTAATGGTGATGCATACATCTTCCATTTCTGTGGGGTATATGATGACTTATCGATTTTTGCTAAATTCAATTGAAATAAATTTCTTGCAGAAAGATAGAAATCTGCATATTGATTGATTTCGTGCTTTGTTGTTTATGCGTAGAATAGAAGTGCCGTTTTATGATAAATAATATTTATTATCCTGTTGAATTCATTGTTCAGCAAGAGCATAGATACGCATTGTGGGTGGAAGGTGATGGCGGAGATGGTTTTTTAAAGGATGTAGACAGTGGCAGTGTAGTCTATGCAAAGACCAAGTTTAAATTGTATGAAATGTCTGAACGTGAAAAATTGAATGCGAATTTGGAGGGGATTTTTGAAATAAATGTTGATCTTGTCCGTGGTTTGATAGACTCCATTGATCTATTCGTTGCGGTCGATGCTGGGAAATGCTCTGTTATTCTGGATTTTTTCAATATATCCCAAGACTTGGCAAGGGCTGCGAAGAGGGAAAATGAAGCTGGAGGGGATGTTGTTCTTGGTGATATCTTGGTGAAGCTGTTTGAAGGTTGTGATCTTCCTTCAATGAAAAGGAAAGCTATTTCCCCCTTGTTCAATAATGATGAAATTCTGCAAATGAGATATTCCCATGAAAAATATCGGCAACTGATTGCTGAGAATTTCTCGATATCTTGAATTTGAGTCAAAAATCTATTGCGAGAAAGCAGGATGTTTCGATGGCAGCTGGAGAAAAATGTCCGATTGATGTCGGTAACCATGTTCGGCTGTTGAGTGTGCCTGCTTGGCTGCTGAAAGATCTTCCCAGTGATGAGCAGTTGGAAATTCTTTCATATATTGGCAGGATAGCTTGTGTTGAAAGAATTGATGCCCATGGCTATATTTGGCTGGGATTCGGTTCTGCAGTTCAATTTGAAGATTACGGTGAATATGTGGGCCATAGTTTTTGCGTTCTGCCGGAATCGGTGGAGTTGCATTTCTTGAACAGTGAGAGTTGACGGCTGTAATCCTTCATCGGAAATGGCTGTGTCGTTGAGCGGCGGTGATCAGCGAACCAGATGCTCACGCAGCAGCCTGTTCATGCCCGAAAAAACAGGATTGGCCTGAGCGTCGTTCCTTTTAGCGGACAGAGTTTGAGGGGCTCATGAAGGAAAACGATCCAGGGCCGATGAAAAGGCTTCTTGCCTGCGAGCCGCAACAGGCTCGGCAAGGGTTATGAACGATCAATCCCATCTGGCTTGCGCGATGCAAGCGCTGCACCGTTGAAGAGCGTTTGCGCGCCTGCCAGCCCGCCCGCCCATGACCCATACGCCAGAGCGGGTAGACGGTCCGCCGTGATGTTGCGCCCAAGGGCACCAAAGCCGCGCTCCCCACACAGCTACAGTACAAACCCTAGAATCCCCCGACGACTGCGCCACGCCGCGTTCGCTGTTGCGCCGGCCCACAAGCCGGCCCCAAGAGAGAGCCAAGTCCTCCGATCCCGAAGTCTTGCAGAACGATCTGCCGCCGCACGCCCATCCGTTGCCGTGGCATCCACCGCGCCGTCCTGCTGTTCGATCCCTGGAAAAAAACCATGACTACGCTTGACCAAGCGCAGCCGGGCATGGCCCCTGCTGTTGCGACCGCACGTCCTCTCAACCGACAGGACTACAAGACCCTGGGCCTGTCGGCCCTGGGCGGCACCCTGGAGTTCTACGACTTCGTCGTTTTCGTTTTCTTCGCCAATGTCATCGGCAAGCTGTTCTTCCCGGCCGAGATGCCGGACTGGCTGCGCCAGCTGCAGACGCTGGGCATTTTTGCGGCGGGCTACCTGGCCCGGCCCATCGGCGGCATTCTGATTGCGCACTTTGGCGACATCCTGGGCCGCAAGAAGATGTTCACGCTGTCCATCTTCCTGATGGCCGTGCCCACGCTGGTGATCGGCCTGCTGCCCACCTATGCCTCCATCGGCATTGCCGCGCCGATTTTGCTGCTGGCCATGCGCGTGCTGCAGGGCGCGGCCATTGGTGGCGAGATGCCGGGCGCCTGGGTCTTCGTGGCCGAGCATGCGCCGGCGCGCCACTATGGCTTTGCCATCGGCTCGCTGACTTCGGGCATCACGGGCGGCATTTTCCTGGGCTCCATCATCGGTGTCTGGCTCAACAGCACCTACAGCGCCGAGGAGATCCACGACTGGGCCTGGCGCATGCCCTTCATCCTGGGCGGCGTGTTCGGCCTGGTGTCGGTCTATCTGCGCAAGTTCCTGCATGAGACACCCATCTTCCAGGAGCTGATGGCGCGCAAGCAGGCCGACCGCGAACTGCCGCTCAAGACCATCGTGCGCGACCACCGCCAGGCCTGCGTGCTGGTGGCGCTGATGACCTGGGTGCTGTCCACGGCCATCGTGGTGGTGGTGCTGTTCACGCCGGCCTATCTGCAGAAGGTCTTCCACATCGACGCGGCCCTGGCCATGAAGGCCAATGCCGTGGCCACGGTGACGCTGACGCTGGGCTGTGTGTTCTGGGGCTGGCTGTCCGACCGGATGGGCACGCGTGTGGCCATGGTCACGGGCTGGCTGGGCATGACGGTGACGGCCTATGCGTTCTATCTGAACCTGCCGGGCACGGCGTCCTCGCTGGTGTGGAGCTACGCGCTGGTGGGCTTTTTCGTGGGCAGCATTGCGCTGCTGCCGGTGGTGGGCGTGCGCGCCTTCCCGGCCGAGGTGCGTTTCACGGGCCTGTCCTTTGCCTACAACATGGCCTATGCGGTGTTCGGCGGCATGACGCCCATGCTGGTGTCCGTGTGGCAGCAGGTGGATGTGATGGCGCCTGCACACTATGTGGCGGCCATGGGCATCCTGGGCGCGGCCATCGGCTTCTGGCCCCTGGCCTGCCGTGGTTGGCAACCCAGGCGCGGCTGAGCTTGGCCGTGGAATGAAGGGCAGCATGGCTGCCCTTTTTCCTGGGCGCCGCATGGATCGCTGACAATCCTTTCATGAGCACCACGCGACAAGAACTCCTGGCCCACTTCGACGGTTTGCTGCAGCCCGAGCGCTTCAAGGACTATGGTCCCAACGGCCTGCAGGTGGAGGGGCGCGGCGAGATCCGCCGCATCGTCAGCGGGGTGACGGCCAGCCGCGCGCTGATCGAGGCGGCCATCGAGGCGCAGGCCGATGCCATCTTCGTGCACCACGGCCTGTTCTGGCGCGGCATGGATGGCCGCATCACTGGCTGGCTCAAGGAGCGCATCCGCCTGCTGCTGGCCCACGACATCAATCTCTTTGCCTACCATCTGCCGCTGGATGCCCATCCGCAATGGGGCAACAACGCGCAGTTGGGCGTGCAGCTGGGGCTTGAGGGCCAGGCAACGTTCGGCGAGCAGAACCTGGGCTGGATGGCGGCAGCGGATTTTGCCGATGCGGCTGCGTTGGGCAGGCATGTGGAGCAGGCGCTGGGGCGCACGCCTGTCTGCGTGGGGGGAGAGCGCCTGCGCCCCAATCACCCCATTCGCCGCATTGCCTGGTGCACGGGCGGCGCGCAAGGTTTCTTCGAGGCCGCGATTGCCGCTGGGGCCGATGCCTTCATCACGGGCGAGATTTCCGAGCCGCAGGCGCACCTGGCGCGCGAGACGGGCGTGGCCTTCCTGGCGGCAGGCCACCATGCCACGGAGCGCTACGGCGCGCCGGCCCTGGCGGGCCAGGTGGCATTGGAGCTGGGGCTGGAGCACTGTTTCATCGAGATCGACAATCCGGCCTGATGCTGGCCTGTTAGTGGCCCACTATTGGCCCGCCCAGGGGGCGAGGCCTTTTGCTGCAAGCGCGGCGCGAATGCCCGGCTTGCCTGATCCGGATACTGAAAATGCCTGATTCCACACAGTCCACGGCCTTGATGGCCATCACCCAGGGCGACTCTGCCGGGGTGGGGCCCGAGACCATTGCCAAGGCGTTCATGGACGCGCCCGAGCAGATGCGCGGCTGCTTCGTCGTCGGCGAGTTGCAGACGCTGCGCCGGGCAGCCGCCGTGGCGGCGCGTGCGCGCGATGGCGACAACGCCATTCCCATGCCCGTGGCCGTCATCGAGTCGGCCGAGCAACTGTGGCAGGTGCCGCCCCATTGCGTCCCTTTGCTGGAGCTGCCCGGGCTGCCCGGTCCTGCGCCCTGGGGGCAGGTGAGCGCCAGCGCCGGTGACGCGGCCGCGCGCTGCGTGGTCTGGGCTGCGCGGGCTGCCTTGCGCGGCGAGATCGCGGCTCTGGTGACGGCGCCGCTGCACAAGGAGGCGCTGCATGCCGCAGGCGTGGACTTCCCCGGCCACACGGAATTGCTGCAATTCGAGGCGGCCCGACACGCGGGCGTGGAGCTGTCGCACATGCCGGTGCGCATGATGCTGGCCAACGATGAGCTGCGCACGGTGCTGGTCAGCATCCATACCTCGCTGCGCAAGGCGATCGATGCGGTAACGAAGGACAACCTGCTGCAGACCTTGCGCATCACGCATGAGGCCCTGTCTCGCAGCCTGGGCCGCCCGCCGCGGATCGGTGTGGCAGGGCTGAACCCGCATGCGGGCGAGGGCGGCCTGTTCGGCAGCGAGGAGGTGGAGATCATTGCCCCGGCCATCGCCCAGGCGCGCGCCGAGGGCCTGGACGCCCACGGACCTTTTGCGCCCGATACGGTGTTCATGCGCGCCCGCAATGCTCCTGGCCATCCCGGCGAGTTCGACGCGGTGCTGGCCATGTACCACGACCAGGGACTGATTCCCGTGAAGTACCTGGGCGTGGAAAAAGGCGTGAATGTCACATTGGGGCTGCCGCTGGTACGCACCAGTCCGGACCACGGCACGGCTTTCGATATTGCGGGGAAGGGTGTTGCAGAGGCCGGAAGCCTGATTGAGGCCGTGCGAATGGCGCGCAAATTGGCGGCTTGAATGGCTAGCCCAAGCATCGGGAATCTGCAGTAATGGAAAACGCCCGTGGCAACCATGCCACGGGCGTTTTGATTTGCGTCAAAACACGGATTTCAGCGCTTGAGGCTGTCGCGAATCTCGCGCAGCAGCACGATGTCTTCGGGGGTGACGGGCGCGGGAGCGGGGGCTGCCGGTGCCTCGCGGCGCAGGCGGTTGATCTGCTTGACCATCATGAAAATGATGAAGGCCAGGATGATGAAGTTCACTGCCACCGTGATGAAGTTTCCATAGGCAAATACGGGGATGCCGGCCTTCTTGAGCGCATCGAGCGTCATCGCCGTTCCGGGGGGTACGCTGCCCAGCACGACGAACAGATTGGAGAAGTCCAGCTTGCCGAAAACCAGGCCCACGACCGGCATGATCAGGTCGTTTACCACGGAATCGACGATTTTGCCAAACGCTCCACCAATGATGACGCCCACGGCGAGATCTACCACGTTTCCCTTAACTGCGAACTCACGAAATTCCTGCATCATGCCCATGGCTGGCTCCATCTGGAAAGAGTTTGAGATAGCGCAGTATTGCGCGGCTTTGGAGCCTGTCAACGGCACAAGCAGCATGGAATAACCATACTCGCCCCGCTACAATTTATTGTTGACCCCAACTCAAGCGACGTAGTTCGAGGAACCCCATGAGTGACACTCCAATCGACTCCAGCAAGCGGACGTGGATCATCACGTCGGCGTGCGCTGGTGCGGTGGGCGGCGTGGCGACAGCCGTCCCGTTCGTGAGCACCTTCCAGCCATCCGAGAAGGCCAAAGCCGCCGGGGCTGCAGTGGAGGTCGATATCTCCGCCCTCAAGGACGGCGAGAAGCTCACGGTCGAGTGGCGCGGCAAGCCCGTCTGGATCATCAAGCGCACGCCTGACCAGATCAAGGAGCTGCCCGAACTGGACAGCCAGTTGGCCGATCCCCAATCCAAGCGCCACCCTGAAGAGTTCACGCCGCCCTATGCGATGAACGAGGCCCGCTCGATCAAGCCCGAAGTGCTGGTCGTCGTCGGCATCTGCACGCATCTGGGCTGCTCGCCTTCCGACAAGTTCCAGCCGGGCGCCCAGCCCTCGCTGCCCAGCGACTGGAAGGGCGGCTTCCTGTGCCCCTGCCATGGCTCGACCTTCGACATGGCTGGCCGTGTCTTCAAGAACAAGCCGGCTCCCGACAACCTGCAGGTGCCGCCGCACATGTACCTGTCGGAGACCAAGCTCCTCATTGGTGAAGACAAGGCTTGAGGGAGACAAGAACAATGGCCCACGAATTCAAGGACATCGATCCGAATGCGCCCGCCGGCGCCAAGCTCACGAACTGGTTCGAGAACCGTTTTCCCACGGCTTTCGACGCCTATCGCGTGCACATGTCGGAGTACTACGCTCCGAAGAATTTCAACTTCTGGTACATCTTCGGCTCGCTGGCGCTGCTGGTGCTGGTGATCCAGATCGTCACCGGCATCTTCCTGGTGATGCACTACAAGCCGGACGCCGAGAAGGCGTTCGCCTCGGTCGAGTACATCATGCGCGATGTGCCCTGGGGCTGGCTGATCCGCTACATGCACTCCACGGGCGCGTCGGCCTTCTTCGTCGTGGTCTATCTGCACATGTTCCGCGGCCTTCTGTACGGTTCGTACCGCAAGCCGCGTGAACTGGTCTGGATCTTCGGCTGCGCCATCTTCCTGGTGCTGATGGCCGAGGCCTTCATGGGCTACCTGCTGCCCTGGGGCCAGATGTCGTACTGGGGCGCCCAGGTGATCGTGAACCTGTTCTCGGCGATCCCCTTCATCGGCCCTGACCTGGCGCTGCTGATCCGTGGCGACTACGTGGTGGGCGATGCCACGCTCAACCGCTTCTTCAGCTTCCACGTGATCGCCGTGCCCCTGGTGCTGCTGGGCCTGGTCGTGGCCCACTTGCTGGCGCTGCACGATGTGGGCTCCAACAACCCGGATGGCATCGAGATCAAGGGCCCCAACGCGCCCAAGGACGCCAAGGGCCATCCGCTGGACGGCATTCCCTTCCATCCCTACTACACGGTGCACGACATCTTCGGCGTGACGGTGTTCCTGTTCCTGTTCTCGGCCGTGGTGTTCTTCGCGCCCGAGTTCGGCGGCTACTTCCTGGAGTACAACAACTTCATCCCGGCCGATCCGCTGAAGACGCCTTCGCACATTGCGCCGGTCTGGTACTTCACGCCGTTCTACTCGATGCTGCGTGCCATCACCAGCGAGATGATGTACGTGCTCATCGCCTGCGTGGTGCTGGGTGCGGGCTTTGGCGTGCTCAAGTCGCGCCTGCCGGCCGCCGTCAAGGGCGTGGTCGCCATCGTGGCCCTGGGTGTCATCGCCATGATGCTGTCCATCGATGCCAAGTTCTGGGGTGTGGTGGTGATGGGCGGTGCCGTGATCATCCTGTTCGCGCTGCCCTGGCTCGATTGCAGCCCGGTCAAGTCCATCCGCTACCGCCCGAGCTGGCACAAGTATCTCTATGGCATCTTCGTGATCAACTTCGTGATCCTGGCCTATCTCGGCGTGCAGCCGCCTTCGCCCATCGGCGAGCGCGTGTCCCAGGTCGGAACGCTGTTCTATTTCGGCTTCTTCCTGCTGATGCCCTGGTGGAGCCGTCTGGGCAAGACAAAACCCGTTCCCGATCGTGTGACGTTCAAGCCGCACTGAAGCTGGAGAGAACAACAATGAAGAAACTGATTCTCACGTTGATCGCGGCCCTGGGCATCGTGACCGGTGCACAGGCTGCCGAAGGCGGCATCGCCTGGGACAAGGCCCCGGGCAAGACGAATGACACGGCATCGCTGCAAAACGGCGCCAAGCTGTTCGTCAACTACTGCCTGAGCTGCCACTCGGCCGCATTCATGCGCTTCAACCGGCTGCAGGACATCGGGCTGACCGAGCAGGAAATCAAGGACAACCTGCTTTTCACCACCGACAAGGTCGGCGAGACCATGAAGGCGGCCATCAACCCCAAGGAAGCCAAGGAGTGGTTCGGCGCCAATCCTCCGGATCTGACGGTGATCGCACGTTCGCGTGCCGGGCACAACGGCACGGGCGCCGACTACCTCTACACCTTCCTGCGCACCTTCTACCGCGACGACACCAAGGCCACGGGCTGGAACAATCTGGCCTTCCCCAGCGTGGGCATGCCCCATGCGCTGTGGCAACTGCAGGGCGAGCGCCGCGCCATCTTCGAAGAAGCCGAGGAGCACGGTGTGAAGACCCAGGTTTTCAAGGGGTGGGAGCAGGTCTCTCCTGGCAGCATGAGCGCAGTGCAGTACGATCAGGCAGTTGGCGATCTGGTGAACTACCTGCAATGGATGGGTGAGCCGGCACAGAACAGCCGCACCCGCATTGGCGTGGGTGTGCTGCTTTTCCTGGCGGTCTTCATCTTCATCGCATGGCGCCTCAACGCCGCGTTCTGGAAAGACGTCAAATAAAACCGTGACTGCAGAAGGCCGTGCAAGCAATTGCTGCGGCTGAACTGTGTGCAGAGTGGGCGCCGCGAGCGACCCACTCTTTTTGATTTTTAGGAGCCTCCACCATGATGGTGCTTTATTCGGGAACGACCTGCCCCTTTTCACACCGTTGCCGCTTCGTCCTGTTCGAAAAAGGCATGGACTTCGAGATCCGCGATGTGGACCTGTTCAGCAAGCCTGAAGACATCAGCGTGATGAATCCGTACGGCCAGGTGCCCATCCTGGTCGAGCGCGACCTGATCCTGTACGAATCGAACATCATCAACGAGTACATCGACGAGCGCTTCCCGCATCCCCAACTGATGCCCGGCGACCCGGTGGACCGCGCCCGCGTGCGCCTGTTCCTGCTGAATTTCGAAAAGGAACTGTTCGTCCACGTGAGCACGCTCGAGGAGCGCAACGTCAAGGGCAACGAAAAGGCCATCGAGAAGGCCCGCGCCCACATCCGCGACCGCCTGACGCAGCTGGCTCCCGTGTTCCTCAAGAACAAGTACATGCTGGGCGAGAACTTCTCCATGCTGGACGTGGCCATCGCCCCGCTGCTGTGGCGCCTGGACTACTACGGCATCGAGGTGTCCAAGAACGCCGCCCCGCTGCTCAAGTACGCCGAGCGCATCTTCTCGCGCCCTGCCTACATCGAAGCGCTGACGCCTTCCGAGAAGGTGATGCGCAAGTAATTCGCATCGGTTGACGACTGATTGCGCGGGCAGGGAAGGCGGTCAACCGGTCGCCATCCTGCCCGTTTTCGTGTTCCGACCACTCAGACCACTCATTTCCTGGGATCGTCATGACTGCCCCCGAAGCAACTTCCACCCGCCCCTACCTGATCCGGGCACTGTACGAGTGGTGCACCGACAACGGCTTCACGCCCCACATCGCCGTGCGTGTGGACCGTAATGTGCAGGTGCCGCGCGAGTTTGTGCGCGACGGCGAGATCGTGCTCAACGTCAGCTACGACGCCACCAGCGGCCTGCAGATGGGCAATGACTTCATCAGCTTCACGGCCCGCTTTGGCGGCAAGCCCCGCGAAATCATGGTGCCCGTGGAGCAGGTGATGGCCATCTACGCACGCGAGACCGGGCAAGGCATGGCTTTCCCGGCGCCGGAGCCCGAGGCCGAAGCCGACAACGATGTTTCGCCCGGGCAGGCATCCGATGAGCCTGTGCCACAGGACGCCGCCGCTGAGGTGCCGGCCGAGCCTGCATCCGACGAGCGCGTGGTGCAGCTGGTGAGCATCCACAGCGAAGGTGATGACGAAGAGCCCCCGCGCACGCCGCCGCCTTCGGGCACGCGGCCTTCGCTGAAGCTGGTCAAGTAGGTTTTTCGCATCGGCGCGCATGCCGTTACTCCCGCAAGCGTGCTTGGCCCCATCGGGAAAGTCCGAAGCAGCATTTTTCTGCGCTAGAATGCGTGCTTCGCCGGTTTAGCTCAGTTGGTAGAGCACCCGCCTTGTAAGCGGTAGGTCGTCAGTTCGAATCCGACAACCGGCACCAGAAGGTCTCCTCAGGAGGCCTTTTTTCATTTCCGTGCCCCGATTTCAGCAGCCGCTCTTCAGTGGCCGGTCAGGCCTGGACCTTGAGGCGGATCTCGGCCACATCCCAGCCCTTGGTGCGCAAGTGGGCGGCCATGGCCGGCAGCAGCTGGCGTATCTTGGCCGCTGCCGCGTTGTTGCGCACCAGCAGGCACCAGGTGCTGCCCTCGATGGGGCCTGCCTGCAGGCTGTCGCGCAGCAGCGGCGGCACCAGGGGCAGGATGGCCGTCAGGCGATTGCTGGAGTCGCGTGTGAGCTGGGCGAGCCGGGCCAGTGTCGGCGAGTTCTCGACAGCGTGCAGGGCGGTGACGGCGTGGTTGCGGCGTGTGAAGGTCATGGGCTTGAAGGCTGGTCAGGCAGCGTAGGCATGCGCCAGCCGGGACCCTCGTTATAGCAGCATCTGCAGGGCGGCGCGGGTCCGGGAATTCGGGTTCAGGGCTCTGCGGCCGCATGCGTCGGCCTGCCTGGAAGAGGGTTGGACAGAGACAGTTAGAATCAATTGTTCGGTTCTCGCTTCAGCCCGGCCGCATGTGTTCTCCAGCAGGGTACTTGCAGGCAGGTGGAGCGGCCCCATCTGAAATCCAACAATCTAGGGATTCCAGGCACACCGCAGTCCGCTTCAGCGGGTGGCGGTGTGTCTTTTTCGCATGGCCACCAACTTCCTCACCAAACTATTCGGCAGCCGAAACGATCGGCTTCTCAAGCAATACCGCAAGACGGTCGTTCGCATCAATGCGATGGAGCCCGACTACGAGAAGCTCAGCGACGAGGATCTGCGCGCAAAGACGCAGGAATTCAAGGAGCGTGTGGCCAAGGGAGAGTCGCTGGACGACCTGCTGCCCGAAGCCTTCGCCGTGGTGCGCGAAGGGTCCAAGCGCGTCATGAAGATGCGCCACTTCGACGTTCAGCTGCTGGGTGGCATGGCGCTGCACTACGGCAAGATCGCCGAAATGCGCACCGGCGAAGGCAAGACGCTGACCGCCACGCTGCCGGTCTACCTGAACGCACTGTCGGGCAATGGCGTGCACGTGGTGACGGTGAACGACTATCTGGCCAACCGCGATGCCACCTGGATGGCCAAGCTGTACAACTTCCTCGGACTGTCGGTGGGCATCAACCTGCCCAACATGCCGCGCGAGGAAAAGCAGGCCGCCTACAACAGCGACATCACCTACGGCACGAACAACGAATACGGCTTCGACTACCTGCGCGACAACATGGTCTACGAGTCGGGCGACCGCGTTCAGCGCGTGCTCAACTACGCCATCGTCGACGAGGTGGACTCCATCCTGATCGATGAGGCCCGCACGCCGCTGATCATCAGCGGTCAGGCCGAGGACCACACGGCCATGTACGTGGCCATGAACAAGATCGTGCCCAACCTGGTGCGCCAGGAAGGCGAGGCTGATCCCCGCACGGGCGAAGGCGTGACCAAGCCCGGCGACTTCACGGTGGACGAAAAGAGCCACCAGGTATTCCTGACCGACCAGGGCTACGAAGCCGCCGAGCGCCTGCTGGGCCATGCCGGCATGATTGCCGAGGGCGCCTCGCTCTATGACCCGGCCAACATCACCCTGGTCCACCATCTGTATGCGGCGCTGCGCGCCAACAACCTCTACCACCGTGACCAGCACTACGTGGTGCAGAACGGCGAGATCGTCATCGTCGACGAGTTCACGGGCCGCCTGATGGCGGGCCGGCGCTGGAGCGATGGCCTGCACCAGGCTGTCGAGGCCAAGGAAGGTGTGACCATCCAGGCCGAGAACCAGACCATGGCCTCGATCACCTTCCAGAACTACTTCCGTCTCTACGGCAAGCTGGCGGGCATGACGGGTACGGCCGATACCGAAGCCTACGAATTCCAGGAAATCTACGGCCTCGAAACCGTGGTGATTCCGCCCAACCGTCCCAGCAAGCGCGACGACCAGCTCGACCGCGTCTACAAGACCACGCGCGAGAAGTACGAGGCGGCGATCCGCGACATCCGCGAATGCCATGAGCGCGGCCAGCCCGTGCTGGTGGGTACGACCTCGATCGAGAACTCGGAAATCATCGACGAGCTGCTCAACAAGGAAAACCTGCCCCACCAGGTGCTCAACGCCAAGCAGCACGAGCGCGAGGCCGACATCGTGGCCCAGGCCGGCCGTCCCGGCATGATCACCATCGCCACCAACATGGCTGGTCGTGGTACCGACATCGTGCTGGGCGGCAACATCGAAAAGCAGGTTGCGGCTGTCGAGGCCGATGAATCCCTGTCCGAAGCCGAACGCCAGCAGCGCATCGAACAGATGCGCGCTGACTGGAAGATCGAGCACGACAAGGTCTCGGCCCTGGGTGGCCTGCGCATCATCGCCACGGAGCGCCACGAATCTCGCCGTATCGACAACCAGCTGCGTGGCCGTTCGGGCCGCCAGGGCGACCCCGGCTCCTCGCGCTTTTACCTGAGCCTGGACGATGCGCTGATGCGCATCTTCGCGGGCGACCGTGTGCGCGCCATCATGGACCGCCTGAAGATGCCCGATGGCGAAGCCATCGAAGCCGGCATCGTGACCCGCTCCATCGAAGGCGCTCAGCGCAAGGTCGAGGCCCGCAACTTCGACATCCGCAAGCAGCTGCTCGAATACGACGACGTGTCCAACGACCAGCGCAAGGTGATCTACCAGCAGCGCAACGAGATCCTCGATGCCTCGGACCTGCACGAGATGATCACGGTGATGCGCGATGACGTGGTGTCCGACCTGGTGCGCCAGTACGTGCCCGCCGAGTCCATGGAAGAGCAATGGGACCTGGCCGGCCTGGAAAAGGCGCTGGAAAGCGAATGGCGCATCCAGCTGCCGCTGCAATCGCAAGTGCAGTCCGCGCATGCCATCACCGACGAGGAGATCCTCGAGAAGGTGCTGCAGGCTGCCCGTGAAGTGTTCGAGGCCAAGGTCGAGCTGATCGGACGCGAGAACTTCACTCAATTCCAGCGCGCCGTGCTGCTGCAAAGCTTTGATACCAACTGGCGTGACCACCTGTCCGCGCTGGACTATCTGCGCCAGGGCATCCACCTGCGTGGCTATGCCCAGAAGCAGCCCAAGCAGGAATACAAGCGCGAGGCTTTCGAGCTGTTCCGCCAGCTCATCGACCAGGTCAAGACCGAAGTCACGCGCGTGCTGATGACCGTGCAGGTGCAGTCGCGCGAACAGGTGGAGCAGGCCACCGAGGCCATGGAGCAGCGCAGCGCCCACAGCCTGGAGCACATGACCTATGGCGCTCCCTCGGATGGCGACATCGGTGGCTCCGTCGAAGACGAGCCGCTGGAGTTGCCCGAAGGCGCTCGCGTGGGCCGCAATGATCCCTGCCCCTGCGGCAGCGGCAAGAAGTACAAGCAGTGCCACGGCAAGCTGTCGTGATGCGGCCGGCGTCGTAAGACGCCGCAAGACACGGAAAACGGCACGGATGCACTCCGTGCCGTTTTCTTTTTTAAGGTCGATGAAATACGTGCCGCCCCGGTTTGTTCCGATAATGGAGCGCGTTTTTCTTTCACTGTAGGAAGCCCCTCAATGCCTGTGAATCTCTCCGCTCCCGTGCACGCCGACCTGTTGGCGATCAACGGCGTTCGCATCGGCGTCACCGAAGCCGGTGTGCGCAAGGCCAACCGCAAGGACCTGTCCGTGTTCCTGCTCGACGAGGGCGCTTCGGTGGCGGGTGTGTTCACGCAGAACCGTTTCTGCGCAGCGCCCGTGCAGGTCAGCCGCGAGCACCTGGCCCAGACGTCCGGCGCCATCCGTGCCATGGTCATCAACACAGGCAATGCCAATGCCGGCACCGGCGCTGACGGACTGGCGCGCGCGCGCCGCACCTGTGCGGATCTGGCTGCGCTGCTGCAGCTCAAGCCCGAGCAGATCCTGCCGTTCTCCACTGGCGTGATCATGGAAGAGCTGCCCGTGGATCGCATCGCCGCCGGCCTGCCAGCTGCCATCGCAGCAGCCAAGGCCGACAACTGGGGCACGGCCGCCGAAGGCATCATGACCACCGACACCCTGCCCAAGGCCTTCAGCCGCGCCGTGGATATTGGCGGCAAGCGTGTGAGCATCACCGGCATCAGCAAGGGTGCAGGCATGATTCGCCCCAACATGGCGACCATGCTGGGCTTTCTGGCCACCGACGCCGCCATCGCACCCGAACTGCTGCAGCCTCTGGTCAAGGAGCTGGCCGACGGATCGTTCAACCGCGTGACCATCGACGGCGACACATCGACCAACGATTCCTTTGTGTTGGTGGCCACGCACAAGGCCGGCAATGCGCAGATCACTTCGCTGACCAGTGCCGAAGGCCAGGCCCTGAAGGCTGCATTGCTGGATGTGTCGCGCCTGCTGGCCCAGGCCATCGTGCGCGACGGCGAAGGCGCCACCAAGTTCATCACCGTCAAGGTGGAGGGCGGCAAGACCGAGGCTGAGTGCCGCCTCGTGGCCTATTCCATCGCGCATTCACCCCTGGTCAAGACGGCGTTCTTTGCCAGCGATCCGAACCTGGGCCGCATCCTTGCGGCGGTGGGCTATGCTAGCATCGACGATCTGGACCAGACCAAGATCGACCTGTACCTGAACGATGTGCATGTCGCAGTCAATGGCGGCCGCAACCCTGCCTATCAGGAGGAAGACGGCCAGCGCGTGATGAAGCAGCAGGAGATCATCGTGCGCGTGCTACTGGGCCGAGGGCTGGCCGAGCAGACCGTGTGGACCTGCGATCTGAGCCACGACTACGTGAGCATCAACGCCGACTACCGCTCCTGACTCTCCACCCACCGTGCCGCCGGCAGCCGCAGGCCTTGTGCCTGGCTGCTGCCAGCTTTCAATGGCGGCCGGCGCGCAAAAGCTCTGGCGTTGGCATGAGATCCATCTCGATTCCCGGGCATATCCAGCGTCGGTGGCCGTGAGATCCGTATTCGAGAGATATCCATGACATTGCCCACAGAAGCCGTCGCCGCCCCCTTGCTGCAACTCGTGCAGCGCGCCGAGCAGCTGATGCAGCGCATCGAGGCCATCCTGCCCCAGCCGCTGCAATCCCCCGCAGACTGGAATACCGCGATCGCCTGGCGCTATCGCAAGCGCGCCAACGGCTGCGGTTTGCTGGAGCCCGTGCGCCATGTCGGCGCCATGCAACTGTCCGACCTGCAGAACATCGATGTGCAAAAGGACAAGATCGCGCGTAACACCGAGCAGTTCGTGACCGGCCGCACGGCCAACAACGTGCTGCTCACCGGCGCGCGCGGCACGGGAAAATCCTCGCTGATCCGTGCCTGCCTGCATGCCTTTGCGTCGCAGGGCTTGCGCCTGATCGAGGTGGACAAGGCCGATCTGACCGACCTGCCCGACATCGTCGATGTGGTGGCCGGCCGGCCCGAGAAGTTCATCATCTATTGCGACGATCTGAGCTTTGAGGAAGGCGAGCCTGGCTACAAGGCCATGAAGTCCATTCTGGATGGATCGGTCAGCGCCGCCAGCCCGAACGTGCTGGTCTATGCGACCAGCAATCGCCGCCATCTGCTGCCGGAGTACCAGTCCGAGAATCTGACCTACCAGCGCGGCGAGGATGGGGAGCTGCATCCCGGAGAGGTGATCGAGGAAAAAATCTCGCTGTCCGAGCGTTTCGGCCTGTGGGTGAGCTTCTACCCGTTCAGCCAGGATGAGTACCTGCGCGTGGTGGCACAGTGGCTGGAGGCCCTGGGCCTGGACCAGGCCACGATCGAGGCGGCACGCCCGGAGGCCCTGGTCTGGGCGCTGGAGCGCGGTTCACGCAGCGGTCGCGTGGCCCACCAGTTTGCGCGCGACTATGCGGGCCGTGCCGAGCGCCCGAACCAGCGCCAGACCGGCATCGCCGATGTCCAGGGGTTGGCTGAAGAGGCTGAGCTCTGAGCACCTGCTGCCTGGCCCTGGGCTGGGCAGACTTTTTTGCGAAAGATCAAGTGACTGAAAAAGAAATCTCCCCCAAGGCCCGCGCTGAGGCGGCCGAGTCGCAGGCGCCAGTGCGGCGCAAGCACACCGAAGTCGCCGTTGGCGTGCTGCTTCGCGAGTCCGATGGCGCGTTGCTGATCACCAGCCGTCCGCCGGGCAAGCCGTATGCAGGCTACTGGGAGTTTCCGGGCGGCAAGATCGAAGCCGGCGAGACCGTGGAGCAGGCCTTGCGCCGTGAGCTGCAAGAGGAGCTGGGCGTAGAGATCGCGGCCGCTGAAGCCTGGAAGGTGACCGAGCATGACTATCCACATGCCCTGGTGCGCCTGCACTGGTGCAAGGTCACGCGCTGGAGCGGGGAGTTCGAGATGCGTGAAGGCCAGCAGATGGCCTGGCAGCAACTTCCGCTGCAGGTGCATCCGGTGCTGCCAGGTGCCTATCCGGTGCTGCAGTGGCTGAGCGAAGAACGCGGGCTGCCTTTCGATGCCGGGTTCTACGAGGCAGGCCAGCCGAAAGCCTGATCGGGCCTGATCAAGGCTCAGTGCGAGGATCGCCGAAGGGCGCATCCTCGGGCGGCATCGGTGCAGGCACGCGGAATTCCTCATTGGCCCATGCGCCCAGGTCGATCTGGCGGCAGCGTTCGCTGCAGAAGGGGCGGAAACGGTTGGCTGGTGCGAACAGGCTGGGGCCTGCACAGGTCGGGCAGCGCACCGTGGGGCCGGCAGAAGAGAGGCTGGCGGGCTGGGGGGCGGGGGCGCTCGAGGGCATGTCGGCCGTCTTGTCCATCAGCTGCAAAGCGTGACCTCGAACGAGGCATCTTCGCTGCAGGGTTGAGGCTTGGCGCCGTTCTCGGGGCGGAGCAGGCGCACCGAAACCAGCAGGCGGTTGCCGCTGATCTCCGGAACCAGATTCAACGACGGGTCTATGCGCAGGCGCAGCAGCTGAAAGCTGCGGCCGGGCGGCATGGCCTGCTGGAACACGCCTTTTTCGGCAGCCACCCATTGCGGCACGCCGGTTTCGCGCAGCAGCTTGAGCAGCAATTGCAGCGACTGACCCAGCGGGGTCAGGGTGCTGGCCCAGTCCTCCAGATCGCGCAGGCGTATCTGGGGATCATGGAACTGCCAGGCGTGATAGGCAGGAAGGTCGAAGCCGCAGGTGCCGCCGGGGATGCCGATGCGGCTGCGCACGGCCATCAGCCACTCGTTTTCAGTCAGGGTCTGGCCGGCCTTGCCGTTTTGGGCATTGAGCTGGGCAAAGCACTGCTCCACATGGCGTGAGACCTGATCAAGCATGTGCTCGGCAATGTCGGGATTGCCGCGCAGGCTGTCGAGCAGGCTTTTGTGGCGCTCAAGGTCCTTGAGCACGTCCGTCTTCAGGTCGGTACGTGCCGCCACGTCCATGATCTCGAAGATGGTGACCAGCGCAAAATGGTGATCGATGGAATGAGCGCGCGACAGCAACTCGCTCAGGCGGCGATATAGCTGTTCCAACCGGAGGTAGGTCCTCAGGCGCTCATTGAAAGGATATTCGTACAGGATCACGCTTGCTGGGCTCCTCGGGGTGCACAGGAATCAGCTGTCTACGTCGTGCACATGCTGAATTACACGCACAGGCCAAGCCATGGCGTGCATCATAGCCCGAACCATGCAGAGATTCGATCGGTGCATGCGCGCAAAGCCTCTATCGTCATGGCCTCGTCGTTGTAGAGCACCCAGTCGGCGGCTGCCAGCCGTGCCGCACGTGTGGCCTGGGCCGAGATGATGGCCTGCACCGCCTCGCGTGGCAATCCGTTGCGCGCGATCACGCGAGCGATCTGCGTTTCGGTGCGGCAGTCAACGACCAGCACCGCATCAAGCATGGCAGGCCAGCGGCCGGACTCCACGAGCAAGGGAATGTCATGCACGATAAGTCGGCACCCAGCCACTGTGGCCTGCTCCACTTGCCGGGACGTCTGCTGCGCCACGAGGGGATGGACGATGGCCTCCAGCTGCTGTCGTGCCGAGGGCTGCTGAAAGACCAGTTCGCGCATGCGCGTGCGGTCCAGGGCGCCGCTGGCGTCAATCAGTTCGGGCCCGAAGACGCGCGCTATCTCGGGCAGAGCAGCACCTTCGGGGGCGGTGAGGCTGCGAGAGATCTGGTCGGCATCGATCACGGCCGCTCCGCGCAAGCCCAGTTGCGCTGCGACGGTGCTCTTGCCGCTGCCAATGCCGCCCGTCAGGCCCAGCCGAAACGGGCGTGCAAGCAAGGGCGGGGCGATGCTGGGGGCCATGCCGCAGTGTTGAATCAAAGGCCCAAGGCCGCCAATAGGGATTGCAGCATCTGCTGCGGTCCGAACACCATGGCTGCAAAGCCGGCGCCCGCCAGAAAGGGGCCGAAGGGAACATAGCCGCCCTCACGCAGGCGGCTGTTGATCTTCAACGCGATGCCCACGATGGCGCCAATCACCGACGAGATCAGGATGATGGGCACGAGTGCCTGCCAGCCGAACCAGGCGCCCAGCGCGGCAAACAGCTTGAAGTCGCCGTAGCCCATGCCTTCCTTGCCGGTGGCCAGCTTGAAGGCCCAGTAAACCAGCCACAGCGAGAGATAGCCCGCTGCAGCGCCCCATACCGCGTCGGCCAGAGGCACGGCGGTCCAGTGCAGCGCCGACGACAGCAGTCCGGCCCACAGCAAGGGCAGGGTGATGTCGTCGGGAAGCAGTGTGGTGTCCCAGTCGATCAATGCCAGGCTCAGCAAGGCCGCACTGAAAAGGCACCAGGCAGCGCCTGTAGGCGTGATGCCCCATTGCGCCGCACAGTAGGCAAACAGCGCGGCGCAGGCCAATTCCACCAGCGGATAGCGGATGCTGATCGACGCCTTGCATTCGGAGCACCGGCCTCGCAGCGCCAGATAACTGAGCACGGGAATATTCTCGTACCAGTGGATGGCATGACCGCAATGCGGGCAGCGCGAGCGGGGGCGGCTCAGGCTCAGGGGCGCCTCGGCAGGCGGCGGCGCTGTGGCGGGCGATGGCGTGGCGGAGGATGAAGATTGCTCTTGCGCCCATTGGGCGCATTCCGCATTCCATTGCTGCTCCATCATGCGGGGCAGCCTATGTACCACCACGTTGAGAAAGCTGCCAACCAACAGGCCCAGCAGGCCGCCCAATGCAGCCTGCATCCAGAGTTCCAAAACCATCAGACCACCTGGCCCAGCTTGAAGATGGGCAGATACATCGAAACCACGATGCCGCCGATGAGGGTGCCCAGGAAAACAATGATGATGGGCTCCATCAGGCTGGACAGGCCAGCCACCATGTCATCGACCTCTTCCTCATAGAAATCGGCCGCCTTGCCCAGCATGTGGTCGATGGAGCCGGATTCCTCGCCGATGGCGCACATCTGCAGCACCATGGAGGGAAAGACATTGGCATTGGTCATAGCCACGGTGAGACTGGTGCCGGTGGAGACTTCCTGCTGGATCTTTTCCGTGGCATTGGCATACACGGCATTGCCGGATGCGCCGCCGACAGAATCCAGTGCCTCGACCAATGGGACACCCGCGGCAAACATGGTCGATAGCGTGCGCGTCCAGCGTGCGACGCAGGATTTCTCGATCAGCACGCCAAAGACCGGCACCTTCAGCAGCGTACGGTCCATGAATTGCTGCATGCGCTCGTTGCGCTTCCAGGCCTGCATGAAGAAGTAGAGACCGCCGCCAATCACGCCGAAGATCAACCACCACCATTGGACAAAGACATCGCTGATGCCCATTACCAAAAGCGTCGGCGCCGGCAGGTCTGCGCCGAACGAACTGAACACTTCCTTGAAGGCCGGGATCACGAAAATCATGATGATGGTCACGACGATGAAGGCCACGACGATGACCGAGATCGGGTACATCAGCGCCGATTTGATCTTGGACTTGATGGCCTCGGTCTTCTCCATGTACGTGGCCAGGCGGTCCAGCAGGGCTTCCAGGATACCGGCCGCTTCGCCCGCCTCCACCAGATTGCAGTAGAGGCTATCGAAGTACATGGGGTGCTTGCGATAGGCCGCGTTCAGCGAGGTGCCGGTCTCCACGTCGGCGCGAATATCGGCCAGAAGGCGCGTCACGCTGGGGTTGGTGTTGCCCCGTCCGACAATGTCGAAGGCCTGAAGCAGCGGGACGCCCGCCTTCATCATCGTTGCCATCTGGCGGGTGAACAGCGCAATGTCCTTGGGCTTGATCCTCTTGCCCCCGCGTGTGCGGCGCTTCTTGATCTTGCTGGGCAGCACGCCCTGGCGGCGCAGCATGGCCTGGACCTGGTTGATGCCCCCGGCCCGGGTCTCGCCTCGGATGATCTTGCCGTTGCGATCCTTGCCTTCCCATTCGAAGACAAATTCCTTGATTCCCTTGGACGCGGCTGTGGCCATCGTGCTCCCTCGTTTGTTGTCTGCGCTGTCCGCGCTATTTACTCATTGGTGACTGCCAGCACTTCTTCGAGCGAGGTCAGTCCCTGTCTGGCCTTGTGCAAACCCGATCCACGCAGCGACCGCACGCCTTCGCGCTTGGCCTGTGCGGCGATCTCCAGTGCACTGCCGTCCTGCAGGATGATGCGCTGGATTTCCTCGCTGATAGGCATCACCTGATAGATGCCTACGCGGCCCTTGTAGCCGTTGTTGCATGCCGGACAGCCGACGGGCCTGTAGGTGACCCAGCTGCCGTCAATGTCCGCATCGTCGTAGCCTGCATCGATCAGGGCCTCCCGCGGAATGTCAGCCGGCTCCTTGCATTGAGGGCACAGGCGCCTGGCCAGGCGCTGGGCGGTGATCAGGATCACGCTCGATGCGATGTTGAAGGGCGCAATGCCCATGTTGCGCATGCGCGTCAACGTGGTCGGTGCGTCATTGGTGTGCAGGGTGGACAGCACCAAGTGGCCGGTTTGCGCTGCCTTGATCGAGATGTCGGCCGTTTCCAGATCGCGGATTTCACCGACCATGATGATGTCGGGATCCTGGCGCAGAAAAGCCTTGAGCGCAGTGGCAAAGGTGAGGCCGGCCTTTTCGTTCACATTGACCTGGTTGACGCCGGGCAGGTTGATTTCCGAAGGATCTTCCGCCGTGGCGATGTTCACGCCGGCCTTGTTCAGCAGGTTCAGGCAGGTGTACAGCGACACTGTCTTGCCCGAGCCGGTGGGGCCTGTGACCAGAATCATTCCGTAGGGGCGGCTGATGGCTTCAAGCAGGCGTGCCTTCTCCTCGGGTTCATAGCCCAGGGCGTCGATGCCCATCCTGGCCGAGCTCGGGTCCAGGATACGGATCACGATCTTCTCGCCGAAAAGCGTGGGCAGCGTGCTGACGCGAAAGTCGATGACGCGGTCCGGGCCGACCTTGAGCTTCATGCGCCCGTCCTGCGGGACACGCTTTTCCGAGATGTCCATGCGCGAGATCACCTTGATGCGCGAGGCCAGCTTCTCCTTGATGGCAATGGGCGGCGATGCAATTTCACGCAGCTCGCCGTCAATGCGAAAGCGCACGCGGTACTGGTGCTCGTAGGGTTCGAAATGCAAGTCCGACGCGCGCATGTTGAAGGCGTCGAGCAGCATTTTGTGCAGGAACTTGACGATGGGCGCATCTTCGACGTCTGCTGCGGCCGAGTTGTCCTTTTCCTCTGCCGCCTCATCAGGCTTGAGGTCGCCGAACTCGAAGTCGCCGCTGCCGCCATAGCTGTCCATGGCCTCGCTGGCGCTTTTGTTCTGCTGCGCGATCAGTCGCTCCAGCTTGTCGGCTTCGACGATGATCCAGTCCACGCCCAACTGGGTGGTGAACTTGATCTGCTCGGCGGCTTCCTGCTGCGTCGGGTCGGCGGTGGCCACCGTGAGGCGGTTGCCGCGCTTGCTCAGAGGCAGGACGCGATAGGTGCTGATGATCTTGGCGTCCAGCAGATCCTGCGGCAGGCGCATGGCGTCGACCGCGTCAAGATCGAGCAGCGGCGCGCTGAACATGGTGGAAACCGTCTCCGCCACTTCCAGGGCAGAGAGGGTGCCGGCGACGCTCAGTTCTGCAATGAACGAGGTGCGATTGGTGGCGGCCTTGCCGGCAGCCGCTTCCGCTGCCTGTTGCGATACCTTGCCTGCTGAAATCAGAGCCCGCCCGATGCCGGGAAGCGATGCGACAGCGGATGCATTCTTGAGCGAGGAGTCAGCAACAGCCATGTAGCAAGACGTGTGAGAGGAAAGGACATTTATCCTATCATCACTGAGCACTTGGAATGCCAGACACACTGTTACACGCCTGGGTCTTGAACCTGGCGCAATGGTGTGATGGAGATGGAATGACCAGATGGTCGGGGTGAGAGGATTCGAACCTCCGGCCTCTACGTCCCGAACGTAGCGCTCTACCAGGCTAAGCTACACCCCGTTGCTTTTGTAGAAAAAGCGAGCAGCCTGAATCAGGTGCGTCGCTCCAAAAGCTGAGACGCCAATTGTAGCAAACTTGCCGTATGCAAATTGCTTGGGAGCACATTTATTGCGTCGATGGCGCGGCGTGCCTCGGCATGTGCGGCCTCACGTGCCACGTCCAGCGCACCTGTGCTGCGCACGATATCCACTACGGCAGTCAGTTGCTCGGTGGAGCCCTGTTCGATGGCGGCGCGCACGATGGCGGCCTGCTCAGGCGTGCCGCGTTGCATGGCGGCAATCAGGGGGAGGGTGCATTTGCCTTCGCGCAGGTCATCGCCCAGGTTCTTGCCCATTTCCTGGGCATCGCCTGCATAGTCGAGTACGTCGTCAATGATCTGGAAGGCCGTGCCCAGCGCCTGGCCATAGCTGGCGCAGGCCTGCTCGATTTCGCGGGGCGCGTCGGCCAGCACGGCGCCCAGCTGGGCGCTGGCCTCGAAGAGTTGGGCGGTCTTGGAGCGGATGACGTGCAGATAGCCTGCTTCGTCCAGCGAGGCATCGTGCGTGTTGATCAGCTGCTGGACCTCGCCCTCGGCGATCACGTTGGTGGCATCCGAGAGAATCTTGAGCACGCGCATGCTGCCGACTTCCACCATCATCTGGAAGGAGCGCGAGTGCAGGAAGTCGCCGACCAGCACGCTGGCCGGATTGCCGAAGGTCTCGTTGGCCGTCGGGCGGCCGCGACGCAGCGTGGATTCATCCACGACGTCGTCGTGCAGCAGGGTGGCTGTATGAATCAGTTCGACCACGGCAGCCAGGACATGCCTGTCCTTGCCTTCGTATCCCAATGCATTGCAGACCATGAGCAGCAGGGCGGGCCGCAGGCGCTTGCCGCCTGCAGCGATGATGTACTGGGAGATCTGGGCAATCAGCGGGACGGTGGTCGTCAGGCGCTGGGCAATCACATGATCCACCTCGCGCATGTCGTCAGTGATCAGGGCAAGCGGATTGGGGGTGGGGAGAGCTGTGGTCAAGGTACTGCGGGCGCCAAGTGGATCGTCAATTATAGGAAGAGCGACCCTGCCTGCGACCCGCTCTGGCGGTTGTTTGGGCGAAGGAGGGGAGCGCTTCATGCAAGGAATGTGAGTGCGTGCTAGAATCTCCGGCTTCCGTGGAAATTCGTTCGCGGAACTCTCAAATTCAAGAGGTTTAAATGTACGCAGTCATAAAAACCGGCGGCAAGCAGTATCGCGTTGCAGCTGGCGAAAAGATCAAGGTAGAACAGATTGCTGCGGACGTAGGTCAAGAAGTTGTGATCGATCAGGTTCTGGCAGTCGGCAACGGCGCTGAAATCAAGGTCGGCACACCTCTGGTGTCCGGTGCGTCTGTCAAGGCAACCGTGGTTGCTCACGGCAAGCACGACAAAGTGCACATCTTCAAGATGCGCCGTCGTAAGCATTATCAGAAGCGCCAAGGCCATCGCCAGCAGTTCACCGAGCTGCAGATCGTGGCGATCGCTGCTTAATCCAGGAGCTGAGTCATGGCACAGAAAAAAGGCGGCGGCTCTACGCGAAACGGGCGCGATTCCAAGCCCAAAATGCTCGGCGTGAAGGCTTTTGGTGGTGAGTTGATCACCGCCGGCTCGATCATCGTGCGCCAACGTGGCACCAAGTTCCACCCCGGCGACAACGTCGGCGTGGGCAAGGACCACACCCTGTACGCTCTGGTGGACGGCCACGTGTCGTTTGCTGTCAAGGGTGCACTGTCCAAGCACACGGTCAACGTGACGGCTGCCTAAGCTCTGTCACTTCGACGCTCGAAGCCCCGACCTGTCGGGGCTTTGTCGTTTCAGGAGGGCGGTGCATCGTGCGCTCGTCCCCTTTTCCGTCTCTGAGGTGTGGCCTGGGGCTGTCTGGTGCACACTGCTTTTTGTAAACTGGATGCCTCATGAAGTTCGTCGACGAAGCTTATATCGACATTGCTGCCGGTGATGGCGGCAATGGCTGCGTGTCATTCCGGCACGAAAAATACAAGGAATTCGGTGGTCCCGATGGAGGAGATGGCGGCCGTGGAGGCCATGTCTACGCGGTGGCCGACGTCAATCTCAACACCCTGGTGGACTACCGCTTCTCGCGTCGCCACGATGCCACGCGCGGCGAGCACGGCAAGGGCTCGGACATGTTCGGTGCCGCAGGCAACGACATCACGCTGCGCATGCCGGTTGGCACCATCATCAGCGATGCCGAAACCGGGGAGGTGCTCTACGAACTGTTGACGCCCGGCGAGGTGGTGACCATTGCCAAGGGCGGCGATGGCGGCTACGGCAACCTGCGCTTCAAGAGTGCCATCAACCGCGCGCCACGGCAAAAGACGCCTGGTTGGCCCGGTGAGCGCAAGAACCTCAAGCTGGAGCTCAAGGTTCTGGCCGACGTGGGTCTGCTGGGCATGCCCAATGCGGGCAAATCCACCTTCATCGCCGCAGTCTCCAATGCGCGTCCCAAGATTGCCGACTATCCGTTCACCACGCTGCATCCCAATCTGGGCGTGGTTCGTGTTGCCGCCGAGCAAAGCTTTGTGGTGGCCGATATCCCCGGGCTGATCGAAGGCGCGTCGGAAGGTGCCGGCCTGGGCCACCAGTTCCTGCGTCACCTGCAGCGCACCCGATTGCTGCTGCATGTGGTGGACCTGGCGCCGTTCGATGACAGCGTGGATCCTGTGGCCCAGGCCAAGGCCATCGTGGGCGAGTTGCAGAAGTACGATGCCGAGCTGTACAACAAGCCGCGCTGGCTGGTGCTCAACAAGCTGGACATGGTGCCGGCCGAGGAGCGCGCCGCACGCGTCAAGGACTTCGTCAAGCGCTTCAAGTGGAAGGGTCCGGTGTTCGAGATTTCCGCCCTGACGCGCGAAGGCTGCGAAGTGCTGATCCGCACCATCTACAAGCATGTGCATGAACAGCAGCAGATCGAGGCCGGTCCCAAGGAAATCGACCCACGCTTCGTCGAAGTCGAGGGTGATGGCGTGGATCTCACCGACCCGCGTTTTGCTCCCCGCGATTCCGAGTAAGAGCGGCCTGTCCCACCCATTGCCTTGATCACAACAGCGGCGGGGTCTGCCTCGGCCTGCGCTGCAAGAATCACTATCCATCCATGTCTTCCAACTTGTTGCGTGATGCCCATCGCATCGTGGTCAAGGTCGGCTCCAGCCTGGTGACCAATGAAGGTCGCGGTCTTGATGAGGCCGCGATCCAGGAATGGAGCCGCCAGCTGGCGGCCCTGGTGCGCGGGGATGAAAGCCATGGAGGCCGGCGGCGCGAGGTAATCATGGTCTCCAGCGGCGCGGTGGCCGAAGGCATGAAGCGTCTGGGCTGGATTGCACGGCCCAAGGAGATTCATGAACTGCAGGCCGCTGCGGCCGTGGGGCAGATGGGCCTGATACAGATGTACGAGTCCAAGTTGCGCGAACAGGGCATGGGCAGTGCGCAGGTGCTGCTCACGCATGCCGACCTCGCGGACCGCGAGCGCTATCTCAACGCGCGCAACACCTTGCTGACGCTGCTGGAGCTGGGCATCGTGCCGGTGATCAACGAGAACGACACCGTGGTCAACGACGAGATCAAGTTCGGTGACAACGATACCTTGGGCGCTTTGGTTGCCAATCTGATCGAGGCCGATGCCCTGGTCATCCTGACCGATCAGCGAGGCCTTTACAGCGCCGACCCGCGCAGCAATCCCGATGCGCGTTTCATCGATGTGGCCAATGCCGGCGACCCGGCGCTGGAGGAGATGGCCGGAGGCGCGGGCTCGTCCATTGGCAAGGGCGGGATGATCACCAAGATCCTCGCGGCCAAGCGCGCGGCGGGCTCGGGTGCTTCAACCGTCATCGCCTGGGGGCGTGAGCAGGACGTGCTGGTGCGTCTGGCGGCAGGCGAGTCCATCGGCACGCTGCTCCTGGCGCAGACGCACAAGAACCAGGCGCGCAAGCAGTGGATTGCAGACCATCTGCAACTGCGCGGCTCCGTGTCCGTAGATGCCGGCGCCGTGGCCAAGCTGCGCGACGAAGGCAAGAGCCTGCTGCCCATCGGCATGGTGAATGTGGATGGCGAGTTCGCCCGTGGCGATGTGATCGCGGTGCGCGATGCCCTGGGTATCGAGGTGGCGCGTGGGCTGGCCAACTATGCAAGTGCCGAGGCGCGGCTGCTGTGTCGCAAAAGCTCGGTGGAGATCGAGCGCCTGCTGGGCTATTCCGCAGGCCCGGAGATGGTGCACCGCGACAACATGGTGATTGCGGGGCACTGAGGCGCCAGACCCTCAAGGCCAAGAAAAAGCGCACCCTCGGGTGCGCTTTTGCGTATGGCTCTGGCCCGATTTCAGGCCTTGCCTGGATCGGGTTGCAGGGCTTGCTGCCCCGACTGTGGATCAGGATCGAAACAGGCGCCAGGCGGCAACTCCATGCCGGGATTGACGCGAAAGCTGCCTGAGCGTGCTGGATGCAAACCCGGCGCAGTGTATGTCTCAGGACCTTGCTCATGGGCTTCCCTGGGGCGCATGCCACTGCGCAGATAACGGTTGCGTTGCTGTTCGCCGCGCGGCAGGAACCGGGCCAGCTCGGTCAGGGCCATCTCATAGACGCCGCGCTTGAACTCCACCACTACGTCCAATGGCACCCAGTAGTCATTCCAGCGCCAGGCGTCGAATTCGGGGTGGTCGGTGGCACGCAGGTTCAAATCCCAGTCGTGACCCATGAGCTGCAGCAAATACCAGATCTGCTTCTGGCCTTTGTAGTGTCCGCGCGCATCGCGGCGGATGTACCGGTCTGGCACCTCGTAGCGCAACCAGTCCCGGGTGCGGGCGACCACGCGAACGTGGTTGGGCATCAACCCCACTTCCTCATGCAGTTCCCGGAACATGGCCTGTTCGGGTGTCTCCCCCCGGTCAATGCCGCCCTGTGGAAACTGCCAGCTGTGGGTGCGGATGCGTTTGCCCCAGAACACCTGGTTCTTTTGGTTGAGCAGGATGATGCCGACGTTCGGGCGAAATCCGTCCCGGTCAAGCATAATCGAACCCCAATTTTCTGAATTGTGTCCATTATGCACGGTGCCTTGCCAGCGGCAAGCACGCTGCCCCGATTCCCGCGAAGCCCCTGATCCATGAAAGCCTCCCAATTTTTCATCTCCACCCTCAAGGAAGCTCCGGCCGACGCCGAAGTGGTCAGCCACAAGCTCATGATGCGGGCCGGCCTGATCAAGAAGCTGGGTGCAGGCATCTACAACTACATGCCCATGGGGCTGCGGGTGATCCGCAAGGTCGAGGCCATCGTGCGCGAGGAAATGAACCGTGCCGGTGCCGTGGAGGTGACCATGCCCGTGGTCCAGCCTGCAGAGATGTGGGAGGAGACCGGCCGCTTCGAGAAGATGGGCCCCGAGCTGCTGCGCATCAAGGACCGCCATGGCCGCGACTTCGTGATCCAGCCCACCAGCGAAGAGGTGGTGACGGACATCGCGCGCCAGGAGCTCAAGAGCTACAAGCAGCTGCCCAAGAATTTCTACCAGATCCAGACCAAGTTCCGCGATGAGCGCCGCCCGCGCTTTGGCCTGATGCGTGGCCGCGAGTTCATCATGAAGGACGCCTATTCCTTCGACAAGGACCGTGATGCGGCCCAGGTCAGCTACCAGACCATGCGCGCGGCCTACAAGCGCATCTTCGACCGCTTCGGCCTGCAGTACCGTGCCGTGCGTGCAGACAGCGGTGCCATCGGCGGCGATCTGAGCGAGGAATTCCAGGTCATCGCTTCCACGGGCGAGGACGCCATCGTCTACTGCCCAAGCAGCGACTATGCCGCCAATATCGAAAAGGCCGAGGCCCTGGCGCCTGGGGGCCCCCGTCCCGTTGCGGCCCAGGCGATGACCAAGGTGGCGACGCCCGGCAACAGCACCTGCGAATCTGTCGCAGCCCAGCTGGGCCTGCCGCTGTCGCAGACGGTGAAGTCCCTGGTGCTGGCCACCGACAAGCTCGACGACAAGGGCGAGGTGGCAGGCAGCCAGATCTGGCTGCTGCTGCTGCGCGGTGATCATGAAATGAACGAGATCAAGGTGGCCAAGGTGCCGGGCCTGGACGTGGGCTTCCGCTTTGCCACTGTGGCCGAGATCGAGGAGCACTTCGGTTGCCAGCCCGGCTACCTGGGCCCGATCGGCCTGAAGCAGCCCGTGAAGCTGGTCGTGGACCGCGAGGTCGCCGTGATGGCCGACTGGGTCTGCGGCGCGAACGAGGCCGACTTCCACATCACCGGCGTGAACTTCGGCCGCGACCTGCCCGAGCCTGATGTGGTGGCCGACCTGCGCAACGTGGTGGCTGGCGACAAGTCTCCTGATGGTGCGGGCGAGCTGGCCATCGAGCGTGGCATCGAAGTGGGCCATGTGTTCTACCTGGGTACCAAGTACTCCCAGGCCATGAACGCCACCTTCCTGGCCGAGAATGGCAAGCCCTCGCTGTTTGAAATGGGCTGCTACGGCATTGGCGTGACGCGCCTGCCCGCTGCAGCCATCGAGCAGAACCATGACGAGCGCGGCATCATCTGGCCCGACGCGATTGCGCCCTTCACCGTGGTGGTCTGCCCCATCGGCATGGACCGCAGCGAACCCGTGAAGGAAGCTGCCGAGAAGCTGCATGCCGAGCTGCTGGCACTGGGTGTGGACGTGATCCTGGACGATCGTGGCGAACGTCCGGGCGCCATGTTTGCCGACTGGGAGCTGATTGGCGTGCCGCACCGCGTGGTGCTGTCCGACCGGGGCCTCAAGGAAGGACAGCTCGAGTACCAGCATCGCCGCGATACGGAAGCGACCAAGCTGGCCGCCGCCGATGTGCTGGGCCATCTCAAGCAAAGGCTGGGCCTGTGAGCCAGGCGCCCGTGGTGACGCGACGCGATTGCCTGCGCCTGGCGGCTTCGCTGGGCTCGGCACCGCTGCTCGGCGGGCTGGCCGCGCCCGCCTGGGCCGGTGGCCAGCTGGAGGAGCCGCTGGCCGATTCGGTGCGCACTGCGCTGAGTTCCGCCGTCACTGGATCGGCGCCGCCCGAGCTGCGCTTTGCCTCCACCGAGGCCCGGCTGGACTACCTTCGCTGGCTCACGGCCAGCAGCGAGCGCCTGCGTTCGCGCAAGCCGGAGCTGGCGACGAGGCTGGAGTTCCTGCAAACCGTCTGGTACGAGTCCAAGCGTGCCGGCCTGGAAGTCTCTCTGGTGATGGGGCTGGTGCAGGTGGAGAGCGCGTTCCGCAAGTTCGCCATCTCCAGCGTGGGTGCACGCGGCTACATGCAGATCATGCCGTTCTGGATGCGGCTGATCGGCGATGGAGACATCGGCAAGCTGTTTCACATGCAGACCAATCTGCGCTTTGGCTGCGTGATCCTGCGCCACTATCTGGACCGCGAAAAAGGCGATGCCTACATGGCGCTGGGCCGCTACAACGGCAGCCGGGGACAGCCCCAGTACCCGAATGCGGTGTTCGCTGCGCAGCGGCGCTGGGAGATAGAGCCCTCGCGCTCGGCTTGAGGGCCGCGCAGCGCCGCCGAGCGGCTGCGCGGCTGCTGTTCTGCGTTGTCCGTCAGGACGACGTCTCCGACGACATGCTGGATACCTTGGCCACGGCCGCTGCCGTGTCGCCGGCGTTGGGCGGCGCGGCCGGGCTGCTGGCGGACATGCGCGTGACCAGCACCTGGTCGATGCGGTAGCTGTCCACGTCCATGACCTCGAAACGGTAGCCGCCCCATTGCACGGTGTCGGTGCGCCTGGGAATGCGGCGCAGCATCACCATGAGGAAGCCGCCCAGGGTCTCGTAGTCCTCGGCGTGGGGCAGCTCGTCGAGTTCCAGGGCCTGCATCACATCCTCGACCGGCGTGACGCCGTCGATCAGCCAGGAGTTCTCGTCGCGGCGCAGGATCTGCTCCTCGTCGCCCGGGCTGACCAGGCCGCCCATCACCGTGCTCATCACGTCATTGAGCGTGACCACGCCGACCACCAGGCTGTATTCGTTGACGATGACGGCAAAGTCCTCATGCACCTGGCGAAACTGCTCCAGCACCTCGGCCAGCGTCAGGCGGTCCGGCACGACCAGCACCTTGTGCACCAGGGAGTCGTCCATGAGCGACAGGGGCTGGTTGTTCAGCGCGCGCTGGAACAGGTCCTTGGCATCGACATAGCCGACGATGTGGTCGATGTCGCCATCGCAGACGGGGTAGGTGGAAAAAGGTTCTTCGGCAATGCGGACCCGGATCAGTTCGTCGGGGTCATCACGGTGGAAGTAGGCGATGCGGTCGCGCTGCGTCATGGCCGAGCCGATGGTGCGCGAGTCCAGCTCGAACAGGTTGGCGATCACCTGCTGCTCCTTCGCGGCCAGCACGCCGGCGCGCGCGCCAGCTTCGGTCATGGCCAGGATGTCTTCGTGCGTGATGCGGTCGTCGCGCACCGTGGGCAGGCCTAAGAGCTTGGCAACGGCGTCCGCCAGGTGGTTGAAGCACCAGACCAGCGGCTTGAGCACGGCCATGCACCAGAGCATGGGGCGCAGCACGCGGATGGCCAGGGCTTCGGGCTCGGCCATGCTCAGGCGCTTGGGCAGCAGGTCGGCAAAGAGGATGAACAGCGAGGTGACGGTGGCGAACGAGAGCAGAAAGCCCACGGTCTGTGCCCGGCTCTCGGGCAGCCAGAGCATGAGCAATTCGGCCAGATAGGGCGTCAATGCCCCTTCGCCCACCACGCCGCCCAGGATGGCGACGGCATTCAGCCCAATCTGCGTGACCGTGAAGTACTCGCCCGGTTGGGCCTGCATCTTCATGACCTGTTCGGCGCGTGGCTCCCCGTCCTCCGCCATCTGCCGAAGCCGCAGGCGCCGCGAGGCGGCCAGCGAGATCTCGGCCACGGAGAAGAAGGCACTGGTCAGTATCAGTGCGACGATCAACAGCAGACTTTGGGACAGACTCATAGGCAAGGCGGAGAAGCGGGCGCAGGCGCGGTTTTCCGGATGTGAAAGATGTGTCCATTCGACCACACATCACATGCCCCTGGCCTTGTGGCATGCCCGGGCAGTGCGCTGGCAGTCCGGCACGGGCGAAAAAAAGCCACCCAAGGGTGGCTTGATTCTGCGCAGCAGCGGGCGCAGGCGGGTTGCTGCGCGCGAGTCGCAAGCCTGCGAACTCAGGCCTTGGGTGCCAGCAGCTGCTGCAACTCGCCGGATTCGTACATCTCCATCATGATGTCCGAGCCGCCGATGAACTCGCCCTGCACGTAGAGCTGGGGGATCGTGGGCCAGTTGCTGTAGTCCTTGATGCCCTGGCGGATTTCCTGGTCCTCCAGCACGTTGACGGTGGAGATGTCCTTGGTCTCCACGCCGCAGGCCTTGAGAATCTGGATGGCGCGGCCCGAGAAACCGCACATGGGAAAGCTGGCGCTGCCCTTCATGAACAGCAGGATGTTGTTGCTTTTGACCAGTTGGTCGATGCGTTGCTGGGTGTCGCTCATCTGTGTGGTGCTCCGGGGTCGTGGTGGGCGCCGCAGGCGCGGCGGCATGGTTGGGATTATTTCACTCTCGGCGCGGACTTTGAAAGCATGCGGGAATGCTGCGCCCGGACCCGAGCTCAGGCTTGCGCTGTCCATTGCCCGCCCGTGCAGCGGGCGATGCCGCCCAGGTCGTGGCGGTGTTGCACGCTCTCAAAGCCGGCGCTGCGCAGCAGGGTGGCCACGGCATCGGCCTGGTCCCAGCCATGCTCGAGCAGCAGCCAGCCGCCGCTGGCCAGCAGCGCAGGCGCCTGCGCGACGATGGCGCGGATGTCGGACAGGCCATCGGCGCCGCTGGCCAGAGCCGACAGCGGCTCATGCTCCAACGCCAGCAAGTGCGGATCGTCGTCGCGGATATAGGGCGGATTGCTGACGATGAGGTTGAACGACGCCTGGCCTGCCAGCGGCTCCAGCCAGCTGCCATGCGCAAACCGCACGCCCAGCTGCAGGCGCGTGGCATTGGCGCTGGCCACGGCCAGCGCGTCGGCACTGGCATCCACGGCCCACACGGTGGCGCCGGGGCGCTGGCTCTGCAGGGCCAGGGCAATCGCTCCGCTGCCGGTGCCCAGATCCGCCACACGGCATGCGGGGCCGCTCGGGGCCTGGGCGGGTATCAGCTCCAGCGCCCAGTCCACCAGGGTTTCGGTATCGGGGCGAGGGTCGAGCACGCGTGCGTCCACGGCCAGATCCAGCCCGTAGAACTCCTTGTGGCCCACCAGGTAGGCGACGGGCTCCCCGCTCAGTCGGCGTGTGCACAGCGCGGCATAGACGCCGGCCTGGGGCGCGGTCAGCGCGTCCCCGTCGTGGGTGAGCAGCCAGGCGCGGCCGCCGGCCTGGCGTCCGAGCACATGCAGCAGCAGCATTTGCGCGTCGATGCGCGCAAGCCCCTGGGCCTGGGAGTGCTGCAGAGCCTCTTTGATGGTGGGTAGGTTGGCCATGGCCCGCGCCTCAGCTGTTGACCTGCAGCTCGGCCAGCAGTTCGGCCTCGCGTGCGGCCTGCAGCGCGTCGAGCACGTCGCCCAGGTCGCCTTCCATCACGGCCAGCAGCTTGTAGATGGTGAGGTTGATGCGGTGGTCGGTGAGCCGGCCCTGGGGGAAGTTGTAGGTGCGGATGCGGTCGCTGCGGTCGCCGCTGCCGATCAGGCCCTTGCGCAGCGCGGCCTCCTTGGCCTCGCGCTCGCTGCGCTCCTTTTCCTGCAGGCGCGCCTGCAGCACCTGCAGGGCCTTGGCCTTGTTGCTGTGCTGGCTGCGGCCGTCCTGGCACTCGGCGACGATACCCGTGGGCAGGTGGACCACGCGCACGGCCGAGTCGGTCTTGTTGATGTGCTGGCCTCCGGCGCCGCTGGCACGGAAGGTGTCGATGCGCAGGTCGGCCGGGTTGAGCGTGATGGCCTGGGTTTCGTCGGGCTCGGGCATGACGGCCACGGTGCAGGCACTGGTGTGGATGCGGCCCTGGGTCTCGGTGGCAGGCACGCGCTGCACGCGGTGGCCACCGGATTCGAAGCGCAGGCGGCCATAGACGTCGGTGCCTTCCACGCGCAGCACCACTTCCTTGTAGCCGCCCAGCTCGCTTTCGTTGGCGCTCATGATCTCGACCTTCCAGCCCACGGCGTCGCAGTGGCGCGTGTACATGCGTGCCAGATCGCCTGCGAACAGGGCAGATTCATCGCCACCCGTGCCCGCGCGGATTTCCAGGTAGGCGTTGCGCGCGTCGTCGGGGTCCTTGGGCAGGAGCAGGCGCTGCAGTTCATCTTCCAGCTGCACCAGCTCGATCTCTGCGCCGGAGATTTCCTCGCGCGCCATTTCCTCCATGTCGGGATCATCCAGCATGTCCCTGGCAGAGGCCAGATCGGCCTCGCGCTGGCGGTAGCGTGCATAGCGGCCGGCAATGGCCGTCACATCGGCATGCTCGCGCGAGATGGCACGGTACTGCTTCATGTCGCCCATGATGTCTTCGCGCGAGAGCAGGAAGTCGAGTTCTTCAAGGCGCTGGGCGTAGCGCTCCAGTTGTTGGCGCAGAAAGTCTTGCATGGTGTGAGGCGATGGTGCGAAGGGCTGCGCGGGGCAGCGCTGCGGCGGGGGAACGAGGTGGCCGGAAGTGGGCCGAGGCGCCAGAGACCCGCGGGCGCGCGGCTCTCTGAAGGGGGCGAGCGCCGCTAGAGCGCCTTGTCGGGAGTCGTGCCGCGCGGACCGCCTGGCGCGGAGCGCAGGAACAGGCGCGAGACCGTGTCCATGGTCTGGGTGCGCTGGTCGGCGTCACCCTTGTGCAGCTCGGCCAGGGTGCCGTGCAGCATTTTCTGCGTGAGGCCGCGCGACAGGGCCTCCAGCACGGTGTCTATGTCCTCGCCCTTGGCCAGCAGCTTCTTGGCCCGTGCAATCTCCAGCGCACGCCATTCGTCGGTCTGGGTGTTGAGCTGCCGGATCAGCGGCACCACGCCGGCCTGCGGGCGGCGCTGGTCCAGCCAGTGCATGAAGCTTTGCACGCCGTGGTCGATGATGACTTCGGCCTGCTCGACCGCCGCCTGGCGCTGGGCCTGGCCCGTGCGCACCACGGTGGCCAGATCGTCCACGGTGTAGAGGTAGACGTCGCGCAGGTCCTTGACCTCGGATTCGATATCGCGCGGCACGGCCAGATCGACCATGAACATGGGGCGGTGCTTGCGCTTCTTGAGCGCGCTTTCCACGGCGCCCAGGCCGATGATGGGCAGGCTGGAGGCCGTGCAACTGATCACGGCATCGTATTCATGCAGATGCTCGGGCAAGTCGGCCAGCCGCATGGTGCCGGCGCCAAACTGGGCGGCCAGCTTTTCGCCGCGCTCCAGCGTGCGGTTGGCGATCATGATCTGCTTGGGGTGGCGGGCCGCGAAATGGGTGGAGACCAGCTCGATCATCTCGCCCGCGCCCACGAACAGCACGCGGATCTGGGAGAGGTCTTCGAACAGCTGGCCGGCCAGCCGCACGGCGGCAGCGGCCATGCTGATGCTGTGGGCACCGATTTCGGTGGAGCTGCGCACTTCCTTGGCCACCGCGAAGCTGCGCTGGAACAGCTGGTTCAGCGTGCTGCCCAGGGCGCCTGCGTTCTCTGCGGCGCGCACGGCATTCTTCATCTGGCCCAGGATCTGGGCCTCGCCCAGCACCATGGAATCGAGCCCGCTGGCCACGCGGAAGGCATGGCGCGCCACATGGCCGTCTTCCAGCAGATAGGAGTGCGAGCGCAGCAGTTCGGACGAGATGCCGCCGCTGTTGGCCAGCCAGTGCAGCGTATGGTCCATGGCCGGCATTTCGGCCGCGCAGTAGATCTCGGTACGGTTGCAGGTGGAGAGAATGGCGGTCTCGACGGCGCTGTGCTGGCGGCCGGGGCCGGTCAGCGATTCGCGCAGGCCCTGCAGCGTGGGCACGATCTGGTCGAGCGCGAACGCGAAACGTCCCCGCATATCGAGCGGAGCCGTGTGGTGGTTGATGCCGAGTGCCCAGACTGCCATAACCCGGGATTATAAAATTTCGCGCAGTTTCAGGCATCCCTGATCACAACACCCTGGAATCGGAGCCCGCAGATGGGATGGATTGCGAGTACGAATCATTGGCTGAACTTCCTGGCGCCTGCACTTTTCCTGTCGCCGGCCCTGATGTTGTGCGCGCTTTTGATCTATGGGAAATCGCAGCAATCCATGGCCTGGTGGTCACAGGTTGCTATCAATTTCATTGTTGGTGCACTGGTGCTGCTGGCGGGGCTGTGGTGGTTCGGGCGCGATGCAAAGATGGCCACCTATGCTGCGCTGGTCGTGGTGATGGCGCTTTGCCAGTGGGTGTTTTCACGCGGCTGGCGCTGATGGCTGACAGCAAAGATTGATGCAGATCAACGGAAGAGGGCGTTTCTCCTGGCGATCAGGGGCCTGAGACTGCGGCTGGAGGCACGGCGCCCGGCGCGGCCTGCTCCAGCAGCCATTCGCGGAACTGCGCAAAGGCTTCGGAAGGTGCCCGCGTGGCGGGACGGCACAGAAAGTAGCCGCGTTCGATGTGGACGGGCGCAGGCAAGGCAAGGGCCACGCGGCCGGCGGCCAGGTCTTCCTCGACCAGGCAGCGCTGCACCAGGGCCACGCCCATGCCGGCGGCCACGGCCTGTACCAGCAGGGCCACCAGCTCGAAATCGGCTGCCGGTGCGGGGCAGGGTCCGGGCAGGTTCAGATGGGACATCCAGCGGGCCCAGTTGCCCGGATAGTTGGTGTGGAACAGCAGCGGGCGTGCTAGCACGTCCCGGGGGCTGCGGATGGGCCGCGGGCCCTGCAGTTCTCTCGGATGGCAGATGGGCACCAGATCGCGGCCCACCACATAGTCGGCCACCACATGGGCGGGCCAGGGCTCGCTGCCCACGCGCAGCCAGCCGTCTATCTCGGCGGCCGACAGCGGATCGTCGCGCCGATAGGGCGCGAACGACAGGGCGATGCCCGGATGCAGGGCGTTGAAGTGCGGCAGGCGCGGAATCAGCCAGTGGCTGAACAGCGTGGGCACCACCGACAGCCGCAGTTGCGGGCCGAAGTGGCGCCTGCGTGCGGCCGCGGATGCCGATTCGATGGCGTGTACGGCGGGCTCCACGGCCTGCAGGTATTCGCGGCCGGCTTCGGTCAGCACGCTGCGCCGGCCCTGGCGCTCGAACAGCGCAAAGCCCAAGTGCTCTTCCAGCCGGGCGATGGCGCGGCTGATGCCGCCCTGGGTGACATACAGCTCCCGGGCCGCCAGCGAATAGCTGCCCAGGCGCGCGGCCGCCGCGAAGGCGTGCAGCTCGGAAAGCGAGGGGGAGTGCATGCGCATGACGGGCGCAATTATGACGGTTGGTCATGGTTGCTTGCCGTCTTGTCTCTTTTCGCGGATGCGGCGGCTGTCCAGAATCAGCGCTCTGTCCCGCAGAGCCCGTGCTTTGCCGCCACCCCCCAACCAAGATAGGAAACATCCCATGGCAATGCGCCGCACCCTGTTGTCCAGCCTGGCCGCCTGCGCCGCCACCGCTCTTCTGGCTCCCGCCGCTTGGGCCCAGGGCCCGGCGGCCGACTATCCCAGCCGTCCGATCCGCCTGGTCGTGCCGTTCGGAGCCGGTGGCTCCACCGACATGGTGGCGCGCCTGCTGGCCGAGAAGATGAGCGTGATCCTCGGCAAGTCGGTGGTGGTGGACAACCGCGGCGGGGCCGGCGGCTCCATCGGCGCTTCCGAAATCGCGCGTGCCGCGCCGGACGGCTACACCATCGGCATGGCCACGGTGAGCACGCACGGCTCCAACCCGGCGATCTTCCGCAAGCTGCCCTATGACCCGATCAAGGACTTCGCGCCCATCACCAATGTGATGTCGGTGCCCAGCGTATTCGTGGTCAACGCCAGCGTGCCCGCCAAGACCATGAAGGAGTTCATCGCCCTGGCCAAGGCCAACCCGGGCAAGTACAGCTTTGCCTCGCCGGGCACGGGTTCGCTGGGCCACGCCAATATCGAGAACTTCATGAACCTGGCGGGCATCGACCTGCTGCACATCCCCTACAAGGGCGCGGGCCAGGCCATCACCGATGCGCTGGGCGGCCAGGTCAACGCCATGACGGACAACCTGCCCTCCACGCTGCCCCACATCAAGGACGGCAAGCTGCGCCCGCTGGCCGTGCTGGCCTTCAAGCGCGCCGACGTGCTGCCCGACGTGCCCACGTACACCGATCTGGGCTTTGCGCAGATGGGCGATGGCGGCTGGTTCGGCCTGGTTGCGCCGGCCGGCACGCCGCGCCCCATCATCGACAAGCTCAATGCCGCCGCGCACAAGGCCATGGCCATGCCTGACTACCTGGAAAAGCAAAAATCCATCTCGGGCGAGTCCATGGGCAACACGCCCGAGGAATTCGCCAAGCAGATCAAGGCCGCCATCGAGCGCTACACGGCCGTGGCCAAGCGCGCCAACATCAAGCTCGACTGATGGACCGCATGGCACAGTCGGATTTTCTGCGCCCCCGGCCGGACACCCCGGTCGTGGTGCATCCCGCAATGGGCGAGGCGCTGCCCATCGTCTGCGACTCGCCGCACAGCGGCACCTCCTATCCCGAGGATTTCGGCCATGCCGTGCCCATGTCCCTGCTGCGCCGTGGCGAGGACACGCATGTGGCCGCGCTCTGGGACCAGTGGCCCGCGCATGGCGCGACGCTGATCGAGGCCACCTTTCCGCGCACCTACATCGACCCCAACCGCAGCGAGGCCGACCTGGACCCGGCCCAGATCGACGGCCAGTGGCCCGTGCCCCTGGCGCCCAGCGTCAAGACGCGCCAGGGCCTGGGCCTGATCTGGCAGCGCATCAGCCGCGACGGCGTGGCAACGCCGCTGTATGACCGTCCGCGCACGGTGGCCGAGGTGGAGCACCGCATCGCGCGCTACTGGCGCCCCTACCATGCGGCGCTGGCGCGGGCCATCGATGGCAGCGTGCAGCGCTTTGGCGGCGTCTGGCACCTGAACCTGCACTCCATGCCCAACGATGTCTACAAGCGCCTGGGCCGTACCGACGCGCCGCCGCTGGCCGACTTCGTGCTGGGCGACCGCGACGGCACGACCTGCGCGCCCGAGTTCATCCAGCTGGTGGGCGAGACGCTGGCGGGCTTTGGCTACAGCGTGGCCTACAACGAGCCCTACAAGGGCGTGGAGCTGATCGGGCGCATAGGCCAGCCGCACCTGGGCCGGCACAGCCTGCAGATCGAGATCCGCCGCCCGGTCTACATGGACGAGGACACGCGCGAGCCGAATGCGGGATTCGAGCCGCTGCGCGGCCATCTGCGTGAGCTGATGGCCGTGGTCGCGGCGCATGTACGATCGGAAATGGCAAGGCGCGGCTAGGCCTGGCTGGCCGGATCACCGGGCACGGTCGGCGTGCCCGGCGTACCTGTCACCACGGGTGCCGCCACTGAGGTGGTGGCCGGTGGCGACAGGTACAGGCCTGCGCCCTTGAGCGAGGCCAGGATGCTGAACAGCACATCGCTGCGCACGCCACCCGCATTGCGCGGATTGCCCACGTAGCCGATGGCCAGGAAGGTCAGCGTGCCGTTGGCGATGCCTTCGAGCTGCACCAGGGGCTCGGGCGTGTCCAGGATGCCTTCATGCGCGCGAAAGGCTTCCAGGATCAGGGTGCGCATGCGCTCGGCATCGGTGTCCAGCGGTGCGGGAAGGCGCAGCAGCACCCGCCCGGGCGCGCCGGCCAGCGTCATGTTGCGCACGGTCTTGGTGATGAATTCCGAGTTGGGCACGATGACGGTGGAGCGGTCGCCCAGCTGGATCTCGGTCGCGCGCACGTTGACGCGGCGCACGTCGCCCTCGGTATCGCCCAGCACCACCCAGTCGCCCACCTTGACGGGCCGCTCGGCCAGCAGGATCAGGCCCGAGATGAAGTTCTGCACGATGGCCTGCAGGCCGAAACCAATGCCCACCGACAGCGCGCTGGCCACCCAGGCGATGCGCTCCACGCTGATGCCCAGCCCCGCCAGCGCCACGGCCACCACGAAGATGCCGCCCACATAGCCCAGCAGCGTGGTGATGGAGCTGCGCATGCCAGGCTCCAGCGAGGTGTTGGGGAAGTAGCGGTCCGTCAGCCAGCGCTTGATCACGCGGATCACGATCAGGCCCGTGACGATCACGGCGAATGCGGTGAACAGGGCCTGCGGCGCCATGGTGAAGTCGCCCACCTTGAGGCTGTGGTTCACCGTGCTGCCGCGGCGAAACACCTCGTCCGGCCCCGTGCCCAGCGGGGCCAGCAAGGCGATCACCATGTAGAACAGCAGGGCCACGCGCAACAGTCCCGAGACCAGGACCGAGGCCTGGTCCAGCAGCCGGCCCTCGATGCCCAGGCCCTGGTTCAGCCGGGTGCCGAAGCTGCCCTTGGACGACAGAAGGGCCTCGCACAGATCGTCGCCGAGCTGGAACAGCAGGTAGGTGGTGGCAAAGACCACGCCGGTCCACACCATCTGGCGTGCCAGCGTGCCGGCAAGCGCCACATAGCCGGTCACGGCCAGTGCAATGGTGGCAATGCTGGCCACCGCCGCGCAGGCCACGAGCAGTCCCACCCACAAGGGCCGGGGCGGCGCGGGCTCCGCCTGGGCGCCGTCTTCCTGCGCCACTGGCGCCGGCGCGCGCAGATGCCGCAGGGCCAGCATGACCACGGCCGAAATCAGCAGGGCCGACAGGGCGTGCACCGTGACCTCGGCGGCCAGGCTGGCGCCGATGATGGCGTTGACCTCGGTCACCAGGCCGTTGATCGCGGCACCTGCCGCAATCCACCAGGGGTAGGGGCTGAGCCGCTCGGCCAGCTCATCCGACACGCCAGGCAGGCGCCATGAGCTGCGCTTGCGCGACAGCAGGGTCTGGCCCAGCGACACCACGAAGGCGCCGAACAGCGTGACCTGCACGCTGGCCTTGGCCAGCGCGTCCAGCGACTCGCCGAAGCCATCGCCGGCCTTGAGCACGCTCCAGGCCAGCTGCGCCGCCAGGCCGATCAGCAGCGTGTTGATCACCACCGTGGCCGCCGCGCGCAGCGAGCGGCGCAGGCGGCCGCTGGGCAGGCGTGCGGGCGCGGCGCGCACCAGCAGGCGCTCGGCCAGCCAGGGGCCGAGCAGGGCGATCAGCAAGGCAGCGGCCAGGCTGGCGATAAAGCCGCCCCGGCGATCGGAGGCCAAGGTGGAGCTCACCGATTGGCGCAGCTCGCGCCCCAGCCCCTGCAGGCGCGCCGCGTCCAGGGGCGCGGCGGTGCTCAGATTGCGCCAGAAGGGGCGGCCCAGCGGTGAATCGGTGCGGGCCGTCAGCGCGGCCTGGAATTGCTCGCGGCGCTGGCGTATCAGCTCGTTGCCGCGCTGGTCGGCATCGACCGACACCAGCCGCGCGAGTTTGAGTTCGGAATCCACGGCACTGCGTTGCTTGGCCAGGCTGGCGCGCTGCTCGGCCACATCGGGCGCATCGGCGGGGGCGCCTTTTTCGGGTGCCGGTCCCAGGCCGGCCAGGCGCGAATCGATATCGGCCAGTTCCTCGGTGCGGCGGGCCGCCACCTGGTCGGCTGCCGTGCCAATGGCTGCAGCCTCGTCCAGCAGCTTGCGGCCGTCATCGTCCTCGGCCAGCTTGCGGGGAATGGCGTCCAGCTGCTTGCGCAGATCGTCTACGCTGGGAAGGGCGGGCCGGCCGTCTTCTGCGGTCGCGCCCGCGGCTGTGGCGCCGTCCTGGGCCTGGGCCGGGCCGGGTGCAGACAGGAGCAGCATCGCCAGAGCCATCAGCCAGATGGCCAGGCATGGGCGAAGGGCCTGTGCCCACGTGGGGCGCTGCGGAAGAGGGCTGCAGGGCGGTGTCATGGACGCACATTGTGCGGCGGGCCGCTGCAGCGGTTGTTTCCAAAGGTCCGGCCCCGCCAGCCGGCAGCCGTCTCAGCGCGATGCGGGACTGAACATATCGACACGGTCGGTGATGACGCCGTCCGTGCCCAGGTCGATCAGGCGCTGTGCGGCCCATTCGTCGTTGACCGTGTAGCTGCTGCAGCGCAGGCCCGCGCCATGCACCTTGGCGACCAGGGCTGCATCCCACAGCGCGTGGTTGAGCACCATGGCTGCGCAGCCCAATTCCAGTGCGGTGCGCAGGTCGGCGTCGCCCGTGGCGTCTGCCAGCCTGTCCACCAGCAGGCCGCGCGGAATGTGGGGCGCCGTGTCGCGTGCGCCCTTGAGGGCATCGGTCTTGAACGAGGTGAACAGCGGCGGGACCCGGTCCTGGGGCCAGATGCGGTTCATCAGCTCGCCCGTGGCGCGGCCCGTGGCCTCTTCCTGGCCCGGCGTGGGCTTGATCTCCACGTTCAGGAAAAAGTGGTTGGCCAGGCACCAGCGCGCCAGGGCTTCCAGCGTGGGCAGGGCCTCGCCCGCGTAGGCGCGCGAGTGCCAGCTGCCGGCGTCGAGCTGGGCGATCTCGCCCATGGACAGGTCGCCACCCGTGCCGTGGCCGTTGGTGGTGCGCTCCAGCGTGGCGTCGTGCATCAGGAACAGCACGCCGTCGGCAGACAGCTTGGCATCGCACTCGAACATGCGATAGCCGTGCGCGGCGCCCAGGCGGAAAGCGGCCATGGTGTTTTCGGGCGCCAGCTTGCCGGCGCCACGGTGGGCCACCCACAGGGGGTAGGGCCAGGATTTCAGGTTCTCGGTCATGGCGAGTCCGTCAAAAGAAGGGAGCTTGGATGGAAAAAGAGAGCCTCTGGGGCTCTCTTGGAAAAGGTCGGAGAGCCGGCCTTCAGGGGATCAGATCCGCTTGCCGCTTTCTGCGTCGAACCAGTGCAGGCGACGCTCTTCGGAAGGACGCACGCGCATGGTCTCGCCGGACTTGGGGAAGGGCGCGCCTTCGTCGATGCGTACCGTCATCGTCTCGCCATTGAGCGAACCATAGACCAGGCGCTCGGCACCCAGCATTTCCACGGTGTCCACCTTGATTTCCCAGCCGCCTTCGTTGACGACGACCAGGTGCTCGGGGCGGATGCCCAGGATGCGGCCGGTCGTGCCGCCGGGCGCGTTCTTGAGCAGGTTCATCGGGGGCGAGCCGATGAAGCTGGCCACGAAGGTGGAGGCGGGCGTGTGGTAGACCTCTTCGGGCGTGCCGAACTGCTCCATCACGCCGCCGTTCATGACGATCATGCGCTGGGCCAGGGTCATGGCCTCGACCTGGTCGTGGGTCACGAACAGGCTGGTGATGCCCAGCTCGGCGTGCAGCTTCTGGATCTCGATGCGGGTCTGGCCGCGCAGCTTGGCGTCCAGGTTGGACAGCGGTTCGTCGAACAGGAAGACCTTGGGCTGGCGCACGATGGCACGGCCCATGGCCACGCGCTGGCGCTGGCCGCCCGACAGCTGGCGCGGCTTGCGGTCCAGCAGATGGGACAGCTCCAGGATCTTGGCGGCCTTGTCCACGCGGCGCTTGATCTCCTCGGGCGGCACCTTGGCGATCTTCAGGCCGTAGGCCATGTTCTCGTAGTTCGACATATGCGGGTACAGCGCATAGTTCTGGAACACCATGGCGATGTCGCGCTTGGCCGGTTCCACGTCGTTGACGACCTTGTCGCCGATCAGCAGCTGGCCGTCGGAGATCTCTTCCAGGCCCGCCACCATGCGCAGCAGGGTGGACTTGCCGCAGCCCGAAGGGCCGACGATGACGACGAACTCGCCGTCCTGGATTTCGGCGTTGACGCCGTGCAGTACCTGGTTGGCCGACGGGCCGTGGCCGTAGCGCTTGATCAGGTTGCGAAAGGAAATGGATGCCATACGAAGATTCTGGTTGAGTCGCAGAGCGAAGGGCGCTGGCGCTTGCTCTGCGGGGTTCTATACGGTGGGTGGGGGCGGTGGACGGCTTACTTTTCGGTGTCCACCAGGCCCTTGACGAACCAGCGCTGCATCAGGATCACCACGGCAGCGGGCGGCAGCATGGCCAGCAGGGCCGTCGCCATCACCACGTTCCAGTCGTTGCCGGTATCGCCGCTGGCCACCATGCGCTTGATGCCGATGACCACGGGGTACATGTCTTCCGAGGTGGTCACGAGCAGCGGCCACAGGTACTGGTTCCAGCCGTAGATGAACTGGATCACGAACAGCGCCGCGATCGAGGTCTTGGACAGCGGCACCAGCACATCCTTGAAGAAGCGCATGGGGCCGGCGCCATCGATGCGGGCGGCCTCCACCAGCTCGTCCGGCACCGTCAGGAAGAACTGGCGGAACAGGAAGGTGGCCGTGGCCGAGGCGATCAGCGGAATCGTCAGGCCGGCGTAGCTGTTGAGCATGCCCAGCGTGGAGACGACTTCGTAGGTGGGGCCGATGCGCACTTCCACGGGCAGCATCAGGGTCACGAAGATCAGCCAGAAGCAGATCTTCTTGAACGGGAAGCGGAAGTACACCAGTGCGAAGGCCGACAGCAGCGAGATCGCGATCTTGCCCACGGTGATCACCATGGCCGAGACGAAGCTGATCCACATCATGCGTGCCACGGGCGCGCTGGAGCCAGGGCCCGAGCCGCCGAACAGCGCGGCCTTGTAGGTTTCCCAGAAGTTGCTGCCGGGCACCAGGGGCATGGGCACCTGGATGATGTCCTGCGGCGTGTGCGTGGAGGCCACGAAGGCCAGGTACAGCGGAAAGCCGACGATCAACACGCCCAGCACCATGATCAGGTGCGAGAAAAAGGTCAGAAGAGGACTGCGTTCAACCATGATCAGTACTGCACTTTCTTCTCAACATAGCGGAACTGGATCACGGTGAGTGCAACCACGATCACCATCAGCACGACGGATTGGGCAGCCGAGCCGCTCATGTCCATGGCCTTGAAGCCATCGTGATAGACCTTGTAGACCAGGATGGAGGTGTCCTGGCCCGGACCGCCCTGGGTCGTGGCGTCCACGATGCCGAAGGTGTCGAAGAAGGCATAGACCACGTTCATCACCAGCAGGAAGAAGGTGGTGGGCGACAGCAGCGGGAACTGGATGTCCCAGAAGCGGCGCATGGGGCCCGCGCCGTCGATGGCGGCGGCCTCGATCAGCGACTTGGGGATGGACTGCAGGCCCGCAAGGAAGAACAGGAAGTTGTAGGAGATCTGCTTCCAGATCGCGGCGATGACGATCAGCGTCATGGCGTTGCCGGAGTTCAGCAGGTGGTTCCAGTCATAGCCGATCATGCGCAGCGCATAGGCCACGACGCCGATGGACGGCGAGAACATGAACACCCACAGCACGCCTGCCACGGCGGGCGCCACCGCATAGGGCAGCAGCAAGGCGGTCTTGTAGGCGAGCGCACCCTTGATCACGCGGTCCGCAAAAATGGCCAGCATCAGCGACAGCGCGATGCCGAACACCGCCACCAGCAGGGAAAAGATGGCCGTGGTCTTGAACGAGGCCAGGTAGGCAGGGTCATCCAGCAGATGCTGGAAGTTGGCGAAGCCCACCCATTCGGTGGAAAAGCCAAACGTATCCTGCGCCTGGAAAGACTGCACGATGGCCTGGCCTGCGGGCCAGAAAAAGAAGACCAGCACGATGACCATCTGTGGTGCTATCAGCAGCCACGGCAGCCAGGCGGATCGAAAAAGAACGCGTTTTTCCATGACGGAACTCGGTAGAACAAAACAGCCCGCAAACCGGATGGCCGTGGGGCCGCCGGTTGCGGGCCTGTGATGCACGGTGCGGGCTGCCTGCGCAGCGGCCACACCGCAGATCACATGGGAGGATTACTTGTTGGCCCGGGCGAAGCGGCCCAGTTGCTCGTTGCCACGGGTGACAGCGGTGTCCAGTGCCTGCTGGGGAGTCTTCTTGCCGGTCCAGATCTGTTCGGTTTCCTCATCGATGATGGTGCGGATCTGAACGAAGTTGCCCAGGCGGATGCCGCGCGACTTGTCGGTGGTCTTGCGGATCATCTGCGTCACGGCGGTGTCGGTGCCGGGATGCTTTTCGTAGAAGCCCGAAGCCTCGGTCAGCTTGTACGCAGCGGTGGTCACGGGCAGGTAGCCGGTGCGCTGGTGGCTGGCGGCCTGGATCTTGGTGTTGTTCAGGAAGTTGAAGAAGTCAGCCACGCCCTTGTAGCGTTCGGCGCTCTTGCCAGCCATCACCCACAGGGAAGCACCGCCGATGGCCGTGTTCTGGGGGGCGCCCTTCACATCGGCGTAGTAGGGCAGCTGCGACTGGCCGAAGGCGAACTTGCCTTCCTTGACCACGCGGGCGTACAGGCCGGAGGAGCCCGTGATCATCGCGCACTCGCCGGAAGCGAAGGCGGCGTCGGGCACGTTGCCGCGGCCCTTGTAGACGAAGCTGCCGTCCTTGGCGGCCTTGGCCAGGTTCTCGAAGTGCTTGACGTGCAGCGGCGAGTTGAACACCAGCTTGGCATCGGTGCCGTCAAAGCCGTTGTTCTTGGTCGCGTACAGGGTGTTGTGCCACAGCGAGAAGCTCTCCAGCTGGGTCCAGCTCATCCAGCTCGTGGTCAGTGCGCAGCGGTGGCCCGAGGCCTTGAGCTTTTCAGCGGCGGCGAACACTTCGGGCCAGGTCTTGGGCGGCTTGTTCTCGTCCAGGCCCGCCTTCTTGAAGGCGTCCTTGTTGTAGTAGAAGATGGTGGTCGAGCTGTTGAGCGGGTAGCTCATCATCTGGCCGTTGGGGGCGGTGTAGTAGCCGGCCACGGCGGAGATGTACTCGCCCTGGTCGAACTTGAAGCCGCCGTCGTTCATGACCTTGGTGACCGGAACCACGGCACCCTTGGAGGCCATCATGGTGGCCGTGCCCACTTCGAAGACCTGCAGGATGTCAGGTGCATTGCCGGCGCGGAACGCGGCGATGGCAGCTGTCATGGACTCGTCATACTGGCCCTTGTAGGTCGGCACGATCTTGTACTGGGTCTGGCTGGCGTTGTACTCCTTGGCCAGGTCATTCACCCAGTCGCCCAGGGCCGCGCTCATCGAGTGCCACCACTGGATTTCGGTTTGGGCTTGTGCCGAGATGGTGGTGGCCGCGATCGCGGCCGCCATGGCCAGTTGCTTCAGTTGCATGAGGACTCCTCTAGTTCGGTGACGGTTTCAGACCGCTGCCACGGTAAGGCAGGGGCATGACATGTCTGTGTCATTGTTTTCGGATGCTTCTTACCGCACTACAGGCCAAACCCGGTGAGCCGCTGGTCCCGTATGTCAGTCGTGTGACAAAAAATGACACGCGAAGCGGCGCTATTTTAGGTCAATACCATTTCGTTTCAAAAGCACGGGTTGTTCGTATTGGCTCGTTTGTGCTCTTTCTGTATAAGGCCGGTTCGCCGGGGCGTGTCTGCCCCGTGGTGTTGGCGAGGGCTGGCTTCTCAGTGCAAGACGGCGAGCCGCCCAGAGCCCCGTAGGAAGCGGGCCTTCGAGGGGCTCGCTTAAAATTGCGCTCCCACTTGGCTTAGCGGCGCCCCTAGAGCGCCAGACACGGTCTACCCCCATGAATGTACCGATTGCGTTGGCGGCCCTGCAGGCACAGGCAGCCGAACCTGCACGTCTGCGAGAGATTCCCTACAACTACACCTCGTTTTCCGATCGCGAGATCGTGATCCGCCTGCTGGGTACTTCCATGTGGGATGTGCTCAACCAGCTGCGCCAGGAGCGGCGCACGGGCCGCTCCGCCCGCATGCTCTACGAGGTGCTGGGGGACATCTGGGTCGTCCAGCGCAATCCCTACCTGCAGGACGACCTGCTGCACAGCCCCGATCGCCGCAAGGCGCTGGTGGAAGCACTGGAGCACCGCCTGGGCGAGATCGACAAGCGCCGTGCTCCGCAGCAGGACCCCGTGCGCGATGCGCTGGTGGGCCAGCTGGTGGATGCGGCGCGCCGCGCCGTGCATGAGTTCAACGCCACCTTCGTCGAGGCCGAGCAACTGCGCCGCCGGGTGCAAAAGAGCCTGGGCCGCCACACGGCCAAGGACAACATCAAGTTCGACGGCCTGTCGCGCGTGGCCCATGTGACGGACGCCACCGACTGGCGCGTCGAGTATCCCTTCGTCGTGCTCACCCCCGATACCGAAGCCGAGATGGCCGCCCTGGTGCGTGCCTGCATCGAGCTGCGCCTGACCATCATTCCGCGCGGCGGCGGCACGGGCTACACGGGCGGCGCGATCCCGCTGACCTGGCGCAGCGTGGTGATCAACACCGAAAAGCTCGAGGCCATGACGGAGGTGGAGATGCGCCGCATCCCCGGCGTGGACCACGAGGTGCCCACCATCTTCACCGAGGCCGGAGTGGTCACGCAGCGCGTGGCCGATGCGGCCGAGCGCGCGGGCTTCGTCTTCGCCGTGGACCCCACATCGGCCGAGGCCTCGTGCATCGGCGGCAACGTCGCCATGAATGCGGGCGGCAAGAAGGCCGTGCTCTGGGGCACGGCGCTGGACAACCTGGTGTCCTGGCGCATGGTCACGCCCGATGCGCAGTGGCTGGAAGTCACGCGCGTGGGCCACAACCTCGGCAAGATCCATGACGCCGAGATGGCCAGCTTCGAACTGCAGTACTTCGAGGCCGACGGCAAGACCCCCATCCGCAGCGAGCGGCTGGACATTCCCGGCCAGAAATTCCGCAAGGAAGGCCTGGGCAAGGACGTGACCGACAAGTTCCTGTCGGGCCTGCCCGGCATCCAGAAGGAAGGCTGCGACGGCCTGATCACCAGCGCGCGCTGGGTGGTGCACCGCATGCCCGAGCACACGCGCACGGTCTGCATGGAGTTCTTCGGCAACGCCAAGGACGCCGTGCCCAGTATCGTCGAGATCAAGGACTTCATGTTCGCCGAGCAAAAGCGCTCGGGCGTGCTGCTGGCCGGCCTGGAGCACCTGGACGACCGCTACCTGAAGGCCGTGGGCTACGCCACCAAGAGCAAGAAGGGCAACGGCCATCTGCCCAAGATGGTGCTGCTGGGCGACATTGCCGGCGACAACGCCGACGATGTGGCCCGCGTGGCCGCCGAGGTGGTGCGCATCGCCAACTCGCGCAACGGTGAAGGCTTCACCGCCGTCAGCGCCGAGGCGCGCAAGAAATTCTGGCTGGACCGCAAGCGCACGGCCGCCATCTCGCGCCACACCAACGCCTTCAAGATCAACGAAGACGTGGTGATCCCGCTGCCCCGCATGTGGGAGTACACGGACGGCATCGAGCGCATCAACATCGAGCTGTCGCTGCGCAACAAGCTCAAGCTGTGCGACGCGTTGACGGACTTCTTCCAGCACGGCGACCTGCCCCTGGGCAAGCAGGACGATGCGGGCGACATCCCTTCGGCCGAACTGCTGGAGGACCGCGTGCAGCAGGCCCTGGCCCTGGTGGCCGACGTGCGCACGCTGTGGCAGGGCTGGCTGGACAACGTGGAAAACCTCTTCCAGCAACTGCAGGATCACACGCTGCGCGCCAGCTGGAAGACCCAGCTGAAGGCGCCCATGGCCCAGATCTTCGCGGGCGCGGCCTTCCAGCCGCTGCTGGCCGAAGTCAACGCCATTCACCAGCGCGTGCTCAAGGGCCGTGTCTGGGTGGCGCTGCACATGCACGCCGGCGACGGCAACGTGCACACCAACATTCCGGTCAACAGCGACGACTACGAGATGCTGCAGACCGCCCATGAGGCCGTGGCGCGCATCATGGTGCTGGCCCGCCATCTGGACGGGGTGATCTCGGGCGAGCACGGCATCGGCATCACCAAGCTGGAATTCCTCAGCGACGACGAACTGGCGCCCTTTGCCGCCTACAAGCAGCGCGTGGACCCCGAAGGCCGCTTCAACAAGGGCAAGCTGATCCGCAACGAGAAGCTGCAGGCCGTGGTGGGCCAGAGTCATGACGGCCGCTCGCCGCGCGAATCGCTGATGTTCGCCGACCTGACCAACGCCTACACGCCCAGCTTCGGCCTGATGGGGCACGAGTCGCTGATCATGCAGCAAAGCGACATCGGCGCCATTGCCGACTCGGTCAAGGACTGCCTGCGCTGCGGCAAGTGCAAGCCCGTGTGCGCCACCCATGTGCCGCGCGCCAACCTGCTGTACAGCCCGCGCAACAAGATCCTGGCGACCTCGCTGCTGGTCGAAGCCTTTCTGTACGAGGAGCAGACGCGCCGCGGCGTGTCGCTGCGCCACTGGCAGGAGTTCGAGGACGTGTCGGACCACTGCACTGTCTGCCACAAGTGCTTCAACCCCTGCCCGGTGAAGATCGACTTCGGCGACGTGACCATGAACATGCGCAATCTGCTGCGCAAGATGGACAAGAAGAGCTTCCGGCCCGGCAACAAGCTGGCCATGGCCATGCTCAACGCCACCAATCCGGACACCATCAAGTTCATGCGTTCGGCCATGGTCGGCGTGGGCTTCAAGGCCCAGCGCCTGGCCTCCGACGTGCTCCACAGCCTGGCCAGGAAGCAGACCCAGCATCCGCCGGCCTCGGTGGGGCGTGCGCCGCTCAAGGAGCAGGTGATCCACTTCGTCAACAAGAAGCTGCCGGGCGGCCTGCCCAACAAGACGGCGCGTGCCCTGCTGGACATCGAGGACAAGGACTACGTGCCCATCATCCGCAGCCCGCAGACCACGAACGCGGACACAGAGGCGGTGTTCTACTTCCCCGGCTGCGGCTCCGAGCGCCTGTTCAGCCAGGTGGGCCTGGCCACCCAGGCCATGCTCTGGCATGCCGGCGTGCAGACCGTGCTGCCACCGGGCTACCTGTGCTGCGGCTATCCCCAGCGCGGCAGCGGCCAGTTCGACAAGGCCGAGAAGATGATCACGGACAACCGCGTGCTCTTCCACCGCGTCGCCACCACGCTCAACTACCTGGACATCAAGACCGTGGTGGTCAGCTGCGGCACCTGCTACGACCAATTGCAGGGCTACGAGTTCGGCAAGATTTTCCCGGGCAGCCGCATCATCGACATCCACGAGTACCTGCTGGAAAAGGGCGTGACGCTGCAGGGCAAGGAGGGCTACCTCTACCACGACCCCTGCCACTCGCCCATGAAGCTGCAGGACCCCATGAAGACCGTCAAGGCCCTGGTCGGCGACGGCGTGATCAAGAGCGAGCGCTGCTGCGGCGAATCGGGCACGCTGGGCGTCACGCGCCCCGACATCTCCACGCAGATCCGCTTCCGCAAGGAAGAGGAACTCAAGAAGGGCGAGGCCGCGCTGCGCGCCAGCGGCGCCCTGGCCGAGAAGGACAACGTGAAGATCCTCACCAGCTGCCCCAGCTGCCTGCAGGGCCTGTCGCGTTACGGCGGCGACATGAACAACGGCCTGCTGGAGGCCGACTACATCGTGGTCGAGATGGCGCGCCAGATCCTGGGCGAGAACTGGATGGCCGAATATGTTCAGCGCGCCAACGCCGGCGGCATCGAACGGGTTCTGGTCTGATGGCTGCTTCCGCTTCCTGCCCCCTGTGCGCCACAGAAGGCGGCCTGCCCGTCTGGCGCGGCCGGCGCCTGCGAGTGATCCGCGCCCAGGAAGAGGGCTTCCCGGCCTTCTACCGCGTGGTCTGGAATGCGCATGTGGCCGAGTTCTCCGACCTGGATGCCGCCGACCGCCAGCACTGCATGGATGCCGTGGTCGTGGTCGAGCGCGTCTTGCGTGAGCGCCTTGCGCCGGCCAAGATCAACCTGGCGGCGCTGGGCAACATGGTGCCGCACCTGCACTGGCATGTGGTTGCGCGCTTCGAATGGGACAGCCATTTCCCGGGCTCGGTCTGGGCTGCTGCCCAGCGCCCGCGCAATGGCGAGCGCGAGGCCGAGGTGGCAGCGCGCTTGCCAGCCATAGAAACGGCGCTGTCGCAGGCATTGGATGCCTGGCAGCAGCACCCCGCCACTGAATGAGGAGCACCGCATGGCCGGCCTGACCCCTGACACCCCAACTCCCGAAGCCCTGACCGTGCACGGCGCATCGCGCGTGCTGGAAGTGGCCTATTCCGATGGCGCAAGCTTTCGCATTCCCTTCGAGCTGCTGCGCGTGTACTCCCCCTCGGCCGAGGTGCAAGGCCATGGCCCGGGCCAGGAAGTGCTGCAGACCGGCAAGCGCGACGTGGCCATCACGGCCATCGAGCCCGTGGGCAACTACGCCATCAAGCCTTTCTTCAGCGACGGGCATGAAAGCGGCCTGTACACCTGGGAATACCTCTACGAACTGGGCCGCCGCCAGGACGAGTTCTGGACCCAGTACCTGGACCGCCTGCAGGAATCCGGCATGGACCGCGACACCCCCATGCCCGGCAAGGCCGGCGGCGGCGGGCACGGCTGCGGCAGCCACTGACGCAGTACGCACGCAGGGGCCGGGGCGCGGCATCTGCCGCGCCGTTCCCGCAGCGCCACATTCAGGACCTTTGCACAGCACAGGGTTATTGGGGGTGGTGCTATATTAAAAATAGCTTGAAAGTCTTTGTTTGAAGGCGTTTCAGGCTGTTTGTTCTTGATAACCCTTGCCCGGCAAAGCCCGTGGCCACACGGGGTTGTCGCTGTACGCATTACTACTGCTTGCTTAGCATCGTTGTTATGAGCACCACACATTTCGGATTCCAGTCGGTGGACGAGCGCGAGAAGGCCAGCCGCGTGCGCGGCGTGTTCGACTCGGTCGCTTCGCGCTACGACGTCATGAACGACCTGATGTCGGGTGGTCTGCACCGTGCCTGGAAGGCCTATACGGTGATGGTGGCCAATCTCAAGGAAGGCGACAGGGCGCTGGACATCGCGGGCGGCACGGGCGACCTGGCCCTGGCCTTCGCCAAGAAGGTCGGCTCCACCGGCCAGGTGGTGCACACCGACATCAACGAAGCCATGCTGCGCGTGGGCCGGGACCGGCTGATCAACAAGGGCGTGATCCTGCCCACCATGGTCTGCGATGCCGAGGCCCTGCCGTTTCCGGACAACCATTTCGATCTGGTCAGCGTGGCCTTCGGCCTGCGCAACATGACGCACAAGGATGCGGCGCTCAAGGAAATGAACCGCGTCCTGCGCCCCGGCGGCAAGCTGCTGGTGCTGGAATTCTCCAAGGTGGCCAAGCCCCTGGAGAAAGCCTACGACTGGTACTCCTTCAAGATTCTTCCGGCCATGGGCAAGCTCGTGGCGGGCGATGACGCCAGCTACCGCTATCTGGCCGAGTCCATCCGCATGCACCCCGGCCAGGAAGATCTCAAGCGCCTGATGCAGGAATGCGGCTTCGGCCATGTGGACTATCACAACATGACGGGCGGCATTGCCGCGCTGCATGTGGGAATCAAGTGCTGAGCGCGTGAGGTGCTCGGTGAGGTGACGGCAACACGATTATTCGAGGAGATGACATGAAAAAGCTATGGTCTATGGTCTTGGTCGCAATGCTGGTGGTGGTCCACGGCACGGCCGACGCCAAGCGCATGGGCGGTGGCGGATCGGTGGGCAAGCAGTCGAGCAACGTGACGCAGCGTGAAGCCGCGCGCGCGCCGACACAGAACACGCCGCCGCAGAACGCCGCCACACAGAACGCTGCAGGCAAGCCGGCCACTGCACCGGCAGCTGCTCCCGCCAAGAAGCCCTGGGGCGCCATGCTTGGCGGCCTGGCCGCTGGCCTGGGCCTGGCCTGGCTGGCGAGCTCGCTGGGCCTGGGCGCCGCCTTCGGCCAGTTCCTGCTGATCGGCCTGCTGGCCCTGGTCATCATGGTGGTGGTGGGCATGGTCATGCGTTCGCGCCGTGCAGCGGCTGGCGCGCAGCAGGCATCGTCCAGCCCCTTTGCCTTCCAGAACGCAGCGCCTGCCGGTGCCGGCAATATCGGTGGCAACGTGGACAGCGCACCGCTGGCACGCCAGTACAACCCCGAGAAGGTCGGCAACGACGCATCGGCCCGTCCCTGGGAGCAGAACCATCAGCCGGCCGCCCTGGCTGCAGGCTCGGGCTCCGGCGTGCAGATCGGCTCGGCCCTGGCAGGCTCGCAGAACTGGGGTGTGCCTGAAGGCTTCGATACCGAGGGCTTCCTCACCGCTGCCAAGCGCAACTTCGTCACGCTGCAATCGGCCTGGGACCGCTCCGACATCGCGTCGCTGCGCGCCATGATGACCGACGAGATGCTGACCGAGATCCGTGGCCAGCTCAGCGAACGCGAGGCCCAGCGTCCCGGCCAGCCCAACCAGACCGACGTAGTCATGATCGACGCCCAACTGCTGGGCATCGAGGACCTGGGCAATGACTATATGGCCAGCGTGGAATTCTCGGGCATGATCCGCGAAGACGCCTCGGCAGGTCCCACACCCTTCCGCGAAGTCTGGAACATGACCAAGCCCAAGAGCGGCAGCAGCGGATGGCTGGTCGCCGGAGTCCAGGCATTGCAGTAATTCCTCTCACTTCGGGAATAATCGGGGACTATGGCAACACAGTCCCCTTTTTCTTTCCTGAACGGCCTCATGGAACGCGTGATGGCCGGCCCGCAACCGCCGCAATGGCTGGTCAGCGAGGTGCATCAGCGCATCGTGCTGTTCCTCAACCATGTGCTGATGCAGGAAAAGGAGGCCACCGAGCGCCTGGTGCGGCAAAAGGGCCGCGTGGCGCGCGTGCAGTGGCGCGGCTACTCCATGGCCCTGCAGATCACGCCGGCCGGCCTGTTCAACGTGGCGCCTGAAGACGCGCAGCCCGATCTGCTGCTCGAAGTGACCGAGACCTCCGCACTGGCCCTGGCCCAGGTGGCCCTGCGCGGCGACAAGCCCTCCATCCGCATCGAAGGCGACGTGCAACTGGCCGCCGACATCAACTGGCTGGTGGACCACGTCGAATGGGATGTGGAGGAAGACCTGGCCCGCATCATCGGCGATGCACCCGCGCACACCGTGGCCAAGGTGGCCCGCAGCGCTGCCCAGGCGCTGCGCCAGTTCGTGGGTGCCCGCATGGCGGGCAAGCCCGATGCCGCTGCGCCTGCCGCCCCTGAAGCCGCACGTTCGGCAGCGCCCGCCAGCGCGCCCGTTGGTTCCCCCGTGGTGTCCCTGCCCGGTTTCGAGAACGACAAGCCATGAGCCGGTTTCTTCGCGGGCTGACCATCCTCTGGGTGGTGTTCCGCTACGGACTCGACGAGCTGGTGCTGTCGAGCTTCGAGCATCCCTGGATGCGCCGCGCACGCGCGGTGCTCACCCTGGGCCGCCGGCTGGACAAGCCGCGCGGCCAGCGCCTGCGCGAGGCGCTGGAGGAACTGGGCCCCATCTTCGTGAAGTTCGGTCAGGTGCTGTCCACGCGCAGCGACCTGATGCCGCCCGACGTGGCCGAGGAGCTGGCCCGGTTGCAGGACCGCGTGCCGCCCTTCGATTCGCAGATTGCGGTGGACACCATAGAGCGTGCCTTCCGCAAGAAGCTGGACCAGATCTTCGTGAGCTTCGAGCGCGAGCCGGTGGCCAGTGCCTCCATCGCGCAGGTGCACTTTGCCGTGATCAGCGACCGCAACGGCGTGCAGCGCGATGTGGCCGTCAAGGTGCTGCGCCCGGGCATGAAGGCCGTGATCGACAAGGACCTGGCGCTCATGCACATGATGGCGCGCTGGGTCGAGCGGCTGTCGGCCGACGGCAAGCGCCTCAAGCCCCGCCAGGTCGTGGCCGAATTCGACAACTACCTGCACGACGAGCTGGACCTGATCCGCGAAGCCTCCAACGCCGCGCAGCTGCGCCGCAACATGGAAGGCCTGGACCTGGTGCTGATCCCCGAGGTGTACTGGGATTTCTGCCGCAACGACGTGATGGTCATGCAGCGCATGAAGGGCGTGCCCATCAGCCAGGTCGAGCGCCTGCGCGAGGCCGGGGTCGACATCCCCAAGCTCGCACGCGACGGCGTGACCATCTTCTTCACCCAGGTGTTCCGCGACGGTTTCTTTCACGCCGACATGCACCCGGGCAACATCATGGTCAGCCTGGAGCCCGAGACCTTCGGGCGCTATATCTCGCTGGACTTCGGCATCGTCGGCACGCTGACCGAGTACGACAAGGAATACCTGGCGCAGAACTTCACGGCGTTCTTCCGTCGGGACTACAAGCGCGTTGCCGAGCTGCACATCGAAAGCGGCTGGGTGCCGCCGAGCACGCGCGTGGACGAGCTGGAAGCCGCCATCCGCGCGGTGTGCGAGCCGTATTTCGACCGTCCGTTGGCAGAGATCTCGCTGGGCATGGTGCTGATGCGCCTGTTCCAGACCTCGCGCCGCTTCCATGTCGAGATCCAGCCGCAGCTGGTGCTGCTGCAAAAGACGCTGCTCAACATCGAAGGCCTGGGCCGCCAGCTGGACCCCAATCTGGACCTGTGGAGCACCGCCAAGCCCTTCCTCGAAAAATGGATGCTGGACCAGATGGGCCCGCAGCGGCTGTGGCGCGAGCTGCAGGCCGAGGCGCCGCGCTACGCCAAGCTCATTCCCGAGCTGCCGCGCCTGATCCATCGCCGGCTCACGCGCAACTCCGGCGAGCACGACGAACTGCTCAAGGAACTGCTGCAGCAGCAAAAGCTCACCAACCGCCTGCTTCAGGCCATCGTCAGCGCGGGCATAGGCTTTGTGTTCGCGCTGATCCTGCTGCAACTGGTGGTGCGCCTGCGCTGGTACTGAGAACACCGACGGGTTTCAAGCCCTCTGACTTTTCCCACTTTGAATCAGGAGTGCCAGCGTGCTGCTCTCAATGGTGATCGCCTACCTGTTCGTGACCATAGCCATTGGCCTGTGGGCGGCCAGGCGGGTCAAGAACACGGCCGACTTCGCAATTGCCGGGCGCCATCTGCCCATGTACATGATCATCACCACCACGTTTGCCACGTGGTTCGGCTCGGAGATCGTGCTGGGCGTGCCCGCCAAGTTCATCGAGGGCGGCCTGCGCGGCGTGGTCGAGGACCCGTTCGGCGCGGGCATGTGCCTGATCCTGGTGGGCCTGTTCTTCGCGGGCAAGCTCTACCGCATGACGCTGCTGACCATCAGCGACTACTACCGCCACCGCTATGGGCGCTCCATCGAGATCGTCTGCTCGCTGATCATCATGCTCAGCTACCTGGGCTGGGTCTCGGCCCAGGTCACGGCGCTGGGCCTGGTTTTCAACCTGCTGTCGGGCGGCACGGTCAGCATTCCCGTGGGCATGGCCATCGGCGTGGTGTCCATCCTGGCCTACACGCTGTTTGGCGGCATGTGGTCGGTGGCCGTGACCGATTTCCTGCAGATGATCATCCTCGTGGTCGGACTCGTGGTGCTGGCCTGGTTTGCGGGCGACATGGCCGGTGGTGCCGACAAGGTCATCGACCTGGCCGTGAGCCGCGACCTGTTCCAGTTCTGGCCCGAACCCAGCTGGCATGACATCCTCTTCTTCTTTGGCGCGGCCATCACCATGATGCTGGGCTCCATCCCCCAGCAGGACGTGTTCCAGCGCGTGATGTCGGCCAACAGCGAAAAGGCCGCCACGCGCGGTACCGTCATCGGCGGAACGGCCTATATCTTCTTTGCCTTCGTGCCCATGTTCCTGGTGACCAGCGCGCTGATCATCATGCCGCAGGAGGCGGCGGAACTGCTCGGGCAGGACCCGCAGAAGGTGTTGCCCACCCTGGTCATGGACAAGATGCCCTTCGTCATGCAGGTGCTGTTCTTCGGCGCGCTGCTGTCGGCCATCAAGTCCTGTGCCTCGGCCACGTTGCTGGCACCCAGCGTGACTTTCACCGAGAACATCTGGCGCCAGTTCCGCACCCAGGCCAGCGACCGGGAAATGCTGCTGGCCATGCGCATCAGCGTGCTCGTCTTCAGCATCTGCGTGCTGGCCTACTCGATCAAGATGGAAGGAACGCCCATCTATGAGTTGGTCTCCAGCGCCTACCAGGTGCCGCTGGTCGGCGCCTTCGTACCCCTGGTCTTCGGGCTGTACTGGAAGCGCGCCACCACGCAGGGCGCCATTTGCGCCGTGGCACTGGGCATTGGCGTGTGGGTGGTCTTCATGGCCACGCCGGCTTTGCACGAGGCATTTCCGCAGCAATTGGCGGGACTGCTGGCGGCTGTGACGGGGATGTTGGCCGGGTCACTGGCACCCCAGTGGCTGGCCAATCGCAGCGCAGACATTCTTGAGTTCAGGCCCGAAAGGTAAACGCATGCCTGAATGTGACCTGGAAAACAATTGATCACAATTATCGATAGTTATTTTCTATAAAGTTGGCGCTTGGGATCATGGAGGTCCCAAGATGCTGACATGTGCGGTATGAAGCACAGATCCTGACAGTACGGCGGACCTCCGAAATCAAACGCTTGGGAGGAAGCACTGTCATGAGAACACTGGAACTGATTGCGAAGACTTGCCGGCTGAGGCTGCGGACTGCTGCCGGCGTCCGATTGCGATGGGGAGGGCTTGGAGGCGCCTTGCTTGTGCCAGCCCTGTGCGGCCAGGTGGCAATGGCTGCACCGAGGATCCCGGTCGCGCCGGTCATCGTCTGGAGCGAGGATTTCGAAAACCCGCAGACACCCCCCATCGACACGGAGGGGCGGGATCTGCTGGCCTACCAGGGCGCGGACCCTGCGGGGCAGACGTACACCGCCGACCCCCTGTACCGGATGAGCGCCAACCAGTGCAATGGCATAGTCACGTCCTTCAGCCAGGATCCGAATTCGGCGGCCATGATTGCGGCGTGCGCTGTCCAGGGCAATTGGAACAGCCTGCAGCAGATGGCCGAGGTCGTCGGGCGCTATCAGGGCCAGAGTGCGGCGGCTGCACGCAACAATCACGTCATGGCAATGCTTACAGCGAATGGGACCTTTCCTGCTGGCGCAATTGCCTTTCGCACCGCCACCAATATTGCACAAAGTGCCAGCAGCAGATTTCTCACGGCCCGTACCGATGTGGTGGCGACCTTCTGCTCGTCGGGATTTACAGCCCCGCTGCTGCGTTTTTCTCTGATCAATGACGCTGGTACGGAACTGCCCATCTCCACGACCGCGATCAATCCATGCGTGGGTGGACAGTCATTCAATACAACACCTATCGGTGTTTCCGGCCCCCAGACCGCTGTGGCCCAGACAGTGACCTCTCCCGGAGCCCTGCTCTTCAGCGGGGCTTCTGTCGGGTTTGTTCTGCACAACGACCAGACCAGTTTCATGGGCAACGATTCGTCGATCGACAACGCGCAGATCATCGACGTGACGCCGCAGCTGGACAAGGCCTTCTCGCCTGCCAGCATCCAACTCGGGCAGGTCTCCCGGTTGACCATGACCATCACCAATACGACCGATCTGCTGCGCAAGCAAGGCTGGTCGTTTACCGACAACCTGCCTGCAGGACTGGTTGTCGAGGGCAATGCCAGCACCACCTGCCCCGGCACGAACGTGCAGGCAGCAGCAGGTGGCAGTACCGTGATCGTGTCCAACGGAGACCTGGCCCAGGGTGCCGCCTTTTGCGAGGTGAGCCTCGACGTGCGTCCGACCGCGACAGGCAGCTTCACCAACGGTCCTTCCAACCTCTCCCTGATCGGCCTGAACCAGCCGGCCACACTGGTTGTGCTGGCGGTTGAGCCAACGGCCGACATGCAGGCCACCTCCATCACCCTTCCCACGACCATGACGGTGGGCGCACCAGTATCCGGCAGCTTCAGCTGCACCAATGCCGGCCCCAGTGAGGCCACGGCGGCCTCGTGCGTGATCTCCGGCCTGCCCGCCGGGGCGACCACGTCCTGCACACCCAGCGTTCCCACGGCCTCGCCATTGGCATCGGGCGGCAGCATTGCCTGCACGGTGCAGTTCACGCCCACCACAACGGGCACCATCGCGGCCTTGGTGACGGCGAGCAGCAGCACCGTGGATCCGGTGCCGGCCAACAACACCAAGGCCCACCCCTTCAACCCCGTGGAGCGGGCCGACATGCAGGCCACCAGCGTCACGCTGCCGGCCACCGCCAACGTGGGTGTTCCCGTGAAGGGCTCTTTCGTCTGCACGAATGCCGGCCCCAATGCGGCGGCCTTTGCCAATTGTTCCATCGCAGGGCTGCCGGCAGATGCCAGCACCTCATGCACGCCTGCGGTGCCGACAGGCACGCCGCTGGCCTCTGGCGCAAGCATTGCCTGCACGGTGAGCTTCACGCCCACCACGCAGGGCCGCCTCACAGCCACCGTGACGGCGGTCAGTGGAACCACGGACCCGGAGCCGGCCAACAATTCGCGTGACCAGGAGTTGGTGGTTGCTGCCGCGTTGGCGCCGGAGCCGGTCCCCGCCACCGGGGTGCCTGCCCTGGTGCTGATGGGCCTGGCCGTCATGCTGGCGGGCCTGGGAACGCAGCGAGGCCGGGTACGGCGCTGAGCACGGATGCGGCAAGCCCCCGGCAGCGGGGGCGGTCGGGCCTGATGGAATGCCAGTCTCCGAGACTGGCATTTCTCATTGGAGGCCACCAGTTGCCGGCCCTGTACGCGCGCCTTGTGGCCTGCCCCGCCTGGGCCATTGGGCTTGAGACAGCCGCAGTATCGGACGGATGCCTATAATCGAAAGTTTTGCATCTTCCCTCGTATTAGCATTAGCGCCATGCCTATTTATGCATACAAGTGTGGCTCCTGCGGTCATGCCAAGGACGTGCTGCGGAAAATCTCGGATGCCCCGCTGACGACCTGTCCGGCCTGCGGGGCCGAGACCTTCTCCAAGCAGCTGACAGCTGCCGGCTTCCAGCTCAAGGGCTCGGGCTGGTATGCGACCGACTTCAAGAACAGCGGTGGCAAGAGCGCCGCCGCACCGGCTCCCGCAGCCGATGCTCCTGCCTCGGATACTTCTGCCGCACCAGCGGCAACTGCGTCCGCGCCCGCTGCGGCCCCTGCATCTGCCTCCGCGCCCGCAACGGCCCATTGATCAAGGCTTGCATTTCATGTCCGCTCTGCGCAAATGGCTGTTCGCCGGCCTGCTGGTGATCGTTCCGCTGGTGATCACGCTGGGCGTGCTCAACTGGATCATCGGCACGCTCGACCAGACGCTGACCATCCTGCCCGAGGCCTGGCATCCGGATCGGTTGCTGGGCTTCCATATCCCCGGCTTCGGTGTCGTGCTGACGCTGCTGATCCTGCTCGTGGTCGGTGCGGCGGCCAGCAACTTCATCGGCCGCAAGCTCGTGTCCTGGGGCGATGCGGTGGTCAGCCGCATTCCTGTGGTGCGCTCCATCTATTCCAGCGTCAAGCAGGTGTCCGATACCGTGTTCTCGGACAGCGGCAATGCGTTTCGCACCGCCGTGCTGGTGCAGTGGCCGCGTGAAGGCGTCTGGACCGTGGCCTTCGTCACCGGCTCGCCCAGCGGGGAGGTTGCCGCCTACCTGCGCGACGAATACCTGAGCGTCTTCGTGCCGACCACGCCCAACCCGACGGGCGGCTATTTCGTCATCGTTCGCAAGAGCGATTGCATCGAACTGGAAATGAGCGTGGATGCCGCGCTCAAGTACATTGTTTCCATGGGCGTGGTGACTCCACCGGATCTCGCAGTGCCCGCGGAACCCAAATAACAAACTGTCGCGCCCTTGCCGGGCGCAGGAAGCTTTTCATCATGGCCATGCGCTCCCACTACTGCGGTCTCGTGACCGAAGCCCTGATGGGCGAAACCGTTACCCTGTGCGGCTGGGTGAACCGTCGCCGCGACCATGGCGGTGTGATCTTCATCGACCTGCGCGACCGCGAAGGCTATGTGCAGGTGGTCTGCGATCCTGATCGCGCCGAGATGTTCAAGACCGCCGAAGGCCTGCGCAACGAGTTCTGCGTGCAGGTCAAGGGCCTGGTGCGCGCACGTCCCGAAGGCACGACCAACGACAAGCTCAAGAGCGGCCAGATCGAAGTGCTGTGCCATGAGCTGAACGTGCTCAACGCCTCGGTCACCCCGCCGTTCCAGCTGGACGACGAGAACCTGTCCGAGACCGTGCGCCTGACCAACCGCGTGCTGGACCTGCGCCGCCCCTACATGCAGCGCAACATGATGCTGCGCTACCGCACGGCCATCCAGGTGCGCAACTTCCTGGACAAGGAAGGCTTCATCGATATCGAAACGCCCATGCTGGGCAAGAGCACGCCCGAAGGCGCGCGCGACTACCTGGTGCCCAGCCGCGTGCACGACGGCGAGTTCTTCGCCCTTCCGCAGTCGCCCCAGCTGTACAAGCAGATGCTGATGGTGGCCGGCTACGACCGCTACTACCAGATCACCAAGTGCTTCCGCGACGAAGACCTGCGCGCCGACCGCCAGCCCGAGTTCACGCAGATCGACTGCGAGACCTCGTTCCTGGGCGAAGAGGAAATCCGCGCCATCTTCCAGCGCATGATCACCGAGGTCTTCAAGACCCAGCTGAACGTGGATCTGGGCGAGTTCCCGATGATGACGTACCAGGAAGCGGCCTTCCGCTTCGGCTCGGACAAGCCCGACCTGCGCGTCAAGCTCGAGTTCACCGAACTGACCGAGGTCATGAAGGACGTGGACTTCAAGGTGTTCTCCACGCCCGCCACGACCAAGGGCGGCCGCGTGGTGGCACTGCGCGTGCCCGGCGGCTCGCAGATCTCGCGCGGCGAGATCGACCAGTACACCGAATTCGTCAAGATCTACGGCGCCAAGGGCCTGGCCTGGATCAAGGTCAACGAAGTGGCCAAGGGCCGCGATGGCCTGCAGTCGCCCATCGTCAAGAACCTGCATGACGCGGCCCTTGCCGAAATCCTCAAGCGCACGGGTGCACAGGACGGCGACCTCATCTTCTTCGGCGCCGACAAGGAAAAGATCGTCAACGACTCCATCGGCGCGCTGCGCCTGAAGGTGGGCCACAGCGATTTCGGCAAGGCCAACGGCCTGTTCGAGGACCGCTGGGCGCCGCTGTGGGTGGTGGACTTCCCCATGTTCGAGCACGACGAGGAAAACGACCGCTGGGCGGCCGTGCACCACCCGTTCACCTCGCCCAAGGACGGCCACGAGGAACTCATGGTCACCGATCCGGGCAACTGCCTGGCCAAGGCCTACGACATGGTCCTGAACGGCTGGGAGCTGGGCGGCGGCTCGGTGCGTATCCACCGCGCCGACGTGCAGAGCAAGGTGTTTGACGCGCTCAAGATCTCGCCCGAAGACGCACGCGCCAAGTTCGGCTACCTGCTGGACGCGCTGCAGTACGGCGCCCCCCCGCACGGCGGCCTGGCCTTCGGCCTGGACCGCCTGATCACGCTGATGACGGGCGCCGACTCCATCCGCGACGTGATCGCCTTCCCCAAGACCCAGCGCGCCCAGGACCTGCTGACGCAGGCACCTTCGCCCGTGGACGAAAAGCAGCTGCGCGAGCTGCACATCCGCCTGCGCAATCCGCTGGCGGCCACGCAGGGCTGAGGAGCAGGCTTCACGGCTTGACAGGAACGGCAGGAGCTGGCGCAGCTTCTGCCGTTTTTCTTTTTGCGGAGAGCTTTCATGCGTTTTCAAGGCATTGCATCGGTGGCGCTGGCGTTGGCGGTGTCGGCAGGGCTGGGCCTGTCCGGTTGCGGCGAGAAGAAGACCGAGCTGGGACAGGGCGGTTCGGAGATCACGGGCTCTGCCGGGCCGCTGGGGGCGAACAACGGGTCGCGCGAACTCGTGCGCTGCGATGCGCCCGTGGCCACGCTGGCCCTGGCCGAGAATCCCAACGGCTACGTCATGGGCTCGGGCTATCAGCTGCCGGCCTCGCCCGTTCCGCTGGTCAAGCTGCTGGCCCAGCAAAGCGGGTGCTTTCGCGTGGTGGACCGGGGAGCGGGCCTGCGCGGCACGGTGCAGGAGCAGGACCTGAAGAATGCCGGCGTGCTGCGCGAGAACTCCACGGTGCGCAAGGGCCGGGGCTACGAGGCCCAGTACACGCTGACGCCCAGCCTGACCTTCAGCGAACAGGACGCGGGCCGCGGGCTGGCCGGCGTGGTCGCCATGATCCCGGTGCTGCGAGACATTGCAGGGCTGGCCGGCCTGGTCGAGCAGGTCAAATTCAAGGAGGCGCAGACCGCGCTGCTGCTGTCGGACAACGAAACCACCGAGCAGGTGGCCGCTGCCACGGGCGCAGCCCGCACCACCGATCTGGGCGTGGGCGGCATGGTGCTGGGCCGCCTGGGCGCTGCGGGCGCGGGCTGGAGCAATACCAACGAGGGCAAGGTCATCGCCGCTGCCTTTCTGGATGCGCACAACCAGCTGGTCTTCCAGGTGCGCGCGCTGCAGGCCAAGGAGCTGCCACCGCCGGTGGCCACCAAGGCTGGGCAGGGCAGGAGCTGAGGCCAGCCATGGCCGGCCACAAGATCCCCGAGTCGGTGCTGGTCGTCATCCACCGTGATGACGGCCAGGTGCTGCTGATGCGCCGCACCGCTGCGGCGCCTGAGGGCGGGGAGTTCTGGCAGTCGGTGACGGGCAGCAAGGACCATGAGGGCGAGTCCTGGCGTGAGACCGCGGTGCGCGAAGTGCGGGAAGAAACCGGCATCGATGCCGAGGCGCCCGGCTGCCTGCTGCAGGACTGGGCGCTGGAGAACATCTACACCATCTACCCTGCCTGGCAGCACCGCTATGCGCCCGGTGTATGGCACAACCGCGAGAGGGTTTTCGGGCTGCGGATTCCGTCCTACACCCCTGTGTTCTTGAATCCGAGGGAACATACCGCATCTGCTTGGCATCATTGGCGTGAGGCTGCCCAGCGCTGCTATTCACCGTCCAATGCGGAGGCCATCTTGCTGCTTCCACGTTTTTTCCCAACGAAGCCGGACTGAACCCTTCACCTGCGTTCCCGAACCGCCATGACTGAAAACGCGAATTCCCATCAGGTGGACCCCGGCCCGTCGATACTGCGCGTCGCGACCTACAACATCCACAAGGGCGTGCAGGGCATGGGTCCCGCGCGCCGCCTTGAAATCCACAACCTGGGCCACGCCGTGGAGCAGCTCGATGCCGACATCGTCTGCCTGCAGGAAGTGCGCAAGATGAACCACAAGGAGGCCGCGTACTTCGAGCGCTGGCCCCAGGTCTCGCAGGCGGAGTATCTGGCTCCCCTGGGCTACGAGGCCGTCTACCGCACCAACGCCTACACCCGCCACGGCGAGCACGGCAACGCGCTGCTGACCCGCTGGCCCGTGGTGGGCCACCAGCACGAGGACATCTCCGACCACCGCTTCGAGCAGCGTGGCCTGCTGCATGTGGAGGTGGAAGTGCAGAACCGGCGCGTGCACACCATCGTGGTGCACCTGGGGCTGATCCCCGGCAGCCGCGTGCGCCAGGTCTCCCAGCTCAAGCGCTTCATCGAGCGAGAGGTGCCGCCCGGCGCGCCCGTGGTGGTGGCTGGCGACTTCAACGACTGGGGTGGCCAGATCAAGCGCATGCTGGGCGGTTTCGGCCTGTACGAATACGACGAATTGCCCAGCGTGCCCACCTATCCCTCGCGCCTGCCGCTGGCCCAGCTGGACCACGTCTATGTGCGCGGCCTCACGCCGCTGGGCCTGCATGTGCCCAAGGGGCGCATCTGGTGGCGCATGTCGGACCATCTGCCGCTGATTGCGGAATTCCGCCTCTAGCCCTGGCCGCTCTGACACACGCCACTCTTTTGCTATTGAATTGATAGCTTTCGGGGCGGGCAGAACCTGCGTTTGGGTGGAAAATCCCTTGCGTGCCATGCTGCGGGTTTCGCTGTTACCATGCCAGCCATGTTCAGAGAACTCGTCGACATGAAACAAGACAGCCAGGCCGAGGGCACCCCCGTCTCGGTCAAGATCCGCGAACGACTGAAGCAGGCGCAAAAGCGCTTTCATGCGAACGACAACATCTCCGAATTCATCGAGCCCGGTGAACTCGAGCAGCTGCTCGACGAAGTCCAGGAAAAGATGCAGGGCGTGCTCGACAGCATGGTCATCGACACCACGCACGACCACAACACGCGCGCCACGGCGCGCCGCGTGGCCAAGATGTATGTCAACGAGGTGTTCCGGGGCCGCTATGTGGCGCAGCCCGCCATCACCGAATTCCCCAACGCCGAGCACCTCAACGAGCTGATGATCGTCGGCCCGATCACGGTGCGCAGCGCCTGCAGCCACCATCTGTGCCCGGTGATCGGCAAGATCTGGATCGGCGTGCTGCCCAACAAGAACACCAATGTCATCGGCCTGTCGAAGTACGCGCGGCTGGTGGACTGGATCATGGGCCGCCCCCAGATCCAGGAAGAGGCCATCATCCAGTTGGCCGACCTGATCCTCGACAAGACCCGCCCCGACGGCCTGGCCGTGGTCATGGAGGCTTCGCACTTTTGCATGTCCTGGCGCGGTGTGCGCGAGATGGACAGCAAGATGCTGAACTCCGTCATGCGCGGCGCCTTCCTCACCAACCCGGAACTGCGCCGCGAGTTCCTCTCGCTGGTGTCCAGCCGCAAGTAAATCCCCGGGGTGGCGTCCCCGGACGCCTCACACAACACCCCAGGCTGCGCAGTGCGCGGCCTTTTTTCTTTCCCGCGCCCCGCCCCGCTTTCCCCGGACCTGCCCATGTCGCTGCAAGCCTTTGCCCTGATCATCATTGCCGGCCTCATCCATGCCGGCTGGAACATCGTGGCCAAGAAGGCGGGCGGTGATTCGCGCTTTGCCTTCTTCACCTCGGTCATCATGATGGTGATCTGGGCGCCACTGGGCTGGTGGGTGGGGCGCGATGTGGTGCCGACATGGGGGCGCAGCGAATGGCTGGTGGTGCTGGCCAGCGGCCTGCTGCACGTGGCCTACTACGTGACCTTGCTGCGCGGCTACCGCAGCGCCGATCTCACCGTGGTCTATCCGCTGGCGCGCGGCTCGGGGCCGCTGCTGTCGTCCATGGTGGCCATCCTCTTTCTGGGTGAGCGGATTTCCTCGTTGGGCGTGCTGGGCATTGCCGGCGTGGTGGTCGGCGTCTTCCTGATCGCGGGAGGCCCCGGCCTGCTGCGCGCGCGCCATGATCCCGAAGCCCGCGAACGGCTCAGGATGGGCCTGTGGTACGGCCTGCTGACGGGCGCCTTCATCGCCAGCTACACCGTGGTGGACGGCTATGGCGTGAAGCTGCTGCTGATGTCGCCCATCCTCATCGACTACATGGGCAACTTCGTGCGCGTGTTCCTGCTGGCGCCCGTGGTGCTGCGCGACCTGCCCACGGCCCGGCATCTGTGGCGCGCGCAGTGGCGCTTCGCGGCCCTGGTGGCGCTGATCAGCCCCATCGCCTACGTGCTGGTGCTCTACGCCATGCAGGATGCGCCCATGTCGCACGTGGCGCCTGCGCGCGAAGTCTCCATGCTGTTCGCGGCGCTGATCGGCGGGCACATGCTGCGCGAAGGCGATCGCCTGGCACGCATTGCGGGCGCCGTGTGCATTGCCGTCGGTGTGACGGCGCTGGGCCTGGGCTGAGCACCATGGCGGCAATGCGGGTACTGGGCTGCGATTTCAGCAGCCGACCTACGGCGCGCAAGCCCATCACCATGGCCCTGGGCCGCCTGCTGGCTGGGGACACGGTGGTCCTGCAGGATTTGCTGGAGTTCGCCTCGCTGGACGCCTGGGCCGCCTGGCTGGCCCGGCCTGCCGATTCGGCGCAGTCGGCCTGGGTGGGCGGTTTCGACCTGCCTTTTGCCCTGCCGCGCGAACTGGTGGAGCAGCTGGGCTGGCCCACGGAATGGGCGGCCTGCATGGACCACTACGCCGGCCTCACGCGCCAGGCCATACGCGAGCAGTTCAAGGCCTTTTGCGCGGCGCGGCCCGCAGGCGGAAAGTTCGCGCACCGGGCCACGGAAGGGCCTGCCGGTGCCAGCCCTTCCATGAAATGGGTGAACCCGCCCGTGGCCTACATGCTGCATGCCGGGCTGCCCTTGCTGCGCGCGGCCGGCGTGCACCTGCCAGGCCTGCAGCCTCCCGGCAAAGGCGATGCGCGCCGCGTGGCGCTGGAAGCCTACCCGGGCATGCTGGCGCGCGCCGTGATCGGCCGCCTCAGCTACAAAAGCGACGAACCCGCACGGCAAACGCCCGAACGCCATCAGGCGCGCGTGCAATTGCTGGCGGCGCTGGAGCGCGGCGACAACCCGCTGGCGTTGCGCCTGCGTATCGACGCCGAAGAAACCCGCAACCAGTTGCTGGCGGACGGCAGCGGAGACCGGCTGGACGCCGCAATCTGCATGCTGCAGGCCGCCTGGGCCGCGGCCCGCCATGCGCAGGGCGATGCGCTCTACGGGTTGCCGCACGACCTGGACCCGCTGGAAGGCTGGATCGTCACGGCCCAGGCCTGATCTGCGCCGCACTGAAATACTCGAATCGGGAAGAGACAAGCGATGCCCACCTTTGAAACCTTGCTGGCCTTTTTCGGCGTGGCCGTGCTGCTGGGCCTGAGCCCGGGGCCTGACAACCTGTTCGTGCTCATGCAATCGGCCCAGCGCGGCTGGCGCGTGGGCCTGTGCGTGGTACTGGGCCTGTGCCTGGGGCTGGTGGTGCATACGGCGGCGGTTGCGCTGGGTTTGGCGGCACTGGTGGCTGCGTCGCCCCTGCTGTTCACCGCCATCAAGCTGTGCGGCGCCGCCTACCTGGCTTGGCTGGCCTGGGGTGCGCTGCGCGCCGTGGCCCGGCCGGGCGAGATGCCGCAGGCCGGCGCAGCCGACCCGCTGACCCCCGCACGGGCGCTGCGCTGGGTGGGGCGTGGCGTGGTGATGAACCTCACCAACCCCAAGGTGCTGATCTTCTTCCTGGCCTTTCTGCCGCAGTTCGCGGACCCCGCGCGCGGCGGCGTGGCCACGCAGGTGATGGTGCTGGGCTGCGTGTTCATGCTGGCGGCGCTGCTGGTGTTCGGTGCCATCGCATGCTGCTCGGGCTGGTTCGGCGTGCTGCTGCAGCGATCCGTGCGTGCGCAGAACTGGCTCAACCGCGTGGCCGGGCTGGTGTTCCTGGGCATGGCGGTGCGGCTGGCGCTGGTGCAGCGCTAGGGCCTGTTCACACTAATGCGGGGCCGTGGCACAGTCCCTCCATGCTTTTTCGCTCACGCCCCTTGGCGCCATGAGCAGCGGCGTCCTCATCCAACCCATGCCACAGACCACGGCCCACACCATTGCCATCGTCCAGGTCCTGCAGATCGTGCAGGGCGTGCAGCGCAATGGCATGGATGTGCCAGCCATCCTGCGCCGCGCCGGCATTGCGCCTGCCCTGCTGGATGCGCCGCTGTCGCGCGTGACCCAGGCGCAGTACGCGGCGCTGATCCGCGTGCTGCGCCGCGTCTGCCGCGACGAGCTGTGGGGCCTGTGCCGCCATCCGCTGCCCGTGGGCAGTTTTGCCCAGGCCTGCCGCACCATGCTGCCCTGCCGCACGCTGGGCGAGGCATTGCAGGCCGGGCTGCGTTTCTACCGCCTGGTGCTGCGCGACTTCGCGCCCCGGCTGCAGGTCGTGGACGGCGTGGCCCGCATCGCCATGGTGTCGCTGCGCGAGCGCGATGCGCCGCTGGCCTATGCCGAGCGGTCCTTCTGCTTTCTGGGCTATGGCGTCATGTCGTGGCTGGTGTCGCGCAGGATAGAGCTGACGGGCGTGTGCGCGCCGGCCGGCGCCAGCATGCCGTATGGCACGGAGGCGCAGCGCCTGTTCCTGGCGCCGCTGCAGCGCGACCGCGACTTCACGGGGCTGGAGTTCGATGCGCGCTGGCTGGAGCTGCCCGTGGTGCAGACCCCTGAGAGCCTGGCCGAATTCCTGGACCAGGCGGCCATGGGCCTGGTCATCCGCTACCGCGACCGCACGCGCCTGGGCGAGCGCATCCGCCGCCTGCTGCGCCGCGATCTGGCGGGCGAGCTGCCTTCGCTGGAGCAGGTCGGCGCCGCGCTGTCCATGACGCCGCAGACGCTGCGCCGCCGCTTGCGCGACGAAGGCCTGGGTTTCCAATCTCTCAAGGACGACCTGCGCCGCGACGCGGCCATCGAGCTGCTGAACCGGCCGGAGCTGACGCTGGCCGATATCGCCGCGCGCGTGGGGTTTGCCGAGGCCAGCACCTTCCACCGCGCCTTCAAGGGCTGGACCGGCCTGCCGCCGGGCGCCTACCGGCAGGCCCAGCATCGCGGCCGCTGATCTTTTTTGCCAATCATTTTGAGCCGATCGGCGATTGGTGGCTGAAGGCCTGGTGGCCACACTGTCAATGGACCCTGCCACTGCGGCAGGGCACACCGCCCCGCCAACGAGGGCGGAGCACCGAAGGACAAGGAGACAAGCCATGGAATCGAGCCGACGCGGCTGCCTGCGGGCGGCGCTGGCATGCGCTGCCAGCGCCTCACTGGGTGCCGCCCTGGGAACGGCATCGCCGATCGCCTTTGCACAGCCGGCAGGCGGTGCCTACCCGTCCAAGCCGCTGCGCATGGTGATTCCCTACCCGGCAGGCGGCGGCACCGACATCATCGGGCGCATCATTGCCCAGCAACTGAGCCAGGCCTGGGGCCAGCCCGTGGTGGTGGAGAACCGGCCGGGCTCCAGCGGCATCATCGGCGGCGACGTGGTGGCCAAGTCGCCGCCAGACGGCTACACGCTGCTGCTGGGGATCACGGCCATGATCCAGTCGCCTGCGCTGTACGCCAGGATGCCCTATGACGTGCTCAAGGACTTTGCCCCCGTATCGCAGGTGGCCCTGTCCTCGGACCTGTTCGTGGTGCCGCGCGACGTGCCGGCCACGACGCTGCAGGAGTTCATCGCCCTGGTCAAGGCCCATCCGGGCAAGTACAGCAACGGCAACTACGGCAACGGCACCTCCTCGCACATGCATGGCGAGCTGCTGCGCGCCAGGGCCGGGCTGGACCTGGCGCTGATTCCCTACAAGGGCGCGGCGCCGCTGGTCAACGACGTGCTGGGCGGGCAGCTGTCGTCGGGCTTCATCGATGTGTCCTCGGCCAATGCGCACCTGAAGTCGGACAAGATCCGCATCCTGGCCATCACCGGCATGCAGCGCCACCCGGCGCTGCCCGAGGTGCCCACGTTTGCCGAGCTGGGCCTGGCCGGCTTCGAGGCCAATGGCTGGTTCGCCACCTTCGTGGCGGCGGGAACGCCGCGGCCCATCGTGGACCGGCTCTCGGCGGAGGTGCGGCGCATCGTGGCCACGCCCGAACTCAGCGGCCGCCTGGCCTCCATGGGCCTGCGCCCGGTGGGCGGCACGCCCGAGGAATTGGCCTCCGTCATGGCGCGCGACATGCCGCGCTGGGCGCGCATCGTGAAGGAGGCGGGAATCAGGCTGGAGTAGCCGATGCAGTCTGCGACCGGTCCTGGCCCGACTGAACGGGCTGTGGCCAGGCGGGCTGGGGTGGGCGCAACTGCTCCAGCACCCGGCTGAGCCGGAGCACGCCCAGGTCGTCGAACCGGCGGCCTGCGATCTGCACGCCTATGGGCAGCTGCCCGTCATGCCCGCAGGGCACGGATGCGGCGGGCTGTTCGGACATGTTGTAGGGCACGGTAAAGGCAATGTGCTCCAGCGGCCGCAGCGGGTCGTTGGTGGGGCTGGGCAGGTGGGCCGGGAAAGCCGTGATCGGCGCCACGGGCGACAGCACATAGTCGTAGGCCGCCGTGGCACGCACCGTGGCCGTGCGCAGAAGGTGCGACTGCTGGCTGGCCACGAACAGCTGCGTGGCTGTCAGTGGCGCGGCACTGTCGGCCCATTCGCGGATGAAGGGCAGGATCACGCGGCGCTGCGCGTCCGTAAGCGACTGCATTTCCACATGTGATCGCATGCGCCAGAAATGGTCGAGGCCGTCGAGCATGTCGCGGGTGAGCCAGGGCTCGATGCGCTCGATGTGCGCGCCGGCCGATTCCAGCCAGGCCGCAGCCTGCTCCACCACGGCGCGCACGCGGGGCTGCAGGGGAAGGCCGCAGCCGGCATCCAGCAGCAGGCCTATGCGCAGGCCGCGCACCTGGGCAGGGTCCATGTCGAAGCTGTCCCATGCAATCTCCTGGTGCGGCAGGCCCATGCTGTCGCGTGCATCGGGCAGGGACAGCACCTGCATCATCAGCGCGGCGTCGGCCACGCTGCGGGTCATGGGACCTGCGCAGCGGCCGGTGTAGGGCGGGTCGATGGGCACGCGGCCCAGGCTGGGCTTGAGGCCGAAGATGCCGCACCAGCCCGCCGGCAGGCGGATGGAGCCGCCGATGTCCGTGCCCACGTGCAGCGGCCCGTAGCCGGCCGCCGCAGCGGCGCCCGCACCGGCGCTGGAGCCGCCCGGCGTCTTGTCCGGATCCCAGGGGTTGAAGGTGTTGCCGTGCAGCGAGGACAGGCCGGACGACAGCATGCCGTAGTCGGGCATGGTGGTCTTGGCGAAAAGGATGGCGCCTGCCTCGCGCAGGCGTGCAGCGGGTGGGGCATCCAGCGGGGCCGCGACCTGCGGCATGGCGGCCGTGCCCACGGGCGTGGGATCGCCGCGCGTGGCGATGTTGTCCTTGACCGTGGCGGGAACGCCGTCGAGCAGGCCGGCCGGCTCGCCACGCAGCCAGCGGGCCTCGCTCTCGCGGGCCCGGGCCAGGGCGGCCTCGGGGCGCAGCAGGTAGGTGGCGTGCAGGGCCGGCTCCCAGCGCTGCACATGGGCCAGCAGGTCGTGCATGACCTCGACGGGCGAGAGGCTGCGGTCCCGGTAGGCGCGCAGCAGCGCATGGGCGGGCAGGTCGTGCAGGGCCTGTGTTGTTCCAGTCATCGCGGCGTCCTCGAAGATGGCGGTTCTTGCGGCAGATCTGGCGCAGTGTGGCCCGGTGCCACCGGCGCGCCTGTCGCCTGTGGCTCAGCCTGTGCGCGGTTCAGGTGGCCCAGGACAGTGCGGAGAGATCGTTGACGAAGACGGGCATGTCCTTCCACAGTCCGCGCAGATTCTTGTTGGCCACGGTGACCCATTGCGGCGTGTAGAGGAAGGCGTGCACGCAATCCTGGGCCAGCAGGCGCTGCGCATCGCCCAGCAGGCGCGAGCGGTCGGCGGGGCGCGAGGCGTTCTTGATCTTGTCGTACAGCTCGTTGAACTGGGACGACTGGTAGCCCCAGTAGTAGTCGGGCTTGGCGAAGTTGCCCAGGTCGAAGGGCTCGACATGGGAGATCAGCGTCAGGTCGTAGTTCTTGAGCGTGTAGGTGCCCGACAGCCACTGCGCCCATTCGACGTTCTGCAGCTTGGCGCGGATGCCGATCTTGGCCAGCTGCGCGGCAATCACCTCGCCGCCCTGGCGCGCGTAGGGCGTGGGCGGCAGGGTCATGGTCAGCTCCAGCGGCGTCTTGACGCCGGCCTCGGCCAGCAGCGCCTTGGCCTTTTCCACGTCGAAGGGGTTGATGCCCGTGGTGTCCACGTAGCCGAAGGCCGTGGGCACGTAGTAGCTGCCAATGGGCAGGCCGTAGCCGTCGCCCGCGCCGTCGATGACGGCCTTGCGGTCGATGGCGGCGGCGATGGCGCGGCGCACCCGCGCATCGTTCAAGGGCTTGCGCGCGTTGTTCATGGCCAGGATGGTCTTGGCCCGCGAGCCGCTGACCACGACCTGGAAGCGCCCGTTGGCCTTGAACTGGGCCACGCTGCGCGGCGTGACGCGCGGGAAGGCGTCGACATCGCCGGCCAGCAGTGCGGCCACCTGGGCTGCAGGGTCGGAGATGAAGCGGAAGGTGGCACGGCGAATGCGCAGGCCGGGGGCCGTGCGGTACCGGGGCCAGGCCGTGAGCGTGACCGAGGCGCCCTTGTTCCAGTTGCCCAGCTGGTAGGGGCCCGTGCCCACGGGGCGCGTGGCGTTGGTGGCAGCGCTCTTGGGCTCCACGATGATGGAGGTCGCCTGCCCCAGCACGAAGAGGAAGTCGGGGTCGATGTCCTTGTTGGTGACGACCACCGTGTGGTCATCCACCACGCGCGTGGACAGGGCGGCGAAGGTGCGCTTGTCCTTGTTGGTGCTCTTGTCGTCGCCCGCGCGGTCGAAGGAGTACTTCACGCTGTGGGCGTTGCAGGGCTCGCCGTTCTGGAAACTCACACCCTTGCGCAGGCGGAAGGTGTAGGTCTTGAGGTCGGGCGAGACCTCCCAGCTTTCGGCCAGCAGCGGGGAGACGCTGCCGTCCGGATTGATCTTGGTCAGCGTCTCGAACAGGTTGTAGAGCACGATCTCGCCAATGGACGATGCGGCGCCGGCCGTGGGGTCCAGCCCCGGCGGCTCCAGCGTCATCGCCAGCGTGACACTGTCCTTGCGGCCCTGGGCCAGCGCAGGCCAGGGCATCAGCAGGGGCAGGCCGGCAGCAGCGGAGCTGGCCAGCAGGGAACGGCGATTGAACATGAACAGGTCTCCGGAAATTCTTGCAGATGGGTCATGGGCCGCTGGCTGCGGCCTGCAGCAGTGTTTTTACACCAGCGCGCGCGTGCGCGTGGCCATGAGGGCCCGGTCCGCTCCGGTGGTTGTCAGCTTTCGGCTTTCAGGCTCGGTGCTGCAGGGCGATGCGTGGCACGGCCCGTACCAGGGCCTGGGTGTAGGGATGCTGCGGGGCGTGGAACAGTTGCTGCGGAGCCCCGCGCTCGACGATGCGGCCTTCGCTCAGCACGATGGCGTCGTCGCACAGGTGCTGGACCACGGCCAGGTCGTGGCTGATGAACAGGTAGGACAGGCCCAGCTGCTGCTGCAGATCGCGCAGCAGGTTCAGTACCTGGGCCTGCACCGAGACGTCGAGGGCGCTCACGGGCTCATCGGCCACGATGAGGCGGGGTCGCGTGACCAGGGCGCGTGCAATGGCGATGCGCTGGCGCTGGCCGCCCGAGAATTCATGCGGGTACTTGTCCAGGTCCTGCACGCGCAGCCCGACCTGCTCCAGCGTGGCGCGGGCCAGGTCGCGCCGGGCTGCGCGCTCGGGCGGTGCAGGCTGGGCGGTCAGGGGCTCGCAGACGATGTGTTCCACCGTCATGCGCGGGTCCAGCGAACCGTAAGGATCCTGGAACACCATCTGGAAATCGCGGCGCGCCATGCGCAGTGCCTGGTTGCCGAGCCGGTGCAGATCCTGGCCCAGCAGCTGCACGCTGCCGGCGCTGGGAGTGTCCAGCGCCATGACCAGGCGTGCCAGCGTGGACTTGCCGGAACCCGACTCGCCCACCACGCCCAGGCTGCGCCCCGCCGTCAGCGTGAAATCCACGCCGCGCAGCGCATGCACCTGCTCCGGCGCACGCCACAACGAGCGGCGTGGCAGCCGGTAGCTGCGGGCCAGGTCCGTCACCTGCAGCAGGGGCGGCTCGGCAGCGGCCGGTGCCTGGCGGTCGTGCTCCGTCATGTGCTGCGGCCCTGCGTATGCATGCCCGGCGCAATGGCCTCGGAGCGCAGGCAGCGCACCACATGCGGCTGTGCCCAGGCCTGCAGGGCAGTGGGCATGGGCCGCTGCGGGCGCTCCAGCACCAGGGCGCGCGGGCGCTCGCTGTGGCAGGTGGGCTCGGTATAGCTGCAGCGGCCCGCGAAGGCGCAGCCGGCTGGCAGGTCCACCAGCTCGGGCACGGTGCCGGCAATGGTGGGCAACCGCGCCGGCGGCTGGTGGCCTGGCCCCGAAAGCTCCAGCTGTGGCCTGGCGGCGAACAGGCCGCGCGTGTAGGGATGGGCGCGGCGCGCGAAGATGGCCTCGGTCATGCCGCTTTCGACCACGGTGCCGCCGTACATCACCTGAAGCTGCTCCACGTTTTGCGCGATCACTCCCAGATCGTGCGAGATCAGCAGCAAGGCCATGGAGTGCTCGGCCACCAGTTCCTGCAGCAGATCCAGGATTTGCTGCTGCACGGTCACGTCCAGCGCCGTGGTAGGTTCGTCGGCGATCAGCAGGTCGGGCCCGCAGGCCAGGGCCATGGCGATGGTGATGCGCTGGCGCTGGCCGCCCGAGAACTGGTGCGGATAGTCATCAAAGCGCTGGGCTGCGCGGGCAATGCCCACGCGCTCCAACAGGGCCACTGCGCGCTCGCGCGCGGCCTGGCGGCCCAGGCGCTGGTGGTGGCGCAGCGGCTCGGCCACCTGGCGGCCGATGCCGTGCACGGGGTTGAGGGCCGTCATGGGCTCCTGAAACACCATGGCCATGCGGTTGCCGCGCAGGCGGCACAGCGCGCGCTCGTCCATGTCCAGCAGCTCCTGGCCGTTGAGCCGGATGCTGCCGTCCACCTGCGCATGCTCCGGCAGCAGGCCCATCAGCGCCAGGGCGGTCAGCGACTTGCCGCAGCCCGACTCGCCGATCAGGCCCAGCGTGGCGCCGCGCTCCAGGATGAATTCCAGGTTCTGCACGGCACGCGCGCGGCCGCGCGGGGTTTGCAAGGTGATGGTGAGGCCGGAGACTTCGAGCAGGGGCATGGGCGCGTGCCTTCCTCAGCGCTGGCGCGACAGGCGCGGGTCGAGCAGATCGCGCAGCCCGTCGCCCAGCAGGTTGAGCCCGAGCACGGACAGTGCAATGGCCAGGCCCGGCCACACGGCCAGCAGCGGGGCCTGGAACATGAGGGTCTGGGCCTCGCTGAGCATGCGGCCCCAGGAGGCCTGCGGCGGCTGCGTGCCCAGGCCCAGATAGGACAGGGCGGCCTCCGCCAGAATGGCCAGCGCGAACTGTATGGTGGCCTGCACCACCAGCACGGGCAGGATGTTGGGCAGCACATGGCGCCAGGTGATGCTGGCGCGGCCATGGCCGCAGGCGCGTGCAGCCAGCACGTATTCACGTGCCCAGACCGCCTTGGCCGATGCCCGCGTGATGCGCGCAAAGGTGGGAATGTTGAAGATGCCGATGGCAATGATGGCGTTGACGATGCCCGCGCCGAACACGGCCGTGAGCATGATGGCCGATAGCAGCGCAGGAAAGGCGAAACTGAAATCGGCCAGCCGCATGATGGCCTCTTCCACCCAGCCCCGGCAGGCCGCGGCGACCAGTCCCAGCACCACGCCCATCGACAGCCCGATGCCCACGGCGATCACGCCGACCAGGATGGAACTGCGCGCGCCCAGGAACAGCAGCGAGGCCACATCGCGCCCATAGGCATCGGTGCCCAGCCAGTGCAGGCTGCCGGGTGCGGCCAGCTTGGCATCCAGGTCCATGTCGTAGGCCGAGCCCGGCGTCCACCACAAGGACAGCAGCGCGGTGAGCAGCAGCAGCGCGGTCAGCATGGCACCCAGCATGAAGCTGCGGTGGCCCAGCATGCGCCGGCCCAGGCTGGCCGGCCTGCTGAGGGTGACCGCCCGCGTGGGCCGATGGCCCGGTGGCGCAGCGGTCGGCGAAACAGGGTTGCCTGGCTGGCTCATATGTCGCTGGCCTCGATGCGTGGATCAATGGCTGCGTACAGCACATCCACGATGAAGTTGATGACCACCACCATGGCCGCCAGCAGCAGCACGCAGTTGCGCACGACGATGAGGTCGCGGTTGGCGATGGACTGGAAGATCAGCCGGCCCAGGCCCGGCAGGTAGAACACGTTCTCCACCACGATGGTGCCGGCCAGCAACTGGGCAAACTGCAGCCCCATGACCGTGAGCACGGGAATCATGGCATTGCGCAGCACGTGGCCCCAGAGCACGGCGCGGCGCGGCAGGCCCTTGGCGCGGGCCGTGCGAACGAAGTCCTCGCGCAGCACTTCCAGCACGGCCGAGCGCGTGATGCGCGCCAGGATGGCCGCCTGCACCACGGCCAGCGAGATCGCCGGCAGCAGCAGGGCCTGCAGTGCGGGCAGGACGCCGCCGCCATCGGCCTCGCTCCAGCCTGGAAAGCCGCCTGCGGAAAACCATTGCAGCTTCACCGAGAACACCAGGATCAGCAGGATGGCGAACCAGAAATTGGGGATGGCAATGCCGATCTGCGCCAGGCCCATGACGCCCAGGTCGCCCCATCGGTTGTGGCGCGAGGCGGCATAGATGCCCACTGCCAGGGCCAGTACGGTCGTGATGAGCATGGCCATCACGGCCAGCGGGGCGGTCACTGCCAGGCGCTCCAGCACCAGATCGCTGACCGGTGTGCTGTAGGCGTAGCTCAGTCCCATGTCGCCATGCAGCAGCCCCTGCAGCCACTGCAGGTAGCGCTGCCAGGCTGGCTGGTCCAGTCCCAGCTGCTCGGCCAGCGCCTGCACGGCCTCGGGGGCGGCATCGGGCCCCATCAGCGTCTGGGCCGCATTGCCGGGCAGCACCTCCAGCACGCCGAACACCACGGCCGAGGCGCCCAGCAGCGTGGCTGCCAGCATCAGCAGGCGCTTGAGCAGGAAGACGCTCATGGGCAGTCGGCCTTGGCACGGTGTTGGGCTGTCACGTCGGCGGAATGTGTGTGGGTGGTTCTTGGCGGGCCCGAATGGTAATGCGCACGGTCCATGCGCGCAGCATAGCGGCCTTTGAAGGTGCATCGCTCCGTGCCGATCCGGCGCGTATGCTTGCCCGTGCAGCCTTCATGCGTATGAAGGGGGCAGGATAATGGCGCAATGACTGATGCCACCTTGCTGCAAGGCCCGTTCGGGATGCAAGGGCCTGCCCGGCCCGGAGCGTGGCGTGCGCTTGCGAGGGACCTGCCATGGCTTTGATGATCACCGACGAATGCATCAACTGCGATGTCTGCGAACCTGAGTGCCCCAACGATGCAATCTCCATGGGCGAGGAGTACTACGAGATCGAGCACAGCAAGTGCACGGAATGCGTGGGGCATTTCGATGAACCCCAGTGCGTGCAGATCTGCCCCGTGGCCTGCATTCCCGTGAATCCCGCCCACGTGGAAGACCGCGAGACGCTGATGCAGAAATACCTGCGTCTGCAATCCCAGGCTCCCGCCGCTTCCTGATCGCTCAGCCCTTGTCGCTCTCGGCTGTGGCCGGGCGCACGGGCTTGGGGCGTGGAGGCTTGGTGGTGTGGATCAGCAAGGTCGCCTTGTCCATGTCGCCCGCCTGCAGCTCGGGCCAGGCCTTGAGCGAATGGGCAATGCTGTCCTCGATCAGCTGGCGCTGGTCGGGCGCGGGCTTCTTGAGCACCCAGTTGGCGACTTCGGCCTTGTGCCCCGGGTGGCCTATGCCGATGCGCAGCCGCCAGTAGTCGGCCGAGCCCAGCTGGGCATGGATATCGCGCAGGCCGTTGTGGCCGCCGTGGCTGCCGCCGCGCTTGAGCTTGACCTGGCCTGGGGCGAAGTCCAGTTCGTCATGGACCACGAGGACCTCCTCGGGCTGGATCTTGAAAAAGCGCGCCAGCGCGCCCACCGATTTGCCGGACAGGTTCATGAAGGTCTGCGGCTCGAGCAGCCAGACACTCTCGCCACGCACGCTGGCGCGGGCCATGAGGCCGAAGTAGCTGCGCTCGGGCACCAGGTGGACCTTGAGTTCGCGCGCCAGCGCATCTATCCACCAAAAACCCGCGTTGTGGCGGGTGTCCTCATACTCCGGCCCGGGATTGCCCAGGCCGACAAACAATTTGATCATCGGGCGATTATCTCCATGGCGGCCGCAGCAGGCAGGCGATGGTGTTCACCATGCAAAAGGCCCACGCGAGGTGGGCCTTTTGCAGGTTGCGGCAGCCGCAGCCGCCGCAAGGGAAAGCCAAGAATTACTTCTTGCCCTTCTTTGCCGGAGCGGCCGGAGCCGCTGCGGGAGCTGCGGATGCATCAGGAGCCACTTCGGGCAGCTTGATGGAGATCAGGGCCGGGTTCTTGTTGGAGCCGCGCACCACAGCCTTCACGCCGTTGGGCAGCTTGACGTTCTGCAGGCCCAGGGTCGACTTGGAGGTCAGGCCGCTCAGGTCCACCTTGATGAACTCGGGCAGTTGGGCGGGCATGCACATCACGTCCAGTTCATGGATCAGGGGAGTGATGGTGCAGTTCTCGACCTTGACGGCCTGGGACTGTTCCATGCCTTCGAAGTGCAGCGGCACCTTCAGGTGAACCTTGGTCTTGTCGTCAACGCGCTGGAAGTCCACGTGCAGGATCAGCTGCTTGTAGGGGTGGAATTGCACGTCGCGCAGCACGACCTTGGAGGTCTGGCCGTTGACTTCCATATCCAGAACGCTGGAATGGAACACTTCCTTCTTCAGGGCGTGCCACAGGGCGTTGTGATCGATCTCGATCAGTTGGGCTTCGGCAGCACCGCCGTAGACGATGCCAGGGGCCTTGCCCGAATTGCGCAGACGGCGGCTCGCACCCGTACCTTGCTTGGCGCGCTCAAAAGCGACGAATTGCATAACTAACTCCTAGATGGATGGACCGCGACCAGCCTCATCCGTTGATAAAAGAACGCCTGCCCCGTGCGGAACAGGCTGCTCTTGCGGTGTCCCGGGATGGTCCTGAAACCATCCCGGAACGCGCAAACCTCCCGAAGGAGGTTTGCTGGTTCAGACCACAGGGGCCGATATTTTATTCGGAGAACAGGCTCAGCACCGAATCGCCGGTGGAAATCCGCTGGATTGTCTGGGCAATCAGGGGGGCCACGGACAGTTGGCGGATTTTGCCGCAAGCCTGGGCTTCGGCGCTCAGAGGAATGGTGTTGGTCACCACGACCTCGTCCAGTGCACTGCCGTTGCCGATGCGCTCGATGGCCGGACCCGAGAAGATCGGGTGCGTGCAATAGGCGTAGACGCTCTTGGCACCACGCTGCTTGAGCACTTCGGCTGCCTTCACCAGGGTGCCGGCGGTGTCGATCATGTCATCCATGATCACGCAGTTGCGGCCGTCGATGTCGCCGATCACGTGCATGACTTCGGAGACGTTGGCCTTGGGGCGGCGCTTGTCGATGATGGCCAGGTCGCAGCCCAGCTGCTTGGCCAGCGCACGGGCACGGACCACGCCACCCACGTCGGGCGAGACAACGATCAGGTCTTCGTAGTTCTTCTGGCGCAGATCGCCAAGCAGCACCGGCGTGGCATAGATGTTGTCCACGGGGATGTCGAAGAAACCCTGGATCTGGTCTGCGTGCAAGTCCATGGTCAGCACGCGCTCGACACCCACGGCCTGCAGCATGTTGGCCACGACCTTGGCCGTGATCGGCACGCGGGTGGAGCGCGGGCGGCGGTCCTGGCGGGCGTAGCCGAAGTAGGGAATCACCGCGCAGATGCGCTCGGCCGATGCACGCTTGAGGGCGTCCACCATGACCAGCAGTTCCATCAGGTTGTCGTTGGTCGGTGCGCAGGTCGATTGCACGACGAAGACGTCGCGCGTACGCACGTTCTGCTTGATCTCGACGGCGACTTCTCCATCGGAGAAGCGACCCACGTCGGCTGCACCCAGCGTGGTGCCGAGGTGCTGAACGATTTCAGCGGCCATGCCAGGATTGGCATTGCCGGTGAAGACCATGATGTCAGGATGATGTGAATGCATTGAGCGCCCCAGTACGATGGGTTTGCCTTGACGCGAAAGACGTTTGGCAGGGGAGGAAGGACTCGAACCCTCGCATGCCGGAATCAAAATCCGGTGCCTTTACCAACTTGGCGACTCCCCTACACAGGCCCTCTGCCGCAGGCAGACAGCCTATAAACTCTCATCTTTGAGCCAATCCTTGAGGGGATGGGCCTGCAGATTCCTGCAAACTCTGACATTCCAGATGCCTGGGGCATTCTCGAAGTCGATTGTTTGCGTCAGTGGTGCAAATACTGCACTTCCCGAGCCCGTCATTCTAGCACGCAGTTTGAAGGACTTGAGCCAATCAATGGCTTTTTTCACTTCAGGCTGCAGCCTTTCGGCGACGGGCTGCAAGTCGTTCTGGCCAAAGCCATAGTGATCTGCAGCAAAGTCGGCGATTGTAGCATGGGCATGATTGCGCTTGAGGTCGGGGGCGCGGAAGATGGACAGGGTTTCCAGTCCCGCCTCGGGCTTGACCACCACGAACCGCTGGGGCGGCAGGGCATGGCTGTGCTCCAGCGGCGTGATGTGCTCGCCTATGCCCTCCACCCAGGCGGAGCTGCCGCACAGAAAGAAGGGCACATCTGCGCCCAGGCCCAGTCCAATGCGCTGCAGTTCGCGCCGGGTCAGGTTCAGTTGCCACAGGCGGTTCAGCGCCATGAGGGTGGATGCCGCATCCGACGATCCTCCGCCCATCCCGGCCTGTGCCGGCAGGCGCTTTTCCACGCCTATGTGCACGCCCTGGCTGCAGCCGGTGGCCTGTTGCATCGCGCGTGCGGCCCGCATGATGAGGTCGTCGGCAGGAAGGGGCATGCCCGAGAGGTCCTCGCGGCTGACGTTGCCGTCGCCGCGCTTGTCGAAGTGCAGCGTGTCGTGCCAGTCCAGCAGCATGAAGACCGATTGCAGCAGGTGGTAGCCATCGTCTCGGCGGCCGGTGATATGGAGGAACAGGTTGAGCTTGGCCGGAGCCGGCACGTCGTGGAGCGAGCGCATGGGCTGGAGAGGATGAGAGGGATGGAGGCGGGTGCGGCGGGATGGGGGTGCAGAGGGCGCGCCCGGCGCAAATCAGGGTGTGTCGAGCACGATGCGCAGCGCTGCCGGCGGCTGCGGGTCATGGCGCCGGGCGGACAGCCGGCCCTGCTCCATGCGGGAGAGATCGACCTGCCAGCCTGCGGCTGCGGTGGCCCGGCCCTGCAGCCAGTCGAACAGGGCGGCGATGGGCAGGTCGCTGCCCGTCAGCTCTTGCACCAGCGTGGGCAGCGAGTCCGAGGTCTTGCGGTCCTCGCCTTGCTGCAGGCTGGCCTGTCCTGGCGCCCAGAGCAGGCGTGCCAGCGTCGATCCCAGGGGGGTGAACAGCAGCAACTCGCCGCGCTGGGGTGTGCCCAGCAGCTCGAAGCCTGCGCTGAAGGATTGGTTCTGCGCATCTTCCACCTGCAGCGCCAGTCGGCCCGACCAGTGCCCGGCGGCGGCCGGTGCTGCTGCATCGGCCTGGAGCTGGCGGGGTGGCAGGGCGCAGCCGGCCAGAGTCAGCAGCGCCGTGGCAGCAGCCGTGGCGCACAGCTGCCGGCGGATGAGCATGGGGCGCAAACGATGGGGCACGGGGTGGGGCACGGCGCGGCGGCTCAAAGCGAGACGCCCAGGCGGCGCAGGGTGTCGCGCAGCGTGGTGTTGTCGGGGCTGGAGGCCAGGCCCTGGCGCCAGATCTTCTGCGCGCGTTCGCGATCGCCCTTGACCCAGAGCACCTCGCCCAGGTGCGCCGCGATCTCCACGTCGGGGCGGGAGGCGTAGGCGCTTTCAAGCAGCTTGAGCGCTTCGTCCAGGTTGCCTTGGCGGAATTTCACCCAGGCCAGGCTGTCGGTGATGAAGGGGTCGCCTGGCGACATCTCCAGCGCCTTGCCCACGAGCTTTTCTGCTTCGTCCAGATGGATGCCGCGCTCGGCGAAGGAGTAGCCCAGCGCGTTGTAGGCATGCTGGAAGTCGGGCCGACGCGCGATGATACCGCGCAGCAGCCGCTCCATTTCGTCATGCTTGCCGATGCGCTCCGCGAGCAGGGCCGTGTCGTAGGCCAGTTCGGCGTCTTCGGGGTCCTGTTTTTGCAGCTCGGCCTGCAGCGCATAGGCCTGGGCATTCTGATTGGCGTCGCGCAACAGCTGCACTTCGGCCAGACGCTTGAGCCGTTGCTGACTGGGGCCGCTGGCAGGCACGGCTTCGATCAGGGCGCGCGCTTCCTTGAGCTTGCCCTGGCGTGCAAGCAGGCTCGCTCGGCGCGCCTGCACGCTCAGCAGGTTGGGGGCATCGTCGATGCGGCGCAGCAGGGCATCGGCCTCGTCGAACCTGCCTTGCTTTTCAGCGATCTGTGATTGCAGCAGGTAGTACTGGGACTGGCCGGCGCTGCGCGCCACGCCGGCAGGAATCTGCGGCACGAGCTTGCCGAAGCGCTCGGTGGACGCCTGAGCCGCACCCACATCGTTCGTTTGCAGCTGCAGGGCGGCCAGCGTGGCCCAGGCTTCGGCGTAGTCGGGCGAATCCATGGTGATGGAGACCAGTTGCTGCCGGGCCTCGTCCAGGCGCTGCTGACCCAGCAGCACGCGGGCATAGGCCATGCGCATCTGGGCTGACGGGTTCTTGGCCAGGTAGCGCTTGACGATGGGTTCCGCCTCCGGCATGCCGGCTTCCAGCAGCTCCATGGACAGCAGGGCCACGGGGCCTGTGTCGGGCGTCAGCGCCTGGGCCTTTTGCACGGCCTGCATGGCTGCGGCCTTTTGCCCGGCGCCCAGGCGCATGTGGCCGATGGTGGCCCAGGCCAGCGGGCCGCTGGCCGGATTGTCGGTTTCGCCGGCCATAGCCTGCTCGACCACATCGGCAGCAAGGGCCTTGTCGCTGGCGTTGTTGTAGAGCTGGGTGATGCCCAGATAGGTGGCAGGCTTGGACGGAGCGGGCGTGGCCTCGATCTCGCGCTTGAGATAGCTGCCGGTATCGGCGATGCGGTTCAGCGCCACCAGGATCTGGAGCACGAAGCGGTTGGCATCGCGTGACTGGGGAAAGGCGTCCAGCCAGGCGCGGGCATTGGCCAGTGCGCGCTCACCGGAGCGCGACTGCAGCGCCAGTTCCGTGCCACGGCGGTACAGCTGCTCGCTGCCGCTGGTGCGCGCAGCCTCCATCATCATGGCCTGGGCATCGCCCAGCGCGCCTTCGCTGGCAGCGATTTCGCCGACCAGGATCTCGTAGAACAGTTCGGCGTTGAGCGCTGCGCGCTCCTCTTCGGCAGACGCGGCGGCGGACGATGGAGGTTCCGGGGATTCCGTCTCGATGGTGGCTGCGGTCTTGCCAGGCAGTGCCCAGGCAGTGGCGGAACCCATGGCCAGGGCTGCTGCCACGGCGAGTCCCTGAAGGCGAAGGCGATGATCCATCGAATCATAATAATCGAAGCCTCGGCCCGCATTTCGCACAACCTCAGTACAACCCGGATCGCATGCCCGAATTGCCAGAAGTAGAAGTCACGCGGCGTGCGTTCGCCTCGCAGATCGCCGGAGCGCGCATTGAATCCGTGGCGCTGGGCAAGCCATTGCGCTGGCCTCTGGGCATTGCCCCCGAGCTTCTGACCGGGCGCGAGGTGCACAGCGTGCGCCGGCGCGGCAAGTACCTGCTGATGCAACTGAGCGAAGGCCTGCTCATGCTGCATCTGGGCATGTCGGGCAGCCTGCGTTTCGTGGCGCCGCACGAGTTGCCGCTGGGTCCGGCGGGCGCACATGACCATTTCGATCTGCACACCAGCAAGGGCCAGCTGCGCCTGCACGATCCGCGCCGGTTCGGTGCGGTGATGTATGTGCCGGCCGAGAACGATCCCTGGGCGCGCAGGCTGCTGGACCATCTGGGAATGGAGCCGCTGGATGACAGCTTCCTGTTCGAGACCTTCAAGGCCGGTCTGAAGGCCAGCCGTACGCCCATCAAGCAATTGCTGTTGAGCGGCAGCGTGGTGGTGGGCGTGGGCAATATCTATGCGTCCGAAGTGCTGTTCATGGCACGCATTGCGCCCACGCAGCCGGCCTGCGAGGTGGGGCCGCGCAAGGTGCGCCGGCTGTTCGAGGAGATTCGCCGCGTGCTGGAACTGGCGGTGGAGCAAGGGGGCACGACGCTGCGTGATTTCTCGGCGCCCGACGGCATGGCAGGCCACTTCCAGCTGCAGGCCAAGGTGTATGGCCGCGAGGGCCAGCCCTGCACGCATTGCGGCTCGCCCATACAGCTGCTGCGCCAGGGCCAGCGCAGCACCTACTTTTGCGCGCGGTGTCAGAAAGCGTGAGATGGCCTCAAAAAGAGGAGCGAATTTTCAACGTCTCGTAACGCTTGTGGAGGCCAATCTGCGCGAGATTCATATCGGGTCTGTGCGGGAGGCTCACATTTCTGAAAAATTACCCCTCAGCCGCGCTGGATTGATAGTGAAATATTGTTTCATTTGTAAATAAACGATGTTTTGCCCTGAATCCCCCCGTTCCAGGGGCCGGCCTTGGGGCGCAGCTGCGGGCAAAACGGGGCGACGGTGCTATATTTTGATGAGAAAAGGCATCACGCTTGCGGCGCAATGTCGAGGCGATCACTAAGCATCGGCAGGCATTGGCGATGCAATGGCGGGGGAAACACGTGGGACCATCATTCAACGAGCAATTCGACCAGCACGGCGCATGGCGCCGTGGCTTTGCGCAGCAATTGCATGCGCTGCGCGAATGGTTGCAGTCCCAGGAGCTGCTGGATGTCGCTGTGCAGGAGCGGCTGCAGCGGCTGGAAGCCCAGGTGCGCGGCGACAAGGTCATGGTGGCCTTCGTGGCCGAGTTCTCCCGCGGCAAGTCCGAGCTGATCAACGCAGTCTTCTTCGCCCACTACGGCCGCCGCCTCATGCCGGCCAGCGCAGGTCGCACCACCATGTGCCCGGCCGAGCTGGGCTGGGAAGCCGAACTGCAGCCCAGCCTGCGCCTGCTGCCCATCGATACGCGCGAATCGCTGGAAAGCCTGGGCCAGTGGCGCGCCCGACCCGAGGCCTGGCTGCAGCTGCCGCTGGATGTGAACAATGCCCAGCAGATTGCCGACACGCTGGCCAAGGTGGCCGAGGTGCGCAAGGTGTCGGTGGATCTGGCGCGAACCTGGGGCTTCTGGCATGACGATGACCAGGGCGGCAATCCCTTCGTGGATGAGCAGGGCCTGGTGGAGGTGCCCATGTGGCGCCACGCGCTGATCAACATGCCCCATCCCCTGCTCAAGCAGGGGCTGGTCATTCTGGATACGCCCGGCCTGAATGCCGTGGGTGCCGAGCCCGAGCTGACCGTCAACCTCATCCCCCAGGCCCATGCCGTGGTCTTCGTGCTGGCGGCCGATACCGGCGTGACCAAGTCCGACCTGGCCATCTGGCGCGACCATGTGCTGCCGCCCGATGCGGCGTCGGGCCAGCAGGCACTGGCCGATTCGCGGCTGGTGGTGCTCAACAAGATAGATACGCTGTGGGATAGCCTCAGCTCCGCGACGCAGGTGCAGGCCCAGCTGCAGCGCCAGCGCCAGGAATCGGCCCAGATGCTGGGCCTGCCTGTGGAGCGGGTGTTGCCCGTGTCGGCACAAAAGGGCCTGGTGGCCAAGGTCTCCGGCAACGAGGCGCTGCTGCAGGCCAGCGGGCTGCCCATGTTCGAGAACATGCTGGCCGAGGGCATCATGGGCCAGCGCCAGAAGGTGCTGCAGACGGCTGTCAGGGCCAATGTGCAGCAGTTGCAGGTCGAGGTGGAGCGCGTGCTCAATATCCGCCGCCGCGACCTGGACGACCAGATGGCCGAGCTGCGCAGCCTGCGCGGCAAGAACGCCAGCGTGATTGCCTCCATGCGCAACCGCATCGAGAGCGAGCAGCGCGATTTCGATGCCAGCGCCGCCAGGATCCAGGCCGTGCGCCTGGTGCACATGCGCATGCTGCGCGACATCTTCCGCCAGCTCGGTTCCAGCGCGCTCAAGCAGGAACTGGTCGATCTCAAGGAGGCGCTGGAGCAGCGCGGCCTGAAGCTGGGCGCGCGCAAGGTCTACGCGGAAACCTTCGAACGCCTGCGCACCGTGGCGACCCGGGCCCAGGCGCAGGCTGGCGAGATCCAGTCCATGCTGGGCGCGACCTTCAAGGAACTCAATGCCGAGTTCGGCTTCTCGCTGCAGGCTCCTGCGCAGCTGGAGCTGACCGAGTTCGGTGGCGACCTGCAGCGCATCGAGGCCAGCTACACCCAGTACCTGGGCCTGGGCCACGCGCTCAGGCGCAGCAATCCCGCGTTTGCCCAGCGGCTGATCAAGGCCCTTGCCATGCGTCTGCGCACGGTCTTCGAGTCTGCGGCCAACGACGTGGACATGTGGAGCAAGTCCGCCACGGCCCAGCTGGATGCCCAATTGAAAGAGCGCAAGCGCAGCTTTGCCCGCCGCATCGAAGCGGTGGACCGCATCCAGAATGCGGCTTCGGGCCTGGTCGAGCGCATTGCCGAAATCGAGGCCGCCGACGAACAGCTCACGGCCTTGCAGCTGCAGCTGGGACAGGCCACCATGGAACTGCTGCAACCCCTGTCGCCCACGCCCGCCTTCCCCGGCCTGGCAAAGGCTGCACAGGAAACTTCACTGACTGCTTGATATCTTGACCTTTCCCTCGATTGCCACGCCCGTCGTGCAGTGGCAGGCGTCGCATGGACGCAATCACCTGCCCTGGCAGCAGACGCGCGATCCCTACCGCGTCTGGCTCTCTGAAATCATGCTGCAGCAGACCCAGGTGAGCACCGTGCTGGGCTACTACCAGCGCTTCCTTGATGCCTTTCCCGATGTCGCCAGCCTCGCGGCCGCGCCGCAGGATGCCGTGCTGGCGCTGTGGAGCGGCCTGGGCTACTACAGCCGTGCGCGCAACCTGCACCGCTGCGCCCAGGCCGTGGTCCAGGAGTGGGGTGGTGCCTTTCCACGCAGGGCCGAGGATCTGGCCACGCTGCCCGGCATAGGTCGGTCCACGGCGGGCGCCATCGCGTCCTTTTGCTTTTCCGAGCGCGTACCCATCCTCGATGCCAATGTGCGGCGCGTGCTCACGCGCGTGCTGGCTTTCGATGCCGATCTGGCCGTGGCCAGGAACGAGCGCGAACTGTGGGACCTGGCCCAGCAGCTGTGCCCCACCGAGGACCTGCAGCAGGCCATGCCCCGCTATACCCAGGGCCTGATGGACCTGGGTGCCACCATCTGCACGCCGCGCAAGCCCAGCTGCCTGGTCTGTCCTCTGCAGCCGCAGTGCCGGGCGGCCCGCTTCGGCAATCCCGAGAACTACCCCGTGCGAACGCGCAAGCTCAAGCGCAGTTCCGAGGCCTGGTGGCTGCTGATCGCCGTGGACGGGCAAGGCCGCGTCTGGCTGGAGCGCCGCCCGCAGCAGGGCATCTGGGCGGGCCTTTATGCGCCTCCCGTGTTCAATGAACGCGAGGCGCTGGAGCAGGCTGCCGCACGGCACTGGCCCGCCGCACGATCCGCCGACTGGACCGAGCTGCCGGCTTTCCTGCATGTGCTCACCCACCGTGATTTGCATCTGCATCCGGTGCGCGTGCCTGTCCATGGCAGCGGCCCGGATGCTGCCATGGCAGACGGCCAGGGCTGCTGGGCCGATGCCAGGGCCTGGGCCGACATGGGCCTGCCGGCCCCGGTGCGCAAGCTGCTGGATGCGCAGTTTGCGGGCTGAAGCCCAAGGCCGCCGCGTCTTCCTAGAACGTGCGGCGCGGCAGGAGCAGGGCGCAGCGCAGCAGCATCCACGCCAGCCATTGTTCACGTGCGCCCGGCTTGCGCCGTGCGCGTGCGGCGGCCTCGGCAATGTGCAGACGCAGGCTGAACAGGGCCTGGCGGTCGCCCCTTTGCACCGCCTGGTGCCAGGCCTGCTCGCAGCGCTGGCGTTCCAGCGCCTGATCGAGCGGGCTGCGCACGCCGGGCACATCGGCCGTGCCAGGGGTGTCGGTGAGGACGTTCATGGCTGCAGCGCTCCCACGGTTGGGCGGGTGCCTGCGTCTGCATCGCCGCGGTCGCCATCCTGCCGGCCAAAGGCATACCAGTCCACATGCCGTGTGCAGACCATGATCAGGGCCAGCACGGCGAACAGCGCGATGGAGCCCACGATGAGCGCGCTTTGCTCCAGCTGCAGCAGCACATACAGCAGGCCGTAGAGCGAGGCGATTCCCGCAGCAAACGGCAGGCCGCGCTGCAGGCTGCCCAGGATGTGGCTCGCGTAGTAGGCCAGCAGCAGAACGCAGGCCGAGGCAGCAATGCCGTAGGCGCTGGCAAATCCCATGTGCTCCGACAGGCTGATCAGCAGCAGGAAGAAGCTGCACAGCGCCGATCCCACCAGCAGGTACTGGATGGGGTGCACGCGCAATTGCTTGAGCACCTCGAACAGGCCGACGGCCACAAAGGTCAGCACCACGAAGAGCAGGCCGTACTTGGTGGCCCGGTCGCTCAGCGAGTAGGCGTTGATGGGGTCCACGAAGTCGGTGTCCAGCGACTCCAGGCAGGGGCCGCTGCTGGGCGCGTGCGCCGTGGCGGCGTATTCCTCCATGTCGCGGCGGCCTGGCTGGCACAGCGGCTGCTGGTCGGTGAAGGCCTGGCGCGCGGAAGAGGCCAGTGCCGAGAGATTCCAGCTGGCGTTGAATCCCTTGTCGCTGACTTCACGCCGGTTGGGCAGGAAGCTGCCGCCGAACGAGGGGTGGGGCCAATCGGCCGACAGCTGGACCTGGCTGTGGCTGCCCAGCGGCACGAAGGCCAGCTTTTCGGTGCCCACCAGTTCCAGGGCAATCTTCAGCTCAAGGGGCTCGTCCTTCTTGAGCAGGGCAGGCGCCAGCTCCGCCTGCAGGCCTTGCGAGTAGCGTTCCAGCGAGGTGCCGGGTCCCACGTCCAGGCTCTTGCCGCCGGCCTCGATGGTGGCCGAGCGTATGCCGCGCGGATCGGTCAGCGACAGCGCCACGCGCAGTGCGCCGCAGCGCACGGCCTGGTTGGCTGCCGCTTCGAGGGACGGCTTTTCCAGGTACTGTGCGGCATGGGTGAAGCTGGCGCTGATGCTGTCCTGCATGGCGTAGGTGCTGACCTGGTGCAGGCCGCGCGAGCGCTCTTCCATGCGTGCCGTTGCCTCATGGCGCAGTTGGTCGGGCAGCAGCATGCGCTGGAACTGGCGCGTGGTCCATTCCGTCTTGCTGCCCTTTTCTATGCCGGTGGTCTCGGTGCAGTTTTGCACCAGCACCGGTCCCATCAGCGTCTGGCGTCCGGCCAGGCTGGCGACCACGCCCTGCACGGCGTTGTCGCGGTTGCGTATGCGGTCGCGCACCACGTCATGTACCAGGCCCAGGCCCAGCATCAAAAGGCCCAGCATGACCAGCAGGGCCACGCCTTTGGCAAGAAGTCGGTTCTTCATTCCACATCCCGTTCGTTGATCGTGGACGCAGTCTGGGCGGGGGCTGTGTGGCCGGAATGAAGTCTGTGAAGTGAAGGTGAAGTCGGGTTCGCGCCTCCAAATCCGAGTGAACAGGCCCTGGAGGTCAGGGTGCCCGCTGTGGCCAGTTCAGCGTGACACGCAGGCCCGGGTGGGCGTTGGCGGCCTGCATGCTGCCGCCGTGCAGCAGCATGATGCGCAGCACGATGGACAGGCCCAGTCCCGTGCCGCTGCGCTCCCCGTTGGGGCGGGGGGTGGTGAAAAAGCGTTCGCCCAGCCGGCCCAGCAGGGCCTCGGGCACACCGGGGCCGTGGTCGCGCACGCTGACGCGGCCGGGCTCCAGGTCCACGTGGATGCTGCTGCCCTCTGGGGCGAAGTCGATGGCGTTGCTCAGCAGGTTGCTGAGGGCCAGCACCACCAGGTCCTGCTCCCAGGGGCCGCTGCTGTCCTGGCCGTGCAGCACCAGCCGGATGCGGCGCTGGTGCGCTGCGCTGTGGACTTGCGCCATGGCCTGTTCGGCACAGGCCTGCAGGCTGCAGGCCGTGTGCGCGTGCAGGGCGCGGCGCTGCTCCAGCTGGCTCAGGCGCAGCAACTGGTCCACGAGGTTTTGCAGGCGCTGGCACTGGTCCACCACCTGGCGCGCGAACAGCTCGCGGTCGGCGGCTGGCAGGTCTTCCTGCAGCAGCTCGCCTGCGCCACGGATGGCAGCCACGGGGCTCTTGAGTTCGTGCGTGAGGGCGCGCACATAGCCCTCGATGTAGTCGCGCCCCTCCAGGCGGCTGCGCATGTTCTCCATGGCACGGGCCAGTTCGCCCAGCTCGCCGGGCATGCGCGGGGCTTCGGGCATGGGGGGCGCCGTGGTGGGCGAGGCGGCCTCGTTGAGCGTGGGCGCCTGTACCTGCTGGGCATAGCTGCGCAGGCGCCGCACATGGATGACCAGCCACCAGGTCACGGCAAAGCCCACGCCGGCCGACAGCAGCAGGAACAGCAGGCCGCCGCGCAGCATCTTGCTTTCCGCGCTGTCCACGATCTTCTGCACCGAGTGCGCGGGCTTGGAGGCCGTGAGCACGCCCGCAATGCGGCCTTCCACCATGATGGGGGCCGACACATACATGACGCTGCTGGCCTCGTCGTTCTGCACCTCGCGCGTGGTGCGCGCGCCGTATTCGCCGCGCAGCGTGCGGTGCACGTCGCGCCAGCGCGAGTAGTCGGCGCCCTGGTCCAGGCCGGCCGAGTCGAACAGCACCAGGCCTTGCTGGTCGGTGATGGTGACGCGCATGTCCAGGCTGGTCTTGCGCGTGTCCCAGATCCAGACCTTGACGGTCTGGTTGGCATAGGCCTGCATGTGGTGCGCGAAGCGGCTGTCCGCGGGGCTTTGCTGCAGCACGCCGCTGGCCATGTCGTCGCTGGCCAGCGCGGCCAGGGCGTAGGCGGTTTCGACCAGCGTGTCCTCGGTCACCTTGCGCACGCTGGGCTTGACCTCGACCATGAAGACGCGCAGCACGAAGAATGCGGCCAGGCCGTTGATGACGAAAAAGGCGAAGAACAGCCGCAGTCCGAGGCGCATGGCGTGCGGCGGCGCGTCAGCCCGGCAGCGTCAGGCTGTAGCCCATGCCGCGGTGGGTGGTGATGAAGTCCTGCTGCGGCACCTGGGCACGCAGCTTGGCGCGCAGGGTCTTGACGTGGGTGTCCACGGTGCGGTCCGTGCTGTCGCTGTCCTGGCCCCAGATGCTGTCGAGCAGGAACTCGCGGCTCAGGATGCGTCCGGGGCGCTCCAGCAGGCAGCGCAGCAGCTGGTACTCGCGCCGCGTCAGCTCCAGGGGCACGCCCTGCATGCGCACGCGCTGGCCTTGCGTATCGATGCTGAACAGGGCATCTGCCGGCGGCGCTGTGCTGGATGTGGGCGCGGGCTGCAGGCGCTGCGCACGGCGCAGCAGGGCGCGGGTGCGGGCCACCAGCTCGCGCGGGCTGAAGGGCTTGGTCAGGTAGTCGTCGGCGCCCAGCTCCAGGCCCAGCACGCGGTCCATTTCCTCGCCGCGTGCGCTGAGCACCAGCAGCGGCACGGCGGCGCCGGCCTGGCGCAGTTCGCGGCACCAGTCCAGGCCGTTGCCATCGGGCAGGCCCACGTCCAGCAGCAGGGCATCGGGCGGCTGCGCCTGCCATTGCGCGCGTGCATCGGCCAGCTGCAGGCAGTGGCGCACGGCGATGCCGTCACGCTCCAGCGCATAGCAGACGGTGCGCGCGATGGCGGGATCGTCCTCCACCAGCAACACGCGCGGGGCGTTCGTCATCGGCATGCCTTGCATCGCAGTACTCCGGGAGCGGACCCTGGCGCTTCAGATGTCGTGCGCAAGCAGGTCGGCAGGCTTGGGGGTGGGCCGGCTGTCCAGCGAGCGGTGCCGGCACAGAGTGGGCCAGCGCGGGGCGAAGTGCCGCGCCAGTTCCTCGACCAGGAAGACCGAGCGGTGCTGGCCCCCCGTGCAGCCGATGGCCACGGTGACATAGCTGCGGTGATTGCTGGCCATCATGTCCAGCCAGGATTCCAGGAACTGCTGGATGTCGCGGCGCATCTGGTCCACGCCGGGCTGCTGGCGCAGGAACTCGGCCACGGGCGCATCCATGCCGGTCAGCGGGCGCAGCTGGGGTTCGTAGTGCGGATTGGGCAGCATGCGCACATCGAATACATAGTCGGAATCCGAGGGCAGGCCGTGCTTGAAGCCGAAGGACTGGAAGACCAGGGTCATCTGGCCCACCGGGGCCGCAATCAGCTCCTTGATATAGCTTTGCAGCTGGGACGAGCGCAGGTGGCTGGTGTCGATGACATGCGATTTCTCGCGCAATTCGCCCAGCAGTTCGCGCTCGGTTTCTATGTCCTGCACCAGGGCGCGGCGGCCCTCGGCGACAGGCCCTTGCGACAGAGGATGGCGGCGCCGCGTTTCGGAGAAGCGCCGCACCAGGGTGCCCGTGGTGGCGTCCAGAAAGACCAGGTGGGGCACGACGCCCTGGCGCTGCAGCCGCTCCAGCTGCCCGGGCAGGTGGGGCAATCCCCCGGCGCTGCGCGCATCCATGGCGATGGCCACCTTGTTGCTGTGGCGGCCGTGCTCCAGTTCGACGAAGGCGGACAGCAGCTCGGGAGGCAGGTTGTCCACGCAGTAGTAGCCGGCATCCTCCAGCGCATGCAGGGCGACGGATTTGCCCGATCCGGACATCCCGGTGATCAGCACGATCTCAAGCGACATGGCATCAGCCTCCATTGGTGTTGCGCGCGCCGTTGGCCGCACGGCCCGGCTTGGGCCGGGTACGCTGCGCGTCGGCCTGCGGCCGCTGCCGGCCGGGCCTGCGCGGCGCCGGGCGGGGCGGGGGTGCCTGGCGCGCCATGGCCAGCATTTCGCGGGCATGGGCCATCGTGGTTTCGGACTGGCGCTCGCCGCCCAGCATGCGGGCCAGCTCTGCCTCGCGCGCGGTGCTGTCCAGCGGCTGCACGGTGCTGAGCGTGCCCTGCCTTGCGCGCTGCTTGGCCACCAGATAGTGGTGGTCGGCACAGGCCGCGACCTGCGGCAGATGGGTGACGGACAGCACCTGGCGCGATCGGCCCAGCGCATGCATGAGGCGGCCCACGGTCTCGGCGACGGCGCCGCCCACGCCCGAGTCCACCTCGTCGAAGATCAGCGTGCCGGCCTCGCCCAGCTCGCTGGTGGTCACGGCAATGGCCAGCGAAATGCGCGACAGCTCACCGCCCGACGCCACCTTGGCAATCGGCTTGGGGCTGGCTCCAGGATGGCCGGCGACCAGGAAGGCCACGCTGTCCACGCCAAAGGCACCGGGAGAATCGGCTGTGGACAGGGCGGCCTCGAACAGGCCGCCTTCCATGCCCAGGCCCTGCATGGCCTGGGTGATGGCGCGCGACAGGCGCGGCGCAGCCAGGGCGCGTTGCTGCGACAGCACCCGGGCGCTGGCCTGGTAGTGCTGCTGCGCGGATTGCTCTGCAGCGTGCAGGGCCTCGATGTCCACGGCGGCATCCAGCTGCTGCAGCTCCTGGCGCCAGCCGGCCAGCAGTGCCGGCAGCTCATCGGGCGTGCGGCGGTAGCGGCGCGCCAGCTGCATCCACAGCGACAGGCGTGCATCCAGCTCGGCCAGGCGTTCGGGGTCCAGGTCGGCGCGGCGCAGATAGGCCTGCAGCGAATGGCGCGCATCCTGCACCTGGGCCGTGCACGAGGCCAGCACGTCGGCGATGTTCTGGAACTCGGGCTCCAGGTGTTCCTGGTTCTGTATCAGATGGCTGGCGCGGCCCAGCGGAGTGATCACGCCGGCCTCGTCGTCCTCCAGCATCTGCAGCGTGGTCTGGGCGGTGTCTATCAGGGTCTGGGCATGCGACAGGCGCGTGTGCTGGGCATTGAGCTCGTCCCACTCGTCGGCCTGCGGGGCCAGCTTGTCGAGTTCGGTGATCTGCCACTGCAGCCGTTCGCGTTCGCGCTGCAGGCTGTCCTGGGCGGATTGCGCATGCTGCAGGGCTTGTCGTGCCTGGCTCCAGCGGCTCCAGCAGGCCTGGACCTCGCGGCTGTCTATGCCCGCATAGGCGTCCAGCAGCGCGCGTGCTGCGTCGGGCCGCGTGAGGCTTTGCCAGGCATGCTGGCCGTGGATGTCGATCAGCTGCTCGCCCAGGGCGCGCAGCTGCGTGGCCGTGGCCGGCGTGCCGTTGATCCAGGCGCGGCTGCGGCCCTGGGTGTCCACTGTGCGCCGCAGCAGCAGGCTGTTGTCCTCGCAGGCCAGGCCTGCCGCCTCCAGCCAGGGGCGCAGCCGCGCGCAGCCGTCGAACTCCACGCAGATATCGGCTTGGGGGCAGCCTTCGCGCACCACGTCGGCGTCGGCGCGGGCGCCCAGGGCCAGCTGCAATGCATCGATCAGGATGGATTTGCCGGCGCCGGTCTCGCCCGTCAGCACGGTGAAGCCCGCATGCCAGTCCAGATCCAGGGCCTGCACGATCACGAAGTCGCGCAGCACGATGCGCTTGAGCGCCATGGTCAGGCGCCTCCCTCGTTCCAGCCCAGTTTCTTGCGCAGCGTGGCGAAGTAGTTCCAGCCCTTGGGATGCAGAAAGCGCACGCTGTGGTGGGCGCGGCTCACGAGGATGCGGTCGCCGTGCTGCAGCGAGGCCAGCGACTGCATGTCGAAATTGGCGCTGACATCGCGCCCGGCCACGACTTCGATCGTGACCTCGTTGGCATCGGACAGCACGATGGGGCGATTGGACAGGTTGTGCGGCGCAATGGGCGCCATCACCCAGGCGGGGATGGACGGATGCATCATCGGCCCGCCAGCGGACAGGGCATAGGCCGTGGAGCCCGTGGGCGTGGCCACGATCAGGCCGTCGGCGCGCTGGTTGGAGACAAAGCGGCCGCCCACCTCGATGCGCAGCTCCACCATGCCGGAGGTGCCGCCGCGGTTGACCACCACGTCGTTCATGGCCAGGGCCTCGAACACGCATTCGCCCTCGCGGATCACGCGGGCGCACATCAGGGGACGCAGATCCTCTTCGTACTCGCCCTGCAGCATGGGGGTGAGCGTGGCCTCGAAGTCCTCCAGCGCGATGTCGGTGACAAAGCCCAGGCGGCCCTGGTTCACCCCGATCAGGGGCGTTCCGTATTGCGCCAGGTGCCGGCTCACGCCGAGCATGGTGCCGTCGCCGCCGACGACCAGGCCCAGGTCGCAATGCCTGCCCAGGCCATCGACATCGAGGGTGGGGTAGTCTGTGAGCCCTGCGTGCAGGGCCGATTGGGTATCAAGCACGACTTCGCAGCCCTGGCGCCTGAGGAAGTCCGCAATGCGCTCGAGCGCGTTGCTGGCATTCTCGGACGGGGCGCTTGCGCTGGGAGCGTGGTACTTCCCGATCAAGGCAACGTGGCGAAACGTGGACGTCATTTCTGGAAATTACATCATTAAAATCATCACATGCTCGACGAACGTGCCAAGTTGTTGCTCAAAGCGCTGATCGAGCGTTACATCGCTGACGGCCAGCCTGTGGGCTCGCGGACCCTGTCGCGTGCGTCGGGGCTTGAATTGTCGCCTGCCACGATACGCAATGTGATGGCTGACCTCGAAGACCTGGGGTTGATCATCAGTCCGCACACCTCGGCCGGCCGCATTCCGACCGCCCGGGGCTACCGGCTGTTCGTGGACACCATGCTCACGGCGGACCGTGCAGATATCGTGACGCCCGAGCTCGTGCCCGAGCAGCCGCAGAAAGTCATCGCCAACGCCGCCAATCTGCTGTCCAGCCTTTCCCAGTTCGTGGGCGTGGTGCTGGTGCCTCGCCGTACCTCGGTGTTCAAGCACATCGAATTCGTGCGACTGTCGGAGCGGCGCTTTCTGGTCATCATCGTCTCGCCCGACGGTGACGTGCAAAACCGCGTCATCTTCACCGACGTGGATTACTCGGCCTCCCAGCTGATCGAGGCATCGAACTTTCTCAACAGCCACTACGCAGGCCTGGCCATGGAAGAGGTGCGCGAGCGCCTCAAGGGCGAGGTCGAGCTTTTGCGCGGCGAGGTGGCCACCCTCATGCAGGCAGCCGTCAATGTGGGCACGGAGGCCATGACCAGTGCCCAGGAGGACGTGGTCATCGCGGGCGAGCGCAACCTGCTGTCGGTCAGCGATTTCTCCAGCGACATGGGCAATCTGCGCCGCGCCTTCGACCTGTTCGAGCAAAAGACCCAGATCCTCAGGCTGCTGGATTTCTCCAGCCAGGCCGAAGGCGTGCGCATCTACATCGGGGGCGAAAGCCAGGTCGTGCCCTTCGAGGAGCTGTCCGTGGTCAGCGCGCCCTACGAGCTCGATGGCAAGGTGGTGGGCACGCTGGGCGTGATCGGGCCCACCCGCATGCACTACGACCGCATGATCCAGATCGTGGACATCACCTCCAAGCTGGTCAGCAACGCGCTGAGCCACAAGCGCTGAGCCGCGCAGGTTAGGATCTACAATAGCCGTTTGCCATGGCGTGCATCCGCGCTGCCCTGGTGAATCAGGGGCCTTAGCTCATGCTTGGTTAGAGCAGCGGACTCATAATCCGTTGGTGCCCAGTTCGACTCTGGGAGGCCCTACCATCCATTGGTATGAAAAAGCCTGCCGCCTTTCCGGGCGGCAGGCTTTTTTGCTGGGAGCGACGCTGCCGGCTGGCATGGCTGCGCCCGGCTGCCGTTGAATGCGACTTCCAGGTTTTTTGCAGAAATATGGCGCTTTTGCCTGGAAGCTCCAAAACCCGCTGCTACAATGCGAAGCGTTGCGGCTGTAGCTCAGCTGGATAGAGTACTTGGCTACGAACCAAGGGGTCGTGGGTTCGATTCCTGCCAGCCGCACCAAAAAACGCAAAGCCCTGAAGTTGAAAGACTTCAGGGCTTTTTCGTTTTCACGGGCCATCCGCCGGGATGACACCCCCGGTCAGGCTTGCTGCGCCTTCGGCAGCACGATGCTGAAGGTGCTTCCCTGGCCTGGCGCGCTTTCTATCTGCAGCTGCCCGCCATGGCGGGCAGCCACGGTGCGGACAAAGGCCAGCCCAAGGCCTGCGCCGTCCAGGTGCTGATGATGGTCCAGGCGCTCGAAGGGCTGGCTCAGGCGGGCGACGGCCTGCGCATCCATGCCGGGTCCGTGGTCCCGGATGGCGATGCGGCAATGGCCGGCGTCCTGCAGCAGCAGGCATTGCACCGTGGCGCCGCTTGCCTGTTGCCCGTGCGCTCCGTACTTGATGGCGTTGCCGATCAGGTTGACGGCTGCGCGGTGGAGCATGCCCGGGTCGCCCAGCACGGGGCATTCCTGCTCGGGCAGGCTGAATTCCAGCTGCACATGGGCGGCGCTGGCCTGGGCCCAGCAGCTTTCCACGGCCTGGTCCAGCACCAGGCCCAGGTCCAGCTGCTGCTGGCGCAGCGCCTGCTGCTGGGCACGAGCCAGGTGCACGAAATCGTCGGCCAGCTGCAGGGAGGCCTGGGCATAGCCTTCGATGCGCGGGAGCAGCATGCCCAGGTCGGGCGCTTGTACGGAACCACGCTGCATCTCCAGCAAGGTGATGATGGATGCCACGGGCGCCCGGATGTCGTGCGAGATGAACTGCATGGCCTGGTCGCGCTGGGCCTGGGCGCTGCGCAGATCGCTGATATCGACCAGGGTGATCAGCCAGCCCGTGGTGGGCGGAGCCTCGAAGGCCTGGACCAGCAGCATCAGGCTGCGGCCGCGGCCGTCGCGCCCCTCGCTGCTGAGCGGCAGGCCGCCGGCGGCAAGTGCCCTGGCCGTGAGCAGCGGGCTGCCGGCTTGCGGGCCGGGCGCCGTGTCCAGCGCCCGCAGGCCATCGAGCAGCCTGGGAAGGGAGTCGCCAGCGCGCAGGTCGTGATCCAGGCTGCGCGCATAGGCATGGGCCGCGGCATTGGCCAGCAGCACATGGCCCTGGCGGTCGCAGACAAAGGTGGGCGAGGGCAGCTGGCGCAGGCTTTCGCTGACGAAATGGTGCAGGGCGCGCAGTTGCCGCGAAGCCTGCTCGACGGCGGCAATGCGCTGGTCCAGGAGGTCGCCGCCCAGGCGCAGCGCGGTGGGCAGGCCCTGGCCCTGCAGGTCTCGCAGTTCCAGCGCCAGAAAGCGGGCGGCGGCGCGCAGGCGCAGCCAGCTCCACAGCGGATAGGCCAGGGCCAGGCCCAGCAGGGCTGCGGCAGGGGCCGTCTGCACCTGCCAGATGCGTGGTGCCAGCCCGGCCAGCGACAGGCAGGCCAGGGCCAGCAGCGCGCAGGCCAGCATGCCGCCCGAAGGGCCCAGCCAGGCCAGGGCCAGCAGGGCCAGCAGCACGGCTGCGGTGTTGAGCGCACGGTCCAGCCCCGCCGAAGCGCGGTGTACGTGCGAGCCCTGCAGGCTGCCGTTGAGCACATGGGCCAGCATTTCCACGCTGGAGATGGGGCGCGCGCTGGCACCCAGCGGTGCGGTGAACTGCGCTCCCAGTCCGGCGGCCGTCGTTCCTATGAGCACGTATTTGCCGCGAAATGCCGCAGCAGGAATGCGGCCGCGCAGCACGTCGATGTACGAATAGGTGGTGAAGGGAGAGCGGTCACGCGCGCCCTGCTCGGGCCTGGCCTGTGCGAAGGCAATGATCTCCCGCTGGCGGCGCTGCCATGCGGGTGTGCCGGGGTCCAGCGGCGGCACGGGTACGGGGCGGGCGCATGCGCGGCCGTGCTGGCCCACGCAGTGCAGAGCCAGCGCCATGTGCCACCAGGGCTGCTGCGCGCTGCCTTCAATGGCATGGAAGCTGCGCACGGCGCCGTCGGAATCCACGGGCAGCTGGGTGTGGCCCAGCGCTGCCGCAGCCTGAGCAAAGGCCGGCAGCGGATCCGTGCCCGGCGCCACGGGCAAGGCGGTGCGGCCGCTGCGCTGCAGGACGCGCGCCAGCAGCAGATCATCGCCTGGATAGTCCAGATCTTCTTCGCTGAGCATCACGTCCAGGCCGATGGCGCGCGGCGGGGCCTGGCTGATGCGCTCCAGCAGGCCGGCGTGCAGGGCACGCCTCCAGGGCCAGCGGCCTATGGCGTCGATGCTGGCATCGTCGATGGCCACGATGACGATGTCCTGAGATGCCTTGGGGCGGTGCAGCCAGCTGGCCGTGTCCTGCACCAGTCCGTTGATGCGCTCCAGCTGCCCATCACCGCTGAGCCAGAACACCAGGGACAGCAGTCCCGCCGCCAGCAGCAGCCAGTCCCGCCGCAGCCCCCGGCCACGCGCGGGCGCCGGCTGCACCTGCTGCGCCGGCGTGGCGGGACTGTCAGGCGAAGGCGGCAGGGTGGACAAGCGCGGTCAAGGATTGAACGGGTGCGGTTACTGGCGCTGCAGGCGCTCTCCGCTGCCCGATTGCATCATCTCGCCGCTGGCATCGACGATCCAGCTGCCGGTGCGGAACTGGCGTGCGGCCGAGAAATCGCTGCGCAGGCCGTTGGCGTCCTCGATCTGCAGCCGCAGGTAGTAGCTGCCTGCGGGCAGGTCCTCGGTGCTCCATTGCGGCTGGTCGGTCCAGAGGTCAACCAGCGGCGCGGTGAACTCCTGGTCGCGCGCCACCATCACGTGGTAGCGCTGGCCGGGCTCGCCACTCCAGCGGATCTGGCGGCTGCCCTCGGCGGGGCCGTCGCCCATCTGCAGCGCGCTGGCCGAGGGCTGGGGCGGCACGGCCGCCAGCTGCATGGCCTGGGCTGCGGCGAACGGGCCCTGGTCGGGCTTGCCGTCGGCCAGCGTGCGGATGCTGGCGGCGCGCCAAAGATAGCGGCCGGCCGGCAGCCGGGCCAGCGCGGCTGCGGGCAATGTGCAGTCGTTCAGGTCGCGCGCGTCGATGGCAGGTTCGGCAAAGCCGGCCTGGGCATCGGCAGAAACGACCTGGATGCGGTAGCGCACGGCGCCCACCACCTTGGTGCACTGCAGGCCGGCGCGGCCCAGGCCCACGGTGGCGTCGGCCTGCGGTGATTCGTACAGCGGCGGCACGGGATGGGCCTTGACGCGCAGGGCGCGCCGGCTGGCTGCACCCGGAATGCCCTGGGCGTCGATGCCGCGCAGGGACAGTACATAGTCGCCATCGTCCACGCCTGCCAGGCGCAGCGGTGAGGCCGTGGCCTGGAAGCTGGCGCTGCGCAGCACCTGGGTCATGTCCGCGTCGCGCGACAGCTGCAGCTGGTAACGCACGGCGCCGGGCAAGGCCGGCAGGGGCAGGCTGATCCAGTTGGCGTCTTCCGCCAAGGCGGGCCAGGCGGTGATGTCGGGCGCACCCAGCATGGGGCGGGGTTGGCCGACGCGGCCGTCTGCCGCCACGGCCACGCCCTGGCCGGGGTGCAGCAGCGCATCGCCGGAAGGTGCGCCAGAGGCGTCCGAGCCCACGGCGACCGTGCCTTCATCGACGGCGGCCGCTGTCCTGCCTGCCGCATCGGTCTGCACCAGGAAACGCGTGCCCCGCACGGTGGTCGATGCCGCAGGCGTGCGCACTTCGAAGCGGCGCTGGGCATTGCCCTGCTCGGGGGGGACCGAGGCCTCCACGCTGCCTTCTCGCAGGTCGATCACGGACTGCAGGCTGCCGGCCCGGCCCTTGCGGCGCATCTGGCGCAGCAGGACATCGGACTGCGACTGCACGCGCACCAAAGAGCCATCGGCCAGGCGCACGGCCACAAAGGCGTCCGGCGCAAGCTGCAGTCGATCGCCTTCCTGCAGCGTCTGTCCCTTGCGCAGGACCTGGCCTGCGTCTTCGGCCGAGCCGCTTTGCGTGTCGGCCAGATGGTCGAGCGCGCGTGTGCTGCGCGCATCGCCCTGCACGAATTCCACGGAGGCCACGGCGGCGCGCAGCAGGCGCACGGGAATCTCCAGCACGGAGCCGGGCCGCAGACGGTACGGGTTGGCCACGCCGTTGTGCTGCTGCAGCTGGGTCCACTGGCGTGCATCGCCCAGGTAGCGGCTGGCCAGCTGTTCCAGGGTGTCGCCTGTGGCCACGCGGTGGGCGAGCATGTCGCCGCCGCTGGCGGCGGGTTTGATCTGGGCCTGTGTGGCGGCAGCGCCCAGCAGGGCCAGGCTTGCCAGCAGGCAGGCCCGCGCGACGGGCCCGCGCAGGCTGGCGGCGAGCAAGAGTCTGTTCATGGTGTTTGAGGTGCCGCCTGCAATGCCTCGTCAGGCACGTCCAGGCGGTAGCCGTAGCCGTACACGGCGCTGATGGCGTAGGGCTGACCGGCGCGCAGGTTCAGCAGCGCGCGCAGGCGCGAGATATGTGTGTCCAGCGAGCGTGACTGCACTTCGGCGTTGTGGCCCCACACGGCTTCGCGCAGGTGTTCGCGCGACAGCAGGCGGCCCTGGTTCTGGAACAGCGTCAGGGCCAGCGTGTATTCGCGGTGCGTCACCTCGATGGGCTGGCCATTCATTTCCAGGCTGTTGGTGGTGGTGAGGAACCGGAAGGGGCCGAACTCCAGCACGCTTTGCGTGTTCACCGGATAGGCGCGGCGCAGCAGGGCGGCCATGCGCGCGCGCAGCTCGCCGTGGCGCACGGGCTTGACCATGAAATCGTCTGCGCCGCAGGACAGGCCTTCGACGATGTCGGCCTCTTCGCTGCGGTGGGTGATGATGAGGATGGGCAGCTCGCGGCTCACATGTCCGCGCGTCCACCGCACCAGGTCCGTTCCTTCCATGTCCGGAAGGTGCCAGTCCACGATCAGAAGGTCGAAGCTCTCGCGGCGCAGTTCCAACTGCAGGGCCGAGCCCGTCTGGTAGGTGTGGCAGCTGTGGCCCGTCTCCAGCGCAACCTGACGCAGCATCTCCAGTTGCAGCGGATCATCGTCCAGAGCAGCGATACGCATCCCAATGTCCTTTCACGCAAGCGCCAGAATCCCGGGCGCAGGGCTTGCGGGCAAGACTGCCCGCAAATATGCGGTTTCTCAAGCGAAGCTTACCCTTACTCCGAAGCATCGCGCAGTTGCTGCAGGGCGGCCAGCACCAACTGCGCGTCGGCGGACTGCAGCCGGGACTGCAGTGCGGACAGGGCCGCCTCGCCTTCCCTTTGAAGTTGGCCGATGGCCTGGCCGGCTTCCTTGGGGGCGTCGAAGCCCAGGCTTTGCAGCAGCAGCTGGCCGTCGGCAGCCACGAGCTTGAAGTAGAACTTGCCGTCGGCTTCGCGGTATTGCTTGAACTGGGGCAGGGCCTGCTTCGCGGCCTTGGCCTTGGCGGCCACGGGGGCCTGGGCCAGGCTGCGCAGGCCGACGGCCGAGCGCAGTTCGCGGATCAGGGGCAGGGTCTCGCGGCGGGCCTTGGTGGCGCCGGCCTGCAGGATGTCCTCCAGTTCGCCTGGATGGGCCACCAGGTGCTCGTAGCGTTCGCGCATGGGGGCCAGCTCGCGGTCGATGCGCTCGAACAGCTGCTGCTTGGCGTCGCCCCAGGCAATGCCTTCGGCGTACTGGCGGCGCAGCGCCTCGGTTTCTTCCTCGCTGGCAAAGCCCTGGTAGATCTGGAACAGGGCCGAGCCCTCGACTTCCTTGGGCTCGCCGGGCGTGCGCGAATCGGTGGTGATGCTGCCGATGAGCTTGCGCAGCTGCTCGCGCGTGGAGAACAGCGGGATGGTGTTGTTGTAGCTCTTGCTCATCTTGCGGCCGTCCAGGCCGGGCAGCGTGGCCACGTTGTCCTCGACTTGTGCCTCGGGCAGCGTGAAGAACTCGCCGCCATAGATGTGGTTGAAGCTGGAGGCCATGTCGCGCGCCATCTCGATGTGCTGGACCTGGTCGCGGCCCACGGGCACCTTGTGGGCGTTGAAGGCCAGGATGTCGGCAGCCATCAGCACGGGGTACATGAACAGGCCGGCAGTCACGCCGTCATCGGTCTCGGCGCCGTCCGCGTGGTTCTTGTCCACGGCCGCCTTGTAGGCGTGGGCGCGGTTGAGCAGGCCCTTGCCGGTCACGCAGGTCAGCAGCCAGCACAGCTCGGGGATCTCGGGGATGTCGGACTGGCGGTAGAAGGTCACATGCTCGGGGTCCAGCCCCGCCGCCAGCCAGCTGGCCGCGATCTCGATGGTGGAGCGCTGCACGCGCGCCGGGTCCTGGCACTTGATCAGTGCGTGGTAGTCGGCCAGGAAGTAGAAGTTCTCCACCTCGCGCGAGCGGCTGGCCGCGATGGCCGGGCGCAGCATGCCGGCATAGTTGCCGAGGTGCGGGGTTCCGCTGGGAGTGATGCCGGTGAGGAAACGGATGGTGCTCATGACGGGAGACTGCGACAGGCAATAGAGAGAAAAGAAGGGAATCTGACGGGCAGGCTGGGCGGGTCTGCCGCGCGTTCAGCGCAGCAGCGCGATCAGCGGCGTCAACGCGAGATCGATCACGGCATAGCCGAGATCCATCAGCGGCCGCAGCCACAGGCTGCCGACCACGCCGGCGATGACCAGTCCCATGACGATGAAGAATCCCCAGGGTTCGATCCGCGCCACCCATTGCGCCTGGCGCCAGGGCAGCAGGCCGACGAGGATGCGCCCGCCGTCCAGCGGCGGCAGCGGGAAGAGGTTGAAGGCCCACATCACCAGATTGACCAGGATGCCGGCGCGGCACATTTCAATGAAGAAGCGCTCGCCCACTCCCGATCCGACCAGAACCACGAGCAGCACGCCCCACATCAGCGCCTGCACGAAATTGGAGGCCGGGCCCGCCAGGGCCACCCAGATCATGTCGCGCTTGGGGTTGCGCAACTGGTCGAAGCGCACGGGCACGGGCTTGGCGTAGCCGAACAGGAAGGCGCCCGAGGTGGCGAAATACAGCAGCAGCGGCATCAGGATGGTGCCGATGGGGTCGATGTGCTTGATGGGGTTGAGCGTGATGCGTCCCATCATGGCGGCCGTGTTGTCGCCGAAGTGGCGTGCGGCATAGCCGTGGGCAGCCTCGTGCACCGTGATCGCGAAGAGCACGGGCAGGGCATAGATGAGTACGGTCTGGATGAGGTTGGAGATGTCCACGGCGGGCATTGTCTCAGACGGCGGCCACCCTTGCCGCTGGGCACCGCCAGAGCCCGTGCGCAGCGCTGCGGCCGACCGGATATGGTGGTTTCCCGCGGATTGGCAACAGCCGCCTCTGTGTTGCAAAATGAAACAGCAATGCGATGGGCGAATCAACAGGTTTTTCACCAAGGCCCTCGGGCCATATGGACAAGAGGTGGCACGTGGGCGTACTGGGCTTGGGCAGGCTGCCGATAGGCTGGCGGCTGGTGATTGCGTTCGGCGGTATCAATCTGCTGGTGTTCACGATGATGGCGGTCACGGTGCTCTCGCTGGGGCAGGCCGAGCAGGCGCTGGCGGCCGGCGGGGCGACCACGGTGGCCGAGCAGGCGCTGGTGCACACGCGCTGGTGGGTGCTGGGCCTGGGGGCGGCCGTCTGCACACTGGCCCTGGTGGCCTGGTTCAGCCTGCGGCGCGGCATCGTGCAGCCGCTGGGCCAGGCCATCCTGATTGCCGAAACGGTGGCCGCCGGCGACCTGAGCCAGGAGTTTTCGACCGAACTGCAGGGCGACTTCGGCCGCCTGCTGGGCGCGCTGGGCACCATGGAAGACACGCTGACCGAGCTGGTCGGCCGCATCAAGCAGTCCACGGATTCCATCGGCCTGTCGGCCGGTGAGATCGACGCCGGCAACACCGACCTGTCGCGCCGCACCGAGGCCCAGGTCTCGGCGCTGGCCCAGACGGCGGCCAGCATGGAGCAGCTCACGGCCACCGTGCGCCAGAACGCGGAGCGCGCGCATTCGGCCAGCGGCCTGGCCGTCGATGCATCGTCCACGGCCAGGCGCGGGGGGGCCGTGGTGGGCGAGGTGGTGCAGACCATGGAGGCCATCAGCGGCAGCTCGCGCAAGATCGTGGACATCATCCAGGTCATCGAAGGCATTGCCTTCCAGACCAATATCCTTGCGCTGAACGCGGCCGTGGAGGCGGCACGCGCGGGCGAACAGGGCCGGGGCTTCGCCGTGGTGGCCAGCGAGGTGCGCAGCCTGGCCGGCCGTTCGGCCGAGGCTGCCAAGCAGATCAAGGAACTGATCACCACCAGCGTGCGCCAGGTGGAAAGCGGCGCGGGCCTGGTCAACCAGGCGGGGGCCACCATGCAGGAGATTGTCGGCGCCGTGGGCCAGGTCTCGGGCCTGCTCGGCGAAATGTCGCAGGCCCTGCGCGAGCAAAGCGAAGGCATTGCCCAGGTCAACGCCGCCGTGGGCCACATGGACAGCGCCACCCAGGAGAACGCGGCCCTGGTGCATCAGGCCTCGCGTGCGGCCTCGGCGCTGAGCGAGCGCGCCCAGGAGCTGGAGCAGGCCGTGGGTGCCTTCAAGCTCGATGACGAGCCGCAGGACGCTGGCGCTGGCGTGCGGGTGCAGCCGCAGAAGCCGTCGATGGCTCCCGCCGCAGTCTTGTCCGCCGCTGTGACGAGGCCGTTGCAGCGCGTGCCGGCTGCTGCACCCCGGCCCCTGGAGTGGGCGCAGCACTGAACGCCTTTCAGGATCAAGCTGCAAAAACAGACGCCGGGCATGCCCGGCGTTGATGTTTGTGCGGGGGGGCTTCAGGTCATTTCCAGGCCCAGGGCCTCCAGGCTGCCCCGGCCTTGCCGCACCACGGTGGGCGGATTGCCCAGGGCCATGGGCACCAGGTCGATCACCGTGGTCGGCTCCGAGGGGCAGGCACCTGCATCGACGATGGCATCGAGCTCGTGGGGAAAGCGCTCCAGGATGGCATCCGCGTCATGCAGGGCCTCGGTCTCTCCGGGCGGGATCAGCGTGGTGGCGATCAGCGGCTCGCCCAGCTGCTCCAGCAGCAGCTGCGTGCCCTTGCGGTCCGGCACGCGCAGGCCGATGGTCTTGCGCGAGGGGTGGCTCAGGCGCTTGGGCACTTCCTTGGAGGCTTCCAGGATGAAGGTGTAGGGGCCCGGCGTGGCCAGCTTCAACAGCCGGTACTGGCGGTTGTCCACGCGCGCATGGCTGGACAGCTCCGACAGGTCGCGGCACAGCAGCGTGAGGTGGTGCTTGTCGTTGATCTGGCGGATGCGGCGCAGCCGCTCCACCGCAGGGCGGTCGTCCAGATGGCAGACCAGGGCATAGCTGGAGTCCGTGGGAATGGCCAGGATGGCGCCCTGGCGCAGCATGTCGGCGGCCTGCTTGATGAGACGGGGCTGGGGATTGTCGGGGTGGGCTTCGAAGCGTAGGACCATGGTGTGCGTTGTTTGCGGGAAGGGCTCAGGCCGGCTGAATGCGCTCGCCCAGCAGTTCCCATACCGGCGTCAGCTGGCCCGGCAGGTAGGGCAGGTCGCCCAGGTCGGTATGCGACTCCTCGGGGCTGTGGAAGTCGCTGCCGCGCGAGGCGGCCAGGCCGAACTCGCGGGCCATGTCGGCATAGACGGCGTACTCGCTGGGGCGGTGGCTGCCGGTGACGACCTCCACGCCCTGGCCCCCATGGGCCTTGAATTCGGAAAACAGCGCGTACTCCTCGTTGGCCGTCAGCGCATAGCGGGCCGGGTGGGCGATCACCGCCACGCCGCCGGCCTGCGTGATCCAGCGCACGGCGTCGGCCAGGCGCGCCCAGGTATGGGGCACGTAGCCGGGATGGCCTTCGGTCAGGTAGTGGCGGAACACCTCGCCGGTGTCGCGGCAGCGGCCGGATTCCACGAGAAAGCGCGCGAAATGCGTGCGCGAGATCAGCGCGGGATTGCCGGCAAAGCGCAGCGCGCCTTCGTAGCTGCCTTCAATGCCGGCCAGCTCCAGCTGGCGGGCCATCTCGCGGGCGCGGGGACCGCGTCCGTCGCGCGTGGCATGCAGGCCTTCGACCAGGGCCGGGTCGTCTGCGTCAAAGCCCAGGCCCACGATGTGCACCGTGGTGCCTGCAAAGCTCACCGAGATCTCTGCGCCCGTCAGGTAGTCCAGGCCGCAGGCGCGCGCTGCGGCGGCTGCGCGGTGCTGGCCGCCGACCTCGTCGTGGTCGGTCAGCGCCCACAGCTGCACGCCGCGGGCCGCGGCACGTTCGGCCAGTTGTTCAGGCGTCAGCGTTCCATCCGAGACCACGGAGTGGCTGTGCAGATCGGCATTCAGATAGGACTTGGGCACCGGCCCATTGTAGGTGTCGGTCCTTTTCCCAGCCTGGCGCTGCGGCTGGGGACTTCCCTGAGTGCGGGTTTACCGCCCTCAATAGTGACAGCGGCATGACGATGATCAGCCAGGCGCCGTCAAGGGTGGACAAGAATGATTGCCCGGAGCGAAGGTCGGCGGGGCGCCATGGCCAGGCTCCGGCATTGTTAGAAAAAAGATCGGTTTTTCCATGAATCTGAATCAAATCACCGTCGCCCAGAAACTCTGGGCCCTGGTGCTGGGACTGCTGGTGAGCATGCTGGCGGTCAACGGCGGCATCCTGTTCTATCTGCACGGAGTCAACGAGAAGATCAACACCGACGTGATGACCGCGCAGCGCGGCGCCACGCTGGCGCGCGAGTGGCGGCATCTGACCCAGATGAGCGTGGAGCGCTCCATCGTCGCGGCCATGTCACCCGACGAGACGCTGGCCGCGCAGCAGCGCGCGCTGATGAGCAAGGGCATAGAACGCATCAACGTGCTGCAAAAGCAGGTGGGCGAGCTGCAGCTCGATGCCAAGGGCAAACAGGCGCTGGAGGCCGTGGCGGCCGAGCGCCGGGAAACGCTCAAGGCCAACTCGGCGGCCCAGGATGCGCGCAAGGCCAGCGACTTCGCCTCCACCTTCGACATCGTGGAAAAGCAGCTGCGCCCGGCGGCCGAGCGCTACAACACGGCGCAGGAAGCCTTTGTGCAGCAGCAGGAGCGCCAAAGCGAGCTGGCGCGCGAGGAGGGCGTCGCCCACCGCACCCGGGCCTACTGGATCGGCGCCCTGGCCAGCGCGCTCATCGTGGCCCTGGGCCTGTTCATGGGCATGGCCATCATGCGTTCCATCACACGTCCGCTGGACCAGGCCGTGGCGCTGGCCGACGGCATTGCCGCAGGCGACCTCACGGGGTCGGTGCAAAGCAACCGGGGCGATGAGCTGGGCCATCTGCTGCAGGCGCTCAACGGCATGGCCCAGCGGCTGCGCGGCGTGGTGGGCGAGGTGCGTTCGGGCGTGGAGTCCGTGTCCACGGCCTCCAACCAGATCGCCAGCGGCAACCAGGACCTGTCCTCGCGTACCGAGCAGACGGCGGCGAATCTGGAGGAGACGGCGGCCAGCATGGAAGAGCTGACGGCCACCGTCACCCAGTCGGCCGATACGGCGCGCCAGGCCAACCAGCTGGCGGCCACGGCCGCGCAGGCGGCCGAGCAGGGCGGCGCCGTGGTGGCCCAGGTGGTCACCAGCATGCAGCAGATCACGGACAGCAGCCGCAAGATCGCCGACATCATCGGCGTGATCGACGGCATTGCCTTCCAGACCAACATCCTCGCGCTCAACGCCGCCGTGGAAGCGGCCCGCGCAGGCGAGCAGGGCCGGGGCTTTGCCGTGGTGGCCGGCGAGGTGCGTTCGCTGGCGCAGCGCAGTGCCGAGGCCGCCAAGGAGATCAAGCTGCTGATCACCACCAGCGTGGACAACGTGCAGTCGGGCTCGCAGCAGGTGGAGCAGGCGGGGCGCTCCATGGAGGAAATCGTCTCCAGCGTGCGCCGCGTCAGCGACCTCATCGGCGAGATCACCGCCTCGTCCACCGAGCAGCGCGACGGCATTGGCCAGGTCAACCAGGCCGTGAGCCAGCTCGACCAGATGACGCAGCAGAATGCGGCCCTGGTCGAGGAATCCAGCGCGGCTGCGCTGGCCATGCAGGACCAGGCGCGGCGCCTGTCCGAGGTGGTGGCGGTGTTCAAGCTGGGGCAGGAAGGCAGTGCGCTGGCACCGGCCCGGGCGCAGGCGCCCGCCAGTTCAGCCGCCGTGGCGCGCCGACCGGCAGCAGCCCCTGCAGCGGCGGCACGTCCCGCGCCCGCGGCACGCCCGGCTGCCGCCGTGCGCAATGCACCGGCGCCCCAGATCCAGCCGCCTGTGGCCAAGGCGCCCGCCCGGGCACCTGCCAAGGCCGGCGCGGACGACGACTGGGAGACCTTCTAGCGGGAGGAGCGGGGATGCAGGCCGGCGCGTGCATGTGCGCCGGCCTGCAGGCCTTCGTCAGTTGCGCGGTTTGCCGTAGTCGGGCGAGCGCGGGCCCGGCAGCAGTCCGCGCTGCGCCATGGGCGACAGCAGGCGCTGGTTGGCGATGGAGGCGATCTGCACGCTGCGGTCGTTCATGGTGTCCAGGATCTGGTTGAGCAGTGCCGTCACCAGAATGCCGACCAGTCCGCCGCCCGAGCTTTGGCCTTCGGCACTGGAGGCCGTGGCGCTGCCGTCCCACAGCTGTGTGCCGGTACGCAGGTCCACCAGTTTGGCGTCCAGCGTGACCACCGAGGCGCTGCTGATCACCGCATAGCTGGTGCCGTAGTTGCGGATGTTCAGGTACAGGGCCGCATCGGCGCCAAAGATTTCACGGAGCTTGGCCACGGGCAGTTCCTGCGCATCGTCGGCGCTGACGATGCCGTTCTGGCGGAACATTTCCTCGGTGACCGCCACGGGCAGGACGTAGTAGCCAGCCTCTGCCAGCGGCAGCGTGATCTGCGACAGCACGCCGGCCGGCGCATTCACTTCCGGCGACTGGTTCAGCGCGGGCATGACCAGGATGGATGCAGGCTTGGATGCCCGCAGTGCCGAATAGTCATAGGGCGCAGTGGTGGCGCACCCGGTCAGTGCGACGGTCATGGCCAGGGCCAGGGTCTTGATGTGTGTGCTCAGGCGCATCTCAATCCTTGCGGGCCGTGAAGGTTTGCAGCAGCGTGTCCATGAACTTGGCGGATTCGGGGAAATGCTGCTTTTCCTCTGCCAATTGCTGCACCGTCTTTTCGTTGTTGCCGGTCCGGGAATACAGCATGGCCATATGGGCGCGATAGCCGGGGGGCAAAGCCTTTCCCTCGGCCTGCACCTTCAGGCGGGTTTCTTCCAGCTTGAGCAATTGGTCCTCGGCGCCTGTGCTTCCGTCATCCTTGAGGTATTGATAGACCTGGGGCTGGTAATCGTTCCAGGCATACAGCGGCTGGCGCGGTGCGGCGCAGCCGGCCAACGAGGCGCAAATGGCCAGTGCAGCCAGGGTTGCGGCCGAATGGGGAATCTGCTTCATTGCGCGGGCTTCCATGCACCACTGTCCATGCCGGCCGCCAGCTTGTCCACGGCTTCGCGGATGGCCAGATCCAGCACCTTGCCATTGAGTGTGGAGTCATAGCCGGCCGTGCTGCCGAATCCCACGATTTCGCGGTTCGACAGGCTGTATTCGCCTGCGCCCTGTACCGAATAGACGACTTCGGAGGTCTGCACCCGGACGATGTTCAGGCTGACCTTGGCATAGGCCACCTGCTCCTTGCCACGGCCGAGCACGCCGAAGAACTGGCGGTCCCCGACCACCTTGCGGCCGAATTCGCTCACGTCGCCGGTCACGACGTAGGTGGCGCCCTTGATCGCCTGCTCCTGCCGGTTGAAGCCCGCTTCCTGGCGGGTCTCGGACATGTTGTCGCGGTCCAGCACGCTGAATCGGCCGCTTTGCTGCAGGTGGGTTACCAAGATGGTTCTGGCCTGGCCACCGAGGCGGTCGACTCCGTCCGAGAAAATGCCGCGCTGGAAGCTGGAGCGGTTGTCGAACTTGCCCACGGAAATGGGGCTGCGCGGGCCTTGATAGGCGCTGTATGCAGAAGCGGGTTTGGCCGTTTCAAGCGTGCGCGATTGCTCGGTGGTGGCGCAGCCGGAAAGGCCGGCGGCCAGGGTGATGGCAATGGCCGTGCAAGGCCACAGGCGAGAAGTCATGAGTTTTTCCCCGGTTTTCTTGGAATGAATTTGCAATAAATTGTTGCAAAAAACCGGGGATATTAACCGAGCGGCGCCGTGAAGGGCCGGTGGAATCTCTAGGAAACGTCCGAATGAACGCCCTCGATCAGGAATTGCACCTTGCGCTCTCCGCGCCATTCATTGATGTCCATGCGAAATGCAATGCAGGCCGATGACGGCAGCGGGTCGGTATGGCCGAACCAGATGCCGTCCACGGTTTCGCCCTGATGGCGCAATTGCAGTTTCAGGTGCTTTTCCCCGACCAGGCGCTGTGACAGCACTTCCAGCTGTTCACTGAAGGTGGGAGGCGCAAAGCCCTGGCCCCAGACCGCGAGATTGAGCTGCTCGACCATTTCCGGCTTGCGGAAATCCGGGTCCAGAGGCCCGTCGGTTTCTATGCGCCGCGTCAGCGTGGCCGCGTCCAGCCATTCCTGGGCCACCTGGGCCAGGGCCTTCTCGAACACGGCGAATCCGGCTTCGGCAATGGTGCAGCCGGCCGCCATGGCGTGGCCGCCGAAGCGCAGCAGCAGGCCAGGGTGGCGCTTGGATACCAGGTCCAGCGCGTCGCGCAGGTGAAAGCCGGGAATGGAGCGGCCCGAGCCCTTGAGTTCATGCTCGTGCCCCGGCGCGCCGCTGGCTGCGAAGACGAAGCTGGGCCGGTGCATGCGGTCCTTGATGCGCGAGGCCACGATGCCGACCACGCCTTCGTGGAAATCGGGGTCGAACACGCTGATGGCCGCCGGCGGCGTCATGCCGTCCGTGCACAGGCCCTCGGCCATGAGCAGGGCCTGCTCGCGCATGCCGCCTTCCAGCTCGCGGCGCTCGCGGTTGATGGCGTCCAGCATCTGGGCCAGGTTGGCTGCGCGGCCTGCGTCGTCCGTGGTCAGGCACTCGATGCCGATGGTCATGTCGGACAGCCGGCCGGCCGCATTGATGCGCGGACCCAGTGCGAAGCCGAAGTCGAAGGTGGTGGCCGCAAAGGCCTTGCGGCCGGCCGCGTCGAACAATGCCTGCAGGCCCGGCTGCATCTGGCCTCGGCGTATCTGCTTGAGGCCCAGGGCGACCAGGCGGCGGTTGTTGGCGTCCAGCTTCACCACGTCGGCCACGGTGCCCAGGGCGACCAGGGGCAGCAAGGCCTCCAGACGGGGCTGGCTGGTCTTGTCGAAGCGGCCGCGCGCGCGCAGTTCGGCTCGCAGGGCCAGCAGCACGTAGAACATCACGCCGACACCGGCCATGGACTTGCTCTCGAAGCTGCAGCCGGGCTGGTTGGGGTTGACGATGGCATCGGCCAGCGGCAGGTGGTTGCCGGGCAGGTGGTGGTCGGTGACGACCACCTGCAGGCCCAGGGACTTGGCCTCGGCCACGCCTTCGACGCTGGCAATGCCGTTGTCCACGGTGACCATCACGTCGGCGCCGGTTTCCTTGACACGGCGCGCGATGGGGGGTGTCAGGCCGTAGCCGTCCACCACGCGGTCGGGCACCAGGTAGCCGACCTCGGTCGCGCCCAGCATGCGCAGGCCGCGCCAGCCCACGGCGCAGGCGGTGGCGCCGTCGCAGTCGTAGTCGGCCACGATGCACAGGCGCAGGCCGCGCTCTATGGCATCGGCCAGCAGCCGCACGGCGGCGTCCATGCCCATCAGGCCCGAGGGGGCCAGCAGGCGCGCGGGCGTGTCGTCCAGTTCGTCGGCGGAGCACACGCCGCGTGCGGCGTAGAGCTGGGCCAGCAGCGGGTGGACACCGGCCTGACGCAGTGCCCAGGCCTGCTGCGCAGGGATCTCGCGGGGGATGATTTTCATGGGCAATGTGTCAGAGCATGCGGCCCAGGTCGGGCAGGGCGCGGGGGCCGAAAAGGCCCGTCAGCCTGTCCAGCCAGCGCGGCGGGCGGCTGCTCCATGCGATGGCATGGCGTTCGCCGCACAGCGTCAGCGTGAGCGGGTGGCCTGCGCGCACGCGCTCCAGCAGGCGGGCGATGAGCCCGGCGTCCAGCGCCTTCCAGGCCTGGCGCCAGGCAGCGGGGTTGCCCTGCAGGGCTGCGGCGTGAAGGTCGTCTAGGCATTGCACGGCGGCCTTGGCGCCGGTGGCCGTGCCGGGCTGCAGGCGCCCGGCGCCGTGGACCCAGAAGGCGTTGATGGGCACCTGGCCGCGGGCGGCGCGGGCGTCGTTGAAGACATGGGTGTAGAGCAGCATCTGCACCTCGCTTTGCAGGCGGTGCAGGGCGCGTGCCTGCTGCGCGTCGGGCAGCCAGGGTCGTACGTCGCGGCCGATGACGCGGTCCATGGAGGCCGTGGCCAGGCCATCGAACAGCGCACCGCGCGCCAGCCAGCGCTGCGGCTGCTGGTACTCCAGCACGATGCCGTCGTCAGCGAACCAGGGCGCCAGCAGGGCCAGCAACTGGCGGGATTCCTCATCGCTGAGGGGTGTGGTGGCGGGATCGCTCTGGTGCACCTGGTCTGCGCCTATGTGCCAGTGGCAGGGCGTGACATAGGCGCAGGCCTGTGCCGTCTCACCGGCCTGCCAGGCGGCCCAGGCAATCAGGCCCGGTGTATCGGGCAGGCCCAGCGAGTGCGCCAGGGCGCGTTCGTGGGGGGGAGAAAAATCCATCTCCGTGCCGGTCTGTGCGGGCGCGGGCTGCATCAGCGCCAGCAGCGATTGGAGATGGGGCAGCTCCAGGCCGCCCCAGACGGCCGCGACGGCAGCGTCATCCGCTGCATCCGAGGACGGACCGCCGGCATAGGGAATGATCCATTCGGTCGTTTCCTCCAGCGGGGCTTGGGTGGAGGACACCAGGGGCGCAGTCAAAAGCATGGCCGCTATTGTCGGGCATGGGGTGCCGCAGTGCCGGCGCCTTCGTTTTTCCCCTTGGAGCGCGGTTCAGCGCTGGGGCATGTCCCGGGCCGAAGAGACCAGGCTGACCGTGGCGTCCTCGGGGATGGGTGGCATGCCCTGGTTCCAGTCTTCCCAGGCGCTGCGCATGGCGGCCAGACGCTCGGGCGCGCGCACTGCCTGGTTGGCGCGCTCGCGCTCGTCGGCGGCAAGGTCGAACAGGTAGTCGATGCCGTCCACGCGCAGGTACTTCCAGTCGCCATCGCGCAGGGCACGTTGGCCGCGGTGCTTCATGCGCCAGTGCAGGGTGCGTGGGAATTCGGCATCTTCGGCGCGCAGCACGGGCAGCAGCGAGATGCCGTCCAGCGCATGGCCCTCTGGCGCCTGCACGCCGGCGGCATCCAGCACCGTGGCCGACCAGTCCATGCTCATGCAGTGCTGGGGGCTGCTGCGGCCCGGTGCGATCACGGCCGGCCAGTGCGCGATCCAGGGCACGCGTATGCCGCCCTCGGTCAGGTCCATCTTGCCGCCGACCAGGGGCCAGTTGTCGGAGAAGCGTTCGCCACCGTTGTCGCTGGTGAAGACGATGAGGGTGTTGTCCAGCTGCCCGTTGGCGCGCAGCGCCTCGACGATCCAGCCTATGCCTTCGTCCATGTGGTGGATCATGCGGCGGTACTGGTGGATGTTGCCGCCGTCCAGGTGGGCAATGCCTGCGCCCAGGGCCTCGGCCGTGCTGCGGTCATCGCGCGTTTCCCAGGGCCAGTGCGGCGCCGTGTAGTGCAGGCTCAGGAAGAAGGGCGCATCGCCCTGGGCCATGCGGTGGACGAAGTCCACGCTGCGCTGCGACAGCAGGTCGGTCAGGTAGCCCTCGTCATGGTGTTCCTCCTCGCCCACCCACAGGTCGTGCTGGCCCGAGCTGCTCAGGTGGGTGAAGTAGTCCACGCCGCCCGACATGGGGCCGAAGTATTCCTCGTAGCCCGAGCGCAGCGGGCCGAAGTGCGGCGGGTAGCCCAGGTGCCACTTGCCGATCAGCGCCGTGCGGTAGCCGGCATCCCTGAGCATCGATGCGACCGTGGGCATGTTGGGCGGCAGGCCCAGCTTCTCGCCCAGCGGCGTGCCGCGTGTCTTGCTGTTGATGGGCTCCTCGGCCGCACCGCGCAGGCGGTACTGGTAGCGCGCCGTGGCCAGGGCAAAGCGCGTGGGAGAGCACACGGGCGAGTTGGCATAGCCCTGGGTGAGCCTGAGGCCGCTGGCGGCCAGGCGGTCGAGCACCGGGGACACCGCTCCGAAGTCGGCCGCGCGGCCGCCGTAGCAGCCGAGGTCGGCATAGCCGAGGTCGTCGGCCACGATGAAAAGGATATTGGGACGGGACATGGAAATGCGCTCTGTGCAGGGTCGTGGGCGGGAAGCGGCGGCGCTCATTCCATCTTCATTCCGGTGGACTGGATCACGGTCCGGTAGCGGTCGGCCAGCGCCTGTATGCGTTCGGCGGCGGCCGGGCCGGTCAGGCCTTCGTAGAACAGGTCGTTGGCGCGCATGCGCTCGCGCAGCGCCGGATCCTTCATGGCCTTTTCCAGCGCGGACTGGATCCTGGCGACCAGCGGCTCGGGCGTGGCGGCCGGCACCCACAGGGCGAACAGCACTTCCTGCTCCAGGTCCTTGTGGCCCAGCTCGCCCACGGTGGGCACGCCGGGCACCAGCGGGTTGCGCTGGCGCGTGGTCACGGCCAGCGGCACGACCTTGCCGGCCGCCACCTGGCCCAGCATGGCCGAGGAGCTGATGATGCCGCCGTCCACCTCGCCGGCCAGCACGGCCGTGCTGGCCGGGGCGTTGCCCTTGTAGGGCACGTGGCTGACCTTGGCGCCCGTGGCATGGGTGAGGATGGCCGAGGCCAGGTGGCCCGGCGTGCCGTAGCCGGCCGAGCCCAGCGTCAGGCCGCTTCTCTTGCCCTGGGCGATGAACTGGTCCAGGGTCCTGAGGCCTGTGCGTGGGTTGACGGCCACCATCATTCCCTGCGAGGCGATCATCATCACGGGACGCAGGTCCGTGCCCTTGAACGGCATGCTCTTGTAGATGAAGGGATTGACGGTGAAGGTCGTGTCGATGCCGACCAGCAGCGTGTAGCCGTCGCCGGGCGCCTTGGCCGCGTTGTCGGTGCCGATGTTGCCGCCCGCGCCGGGCCGGTTGTCCACGACGAAGGGCTGTTTGAGTTCACGCTGCAGTACCTCGCCCAGGCTGCGCGCAAGAATGTCGGCGGCGCCGGCGGGCGCGAAGGCGACGACGATGCGCACGGGTTTGGCGGGCCAGGCCGCGGCATCGGCGGCCGCATCGGCCCGGGCGCCAGCGCCGGAGCCCAGGCCCAGCAGAAGGGCCAGGCCGGCCCGCAGCAGCGGGCTGCGCAAGGCATGGGTGGCATGGGTGGCTTGGAACAGGGAAAACATGGTGGCGAACTTTCTGCGCTGCGGGGGCGCCGGGCTTTGCGAGAATCCCCAGGCCGGCTCCGGACGGTGGCTCCCGTTGTCTCCTTTCCGGACGGGGCCACTGTAGAAGTCCCCGCAGCAATTGATCTAATCAACTGTTCCCCGTGAATACCCGTCCCGCTCCCACCTCCATCCAGCAGATGCTGCTGTTTCGCATCAACCGCTACTTCGGTGCAGCGGGCGGCGTGGCCATGCGCATGTGCGAGGCGCATTTCGGCATCACGCGCCGCGAGTGGGGCGTGATGGCCACGGTGGCTGCCAACGAGGGCCTGCTGTCGTCGGAGCTGGCCGAACGCGCGCAGCTGGACCGCGCACGCACCTCGCGCGCCCTCAGCGGGCTGGAGGAAAAGGGCTGGGTGCAGCGCAGCCCCCTGCCCGGCGACCGCCGCCGCGTGGCCGTGTCGCTGACCGCCGAGGGGCGGCGCATGTACGGCCTGATCCTGCCGCGCATGGCCCAGATCCATCTGGACCTGGTGTCCGTGCTCAGCGACGAGGAACTTGAACAATTCGACACCTTGCTGGCCAGGCTGCAGCGCCATGCGCTGACGCTGGAGGCAGAGGGCCGCTACGACGCCCTGCCGCGCGTGGACCGCGGACGGCACCGGCGCTGACACGCCGACGGCAAAGCCTGCCGCCATGCAGGGCCTGCGGGCGATGACACAATGCATGCCCATGCAATTTCCCTACGAACTGGCCGTCGGCTGGCGCTACACCCGGGCCGGGCGCGCCACGCGCCGCAACGGCTTCATCTCGTTCATCTCCGGCGTCTCCATGCTGGGCATCGCCCTCGGTGTCGCGGCGCTGATCATCGTGCTCAGCGTGATGAACGGCTTCCAGAAGGAAGTGCGCGACCGCATGCTCAGCGTGGTCTCGCACATCGAGATCTTCGCGCCCCAGGGCGCGGCGCTGCCCGATCTGGAGCGCACCATGCGCGAGGCGCGCGCCAACCCCGACGTGCTGGGCGCCGCCCCCTTCGTCGCGGCCCAGGCGCTGCTGGCGCGTGGCGAGGACATGAAGGGCACCCTGGTGCGCGGCATCGATCCGGCGCGCGAGGGCGAGGTCACCGACGTGGCCGCCACCAATGCCGAGGTGCTCCAGCGCCTGGTGCCTGGCGAGTTCAACGTGGTGCTGGGCGTGGAGCTGGCGCGCTCGCTGGGCGTGCGCCAGGGCGACATGGTCACGCTGATCGCCCCGGGCGGCCAGGTCACGCCGGCCGGCGTGGTGCCGCGCCTCAAGCAGATGCATGTGGCAGGCACCTTCGACTCCGGCCACTACGAATACGACTCGGCCCTGGTGATGATGCATTACGAGGACGCGCAGCGCCTGTTCCGCCTGGAAGGGCCGACTGGCATCCGCCTGAAGCTCAAGGACCTGCATGAGGCACCGCGCGTGGCCATGGAGCTGGCCCACACCATCACCGACCGCCTGCTGATCCGCGACTGGACCCAGCAGAACCGCACCTGGTTCGCGGCCGTGCAGCTGGAAAAACGCATGATGTTCATCATCCTCACGCTCATCGTGGCCGTGGCTGCGTTCAACCTCGTGTCCACGCTGGTGATGACGGTGACCGACAAGCGCGCCGACATCGCCATCCTGCGCACGCTGGGCGCCTCGCCGTCCAGCATCATGGGAATCTTCATGGTGCAGGGCGCCATGGTCGGCGTCATCGGCACCTTCGCGGGCCTGCTGCTGGGCCTGGGCATCGCCTTCAACATCGATGTCATCGTGCCGGCCATCGAGCGCCTGCTGCATGCCAACTTCCTGCCCAAGGACATCTACCTGATCAGCAAGATGCCCAGCGATCCGCAGTACAGCGACATCATGCCCATCGCCGTGATCTCCCTGGTCCTGGCCTTTGTCGCCACCATCTACCCGAGCTGGCGCGCCAGCCGCGTGAACCCCGCCGAGGCGCTGCGCTATGAATGAAGTGAATGTGATGCCCGGTTTCGAAGTGTCCCAGCAGGGCGCCGTGGTCCTCGATGCGCGCGGCCTGACCAAGCGCTTCGCCGAAGGACGGCTCAACGTGCAGGTGCTGGCAGGTGTCGACCTGCAGGTGCGTGCGGGCGAGACGCTGGCCATTGTCGGCGCCTCGGGCTCGGGCAAGAGCACGCTGCTGCACCTGCTGGGCGGGCTGGATGCCCCCACCAGCGGCAGCGTCACCCTCAAGGGCGAGCCCCTGCATGAACTCAGCGCCCAGAAGCAGGGTGCGCTGCGCAACAGGCACCTGGGATTCATCTACCAGTTCCACCATCTGCTGCCCGAATTCAGCGCCCAGGACAACGTGGCCATGCCGCTGCGCATACGCCGCGACGACCGGGCCGAGTGCATGGAGCGCGCCGCACGCATGCTGGCGGCCGTGGGCCTGGGCGAACGCATGCTGCACCGGCCGGCCGAGCTGTCGGGGGGCGAGCGCCAGCGCGTGGCCATTGCCCGCGCCCTGGTCACGCAGCCTGCCTGCGTGCTGGCCGACGAGCCCACCGGCAACCTGGACCGCAGCACGGCCGACACCGTGTTCCGCCTGATGCTGGAGCTGGCGCGCAGCCATGGCACGGCCTTTGTGATGGTCACGCACGACGAGCAGCTCGCGGCGCGCTGCGACCGCATGGTGCGCCTGGTGCAGGGACAGCTGGCCTGACCCTGTACTGGGTCCTGCATGCGCCGTCCTGCGCGCTCCGGCGTCAGGCCATGCGCAGCAGCTTGCCGCCCATGTGCGGCGTGCGCAAAGGCACCACGGTGGGCGCTGGCGCTGCCTTGATCTGCGGGGCCTCGGGAACCATGGCCGCCGGCAGCGACTTGCGCACGGGTTGCGCGCGGGGCGTGTCGCCGATGTTCACGCTCTGGGCCGTCAGGTCGGCCGTGACCTCGCGCAGCCGCGCAGACTGCGCCATGGAGGCCTGCACCACGTCGCCCATGATGGCCGTGACCTGGTGGGAGGAATCCACGATTTCCTGCATGGTCCCGCCGGCCTGTCGCACCTGCTCGGCGCCCAGAGCCACCTGCTCCACCGAGGTGTGGATGAGCTGCTTGATCTCCTTGGCGGCGGCGGCGCTGTTCTGCGCCAGTGCCCGCACCTCGCCGGCCACCACGGCAAAGCCCCGGCCCTGCTCGCCAGCGCGGGCCGCCTCCACGGCGGCGTTCAGCGCCAGGATATTGGTCTGGAAGGCAATGCCGTCCATCACGCCGATGATGTCGCTGATCTTGCGCGAGCTGGCGCTGATGGACTCCATGGTGCCCATGACCTCGTGCACCGTGCGCCCGCCCTGCTCGGCCACCCGGCAGGCCTGGCGGGCCAGTTCATTGGCCTGGCCTGCGTGCTCGGCGCTTTCGCTCAGGCCCTGCATGGCCTCGCCCAGGGTCTGCGCGGCCGTGAAGCGGCGCGTGATATCGCGGGCGTACTTGACTACCTTGAAGGGCCGGCCGTCGGCATCGAGGATGGGGTTGTAGCTGGCCTCGATCCAGACCTGGCGGCCGTGCTTGCCGATGCGCAGGTACTGGCCTGCATCGTGCTGGCCGCTGCCCAGCTTGCGCCAGAACTGCGCGTATTCGGCGCTTTGGCGCTCATGGGGCTGGACGAACATGCTGTGGTGCCGCCCGACGACCTCGTCCAGCGTGTAGCCCATGGCCTGCAGGAACAGGCGGTTGGCATGGAGGATGTTGCCGTCCAGGTCGAACTCGATGATGGCCTGCACCTTGGAGATGGCCGCCAGCTGGCCTTCGGCATCGGCGTTGCGGCGCTGCTGCTCGGTGATGTCGGTGGCGTACTTCACCACCTTGAAGGGGCGGCCATGCCGGTCGAAGATGGGGTTGTAGCTGGCCTGCAGCCAGACATCGCGCCCATCCCTGGCGATGCGCCGGTAGCGCCCCGCATCGTGGATGCCGCTGCCCAGGCGCTGCCAGAACTGGGCGTATTCGGGGGATTCGCTGACCTGGCTGTCCACGAACATGCGGTGGTGCTGGCCGATGACCTCGTGCGCCTCGTAGCCCATGGTGTCCAGGAAGTTCTGGTTGGCAGCCAGCACATGGCCTTGCAGGTCGAACTCGATCACCGCCTGGGACTTGTGTATGGCGGCCAATTGCCCGTCAAGCTCCGCCTTGCGGCGTGCGCCACCGAGGTCCAGGATTCGACTCCATGCTGAGCGCTTCATGGGAATTCCTCTCTCCAAAGCATGCCGGCCGGTGATGCGGGAGCCCGATGCGGGGTGCAAGTGTTACTTTATGTATTTTTATGGAGGCGCAAGCCATTCGTGTATTGATTTTGTCAAACGGAGCCGACTCGCAATAAGCCAAGGGTTTGCCCTTGCTCCGGGCCTCGTCTGCCCCTTGGACGGGCGCCGCCCGGGCCGGTGGCATGATGCGGCCATGCCCGCCTGGATAGACACCCACTGCCACCTCGATGCCCCCGAATTCGACGCCGACCGCGATGCCGTGCGCGCGCAGGCGGCCGAGACAGGCGTTGCGCATCTGGTGATTCCGGCCGTGGCGCGCGAGCACTGGGACACCGTGGTGGCGCTGGCGCGGCGCCATGGCGACAGCTATGCGCTGGGCATCCATCCGCTGTACACGCCCAATGCCCGCGAGCAGGACATTGCCGCATTGCGCGAGACGCTGGACCGGCTGCGTGGCGATCCCCAACTGGTGGCCGTGGGCGAGATCGGGCTGGACTTCTTCGTGCCGGGGCTGGACGCACAGCGGCAGGTCTGGTTCTACGAGCAGCAGATCGCGCTGGCGCGCGAGTTCGATCTCCCGGTCATCCTGCATGTGCGCAAGTCCAGCGACCGGCTGCTCAAGACCCTGCGCGCGCGGCCCGTGGCGGGTGGCATTGCCCATGCCTTCAACGGCAGCGTGCAGCAGGCCCAGGCCTTCATCGACCTGGGTTTCAAGCTGGGCTTCGGCGGCGCCGTGACCTATGACCGCGCGCTCAGGCTGCGCGAGCTGGCAGCCAGCTTGCCGCTGGACGCGCTGGTGCTGGAAACCGACGCTCCCGACATTCCGCCGCACTGGCTCTACACCACGGCCGGGCAGCGTGCTCAGGGCCAGGCCCAGGGCCGCAACACGCCGGCCGAGCTGGCACGCATTGCGGATGTGATTGCGCAACTGCGCGGCATCACGCCCCAGGCCCTGGCCGAAGCCACAGGCCGCAACGCGCGTGCCGCGCTGCGCGGCCTGCCCGCCATGGCCTGAGCCTGGGCCGCGCATGCCCATGAGCGGTCTTGCCGCCCGCTGCCAGCAGCCCGGCGAGTGCTGGGCGACAATGCCGGCCATGTCCTTGACCGTTCCCGACCTGCCGCCCCCCGGCACCCCGCGCTGGCAGGGCCTGGCGCCGGTGGCCGATGCGCGGACCCGGGCCCTGGTGCTGGGCAGCTTTCCGGGCCTGCGATCGCTGCAATTGCAGCAGTACTATGCCCATCCGCAAAACCAGTTCTGGCCCCTGCTCCAGGCCTTGTGGCCCGAGTATCCGCAGCCCGGCCGCGATGACTATGCGGGCCGCTGCGAATGGCTGCTGGCCCGGGGCCTGGGGCTGTGGGATGTGTACGCCAGCTGCGAGCGCGAAGGCAGCCTGGACAGCGCCATCCGCGCTGCCGAGGTGAACGACTTCGCTGGGCTGCGCACGCACTGCCCGCAGTTGACGCTGGCCTTGCACAACGGTGGCGAGAGCTACAAGCACGCCGGCCGCACGCAGGCCCTGGGCCTGGCTGCCGTGAAGCTGCCATCGACCAGCCCGGCCAACGCGAGCTGGCGTTTCGAACGCAAGGTCCAGGCCTGGCGCGAGGCGCTGGCTCTCCATCAACTGCTCTGAATCTTTCCATTTTTCCCGACGTGATACGCAAGACCCGTGGCGCCGCCAAGGCTGCCCCTTCCTCTCCCGCCAACGCCGCAGACGCCGAGCTGCCCGAAGTCAGCGTCTCCGACGATGGCGATGTGCGCCACTTGCACCTGGGCACGCCCTGGATACAGGGCTCCATGCGCATACGCGAGCCCTTCGAGATCGAGCTGGAGTACGTGCAGCGCATGATGGGCTGGCTGCTGTTCATGGAACCCGCCAGCGTGGCCGGCCGCCATGCAATGCAGCTGGGCCTGGGCGCCGCGGCCATCACCAAGTTCTGCCACAAGAAGCTGCGCATGCGCACCACGGCCATCGAGCTGAACCCGCAGGTGCTGGCCGTGTGCCGCAGCTGGTTCAAGCTGCCGCCCGACAGCGACACGCTGCGCGTGGTGCTGGCCGATGCGGCCCAGGAAATCCGCAAGAGCCAGTGGCTGGGCACGGTCGATGCGCTGGCCGTTGATCTCTATGACCACGATGCGGCCGCGCCCGTGCTGGACAGCGCCGAGTTCTATGCCGATTGCCGCAATCTGCTGACCGAGGACGGCATCATGACCGTCAACCTGTTCGGCCGCACCTCCAGCTACGAGCGCAGCCTGGCACGCATGGCCGAAGCCTTTGGCGAAGAGGCCATGTGGGCCTTCCGCCCCACGCGCGAAGGCAACACCGTGGTGCTGGCCCAGCGCACCCCGCGCGCGCTCGACCCCGCAGCGCTGCAGGCCGCCAGCGCCCAGGTGCAGGCCCGCTGGGACCTGCCCACCACGCGCTGGCCCAAGATCTTCGTGCGGCCCTGGTAGAGCGGGCTGGCCGGGCAGGGAGGCCGGCAGGCTTACCATAGGGCGCAGTTCAGCTTCCGGCCCAACGCCATGTCCGACCCGACCTCCACCGCACAGCCCACAACCGCCGTCGCTCCGCGCAATCCTTCGGGGCCCCTGGACTGGCGCAGGCTGGTGCAGTGGCTGCAGGCCGACGGCGTGATCACGGCCGAAGAGGCCCAGCGCACCGTGGCGCGCTGCTCGCAGGCCGAGAGCACCCAGCACCCGCTGGTCCGGCTGGCCAACGTGGGCGTGGCCCGGGCCGGTGACGGGCGCGCGCTGGACATCGAGGAGCTGACCCAGTACCTGGCGAGCCGCAGCGGCCTGGCCTACCTGCGCATCGACCCGCTGCGCGTGGATGCGGGCCGCGTGGGCGAAATCATGAGCGCCAGCTATGCCGAGCGCCACAAGGTGCTGCCCGTGCAGGTGTCGCCGCAGGAAGTGGTGGTGGCCACGGCCGAGCCGTTCATCGACGACTGGGTGGCCGAGGTCGAGCGCCAGGCGCGCCGCAAGGTGCGCCGCGTGCTGGCCAGTCCGGTGGACCTCAAGCGCTACACGGGCGAGTTCTTCGCCTTGGCCAAGTCGGTGCGCGCTGCCGAGAAGGCCGGCGGTGCGGCCAGCGCGGCCAGCTTCGAGCAGCTGGTGGAGCTGGGCAACAGCAGCAAGCAGCTCGATGCCAACGACCAGGGCGTGGTGCGCGTGGTGGACTGGCTGTGGCAATACGCCTTCGACCAGCGCGCCAGCGACATCCACATGGAGCCCCGGCGCGACCAGGGCGTGATCCGCTTTCGCATCGACGGCGTGCTGCATCCGGTCTACCAGGTGCCCATGGGCGTGCTCAACGCCATGGTCTCGCGCGTGAAGCTGCTCGGGCGCATGGACGTGGTGGAAAAGCGCCGTCCCCAGGATGGGCGCATCAAGACCCGCAACCCGCGCGGCGACGAGGTGGAAATGCGCCTGTCCACGCTGCCCACGGCCTTTGGCGAAAAGCTGGTGATGCGGATCTTCGACCCCGACAACACGGTCAAGGACCTGGACGCCCTGGGCTTCACCAGCCATGACGCCCAGCGCTGGAACGAGCTGGTGCGCCGCCCGCACGGCATCATCCTCGTGACCGGTCCCACGGGCTCGGGCAAGACCACCACGCTGTACTCCACGCTCAAGCGCGTGGCCACGGAGGAGGTCAACGTCAGCACCGTGGAGGACCCGATCGAAATGATCGAGCCCAGCTTCAACCAGACCCAGGTGCAGACGCAGCTGGACTTCGGCTTCACCGAGGGACTGCGTTCGCTGATGCGCCAGGACCCGGACATCATCATGGTGGGCGAAATCCGTGACCTGGCCACGGCCGAGATGGCCGTGCAGGCCGCGCTGACCGGCCACCTGGTGTTCTCCACGCTGCACACCAACGATGCGCCCAGCGCCGTGAGCCGGCTGATGGAGCTGGGCGTGCCACCCTACCTGATCAACGCCACGCTGCTGGGCGTGCTGGCCCAGCGCCTGGTGCGCACGCTGTGCCCGCAATGCAAGCAGCGCGACGAGGAGACTTCGGCCGCCACGCTGGCCGAGGCCGTGCGGCCCTGGAAACTGTCAGGCAGCTACCAGCCCTACAAGCCCGTGGGTTGCGTGGATTGCCGCATGACGGGCTTTCGCGGGCGCATGGGCCTGTACGAGCTGCTGACCGTGAGCGAGGCGCTCAAGCAGCAGATCCACACCTCGCCGTCCATGGATGCGCTGCGCCGCCAGGCCGTGCAGGACGGCATGCGTCCGCTGCGCCTGGCCGGAGCCCTGCGCGTGGCCGAAGGCGTGACCACGCTGCAAGAGGTCATGGCCAGCACGCCCCTGCTGGGCTGACTGGCGGATAAAAACGTAAGTGCCTGCTCTTGCGCAGGCCGTTGCCAATGATGGATGGGGTGCCTGGCATGGGCACCCTTTTTTCCTCATGCGGGTAGGACATGAGGGTATGCCCTTTGTAGGTGGAATCCACATTCGGACACAGTTTTTCTGAACGCAAAATCGCCGGGTCGTGATTCCGTAAGGAGACATTCTCGTGAAAATCAAGAGTCAGAAAGACTTTTTTTCCGGCGTGATGTTTTTGGTTGTCGGCCTCGCTTTTGCGATCGGCGCAACCAACTACACCGTCGGCACCGGTGCCCGCATGGGCCCGGGCTACTTCCCGCTGATCCTGGGTGTGCTGATGTCCATTCTGGGCACGGCCATCTGCTTCTCCGGCCTGACCAAGGGACCCTCCGGCGGTGACAAGATCGGCAAGTGGGCGTGGAAGCAGGTGTTCTTCATCCTGGCCGCGAACTTTGCCTTCGGCATCCTGCTGGTCGGCGTTCCCAATCTGGGCATTCCCCAGTTCGGTCTGATCGTCGCCATCTACGCGCTGGTGTTCATCGCCAGCCTGGGCGGCCATAGCTTCAACTTCAAGGAAGTGGCAATTCTGGCCACCGTTCTTGCCGTAGGCAGCTATGTGGCCTTCGTGTGGGCACTGAATCTGCAGTTCCCCGTCTGGCCCAGCTTCATCACCGGCTAAGCAGGAGCATCGTCCGTGGAACTTTTTCAGAACCTGGCGACCGGCTTCGGCGTCGCCTTCACTTTCCAGAACCTGATCTACTGCTTCGTCGGCTGTCTGCTCGGTACGCTCATCGGCGTGCTCCCAGGCATCGGCCCCGTGGCAACGATCGCCATGCTGCTGCCAGCGACCTACGCCCTGCCTCCGGTGGCGGCGCTGATCATGCTGGCCGGTATCTACTACGGTGCGCAGTACGGTGGCTCGACCACCGCCATTTTGGTGAACCTGCCGGGTGAATCCTCGTCCGTGGTGACCGTGATCGACGGCTACCAGATGGCCAGAAAGGGGCGAGCGGGACCCGCTCTCGCTGCTGCAGGACTCGGCTCGTTCTTCGCAGGCTGCGTGGGCACCGTGATCCTGGCCGCCTTCGCGCCTCCGCTGACGGAAGTGGCCTTCAAGTTCGGCCCTGCCGAGTACTTCTCGCTGATGACCCTGGGCCTGATCGGCGCCGTGGTGCTGGCTTCGGGCTCGCTGCTCAAGGCCATTGCGATGATCGTGCTGGGCCTGCTGCTGGGCATGGTCGGTACCGACGTGAACTCCGGTGTGGCCCGCTACAGCTTCGACATTCCCGAACTGACCGACGGTATCGACTTCGTCGTGATCGCCATGGGCGTGTTCGGCTACGGCGAAATCATTGCCAACCTGTCCAAGCCCGAGGACGAGCGCGAAGTGTTCGCCGCCAAGGTGACGGGCCTGATGCCCACCGCCGAGGACTTCAAGCGCATGCTGCCTGCCATGCTGCGCGGCACGGCCCTGGGTTCTGCCCTGGGTATCCTGCCCGGTGGCGGTGCCATGCTGTCGGCCTTTGCTGCCTACACCATCGAGAAGAAGACCAAGCTCAAGCCGGGCGAAGTCCCCTTCGGCCAAGGCAACATCCGTGGCGTGTGCGCGCCCGAGTCGGCCAACAACGCAGGTTCGCAGACCTCCTTCATCCCGCTGCTGACGCTGGGCATTCCGCCCAACGCCGTGATGGCACTGATGGTGGGCGCGATGACCATCCACAACATCCAGCCGGGCCCGCAGGTGATGACCAGCAACCCCGAGCTGTTCTGGGGCCTGATCGCCTCGATGTGGATCGGCAACCTGATGCTGATCGTCCTGAACCTGCCGCTGATCGGCGTCTGGATCAAGCTGCTGACCGTGCCCTACCGCTGGCTGTTCCCGTCCATCGTGCTGTTCTGCGCGATCGGCGTGTACGGTACCAACAACAACACCTGGGACGTGTGGATGGTGGGTATCTTCGGCTTCGTGGGCTATGTGTTCCACAAGCTGGGCACCGAACCGGCTCCCTTGCTGCTGGGCTTCATCCTGGGCCCGATGATGGAAGAAAACCTGCGCCGTGCGCTGCTGCTGTCGCGTGGCGACTGGAGCGTGTTCGTGACCCGTCCGATCTCGGCCGGCCTGCTGCTCGCCGCCGTGGTGCTGCTGGTGGTGGTGCTCATGCCCGCAGTGAAGAACAAGCGCGAAGAAGCATTCGTCGAGGATTGATCGCCTCAGCGCTGCAACCATGTTGCTTGACGGCCCTTCGGGGCCGTTTTTTTTTGCGTCGACGAGAAATGCACGTGAAAGCTGTTGATCCCGGATGGCGGGAGGACGCAGCGCCCGTGCCTGCACAATAGCGCGCAGTCTTTCGAGGTCACGATGTCCCCACTTCTGTCATCCCAGCACCCGCTGCGCGTGCTGCTGCACAACGAGATCCATGCGCGTCCCGCCGAGGAAATGCAGGCGCCGCTGGCCATCACCCATGTGGTGATGCTCACCGACGCGGCCCAGCGCGAGGCCAGCCGCGCCCATGTGGCCACCCTGCTGCGCAACCACCACCTGCCCCCGCCCGATGCGGCGACCACGCATGTGCTCATCGATCTGGGCGCCTTTCACCTGCGCTGGGAGCTGCACACGGAATTCGTCTGCTGGACCTTCAGCAAGCCCATGTCGCAGGCCGGCATGGACGATGTGCGCGAGCCCGAGGCCGCCATCGACTACGTGCCGCGCGACTGGCTGGCTGCATTGCCTGGCCAGTGCCTGAGCGGCCTGCACCTGTGGGCCTTGCAGGAACAGGCGATCAACGAGCCGCACCTGGTGCGCCACCTGTTGCAGGAAGACACGCTGGTGGGCGCACGCGTGGCCGGCGATGGGGGCAAGGTCTACACGGACTTCGCCATCCATGCCGATGGCTTCTCGCGCATGCTGCTGCTGGCCGGCGAATCGCTGTCGCCGCGCCGCCTGGGGCGGCTGGTGCAGCGCCTGCTGGAGATCGAGACCTACCGCATGGCGGCCTTGCTGGGCCTGCCTGCCGCCCGCCAGGCCGCTGCCGTTCTGGCCACGGCCGAGCGGGACCTGGCGGCCCTGGCCCATTCCATCCGCCTGGCGGACCGCGATGCCGAGCCGGCGCTGCTGGACCGGCTCACGCGCCTGGCCGGGCAGGTGGAGAGCGAGTACGCCACCACGCACTCGCGCTTTTCCGCCAGTGCTGCCTATTTCGAGCTGGTGGACAAGCGCATTCAGGATATCCAGGAATCACGCATCGACGGCATACAGACCATCCGCGAGTTCATGGACCGGCGCCTGACGCCGGCGCGCAGCACCTGCGAATGGGCGGCGCGGCGGCAGAACGCGCTGTCCGAGCGCGTCTCGCGCGTCAGCAGCCTGCTGCGCACGCGCGTGGAGATCGAGCAGCAGCAAAGCAGCCAGCAACTGCTGGGCGCCATGAACCAGCGCCAGGACATGCAGCTCAAGCTGCAGTCCACGGTGGAAGGCCTGTCCGTGGCCGCCATCACCTACTACTTCACGGGCCTGATCAGCTATCTGGCCAAGGGCGCCAAGGCCCTGGGCTGGCCCTGGTCGCCGGAGAGCACGGCCGCCGTCGCCATTCCCGTGGTGGCGCTGGGTGTGTGGTGGTCCTTGCGCAGGCTGCACCACAGGCTGTTCCGTGGCCAGCACGGCGGCGGCGCGCATTGAAGGCAGCGCCAGGGGCTCGCCGGTGTGCCGGCGAGTTCACGTTTTCTCACGTTTGGCGTGAAAGCGTCGAAGCCTCGCGCACAATGTGCGCTGCCGTTCTGCAAGGATCGAGCAAGGTTGTGTTTGTTCAGGAGTGAGACATGGATCTGGGAATCGCGGGCAAGTGGGCCCTGGTATGTGGCGCCAGCAAGGGCCTGGGCTTTGGCTGTGCCAAGGCGCTGGCGCAAGAGGGTGTGAACCTGGTGATCAATGCGCGCAATCCCGAGGCCCTGCAGGAGGCCGCGGCCAGCCTTGCGGCCCTCGCGCCGCAGGTGAAGGTGCTGGCCGTTGCCGCCGACATCACCACCGAGGAAGGCCGTGCCGCCGTGCTGTCGGCCGCCGGCGGCCCGGGCGTGGATTTCGATATCGTCATCACCAATGCGGGCGGCCCGCCTCCCGGCGATTTCCGTGACTGGGACCGCGCGGCCTGGCTCAAGGCCGTGGACGCCAACATGCTCACGCCCATCGAGCTGATCAAGGCCACGGTGGACGGCATGGCGGCACGCGGCTTCGGCCGCATCGTCAACATCACGTCCAGCGCCGTGAAGGCGCCCATCGACATCCTGGGCCTGTCCAACGGCGCGCGCAGCGGCCTCACGGGCTTTGTGGCGGGCCTGGCGCGCAGCGGCATCGCGGCCAAGGGCGTGACCATCAACAACCTGCTGCCCGGCAAGTTCGACACCGACCGCCTGCGCACCACCTTCACGGCCGCCGCCAACAAGAGCGGCAAGAGCCTGGACGATGTGCGCCTGGTGCAGCAATCCCAGGTGCCGGCGCGCCGCTTCGGCACGCCCGATGAATTCGGCGCCATCTGCGCCTTCCTGTGCAGCGCCCACGCAGGCTACATGACGGGCCAGAACATCCTGCCCGACGGCGGCCTGTACGCAGGAACCTTCTGATGCGCCAGGGCACTGCGACCATGACCGCCTCCGGAGCCCGCAAGCCCCGGGCAGTGCCAGGCATGGCCGCGCAGTTGCAAACGGGCGGCGGACAGGGGCGGTCTTGAAAACCCCGGCCCTGCATCGCGGCCAGCGGCCTCGCCGCAGCCTGCCCATGTCGCATGCCATGCAGGGAGCCGGGAGATGAGCGAACTGTCCCACCAGACGGACTGGTCGCAGGCGATTGCAGGCCCCTCCGCGCGCCCGGCGGCTGCGCTCAGTCCCCCAGGCGTGCGCCATACCCTGGGCCTGATGCTCGTGCTGCTGACGGTGGCCCTGGCGGCCGCCGTCGTCTGGCTGCTCAGCGGCATGCGCACCACCGCGCAGGAAGAGGCATCGCTGCGCCTGGTGCGCTTTGTGCTCGGTACCGAGGCGGCCATCAGCCGCAGCCTTGAATCCCTGGACGCACTGGCCATGGGGGTGGATGAATGGCTGGGTTCGCGCGATCCCGCATCGGCCTCGCAGCCGCAACTGCAGGAGATGCTGCACGCCATGGAGCGGCAGAACACGCTGGCGCGCCGCGCCTCCGTGCACGACTCCAAGGGCCGCGAGCTGGCGGCTTCGGGCGATGGCCCGGCCATTGATCTGCCGGCCCAGGCCTGGGAGCGCCTTGCGGCCCAAAGCCGCTCAGAATTGCTGGCCAGCCCGCCCTCCGTGGCGCCGCAGCCGCCGGGCGGCGAGCGCATGCTCTATCTGGTGCGCCCGCTGAGCCGTGCGCAGCAGGGTGGCTATGTGCTGATGCAGGTGCCGGTGGCGGCGCTGGGCGCGGTGCTGGCCCAGGGCGGCGTGCTGGACGGACTGGAAGTCACGCTGGAGCAGGGCAGCGGCGAGCTGCTGCTGTCCATGCCCCCCTACGGCGAGGCCTCGGCTGCGCGGTTGCTGCCGGCGACATCGCAGTTGGCGTCCAGCGGCGTCATGCCCATGGCCGCACGCCTGAGCCGCGTGCCCGCCCTGGTGGCCGCGCATCCGCTGCCCAAGGGCAATCTGTGGGTCACGGCCAGCCTGCCCATGTCCTCCGTGCTGGCGGGCTGGCGTGTGGCGGCCTGGCTGATGGTGCTGGCCGTGATGATCTTCGGCGTGCTGCTGGCCATACTGGGCTGGACGGTCCACCGCTACATGGATCGCCTGCATGCCGCGCGCCGTCAGGCACAGCGCTCCGAGCAATGGCTGGACCAGGCGCTGGACAGCATGGTCAGCGGCTTTTTGCTGCTGGATTCACAGCAGCGCGTGCTGCGCTGGAATCGCTGCTACGAGGAGATGTTTCCATGGCATGCGGATCAGCTGGAGCCCGGCCGGCCCCTGCAATCCCTGCTGGATGCCAGCCCCAGCGCCGTGGGTCTGGTGGCGTCGCCAGAGCAGATCGATGAGGCGAAGGACCTGCACCGGCAACTGGTGCTGCGTCCTGGCGTCCCCATGGAGCAGCAACTGGCCAGCGGCCGTTTCGTGCAGATGACGGCGCGCCCGGCTGCCGAGGGCGGCGTGGTCATCACCTACAACGATGTCACCGATATCCGGCTGGCCACGGCCGAGATCGAAAGCCTGGCCTTCTACGATCCGCTGACCAGCCTGCCCAATCGCCGCCTGCTGCTGGATCGCCTGGCCCAGGCCACGGTGCTGGCTGCGCGTGAAGGCTGGACCGGGGCGCTGCTGTTCCTGGACCTGGACCAGTTCAAGATGCTCAACGACACGCTGGGCCATGAAGTGGGCGACCAACTGCTGCAGCAGGTGGCGCACCGGCTGCGCAGCGCCGTGCGCTCTTCGGACACGGTGGCGCGCCTGGGGGGCGATGAATTCGTGGTCATGCTCTGCGAGCTGTCGCACGAGCCTGCCGAGGCGGCCACGCTGGCCCAGCGCATTGGCGAGAAGATCCTGGCGCGGCTCAACCAGTCCTATGTGCTGGGTGCCCACCTGCACCGCAGCGCCTGCAGCATTGGCGCCACGCTGTTCGGCCGCCAGCCGCAGTCGGCGGCCGAGCTGCTCAAGCAGGCGGACATCGCCATGTACCAGATCAAGGCGCGCAACGGCAGCGGCCTGTGCTTCTTCGATCCGCAGATGCAGGTGGAGATCCACCAGCGCGTGCGCATGGAGGGCGACCTGCGCCAGGCCCTGGCGCAGTCCCAGTTCGAGCTGCACTACCAGCCCCAGTTCACGCTGGCAGGCGAGGTCATCGGTGCCGAAGCCCTGCTGCGCTGGCGCCACCCCGAGCGCGGCCTGGTGCCGCCCGGCATGTTCATCGCCGTGGCTGAGGAAAGCGAGATCATCGTGCCGCTGGGCATGTGGGTGGTGCGCACGGCCTGCGAGCAGCTGGCCGCCTGGCAAAAGGATGCGCGGCTGCGCCATCTGCAGGTGGCCGTGAATGTCAGCGCCCGCCAGTTTCGCCACCAGGACTTTGCCTCCCAGGTCATCGAGCAGGTGCGCAGCGCAGGCATCGCCCCCCATCTGCTCAAGCTGGAGCTGACCGAGTCGCTGGTGATCGAGAACGTGCAGGAGTCCATCGCCAAGATGAAGCAGCTGCGCGGCCATGGCGTGTGCTTTTCCATGGACGACTTCGGCACCGGCCATTCCTCGCTGACCTACCTCACCCAGCTGCCGCTGAACCAGCTCAAGATCGACCAGTCCTTCGTGCGCCACCTGGGCATGCGCCATACCGACGATGTGATCGTGCAGACCATCATCGGCATGGCTCGCAACCTCAACTTGGATGTGATCGCCGAAGGCGTGGAAACGCTGGAGCAGCGCGCCCTGCTGGCGCACTACGGCTGCGAGTACTTCCAGGGCTATCTGTTCAGCCCGCCCGTTCCCATCCGCGCGTTCGAACAGCTGCTGGCCAAGGTGCCCGTGCGCACCGCGGCACACGGCCTGCCCAAGGCTATCCCCGGCGCGAAGACACCATGATGCCGCCCACGATGAGTACGAACGCCAGGCCGTGGTACAGGCGCGGCGCTTCGCCCAGCAGCGCGATCGACAGCAGGGCGGTGAACAGCGGGATCAGATTGCCGAAAAAGCCCGCCACGGCCGGGCTGCTGCGCTGCACGCCCAGCCCCCAGAAACGGTAGGCCAGGATGGCCGGGCCCAGGGCGATGAACAGCAGTGCCCCGCCCAGAGGCCAGCCCCACTGAATGTGGAACTGGCCCATGGCCATCTCGCCGCCCGTGAACAGGCCGGACCAGACCAGGCCGAAGACCATCTGGGCCAGCAAAAAGCCTGCCCAGTCCGAGCGCAGCCGCTGCGGGACTTGCGCCTTGGACAGCAGCCAGGTGTAGAGGGCCCAGACCATGGTGGCCAGCACCATGAACAGATCGCCGGGCACGAGCTGCAGATGCAGCAGCAGCTCGGGATCTCCGCGCGACAGCACCACGGCCACGCCCAGCATCGACAGCAGTGCGCCCAGCAGTTGGCGCCGGCTGACGGGAATGCCCCAGACGATACGGCCCAGGGCCAGCATCCACACCGGCATGCTGGAGCTGACCAGGGTGACGTTCAGCGGCGTCGAGGTCTTGAGCGCCAGATACAGCAGCGCGTTGTAGCAGCCGATGCCCAGCAGGCCCAGCACGGCGAACTGCCGCCAGTGGCTCCAGGTGCCGCTGCTGCGGCCCAGTGCCCATCCTGCCAGCGGCACAAGCAGGACAAAGGCAATGGCCCAGCGCAGGAAGTTCAGCGCAAACGGCGAGATCAGGTCATGGACCAGGCGACCCACGATGGCGTTGCCGGCCCACAGCAGGGGCGGCAGCGTCAGGATGGCGGCGGTGGACAGCTTCAGCGGCGGGCTCGTGTGGCTCATAGGCCCGCCACTATAGGTGCTGCGAACGCTCTTTGCCGGCCTTGCGCCAGTCCTGTGCGGGCCCGGTGCAGCGTCTTGCGCGTGGCCTCCCGAAACATGGCACGATGCCGCTCTTGTTGGTTTTTTGCAGGAGTGCATCCCATGGGTATTGCAGTGCAGATCCGCCACAACGGCGGCCCCGAAGTCCTGGAGCTGGTGCAGGTCGCCGTGGGCGAGCCCGGGCCGGGCCAGGTGCGCATACGCCACCATGCGGTGGGCCTGAACTTCATCGATGTCTACCAGCGTTCGGGCCTGTACTCGCTGCCCATGCCCTTGAGCCTGGGCATGGAGGGCGCAGGCGTGGTCGAGGCCGTGGGAGAGGGCGTGCAGCACCTGGGCGTGGGCGACCGCGTGGCCTATGCCAGCAATCCGCCGGGCAGCTACAGCGAAGTGCGTGTCATGCCCGCCATGTGCGTGTGCCGCCTGCCCGACGCCATCGCGTTCGAGACGGCTGCCGCCATGATGCTCAAGGGCCTGACCGCCCAGTACCTGCTCAAGAAATGCATTCCGGTGGAGGGCCTGGCACCGGGTGATGCCGTGCTGTTCCATGCGGCGGCCGGTGGCGTGGGCCTGATTGCCTGCCAATGGGCCAGGGCCATGGGCCTGCAGCTCATCGCCACGGCAGGCTCGGACGAGAAGTGCGCGCTGGCCCTGGCCAACGGCGCGGCCCATGCCATCAACTACCGCAGCGAGAACTTCGCCGAACGCGTGCAGGAAATCACGGGCGGCCAGGGCGTGAAGGTGGTCTACGACAGCGTGGGCAAGGACACCTGGGAAGGCTCGCTGGCCTGCCTGCGGCGCTTTGGGCTGATGGTCAGCTTCGGCAACGCATCCGGTCCCGTGGCGCCTTTCGCACCCGCCGTGCTGGCCGCCAAGTCGTTGTATGTGACGCGCCAGACCCTGTTCTCCCACATCACCAGCCGCGAGGCCACCCAGGCCATGGCCGACGATTTGTTCGCCGTGGTGGAAAGCGGTGCCGTGAAGATCCACATCGACCAGCGCTATCCGCTGGCTGAAGTGCGCCAGGCCCATCTGGACCTGGAGGCACGCAGGACCACGGGCTCCACCATCTTGCTGCCATGAACGGGGAAAAGAGCCCAGCCGACCCAGGCGTGCAGGCATGGCTGAACCGGGTGCGCGCCGCAACCCGCCAGCCTGCGCTGCAGCCGCGCCGGCCGCTTCAGGTGGCGGCAGAGGAAATCGGTTCGCTGGAAGATGGGCTGGCTGCGCAGTTGCCGGACGGGGTGATGCAGGCCCATGGCGTGGCGCTGCGGCAGCAGGCCGGCCACTGGCACCTGCAGGGCGAAGGTGATGCCACGGCCCTGCTCAACGCCCTGGCACGCGTGCTGCGAGCCTGCGGCCACAGCGGCCCCTGGCGCAATGAGCAACTGGCCGTGTGCAACGGCCAGGGTCAGCGCATTGGCACCGTGGAGCGTGGCGCCGTGCGTCCGCTGGGCATTGCCACCCTGGCCGTGCACCTGGTGGGCGAGACGGCCGACGGCCGCATCTGGGTGCAGCAGCGCGCCGACAGCAAGCCCACCAACCCCGGCATGTGGGACACGCTGATGGGCGGCATGGTGGCCGCGCACGATACCCTGGAACAAGCCGTGCAGCGTGAAACCTGGGAAGAGGCCGGCCTGCGCGTGGGCGAGCTGCAGGGCCTGCGCCATGGCGGCCACGTACTGTTCGAGCGCCCCAGCGACGAGGCCGAGGGCCGTGGCTTCATGCGCGAACGCATCGACTGGTTCAGCGCCACCGTGCCGGCTGCGCTGGAGCCCAGCAACCAGGATGGCGAGGTGCAGGCCTTTGCACTGATAGAGCGCGACCAGCTCGTGCAATGGCTGCTGCAGGACCGCTTCACGCCCGAGGCCGCCCAGGTGCTGGCGGCCTGGCTGGGCTGGTGAACGGGCAAGGCTTGCGGCGCCTCAGCGCGCCGCCTTGTCCAGCGCCGATTCCTTGAGCCGGCTGGGCGCCAGGGCGCCGGCCGATTCCAGGATGGGATAGGCCACAGAGCAAAGCAGCGAGTTGATGCGCTTGAGGTCGCTGATGAGGTCGATGTGCAGCGAGCTGGTCTCTATGCTGGAGACGGTGTTGTCGGACAGGCGGGCCAGGTGGGTGGCCGAGTAGGCCAGTTCCAGATCGCGAAAGCGCGCCTTTTCCTCCAGCAGCTTCTGGGCCTCGCGCACATTGCCGTTGAGAAAGACGCTCATGGCCAGGCGCAGATTGTCCAGCAGGTGGTGCAGCAGCTCGCGGATCTCCTGCGTGCCGGCCTCGGAAAACTGGCGGCCCTTCTTGATCTTCTTGTCCTCGATGTCCAGCAGCACGCGCTCGATGATGTCCCCGATCTGCTCCATGTTGATGGTGAAGCTGATGATTTCGGTCCAGCGCTGGCCCTCGCGTTCGTCGAGTTCGGCGCGCGAGATCTTGGTCATGTAGTACTTGATGGCCGAGTACAGGTCGTCCACCGTGCCTTCGAGTTCGCGCAGCTCCTGGGACAGCTTGAGGTCGTCGGTCTCCAGCACGCGCTGCATGCCGATCAGCATGGACTCGACCATGTCGGCCTGGTGCAGGGCCTCGCGCGCGGCGCAGGAAATGGCCAGCGACGGCGTGCTCAGCGCCGACGGGTCCAGGTGGCGCGGGCGCAGCAGGCTGGTGGAACTGGCCTCGGGCTTGGGCAGCAGGGCCGTCACCCAGCGCGCCACGGTCTGCGTCAGGCCGATGAAGCACAGGCTGTTGAAGATGTTGAAGGCCAGGTGGAACAGCACGATGTTCTGGCCCTTGCCGTCGATCAGCGGCATCACATAGATGGCCCACAGCCCCAGGAAGGGCGCCACGATGGCCACACCCATGATCTTGAACAGCATGTTGCCGATGGTGACCTGGCGCACTTCCACGCTGGACTTGGCCGTGGTCAGCACGGCCACCAGGCCGCTGCCGATGTTGGCACCCAGCGTCAGGCCCAGCGCCACTTCCATGGGAATCGCGCCCGAGCTGGCCATGGCCGCGATCAGCAGCACGATGGCCAGGCTGGAATAGGCCATCACGGCCAGCAGCGCACCCAGCAGCAGCTCCATGAAGATGTCGCTGGTGACAGAGGCCAGCAGGGTGCGCACGGCGGGGGCTTCCAGCAGCGGCTCGGTGGCATCGACCACCAGGCGCAGGGCCAGCAGCATCACGCCCAGGCCGATGAGCACGCGGCCTATGCGCCCGGCCGTGGTGTCCTGGCGCGTGATGAACAGCACCACGCCGACAAAGATGAACAGCGGCGACAGCCAGGACAGGTCGGTGGAGAACAGCACGGCCATCAGCGCCGTGCCCACGTCGGCGCCGCGCATCACGGCCAGCGCGGCCGGCAGCGAGATCAGGCCCTGGCCCACGAAGGCCGAGGTCATCAGCGAGGTCGCCGTGCTCGACTGCACCAGCGCAGTCACGCCCAGGCCGGACAGCGCGGCCGAGAAGCGGTTGCTCATGCTGTGGGCGAGCAGGTTGCGCAGGTTGGCGCCGAACACCCGCAGCACGCCGGTGCGGACCATGTGCGTGCCCCAGACCAGCAGGGCGATGGCGGCCAGTAGATTGAGTAAGTGCTTCATGTGCTGTGAGCGGAGAAGCGGACCAATATAACCCCGGTCCCGGCTTGCGCGCAGGAGAGTCGGCCGCATGAGCGCACAGTTTGGTGCGAAATAAGGAAAATTGTAGAAATAAAACGAATCGAAAAGAATTTCGGTTGACCCAAAACGCACTCAGGAAAACCCGAGGAAAACCCGCCGGCATGCAGCCGGTGGCCCCCTCAATGAAAAAGCCCCTCGCAAGAGGGGCTGGCGGCTCCGGCTGCGGCAGGGATCAGGTGCCCTTGGCTCGCCGTGCGCGCAGCACCTCGTCCAGGATCAGCAGGGCCGCGCCCACGCTGATGGCGATGTCGGCCGCATTGAAGGCCGGAAAGTGCGAACGGCCCCAGTAGAAGTCCAGGAAGTCCACCACGTAGCCGTGCTGCAGGCGGTCCACCACGTTGCCGATGGCACCGCCCAGGATGCTGGCCAGCGAGAAGCAAAACAGCTTCTGCCCCGGATGCTTGCGCAACTGCCAGACGATGAGCAGCGTGGCCGCCGCGCCGATGCCCACGAACAGCCAGCGCTGCCAGCCACCGGCTCCAGCCAGGAACGAGAAGGCCGCCCCCGTGTTGTGGGCCCGCACGATGTTGAAAAAGCCCGTGATCGGCGTCCAGTCGCCCAGCTGGTAGGCATCAAGGATCCACTGCTTGGTGAGCTGGTCGATGGCGATGATCGCCAGCGACCAGGCCAGCCAGGGCCAGATGCGGCGGCTGCGGGATTCGGGGACTGCGGCAAAGCTAGGGGTCATGGCAGCGCCTCGGTGGGATTACGCCTTGCGGCGCTCTTCGCCGGCACCGTGCAGGTTGCTGTCGCAACGGCCGCACAGGCTGGGGTGCTCGGGATTGATGCCCACGTCGGCACGGTAGTGCCAGCAGCGGTCGCACTTGGCATGGCTGCTGGGTGCGACGGCGGCCTGCAGCGTCTCGCCCGCCAGGGCCTCGGCGGCCGAGGTGATGAAGACGAACTTCAGGTCGTCGCCCAGGCTTTGCAGCAGGGCCAGGTCTTCGGGCTGCGCCGAGACACGGACTTCGGCCTGCAGCGAGGAGCCGACCCGGCCTTCGGCGCGCACGGCCTCGATGTCCTTGTTCACCACGTCGCGGATCTCGCGCAGGCGGGCCCACTTGGCCAGCAAGGCCTCGTCGCCGGCCGGCAGGTCGGTGTAGGTCTCCAGGAAGATGGACTCGCTGTTGCCGAAGACCTTCCAGGCCTCTTCGGCCGTGAAGGACAGGAAGGGCGCCATCCAGCGCAGCATGGCGTGCGTGATCTGGTGCAGCGCGGTCTGGGCGCTGCGGCGGGCCAGGCTCTTGGGCGCGCTGGTGTACAGGCGGTCCTTGAGCACGTCCAGGTAGAAGCCGCCCAGGTCTTCCGAGCAGAACAGCTGCAGCTTGGCCACCACGGGGTGGAATTCGTAGACCTTGTAGTGGGCCAGCACCTCGGCCTGGAACTGGGCCGCGCGGGCCAGGGCCCAGCGGTCGATCTCCAGCAGCTCTTCGGTGGGAACCGAGTCTTTCGCCGCGTCGAAGTCGCTGACGTTGGCCAGCAGGAAGCGCAGCGTGTTGCGGATGCGGCGGTAGGCGTCCACCACGCGGGCCAGGATCTTGTCGTCGATGCCCAGGTCGCCCGAGTAGTCGGTCGAGGCCACCCACAGGCGGATGATCTCGGCGCCCATCTTGTTGCTCACGTCCTGCGGGGCGACGGTGTTGCCCAGCGACTTGGACATCTTCTTGCCCTGGCCGTCCACGGTGAAGCCGTGGGTCAGCAGGCCGCGGTAGGGCGCGCGCCCGAAGATGGCCGAGGCCAGCAGCAGCGACGAATGGAACCAGCCGCGGTGCTGGTCATGGCCTTCCAGGTAAAGGTCGGCCTCGGGGCCCTGGTCGTGGTGCATGTCGGCGTGCGTGCCGCGCATCACATGCCAGAAGGTGGAGCCGGAGTCGAACCAGACTTCGAGGATGTCGGTGCTCTTGGTGTAGTGCACGGCTTCCTCGGCGCCCAGGATGTCCTCGGCCGTCACGCGGCTCCAGGCCTCGATGCCGCCTTGCTCGACCATGGCGGCGGCCTGGTCGATGATCTCCATGGTGCGCGGATGCAGTTCGCCGCTGTCCTTGTGCAGGAAGAAGGGCAGGGGCACGCCCCAGCTGCGCTGGCGCGAGATGCACCAGTCGGGCCGGCCGGCGATCATGTCGCGCAGGCGGGTCTTGCCGTTCTCCGGGTAGAACTGGGTGTGCTCGATGGCTTCCAGCGCGATCTGGCGCAGCGTCTGCGCGGGCTTGTCACCGGGCTTGGTGAACACGCCCTCGCCCTCATCCATGCGGATGAACCACTGGGCGGCGGCGCGGTAGATCACCGGCGTCTTGTGGCGCCAGCAGTGCGGGTAGCTGTGGGTGATGGTCGTGGTATCCAGCAGGCGGTCGCCCAGCTTGAGCGCATCGATGATGACGGGGACGGCCTTCCAGATGTGCTGGCCGCCGAACAGCGGCAGCTCGGGTGCGTAGACGCCGTTGCCCTGCACGGGGCTCAGGATGTCATCGCGCGTCATGCCGTTGTTCATGCAGCTGTTGAAGTCGTCCACGCCGTAGGCGGGCGCCGAGTGCACGATGCCGGTGCCGTCATCGGCCGTGGCGTAGTCGGCCAGGAACACGGGCGAGACGCGGTCAAAGCCCTTGTCCACGTGGGCCAGCGGGTGCTTGAACTGCAGGTGGTCCAGCTTCCTTCCCACGGCGGTGGCAAGGACCTGGCCTTCGAGCTTCCAGCGTGCCAGGCATTTGTCGACCAGGGCGGAGGCCACGATCAGCAGGCCGCGCTCGGTATCCACCAGGCTGTATTCCAGCTCGGGGTTGACGTTGAGCGCCTGGTTGGCGGGGATGGTCCAGGCCGTCGTCGTCCAGATGACGATGAAGGCGGGCTTGGCCAGCGAGGTCAGCCCGAAGGCGGCCGCCAGCCTGTCGGGCTCGGCCGTGGGGAACATCACGTCCAGCGTCTGGCTTTGCTTGTCGGCGTACTCGATCTCGAACTCGGCCAGCGAGGAGCCGCAGTCAAAGCACCAGTACACCGGCTTGAGGCCGCGGTAGACGAAGCCGCGCTCCATGACGCGCTTCAAGGCGCGCAGCTCGGCGGCCTCGTTGGCGTAGTTCATGGTCTTGTAGGGATGGTCCCAGTCGCCGAGCACGCCCAGGCGCTTGAAGTCCACCATCTGCTGGGCGATCTGCTCGGTGGCGAATGCACGGCTCTTGGCCTGCATCTCGTCGCGCGGCAGATTGCGGCCATGCAGCTTTTCGATGGCGTTCTCGATGGGCAGGCCGTGGCAGTCCCAGCCCGGCACGTACATGGCGTCGAAGCCCTCGAGCTGGCGGCTCTTGACGATCATGTCCTTGAGCGCCTTGTTCACCGCATGGCCGATGTGGATCTTGCCGTTGGCGTAGGGCGGGCCGTCGTGCAGGATGAACTTGGGCGCACCGTGGCGCGCATCGCGCAGCTTCTTGTAGATGCCCTTGTCCTCCCATTCCTGGACCCAGCCCGGCTCGCGCTTGGGCAGATCGCCGCGCATGGGGAAGGGCGTGTCGGGCATGTTCAGCGTGGCGCGATAGCCCGCATTGGCGTTGGGAGAGACTTTCGAATCAGACATGGAGAACCTTGAAAGCAGGCCAGAGCCCGGACCGTCTGGTCCAGGCACGGGAAAAAGGGGAGGAAGCCTGGTGCGCACCCGCGCCCGGGCAGGTGACGGAGATCGTCAAATTCGGTCGCGCGTGGTCTGGCGACGGGTCTCGGTGTAGATGGGTGTGTGGATGGTGGCGAAGAACGCGCGCGCGTCATCGCAGTCCTTGGCGATGCCGGCGGTGAGGGCGTCGAGACTGTCGTACTTCAGCTCGTCGTGCAGTTTGTGCAGAAGTTCCACGCGGATGATTTTACCGTAGGCCTCTTCGCCACCCGGCGCGCCGGGCCAATCGAGGCAGTGGGTTTCCAGCAGGACGCGCCCGCCGTTGACATCCGTCGGGTCCAGGGAAGGGCGCACACCGAGGTTGGCCACGCCGCGCAGAGGACGCTCATGCAGTCCGTGGACCAGCACCGCGAAGATGCCGCTGGCCGCGGGCTTCCAATGGTTGAAGCGCAGGTTCAGCGTTCGAAAGCCGTCGCCCGCGCCCTGGCGGCTTTCGGCCAGGCTGCGGCCCAGCTTGCGCCCGTGGACCACATGGCCGGAGATGGTGTAGGGATGACCCAGCAGCCGCGCCGCATCCTGCATGCGCCCCTCGGCCAGGGCGCAGCGCACATGGGTGCTGGACACGCGCAGGCCATGCACTTCGTAGCTGTTCATGCGGGCCACGTCAAAGCCCTGGCGCTGGCCTGCCGCGTCCAGCATGGCGTAGTCGCCCGCGCGCTGGGCGCCGAAGCGGAAATCGTCGCCGACCAGCACGTATTTCGCGCCCAGGCCGGCCACCAGCACCTCATCGATGAAGGCCTGGGGCGCCTGGCTGGCCAGCGCCCGGTTGAAGGGCAGCACCACGGTCTGGTCCACGCCGCAGCGCTGCAGCTCCGACAGCTTGTCGCGCAGCGTGCCTATGCGCGCCGGCGCGATCTCGGGCCGGCCCAGGGCCTGGGCGAAGTAGTCGCGCGGATGGGGCTCGAAGGTCAGCACGCAGGTGGGCACGCCACGCTGGGCAGCTTCAGCCGACAGCAGGGCCAGCATGGCCTGGTGACCCCGGTGAACACCATCGAAATTGCCGATGGTGACGGCGCAGGCCGGTTCTCGCCCTGGATGGTTGAAGCCTCGAAAAATCTTCATGGGACGCTTTGTTTTCAATAGCGGCTGGCACGCGCGCAGCCAGCGCAGGCTGTCAATCCGACACGGAAACAGAGTATATTGCCTCGATAAGGCCTGCCTTGCAGGCCCTGTGCACTGGCTGCATTCCCGTTCACCTTGGTGTCAGAGGAGGCGTGTCGTGAAGGTCTTGAAGCTGTCGGCCCAAGGGCTGCCCCAATCCTGGATTACGCTGGAGCAGGCGGCGCTGCATTACGCGGCGGACGATGTGCGCTGGGAGTCCGGCGGGGAAGTCGCCTGTTTCCGCGGTGGCCACAATGCCGTCACGGGCTGCCAGTCGGTCATCCACATCAACAGCATCATCGGCACGCGCGGTGCGCCCTCCATCAATCCGCACAGCCTGCAGCCGGGCCTGACCAACGGCAAGCTGTTCGCACGCGACCGCTGCATCTGTGCCTACTGCGGCCGGGTCTTCCACGAAAACGACCTCACGCGCGAACACATCGTGCCCATCTCCGCAGGTGGCGGCCATCACTGGATGAATCTGGTGACTGCCTGCCGTTCCTGCAACCACCGCAAGGGCGCCCGCACGCCTGAACAGGCGCGCATGCCCCTGCTCTACACGCCCTATGTACCCAGCCTCTGGGAAGACTTCATCCTGCGCAACCGGCGGATTCTGGCGGACCAGATGGAGTTTCTGCTTCTGCATGTGCCCAGAAGCTCGCGCTGGGCGCGCGATAGCCTCGTCGGGGACGGTGGGGCGCCCACGCACGAGGTGGCGTGGGCTTGATGAGAACTGTCAGGCAGCGGTCTTGGTTGCGGTCACGACGAAGCCCTGAACCGGTTGCCCGCCTTCCTGCCGCAGCACCAATTCCTCGGTCGATACGCTGAAGCCCGCTTGCTTGCACAGTGCTTCGATATGGCTGCGCTTGTGGGCGTAGCGTTGGCTGTTTTGCAGCACCAGGTCGGGGCCGTCTTCTGGCGCAGTTTCGCAGGAGAAGATGAATTCGCCACCCGTCTTCAGAATGCGCGCCGCATTGGGGATGACCGTAGCTGCATCGCCAACGTAGATCAGTACATCGAGGCAGGTGATCACGTCATACTCGCTGTCCGGAGTGTCGCGCAGGGCATCCAGCAGGCTCACGTTGTGGAAACGGTCATAGATGCCGTGCCGTGCCGCCTGTTCGATCATTTTCACGGAACTGTCCACGCCGATCAGGAAGCCCTGCATGGAGCCCAGGCAGACACCCAGCAGGCCTGTGCCACAGCCCAAGTCCAGCAGGTTAAAGTCCTTTTCTGGATTGCGCGCGACCAACTGTTCTGCGACGCGTTTGGGCAGCTGGTAGCCGAGGCCACGCACCATGTGCATATCGTATTGCTCGGCCATTCCGTCGAACAAGGGCCTGTGCATCTCAACAGGCTGGTGTGCCGGGGTTTCGCCCCGGGCCAGGGCTGCGTAGTAGATCAGCGTGGCGTCCTCGGGGGATCGTTCCTGCAGCATGCGGATGTCAGGCTGTGCCGCAGCAGGCTCGCCGCGTGCGATGCAGGCCTTGATTCGGCCAATGCGCAGTGACGGCTGCTCGGGCTGCTCCTGTACCAGGGCGTCCCAGATCTGCCCTGCCTCGGCGTGTTGCTGCAGGCTGCTCAGATCGTTGGCCAGATACTGGCGCAGCATGGTGTCGCCGGGAAATAGCTCCAAGCCTCTGCGCAGGTGCTCCACGGCCATTGCGGTATGACCGGCGCGGTGGGCGATGTCCACCACGCCTGCCAGTACCTGCGGATTTCCAGGCTCGATGCGCGCCACTTTCTCAGCCAGTTCCAGAGCAGAATCGAATTGGCTGCGACGAGCCCGATAGAGCGCGGTTTCCAGCAGGCCTGGTCCCCACATGGGCGCCAGTTCGAGGCAGCGTTCGAATGTCTCTTCGGCTTTGGCGTGATTGCCGGCTTTCTCCGCCATCAGCGCCGCCAACATGAAGACGCGTGCGTCGTTCGGCATCTGGCGCTGGGCCTTGTTCAGGGTCTGTGCGGCTTTCTTCAGATTGCCTTGCTCAATCTGTTGGCGGGCCGCTTCCAGATGCTTGCGATTGATGTCGACGGGGGTAGAGATAACGCTCATGGACAGAAAAATAGGTGTGCGCGGGCGCATGGGCCGGAGGTGGCTTGGAGCACGCGTTCCAAACAGGGATTGCGCCAGTGGCTAACTTTTCATTATCGTGGATTCTCCAGGGCGCCTTGTTTCAAGCTGCTGTCTGCAAGGTTTTGAACTGCGCAGCGGCAGCGGGATGCGGCGGCAGCGTGAGCGTGAAGCTCGTGCCGCCCTCCGGTGAAGGTGCCGCCTGTATGTCGCCGCCATGCAGTCGCGCAATGCGCCGGGCGACCCACAGGCCCAGGCCGAAGCCGCGGGCCTGGTCGGAGCGGTGGCCGCGCTCGAAGCGCTCGAATATGCGCAGCGCCAGCTCGGGCGCCAGGCCTGGGCCCTGGTCGCTGACGGTGAGTTCCAGCTGACCACGGTCGTCGGTGCGCGCGCGCACGGTGATTTCTCCGGCCTTGGCGTACTTCACGGCGTTGTCCACGAGGTTGGACAGTGCGATGCGGATGAGCGTGGAGTCGCACTCCCAGATGGCGGGCGCCTGCGCGCTGTCCAGGCGCAGACGGTGGCGGCGAGACCAGTGCACGAGCTGCGCGGCATCATCGACCAGCTCCATGACGGGAGCGCGGTGCAACTGCAGCCTGAAGGCGGGAGCGTCCAGGCGGTCGCTGATCAGGCAGTTGTCCACCAGGGCCGTGAGGCGTCTGCAGGCGCGCCGGATCTGGGCGGCGCGTTCGAGCTGGGAGTCGATGTCGGGGGAGGGAAAGGAAAGTTGCTCGGTGGCGGCACTGTCCACCACGGCCAGCGGCGTGCGGAACTCATGGTTGACCATGTTGAAGAACTGCCGCTGCTCCAGTCGCAGCGTGCGTTCGCTGTGCAGCGCCGCCTGCAGCGCGTTCTGCGCCCGCAGCAGCTCGGCCGTGCGCAGCCGCACGCGCTCTTCCAGCGCATGCTCGGATTTGGCCAGGGATTCGAGCAGTTGTGCCTGGCGTGCCATGGAGTCCCGGAATTTCTGGATCAGGCTGGCGCCGACGGCCACGGTGATCACGATGTTGACCAGCAAGGTGTTGAGCTGCCAGAAAACGCTGGTCTCTATGGTGGGCAGGCTGGCAAGGCCCACATAGGCTGCCGTCACATACAGCCCCATGAGCCCGTACATGGTGCTGGGAACGACCATCAGCACATGGACCAGGCTGGCACGATCGCGCAGCAGATTGCTCCATGCGACCACCGCAAACAGCGCGCTGATGGCCCAGGGCGCGCCGACCCCTATCCAGGCCCAGTCCTGGTAGCGGCCGAGCGGGATGCTTGGCAGGCACAGCAACGGGATGATTCCCAGGGCGAGCAGGGCCCGGTCCATGCGCCGCCAGCGTGTGTCGCGGGTCAGCAGCTCGCGCATCTGCCAGGCCAGGGCGGCGGGAAGCATCAGGGTGCCAAGGCTGACGCACAGATGGCCCCAGTGCGCCAGATGGTCGGGCAGCCAGATCTGCAGGTAGCCCCGGTCGCTGGCGCCGTGTATCAGTACGGCGATGGCTGCCACGGCCATGGCGGCCAGTTTGCGCAACCGCAAGGCCAGGGCTGCCCCGATGATCAGCAAGGCCAGCATGAGGTTGATGCCCTGGTGGATGCCCGATGCCCATTCCACGGCCGAGAACTGCGTCATCAGACCGCTGCTGCGCCAGATCGTGGCGTCCAGCTGCATGGGGCTTGAGGTCTGCACGCGCAGGATGAAGGGCTGGTCCGTGTACAGCGGAAACACGAGCTGGCGCACATGGACCCGTGGTTCGCCGGTTGCTGTATCGCCGCTGCTGCGCATGCGCCAGGCGCCGTCCATGTACTGGTACAGCGCGACCTGGTCCAGGTAGCTGGGCAGGATCTCCAGCCACAGAGGGTCCTGCTCGGGGTCGATCTTCCCGGCCGCGATATAGGGAGCCTGCACCTTGAGCCAATACACATCGCGCGTGTAGCCCTTGTTCAGCGGTGTGTCGAGCGCGGTGAAGTCCGTATCGGGCAGGGCTGCCACCTGGTCGATGGTGAGGCTGCCCTGCGCATCGACAAGCGCCAGCATGGGCAGGTCCGTGCCCAGCTGCAGGCGCTTGGCTGGAAGGGACTGCCAGGCCGGACTGAGGATGAAGCAGACCACCAGCACCAGCGAAAACACCAGCCAGCCCGGCAGCGCCAGACGGTTCAGGACACGCAGCAGGTTCAGGATGCGCATGGCGAGGCGGGCTGTGTTGCAGCTGTGGCAAGGCCGCTGTCTTCGGGAATGCTGCAGGGCAGCGTCAGCGTGAAGCAGGTGCCTCCGCCCGCAGCTGGCGTGACCTGCACATCGCCGCCATGCATCTGGGCCACGCGCCGGGCCACCCACAGGCCCAGGCCGAAGCCTCGGGTCTGGTCCGAGCGCTCTCCGCGCTCGTGCAGCTCGAAGATGCGCTGCGCCAGCTCGGGCGCCAGGCCAGGGCCCTCGTCGCTGACGGTGAGCTCCAGCCGGCCCTGCCTGTCCAGGCGGGCACACACGGCGATTTCGCCGGCCTGGGCGTATTTCACGGCGTTGTCCACGAGGTTGGACAGGGCGATGCGCACCAGCGTGGGATCGCACTGCCAGGAGGCGGGGATGCCGGCAGTCTCCAGCCTCAGATGATGGCGGCGCGACCAGTGCACGAGCTGTACGGCATCGTCGATCAGGTCCGTCACCGGAACCCGGTCGAGCTGCAGCCGGAACGCAGGCGCGTCCAGGCGGTCGCTGACCAGGCAGTTGTCCACCAGGGCCGTGAGGCGCCTGCAGGCACGCCGGATCTGGGCGGCCCGCTCCAGTTGGGAGTCGATGTCGGTGGACGGAAAGGTCAACTGCTCCGTGGCCGCGCTGTCCACCACGGCCAGCGGCGTGCGGAATTCATGGTTGACCATGTTGAAGAACTGGCGCTGCTCCAGCCGCAGGGTGCGTTCGCCGTGCAGCGCGGCCTGCAGCGCGTTCTGTGCATGCAACAGTTCGGCCGTGCGTGTGCGTACCCGGCCTTCGAGCGCGTGCTCGGAGCGGGCCAGCGACTCCACCAGTTGCGCCTGCCTGTCCATGGAGTTCTGGAATTTCTCGACCAGGCTGGCGCCCACGGCAATGATGATGAGGATGTACAGCAGCAGCGATTCCAGTTGCCAGTACATGCCGGCTTCGATGTCGGAGGACACCAGCCCCGTGAACGCTGCAGCCACGTGGATGCCCATGACCGCATGCAGCGTGTAGGGAATCAGCACCAGCAGGTTGACGATGCTGGGGCCCTGCCGGAGCAGGTTCTTCCAGGCCACCAAAGCGCTCAGCATGCTGGCCATCCAGGGGACGCTGACTCCGAGCCAGGCCCATTGCGTGTAATGCCCCATGGGAATGCTGAGCAAGGCCAGCAGCGGCGCCAAGGTCAGCAGCACCAGCATGCGGTCGATGCGGCGCCAGATCGTTCCGCGCGTCAAGGTCTCGCGTGCCTGCCAGGCAAAGGCGGCAGGCAGCAGGAAGACGCCCACGCTCACCCAGATATCCGCATGCGGCGCCCAGGGCTCGGGCAGCCACAGCTGGGCATAGCCGCGCACATTGGCGTTGTGGGTCAGAACCACGAACGCCAGCAGCGTCATGGCCATCAGGCTGCGCATGCGAAGGGCCAGGGCTGCGCCGGCGATCAGCAAGGTCAGCACCAGGTTCACGCCCTGGTGCACCCCCGAGGCCCACTCCACGCTGGACAGCCAGGCCATCAGCCCCGTGCTGCGCCAGACCGTGGCGTACAGCTGCATGGCGCTGCTGGTCTCGATGCGCAGCACAAAGGGCTGGCCGGCGCGCAGTGGAAACACCAGCTGGCGCACATGGATGCGCTGGGCCATGGGCACCGTGTCGCCGCTTTCGCGTGCCTGCCACAGGCCGTGCGCCTGCTGGTAGAGCGTGACCCTGTCCAGATAGGTGGGCGTGATCTCCAGCCACAGCGGATCATTGCCGGCCAGCGCACTGGCGGGTGCGAGGGCAGGCATGGCAACCCTCACCCAGTAAGCCTGGCGGGTATAGCCCTCGTTCAGAGGCGTGCGCCGGGTTTCGAAGGCATCATCGGGCAGGGCCGCGACCTGTTCAATGGTCATGCTGCGGCCCGCATCGGCAAGCACCTGCATCGGCAGGTCCTTGCCCAGACGCAGTCCCTTGTCAGGGGGAGACATGGTTGCCGGGCTCAGCACGAAAAATGCGAGCAGCCCGAGCGATACCGTGATCCATGCAATAAAAGTAAATTTTTGTGTGTTTCTCTGAACTGTGAGCATTCGAGAGTGTTCGTGCATGGCGGCGGACGTTCACCCCAATGAAAATCCGCGCACCAATAGGCAAACATCATGCAGCAGACACTAGAGCCATCGATCGAGTTCACCGTCGCCGTCGTAGAGGACGACGAGGATATTCGTATCAATGTGTGTCGATTTTTAACAAAGTCTGGCCTGCATGCCTGGGGCACGGATTCTGCAGAAGACTTCTACATAAAGCTACTGCGCGAAAAGGCAGATCTGGTCGTCGTCGACCTGGGTCTGCCCGGCGAGGACGGGCTGAGCCTGGTCAAGCGCCTGGCCGAGCAGGAGATCCCCGTGGTGGTGCTCACGGCACGCGGCGATCTGGACAGCCGCATTGCCGGCCTCAATGCCGGCGCGCTGCAGTACTTCGTCAAGCCCACCGACATGAACGAGCTGGTGGCCGGCATCCGCTCCCAGCTTCGCCGCAACACCGGTCAGCCGGGCAGGGCGTCCGCCCCATTCCTGACCTGGCGCCTTGACCCCCTGTCGGCCTGCATGGTCGCACCCAACCACCAGATCATTGCCCTGACCAGCCGCGAGCTGGAATTGCTCGGCTGCCTGATGGCAACCCCTGGGACCATGGTGTCCAAGCAGACCCTGATCGAGGCCATGGGCTATGCCGATGTGGATGACGGTTTTCATCGCATTGAATCGCAGTTGACGCGGCTTCGCCGCAAGACCCTGGATATCTCCGGGCTGGCCCTGCCGGTGAGGGCCGTGTTCGGTCGAGGGCTGGTGTTCGTGCCTTAGGCGCCTTTTTCTTCTCCATTTCAGCTTTTTGAACCGCTGCCGTCCGGGCATGCGGAAGGGATTCGTTCGCCCATTTTTTTGCTGCAAAAGCGCGTGCGCGTGATTGGGCGCTTGGTGCTGGCGGCGTGCGCAGGCGGGCGGCGTGGGCCGTCGGAGTTTTCAACCGTGATCAAACACACATGAAGAGAGGAATGGTATGGCGAGACAGAGTTTGCATATCCGGCCCACAGGGCCGCGCATGAAGGCCTGGAGGCAGGCCAGAAGTCTGGTTGCAGCCGGCACCCTGGCAATGGTGGGTGCAGTTGCGCAGGCGGCATTTCTGAATGGGGACTTCGAGGCAGGGGACCTGACTGGCTGGACCCCCCAGGCCTGGACCAACAATGGCACCCAGGCCAATCCGAAGCGCTTGAGCGAGTTGCGCCTGCAGCCACCTGGCACCAAGTCCCATCTGGTCGAAATCGCCAGCGGCTCGGAAGGCGCTGCAGACGAAGTCCTGTTCCGGGGTGACGCCGGCCAGTCCGCCCTCAAACTGACTTTGGCAGGCTCCCACTCTGCCCGCATCAACCTCAAGGCGAACAGCGCCACCCCAGCCAGCAACGTGATACCTCGGTCCAGCAAGGTCACGGGGGGACTCGCCGGCTGGACCCAGCAGGTCAATACGGCAAGTTCCATCACCCAGGAAGTGACGCTGACTGCAGATGACATCGACCAGGACGGCAAGATCCACATCCGATTTGTCGCGGCGCCCGTGCTTGAGTACGCCAGCAATCACGGAGGCGAGGATCGCCCCTACTTTGCCATCTCGCTGGTCAAGACCTATGACGCCCAGACCTCCACGGATCTGACGGGCTCACCCCAGGAGTTGTTCTTCAAATACCACTACGGCGGCGAGCCGGGAGCACCCTGGAAGACCTTTACCGACAAGGGCGGTGCCATCCAGAACTACACCGACCCCCAGGCCTACGATGTCGCTCCTGGCAATGCCTACCTGCGGGTAGGCGACAAGGTCAGGCTGCAGGCCGTGGCCTCGGCCTGCAGTGCCGGTGGCCACGCAGGCCATCTGTACGTTGACAACTTCGGCACGACCCTGCCCAAGACCCTGTGGATCAGCGCGTCCGGGCCTGTCAGCGCGCCCAAGGCGGACGGCACGGAGATCACCTACACCTACACCTATACGAACAACGGCAGCACCCCGGTGAACAACGTGAAGGTCACGCCCGCCATGCCCGTGGGCACGGATGCGGGCATCAGTCCGACCACGTTCGTGTCGCTGGCCGGCGACGGCGGCGCTTGCACGGCCCCGGCCGTGGGCAGTTCAGACCCTGCCCAGTGCGACTTTGGGACCCTGGCTCCCGGGCAGTCGGGCACGTTCACGATGACCGTGAAGGTTCCTGCGGGCACGCCGTCAGACCAGATCAACAACGGTAACTACACCATCGGAGGCGACCTGACCTCGACCCTGCTCGGTGCCATGGTGCAGACCCAATTGCTGGCTCCCGCGGCGAGCAGCGACATGGTGCCTGAGGTCTCCGGACTCCCGCCCACCGCCGTGGTCGGCGTGCCCTACACCGGCAGCTTCTCCTGCAAGAACGATGGTGCAGCCAGCGCAGGCCAGGCCATCTGCGATGCCTCCGGTCTGCCCCCTGGCGTGACGGCAGGCCAATGCACGATAGACGGCACGGCCTGGATGCAGCCCGCCGTGGTGCCTGCGGGCAAGACGGTGGTCTGCCAGGTCTCCGGCACACCGACGGGTCCAGGCGGCAGCTCGACGGTCACGGTGACCACGGGCGGCGACAACGATCTGACCCCGGGCAACAACACGGCCACGTCGAACATCGCGGTCACCACAGCGCCGGACATGCAGGTCAATCTGAGTGGACTGCCCTCCACCTCGCCGCTGAACATTCCCTATAGCGGCAGCTTCACCTGCAGCAACCAGGGCCTGGCCAACGCCGTGAGCGGCACCTCCTGCGCCGTCACCGGCCTGCCGGCTGGCGTGACGCAAGGCGCATGCTCCATCAGCCCCGGCAATGCCGCGTGGGTGGCGGGCAATGCGGTGCCGGTGGGAGCCACGGTCACCTGCCAGGTGAGCGGTACGCCCACAGCCGCAGGTTCGTCCACGGTCACGGGCACCACGGGCGCAACGGATGATTCGAATGCGGCAAACAACACCGCGACCATGAATGTGTCCACCGTTGCAGTGCCCGACATGGGCGTCGATCTGAGCGGCCTGCCGACCGCGTTCACTGCCGGCACGCCCTACAGCGGCAGTTTTGTCTGCAAGAACCAGGGCTCGGCCGATGCATCGGCAGGCACCTCGTGCGCAGTCACGGGACTGCCGCCTGGCGTCAGCCAGGGCGCTTGCCGCATCAGCCCCTCCAATGCAGCCTGGTCCGCAGGGGATGCCGTGCCTGCGGGCGCCAGCGTGACCTGCACGGTCAGCGGAACGCCCAGCTCCGTGGGGGCGGTGGCACTGACGGGCAGCACCGGTGCGACCGGAGATGCCAACCCGGCCAACAACACGGCTTCCCGCGCGGTGGCCGTGGCCGTATCGCCCGCCTCCATCCCCACCCTCTCCGAATGGGGCCTGATCCTGATGTCCGTCTTGATGGGCATCATGGGCTGGGGCATGGTGCGCCGCCGCCGCTTCAACGCGCTGTAACCGGCAACCGGTCGTGACGCAGGGCGCCCTTCGGGGCGCCTTTTTTTTGGTTCGGAGCATGGCCGCAGCCCATTGACATGCTCAATATGTGATCGAATAAGGGTTTATACCTATCATTCGCCCCATGATCGTCCGTGATCGCCCCGCCGGCCTCAGGCTGTTTCTGATTTTGCGGGGCTCGGTGCTCCAGCGCATCCAGGTCACGCTGCTCGTGAACATCGTGTTTGCCGCCATCATCACCCTGGTGCACGGCAATCTCTTCGACGTGAAGATCACGGTGACGCCCATCCCCTTCACGCTGATCGGCCTGCCGCTGGCCATCTTCCTGGGGTTTCGCAACAACACCGCCTACGACCGCTACTGGGAAGGGCGCAAGCTCTGGGGAGAGATGGTGATCTGCGCGCGCACGCTGGCGCGCCAGTGCCAGAGCCTGATTGCGCTGGACACGGTGCCCGATCCCCGGCGCCGCGACAGCGACGTGCGCGTGCGCATGGTGCACCGGGCTGTTGCCTTCGCGCATTCGCTGCGGTCCCAGCTGCGGGGCCTGCACGACGATGCCGAAGCCGGCCGCTGGCTCGTGGACAGGGAATGGCGCCAAATCCAGGCCCTGCCGCTGGAGCAGCGCTGCGACGCACTGATGATGTCCATGGGGCATGACCTGGCGCAGTGTGTGCGCCGTGGCGAGATGGAGCCCTGCCTGGCCGCGTCCATGGACAAGAACTTCACACGCATGACGGCCGCTGCCGCCTCGTGCGAGCGCATACGCAACACGCCCATGCCGTTCTCGTATGCGCTGCTGCTGCACCGCACGGCCTATATGTACTGCTTTCTGCTGCCGTTCGGCCTGGTGGACACGACCGGGTTCATGACGCCTTTCGTCGTGGCCATCGTGGCCTACACCTTCTATGGGCTCGACGCCCTTGGCGATGAACTCGAAGAGCCCTTTGGCCTGGAGAGCAACGACCTGCCGCTGGACACCATCTGCCGCTCCATCGAGATCAGCCTGGGCCGCACGCTGGGCGAGACGGATCTGCCCGCGCCGCTCAGGCCCGAGGGCTACAGGCTGACCTGAGGCGGCGGGCAAGCATGGGAAAAAGCAAAGGCCCATGAAAAGCCCATGAAAAAGCCCCGCAGTTTCCTGCGGGGCCTGGTGGTCTGAAGCGGGACCCGAGGCTCAGGCAAACACGCCGGCCGTGTCCTGCATCTTCCCGGACACGATGCCCAGATGGTGCAGCGTGTCCCCACCCGTCATCTCCATCTGCGTCAGGCGCTTGAAGTAGTGGCTGCCTGCGTACTCGTCGGTCACGCCGATGCCGCCGTGCAGCTGCACCGACTGCTGGCCCACATAGCGCAGCGACTGGCCCAGCTGGACCTTGGCGCGCGCGATGGCCACGTGGCGCTCGGCCTCGGGCGTGTTCATCTTGAGGCTGGCGTAGTAGCTCATGGAGCGGGCCAGCTCCAGCTGCATCTTCATGTCCGCCACGCGGTGGCGCAGGGCCTGGAAGCTGGCGATCACCGTGTTGAACTGCTTGCGCTGGTTCATGTACTCGGTGGTGAGCTTCAGTGTCTGCTCCATGGCGCCCACGCCTTCGGCGCACAGGGCGGCGTTGGCCACGTCCTGGGCCAGCGTCAGGGCGGCCAGGCCATCGGTCGTCACCAGCGTGGCGGGGGCCGCCTGGCAGCGCAGCTCGGCGGCGCGGCTGCCATCCTGGGTCCGGTAGCCCTGGGTGCTGACGCCGCTGGCGCCGCGCTCCACCAGGAAGAGGGCGATCTTGCCGTCCAGCTGGGCCGGCACCAGGAAGGCATCGGCCGCGTCGCCTGCGGGCACCACGCTCTTGGTGGCATCCACCGTGTAGCCGCTGCCGCTCTTGCCGGCCGTGGCCGCGCAGACGTCGAGCCGGTAACGGGCCTGGCGCTCTTGGTGTGCCAGCACGACCAGGGCCTCGCCGCTGGCCACGCGCGGCAGCCACTGGCCGGCCACGGAGGCGTCGGCATGCTGGCCGAGCACGCTGGATGCCACGAAGGCCTGTGCCAGCGGCTCCATCACCAGACCGCGGCCCAGCTCTTCCATCACCACCATCACGTCGGTGGCGCCCTGGCCCAGGCCGCCGTGCTCCTCGGGCACGGTCAGTGCCGTCAGGCCCAGTTCGGCCAGCTCGCCCCAGGCCTCGCGCGAGAAGCCGCCCGCCTCGACGATGGAGCGGCGGCGCTCGAAGGTGTAGCCCTTGTCCACCCAGCGGCGCACCGCGTCGCGCAATTGCTGCTGGTCATCCGAAAAATCAAAGTCCATTTTCTGTCTCCCGAAGCTGATCGAAGCGCGTCCGGCGCACTTCTGGGGTCAGCGAAACTACAGCCAAAATCAGCCCAGCACCGTCTGAGCGACGATGTTTCTCTGGACCTCGTTGGAGCCGCCGTAGATCGTCGTCTTGCGCATGTTGAAATAGGTCGACGCCAGCGGCGCGTTGTCCGCCACGCCGCCAGGGAAGTCGCCCTGCCAGCCGGCTTCCATGGCTTCTTCGATGAAGGGCAGGCTGAAGGGGCCTGCGGCCAGCATCATCAGCTCGGAGTAGCGCTGCTGGATTTCACTGCCCTTGATCTTGAGCAGGCCGGCGATGTCCAGCGGGTTCTTGCCCGATTTCTCGGCCGACAGCACGCGCAGCACCAGCATCTCCAGCGCCACGACGTCGACTTCGAGCTTGGCGATCTCGTCGCGGAAACGCTGGTCCTCATAGACGCCTTCGGCCTTGGCAATGCGCTTGAGGCGTTCCAGCTCGCGCTTGGCGCGGTTCACGTCGGCGATGTTGGTACGCTCGTGGCTGAGCAGGTGCTTGGCGTAGGTCCAGCCCTTGTTCTCCTCGCCGATCAGGTTCTCGGCCGGCACTTCCACATTGTCGAAGAAGACCTCGTTGACCTCGCACTCGCCGTCCAGCAGCTTGATCGGGCGCACGGTCACGCCAGGGCTCTTCATGTCCACCAGCAGGAAGCTGATGCCGGTCTGGGGCTTGCCCTCGTTGCTGGTGCGCACCAGGCAGAAGATCCATTCGCCGTACTGGCCCAGCGTGGTCCAGGTCTTCTGGCCGTTGACGATGTATTTGTCGCCCACGCGCTCGGCGCGGGTCTTGACGCTGGCCAGGTCCGAGCCCGAGCCCGGCTCCGAGTAGCCCTGGCTCCACCACACTTCGCCGCTGGCAATGCCGGGCAGAAAGCGCTGCTGCTGCTCGGGCGTGCCGTAGGCCATGATCACGGGCGCCACCATCACGGGGCCGAAGGGAATGATGCGCGGCGCGCAGGCCAGGGCACATTCCTCCTCGAACAGGTGCTTTTGCACGGCGTTCCAGCCGGGTCCGCCGAACTGCTTGGGCCAGCCGTAGCCCAGCCAGCCTTTCTTGCCAAGAATCTTGGCCCAGTTCTGCAGGTCGTCGCGCGTCAGGCGCAGCGAATGGCGCACCTTGTGCGCGATGTCCTGGGGCAGGTTGGCCCGCACCCAGGCGCGGACTTCCTCGCGAAAGGACTGTTCTTCAGGGGTAAATGCCAGGTCCATGGACTGTGTCTCCTTCAATCCCGGCTTTTGTAGCACGCGCGTTCTTTTTTGAACTGTCCAGGGCGTGACAACCTATGGCAATCCCTGATGGCTTCACGGCCGCCGGATATCAGGCAGGCTGATCGGGTTCTTCCAGACCCAGCTGGGCGTAGACATGTGCCAGACGTGCCTGCAACTGGCGTACCTGGGCTTCCAGATCGACCACGCGCTGGGCCAGGGCATCGCCGCGTGCGCCTGCTGCCGCAGGGGCCGAGGCGATCGCGTTCACGTCCACGGGGCCGCACAGCAGGTGGGCCCAGCGTTGTTCGCGCGCGCCGGGCGCGCGGGGCAGCAGGACGACCAGCGGGCCGCCTTTTTCCTCGCTGCGCTCGCGCAGCTCTTCCAGGAAGGCTTCGACCGAGGAGATGTCGGCAAAGCGGTGCCAGCGCTCGGAGTTGATGCGCAGCTCGCCAGCCGTCTGCGGGCCGCGCAGCATCAGCAGGGACAGCAGCACGGCGCTCTGGTCGGGCACACCCACGCCGCGCGGGAAGTTGTGTTCCCAGCGCGTGGCGCGTGCGCTGCTGATCTGCACGGACATGGTGCGCAGGCGCAGGCTGTCCAGCGCTTCCTGGGCTTCGCTCTCGCTGACTTCCATCACCGGATCGCGGCTGCTTTTCTGGTTGCAGCCCGTCACCAGTGCGTTGAGCGTGAGCGGGTAGCTGTCGGGCACGGTACGCGCCTTCTCCATCAGGGTGGCCAGCACGCGGGCTTCGACGGCGGTCAAGGGGGTGGAGCGGGGATCGAATGGCATGGGTCTGAGGGCAAGAGGTGACAAGGCCCGGCAGGGCCATGGGCCTTGCCGGGGCTGGCGCAGGCCGCGCGGCCCGCGGTGCGACAATCGCCGCCCATGAAAAATATCGTGATCCTGATCTCGGGCGGCGGCTCGAACATGGCTGCCATTGTGCGTGCTTCGCAGCAACAGGACTGGGCGCGGCGTTATGGCGCCCGCGTGGCCGCCGTGGTCAGCAACAAGGCCGAGGCTTCGGGCCTCGTTTTCGCGCGCGAGCAGGGCATTGCCACCGAGGTGCTGGACCACCGCCCGTTCCCCAGCCGCGAGGCCTTCGACGCCGAGCTGGCCCAGGTGATCGACCGGCACGCGCCCGCGCTGGTCGTGCTTGCCGGCTTCATGCGCATCCTCACGCCGGGCTTCGTTGCGCATTACGAAGGTCGCATGATCAACATCCACCCGTCGCTGCTGCCCGCCTTCACGGGCCTGCACACGCACCAGCGGGCCATCGATGCAGGCTGCCGCTTCGCCGGCTGCACCGTGCACCGCGTGACGGCCGAGCTGGATGTGGGCCCCATCCTGGAGCAGGCCGTGGTGCCCGTGCTGCCCGGCGACACGGCCCAGGCACTGGCCGCGCGCGTGCTGGTGCAGGAGCACATCATCTACCCGCGCGCCGTGGCGCAGTTGATGCGGGGCTAGGGTCTGCTCACAGGCCTTCGCTCTGAAAGGCCTGCTGCTCCACTTCGGGGCAGCGTGCAAAGCGGGGCTGCTCCACGCCGTTGATGACCACGGTTTCGTTGAACATGGCGGCCGGCCGCACCCACAGGCCGCGCTCGCCGTAGAGCGCGCGGTACAGGGTCATGGACTCGCGCGTTTCGCTGTGGCGCACGGTGGCAAGCACCTCGTAGGGAGCGCCCTTGTAGTGGCGGTACAGGCCCGGGGGCGTGGCAATCAGAGGGGGCAGGTCGTCATCGGTCATGGGGCGCCATGGTAGCCGTGCCAGCCCGGCGTTGCTCCGGGTTCCGACCTGCGCCCCTCTCGGATTTGCAAGGCAGTGGGACAATCGCGGCCATGCATCCCAAACAGCTTCTCGACGCCTGCGCCGAACTGGTCAAGCGCACCCTGACTTTCGAACATCCGGCCGACGCCGTGGTGTCACGCTTTTTCCGTGAAAACCGCAACCTGGGCCCGCGCGAGCGCGCTGCGCTGGCCGAGACCGCCTACACCGTGCTGCGCAAGAAGCTGCTTTTTGAGAGCCTGGCGCGTTCTGGCAGCGGCTCGCGTGAACGCAGGCTGGCCATTTTGGGCTTTGCCCACAGCCAGGAGGCACTGGCCCGCGTGGCTGGCAAGACCGAGCAAGGTGTCAAGGACGCACGCAGCTTCGTGCGCGCCGCGCTGTCGCCGCAGGAGCTGCAATGGCTGGACGCCTGCGAGGCCGTGCGTCCCGACGAACTGATGGAGCCGCACCGCCACAACCTTCCCGAATGGCTGGTCGCGCCGCTACAGCAGCAACTGGGCGATGACTTCTGGGCCTTTGCCCAGAGCATGGAGCAGGCCGCGCCGCTGGATCTGCGCGTCAATGCGCTGAACGCCAAGCGTGCCGATGTGCAAAAGGAACTGGCCGATGCCGGCATCGCCGCCGAAGCCACGCCTTACTCGCCCTGGGGCCTGCGTGTGCAGGGCAAGCCGGCGCTGGCCCGGATGGACGCTTTCACGCGCGGTGCCATCGAGGTGCAGGACGAAGGCTCGCAACTGCTGGCGCTGATGCTCGATGCCAAGCGCGGCGAAATGGTGGTCGATTTCTGTGCAGGCGCAGGCGGCAAGACCCTGGCCATTGGTGCTTCGATGCGCAGCACGGGGCGTCTGTACGCCTTCGATGTCTCGGGCCACCGGCTCGAGGCCCTGAAGCCGCGCCTGGCGCGCTCGGGCCTGTCGAACGTGCACCCCGCGGCCATCGCCCATGAGCGCGACGACCGCGTCAAGCGCCTGGCCGGAAAGATCGACCGCGTGCTGGTTGATGCCCCCTGCTCGGGCCTGGGCACGCTGCGCCGCAATCCCGACCTCAAGTGGCGCCAGTCCGCCAAGGCCATCGAGGAGCTCACGCAAAAGCAGGCGGCCATCCTGGCCAGTGCTGCGCGGCTGGTCAAGCCGGGCGGACGCCTGGTCTATGCCACCTGTTCGGTCCTGCCCCAGGAAAACGAAGCCATCGCCGACGCCTTTGCAGCGGAGCACTCTGACTTCGTGGCCATGGATGCCGGAGAACTTCTGGCCCAGCTCAAGGTGGAGCGGGGCGATGTGCTGTGCAGCGGCGGCGAGACCGGCACGCAGTACCTGCGCCTGTGGCCCCAGCGCCATGAGACGGACGGGTTTTTCGCCGCCGTTTGGACCCGGAAGCCGTAACTTGCAGACGCAATAAGCTGTAAATCGCGGGAGATTGCCGAACGCCTTCACGGGGGGCTCGCCTAAAATTGAGGCATCGGTGCCATTGGGCGCCGGCTTTGGCAAAGGCTTGGGTCATGTCTGTGGATATCGCGTCGGTTTGGAACATTGCCCTGGACTGGATGGCCCATGGCCTGTGGCAGCTGTCGTGGTGGCAGCTGCTGCTGTATGCCCTGGTCACCACCCACGTCACGATTGCGGGCGTCACCATCTTCCTGCACCGCTGCCAGGCCCATCGTTCGCTGGACCTGGGGCCGGTGCCCTCGCATTTCTTCCGGTTCTGGTTGTGGTTGGGCACGGGCATGGTCACCAAGGAGTGGGTGGCCATCCACCGCAAGCACCACGCCAAGTGCGAAACCGAGGACGATCCCCACAGCCCGCAAACGCGCGGGCTGGATACCGTGATGCGCCAGGGCGCGGAGCTGTACCGCGAAGAGGCCAAGAACGCCGAGACGCTCAGGAAGTTCGGCCACGGCACGCCCGACGACTGGATCGAGCGCCATCTCTACAGCCGGCATTCGATCTGGGGTCCTTCTCTGATGCTGGTCATCAACGTGCTGCTGTTCGGCGCCATCGGACTGACCATCTGGGCCGTGCAGATGGCCTGGATTCCGTTCTGGGCTGCCGGCGTGGTCAACGGCCTGGGCCATTTCTGGGGCTACCGCAACTTCGAGGCCCAGGACGCCAGCACCAACCTCGTGCCCTGGGGCCTGGTCATCGGCGGTGAGGAACTGCATAACAACCACCACACCTATCCGACCTCGGCCAAGTTCTCGGTCAAGCGCTATGAGTTCGATGTGGGCTGGGCCTACATCCGGGCGATGCAGGCGGTCGGCTGGGCCAAGGTCAAGAAAACGCCGCCCAGGCTGGTCATGGGCGCCATCAAGCCTGTGGCCGACGAAAAGACGCTGGAGGCCGTGATCGCTAACCGCTACGAGGTCATGGCCCGCTATGCGCGCGGCGTGCGTGCCGCCGTGCAGTTCGAACTCGATGCGCTCAAGCAGCGCAAGGCGCAGCAGGCCGACCTGTCCTTGCTCAGGACGGCGCGCCGCTGGCTGCACCGCGATGCCGACAAGGTGCCCGCCCAGGCGCAGGACCAGCTGGCCCAGGCGCGCGCCGCCCATCCCGTGCTGGACCAGATGCTGGTCATGCGCGAGGAGCTGCGCCAGCTGTGGCTCAACACCTCGCTGTCGCGCGAGCAGCTGACGGCCCATCTGCAGGCCTGGTGCCATCGCGCCGAGGCCAGCGGCATTGCTGCGCTCAAGGAGTTCTCGGTCAAGCTGCGCGCTGCCCACGCCTGAAGCTGCGAAGCCAGCCGGCAAGCGTCCATTCCCGGGGCCGCATCTTCTCTTCGGAGGCGATGCGGCTTTTTGCTGCGGGGTTCGGCTGCAGTTCCAGACCTGCCGTGGCCTGGGACACGGAGCGGACTCTTATCCGCAGGTCCGCGCCTGCGCGCCAGCCCTGGCCCGGCTGCAGCCTGAGGGTCAGCCCCGGCGCTGCATCGGCCCAGGCCTGCTGCGGGATGCTGATTTCCAGGCTGCCCTGGCGGCAGAACAGCTCGCAGCCCTCCTGCATGGACAGATACAGGTCGTTTCCGGGGGCGAGATGGCGCAGTTCGAAAGAGCGGGTGTGGGCGTTGTGCATGGGTCGGTGTCCTGTAGTTCCAGGCCCCAAGCGTAGGCATTCGGCCCTCTTTGGCACAGGCACAGCCTATGGTTTGTTGCGCCGCAGCAGTGCAGGCAGTCCATGTTCTGTTCTGCTGCATGACCTGATGATCTGTATCTGTTGCGCAACAGGGCCTTGAGGCAAGATCTCGGTCAAGCACTTCCATCCCCAGCCGTTTTCCATCCTGCCCATGACCGCCGCAAGCGCCGCCCCCACCCTGTACCGCCGCCTGGCGGCCGACTACAGCCTGGCCATGGAGATGGGCACGCTCAAGGCGGGCGAGCGCATGCCTTCCGTGCGCGAGCTGATGCGCCGCCACGAGGTCAGCCTGTCCACGGCGCTGCAGACGCTGCGGCATCTGGAGGATCTGGGCCAGCTCGAGGCCCGCCCCCGCGTGGGCTACTTCGTGCGCGATGCCCGGCCTGCAGGGCTGGCGCCTGCCAGCGAACCGGATCTGAGCCAGCCCGTGCAGCCGTTGCCACAACAGCACTTTGCGGGCATCAATGAGCACATCTCGCTCATGCTGGAGCGCGGCCGCCAGGCCGATGTGCAGGTGGACCTGGGCGGTGCCACGCCGCCGCCGGAACTGTTCGATCGCGGCTACCTGAACCAGGCGGCTGCCCGGCTGCTGCGCGAGCAGCCCGATCTGCTGGTGCTGGGGCGTTCCATGATGGGCAGCCACCCTGATTTCCAGCGGGCCATGGCGCGGCGCGCGCTGGCGGCGGGCATCCATGTCGCACCGGCCGATGTGCTGGCGACCACGGGCAATTCCGAGGCCGTGAGCCTGGCGCTGGCCGCCGTGGCCTCGCCGGGGGATGTGGTGGCCGTGGAGTCGCCGACCTACTACGGCCTGCTGCAGGTGGTGGAGTCCTTGCAGATGCAGGCGCTGGAGATTCCCTGCAGCCCGCGCACCGGCCTGTCCATCGAGGCGCTGGAGCTGGCCCTGCAGACCCAGCCCCGGCTGAAGGCCGTGGTGGTCGTGCCCGAGCTGCAGATGCCGCTGGGCACGCGCATTCCCGATGAACACAAGGCCAGACTGGTCGAGCTGTGCGCCGCCCACGGCGTGGCGCTGATCGAGGACGACTCCTACGGCCTGTTCGTGGAAAGCAGCCAGCCCGTGCGCCCCATCAAGGCCTGGGACCGCCTGCCGGGGCATGTGATCTATTGCGAGGCCTTCAACAAGAGCATGGCGCCAGGCCTGCGCCAGGGCTGGATGAACGCCGGCCAATGGCATGGCCGTGTGCAGATGCTCAAGTTCGCGCGCAGCCGGGGGACCCAGACCCTGGCCCAGTTGCTGGCGGCCGCCTGCGTGGGCTCGCCCGCGCATCTGCGCAATCTGCAGCGCCTGAAGCAGCAGCTGCGGCGCCAGCGCGAGGGCATGGCGCAGCTGGTGGCGCGCTTTTTCCCGTTGGGAACGCGGCTGAGCCTGCCGCCCGGCGGGCTCAGCCTGTGGCTGGAGCTTCCGGCTGGCGTGTCCACGTCCGCGCTGTTCACGCAGGCGCTGGCGCGCGGCATCCGCACGGCGCCGGGCAGCATGTTCTCCAACTCGGGCCGCTACGAGCACTGCATGCGCCTGGGCTGCACCCTGCCCGTGGATGGCGTGGTCGAGCAGGCCTGTCGCGATCTCGGCGCCATGGCCTGCGCGCAGCTGGGCCAGCCCGCGCGCCACGGGTGAGGGACGCAAAAAAACCGCCGGGCTTGCGCCGGGCGGTTTCTTTGTCGGTGCCAGGGACAGGCTGAATTACTTCAGCTTGATTTCCTTGTACGTGACGTGCTTGCGAGCCTTGGGATCAAACTTCATGATCGCCATCTTCTCGGGCATTGTCTTCTTGTTCTTGGTCGTGGTGTAGAAGTGGCCGGTTCCTGCAGTGGATTCCAGCTTGATCTTTTCGCGTCCGCCTTTAGCAGCCATGGTGTTTCTCCTTGAGGGATTTAGGCTTGGCCACGGGCACGCAGGTCTGCGAGCACGGAGTCGATACCGTTCTTGTCGATCAGGCGCAGAGCAGCGCTGGAAACGCGCAGGCGCACCCAACGGTTTTCGCTCTCAACCCAGAAACGGCGGTATTGCAGGTTGGGCAGGAAACGACGCTTGGTCTTGTTGTTGGCGTGGGAAACGTTGTTTCCCACCATGGGCTTCTTGCCCGTTACTTCACATACGCGTGCCATGAGGACACTCCGATAATTGTACAGCCGCCGACGCTGATGCCCTGCATTTGCTGCAGGGCCTGCCGGCAACCTCACCTCGCCATAAAGGGTGGCGGTAACCCCATCGCTGAAAGTGTCCTGGCCATGCAAGCAAGGCGCGCTTCAAATTCAGCAAAGCCACGGATTATAGCGTCTTCATGAGAAAAGCCCCTGGGCCAGCCAATCACGGCGGCAGCCAGGGGCTTTTGCCGCCCTGCACGAGGGCAGGGCGGGCGGGATGGCATCCCGCTTATTCCTGCTCGAGGAAGCGCTGGGCGTCCAGCGCGGCCATGCAGCCCGTGCCGGCGCTGGTGATGGCCTGGCGGTAGACATGGTCCTGCACGTCGCCGGCCGCGAACACGCCGGGCACGCTGGTCTGGGTGGCGAAGCCCTTGAGGCCGCCCTGGGTGATGATGTAGCCGGTCTCGTCCATCTCCAGGTGGCCCTTGAAGATCTCGGTGTTGGGCGCGTGGCCGATGGCGATGAAGCAGCCCTGCAGCTGGATGTCCTCGGCATGGCCATCCTGGGTGCTCTTGATGCGGATGCCGGTCACGCCGGACTGGTCGCCCAGCACCTCGTCGAGCACGAAGTGGGTCTTGAGTTCGATCTTGCCGGCACGGACCTTGTCCATGAGCTTGTCCACGAGGATGGGCTCGGCCTTGAACTTGTCGCGGCGGTGCACCAGGGTGACCTTGCTGGCGATGTTGGACAGGTACAGGGCTTCCTCGACGGCGGTGTTGCCGCCGCCGACCACGCACACGGGCTGCTCGCGGTAGAAGAAACCGTCGCAGGTGGCGCAGCCCGAGACGCCGCGGCCCATGAAGGCCTCTTCGGAGGGCAGGCCCAGGTACTTGGCCGAGGCGCCCGTGGCGATGATCAGGCTGTCGCAGGTATAGGTGCCGGAGTCGCCGGTCAGCGTGAAGGGGCGCTTGGAGAAATCGACGCTGTGGATGTGGTCGAACACCACCTGGGTCTTGAAGCGCTCTGCGTGCTCCAGGAAGCGCTGCATCAGTTCGGGGCCCTGTACGCCGTTCACGTCCGCAGGCCAGTTGTCCACTTCCGTCGTCGTCATCAGCTGGCCACCCTGGGCCATGCCGGTCACCAGCAGCGGGTTGAGGTTGGCGCGCGCGGCGTAGATGGCGGCCGTGTAGCCGGCAGGGCCGGAGCCGAGGATCAGGACTTTGGCGTGTTGCGTAGAAGACATGGATGCAGTTCTTGAAAAAGGCGCACGCCGGCAGTCGGCGTGCAGAAAAAAGATACATCGGGCACAGCCATGGAGTATCGCTCCGCAGCCGGGTTCCCGTTGCCATGCGGATCAATGGCCCGGATTGTCAAAAATGATCGACATGGCGCCGTCATGCTGCGGCGTCATGTTCTGTTGCAAGTGCTTGCATTACGCTAGCAGGCCGTCCTGGCTGTTTTTGCGGCCAGCCCGAGGGGGCTGGGGTAAGCTCCCGCCTGCGTATGACCTACTCATTGAACGCTCTGAACGCTTCCACATCCGCCAAGGGCAAATCCAAGTCTGCGGCGCGCCCCGGCATGGTGGCGCGCTTCGGCCATGAAATGCTGCTGTTGGCGGGGCTGCTGGCCCTGGTGTTCTGGCTTGCCTCCATGCTCAGCTACTCGCCCCAGGATCCAGCGTGGTCCACCTCCGGGGCGGGACACGCGCGCCTGGTCGCCAACTGGATGGGCCGCGTCGGAGCCTGGCTGGCCGACGCCTGCTATTTCGGCTTCGGCATGTCGGTCTGGTGGCTGGTGCTGGCCTCGGTGCAGACCTGGATGTCTTCCTTCGCCCGCTGGCTGCGGGGCGGCGTGCCCCGCGATGGCGTGCAACTGCCGCCGCTGTGGCGCCGGCGCCTGCGTTTCTGGGGTGGCCTGCTGCTGCTGCTGGGCGCAAGCTGCGCGCTGGAATGGACGCGGCTGTACCGCTTCGAGAGCGTGCTGCCAGGCCCTGCCGGCGGCGTCTTTGGCTACATGCTGGGCTACCACAGCCTGCAATGGCTGGGCTTCATGGGTTCGGGCCTGATCGGCATCTGCGTGGCCGTGATCGGCCTGGCCATGGTGTTCCGCTTTTCCTGGGGGCATCTGGCCGAATCCATGGGCGCACGCCTGGATGGATGGGTGCATTTCCTCTTCGCGCGCCGCGAGAAGGCCCGGGACGAGGCCGCAGGCCGCCGTGCCGCGCGCGAGCGCGAAGAGGTGTTGCAGGAAGAGCGCACGGAAAGCGCCGTGCAGCACCCGCAGCCCGTGCAGATCATCGAGCCCGTGCTGCAGGAGGCGGCGGCCCCCAGCGTGCGCGTGGTCAAGGAGCGCCAGAAGCCGCTGTTCTCCGAATTGCCCGACAGCAAGCTGCCCCAGGTGGACCTGCTCGATGCGGCGCAGCAGCGCCAGGAGAGCGTCTCGCCCGAGACGCTGGAGATGACCAGCCGGCTGATCGAAAAGCGCCTCAAGGACTTTGGCGTGGAAGTGCATGTGGTGGCCGCCATGCCCGGCCCCGTGATCACGCGCTACGAGATCGAACCGGCCACGGGTGTCAAGGGCTCGCAGATCGTGAACCTGGCCAAGGATCTGGCGCGCTCGCTGTCCCTGGTGTCCATCCGCGTGATCGAGACGATCCCCGGCAAGAACTTCATGGCGCTGGAGCTGCCCAATGCCAAGCGCCAGTCCATCCGCCTGTCCGAGGTGCTGGGCTCGCAGGTCTACCACGATGCCAAGAGCATGCTGACCATGGGCCTGGGCAAGGACATCGTGGGCAACCCGGTGGTGGCCGATCTGGCCAAGATGCCGCACGTGCTGGTCGCCGGCACCACGGGTTCGGGCAAGTCGGTGGGGATCAACGCCATGATCCTGTCGCTGCTGTACAAGGCCGAGGCCCGCGATGTGCGCCTGCTGATGATCGACCCCAAGATGCTGGAAATGTCGGTCTACGAAGGCATTCCTCACCTGCTGTGCCCCGTGGTCACCGACATGAAGCAGGCCGCCAATGGCCTGAACTGGTGCGTGGCCGAGATGGAGCGCCGCTACAAGCTCATGAGCAAGCTGGGCGTGCGCAATCTGGCGGGCTACAACACCAAGATCGACGAGGCCAAGGCGCGTGAGGAATCGATTCCCAACCCCTTCAGCCTCACGCCCGAGGAGCCCGAGCCGCTACAGCGCCTGCCGCACATCGTCATCGTCATCGACGAGCTGGCCGACCTGATGATGGTGGTCGGCAAGAAGATCGAGGAGCTGATCGCGCGCCTGGCCCAGAAGGCCCGCGCGGCCGGCATCCACCTGATCCTGGCCACCCAGCGCCCCAGCGTGGACGTGATCACCGGCCTGATCAAGGCCAACATTCCCACGCGCATCGCCTTCCAGGTCAGCAGCAAGATCGACAGCCGCACCGTGCTCGACCAGATGGGTGCCGAGTCCCTGCTGGGCATGGGCGACATGCTCTACATGGCCAGCGGCACGGGCCTGCCCGTGCGCGTGCACGGCGCCTTTGTGTCCGACGAGGAAGTGCACCGCGTCGTGGGCTACCTCAAGGAGCAGGGCGAGGCCGACTATATCGAGGGTGTGCTCGAAGGCGGCACGGCCGAGGGCGACAGCGAGTTCGGCGCGGAGTCCGGCGACGGTGGCAACGGCGAGAAGGATCCCATGTACGACCAGGCCGTGGAAGTGGTGCTCAAGGACCGCAAGGCCAGCATCTCGTATGTGCAGCGCAAGCTCAGGATTGGTTACAACCGCTCGGCCCGCCTGCTGGAAGATATGGAAAAGGCGGGCCTGGTCAGCGGTCTCACGGCCAGCGGGCAGCGCGAAGTGCTGGTGCCGGCGCGCGCCGGGGAATGAGCCCGCATTTCGCAATCATGGAGAAAGAATGAAACGTCTGTTGACTGCAGTTGTGATCGCGGCAAGCGCGACGGTCTCGTGGGCCGATGGCCTCAAGAGCCTGGAAGCCTTCATGAAGAATTCCCAGGCCGGCCGCGCCGAATTCACCCAGGCCGTCACGGCCCCGTCCAAGGATGGCCAGCCGCCGCGCACCAAGAACTCCAGCGGCCAATTCGAATTCCAGCGTCCCGGCAAGTTCAGGTTCGTCTACACCAAGCCGTTCGAGCAGACCATCGTGGCCGACGGCAAGACACTGTGGCTCTATGACGCCGACCTCAACCAGGTCACGCAGCGCGCGCAGGCCCAGGCCCTGGGCAGCACGCCTGCCGCCATCCTGGCGTCGGCCAGCGATCTCAAGGCGTTGAGCGCCGATTTCGATCTGCAGTCCGCGCCCGAGCAGGATGGCCTGCAATGGGTCCAGGCCAGCCCCAAGGACAGGAACGGCCAGCTCAAGAGCGTGCGCGTGGGCTTTGCAGCCGATGGGCAGCTTTCGGCGCTGGACATCCTCGACAGCTTTGGCCAGCGTTCGCTGATCCGCTTCAGCAAGCTGCAGACCCAGGCATCCCTGCCGGCCTCGACCTTCGAGTTCAAGGTGCCTGCGGGCGCCGACGTGCTCAAGCAGTAATCCACCGCTGCACAGGGCGGCCCTTCAAGAACCTCACACGCTGCGGTGCGCAGTTTGTGAGGTTTTGTAATGGTTTTGCCTAATATCGCCGGGACAATAGCGGCCTGCGGCCAGCGACTGTTTCGACGTCCCTTCGAGGACATGCTGGCCGGCTCTCGCATGTCTTTATGAACCTCAGTCGCAAGTTGCCGCTCGCCATTGCCATGGCGCTGCTATTCACCCTGGCCGCCGGATTCTTCGGCCTCTGGTCGGCCCATCAATCCCTTGGCGTCTTTCACGGCGACGTACAGCGCCACATGGCGGCAGAGCGCCTTGCCGCAGAAGTGGAAGGCCACTTCAAGACCCAGGTCCAGGAATGGAAGAACGTGCTGCTGCGCGGCTCGGACAACGCGCTGCGCGAGCGGCACTGGAAGGGCTTTCTGTCCGATGAGCGCGCCGTGCAGGACAAGACCACCGCCTTGCTGGCCCTGGTGGAAGACACCGCCCTGCGCGAGATGGCCCAGCGCTTTGTGGCACAGCACCGCAAGATGGCCGAGGGCTATCGCGTGGGCCTGGACAAGTTCGAGGCCACGGGCTTCGACCCCTCCGTGGGCGACATGGCCGTGCGCGGCGTGGACCGCGAGCCGGCCGAGCTGCTGTCCCGGCTCAAGGCAGGCATCGCTGCCCAGAGCAAGTCCGTGGCCGACGATGCCTACAGCAGCGGCAGGCGCGCCACGGAATTGAGCCTGGCGCTGATGCTGGTGGCGGCCGTGGCCGGCGTGGCCATTGGCTGGCTCATCACCCGCGCCGTGGTGGCACCGCTGCGCAGCGCGGTCCGGCTGGCCGAGAACGTGGCCCGTGGCCATCTGACCAATGCCATAGCGAGCGGCGGCCGCGACGAGCTGGGCCAGCTGCTGCGGGCGCTGGGCGCCATGCAGGAACAGCTGCGCAGCATCGTCGTGGAAGTGCGCGGCAATGCGGAGCAGGTGGCATCCGCCAGCTCGCAGATCGCAGCGGGCAACAGCGACCTGGCCCAGCGCACCGAGCAGCAGGCGTCGGCCCTGCAGATGACGGCATCCTCCATGGACCAGCTCGACTCCACCGTGCGCGGCAATGCCGATCACGCAGAGAAGGCCAACCTGCTGGCTTCGTCCGCCAGCGACATTGCCACGCGCGGCGGCGATGCCATCTCGGCCGTCGTGGGCACCATGCGCAGCATCCAGGATGCGTCCGAACGCGTGGTCAGCATCATCGAGGTGATCGACGGCATTGCCTTCCAGACCAACATTCTTGCGCTCAACGCGGCCGTGGAGGCCGCACGGGCCGGCGAGCAGGGCCGGGGCTTTGCGGTGGTGGCCGCCGAGGTGCGCACGCTGGCCCAGCGCAGCTCGGGTGCGGCGCGGGAGATCCGCGACCTGATCCAGGCCAACGCCCAGCGCGTAGCCCTGGGCGCCCAGGAGGTGGACAGTGCGGGCGCGACCATGGCCTCGGTGCAGGAGGCGATTGCCAAGGTCTCGCGCATGATCGGCGCCATCAGCCATTCCAGCGGCGAACAGAGCGCGGGCGTGAGCCATGTCAACAGCGCCATCGTCCGCATCGAGGAAGGCACCCAGCAGAACGCCGCGCTGGTGGAGCAGACCAGTTCGGCCGCCGAGAGCCTGCGCAAGCAGGCCCATCAGCTGGTCGAACTCATGTCGAGGTTCAGGACGGCTTGAACGCGGCGGCGGGCGCAGGGCGCAGCCGGTCGTGGAGGGCGGCCAGCACCAGGGTCGCGGCCACGGGCAGGGCCCAGCCCATGCCGTTGCCCGGCAGGCTGTTCAGGAACGCGGGCAGCCAGTCCTGCCAGCCGGCAGCCCTGGCTGCATCGATGAGACCAAACAACAGGGCCACGGCCAGCACCGGTGCGAACACCCGCTGCGCATTGCGCCACAGGCCCGACAGCAGGCTCAGCACCACCAGGGCGATGGCCAGCGGGTAGATGCCCACGAGCACGGGTCCGGATACGGCGATCAACTGGGCCAGGCCCTGGTTGGACACCAGAATGCAGGCCAGGCCGATGGCCACCACCACTGCACGGTAGGGCAGGCGCAGCATTTGGCTGAAGTAGGCGCCGCAGGCACTGACCAGGCCCACGGCCGTGGTCAGGCAGGCCAGGGAGATCACCACGGCCAGCAGCAGGCTGCCGATGGGGCCGAAGGTGTGATCCACATAGCGCGTGAGGATGAGCACGCCGGTCTGTGCCTGCGGGGCGATGGACTGGCTGGTGGCGCCCAGATGGATCAGCGACAGATACACCATGCCCAGTCCGACGGCGGCGATCACGCCCGCGACGATGGCGTAGCGCGTCTGCAGGCCGGTATCGGAGATGCCGCGGTCACGGATGGCGTTGACGATGACGATGCCGAAGGCCAGCGCCCCCAGCGCGTCCATGGTCTGGTAGCCCTCCAGGAAACCTTCGGTCAGCGGCGACACCAGGTAGTCGCCACTGGCCCTGGTGGCCTCCCCGGCCGGCAGCAGCACGGCGGCGGCGCCCAGCACCACCAGCGCTAGGATCAACACGGGCGTGATCAGCTTGCCGATGTTGTCGATCAGCTTGCCCGGGAACAGGGACAGGCCCATGACCAGGGCGAAGTACACGGCAGAGTAGATGAACAGGGCTGTGCTGCTGTGGCCCATGAAGGGCGCAAAGCCCATCTCGAACGACACCGTCGCCGTGCGCGGCGTGGCGAACAGCGGCCCCAGGATGAGATAGATCAGCAGGCCCAGCACCATTCCGGCCTTGCGGCCCACGGGCGAGGTCAGTGCGTCCATGCCGCCGCCCACGCGCGCCAGTGCGACCACCGTGAGCAGGGGCAGGCCCACGCCCGTCAGCAGGAAGCCGGTGGCCGCGGCGGCCGCGTGTTCGCCGGCGCCCTGGCCGACCATGGGCGGAAAGATGATGTTGCCCGCGCCGAGGAACAGCGCAAAGGTCATGAAGCCTAGGGCGATCAGGTCCCTGGTCTTGAGTGTTTGCATGGATGCAGAAATGAAAAGGCCCCGCATTGCCGCATGGCAGGCGGTTCCGTAAACGGAGGGAGGCGCGGGGTTGGAAGGCTGCGATGACGCAGGCCCGAAGGTCGCGCGTGGATCGCGCGGCCGGCTCCGCAAAGGGCAGCATTTTAGGGCTGCGGCCCGAAGCAGGTGTGAAATGTCAGTGATTGCTCTTGATGGGGTGCATGCAAACAATCCATGTCGTTTCAGTGACATGCCTGGAGGCGATGGCCATATTCCCGTCTGAAGATCAGGAGTTTCAGTCCACGGCCGACATCAGGCATCAAGGCCTGGCGCACCTGCGCCAGCCATGGCGTGGACAATGGCGCCATGGTTCTGCAACTGCATCTGTTCCCCTTGGCGAAGAATCCGCAACACGGGCTACCGCACCTCGCGTGCGGGGAGCGGCCTTCGAGAGAGCTGTCCCATGGCTGATCTGTTCACCCAGGAGCCCTCCGCACCACTGGCCGAAGCCCTGCGGCCCAAGACCCTGGACGAGGTCGTGGGCCAGTCCCACCTGCTGGGCGAAGGCAAGCCGCTGCGCCTGGCCTTCCAGTCGGGCAAGCCGCATTCCATGATCTTCTGGGGGCCACCCGGCGTGGGCAAGACCACGCTGGCCCGGCTCACGGCCACTGCCTTCAAGTGCGAGTTCATTGCGCTGTCGGCGGTGTTCTCCGGGGTCAAGGACATCCGCGCGGCCATGGAGCAGGCCCAGCAGAACCTGGCCATGGGCAGGCACACCATCCTGTTCGTGGACGAGATCCACCGCTTCAACAAATCCCAGCAGGATGCGCTGCTGCCCTATGCGGAAAGCGGCCTGGTGACCTTCATCGGCGCCACCACGGAAAACCCGTCCTTCGAGGTGAACTCGGCCCTGCTGTCGCGCGCACAGGTCTATGTGCTGCAGTCCCTGACCGACGAAGAGCTCAGGCAGCTGCTGCAGCGCGCGCAGGAAAAGGCCCTGGGCGGCCTGCAGTTCGACGACCTGGCGCGGGACACCATCATCGGCTATGCCGATGGCGACGCCCGGCGGTTCCTGAACCTGCTGGAGCAATGCCAGACGGCGGCGGGCGCTGCAGGCGTCACCCGGATCGATGCCGAATTCGTGCAGAACGCGTTGACCCTGAATGCCAGGCGCTTCGACAAGGGGGGCGACAACTTCTACGACCAGATCTCGGCCCTGCACAAGTCCGTGCGCGGCTCCCATCCCGATGCGGCGCTCTACTGGCTCACCCGCATGCTCGACGGCGGCGCCGATGCGCGCTATCTGTCGCGGCGCATCGTGCGCATGGCCTGGGAAGACATAGGCCTGGCCGATCCGCGCGCCATGCAGATCGCCAACGATGCGGCCCTGACCTACGAGCGCCTGGGCAGCCCCGAAGGCGAGCTGGCCCTGGGCCAGGCCGTCATCTACCTGGCCATGGCCCCCAAGAGCAACGCCGGCTACAACGCCTACAACAAGGCCCGGGCCTTCGTGAAGCAGGACAGGAGCCGCGAGGTGCCCGTGCACCTGCGCAACGCGCCCACCAAGCTCATGAAGGAGCTGGGCTACGGCCATGAATACCGCTACGCGCACGACGAGCCCAACGCCTACGCGGCCGGCGAGACCTATCTGCCCGAGGGCATTGCGGAGCCGGGCTGGTACCAGCCCGTGCCACGGGGCCTGGAGATCAAGATCGGCGAGAAGCTGGCCGTGCTGCGCAAGTGGGATGAAGAGGCTGGCGGCGGCGCATAGCCGAATCCCGTGAGAGCAGGCCGGGGCTGGAGCCAGGGCTAGGCGCCCGGGCCGGGCTCCACCGTCACATCCCGCGCGTGCAAGGGAGCGTGGCAGTGCGAGCAGACGATCAGGGGATCGAACGTGTGGCCGCACACCGAATGCCGGTGCAGCAGGGGCCGGCCTTCCTCGCCGGACATGTGCACATCGCCCCAGTGCACGATGGCCATGACCACGGGATGCAGGTCCAGTCCCTTGGACGTGAGGCGGTACTCGTGCCGCACCGGCGCCTCTTGGTAGGCCACCTTCTTGAGCACGCCGGCCTCGACCAGCCTGGCCAGCCTGTCCGACAGCATGGGGCGTGAAATGCCCAGGCGCCCCAGGAATTCATCGAAGCGGCGCACTCCCAGAAAGCAGTCGCGCAGCACCAGCAGCGTCCAGCGGTCACCGATGACCGAGACCGTGCGTGCGATGGAGCAGCGCTCCTCTTCCAGTTCGTTCCATTTCATTGGGCAGTTCCCCGCTTGACGGGTTCAGATTTTAAACCTACCGTGCATAAAGTTCAAAAAATGAACTTACTTCTTCATCCACGGAGATTCCATGACCGACAAGAAAGCCATCCTCGTCATCGGTGCCGGTGACGCCACGGGCGGGGCGATCGCCCGGCGCTTTGCGCGCGAAGGCTATATCGCCTGCGTCACCCGCCGCGATGCCGACAAACTCCAGCCGCTGGTCGAGCAGATCCGCGCCGCAGGGGGTGAAGCCCATGGTTTTGGCAGCGACGCGCGCAAGGAAGAGGAAATGGTGGCCCTGGTGCAGAAGATCGAGGCCGAGATCGCACCCATCGAGGTCGCCGTCTTCAACATCGGCGCCAATGTGCGCTTCGGCATCACCGAAACCACGGCGCGCGTCTACTTCAAGGTCTGGGAGATGGCCTGCTTCGCCGGCTTTCTGATGGGGCGGGAGGCGGCCAGGGTGATGCTGCCGCGCGGCCGGGGCACCATCATCTTCACGGGCGCCACGGCCAGTCTGCGCGGGCGCGAGGGCTTTGCCGCGTTTGCCGGTGCCAAGCACGGCCTGCGCGCCCTGGCGCAGAGCATGGCGCGCGAACTCTGGCCCAAGGGCATCCATGTGGCCCATCCCGTGATCGATGGCGCCATAGACACCGAATTCATCCGCAGCAATTTCCCCGAGCGCTATGCCCTCAAGGAGCAGGGCGGCATCCTCAATCCCGAGCACATTGCCGACCTCTACTGGCAACTGCACCAGCAGCCGCGCGACGCCTGGACGCACGAGACCGAGATCCGTCCCTGGATGGAGCCGTGGTGAGCCGCCTTGCCTTATCGCATCGTCACTTCCTCCCACTCCCGCAGGCCACGCCATGAACACCAAGGTGCAATTTCTCTTCGACTTCGGCAGCCCCAACGCCTATCTCTGCCACCAGGTCATTCCCCGGATCGAGGCGCGCAGCGGCATCCGCTTCGAATATGTGCCTGTCCTGCTGGGAGGCCTGTTCAAGCTGGCCAACAACCGCTCCCCGGCCGAGGCCAATGCCGACATTCCCAACAAGCGCGCCTATGAGGCGCTGGAGCTGCAGCGCTTCGTGCACAGGCACAGCCTCACGCGTTTCCGGATGAATCCTCACTTTCCCGTGAACACCCTGCAGATCATGCGTGGGGCCGTGGCCGCCCAGGACATGGGCTGCTTCGAGCGCTATGTCGATGCGGTGTTCTCCAGCATGTGGGAGAAGGGCTGCAAGATGGACGATGCCCAGGTGATCGGCACCGAGCTGTCCGGGGCGGGTCTGGACGCCCCAGCCCTGATCGCCGCAAGCCAGACGCCCGAAGTCAAGGCCCGGCTGCTGGCAAATACCGAGCAGGCCTTCCACCGTGGCGCTTTCGGATCGCCCACCTTTTTTGTTGGCGACGAGATCTACTTCGGCAAGGACCGCCTGCGCGATGTGGAGGAAGAAGCGCTGCGGGCCTGAAGCCAGCCTCAGGCCGACCGTCCGTCGTAGCGCGTGATGCGCAAGGCTTCGGCATCCACGCCTTCCAGGCAGCGCACGTTGACGGCCGCCATGTGCCGGCCCTTGGGATCGGTGGCTTCGCCGAAAGGGTGGATGCCGCAGGTCGGGCAGAAGCGGTGCTGGATCAGATGCCGGTGGAAGGTGTAGGAGCGCATCTGCTCCTCGGGCGTGCTCAGCTGCAGCTGTTCGCGGGGCACGAACCACATGAGGGCGCCCTTGCGCGCGCAGATGGAGCAGTTGCAGGCCATGACCTGGGTAAGTTCGCCTTCCACATCGAAAGCGATGCCGCCGCAGTGGCAGCTGCCGTGGTATTTCATCGGGGTTCTCCGTGGCCACCGCTTGCTGGCGGCACTGCCGTTGATGGTAGGAGTTCATGCTGGCTGCGGCAAATTGCTGCAGTGCTACATAAGAGCGCGTGGCTTGTAAAGCCTCGGGAAACCCCGCTGCAACAAGGCGTTGCAGGCCACCGGGGGGTGCCTAGAATCGCCCATCCCCTGCGGCTTCCTGATCACAAGCCGGGATGCGGCAGGAGAGCTTCCACCACCATGGCATTGCTGGCTCCGTTCGTTTGGATGCGAGGCACGCTGAATGTCTCCATCCTGAGCAAAAGGGGAGAGCGCATATGGACATACTGCTTCAGCAGGTCATCAACGGATTGGTCCTGGGCAGCATGTATGCCCTGATCGCCCTGGGCTACACCATGGTGTACGGCATCATCCAGCTCATCAACTTCGCCCATGGCGAGGTGCTCATGGTCGGGGCGCTGACCAGCTGGAGCTGCATAGGCCTGATGCAGGAGGCCATGCCGGGCGCACCGGGCTGGCTGATCCTGCTGCTGGCGACGGTGATCGCCTGCGTGGTGGCCGCCGCACTGAATTTCGTGATCGAGAAAGTGGCCTACCGGCGCCTGCGCAGCAGCCCGCGCCTGGCGCCCCTGATCACGGCCATCGGCGTCTCGCTGCTGCTGCAGACGCTGGCCATGATCATCTGGAAGCCCAACTACAAGGCCTATCCCACGCTGCTGCCGAGCACGCCCTTCGAGATCGGCACGGCGGTGATCACGCCCACCCAGATCCTGGTGCTGGTGGTCACGGCGATTGCGCTGGCTGCGCTGACCTACCTGGTCAACTACACCAAGCTCGGGCGCGCCATGCGGGCCACGGCCGAGAATCCGCGCGTGGCGGCCTTGATGGGCGTCAAGCCTGACATGGTGATCTCTGCCACCTTCATCATCGGCGCCGTGCTGGCGGCCATCGCGGGCATCATGTACGCCTCCAACTACGGCACGGTCCACCACACCATGGGCTTTCTGCCGGGGCTCAAGGCCTTCACGGCGGCCGTGTTCGGCGGCATCGGCAACCTGGCAGGCGCCGTGGTCGGCGCCATGCTGCTGGGGCTGATCGAGTCCATTGGCTCGGGCTACATCGGCGATCTCACGGGCGGCGTGCTGGGCAGCCACTACACCGACATCTTCGCCTTCATCGTGCTCATCATCATCCTGACGCTGCGCCCCTCGGGCCTGCTGGGTGAGCGTGTGGCCGACCGCGCCTGAGGAGAGACGCATGAACAGCAAGAAGACCGTGCAATGGATCCTGGGTGGCCTGGCGCTGCTGGTGCTGCCGCTGGTGCTGCAGTATTTCGGCAATGCCTGGGTGCGCATCGCCGACCTGGCGCTGCTCTATGTGCTGCTGGCATTGGGCCTGAACGTGGTGGTGGGCTACGCGGGCCTGCTGGACCTGGGCTATGTGGCGTTCTACGCCGTGGGCGCCTACATGTTCGCGCTGATGGCCTCGCCGCATCTGGCGGAGACCTTCGAGGGCTTTGCCGCCATGTTCCCGGACGGGCTGCATACCTCCATCTGGCTGGTGATACCGCTGGCGGCGCTGCTGGCGGCCATCACGGGGATTTTGCTGGGCATTCCGGTGCTCAAGCTGCGCGGGGACTACCTGGCCATCGTCACGCTGGGCTTCGGCGAGATCATCCGCATCTTCATGAACAACCTGGACCAGCCGGTCAACATCACCAATGGCCCCAAAGGCATAGGCCAGATCGACTCGGTCAAGATCCTGGGACTGGACCTGGCCAAGCGCCAGGAGATCTTCGGCTACGACATCAGCTCGGTCACGCTGTATTACTACCTGTTCCTCTTCCTGGTGCTGGTCAGCATCGTGATCTGCTGGCGCCTGCAGGACTCGCGCATAGGCCGCGCCTGGATGGCCATCCGCGAGGATGAGATCGCCGCCAAGGCCATGGGCATCAACACGCGCAACATGAAGCTGCTGGCTTTCGGCATGGGCGCCTCTTTTGGCGGTGTCTCGGGCGCCATGTTCGCGGCCTTCCAGGGCTTCGTCTCGCCCGAGTCGTTCAGCCTCATGGAGTCCATCATGATCGTGGCCATGGTGGTGCTCGGCGGCCTGGGCCATCTGCCCGGCGTGATCCTGGGCGCGGTGCTGCTGTCGGCGTTGCCCGAGGTGCTGCGCTATGTGGCCGGTCCCCTGCAGCAGATGACCGATGGGCGGCTCGATGCCTCCATCCTGCGCCAGCTGCTGATCGCGCTGGCCATGATCGTCATCATGCTGATGCGTCCGCGCGGCCTGTGGCCGTCGCCCGAGCATGGCAAGAACCTGCCGCACCAGTCCTGAGCATGGAGACAACGCAGATGGCGAATACGGCAGACAACAGCTCCAGCGCTCCAGTGCTCAGGGTTTCGGGCATTTCCAAACGCTTCGGCGGGCTGCAGGCGCTGTCCGATGTGGGCATGACCATTGGCCGGGGCCAGGTCTACGGACTGATCGGACCCAATGGCGCGGGCAAGACCACCTTCTTCAACGTGATCACGGGCCTGTACACGCCCGACAGCGGCAGTTTCGAGCTGGCCGGCAAGGCCTACGAGCCCACGGCCGTGCACAAGGTGGCCAAGGCCGGCATTGCGCGCACCTTCCAGAACATCCGGCTGTTTGCCGAGATGACGGCGCTGGAGAACGTGATGGTCGGGCGCCATGTGCGCACGCACTCGGGCCTGATCGGCGCGGTGCTGCGCACGCGCGGCTTCAAGGCCGAGGAGGCCGCCATCCGCGCGCGCGCCCGTGAATTGCTGGACTACGTGGGCATCTCCAAGTACGCGGACTTCAAGGCCCGCACGCTGAGCTACGGCGACCAGCGGCGCCTGGAGATCGCGCGGGCCCTGGCCACCGACCCGCAGCTGATCGCGCTGGACGAGCCGGCCGCCGGCATGAATGCCACCGAGAAAGTGCAACTGCGCGAGCTGATCGACCGCATCCGCCGCGACCAGCGCACCATCTTGCTGATCGAGCACGACGTGAAGCTGGTCATGGGCCTGTGCGACCGCGTCACCGTGCTCGACTATGGCAAGCCCATTGCCGAAGGCACGCCGGCCGAGGTGCAGAAGAACGACAAGGTGATCGAAGCCTATCTGGGCACGGGAGGACACTGAACCATGGGCGAGCAAGAGCAAGACAAGGGCGTGTCCCCTCCGGTGCTGCTGAAGGTCGAGGGCCTGAAGGTGGCCTATGGCGGCATTCAGGCCGTCAAGGGCGTGGACTTCGAGGTGCGCCAGGGCGAACTGGTCTCGCTGATCGGCTCCAACGGTGCCGGCAAGACCACCACCATGAAGGCCGTCACGCGCAGCCTGCAGATGGCGGACGGCGATGTCCACTACCTGGGCCGCAGCATCCGGGGCGTGGGCGCCTGGGATCTGGTGGCCCAGGGCCTGGTCATGGTGCCCGAAGGGCGCGGCGTGTTCGCGCGCATGACCATCACCGAGAACCTGCTCATGGGCGCCTACACGCGCAACGACAAGGCCGGCATTGCCGCCGACATCGAGCGCATGTTCGGCATCTTCCCGCGGCTGAAGGAGCGCCGCGACCAGCTGGCCGGCACCATGTCGGGTGGCGAGCAGCAGATGCTGGCCATGGCGCGCGCGCTGATGAGCCAGCCCAAGGTGCTGCTGCTGGACGAGCCCTCCATGGGCCTGTCGCCCATCATGGTGGACAAGATCTTCGAGGTGGTGAGCGACGTGCACGGCCTGGGCGTGACCCTTGTGCTGGTCGAGCAAAATGCCAGCCGTGCGCTGGCGCTGGCCGATCGCGGCTATGTGATGGAGTCCGGCCTGATCACCATGACGGGGCCCGGCCAGACCCTGCTCAGCGACCCGCGCGTGCGGGCTGCCTATCTGGGCGAGTGAGTGCCACGGCTGCCGTGAGCGCGGGGATGGATGGAATGCCCCGTGCCACTGACGGGATATGGCAAAAATATGACGATTTGATGAAGATTCATCAAGCGTCGATCGATGCGAGACTTTGCGTATTTGTGCGATGGAATGAGTTATTCGAGGAAATTCGCGCAAAAAGGCAATTTTTGGAAAGAAATCGAAAATCTGCCCTGCCCAGTGCCGGACGCGATAATTTGGGTTTCCCCGCGTCGGGCTGCACATCACATGAACTGGCTCCAACACATCCCCGTCGGGCTGCAGACCGTGGTCCTGCTGGCCATGAGCAATGTCTTCATGACCTTCGCCTGGTATGGCCACCTGAAGAACCACGCCTCGTCGCCCTGGTACGTGGCAGCCCTTGTCAGCTGGGGCATCGCGCTGTTCGAGTACCTGCTGCAGGTGCCCGCCAACCGCATAGGCCACACGCAGTTCAGCGTGGCGCAGCTCAAGATCATCCAGGAGGTGATCACGCTGGCGGTGTTCGCGCCCTTTGCCGTGCTCTACCTGAACCAGCCGCTCAAATGGGACTTCCTCTGGGCCGGGCTGTGCATGGTGGGCGCGGTGTACTTTATTTTTCGCAGCGGCTGACAGGGCGGCGCGCCGGCGCGCAAAAACGCGCCTGGGACTCAAGAGTACACTTCGCCCCGTTCAAGCCGGGAAGCCATGCCAAGCATCCGCAATGTGACGCAGTGAGTCGCCTGGTTCCCCCTGTTTCCCGGTAAGGAGCATTCATGCTTTTTGGCAAGTTATTGCCGCGCGAAGGCAATTTTTTCGAGATGTTCAACCAGCATGCCGATCGCATCGTCGAAGCCGCGCATGCCTTCTCGCAGCTTGTCGCCAACTACAACGATCCTCATCTTCGCGAGAAGTACAACGAGGACGTGAACAACGCCGAGCGTGCCGCAGACCGCGTGACGCACGACGTCACCAAGGCGCTGCACAAGACCTTCATCACGCCGCTGGACCGCGAGCACATCCACTCGCTGATCAACACCATGGACGACGTGGCCGACCTGATCCAGGACTCGGCCGAGACCATGGCGCTGTACGACGTGCGCCACATGACGGAAGAGATCACGCGCCTCACGGACCTGTGCGTGCGCTGCTGCGAGCGGCTGCGCGATGCGGTCAAGCTGCTGTCGCGCATCTCCGATCCCTCGGTGGTGGACGCGGCGATGAAGACCTGCGAGGAAATCGACCGTCTCGAATCGGACGCCGACCGCGTGATGCGCTCGGCCATGAGCAAGCTGTTCCGCGAAGAGCCCGATGTGCGCGAAGTCATCAAGCTCAAGGCCATCTACGAGCTGCTGGAGACGGTGACCGACCGCTGCGAGGACGTGGCCAACCTGATCGAGGGCATCGTCCTCGAGAATTCCTGAGCCCTCGCGGAGTCGTTTCTCTATGGAATCCGTACAAGCGGCCCTGTGGGTCGTGATCCTGCTGGTGGTGCTGGCCCTGCTGTTCGACTTCATGAACGGCTTCCACGATGCTGCCAACTCGATCGCCACCGTGGTCTCCACGGGCGTGCTCAAGCCCACGCAGGCCGTGGCCTTCGCGGCCTTCTTCAACGTGGTGGCGGTCTTTGTCTTTCACCTGAGCGTGGCAGCCACCGTGGGCAAGGGGATCGTGCAGCCCGGCATCGTCGACACGCATGTGGTCTTCGGTGCCCTGGTCGGTGCCATTGCCTGGAACGTGATCACCTGGCACTACGGCATCCCCAGCAGTTCCTCGCATGCGCTGATCGGCGGCATCGTGGGCGCGGTGATGGCCAAGGCCGGCGCAGGCGCGCTGATTGCCAGCGGCATCGGGAAGACCGTGGCCTTCATCTTCGTCTCGCCGCTGCTGGGCTACCTGCTGGGCTCGCTGATGATGGTGATGGTGGCCTGGGTCTGCCGGCGCGCCGCGCCCAACAGGGTGGACCGCTGGTTCCGCAGGCTGCAGCTGGTCTCCGCCGGTGCCTATAGCCTGGGCCACGGCGGCAATGACGCGCAAAAGACCATCGGCATCATCTGGCTGCTGCTGATCGCCACCGGCTATGCCAATGCCGGCGACGCCGAGCCGCCGCTGTGGACCATCGTCAGCTGCTACCTGGCCATCGGCCTGGGAACCATGTTCGGCGGCTGGCGCATCGTCAAGACCATGGGCCAGAAGATCACCAAGCTCAAGCCCGTGGGCGGCTTCTGCGCCGAAAGCGGTGGTGCACTGACGCTGTTCTTTGCAACTTTCCTGGGCGTGCCGGTCTCGACCACGCACACCATCACCGGCGCCATCGTCGGCGTGGGCTCCACCCAGCGCGCCAGCGCCGTGCGCTGGGGCGTGGCAGGCAACATCGTCTGGGCCTGGGTGCTGACGATCCCTGCCAGCGCCTTCGTGGCATCGATTGCCTACTGGATCAGCCTGCAGCTGTATTGAGCCGGGGCTGCTGCCGCCAAAAAGAAAGACCGCCCATGGCGGTCTTTCTTTTTTTCGGGGGAGGCGTTGGCTGCGCCTCACTGCGAAATCTTGCGCGCCTCCTCCACCTGGTGCTCGAAGTAGTGCTGGAAGCTGTAGGCAATGCTGGCCATGAGCACGGCGGCGCCCAGCATCAGCGACAGCGCAATGGCAAAGATGGTTGACCAGCCCGTGCGTCCGGCCTGCGCCTGCACGTCAATGCCGGGGTTGTGGCGCCGGTTCCAGGCTTCGGTGTCGGTCAGCCCGTAGAGGATGGCGCGCAGCGCACAGCCGGCGATGGTGAAGCCCAGCAGCGGAATCAGCAGCCAGCTGAGCTGGTCGTCCTGTCCCAGTTGCTGCACGCGTTCGATGCCGTACACGCCCAGCGCCGTGGGCACGGGCAGCAGCCAGCCCAGCCAGTCGCCGAGCCCATGCAGGTAAAAGCGATGCAGCCCCAGCGGCCCGCCCACAAAGGCCAGCCAGGCGGCCAGTGTCTTGTTCCTGGGGCGGGGAGCCCGGTCGGCGCCGGTGGTCTGGGGCAGGGGCGTGCTGGGTCGGTTCATGCGCCCATTATTCGGGCGAACTGCGGTCGCCGTCTCCCAGGGTCTTCTCCATGAGCACGATGTCCAGCCAGCGGCCGAACTTCCATCCCATGGAGCGCAGCGTGCCCGCAGGGGTGAAGCCTGCAGCGCGGTGCACCCCGATGGAGCCGGCATTGGCCGAGTCGCCGATCACCGCCAGCAGCTTGCGCACGCCGGCCGCCTCGCAGTCGTGCGACAGCGCATCGATCAACAGGCGGCCCACGCCCTGGCCGCGTGCCGCGTCATGCACATAGATGGAATCCTCGGCAGAAAAACGATAGGCCGGGCGCGGCTTGAACCAGTTGGCGTAGGCAAAGCCCAGCACCTGGCCCTGTGCGTCCACGGCGACCAGATAGGGCAGGCCCTTGGCCAGCACATCCGCGCGGCGCGTAGCCATGTCGGCTTCGGAAGGGGGATCGGTCTCGAACGTTCCTGTGCCATGCAGCACGTGGTGGCGGTAGATGGCGGTGATGGCAGCGAGATCGCTGTCCTGGCTTGGGCGGATGGTAGGCATGAGAAAAGAAGTTCGATATAATCGCTGGTTTTACGGCGTGTCGCTGGCCGGGTGGCCATGTCGCGTGTCTCAAACGCCGCAAAACTCTGTGCAGCCATTTATTGTGTGTTAATTACGTGGTGGCTGCGCCACCCGAAGGAAAATCATGGTCGTCATTCGACTCTCTCGCGGCGGTTCCAAGGCCCGTCCGTTCTACAACATCGTTGCTGCTGACAAGCGCGTTCGCCGCGATGGTTCGTTCATCGAACGTCTGGGCTTCTACAACCCCAACGCCCGTGGTGGCGAAGAGGGTCTGCGCGTTGCTCTGGACCGCGTGAACTACTGGAAGGGCGTTGGCGCGCAGGCTTCCGAGACCGCAGAGCGCCTGATCAAGCAGGCCACCCAGAAGACTGCTGCTTAATCCAGCACCCCTTCTGAAATCGGGTTCCGTTGGCTTGTCTGACGGGGCCCGTTTTTGTTTTCCCCCTCCGGATCGCCTTGCACCGATCTGCATTGACCGTCCACCTACTGCCTACCGACTGCCATGAGCCACATGCCTGAACTCGAAGCCAGCGTCCTGCCTGCCGATGCCGTGGAGGTCGGGCGCATCGCGGATGCCTGGGGCATCAAGGGCTGGTTCAAGGTGGCGGCCTTCAGTTCCGACCCCGAGGCCCTGTTCACGGCCAAGCAGTGGTATCTGCAGCCCGCCGAAAAAGGCGCCCGGCAGTTCACCGGAACCGTGCTGCTGCCGGTCAAGCAGGCGCGCGTGCACTCCGACTCCGTCGTCGCCACCTCGCCCGCCGTGAACGACCGCAACGCTGCCGAGGCCCTGCGCGGTGCGCGCATCTTCGTGGCGCGCAGCGATTTTCCGCAGCCCGAGGATGGCGAGTATTACTGGGTCGACCTGCTGGGCCTGTCCGTGGTCAACCGCGAAGGCGTGGCCCTGGGCATCGTCCGAGACCTGCTGTCCACCGGCCCGCAGACCGTGCTGGTGCTGGCCTATGAAGAGGATGGCAAGGAGCGCGAGCGCATGATTCCCTTTGTCGACGCCTATGTGGACAAGGTGGATCTGCCGGGCAAGACCATCGTTGCCGACTGGCAGCCCGACTACTGATCGCCGACATCCATGCGCTTCGACATCCTCACGCTGTTTCCCGAGCTGTTCACGCCGTTTCTCGAAAGCGGCGTGACGCGCCGGGCCTATGCCTCGGGCCAGGTCGGCGTGCACCTGTGGAATCCGCGCGACCATGCCCAGGGCAACTACCGGCGCGTGGACGACCGGCCCTTCGGCGGCGGGCCGGGCATGGTGATGATGGCCGAGCCGCTGCAGCGCTGCCTGGAGGCGGCGCAGCAGGCGCGCCGCGACGCGGGCGAGACCGAGCCGGCGCCGGTGGTGCTGTTTTCGCCGATAGGCACGACGCTGCGCCACTGCGTGGTCGCCGACTGGGCGCAGGGGCAGGGTGCCATCTTGCTGTGCGGCCGCTACGAGGGGTTGGACCAGCGCTTCATCGATGCCCATGTCACGCACCAGCTGAGCCTGGGCGATTTCGTGCTCTCCGGCGGCGAGATTGCTGCCATGGCCTTGCTCGATGCCGTGGCCCGGTTGCAGCCCGGCGTGCTCAACGACGAGGGCAGCTTCCAGCAGGACAGCTTCAATCCCGCGCTCGATGGTCTGCTCGATTGCCCGCACTACACGCGCCCCGAAGTCTGGGAAGGGCGCGAAGTGCCGGCGCCGCTGTTGTCTGGGCACCACGCGCAGATCGAGCGCTGGCGCCGCGACCAGCGCCTGTCCATCACGGCCAGGCACCGGCCCGAGCTGATAGAGCAGGCGCGCGCCCAGGGCCTGCTCAATGCCAAGGACGAGGGGTTTTTGGCAAAAAACGCCGCCGGGCTATAATCCGAGATTCTTCGATCCTCTATCCGGCCGCTGCTACGAACAAAGCAGCCATGGCGCCAATCCCGGCGCTTGCCAATCCTGGCGCGGACAAGATCGATTGGATGTTGACCATGAATCTGATCCAGACCCTCGAGCAAGAGGAAATCGCCCGTCTGAACAAGACCATCCCCCAGTTCGCCCCCGGTGACACCGTCATCGTGAGCGTGAACGTGGTCGAAGGCAGCCGCAAGCGCGTGCAGGCCTACGAAGGCGTCGTGATCGCCAAGCGCAACCGTGGCCTGAACAGCGGCTTCACCGTGCGCAAGATCTCCAGTGGTGAAGGCGTGGAGCGTACGTTCCAGACCTACTCGCCCCTGATCGCCGGCATCGAAGTCAAGCGTCGCGGTGATGTGCGTCGTGCCAAGCTGTACTACCTGCGCGAGCGCAGCGGCAAGTCGGCCCGCATCAAGGAAAAGCTGCCGTCGCGTGTCAAGGTTTCTGCCGAAGCCTGAGCACCTGCGTCACAGCTGGAAAGCCGCTACAGTCGCCTGTAGCGGCTTTTTTGTGGCCCGGTCGTTTCTCACCACATTCCTTCATTCGTGTCCTCTCTGCCCGATACCGCCATACCCGTGCCGACCGGCGGCCCGACGCCAGCGGCCGTCGCCTCGGTCGCCGACCCGCGCATGGCGCAACTGGTGGGCAGGGACAGCCACCTGCCCGCCGTGCCTCTGGAGGCCCGCGCGCCGGATGCCCTGCGCCAGCGCTTTGCGCGGCCGCCCCGCTGGGCTCCCGAGGTGGTGCGCGAGAAACGCTTCAGTGATCGCCAGCCCACCGATGCCGCCGTGCTCGTGCCCATCGTGCTGCGCTCCGAGCCCACGGTGCTGCTGACCGAACGCACGGCCCATCTGTCCACCCATTCGGGCCAGGTGGCCTTTCCGGGTGGCAAGCGCGATCCTGAGGATGTGTCTGCCCAGGCCACGGCCCTGCGCGAGGCGCAGGAGGAAGTCGGGCTTGCTGCCGGCGATGTGGAAGTGTTGGGCACCCTGCCCATCTACACCACGGGCACGGCCTTTCTGATCACGCCGGTGGTGGCCCTGGTCGATCCCCGGGCGCGCCTGCATCCCAATCCCTACGAGGTGGCGGACGTGTTCGAGGTGCCGCTGTCCTTTTTGCTCGATCCTGCCAACCATGAGCGCCACGCCATGGTCTGGAACGGCGTGCCGCGCGAATGGTTTGCCATGCCCTACCAGGATGGAGACCGCCAGCGCTACATCTGGGGCGCCACGGCCGGCATGCTGCGCAATCTTTACCGATTCCTGTCGGCCTGATGCCCGGATGGGGTGCCGTGCCACCCCGGGGTCACGGGCCTGCCCGCATGCGCCAGTATGATGGCCGGATGAGTTTCTTTGCCATTCTGATCGCCTTGCTGATCGAGCAGGCGCGCCCCCTGACGCCGGCCAACCTGGTGCACACAGGCTACAGGGCCTGGACGGTTTCGGTGCGCCGCAACTTCGATGCCGGCCAGGCGCACCACGGCTGGCTGGCCTGGACCGTGGCGGTGGCGCTGCCCTGCGTGCTGGTGACAGGCATCTATCTGCTGCTGCTGTGGGGCGTGGGCTGGCCGCTGGCCATGGTTTGGAATGTGGCCGTGCTCTACGTCACGCTGGGCTTTCGCCAGTTCAGCCACCACTTCACGCGCATCCGCGATGCGCTGGATGCAGGTGACGAGTACGCGGCGCGCGAAGCCCTCGCCCACTGGCAGCAGGTGGACGCCAGCGAAGTGCCCCGCAGCGAGGTGGTGCGCCATGTGATCGAGTATTCGGTGCTGGCAGCGCATCGCCATGTGTTTGGCGTGCTGTTCTGGTTCTCTGCACTGGCGGCGCTGGGCCTGGGCCCGCTGGGCGCCGTGTTCTACCGCATGACCGAGCACCTGTCGCGCTCCTGGTCGCGCAAGGGCCTGCTGGGTGGCAGCCAAGTCAGTGTCCAGTTGCAGCACGCCTCACGGTTGGCCTGGACCGTGATCGACTGGTTGCCCGCACGGCTGACGGCTCTTTCCTTTGCCGTGGTCGGCAGTTTCGAGGAGGCCATCGAGGGCTGGCGCTTCCATGCCCAGCGCTTTCCCAACGACAACGACGGCGTGATCCTGGCCGCCACCTCGGGCGCCATCAACGTGCGCCTGGGCGGCGAGGCACTCAAGCGCCGCGAGGGCATCTCGGTGACCCGTGACGACGGCGAGGAGATCGACCTCGACGTGGACAGCGAAGCCACGCCGGGCCGTGAGCCCGAGATCGGCCACCTGCGCAGCGTGGTCGGCCTGGTCTGGCGCTCGGTCGTGGTCTGGCTGCTGCTGCTGGCCCTGCTGTCGCTGGCGCGCCTGTTGGGTTGAGTGCGGAGCCTGCGGGCGAGTCATGGATGACGCCCCTTTGGAGGCGTCGTTTCCTCCCTCCCGGAGCGGCCCCGTGGCGTTTGGGGGAGGCTCAATACTTCGTGGCCTGACTCAACTCATCAAACAGCTCGGCATAGATGCAGTACCGGTTGGCACTGATGTCATGGTCGGCGTCCATGCCGTGTTCCTCATCCTCCACGCGCGGCATGACCGCGCATCCGGGCTCGTGCAGGTGGGTGCAGTTGTAGAACTTGCATTCCTGCGCATGGGCGCCGATGTCGGGCATGCAGCGGGGCAGGTCGGTGGGTTCGATGTGGCGCAGGCCGAACTCCTGGAAGCCCGGCGAGTCGATCAGGGCTGTCGTGCGCTCCGCGTCCATCCAGTACCAGCTGGTCGTGGTGGTCGTGTGCTTGCCGGAGTTCAGTGCCTGCGAGATCTCGTTGGTGGCCGCGCGTGCGCCGGGGACCAGCAGGTTGATCAGGGTGCTCTTTCCCGAGCCGGAAGGGCCCAGCACCAGCGTGGCCTTGCCCTTGAGGTGCTTCATCAGCAGCTGCCGATCGGCCTCGCCCTCATTGGCCAGCGACAGCGACAGTACCTCGTAGTGCGGCTTTTCCTGGCCCAGGTACATCTCGCGATAAGGCTCCAGGCGCTCCCAGGCGTCGGCAAAGGGCTCGGCCAGGTCACGCTTGTTGAGGGCAATCAGGGGCTTGATGTGGGTGGCTTCGGCAGTGATCAGGGCGCGGGCCAGCTGGCTTTCGGAGAAGACCGGCTCGGCGGCGATCAGGATCAGCACCTGGTCGATGTTGGCTGCAAAGGACTTGGTGCGTATCTCGTCCTGCCGGTAGAACAGGTTGCGCCGCTCCAGCACCTTTTCTATGGTGCCTTCCTCCCCCTGGCCTGGGGGCGGAAGTTGCCAGCGCACGCGGTCGCCCACCACGGTCTGGCTCTTCTTGCCGCGCGGGTGGCAGATGTGGCGCGAGCCATCTTCGGTCTCGACCACGCAATGGCGGCCATGGCTGGAGACGACCAGGCCTTCGTGCAGTGCGGAGCGCTCAGCCATGGGTCAGCGGGGTGCGATTCATGGGCGCGCCAGCAACGCATCGATGCGCCTTGCGCACTCGATGTCGGTGGACGAGATGCCGTTCACGTCATGCGTGTTCAGGCGTACACCGCAGCGGCCGTAGCTCACGGTCAGGTCGGGATGGTGGTCCTGCTGGTGGGCGATCAGGGCCAGCGCATTCACGAAGGCCATGGTCTCGTAGTAGTTGGCGAAGGCGTAGCTCTTGGCGATGGCATCGCCATCGAGCTGCCAGCCCGGCAGGGCGGCCAGTGCGGTGTGCAGTTCGTCGGAAGTCAGCGCGCGGCGCTGCTGGTTGGACCAGTCCTGTTGTTGCAAGCGTTGTGTGCTCATGGTGAGTGCGTATGGTTCAGGTCGGAGAGGGCATGCGCGCCAGCCGGGCGAGGGCGGGCGGATGCGAGTAGTAGAAGCCCACGTACCAGGGATCGGGTGTGAGCGTTGAAGCATTGTCCTCGTACAGCTTGAGCAGTGCCGAGGCCAGGTGGGCGCCGCTGGCCTGTTGCATGGCGTAGGCATCGGCTTCGAACTCGTCGCGGCGCGACAGGGCCGAGAACAGCGGGGTGACAAAGAAGCTGAACACTGGCACGGCCAGCAGGAACAGCAGCAGCGCCACGGCCTCGTTGCCGGCGCCGATGCCGCTGTGTCCCAGCGCAAGGTCCAGACCCGGACGGACGCCCAGGCCCAGGTAGAACCACAGCTGCTGCGACAGCCAGCCCAGCAGCGCAAAGCCCGCCAGGCTGGCGGCAAACATCAGCAGCATGCGCTTGAGGATGTGGCGGTGCTTGAAATGGCCCAGCTCATGCGCGAGCACGGCCTCCACCTCGTCGGCGTCCAGCTGCTTGAGCAAGGTGTCGAAGAACACCACGCGCTTGGAGTGGCCGAAGCCCGTGAAATAGGCATTGGCATGTGCTGAGCGGCGGCTGCCGTCCATCACGAACAGGCCCTTGGCCGTGAAGCCGCAGCGCTGCATCAGTGCGCTCACGCGCTCCTTGAGCGGGCCGTCCTCCAGTGGATCGAACTTGTTGAACAGCGGTGCGATGAAGGTCGGGAAGATCCACATCAGCAGCAGGTTGAAGCCCGTCCAGACGGCCCATGCCCAGAGCCACCACAGGTCGCCGGCCGAACCCATGAGCCACAGGATCAGTGCCGCAATCGGAAGGCCGATGGCTGCGCCCATGGCCGTGGACTTGGCGGCATCGGCCAGCCACAGCCGCAGCGTCATCTGGTTGAAGCCGAAGCGCTGCTCCAGCACAAAGGTCTGGTAGAGCGACAGCGGCAGCTCCACCAGGCCGGAGATCAGTGCAAAGCTGGCCAGCAGCGCCAATTGCTGCCACAGGCCGGCGCCCATCCATTCCAGCAACTGCTGGTTGAGTGCATCCAGCCCGCCCAGCAGCGTCCATGCGAGCAGCACCACGGCGCCCAGCGTCATGTCGATCAGGGCAACGCGTGCCTTCGCCAGTGTGTAGTCGGCGGCCTTCTGGTGGGCGGCCAGGCTGATGCGCTGCGCAAAGGCCTCGGGCACCTGCGCTCTGTGGCCTGCCACATGGCGAACCTGGCGCGAGGCCAGCCAGGCGCGCAGCAGCCACTGGGCCAGCACGGCTGCGGCAAACAGCAGGGAAAGCGTCGAGGAAAAATCGGGGTTGAAGACCATGTGGCCGCAGTGTAGGCGACAATTTGGGCCATGTCCGAAGCCTCCAGCGCCTGCATTCCCGTCCCCGCCGAATCCGGCACGCCCGTCACCCTGAGCAAATCCGATCTCAATCTCGTCTGGCTCGACTGCGAGATGACCGGGCTGCAGCCCGACACCGATCGCATCATCGAGATCGCCGTGGTCGTCACCAGCCCGGACCTTGCCACGCGCATCGAGGGTCCTGTGTTCGCCATCCATCAAAGCGATGCCCTGCTCGACGGCATGGACGCCTGGAACAAGGGCACGCACGGCAGGAGTGGCCTGATCGAGCGCGTCAAGGCATCGACCACCACCGAGGCCGATGCGGAAGCCGCGCTGATCAAGTTCCTGGCGCAGTACGTTCCCAAGGGCAAGGCGCCGCTGTGCGGCAACAGCATTGGCCAGGACCGGCGCTTCATGGAGCGCTACATGCCCAAGCTCAACGACTTCTTTCACTACCGCAACGTTGATGTCAGCACCCTCAAGGAACTGGCCAGGCGCTGGAAGCCCGATGCCTACGCATCCTTCAAGAAGGCCCAGCGCCACACGGCGCTGGCCGATGTGCATGAATCCATCGATGAGCTGGCGCACTATCGCGCACGCCTGCTGAGCGTCTAGCGCCCGGAGCCGGGGCCCTCCGGCCATTTTTGTGCAGGGGGCTTGCGGGAAAACCCCAGGAGTGCGACAATCTACAGCTTGCCTCCATCAACAAGGGGCAATTTGCACATCTCCATCACACAAGGGCTCCTGCGCTGTGTGTCTGAGGTCGATGTCCACAGACCTCCATGAAGGCTTTCATGGATGGCGGGACCATCGGTTTCGGACCAGCCGAAAACGCCCATCCGCCCTTTTGCGAAGGGCCGGTCAAGTCTGACGGTGGATGTTGACCCAACCGTCGAGAAAAGCGTGGCAGATCGCTGACTGCGCGTGCTTTTCGTTAGAGCCATTCATGAACGACATCTCTCAAGAGCAGGGCATCATTGCCGCTGCCGATTCCTCTTTTGCTTGCGCTGCCCAAGCCTCTTCCGTGCTGGACGCCGCCGTTGCCGGTGCCGAGCAGGCCGCCGAGTCGCAGGCCGCTGCTGAAACCGTCGAGGGCGCCGAAGCCGCTCAGGCAGCTCCCGAACTCCCCAACGCCTTCGTCGAGCTGGGCCTGGCTGAAGAGCTGGTCCGCGCCGTTGCCGATCTGGGCTACACCCAGCCCACGGCCGTGCAGGCGCAAGCCATTCCCCTGGCCATGGGCAGTGGTGATCAGGCCTTCATCGACCTGATGGTTTCCAGCCAGACCGGCTCGGGCAAGACCGCCGCCTTCCTGCTGCCCGTGCTGCACACGCTGATCCAGCAAAAGGCTGACGAGGAAGCCGCCATCCGCGCCGAATATGACCGCCAGTGCGCCGAGGCCACTGCCAGCGGCCAGCCCACGCCCAAGCGCAACAAGCGCAAGGACCCCACCAATCCCCGCAACTTCAAGGCGGCCGTTCCCGGCGCCCTGATCCTGTGCCCCACGCGCGAGCTGGCTCAGCAGGTGGCGCATGACGCCATCGAACTGGTCAAGCACTGCCGTGGCATCCGCATTGCCAACGTGGTGGGCGGCATGCCCTACCAGCTGCAGATTGCCAAGCTGCAGAACGCCAACCTCGTGGTGGCCACGCCTGGCCGTCTGCTGGACCTGCAGCGCTCGATGCAGATCAAGCTCGACCAGGTGCAGTTCCTGGTGGTCGACGAGGCCGACCGCATGCTGGACCTGGGCTTCTCGGACGATCTGGCCGAAGTCAACGACCTGACGGCCCAGCGCAAGCAGACCATGATGTTCAGCGCCACCTTCGCGCCCCGCATCCAGCAGCTGGCCATGCGCGTGATGCATGACGGCGGATCGGGCGTGAAGAAGGTCACCATCGACACGCCCCAGGAAAAGCACGCCAACATCAAGCAAGTGCTGTTCTGGGCCGACAACTCCCAGCACAAGCGCAAGCTGCTGGACCACTGGCTGCGCGACACCACCATCAACCAGGCCATCGTCTTCGCATCGACCCAGGTCGAGTGCGACGGCCTGGCCAACGACCTGCAGCAGGACGGCTTCTCGGCCGTGGCGCTGCACGGCGCCCTGAGCCAGGGCCTGCGCAACCGCCGCCTGATGGCGCTGCGCAGCGGCCAGGTGCAGGTGCTGGTGGCGACCGATGTGGCGGCACGCGGCATTGACGTGCCCTCCATCACCCACGTCTTCAACTACGGCCTGCCCATGAAGGCCGAGGACTACACCCACCGCATCGGCCGCACCGGTCGTGCCGGTCGCGAAGGCGTGGCCGTGACGTTCGCGGAATTCCGTGACCGCCGCCGCATTTTCGATATCGAAGGCTACAGCCGTCAGCAATTCAAGGCCGAGGTGATTCCTGGTCTCGAGCCTGCACAGCGCGCACCCAGCAGCAACGAAGGCCGTGGCGGCCGTCGTGGCGGCGGCTTTGAAGGCCGTGGTGGTGATCGCCGAGGCTCCGCCGGCGGTGGTCGTGGTGGTTTCGGTGGCGACCGCGGCTTCGGCGGTGGTGACCGCGAGCGCAGCTTTGGTGATCGCGGTGGCGACCGTGGCTTCGGCCCCCGCCGTGATTCGGAAGGCTATGGCCGCAAGGCCGGCTTCGGCAGCTTCGGTGGCGGCCAGCGTGAAGGCGGCTTCGGCCAGGGTCAGCGCGAAGGCGGCTTTGGCCAGGGCCAGCGCGAAGGCGGCTACAGCCAGGCTCCGCGTGAAGGCGGCTTTGGCCGTGGCGGCGAAGGCCGTGGCTTCGGCGGCGACCGTGGCGCTGCGCGCGGCGGCGACCGTCGTGAGGGTGCTCCCCGCGATGGCGGCCACCGCGATGGCGGCTTCCGTGGTGCATCCGGTGAGTCGCGTGGCTTCGGCGGTGAATCCCGCGGCGGCTTCGGCGGTGGTGAGCGCCGTCCGGCCTTTGGCAAGAGCGCTCCCAAGCCTTACTCGCCCCAGGGCGGCGATCGCAAGCGCGCCGTGCGCTGATCGATTCCGGCTTTGCATGCAGACCGGCCCTTCGGGGCCGGTTTTTTTTGGGCAATCCGCCTGCCTGCCTGGCGCTGCCTGTGTTCGTGGCGCAGAACCTGCTGTCTGGCGGGCTCTGCGACTGCCATAATCGCGGCGCGGAGGTGCCCTGTGGAGTCTTTGATCGCGTCCAGTGTGGATTTTGAGCACATGTTCGAACTGGCCCCCGTCTCGCTATGGCTGGAGGACTACAGCGCGCTCAAGCGCCTGCTCGACCAGTGGCGAGCACAGGGCGTGACCGATCTGCAGGCGCATTTTTCTGCCCATCCGCAGGCACTGCAGCAGTGCAGTGCCGCGCTCAGGGTGGTTCGCGTCAACCAGCGCGCGCTGGACCTGTTCGGCGCCGCGGACCAGCAGACCTTTCTCGACAGCCTGGGCCAGGTGTTCCGTGACGACATGCATGCCGGCCTGGCCTGCGAGCTGCAGGAGCTTTGGAAGGGCTCGCCGACTTTTGCCAACCGCACCGCCAACTACACGCTGGACGGGCGCCGGCTGGACGTGCAGATCCGTGGCCGCATCCTGCCCGGCCATGAGGAGCTTTGGGATTGCGTGCTGGTGTCGCTGGAAGACGTGACGGCCGAGATGCGCAGCACGCGGCAGCTGCACCGCAGCGAGCAGTACTCGCGCGACCTGTTCGAGTACTCGCCCGTGTCGCTGTGGGTCGAGGACTTCAGCTCCATCAAGCGCCTGCTCGACGATGTGCGCGCCCAGGGCATCAGCGACTTCGCCACCTTCCTCAAGGTACATCCGGAATTCATCTCGCGCTGCATGCAGGAGATTCGCGTCATCGACGTGAACCGCCAGACGCTGCGCATGTTCGGTGCCACCGACAAGCTGCAGCTGCTGAGCCGGCTGGGCCGCATCTTCCGCGATGAAATGATCGACTCCTTTGCCGATCAACTGCAGGACCTGTGGAACGGCAAGCTCGTGCAGCACCGCGAAGTGGTGAACTACGCGCTGTCGGGCGACACGCTGCACATCCACATGCAGCTGGCCGTGCTGGACGGCCATGCGGACGACTGGGGGCTGGTGCTGCTGTCCCTGGTGGATATCACGGCACGCAAGAAGGCCGAGGCCTATCTGGAATACCTGGGCAAGCACGACGTGCTCACCCAACTGCGCAACCGCGCCTTCTATATCGAGGAATTGAACCGCCTGGCGCGCAAGGGGCCGTGGCCGCTGGCCGTGATCGCCATCGACATGAATGGTCTCAAGGAGGCCAATGACGAGCATGGCCATGCCGCAGGCGACGACATGCTTCGCCGCGTGGGCGAAGTGCTGACCAAGGCCGTGGATGCGCCCGCTTGTGCGGCACGCGTGGGCGGCGACGAATTCATGGTGCTGCTGCCAGCCTCGGACGAGCGCGGCGCCGAAGCCGTCAAGGAGCGCATCCTGTCGCTGCTGGAGCTCAACAACCAGTTCTATCCGGGTCAGCTGGTCAGCCTGTCCATGGGCGTGGCCTGTTGCAACGAGGGCAGCCAGCTGGAGGCCACCGTGTCACGCGCGGACCAGGCCATGTATGCCGAAAAGGCGCGCTACTACAAGGAAAAAATGCTGGACCGCCGCGCGGGCCGGGCATAGGCGCCCGGGATCCCGGGAGCAGTGGCCTTCAGGCCTCCGAGGCGTGCCGCCCGATTTCGGGCCAGCGGTGATGCAGGTAGATCCACGACGCGAGCCCGATCAGCATCATGCTGATCGAGCCCAGGGCCAGCAGCACCGTCGAATGCATCACCAGAGGCGCCAGCACGCCGGCCACGATGCCATTGGCCGTGGAGCCCACCACGGCCTGCAGCGATGAGGCCAGGCCGCGCCGCTCGGGATGGATGTCCAGCACCAGCAAGGTCACGACGGGCACCATCATGGCCCAGCCGAAGGCGAACACACCCACGGGAATCAACGCCCAGCTCACATGGGCAGGCCAGATCAGGTTGGCAACCAGGTTGACGATGGACACCACGAACATGATCAGAAAGCCGTGGCGGATCTGGTGCTTGGGTGGAATGCGCCCGGCCAGCCGGCCGCTCACCCAGGCGCCGCCCATGATGCCCGAGATCGAAATCACGAAGAACCAGAAGAACTGCTGCGGCTGCAGGTGCAGCAGGTCGCCCAGGAAGGCGGGGGCCGACAGCACGTACAAAAACATGCCGTTGAACGGCACGCCGCTGGCAAAGGCCAGCAGCACAAAGCGCGGATCGCTGCACAGCGCCTTGTAGCCCTGCATCAGTGGCTTGAACCGGAAGGGCTGGCGCTGCGCCTGCGGCAGAGACTCGGGCAGAAAGCGCCAGTTGATGCTCCACAGCAGCACGCCCACCAGCGTCAGGAACCAGAATACGGCCGCCCAGCCCAGGTGCACGAACAGCCAGCCGCCCAGCACCGGCGCCAGCGCCGGGGCAATGCCGAAGAAGATGGTGATCTGGGCCATCACGCGCTGGGCCTGGGCAGGCGGAAACAGGTCGCGCACCACGGCGCGCGACACCACGATGCCGGCGCCCGTGGACAGACCCTGCAGCGCCCGGAACAGCACCAGTTGCGTGATGTTCTGCGACAGCGCGCAGCCTGCCGAGGCTAGCGTGAACACGGCCAGTCCCCATAGCACCACGGGGCGGCGGCCAAAGCTGTCGGCCATGGCGCCATGGAAAAGGTTCATGAAGGCAAAGCCGAACAGATAGGCCGACAGCGTCTGCTGCATCTGCAGCGGCGTGGCGTTCAAGGCCTGGGCGATGCCCGAGAAGGCCGGGATGTAGGTATCGATCGAGAACGGCCCCAGCATGCCGAGGATGGCAAGCAGGACGGCCAGGGCCCAGCGCGGGCCCTGCCAGAGCGGGGAAACATTTTGTGGCATGCAGGCGAGGCGGTTGTGCGCTGCAGGCGGGCCACAGGCGCAGAAGAGGGCCGCACACTCATGCGTCTGCGGCAGGGTGACACTGTAGCGGCTTGGCTGGAATCCGGTGTGACGGATGGCTTGGCGAATGACCTGGGCGATGGAATGGACCGATAGTTTTCATCTAAATATTATAAATATCGATAAAATTTATCTTTTACGCCCGCATGCACAGGTCCGCCGTCGGGTGGATGGCATGGTTCTGGGCGCTTTCGCCAAGGATCTTTCATGACTGTTTCTCGCCGCACGTTGATATCAGGCCTGGCTCCGGCCGCGTTGCAGCTGACCGCCGGCGCTGCCTGGTCCAAGGGCCACCGGCTGCAGCTGTCGGCGGCCTATGGCGATGGCATCTTCCACACGCAGAACCTGCGCAATTTCGCGGCACGCGTGGGTGCCGACACCCGGCAGTCGCTGGAGATCGAGGTGGTGTCCGGCTCGGCGCTCAAGCCCATGGCGCAGGTGCTGCCTGCGCTCAAGCGCAATGACCTCCAGTTCGGCGAAGTGCTCATGTCGTCCTGTGCGGACATCCACCCGCTGCTGGCCATGGACTCGCTGCCTTTCATGGTGCGTGGCTTTGACGAGGCCGCGCGCCTGTGGCAGTTGACCCGCCCCGTGCTGCAGGAGTTCTTGCTGGCCCAGCAGGGCGCGCGCCTGCTGTTTGCCGTGCCCTGGCCGGCGCAGGGGCTCCTGAGCCGGCGCCCGGTCCACAGCATCGCGGATCTCAAGGGCCTCAGGCTGCGTGTGCAAAGCGATGCGACCAAGCGGTTGGCCGAGCTCTGGGGGGCGCAGCCGGTGGTGATTGCCGCAGGCGATCTGGGTGTCGTTGTGGAGCAAGGTGGCATCGATGCCATGATTACCTCCAGCGCCACGGGCGCCGACATCCAGGCCTGGAAGGCCATGAAGGTGTTTCTGGATATCAAGGCCTGGATTCCCAAGAACATGCTTTGCGTCAGCGAACTTGCTTGGAGGGGCTTCACCGAGCCCGAGCGCCAGGCCATCGGCCGCGCTGCCGAGTCGGCTGAAAAAGAGGGCTGGGCGCTGGCCCAGCAGGCCGATGAGCTGGGCAAGAAGATCCTTGCCGACAACAAGGTGTCCGTGGCCGCGCCGTCGGCGGATCTGCGCCACATGCTGGATTTGGTGGGCGAGCGCTTTGGTCGCGAGTGGGTGGCCAAGGCCGGCAGCAGCAATATGTCGGTGCTGATGGAGTACAACAAGAAAAGGCACTGAGCGCCGGTGCGCTGAGTGCCTTTTTCGGGGTGTTGGTGGTGGGCCCTGAGTGATTCGAACACTCGACCAACGGATTAAGAGTCCGCTGCTCTACCAGCTGAGCTAAGAGCCCCACGTATTTCTGCGTGGCTGCCTGAAGAGATCAGGCAAAGGAATTCTTGGTGGGCCCTGAGTGATTCGAACACTCGACCAACGGATTAAGAGTCCGCTGCTCTACCAGCTGAGCTAAGAGCCCCCTCGGGTATTCCGAAGGAATCAGCCTGGATGAATCCAGGCTGAAAAGGAATTTTTGGTGGGCCCTGAGTGATTCGAACACTCGACCAACGGATTAAGAGTCCGCTGCTCTACCAGCTGAGCTAAGAGCCCCAAAAACAAGTCTGCGCTGCAAACGAGACCGCAATTATGCGGCATTTTTGGCATGCTTGCAGGAAGACACGCCAATTTTTTGGTTCATGGCGCGATCTCGGCATGCGCGGCCTGCGTGACGTCGGGAACGCAGGCACAAAAAAAGGCGGCCGAAGCCGCCTTGCCTTGGTGTCTGCGCTTACATCAGCAGATGTTCGCCTGCGTTGTCACCGCCCAGGATCACGTAGTTGACCTTGCGGATGTCCATCAGCTTCTTGCCGCCCGAGTAGCTGATGGAGCTTTGCACATCCTGCTCCATCTCGATCAGGGTGTCGGCCAGAAGTCCCTTGACGGGCTCGAGGATGCGCTTGCCTTCGACGTGCTTGTATTCGCCCTTGTTGAAGTCCGAGGCCGAGCCGTAGTACTCCTTGAAGCGCTGGCCGTTTTCCTCGACCGTCTGGCCCGGCGATTCCTCATGGCCCGCGAACAGCGAGCCGATCATCACCATGGTGGCGCCAAAGCGCACGCTCTTGGCGATGTCGCCGTGGCTGCGGATGCCGCCGTCGGCAATGATGGGCTTGGTGGCCACGCGCGCGCACCACTTGAGCGCCGACAGCTGCCAGCCGCCCGTGCCGAAGCCCGTCTTGAGCTTGGTGATGCAGACCTTGCCGGGGCCGATGCCGACCTTGGTCGCGTCGGCGCCCCAGTTCTCGAGGTCGATCACGGCTTCGGGCGTGCCCACGTTGCCGGCGATCACGAAGGACTTGGGCAGCTTTTCCTTGAGGTAGCCGATCATGTTCTTCACGCTGTCGGCATGGCCGTGGGCGATGTCGATGGTGATGTATTCAGGGCACAGGCCTTCGGCGACGAAGCGGTCCACGGTGTCGTAGTCGGGCTTCTTGACGCCCAGCGAGATGGAGGCGAAGCAGCCCTTGCCCTGCATCTCGCGCACGAACTGCACGTTGTCCAGGTCAAAGCGGTGCATCACGTAGAAGTAGCCGTTGCGGGCCAGCCAGGTGCAGATGCTTTCATCCACCACCGTCTTCATGTTGGCCGGCACGGCCGGGATGCGGAAGGACCGACCGCCCAGCTCCACGCTGGCATCACACTCCGAGCGGCTTTCCACGCGGCACTTGCGCGGCAGCAGCAGGATGTTGTCGTAGTCGAAGATTTCCATTTGATTCCAAGCTCCATGAAAGGTCGCGGCAGGAACATCCCTCCGCGATGGGGCGCTTGGCTTGGAGGCCGGTCTTGCGGGCGGCGCGGGCGGGCCGCGTCGCCAGGGCGGCTGTGGCCCGGGCACAAAAAACCGGACCGCAAGAAACTTGGGCCCGGTGATTGATTCTATACGTTGCCGGCGGCGGGCCTGGGCGCCCTGTCGATATAGCGGTTATAGCAATGGCGTTATGGACCGGGAAGATGCGCTGCATGTGTCGAATGCGGGAAATGCAGCATGGCTTTCCCCGCAGGCCAGGGCGCTTCCTACAATGCCGGGATGTTCCCGATCGATCTGCTCGACGGCGCCTCCGGTGCCGCACCCGCCTCCAACTCCCCTTTGCTGGCCAACCTCAACGAGGAGCAGCTCGCTGCCGTCACGCTGCCGGCCGGCCATGCGCTGATCTTGGCCGGCGCCGGCTCGGGCAAGACGCGGGTGCTGACCACGCGCATCGCCTGGCTGCTGCAGACGGGCCAGGCCACGCCGGGCTCCATCCTGGCCGTGACCTTCACCAACAAGGCGGCCAAGGAAATGCTGGCGCGCCTGTCGACCATGCTGCCCTACAACGTGCGCGGCATGTGGATAGGCACCTTCCACGGCCTGTGCAACCGGCTGCTGCGTGCCCACCACCAGGCGGCAGGGCTGTCGTCCACCTTCCAGATCCTGGACACGCAGGACCAGCTGTCGGCCGTCAAGCGCCTGTGCAAGCAGTTCAACGTGGACGACGAGCGCTTCCCGCCCAAGCAGCTGCAGTACTTCATTGCCGGCTGCAAGGAAGAGGGCATGCGCCCCGGCGACGTGGTGGCCAATGACCCGGACACGCGCAAGAAGGTCGAGATCTACCAGCTCTACGAGGAGCAGTGCCAGCGCGAAGGCGTGGTCGATTTCGGCGAGCTGATGCTGCGCTCCTTCGAGCTGCTGCGCGACGACGCCGCGCTGCGCGCCCACTACCAGCGGCGCTTTCGCCACATCATGGTCGACGAGTTCCAGGACACCAACAAGCTGCAGTACCAGTGGCTCAAGCAATTGGCGGGCGACGTGGTGGATGGCCGCCTGCAGGCCCTGGGCAGCGTGATCGCCGTGGGCGACGACGACCAGAGCATCTACGCCTTTCGCGGTGCGCGCGTGGGCAACATGCAGGACTTCGTGCGCGAGTTCGATGTGCGCCAGCAGATCAAGCTGGAGCAGAACTACCGCTCCTACAGCAACATCCTGGACTGCGCCAACGCGCTCATCAGCCACAACAGCCAGCGCCTGGGCAAGAACCTGCGCACCACCCAGGGCCCGGGCGAGCCCGTGCGCATCTACGAGGCGCCCACCGACATGGCCGAGGCGCAGTGGATGGTCGAGGAAATCCAGCAGCTCGTGAAAAAGGACGGCTGGCAGCGCCAGGAAATCGCCGTGCTCTACCGCAGCAATGCGCAAAGCCGGGTGATCGAATCGCAGCTGTTCAATGCCGCCATTCCCTACCGCGTGTACGGCGGGCTGCGCTTTTTCGAGCGCGCCGAAATCAAGCATGCGCTGGCCTACCTGCGCCTGCTTGAGAACCCGCACGACGACACCAGCTTTTTGCGCGTGGTGAACTTCCCACCGCGCGGCATCGGCGCGCGCAGCGTGGAGACGCTGCAGGACGCGGCGCGCAGCGCGGGCTGCTCGCTGCACGATGCCGTCTCGGCGGTGCCGGGCGCGCCGGGCGCCAAGCTCGCAGGCTTTGTCGCCAAGATCGACGTGCTGCGCGAGCAGACCCAGGGCCGCACGCTGCGCGAGATCATCGAGGCCATCGAGGAAGAAAGCGGCCTGCTCGAGCACTACCGCAACGAAAAGGAAGGCGCCGACCGCATCGAGAACCTGCAGGAACTCGTGAACGCGGCCGAGAGCTTTGTCACCCAGGAAGGCTTTGGCCGCGATGCCGTGGCCCTGCCGCTGGACGAGCACGACGGCGCCAGGGCGCTGACGCAAAGCCCGGCCAGCCAGGGCCTGGACCCTGCGCTGCCGCTGCTGGACACGCCGCTCACTCCGCCGGCCGGCACCGTGGCCGGCATGGTCGATGCCGATACCGGCGAGACCCTGTCGCCGCTGGCCGCCTTCCTGACGCACGCGGCGCTGGAGGCTGGCGACAACCAGGCCCAGGCAGGCCAGGACGCCGTGCAGCTGATGACCGTGCATGCCTCCAAGGGCCTGGAGTTCGACGCCGTCTTCATCGGCGGCGTGGAAGAGGGCCTGTTCCCGCACGAGAACGCCATGATGGACCGGGGCGGCCTGGAGGAAGAACGCCGCCTGGCCTATGTGGCCATCACCCGCGCGCGCAAGCGCCTGTACCTGAGCCATTCGCAGACGCGCATGCTGCACGGGCAGACGCGCTACAACGTCAAGAGCCGCTTCTTCGACGAGCTGCCTGAAGAGGCGCTCAAGTGGATCACCCCCAAGCAGGGCGGCTTTGGCAGCTACGCGCCCCGCCCCGGTGGCGGCGGTGGCGGCTATGGCTCACGCGATCGCGGCGGCTTCGGCAGCAAGGCCGAAGGCTGGCGCAGCGAGGTCTTCGCCAGCCCGCCCGTGCCGCCGCAAAAGGCCGACCCGGGCCACGGCCTGCGCGTGGGCCTGAACGTGTTCCACAACAAGTTCGGCGAAGGCAAGGTGCTGGCCCTGGAAGGCACGGGCGACGACGCGCGTGCCCAGGTCAGCTTTGGGCGCCACGGCACGAAGTGGCTGGCGCTGTCCATTGCCAAGCTCACGGTCGTGGAGTGAGGGCCGGGCCGCCGCGCCCGGCGCTCAGGGCTTGACTTCGAAGCTCAGCGTGGTGGTGTGGCGCACGTCGGTGTACTTCTTGCCGTCCAGCGTGACCGAGCCGTTGTCCACGCGCGCCGTCACCTCCAGCACGTACAGGCCCGGGAAGTAGGGCTTGAAGCTCACCGTGCCGTCCTGCGATGGCGTGAGCGTGCGGTACCAGCCCTCGCTGGTCTGCACATTGACCTGGCTGGCCGCGACCTTGCGGCCCTTGAACACCAGCTGGAACGTATCGCCGCCCGCCGTGGTGGGCACCAGCTCCAGGTCGTTCACGGCCTTGGTGTCGTTGCGGCCGAAACGGGCCTGGTAGTAGGTCAGCACGCCATTGGCGCCGGGGCGCGTGGCGGCGATGCGCACATCGCCCTGGCCTGCGTCCGCGGTGAAATGATTGGCCTCGGCCTTCAGGGGAAGGCTCTTGCCGTCGGGCAGGACCTGCTTGGCGTCCTCCAGGGCCGGCAGCTGTTGCAGCGGCTTGCGCAGTTCTCCGGCATAGGCCCGGGCCTGTCCTGCGTCCTGCTGCAGCCAGAGATAGTCGGCATGCGCGGCCGGCACCGCCAGGGTGGCAGCGGCCGCCAGCCATGCGGAGGCCGTGCTGCGAAGGATGCGGGAAGCTGGGGTCATGGAGTCTCTCCTGTGGTGTGGCTCTGCGTGCGCCTGCCGGGCCTTGAGGGGCGTGATCCGGCGGGGCTGAAGATGGTGCGATGGCGGGCTAGCGACGCCGCAATGCATCAGAAATTATAGCGACCAGGTGAGAATGACTCTTGTTTTGCACGCTAAGAGTCGGGTTCATGACATCCATGCAGTTGCGGCGCAGGCATGCAAAAAGGCCATGGAAATCCATGGCCTTCTTGTTGTGGCGCCACGCGCCGCAGGGCGGCGGTCAGGCCGACAGCTTGGGCTGGGAAGCGGTGCCGGTCAGGTAGCCGACGGCGGCGCCGAACTTGCCGCGATAGTTGGTGCTGATCAGCGGGTCCAGCGTGGACTTGACCACGTTGTGGATGCTGCCCCAGTCACCGGCGTGCTGGAAGTTGCTCATGATGTAGGTCCAGCCGTTGATCTCGTCCACGGCGTGCAGGCCCGTGGATTCGCCGCCTGCGGGAATCGACATCAGGCGCGACAGCTGCTTGGTGTCGATGTTGTAGGCCCACAGGAAGTTGTTGACGTGCTGGCCGCTGTCCTCGCCGATGAACAGGGTGCGCATCTTCTCCGAGAACTTGAGGTTGTCGGGGTTGCAGATCTTGTTCGGGTTGCCGGTGTTGCCCAGCGCGTCGGCGCTGATGTCCTCGCCGGCCAGCAGGGCCTTGGTGTCCACGGGCATCCACTCGCTGTTGATGGCGGCGCCGGCCGTGTCCTTCTGGCCACCGCGCAGGTTCAGTGCCATCACGGCGCCGGCCTTGAGCTGCTTGGGGATGGACACGCCATTGCCTGCCACGTTCAGCGCATCGCCGGCCACCATGGACTTTTCGCAGTTCTGCAGGGCCGAGTAGGCCACCTTGTCCTTGGCGTTGACGGTCGTGCCTTCCATCTTGGTGAAGCCCATGCTCGCGCCCTTGAAGGCGGCGTAGCGGTGCGTTTCCAGGAAGGCGGCGGCCTTTTCCATGCCGGGGTTGATCTTGATCCACTCCACCTTGCCGTTGGCGGTGATCTTGGTGTAGCTGGCGTCGCCCGGATCGGTCTTGGCCACGGTCATGATGTCCGTGGGCTTGAGCGTGTTGGCCAGTTGCTCGATCTCGGCGCTGGTGGCCGAGCCCAGCTTGATCCAGGTCAGCGCGGCGGCGCTGCCCGATGCGGGGTCGATGGAGAAGCCCGCACCCACCTTGGCCACGTACAGCGAACCCGAGGACAGGTCCTTTTCCTTGTCGGCCACGAAGACGAAGTAGCCGCTGTTGGTGGCGTCGTCGCCCATCAGCGCCGTGCGCTGGTCGGGCATGACCTGGACCAGCTCGTGCGAGATGCGGCCCATGCAGAAATGCTTCTTGATGCTGGCCGTGCCGTCCACGTTGACCGTCACTTCGGGCATGTGGCCGTAGTGGTAGGGGTTGGCCTTGGTCTGGTCGCCATACAGATTCTGGCTGAAGGCCTGCAACTGCGCATTGCCGGTGGCGAAGGCGTCGGGCTCGTACTCTTCGCTGGACAGATGGGTGCCCCAGGGCGACAGGCTGGCGCCGCAGGTGATCCACAGGCCATGCACCTTGGAGGTGTCCACGTTGTGGTACTTGACCAGGCTGAGCTTGCCCGTGGTCTGGTCCTGGTCCAGCGTCAGCACGGCGATGGGCGAGGGCAGCTTGCCGTACATGTCGGTCTTGCCATCCTGCGCCCAGGTCGTGTATTCGAACTGCACCACGGCGAACACGGGCTTGCCTTTGACGCCATCCACCTTGGCATTGGGCACGGTCAGCAGCGAGGTGCCGTCGGGCGCATCGGAGAAGAAGTGGCGCTCGCTGCCGGCCACGGTGCGGTCGATGATCTTGTTGTTGTTGATGTCGTAGTAGCCGCCGGCCAGGATCTTGCCGCCCTTGCCGTCCGGCACTTCGTCGCCGGTCACGAAGAAGGGCTGGTAGCCCAGGTCGAAGCTCTGCTCGCTGTTGTCGCTGTACTGCACCTTGAGCTGCGAGGCCACGGTCATCCGGGCCATGGCCTGGGGGTTGGCCAGCGTGGGCGCGGCCATGGAGGTGAAGCTGGCCGCCACATAGTTCTTCGCGGGACCGTCATCGCCACCGCCGCAGGCGGTCAGCAGGCCGGCGGCGGACACGGCGGAGCCGAGCGGCAGCAGGGGGGCGCCGGTCAGGAATTGCAGCGCCTTGCGGCGGGAGAGCATCGTGGATTGGGACATGGGGCTTCCGTTGTGGGGTTGTCTGCATCAGCCCATCGGGGGCGGGATGGGCCGGGATGCCGCTGCGCACTCGCTGGCTATGCATCCGCACGGCATGCTAGGCAGGCACTGTGACAAAGCGATGGCATCCGTATGACACAACAGTGACTGCGTCATGTGGGCGCCCGGGTGGCCGCTGGCACGACAGAGAAACGGCAAAGAAAAAGCCCCTCGAAAGGGGCCTGGTGATCTGGTGCCGTGCAGGCGTCAGCCGGACAGTCCGGGCGGCTGCGGCGGTTCGGTGCCGATGGCGTCGCTGCCATCGCTTTCATCGGGCGCCGCAAAGCAGTCACGGAAGGTGAAGACGATGGAGGTGAAGAACATGGCGGCCAGCAGCATGGCCGTGGCAATCATCAGGCCGTTGGCAATGCCGCCCAGCACCTGGGCCAGCACGGCCGAGATCAGTGCCATCACGATGCCGGCCACGATGAACACGCCCATCCAGCTCAGGCCGAAGACCACCAGTGCGCCGATGTTGCGCACGCACGCCACCAGGCTGAAGAACACGGCCTTGACCGGCGGCACGTTGTGCCAGTGCACCAGGCCCGGCGCATGCCAGAACAGCAGCGAAAGCGGCAGGTACAGGCCCATGCTCAGCCACATGGCGGCCTGGAAGTCGGGCGATTCGGCGATCTCGCGCGTCAGCGGCTCGCCGCCCAGGTAGACGTTGGCGAACTGGCCATCGTCCACCAGCATGGACAGGCCCATGATCAGCAAGAAGCCTGCCGCATACATGGCGCCCAGCGTGAGCATGGAATTCAGGCGCTGGCGCCCGGTGCGAAAGGCCACCAGCAGCAGGGCCGGCGTGGGCGCGCGCCCGTGCGAGGCTTCGGCCGCCGCCACCATCATGGCCAGCGATGTGGCCGGCAGCAGGCCCAGCGCGATCACGGGGCCTATCAGCGGCAGCACCGTGACCAGCGACATGGCCGCCATCGACAGAAAGAACAACGCCGCCAGCGCCAGCGGCTGCTGGCGGAAGGTGCGGATGCCCTGCTGCACCCATTGCAGGCCGGTACGGGCGGGAACGATGAGAAGTTTCATGGGGTGAGGAAGTCGGGGCGCCTGGATGGGGCATGGCCTCTGGCATGGGCCGCGCCGCTGGCGCCCGAACGGGGACTGTACCCGAGGAAGCGCGGCCCGTGGACCGCAAAGCCCTCCGGCAGCCGCGTCGTGGCCGGCCTGGGACGTCAGTCCAGCGCCACGGGGCGGGCCAGGCGCTGGCGCAGCACGCGCTCGAAATGCGTGGGATCGTGGGGAACGAGCATGGAGGCCTCGCGCGGCAGGTGGAAATCCCACAGGCGGGAGATCCAAAAGCGCAGCGCGCCCGCGCGCAGCATGGGGTTGAACAGTTCTCGCTCGGCGGCGGTCAGGGGGCGCACGGACTGGTAGGCATCGATCATGGCCTTGGCCTTGGCCGCGTCATGGGCGCCCGTGGCGTGTTCGATGCACCAGTCGTTGAGGCACACCGCCAGGTCGAACAGCCAGCTGTCCACGCCTGCGAAGTAGAAATCGAAGAAGCCGGTCAGGCGCTCGCCCTCGAACATCACGTTGTCGCGGAACAGGTCGGCATGCACGGGGCCGCGCGGCAGGGCCGCATAGGCGGGCAAGGCGGCCACATGGTTCTGGAAGGCCAGTTCGGAGCGCAGCAGGTCGGCGGTGGGTGCGTCGATGTGCGGGATCACCGTGGGCACGGTCTCGTTCCACCAGGGCAGGCCGCGCAGATTGGGCTGCTGGCGATCGTAGTCTCGGCCGGCCAGGTGCATGCGCGCCAGCATCTCGCCCACGGCGGCGCAGTGTGCGGGCTGGGGGGTCAGCTCGCTCCTGCCGGGCAGGCGGTTGACGATGGAGGCGGGCTTGCCGCACACGCGCAGCAGGATGTCGCCGCTGCGCGTCTCGGCCTGAGGGTCGGGCACGGGAATGCCGGCCTGCGCCAGATGCTTCATCAGGTACAGGTAGAAGGGCAGTTGCTCGGCCGTCAGGCGCTCGAACAGCGTCAGCACCCACTCGCCCTGCTCGGTGGTGAGAAAGTAGTTGGTGTTCTCTATGCCGCCCTGGATGCCGCGCAGCTCCTTGAAGGAACCCAGGGACATGCGGCGCAGCAGCTCGCGCGCATCTTTGTCGGAGACTTCGGTGAAAACGGCCATGTTTGCATTGCCGGCCAGCGCGGCTCGGCGGAAATCGTTGTCGTCAGATATGGAAAGAGGGCAGCGCCGTCAGGTGCTGCCCCCTGGGATGCCGCCGGGCCCGGGGCCCGGACAGTCCGGTGAGGATCAGAACTTCTTGAGGTTCCAGACGCGCGTGCCGTTGGTGCCGTCGCCATCGCCGCGGTTGCGCGAGGAGCGGGCGCCGTCGTTGGACTGCACCTCATAGGAGGGCATGTCGCCGACCTTGGGCTGCACGGTGATGCTTCGGGTCTGGCCGCCCACGCGCAGTTCGTCAACGCGGCTGCCTTCGTCTTCCACATGGATGCGTTCCACGCGCTGGTTGCTTCGGTCGCGGGCCTCGGGCCTGGCCGTGTCCGGCGCGGTCTGCCCGGCGGTCGCCGCCGCGGGGGCGGTGGAGGCAGCCGGGGCAGGCGTGGGGTTCTGGGCCAGCACGGGGCTGGCGGCCAGGCTCAGGAGGATGAGAAGTGGAGCGGCGCGCATGGGCTCCATTGTAGGTCTTGCGGCGGGCCCTGTCCCGCCCTGTCCCCCTGCCGGCGCGTGCACAATCGGCGCATGAGCAATTCCAAGACCCTGGTGCTGATCGACGGCTCCAGCTACCTCTACCGCGCCTACCACGCCATGCCGGATCTGCGCGCCGAGCCCGGCAACCCGGAAAGCCCCGCCACGGGCGCCATCCGCGGCATGATCAACATGCTCCAGGCGATCCGCAAGGAAGTGGCGGCCGACTACGCGGTCTGCGTGTTCGACGCCAGCGGCCCCACCTTCCGCGATGCGCTCTATCCCGAATACAAGGCGCACCGCTCGCCCATGCCCGACGATCTGCGCTCGCAGATCGAGCCCATCCACGAAGTGGTCCGCCTGATGGGCTGGCCCGTGCTGGCCATCCAGGGCGTGGAGGCCGACGACGTGATCGGCACCCTGGCCAAGACGGCCGCCGCCCAGGGCGTGAACGTGGTCATCTCCAGTGGAGACAAGGACCTGTCCCAGCTGGTGGATCCCCACATCATGGTGATGGACACCATGAGTGGCAAGCGCCGCGACGTGGCCGGCGTGACGGCCGAGTTCGGCGTGCCGCCTGCGCAGATGATCGACTACCAGGCGCTGGTCGGCGATGCCGTGGACAACGTGCCCGGCGTTGCCAAGGTCGGCCCCAAGACGGCCGTCAAGTGGCTGGCCGAGCACGGCTCGCTCGACGGCCTGATCGCTGCGGCCGACGGCATCAAGGGCGTGGCTGGCCAGAACCTGCGCGATGCCATCGCCTCGGGCCAGCTGGCGCTGAGCCGCCAGCTGGTCACCATGAAGACCGACTGCGACCTGAGCGCCGAAGTGCCCACCCTGCCCGTGCTCGACGCGCTGGCGCCGCGCGAGCCCGATACCGCGCCGCTGCGCGAGTTCTATGAGCGCTACGGCTTCAAGGGGCTGGCACGCATGCTCGGCGGTGCAGCGCCCGAGCCCGATGCGCTGCAAGCCGTCAAGGCCGGCCGCAAGCCAGCGGCCAAGCCGCGTGCCGACCAGTCCACGGGCGACATGTTTGCCCAGGAGCAGGCCGAATCCGACGACCCCACCGCCGAGGCCGAGACCGCCCAGCAGCGTGCGCTGGACTACGACGTGGTGCTGACCTGGGAAGCGTTCGACCAGTGGCTGGCCAAGATCAACGCCGCCGAACTCACGGCCCTGGATACCGAAACCACCTCGCTGGACGAGATGCGTGCCGAGATCGTCGGCATCTCGCTGAGCGTGGAGCCCGGCGCCGCTGCCTACATCCCCCTGCGCCATGCCGGCCCCGACGCGCCCGAGCAACTGCCGGCCGACGAAGTGCTGCAGCGCCTCAAGCCCTGGCTGGAGGATGCGGCCCGGCCCAAGCTGGGCCAGCACGTCAAGTACGACCGCCATGTCTTCGCCAATGCCGGCATCGAGGTGCACGGCTATGTGCACGACACCATGCTGCAAAGCTATGTGCTGGAAGTGCACCGCCCGCACGGCCTGGCCAGCCTGGCGCTGCGCCACACCAACCGCACGGGCATCAGCTACGAAGACCTGTGCGGCAAGGGCGCCCACCAGATCCCCTTTGCCCAGGTGCCCGTGGACAAGGCTGCCGCCTACGCCTGCGAGGATGCGGACCAGACCCTGGACGTGCACCGCGTGCTGTGGCCGCAGCTGCAGGCGCACGACGGCCTGCGCGGCATCTACGAGCTGGAGATCGCCACCAGCGAGGCCCTGTTCCGCATAGAGCGCAACGGCGTGCTCATCGACGCCGCCACGCTGGCCAGGCAGAGCAACGATCTGGGCCAGCGCATCGTGCAGCTGGAGCAGGAGGCCTACGACATCGCGGGCCAGCCCTTCAACCTGGCCAGCCCCAAGCAGCTGGGCGAGATCTTCTTCGACAAGCTGGGCATGCCCGTGGTCAAGAAGACGGCCACCGGCGCACGCAGCACCGATGAAGAGGTGCTGGAGAAGCTGGCCGAGGACTATCCGCTGCCCGCCAAGCTGCTGGAGCACCGCAGCCTGTCCAAGCTCAAGGGCACCTATACCGACAAGCTGGCCCAGCTGGCGCTGCCGCGCACGGGCCGGGTGCACACGCACTACGCCCAGGCCGTGGCCGTGACGGGGCGCCTGTCCAGCAACGACCCCAACCTGCAGAACATCCCTATCCGCACGCCCGAAGGCCGACGCGTGCGCGAGGCCTTCATTGCCGCGCCCGGCCATGTGATCGCCAGCGCCGACTACTCGCAGATCGAGCTGCGCATCATGGCCCACCTGTCGGGCGACGAGTCCCTGCTGCGCGCCTTCCACGAAGGCCGCGACGTGCACCGGGCCACGGCATCGGAAGTCTTCAACGTGGAGCTGGAGCAGGTCAGCAGCGAGCAGCGCCGCTATGCCAAGGTCATCAACTTCGGGCTGATCTACGGCATGAGCAGCTTTGGCCTGGCCAAGAACCTGGGCATAGAGACCAAGGCTGCCGCCGCCTACATCGACCGCTATTTCCAGCGCTATCCAGGCGTCAAGCGCTACATGGACGAGACGGTGGAATTCGCGCGCGACCACGGCTACGTGGAAACCGTCTTCGGCCGCCGCCTGTACCTGGTGGACATCAACGGCGGCAGCGGCCCGCGCAAGAAGGCGGCCGAGCGCCAGGCCATCAACGCGCCCATGCAGGGCACGGCGGCCGACCTGATCAAGAAGGCCATGGTGGCGGTGCAGGCCGAGCTCGATGCCAGGCAGTCCGAGGTCCGCGTCATCATGCAGGTGCACGACGAACTGGTGTTCGAGCTGCCCGAAGGCGAGTCGGACTGGGTGCGCACCGAGATCCCGCGCCTGATGGCCGGCGTGGCGGAGCTGAAGGTTCCCTTGCTCGCCGAAGTGGGCGTCGGCCCCAACTGGGACAAGGCACATTGAGCTTCACGCGCGCATCGTAGACTTGGCCGGTTCTCAACCACCACCAAGGAGAGATGCATGCGTGACGATCAGCAGCAAGACCTGAAGGCCCTGGTTCCGGGGCGCAGCAGCGAAGAGGGCCCCACGCGGCGCCTGGCATTGCAGACGGCCCTGGGCCTGGGTTATGCCGCCGCGGCCACGCCGCTGATGGCGCAGACCGCCATCTCCACGCCGGCCGACGGCCTGACGGCCGGCGAGGTGCATTTCACCGTGAACGGCTTCAAGGTGCCGGCCTACCGCGCCGCGCCCGCCGGCAAGAAGAATGTGCCCGTGGTGCTGGTGATCTCCGAGATCTTCGGCGTGCACGAATACATTGCCGACACCTGCCGCCGCCTGGCGCGTGCCGGCTACCTGGCCATCGCCCCCGATCTGTATGCGCGCCAGGGCGATCCCAAGACCTATACCGAGATCGCCAAGCTCATGAGCGAGCTGGTCTCCAAGGTGCCCGACGAACAGGTCATGGCCGACCTGGACGGCGCCGTGCAATGGGCGGGCACGCAGGGCGGCGATACGGCGCGCGTGGCCATCACGGGCTTTTGCTGGGGCGGGCGCATCACCTGGCTGTATGCGGCCCATGGCCCGGTCAAGGCCGGCGTGGCCTGGTACGGCCGGCTGGAAGGCGCCAAGACCGCGCTGCAGCCACGCCATCCTCTGGAGCTGGTCTCCAGCCTCAAGGCGCCGGTGCTGGGCCTGTATGGCGGGCAGGACACGGGCATTCCGCTGGAATCCGTGGAGCGCATGCGCGAGGCGCTCAAGCAGGGCTCGGCAGCGGCCAAGGCCTCGGAGTTCGTGATCTACCCGGAGGCGCCACACGCCTTCCATGCCGACTACCGGCCCAGCTACCGCGAGCAGGCTGCGCGCGACGGTTGGCAAAAAATGCTGGCCTGGTTCAACAAGCATGGGGTGACCCCCTGAGCGGCTGCGCCGCTTCCCCCTCTCTCGCTTCGCGGGAGGGGGACGACACCCTCGGTGCGGGGCGGCCCTTCCTCGGTGTCCCTGGTGTGAGGACGCGCCAGTTTTTAAGGTATTGCTGACTAGCTTTCAACTTTATTCGCGCAGGGGGGGCTTGACAGCTTCTGTAGGCTGAAACCGAGGGCACCCGACACCGTGGCCTGCTTCCTTCATGGGATCGCAGGCCACGGCTGCGATGGGGCCGGTCTTTCTGCGAGAATTCGCGGGTTTCGCCTGCAAGGGCATACGGTTGAAGCACAAATCGCTATGACATTGGTAGCAATCATTCTGGCCACCCTGGCCGCCGGTATTGGCAGCGTCTGGGTGGCCGCGTTGTTGATGGGGCTGGGAGGCAACCGCTCGCCGGGCATGATGCCGCAGCGGCTGTTGAGCCTGGCGGCGGGCGCGCTGCTGGCCACGGCCTTCATGCACCTCTTGCCCGAAGCCTTCGAGAGCGAGGCCGGCGCGCACGACCTGTTCGTCACGCTGCTGGTGGGCCTGGTGTTCTTTTTCCTGCTGTCCAAGGCCGAGCTGTGGCACCACGGGCATGAGCACGGCGCGCCGCCGGCCCATGAGCACGATCACCACGAGCATCACGATCACCAGGGCCACGCCCATGACCATTCCCATGGCCACCATCATGGCCACCGCCACGGCGGCTGGGCGGTGCTGACCGGCGACAGCGTGCACTGCTTCGGCGATGGCGTGCTGATCGCCTCCGCCTTCATGGCCGACATGCGCCTGGGGCTGATCGCGGCGGTGTCGGTGCTGGCCCACGAGGTGCCACACCACATGGGTGACATCGTGGTGCTGCGCCAGTCCAGCTCCAACCGGCGCGTGGCCCTGATCAAGGTGTCCATGGCCGGGGCCGTGACCACGCTGGGCGGCATTGGCGGCTATTTCCTGGTCGGCCAGCTGCAGGAGCTGCTGCCGTACTTCCTGGCCGTGGCCTCCAGCAGCTTCATCTACGTGGCGCTGGCCGACCTGATTCCCCAGCTGCAAAAGCGCCTGAGCGCACGCGAGACCGTGGCCCAGGTGGGCTGGCTGATGCTGGGCATCGTGCTGGTCACCGTGGTCAGCCGCGCGGCGCACGCGCACTGAGCGGGCGGCGTTTCAGGCTATCCCGCACCGGCCTGCACGGGCGTGCTGCCCAGCAGGTCGGCATAGTCCACGGCGTACTTGATGAAGGCCGCATGGCCGTCGATGCGCAGCTTGCGGCGCAGGTGCAGCCGGTGGGTTTCCACGGTACGCACCGAGGTGCCCATCAGTGCCGCAATCTCCTTGTTGGAGCGGCCCTCCGAGATCCACTGCAGCACGCTGGCCTCGCGCGGCGTGAGGGCGCGCCGGGGGCCGGCACCGGCGCCGTCGTCCTCGACCACGGGCTGCAGGCCGGGGCTGAAATACAGGCCGCCCGCGTAGACCCGGTCTATGGCCTCGATGAGCTGCTGCGCCGGCGCATCCTTGAGCACATAGCCGCGTGCGCCCAGTGCCACGGCGCGCCGCACGTACTCGGGGTCCTCGTGCATGGACAGCACCAGCACGCGCACCAGGGGGAACTGATCGCGGAACAGCGCGGCCAGGTCGATGCCGCTGGCGCCCGGCATGCGGATGTCGGTCACCACCAGGTCGGGCGACAGCTCGCGCGCCAGCGGCACGGCCTGGTCCATGCTGGCGGCCTCGCCCACGACACGGATATGGTCGGTGGCCTGCAGGCGCATGGACACGCCGTCGCGCACAAGAGGGTGGTCGTCCACCAGGAGGATGCGGATCATGGGGTTCATGCAGCGGCCTGTGGGAGTTCGAATTCCGGTGAGGGAGACAGCGGCATGCCGCCGCTGCGGTAGAGCACGGCGACCAGCCGGGTGCCCCGGGCGCCCGAGCTGATGCTCAGATGGCCGCCCAGGCCCTCGATGCGCTCGCGCATGTTGCGCAGGCCGATGCCGCCCTGGCGGTCGCGCTGCACGCGGCGCATGTCGAAGCCCTGGCCGTCGTCGCTGACCTGCAGCACCACGCGGCGGCGCTGAAAGTGCAGGCTGACGTCGATGCGCGTGGCCTGCGCATGGTTTTGCGCATTCGTCACGGCCTCCTGGGCCACGCGGAACAGGGCCGTGGCGTGGCTGGGCGGCAGAAAGCGGGTCTCGCCCCGGCAGCCGAACTGCATGCGCAGACCGTCCTCGGCCTGCATCTGCTGGCTCATCAGTGCCAGGGCCGGGGCCAGGCCCAGGTCGTCCAGCAGGGCGGGGCGCAGGCCGTGGGAGACGCGCCGTATCTCCACCAGCGCGTGGTTGAGCTGCTCCAGTCCCTGGTCCACCATGCGCTGGGCCGTGGCCGGGTCCTGTGCGGCCAGGCGCCTGAGCTGGGCCTGGGCCGTCTCCAGCAGGAACTTGGACGAGACCAGCACCTGGACCACGCCGTCATGCAGGTCGCGCGCCACGCGCGTGCGTTCTTCCTCCTGCGAATGCACCACGCGCTGGGCCAGGCGCTGCAGCTTGGTGCTGGACACGCGGTGGTCGCTGAGATTGAACGCCAGCCCCGCCACGCCGATGAGCACGATGCACAGCGCCGCAATGCCGAAGATGCGCCAGCGCGTGGCCGCGATATTGGCCTGGGCGCTTTCGTCGATCTGGCGCAGCGCCTGCTCCACATCGTCCAGGTACAGGCCCGTGCCCAGCGACCAGCCCCATTCGGGGACCGTGGCCACGTAGGCGAGCTTGGCCTCGGTACGCAGCGAGGACGGCTTTTGCCACTGGTAGCGCACCAGGCCGCCGCCGCTGCGCGCGGCTTCCAGGATGATCCTGGCGGGCCCTGCGCCGCCCGGGCTGTTGGGATCGCACAGGTCCACGCCCGACAGGCCCATCTGCCGCGCATCCAGCAGCACGTTGCCGTGTTCGTCGTAGACAAAGAAGTAGCCGTCCTCGCCGAACTGCATGCGCGCCAGCGTATCCAGCGCCTGGCGCCGCTGCACGGATGGCTCCTCGCCGCTGGACTGGATGCGCGCCAGCGCCGTGGTCGCCAGCTGCACGTAGTGCCGCAGCTCGGTCTCCTTGCTGTGCAGGTAGGCGGTCTCGACCAGCTCTCGTTCCTGGCGGGCCAGCTCCAGTGTCTGGTGTTGCACGGTCACCGCGACCAGGCCCAGGGCCAGCGCGATGGCGGCAATCGACAGAAGCGCAAGTTTCAGCGGAAGTTGCATGGGAGCCTGTGTGGGGTGCACCGACGATCTTTTCCGCCCAGTGCACGGACCTTGTCAACAGGGCTTGCGCGCATGGCGCCGGGGCCCGGCAGCGGACCTTGAATGGCGGGCGTCGTATCTGCCAATAGCCTGTGCGCGCTGCATATCCACGCGCGCAGGAAAAGGAGTTTGAATATCCCAAGGAAAATGCCATGGATAAAATATTTCGCGCACGAAAGAATATCCCATTGACATAGGGAATCCGATATGCATTTTCTTGGTGCGTTGTCCCCTTTTTGGGGTCTTGAATAATGGTTTTGCCGTATTGTGGTGCGCCGTCCCTCATCTGTCTGACATGCCTGGCTACGGTTGAGCAGATTCCGTGCCAAGCCGTTGTTTCAGAAGAGAGTTATCCTGCTGCGTAGCACTGCGCAAGCGGTCCTGCGTAGTGGTGCGTAGGGGAAAATTCATTATCGAATGCTCCAGATCCCTGCCTAGAATTTCTCCGTGAAATCACTGATTCGAATCATTTTGTGTCAATGATTCATGTCGCCTTCGATGACCCAATTAAATGGTGACGAAGTGTTTCCGGGGCGCCGTTGCAGTAATGCGCGGCACGGCAGTGGCAGTTTGTATTCTTGTTTCAGAAAGGCAATACCATGGATATTCGATCGAACCTGCGGCGCGTGGCGCTGGCATGCGGTGTGGCGGCGGCGGTAGCGACGCTGGCGGGCTGCGCCGCGCCCCACAAGCGCGAGGTGCTGTCCACCACGCAGATCTATCCGGCCATCGGCCCGTATTCGCAGATGGTGGCGCATGGCAACACGATCTACTTCTCGGGCGTGCTGCCGCTGAACGCGCAGGGCACGGCCATCCAGGGCACGACCATCGAGGAGCAGACGCGCGCCGTGCTGGACCACATCGGCGCCAAGCTCAAGTCCCAGGGACTGGGCTATGAGGATGTGCTGTCCACCTCGGTCTTCATGAAGGACCTCAACGAGTTCGCCGCCATGAACAAGGTCTATGGCGAGTACTTCAAGACCGGCGCCCCCGCTCGGGCCACGGTGGAGGTGGCGCGCCTGCCGCGCGATGTGAAGATCGAAATCTCGGCCATCGTCGGCCGCCGCTGACCGCTTGCGCAACGACAGGAGGACCGCATGAACGCACGACACCCCCAGATCGCGGCCGAGCAGGCCACATCCCTGACCGCCACTGCGGCCGCCGGCGAATCCGGCTATCCCGCGCGCTGGACTTCCAAGCGCCGCGACTTCCTGCGCATGCTGGGCTACGGCACCGGCGCAGCCACGCTGGGCCCGCTGCTGGCTGCCTGCGGCAGCGGCAATGCCCAGACCTCGGCCGCTGCGCTGCGCGAGCAGCTCATGCGTGACGAGGCCTTCTGGACCGACGTGCAGAGCATGTTCATCCTCAAGCCCGAGAAGACCTATATGAACATCGGCACGGCGGGCTCCATGCCCAAGCTGGTGCTCGATGTGTTCGATACCGAAAACCGCAAGAAGGCCGCCGACTCGGGCAACGGCTACAGCAACCTGCTGGACCTGCGCAAGCAGGTGGCGCCGGGCTTTGGCGTGGATGCCGACGAGCTGGCCTTCTCGGCCAACACCTCCTCGGGCATGTGCCACGCCATACTGGGCATCGACTGGCAGCGTGGCGACGTGGTGGTGACCACCAACCACGAGCACGGCGGCGGCGACACGCCGCTGAAGATCGCCCAGGACCGCTACGGCATCGAGGTCTCGCGCATTGCGCTGCCCGTGGGCAACAACCAGACGGCCGCCACCTACGTGAACCTGTTCGACGAGCGCATCCGCGCGCTCAAGGCCCAGGGCAAGCGCGTGCGCGCCATGATGTGGTCTTCTCCCACCTACAAGACCGGCACCATGCTGCCCATTGCCGACCTGATGGGCGTGGTCAAGGCGCACGGCCTGATCAGCATCGTGGACGGCGCCCACCTGCCGGGCATGATGGCCTACAACTATGCGGAGCTGGGCATGGACTTCATGTCGGGCGCGGGCCACAAGTGGCAGTGCGGCCCGGGCTCCACGGGCATCCTCATCATCCGCAACAAGATCCGCGCCTCCAACCCGCTGCCCCTGCCCAAGTGGTACCCGGTGCACACCAGCGCCTACCCGGCGCTGGAGCGCACGACCACGGCCAAGGAGACCTACGACATCGCCGCCTCGGTCACCTCCTGCGGCAGCGTGCACACGCCCATGTTCATGGCGCTGGCCCAGGCCTGCGCGCAGTGGGACAGCATCGGCCGCAAGAAAATCGAGACCTATGACCTGACGCTGTCGTCCTACCTCAAGGAAAAGATCGTCGAGCGCTGGGGCGTGGACTCGCTGTACTCGCCCAAGGACGATCCCAAGCTGCTGTCGGCGCTGACCTGCTTCAACCCGTTCCAGAACAAGGACGACGTGATGAACGGGACCAAGTCCTCGACCTTCGTGGCGCGCATGCTCAGCGACTATCCGCAGGGCTTCGTGATCCGCAACTCCAACTTCCCCGTGATCGGCGCGGCGGCAGACCACTACGGCGTGCGCGTGTCCACGCACCTGTGGCATGACGCGCGGGACATCGATCTGCTGGTGGATGCGATGTGGGATCTGTCTAGAAAAATGTAGCCCCCTGAGGCGCTGCGCGCCTTCCCCCTGAGGGGGACGACACCCTCGCTGCGGGGCGGCCCTTGCTCGGTGTCCCTCGCGTTGGGCCATGCTTGTGTTGCGGGCGTGCTTTCTGACGCGGGGGGCTGTCTTGGGCCGGGCTCCTTGAGCCCTGCGCCTCAGCCGGGCTGTCCTTCGTCGCGGATGGCGGCGCGGACCTGGGGGAGCTGGCGGCGCGAGACCATGAGCAGTTCGGGGATGCCGTGCAGGCGCAGTGCCCAGCCTTCGCCTTCGGTGGGGTCGTCGTGGCGTTCCAGGGCGCGCAGGGCGCTGCGGGCCACGAGGGCGTTGCGGTGCACGCGCAGCAGGTGGTCGGCGTGGCGGGCCTCCAGGTCGGCCAGTGCACCGTCGAGGATGTAGCTGCGGCCCACGGTGCGCACGGTCACGTATTTCTGTTCGGCCTTGAGGTAGAGCACCTCCGACAGGGGCAGGCGCACGGTGGCGCCCCGGTCCTGTATCAGCAGCACGGGGCCGCTGTCGCGTTCGGCCGTCTGGTGCGCGGCCGTGCGCGCGGCCTTGGCCAGGGCCTGCTGCAGGCGTTCGCGGCGCACGGGCTTGGTCAGGTAGTCGGCAGCATCCAGGTCGAAGGCCTCGACCGCGTGGCCGGCATGGGCGGTGACGAAGACCACGGCAGGCGGCAGCGGCAGGCGGCGCAGCATATGGGCCAGGGCCAGGCCGTCCTGGCCGGGCATGTGGATGTCCAGCAGTGCCAGCTCCACGGGGCGCGGGCCCGGCGCCTGCAGCACGGCCATGGCCTGGCGGGCGTCCGCCGCCTCGCTGACCTGGTGCGGGCCGCTGCCCGTGCATGCCTGCACGTCGGCCAGCAGGGTGCGCAGCCGCGCGCGGGCCAGGGCTTCGTCGTCAACGATCAGGATGTGCATGGTGCTTCTTCTTCGATAAAGCCTTCGTGGGTTGGCTGGCAGGCGGTGCCAGCGGCAGGCTGATGCGCACCACGAAATGCCCGTTGAGCGTGCGCGCCGTGAGGTGGGCCTGCAGGTCGTGCAGTAGCGACAGCCGGGCGCGCACATTGGCCAGCGCAATGCCGTTGCCGCGCGTGCCGGCTGCGCTGGCGGAATCGATCTCGGAGGGCAGGGTGTTGGTGATGCGCACCTCCACCAGATCGCCACGGCGCTCGGTGCGCACCTGCAGCTTGCCGCCGCGTGCGCTGGGCTCCACGCCATGGCGTATGGCGTTTTCCACCAGCGGCTGCAGCAGCAGCGGCGGCAGCAGGGCGCCGTGGGCGGCAGGGTCCAGTTGCCAGCGCACCTGCAGCCGTTCGCCAAAGCGCACCTGCTCGATGGCCAGGTAGCGCTGGGCCAGCTCGATCTCCTCGGCCAGCGTGGTCGTGCTGTGCGGCTCGGCCAGCGCATAGCGGAACAGGTCGCTGAGGTCCTCCAGCAGGGCCTCGGCCTTGGCGGGCTCGGCGCGCACCAGGGCGATGGCGCTGTTGAGCGTGTTGAACAGGAAATGCGGGCGTATGCGCGACTGCAGCTCGGCCAGCCGCGCCTGCGTGTCGGCGGGTGCGTGGCCGCGTGCGCGCAGCACCAGGGCTGCGACCAGCAGGGCTGCCAGCAGTCCGCCGGACACGGCGCTGGCCAGCCAGGGGGCGCTGGTGCCGCCGGCCAAGTGCAGCATGGCGCAGGCATACAGCCCGGCCGCCATGCCCAGCAGCACGCCGGCCGCGTACTGGCCGGAGGCGGGCAGCCGCTGCAGCGGGTGCTTGAGCAGGCAGGCGGCCACCAGCCAGACCAGCGTGCCGGGCAGGCAGGCGCCGGTCAGCAGGGCCATGCCCTGCAGCCACTGCAGGGGCGAGTCGGCGCCGAACATCGAGGCCGTTGCCACCACGGCCTGCACAAACAGCACGGCGCGCAGCACCACGCCTACGTTGCAGGCGTCAAAGACCAGCGCCGCAGGCAGGGGCGGGGGGGCAGTGGTGGGGGTCGGCTGGGTCGGCAAGGGGCGGCAGGTAGTGTTTCGGCGGGTGGGGTTCGCGCCGCATGCCCGGATTATGGTCATGCCGGGCGGGCCTGCACAGCGGTCACACCGCCCATGCACACCCATGCACGCCCATGCAGGCCCGTGTAGGCCCCTGCACGGGCGTGGCGCCGCCCAGGTCGATAGAATCTTCGCTTCCTGCCTGCGCCGGGGGGCGATGCCGCCCGCCGCCTGCGCTGCCTGCACAGCCCCATCGAAGATCGCGTCCTCACATGTCTGCCAATCAACCAACGTCCGCCTCGCACAACCAGCTCGATACCAAGGCCCAGGCCTGGTCCGCTCTCTTCGAAGAGCCGATGAGCGATCTGGTCAAGCGCTATACCTCCAGCGTGTTCTTCGACAAGCGCCTGTGGCAGGCCGACATCACGGGCAGCCTGGCGCATGCCGAGATGCTGGCGGCCCAGGGCATCATCGCCGCCGCCGACCATGAAGCCATCCGCAAGGGCATGGCGCAGATCACGCAGGAGATCGAGTCCGGCCAGTTCGAGTGGAAGCTCGACCTGGAAGACGTGCACCTGAACATCGAGGCCCGCCTGACCCAGCTGGTCGGCGACGCCGGCAAGCGCCTGCACACGGGCCGCAGCCGCAACGACCAGGTGGCCACCGACGTGCGCCTGTGGCTGCGCGGCGAGATCGACCTGATCGAAGGACTGCTGGGCGAGCTGCAGCTGTCCCTGGTCGAAGTGGCCGAGAAGAACGTGGACGTGATCCTGCCCGGCTTCACCCACCTGCAGGTGGCCCAGCCCGTGAGCTTTGCCCACCACCTGCTGGCCTATGTGGAAATGTTCAAGCGCGACGCCGAGCGCATGCTGGACCTGCGCCGCCGCGTCAACGTGCTGCCGCTGGGCAGCGCCGCCCTGGCCGGCACCACCTACCCGCTGGACCGCGAGCGCGTGGCCCGCACCCTGGGCATGGAAGGCGTCTGCCAGAACTCGCTGGACGGCGTCAGCGACCGCGACTTCGCCATCGAATTCACCTCGGCCGCCAGCCTGTGCATGGTGCACGTGAGCCGCCTGTCCGAAGAGCTGATCATCTGGATGAGCCAGAACTTCGGCTTCATCCGCATCGCCGACCGCTTCACCACCGGCTCGTCGATCATGCCGCAGAAGAAGAACCCCGACGTGCCCGAGCTGGCACGCGGCAAGACCGGCCGCGTGGTCGGCCACCTGATGGGCCTGATCACCCTGATGAAGGGCCAGCCCCTGGCCTACAACAAGGACAACCAGGAAGACAAGGAGCCGCTGTTCGACACGGTGGACACCCTGAAGGACACGCTGCGCATCTTCGCCGAGATGATCGGCGGCCAGGCCGACCCGGCCACGGGCGGCAAGAAGGGCGGCATCACCGTCAACGCCGAAGCCATGCGCGCCGCCGCACTCAAGGGCTACGCCACCGCCACCGACCTGGCCGACTACCTAGTCAAGAAGGGCCTGCCCTTCCGCGACGCGCACGAGACCGTGGCCCATGCCGTCAAGCTGGCCTCGCAAAAGGGCGTGGACCTGACCGAGCTGCCGCTGGCCGAACTGCAGGCCTTCAACCCCGGCATCGAGGCCGATGTCTTCGAGGCGCTCAGCCTGGAAGGCTCGCTCAATGCGCGCAACACCCTGGGCGGCACGGCGCCGGCCCAGGTGCGCAAGCAGCTGGCAGGCCACCAGGCGCGCTTGAATGCACGCCTGAACGCGCGCCTGGGCTGATCCCCCCGTTCGCCGGAGCCACGCCATGACATCCTCCCGCCGCCAACTGCTGACGGGGGCGCTGCGCGCCGCCGGCGCAGTGACCGCCGTTGCCGCCTCGTCCGCCCTGGCTCCGCTGGCCTGGGCCCAGCCGGGGCAGGCCATTCGCATCCTCGTGGGCTTTCCGCCGGGCGGCGGCACCGATGCCATCGCACGCCTGCTGGCCGACCGTCTCAAGGACGTGCTGGGCACCACGGTGCTGGTGGACAACCGCCCCGGCGCGGGCGGCCAGATCGCGGCGCAGCAGCTCAAGGCGGCTGCGGCCGATGGCCACACGCTGTTCCTCACGCATGACCACACCATCTCCATCCTGCCCCAGGTGGTGAAGAAGCCGGGTTTCGACCCGGCCCATGACTTCGTTCCCGTGGCCGGCTTTGCCACCTTCGTGAACGCGCTGGCGGTCTCCGCCAGCACGCCTGCGCGCAACCTCGCCGAGTATGTGGAGTGGGTGCGCCAGGGCGCAAAGCGCGGCAGCATCGGCATACCCGCGCCCGCGTCCACGCCGGAATTCCTGGTCAGGCTGCTGGGCGAGCACTACAGGCTGGACCTGGTGGCCGCGCCCTACCGGGGCAGCGCGCCCATGCTGGCCGACATGCTGGGCAACCAGATCCCGGCCGGCATCGCCTCGGTGCAGGACTTCATGGAAAACCACAAGGCCGGCAAGCTGCGCGTGATCGGCGTGCTGGGCACGCGCCGCCAGGCCACCATGCCCGAAGTGCCCACGCTGGCCGAGCAGGGCGTCAAGGGCTTCGAGGACACGCCCTACTACGGCATCTACGCGCCGCGCGGCACGCCCCAGGCCTTCATCGACCGCTTCTCCGCCGCCGTGGCCACCGTGCTCAAGCAGCCCGATGTGCACGAGCAGCTCACCGCCCTGGGCCTGACCGTGGGCCACATGCCGCCCGCCCAGCTGGCCGAGCGCGAGCAGGCCTATACCCGGGTCTGGAAACGCATCATCCAGACCAGCGGCTTTCAGCCGCAGTAAGCGCGCGTCCAGCGGTCCCGCATGTTCTACGCGATTCCGCTGGAGGACCGGCCCCGCTGGAGCAATCCGCCGTGGATGACGCTGCTGATCATCCTCGTGAACGTGCTGGTGTTCTTCGGGCCGCAGCGTTCCGAGGAGCGTGCCCAGCAGGCGGCGGCGCAGTTCTATGCCGCCAGCGCGCTGCCGGGCATCGAGTTGCCGCGCTTCGTGGACTGGCTGCAGCGCACGGATTCGCCCATTGCCAAGCAGGCGAAGGTGCTACAGAAAAAGGGCCTGGTCGAGCCGCTGCTGCAGTGCATGGAGCAGGAGCCCGCCTTCCTGGCGCTGCTGCGCAGCGGCCAGATCGTTGTGGCCAGCGATCCCCTGCACGGACAGTGGCAGACGGACCGCAGCCGCTACGAGGCCTTGCAGCCGCCGCCCTTCACCACGCGCTGGGCGCAGGACTATGGCGAGGACGCGCCGCTGCGCCCGGTGACCTGGATCACGTCGGCCTTCCTGCATGCCAGCACGGGCCATCTGGTCGGCAATATGCTGTTTCTCTTCATGTTCGGCTTTTCGGTGGAGCTGGCACTGGGGCGGGCCACCTATCTGCTGTTCTATCTGCTGGGGGCCGTCGGGGCTTCGCTGCTGTCCTCCTGGGTCCTTGGGGGTGCGGGCGTCTATGGTCACGGGCTGGGCGCTTCGGGCGCGGTCGCAGCGCTGATGGGCATGTACGCCGTCATGTACCGGCTGCGGCGCATCCGCTTTTTCTACCAGTTGTTCTTCTACTTCAACTACGTCACGGCACCGGCCCTAATCCTGTTGCCGGCCTGGATTGCGAATGAAGTGCTGCAGCACTTCTTCAGCGGCCGGGGCGTGGACTACATGGCCCATCTGGGCGGTCTGCTGACGGGCGCAGCCCTGATGGCCCTGCATCTGCGCCGCAAGCCACGGGCGGCATTGGCGGGCCGCCATTCGGCGCCGGACGATGGCTTCGACGCACATGTCGCCAACGCGCGACGCCTGGGCCAGGCGCTGGACATGGAGGGCGCCCTGCGCGCCTGGCGCGCCGCAGCCCAGCTGCGGCCTGCCGACACCGAGGTGCTGCGGGCCTGGTTTGCCGCGGCCCGCTATGCGCCTGCCAGCGAGGACTTCCACCGGGCGGCCCGGCGCATCTTCAGGCTGCCGGCCCGTGATGCCGCCACCCTCGCCTGGCAGCACGACAGCTACCGCATCTACCTGGACCTGGCCCGCCCAGGCGCCAGGATCGCGCCCGAGGACATGGCCAGGCTGGTGCGCCGCTTCACGCGTGCCCGTGCGTTCGACGATGCCGAGAAGCTGTGCCACGCGCTGCTGCAGGCAGCACCCGGCCAGCCGGGCCTGGGCGAGACGCTGTGTCTGCTGGTCAACGGCCTGCTGCAGCAGGGGCTGGCACAGCGCGCCCGCGCCTGGCTACCACAACTGCAGCGCTGGGCGCCCGATGAGGCCGTGACCCGGCTGTTGCTCGACGGGCAGGCCCGGTCCCAGGTCACGGCGTGATCAGTGCGGGGCCGGGCGCGGGTCTGGTCCCTGTTCCGGTTCCGGTTCCGGGTCACGCAGCAGCCACCGCACCTCCTGCGTGGCCTCGCTGTCGGGATGGCGCGCCTGCAGCGTGGCCAGGATGCCCTGGGCCATGTCCCGGCGCCCGAAGCCCTGCAGCATCAGGCGCGCCGCCAGTTCATAGGCATGGGGCACGGCGGCATGGCCCTTGAAGCGTTTGTCGAAGCCCGAGATCAGGGTCAGCGTCGCCTGTGCATCGCCCGCGCGCCAGGTGCTGCGCGCCAGGGCCAGTGTCTGGTCGGCATCGTCCAGCGCAAAGCTCGCTTCCTTGGCGCGGCAGGCCTGGAACACCTTGAGCGCCTCGGCGGTCTGGCCCTGGCGCAGCAGCAGGGCGATGAAGCGCCGGCCGTGGTCCAGCAGCGTGGCCGTCTTGTCCGACAGCAGCAGCAAGCGGTGGTAGCGGCGCTGGGCATGCGTATCGTCGGGGTGGGTGCGCTGGTCCTCGTAGGCCAGGCCCAGCGCGGCGGCCAGGTCGCCAGCGGCCACATGCTCGGCCACGTCCTCGTCCAGCTGCTGGCGGGCGATCTGTTCGGGCGTGCGCGCAGGCGCCCCGTCGGGCCCGCTGTCTGCCTGGGGCGCGGCGTCGATGCCCAGAGCCTCATGGTGCTGGTACATCACATAGCCCAGCAGGCTGGCCATGACCCAGCCGAAATAGATCATGGCGAAGTTGAACAGCGGCAGCAGGATCAGCCCGCTGAACAGCGGCAGCAGCAGCGACATGGCGATCTGCGCACCGCTGCTCAACAGGAACAGAAAAAAGCACAGCAGCGCATAGGGCTTGCCGATGATGCGCACCGTGTCCAGGATCAGCAGCGGATTGAGTGCGGAGAAAAAGCCCGTCGTCTGCACCAGCACGATGATGCTGGCCGGCAGCAAAAAGGACAGCAGCAGCAGGGCCAGCTGCGCCATGCCCAGGCTCACCCGCGCACACCATCCGACGATGATGCCGTGCACCAACAAAATGGCGAACAGCTTCCAGGGCAGATGGGTCCAGTCCGGGTCCAGGTGGCGAGGATAGTCCGCAGCGCGCGATATGCCCTGCGAACCCAGCGCTGCCACCTTGAAACCATAGCGGCTGGCGGCCAGCAGGATACCGATCTGCACCAGCCCGATGGCCAGGGGTGCGGGCAGGAAGAACAGCGCCTTGAACAGCAGGCTGCTCAGCGACAGCAGCAGCGCATAGCCCAGCGGCTGTGACTGGAACGGAAAGGCGAAGAACTGGTTGATCCGGTGCCAGAACGGCTGAGGCACGGCAACGTGGTTCGGCTTCATGGACGGACTCTCTCCCTGTGTTGTATCCGCGCAGTATAGGCAGCACGCTGTATGTAGTCTGACGGGCCTGTGGTGGGACGTGAGCCCTGTGATTGCGCGGATATGACGTGTTGATGCGCCGATGTCTTACAGATGGATACACCGCAGACCCGGTTCCGGGCACCCGCAGCAGGGCCTGCAGCGGATGCGGGCCGGTATCATCCCGCGCAGTGGTTTTCAGCCGCAGCGGATGCGGCCCTGCATTCGGCGCATGCGGGCGGCGGGCATCTGCCTCGTTGCAGCCCTTGCCGCCGAGCCCTGCCTGCAGCGCAGGGTTTTTCATTTGCGGCCCGTGCACCGTGCACGGCGCGCGCCGCAGCGCTGAAAGCCTGCTCATTCCAAGAAAACAGCGGGCCATCTGAGCCCGACAGAAGGGATTGCCATGGGGGTGCTTCGCATGAAAGCGATCAGTGGGTTGCAGGGGGCTCCGGCGCACAGCCGGCCCTGGAGCCGGTGGGGGTTGGGGCTGCTGCTGGGATCGGTGGCGCTGACGGCGCAGGCCGTGGGCGTGCGCCAGTTCAGCCCGCAGGGAGAGGTGGCCAAGGTCGAGCAGGTGGTGGTGCAGTTCGATGGCACGGCCGTGCGCTTTGGCGACCCCAAGGCGGCCGCGCCGGTCACGCTCAGCTGCAGCGATGCGGCGGCCACCCAGGGCACGGGCCGCTGGAACAGCGACCGCGAATGGGTGTTCGACTTCAAGCAGGCCCTGCCGCCCGGTGTGCGCTGCACGGCCCAGCTGGTGGCCGGCTACAAGTCGCCTGCGGGCACGGCCGTGACGGGCGCTGCCAGCTACCAGTTCCAGACCGGCGGCCCGGCCGTGCTGGACATGGCACCCGACACCTATGAACAGATCGACGAGGAGCAGTACTTCGCGCTGCGCCTGTCGGGCCCGGCCACCGTGCAAAGCCTGCAGCAGCACATGTGGTGCACGGCCGAAGGCGTGGGCGAGCGCATTCCCGTGCGCCTGATCGAAGGCAAGGAGCGCGACGAGCTGCTCAAGCACCGCGGCTGGGACAAGGCCGCTGCCAAGAACCCGCTGCAGTACGCCACGCTGGCCTGCAACCGCCGCCTGACGGCGGGCACGACCATGAAGCTGGTCTTCGGCGCCGGCATTGCCACGCCCAACGGCGTGGCCAGCCGCCAGGACAAGCGCTTCGAGTACCGCGTGCGCGAGCCCTTCGCCGCCGAGTTCAGCTGCGAGCGCGAGAACGCCCAGGCCGCCTGCCTGCCGATCCGTCCCATGCGCCTGCGCTTCAATGCCCCCGTGCCGCGCAAGCTGGCCGAGGGCATCCGCCTGAGCAGCGGCGCCTCCAAGGTGGCGCCCGTGATCGACAGCGAATACGGCGAAAAGCTCAGCGAGGATTCGCTGGTGCAGAACCTGAGCTTCCCGGCCACCATGCAGGCCCAGGCGCGCTACACGGTGGAGCTGCCTCCGCAGTTCAAGGACGCGGCAGGCCGCAGCCTGAGCAATGCCGACATGTTCCCGCTGCAGGTGGCCACGGGCGCGCTGCCGCCGCTGGCCAAGTTCGCGGCCTCGCCCTTCGGCATCGTCGAGCGCTACGCCGAAGGCCCGGACGGCCCGGCCCTGCTGCCCGTGACGCTGCGCAATGTGGAGTCCGAGCTGGCCACCAGGTCCCTGGATGCCAGCCGCGTGAGCACCAAGCAGCCCGGCAGCGATGCCGAGATCATCGCCTGGATGCGCCGCGTGGCCGACTACGAGTCCTCCGACATGGACCGCAAGCGCGCCTCGCGCGACATCAAGGGCCCGCTGCCGCCCGTGATCGACAACGAAAACCGCGACTATGTGCAGACGCGCATGCTGTCGCTGCTGGCCGGCCAGGGCGACGTCAAGACGCTGGAGCTGCCCAAGCCCGTCAAGGGCGATCCGCGCCCCTTCGAGGTGGTGGGCATTCCGCTCACGCCGGGCTTTCACGTGGTCGAGATCGCCTCGCCGCTGCTGGGGCAGTCGCTGCTCGATGAGCGCTACGGCTCGGCGCGCAGCATGTATGTGCGCACCTCGGCCCTGGTGACCAACCTGTCCGTGCACTTCAAGCTCGGCCGCGAGAACGCGGCCGCCTGGGTCACCACGCTGGACAAGGGCCAGGCCGTGGCCAATGCCAGGGTCCAGGTCTCCGACTGCAATGGCAAGGTGCTGACCTCGGCCACCACCGATGCCAGCGGCGTGGCCCGCCTGGACGGCCTGTCGCCCGAGCCGCCCCAGTGCACGGGCGGTGTCGGCTACCGCTCGCCGGCCTACTTCGTCAGCGCGCGCGCCCAGGGCAAGGACGGCCAGCAGGAGCTGGCCTTCACCTGGAGCGACTGGCAGCGCGGCATCGAGTCCTGGCGCTTCAACGTGCCCACCAGCCGCAGCGCCCAGCGCGACGAAGTGGCCCACACCATCTTCGACCGCACGCTGCTGCGCGCCGGCGAGACCGTGTCCATGAAGCACCTGATGCGCACCCAGACCGGCATCGGCCAGGGGCAGGGCGGCTTTGCGCTGCCCGAGCAGCGGCCCACGCAACTGGTCATCACCCATGAAGGCAGCGGCCAGCAGTACACGCAGCCGCTGCAGTGGCGTTCCACGGGCACGGGCGGCCTGAGTGCGGAAAACAGCTTCTCCGTGCCCAAGGGCGCCAAGCTGGGTTCGTACTCCGTGGAGCTGCGCGGCGAGGGCAACGGCTCGCGCGGGCGCAACAACCGCTTCGGCACGGGCAGCTTCCGTGTCGAGGAATTCCGCCTGCCCGTGCTCGAAGGCCGTGTGGGACCCGAAGGCAAGCAGGCCCTGGTCGGCGTCTCCAGCCTGCCGGTGCAGGTGCAGGTGAACTACGTCTCCGGCGGCCCGGCCGCCAACCTGCCGGTGCGCGTGTCCGCCCTGGTGCGCTCCACCTGGATGGACCGCAGCGACTGGCAGGGCTTCAGCTTCTCGGCACCGCGCAGCGCCCAGGACACGGGCCAGAGCGATGACGAGGAGGCCACGGCCTCCCAGGACAGCAAGGTGGTGGCCGACAAGCTGCCCGTGACGCTGGACCGTGAAGGACTGGGCAAGCTCAAGATCGAGAACCTGCCCAAGCTGCGCGAGCCGCGCGAGCTGCTGATCGAGGCCACCTATGCCGATCCCAACGGCGAGGTGCAGACCCTGCGCAGCACGCAGATGCTGTGGCCCGCGGCCATCGTGGCCGGCGTGCGTGCCGAAAGCTGGATCACCACGGGCCGCAAGCTCCAGTTCCAGGCGCTGGCCCTGGGCGTGGACGGCAAGCCCCAGGCCGGCGTGCCGGTCAAGGTGGAGGCCATCTCCCGCGTCACCACCAGCAGCCGCAAGCGCCTGGTGGGGGGCTTTTACAGCTACGACAACCAGACCGCGCTCCAATCCATGGGCACGGTGTGCACGGGCAACAGCGATGCCCAGGGCATGGTGCAGTGCGAGGCCCAGCTGTCGCAGCCCGGCGAGGTGGAGCTGATCGTCACCGCCTCCGACAAGGACGGCCGGCCCGCCCAGGCTGCCTCCAGCGTCTGGGTCACGCGCCAGGGCGAACTGTGGTTCGGCGGCGAGGACCATGACCGCATGGACGTGCTGCCCGAAAAGCGCAGCTACGAGCCCGGCGAGACCGCGCGCTTTCAGGTGCGCATGCCCTTCCGCTATGCGACGGCCCTGGTCGCCGTGGAGCGCGAAGGCATCGTCAGCACCCAGGTCATGCAGCTCAATGGCCAGAACCCCACCGTGGAGCTGAAGGTCCAGCCCGACTGGGGGCCCAACGTCTACGTGAGCGTGCTGGCCCTGCGCGGGCGGCTGCGCGAGGTGCCCTGGTACAGCTTCTTCACCTGGGGCTTCAAGGCGCCGCGCGAGTGGTGGAATGCCTTCTGGCACGAGGGCAAGGAATACATCGCGCCCACGGCCCTGGTCGATCTGTCCAAGCCCGCCTACCGCCTGGGCATGGCCGAGATCCGCGTGGGCACCAAGGCCCATCGCATCGACGTCAAGGTCACGGCCGACCAGGCCAGCTACCAGGTGCGCGGCACCGCCAAGGTCACCATCAGCGCCACGCTGCCCGACGGCAAGCCCGCCGCTGGCGCCGAGGTGGCGCTGGCGGTCGTGGACCAGGCCCTGCTGGAGCTCATGCCCAACACCAGCTGGCAGCTGGCCGACGCCATGCTGCGCCGCCGCGAGTGGGGCGTGCAGACCTCGACCGCGCAGATGGAGGTGATCGGCAGGCGCCACTACGGCCGCAAGGCCGTGGCCGCTGGCGGCGGCGGTGGCCGCAGCCAGACGCGCGAGCTGTTCGAGACGCTGCTGCTGTGGAATCCCAGCGTGGTGCTGAACGCCCAGGGCAAGGCCCAGGTCAGCGTGCCGCTCAACGACTCGCTGACCACCTTCCAGGTGGTGGCGGTGGCCGACCATGGCGTGTCGATGTTCGGCACGGGCCAGGCGCCCATCCGCACGGCCCAGGACCTGCAGATCATCAGCGGCCTGCCGCCGCTGGTGCGCGAGGAGGACCAGTTCCGTGCCATGGTCACGCTGCGCAACACCTCGGCCAAGGCCATGAAGGTGCAGGTCACGCCGCGCGCCACGCTGCTGGAGCTGGCAGCGCAGACCGTGGAGATTCCCGCGGGCGAGGCGCGCGAGGTGGGCTGGAACGTCACCGCCCCGGCCCAGCTGGGCCAGACCCGCGCCGAGTCGCTGATCTGGGAGATCGAGGCCCGTGACACTGCGGGTGGCGACAAGCCCGCCAGCGACAGGCTGAAAGTCAGCCAGCGCATCATCCCGGCCGTGCCGCTGACGGTGCAGCAGGGCACGCTGATGCAGGTCGATGGCAGCATCAACCTGCCCGTGCAGCTGCCGGCCGACGCGCTGGCCGGCCGCGGCGGCCTGCGCATGTCGCTGGCGCCCAAGCTGGCCGAAGGCCTGCCGGGCGTGCGCGACTGGTGGGCGCGCTATCCCTACAGCTGCCTGGAGCAGGTCACCAGCAAGGCCGTGGGCATGAGCGACGCCACGCTGTGGCAGTCCACCATGGGCCAGCTGCCCAGCTACCTGGACAGCGACGGCCTGGCCAGCTACTTCCCGCTGGCCGGCGACGGCTCGGGCCGTGCGGCCCGCGGCAGCGATACGCTGACGGCCCACCTGCTCAACCTCTCGGCACTGGCGCAGGGCGTGGACAAGCGCTTCGTGCTGCCGGCGGCCGAGCGCGAGCGCATGGAAAACGGCCTGATCGCCTTCGTCGAAGGCCGCATCCAGCGCAGCTTCTGGAGCCCGCGCAAGGACCTGGACATGCGCAAGCTGGCCGCCATCCAGGCGCTGGCGCTGACGGGCCGCGCCAATCCGCGCATGCTCGACAGCATCACCATCGCGCCCAACGACTGGCCCACGCATGCCGTCATCGACTGGGTGGCCCTGCTCAAGCACATGCGCGAGCTGCCCCAGCGCGAACAGCAGCTGGCCCAGGCCCAGCAGATCCTGCGCGCCCGCCTGAGCTACCAGGGCACGCGCGTGGCCTTCAGCAACGAGCAGGACGACCAGTGGTGGTGGCTGATGCAGGGCCCCGAGGTCAACCTGGCCCGCCTGATGCTGGTCAACATGGACGACCCGACGTGGAAGGAAGAGCTGCCGCGCCTGGCCAACGGCTTCATCTCGCGCCAGAGCAATGGCGCCTGGGGCACGACCACGGCCAACCTGTGGGGGGCGCTGGCACTGCAGCGCTTCTCGCAGCAGTTCGAGGCCACGCCCGTGACGGGCGCCACCCAGGCGGCTTTGGGCGCGTCCCAGGCCCGCGTGGAGTGGAGCCAGGTCACGCGCATGCGCGCCAGCGACAGCGAGGGCGCGGCGCACCAGGCGTCCAGCTTCGGCGCGACCACGGTGGTCGGCGGCCTGCGCAACAACACCATGTTCCTGCCCTGGAGCGCGGTGGGCGAGGCCCGCAAGGGCCAGCTGACGGTGACCCAGCAGGGCACCGGCAAGCCCTGGCTCACGCTGCAGTCTGTGGCGGCCGTGCAGCTGAAGGCGCCGTTCAGTGCCGGCTACACCGTCACGCGCACGGTCAAGCCCGTGGAGCAGGCCGACAAGAGCCTGCCCGCAGGCCAGTACTCGCGCGGCGACGTGCTGCGCGTCACGCTGGAGGTGCAGGCCCGCACCGACATGACCTGGGTGGCCATCACCGACCCCGTGCCCACGGGCGCCACCATCCTGGGCGGCGGTCTGGGGCGCGACTCGGAGATCGCCTCGGGCGGCGAGCGCGCAGAAGGCGCGGGCTGGCTGGCCTATGAGGAGCGCAGCTTCGAGGCCTACCGCGCCTACTACCAGTACCTGCCCAAGGGCAATACGCGCGTGGAGTACACCGTGCGGCTGAACAATGCCGGCGACTTCGCGCTGCCGCCCACGCGGGTGGAGGCGCTGTATGCGCCCGAGATGTTCGGCGAGGTTCCCAACGCCCGCATCAAGGTGGGCGACAAGCGCTGATGCAGCGTTGATGGCGCCCTGACAAGGGGGCGGCCCTGCGGCCTATGATGGCTGCAGGACCGCCCCCTTTTTTCATCACCCTCCGCTCCATGGCACAAGTCATCCTCTCCCCGGTTCCCGCAGGCAGTGCCCTGCAGGACCGCCTCAAGACCGCCTATTTCCACGACAGCTACCAGCTGCAATTGCCGGACGACGGCAGCAGCCCCATGGCGCTGTACCTGCGCTGCGTGGGCCGCACGCCGGGCTGGATCGACTTTCTGATGCGCCTGCGCAACCGCGTGGTGGCGCCCTTCGGCATCAAGGACCTGGGCACGCTCAGCGGCGTCGATGCGCAGCGCCAGCCATCGAGCTACCGCGTGGGCGACCGCGCCGGCATCTTCCGTGTCCATGCCCTGAGCGACAGCGAAGTGGTGCTGGGCGACAGCGACAGGCACCTGGACGTGCAGGTCTCCCTCATGCGGCTGCCCGGCCCCGAGGGCACGCCGTCCGCCACCTTCACCGCCGCCATGTCCACCGTGGTCCATGTGCACAATGCCCTGGGCCGTATCTACATGCTGGGCGTGGCGCCGGCCCACCGCGTCATCGCCCCGGCCGTGGTGGCCAAGCTGGCCGGCTGACCTGGCCTGAAGGCATCACGTCAGCAAAACGGAAGCCTTCAGGGCCTGCGTCCGACGCGGGCAGACGCGAAGAGTCACGATACTTGCGGCCTTTGCCCGGCGGACATACCCCGAGCAGGGAACGCGGCCCGCCCCACAAGGGCAGGGCCGCCACCATTGCGAATCGGTTCCCGGGCACACCATTGATCACAAGAGAGAGGGTATATGCCAGACACGACCACCGATCCCCGACCGGCGCCACCGGCGCCGCCAGTGGCTGCGCCACCGGATGCGCCGCAGGCGGCCACGCCATCGCCTGCAGAGCCTGCACCGCGCATCACGTTCTCGGGCCCCGTCGTCATTCCTTCCCTGCTGGTGCTGGGCCTGCTGCTGCTGTACTGCGGCTTCATGCCCGACAGCGCCGACCGGCTGTTCTCCAGCGCCCAGGCCTGGGTGGTGGGGCACATGGACTGGTTCTATGCCGTCTCGGTCACGCTGTTCCTGGTCTTTCTGATCTTCGTCGCGTCCAGCCGCTTCGGCGACATCCGCCTGGGTCCCGATGATGCGGAGCCCGAGTTCAGCTTCATCTCCTGGACCGCCATGCTGTTCGCCGCCGGCATGGGCATCGGCCTGATGTACTTCGGCGTGGGCGAGCCGCTGCAGCATTTCCTCAAGCCGCCCACGGCCGTGCCTTCCACGCCGGCCGCCGCGCGCGAGGCCCTGCAGTCCACCTTCTTCCACTGGGGCTTCCATGCCTGGGCCGTCTACGGGACCATGGGCCTGGTGCTGGCCTACTTCGGCTTTCGCTACAACCTGCCGCTGACCATGCGCTCGGGCCTGTACCCGCTGCTGGGCAAGCGCATCAACGGCCCCATCGGCCACAGCGTGGATGCCTTCGCGCTGGTGGGCACCATCGCGGGTATCGCCACCACGCTGGGCTACGGCGCGCTGCAGCTGGCCGCCGGCCTGCACACCCTCACGGGCTGGGACACCTCTGCGGCGGCTTTCCGCATCGCGGTCATCGTCATCGTGGTCTGCCTGGCCGGGCTGTCGGCCGTCTCGGGCCTGGACAAAGGGGTGCGGCGCCTGAGCGAGTTCAACCTCATGCTGGCCTTCATCCTGCTGGCCTTCGTCATCGTCGCCGGGCCCACGGTCTTCCTGTTCGAGGCGCTGAGCGAGAACATCGGCAACTACGTGTCTGGCCTGGTGCAGCTGTCGTTCCGCACCTTTGCCTACGAGCCGCCCAGCCAGGAAGGCTGGTTCGGCGGCTGGACCATCCTCTACTGGGCCTGGTGGATCTCCTGGTCGCCCTTCGTGGGCATGTTCATCGCACGCATCTCGCGCGGGCGCACCATCCGCCAGTTCGTGACCGGCGTGCTGCTGGTGCCCACGGCCTTCAACCTGCTGTGGATGACGGCCTTCGGCAACAGCGCCATCTGGATAGACACCCACGTGGCCATGGGCGCGTTGGGGCAGACGGCCTCGAACGTGGATGCGCTGCTGTTCCGCTTCTTCGAGTACCTGCCCTGGTTCAAGCCCGTGGCCTGGCTCACCATCGTGCTCATCGCGGTGTTCTTCGTCACCTCGGCGGACTCCGGGGCGTTCGTGGTGGACAACATCGCCTCGCGCGGCCATGCGCGTTCGCCGGTCTGGCAGCGGCTGTTCTGGGCTGCCGTGCTGGGCGCGACGGCCATGGTGCTGATGCTGGCCGGCGGCCTCAAGGCGCTGCAGGCCATGACCCTGGTGGCGGCCCTGCCGGTGGCCGTCATCATGCTGGCGCTGTGCTACGGGCTGTGGCGCGGCCTGCTGGCCGACCGCGCGCACTTCTCGCCCGACCTGGCTCCGGCCACCAGCTTCTGGAGCGGCCAGCACTGGCGCAAGCGCCTGGAGCAGATCGTGCATCAGCCCTCGCGCGCCGACGTGCGCAGGTTCCTGGCCGGCGTGGTGCTGCCGGCCATGAACGAGGTGGCCGCCGAGATGCAAAGGCGCGGCGTTGAGGCAGTGGTCACCGAGGACCTGGACGGCGAGGGCGCCGTGCGCCTGACCGTGCCCGATCCCTCGCTGCGCGACTTCGTCTACGGCGTGCGCGCCACGCGCCGCACGGTGCCCACCTTCCTGGTGAGCGAAGCGGCCAACGAGCAGGAGCGCCGCCATGTCTACGAGCCCATCACGTTCTTCGAGGACGGACGCCTGGGTCACGACATCCAGTACCTGCGCAGCGAGGAAGTCATCGCCGACATCCTGCGCCACTACGAGCGCTACCTGTCGCTGAGCGCCGACCAGCGCACGCATCTGCTGAACCGGGCGCCGGGCCACAGCTGAGCCGTGCCTGGCAGCGCCACCGTCGCGGCACCCCGGGCCTTTGGGTAAACACCGGGGTGCCAGCCGGCGGCCGCCTGCGGATACTGGGCGCTGCCATGCAGCTCGAATACTCCACCCATTCGCAGGAGCCACGCCATCGTTTCGACTACTGGCACGAGGTGGTCTGCCGCCACTGCATCCCGGCCGACAGCCACCGCGCGCAGGGGGATGGTGCCGGTCCCGGCGGCTTCGGGGCCACGCTGTCCGTGCGGTCCCTGGGACTGCTGGAGATCAGTGCCATGTCGGCGCCCAGCCACCGCTGGGTGCGCAACGCAGCCCACCTGCGCCTGCATGCCCGCGACGAGCTGTGGCTGGGCTATCTGCTCCAGGGCCAGGCCGAGGTGCGCCAGGGCGGGCAAGTGGCCCGGCTGAGTGCGGGCAATCTGGTGCTTTATGACGCTGCGCAGCCTTTCGAATTCTCGGTGGCGCCCCGCGATATCCTGCTGATGCGCATTCCGCGCAGCGAATTGTTGAATCGCTTTGCCCGTGCACCCTTGCACGCGGGACGGGCGCTGCATGGCCATGCCCCGGCCGTGGCGCCGCTGCGGGCCATGCTCGGCGAGGCCATGGCCATGCCGCCTGCGCCGCACGGTGATGCCTTGGCGCAGCGCTTTGGCATGGCGCTGCTCGACGTGCTGGCCCTGGCGCTGGAGATGCAGGAAATGGCCGTGCAGCCCCGCGCGGAAAGGGACCTGCATGGCCGCATCCAGGCGTTCATCCAGGACAACCTGGGCTCGCCCGAGCTGTCGCTGCAATGGCTGGCGCAGCAGCACAACGTCTCGCCCCGTACCGTGACGCGGGCCTTTGCGCGGCACAACCAGACGCCCATGGGCCTGGTATGGCAGCTGCGGTTGCAGGCCAGCCGCCAGGCCCTGATGCAGGGGCGCTGCTCCAGCGTGACCGAGGCGGCCTTCGCGCATGGGTTCTCCGATGCGGCGCACTTCAGCCGAGCCTTTCGCAAGGCGTTCGGCTGCACGCCCCGCAGCCTGCTGGCCGCCTGAGCAAGGTCGCTGACCCTCCCGAACAAGCGTGGGTGCCGCCGGCTCCCTAGCATGGGGCTGCCGCGCGTCCCGTGCGGCTTTTCCAGTGCAACAACGGTGGCGCCCCGGAGCCGGGCGCCGGGAGACATGCCATGAACGACAGCGAACTGCACCATCTCGAACTGCTGGAGGTGGGGCGCGAGATCCAGTCCCGCCGCATTTCGTCGGAAGAGGTGACCCGCCACATGCTGGCGCGCATCGAGGCCGTGGACGCGCGGCTGCACAGCTACGTGACGGTGATGGCGCAGCAGGCGCTGGAGGACGCCCGCCGCGCCGACGCCGAGATCGCGCAGGGCCGCCGCCGCGGTGCGCTGCACGGCGTGCCGCTGGCGCTCAAGGACCTGCTGTGGACCCGGGGCGTCCCCACCACGCATGGAATGACGCTGCACCGCGACCATCGCCCCACGGAAGATGCCACCGTGGTGCGCAGGCTGCGCGAGGCCGGCGCCGTCATCCTGGGCAAGCTGCAGCAGACTGAAGGCGCCTTCGCCGACCACCATCCCGAGATCACTGCCCCCGTCAACCCCTGGGGCGCCCAGCTATGGCCCGGGGCCTCGTCCAGCGGCTCGGGCGTGGCCACGGCGGCGGGGCTGTGCTTCGGATCGCTGGGCACGGACACCGGGGGCTCCATCCGCTTTCCATCGGCCGCCAACGGCATCACGGGGCTCAAGCCCACCTGGGGCAGGGTGAGCCGCCACGGCGCCTTCGAATTGGCGGCGTCCCTGGACCACATAGGCCCGATGGCGCGCAGTGCCGCCGATGCCGCAGCCATGCTCGCGGCCATCGCCGGGGCGGACCCGCTGGACCCTACGGCCAGCCAGTGCAGCGTGCCCGACTATCTGGCCATGATGACGCGCGGATTCTCCGGCCTGCGCCTGGGCATGGACCGGCAATGGGCACTGGACGGCGTGGATGCCCCCTCCCGCCAGGCGGTGGAGCAGGCCCTGGCGGTGGCGCAGCGCCTGGGTGCCAGCGTGCAGGAGGTCCGCTTTCCCGATGCCACCCAGGCGGTGGAGGACTGGCCGGCGCTGTGCGCGGTGGAGACCGCCGTGGCGCACGGCGCCACGTTCCCTGCACGGCGCGAGGCCTATGGCCCCGGGCTCGCCGGGCTGATCGACCTGGGGCTGGGCCTGTCCGCCACCGACTACCAGCGGCTGCTGCTGCGCCGCGCGGACTTCACGGGCCGGGTACGCGCACTCTTCGCGCAGGTGGACCTGCTGCTGGTCCCCGCCACGGCCTTTGCGGCCCCCACGCTGCAGCGCATGGCGCATTTCGGCTCCGATGCCGAGCTGTTCTCGGGCATGCTGCGCTACACCTGCCCGTTCGACCTGACGGGCAGCCCCACGATCACGCTGCCCGGCGGACGCACTCCCGAGGGCGCGCCCGTGGCCTTCCAGTTCGTGGCCCCCGACTTCCGCGAAGACCTGCTGGTGCGCGCGGGCTGGGCGTTCCAGCAGGCCACGGACTGGCACAGACGGCACCCTGCTGCCTGAGCTGCCTGAGCTGCCTGAGCTGCCTGAGCTGCCTGAGCTGCCTGAGCTGCGCGGGGCGCCAGTCCGGTGGCGCGACACGGGCCTGTCACACAGCCTTCCTAGACTGGCGTGATGTCCTTGATCGAGATGGAAGGTGTTGCCAAGTCCTGGGGCGGCACCACGGCACTGCAGGCGCTGGATCTGCGCATTGAACCCGGATCCTTTTGCGTGCTGCTCGGTCCCTCGGGCTGCGGCAAGTCCACCACGCTGCGCATCATCGCGGGCCTGGAAAGCGCCACCTCGGGCCGTGTGCGCATCGATGGGCAGGACGTCACCCAACTGCCGCCCGCTCGGCGCGGCATTGCCATGGTGTTCCAGAACTACGCGCTGTTCCCGCACCTGACGGTGGCGCAGAACATCGGCTTCGGCCTGTCCGTGCGCAAGGTCCCGGCGGCCGAGGCACGCCGGCGCATCGACGAGGCCGCCGCGCTGCTGGGCCTGGACGCGCTGCTGGCGCGCCGGCCCGGCCAGCTGTCGGGCGGCCAGCAGCAGCGCGTGGCGCTGGGCCGCGCCCTGGTGGCCCGCGCCCGGGTCTGCCTGATGGATGAGCCGCTGTCCAACCTCGACGCCCAGCTGCGCCAGGAAATGCGCACCGAGCTGCGCGAGCTGCAGCGGCGCCTGGGCCTGACCGTGGTCTATGTCACGCACGACCAGGCCGAGGCCATGGGCATGGCCGACCAGGTGGTGCTGCTCAGCCAGGGGCGCGTGGAGCAGTGCGCCGCGCCCCAGGAGATCTACCGCCGGCCCGCCACCACCTTTGCCGCGCGCTTCATCGGCACGCCGGCCATGAACATCGCACGCCTCGACGGCCTGCACATTGCGGGCAGCCATGCCAGCGCCGCGCCCGCCGGCCTGCAGCAGCCGGGCCAGGCGCGCTGGCTGGGCGTCAGGCCCGAGGACATGCGCCTGTCGCTCCATGGCGATGTCGGCAGCGGCCCCGTGGTCGCTGCCGACATCGAGAGCCTCGAATACCTGGGCGCCGACCTGGTGCTGCGCTGCCGCGTGGGCAGCGAACAACTGATGGTGCGCACCGCTGGCAGCCAGCTCGGCGGCCTGCAGCCGGGCCAGCTCGTGGGCCTGCGCTGGGCGCGCGAGGCCACGCATTTCTTTGACGAACAGGGGCGGCGCTGCACGGCCTGAGGCCGTGGCACCGCTCCTATCTTCCTCCGCAGTTCCACCGTTTCAGCCGTTCCGGCTTTCGCACCCGAAGCACCTTCCAGGAGAGTCCGCCATGCAACGCCATGCCTTCCTCAAAACCCTCGCAGCCGCTGCCGCCCTGGCCGCCACGGGCCTGCTGCACACCGCCAGCGCGCAGACGCCGCTGGAGGTGCCGTTCTACTTTCCCGTGGCCGTGGGTGGCCCCATCACCAAGGTGATCGACGGCTATGCGGCCGAGTTCAACAAGGCCCATCCGCAGTACCGGATCACGCCCGTCTATGCGGGCACCTACCAGGAGACCATCGTCAAGGCGCTGACGGCCCACAAGTCGGGCAAGCCGCCGGCCACCTCGGTGCTGCTGTCCACCGACATGTTCACGCTGATCGACGAGGACGCCATCGCCCCCATCGACGACTTCGTGAAGACCGATGCCGACCGGGCCTGGCTCAAGGGCTTCTACCCGGCCTTCATGGCCAACAGCCAGGCGGGCGGCAAGACCTGGGGCGTGCCCTTCCAGCGTTCCACCGTGGTCATGTACTACAACAAGGAAGCCTTCAAGGAAGCCGGCCTGGACCCGAACAAGGCGCCGCAGAACTGGAAGGAACTCAAGGAAGCCGCCCACAGGCTGACGAAGAAGGACGCCAGCGGCAAGGTCGTGCAGTACGGCATCCAGATCCCGTCCACCGGCTTTGCCTACTGGATGCTGCAGACGCTGACCACGCCCAATGACGTGCTGCTGGCCAACGAGGCCGGCACCCAGGTCACGCTGGACAGCCCCAAGGTAGTGGAGGCGCTGGACTACTGGGTGGGCCTGGTCAAGGAAGGCGTGCACCCTGCCGGCGTGGTGGAGTGGGGCACGACGCCCAAGGACTTCATGGAAAGAAAGGCCGCCATCATCGTCACCACCACGGGCAACCTGACCAATATCCGTGCCAATGCCAAATTCGACTTCGGCGTGGGCCAGATCGCAGGCAACGTGCGCAAGGGCTCGCCCACGGGCGGGGGCAACTTCTACCTGTTCAAGAAGGCGCCCCGGGAGCAGCAGGAGGCGGCCTTCCAGTTCATGAAGTGGGTCACCCAGCCCCCGCTGGCCGCGCAGTGGAGCATGGACAGCGGCTACGTGGCGGTCTCGCCCGCCGCCTATGACACGCCCGCGCTCAAGAAGTACGGCCAGGACTTCCCGCAGGCCCTGGTGGCGCGCGACCAGCTGCCCGTGTCGGTGGCCGAGTTCTCCACGCATGAGAACCAGCGCGTGACCAAGGTGCTCAACGACGCCGTGCAGGCCGCCCTCAACGGCAGCAAGACCTCGGCCCAGGCCCTGCAGGATGCGCAAAAGGAAGCAGACCGCATCCTGCGCCGCTACAAGTGATGGCGCAGTGCCGCTGACCGCATGAGCTCCGCCCCCGCCTCCCTTGTCCGCGGCCGCCAGGCCGTCCATGCCTGGCTGATGCTGCTGCCGGCGCTGGTGCTGCTGGTGGCCTTCACGCACTGGCCGGCCGTGGCCACGCTGATCGACAGCCTGCATGCCACGCCGCGCGGCGGCCAGCCGGGGCCATGGGTGGGGCTGGAGAACTACGCCGTCATGGTGGACGACCCGGTGTTCTGGCAGGCCGTGCGCAACAACCTGTGGTTTGCGGCGGCCACGATTCCGCTGTCCATGGCGCTGGCGCTGGCCATGGCGCTGTGGGTCAACGAGAGGCTGGCCGGCCGCGCCTTCGTGCGCATGGCGTACTTCACGCCCACGGTGCTGCCCATGATTGCCGTGGCCAACATCTGGCTGTTCTTCTACACGCCGCAGTACGGGCTGCTGGAGCAGTTGCGCGGTGCGCTGGGGCTTCCCGCGCACAACTGGCTGGGCGACCCGTCCACGGCGCTGGCCTGCGTGACCGTGGTGGCGGTGTGGAAGGAGGCGGGCTTTTTCATGATCTTCTACCTGGCCGCGCTGCAGACGCTCAATCCCAGCCTCAGGGAAGCTGCGGCCATCGAGGGAGCCTCGCGCTGGTACTTCCTGCGCCGCGTGCAGTGGCCGCTGCTGATGCCGACCACGCTGTTCGTGCTGGTCAACGCGGTGATCAATGCCTTTCGCCTGGTGGACCATCTCTTCATCCTCACGCGCGGCGGGCCGGACAACGCCTCCACGCTGCTGCTCTACCACCTGTACGAGGTGGGCTTCAAGTTCTGGGACACGGGCTATGCGGCGGCCATCACCGTGGTGCTGGTCGTGGTGCTGGCGGCCGTGGCGCTGCTGCAGTTCTTCGTGCTCGACAAGAAGGTGCACTACCAATGAGCGCCGCACCCGTTGCCCCGCGCCATGCGCCGCCCGCGCTGTACGGCGCCACCTGGCTGGACACGCTGGCCGCCTGGCTGCTGGCCCTGCTGTGGATACTGCCGCTGGCCTATGCGTTCTGGACGGCCTTCCATCCGCCCGAATACTCGGCACGCTTCGACCTGGCCGCGCCCTGGACGCTGGAGAACTTTCGCCGTGCCTGGCAGGCCGCGCCCTTTGCGCGCTATTTCCTGAACACGGCCGTGCTGGTGGTCATGATTTTGGCGGCCCAGCTGGTGCTGGGCACGCTGGCGGCCTATGCCTTTGCACGCTACCGCTTTCGCGGCCAGGGCCTGGCCTTTGCGCTGGTGCTGGTGCAGCTGATGATCATGCCGGACATCCTGCTGGTGGCGAACTACCAGACCGTGTCGCGCCTGGGCGCCGTCGATACGCTGCTGGGCATAGGCCTGCCGTACTTCGCATCGGCCTTCGCGATCTTTTTGCTGCGCCAGACCTTCCTGGGCATTCCCCGGGAACTGGACGAGGCCGCGCGGGTGGAGGGTGCCAGCACCCTGCAGATCCTGTGGCGCGTCTACGTGCCGCTGGCGCGGCCCGTGTACCTGGCGTTTGCGCTGGTGTCGGTGAGCTTTCACTGGAACAACTTCCTGTGGCCGCTGATCATCACCAACAGCGTGCAGGCGCGCCCGCTCACTGTGGGGCTGCAGGTGTTCTCCAGCGTGGAGTCGGGCGTGGAATGGGCCACCATCACGGCCGCCACGCTGATGAGTTCGGGCCCGCTGCTGGTGGCCTTCGTGCTGTTCCAGCGCCAGTTCGTGCAGAGCTTCATGCGTGCGGGGATCAAGTGACGGCGGTGCTAAAGTCACTCTTCCCTGCTTTCAATGCCGAGGTTCACCATGTCCGGACCCGCTAGCGCCGGCCTGTTCATCTACGCCAAGCAGCCTGACAGGCTGGCGCTGTTCTACATGGAGGTGCTGGCCATGCGCATGCTGCACCACACGAGCGAGCTCATGGTGCTGCAGTCGCCGGACCTGCAACTGGTGCTGCACGCCATTCCCGAGGCGATTGCGCGGCACATCACCATCACCGAGCCACCCCAGCCGCGCGAGAACGTGGCCATCAAGTTCTTTGCCACCGTGAAAAGCTTTGCGGCCGTGCGCCCCCTGGTCATCGCCCATGGCGGCCAGCTGTGGGAGCAGTCCTGGCTGGGCCCGGGCTTTCGCGTGTGCAACGCCATGGACCCCGAAGGCAACCTGTTCCAGCTGCGCGAGCCGCTGTCCGCATGATGCAGATCCTCACCTGGAACACCCAATGGTGCCTGGGCCTGGACGGCCGCATGGACCCGGAGCGCATCGTGGCGCATGCACTGTCCATGGCCGATATCGACGTGCTGTGCCTGCAGGAAATCGCCATCCACTATCCGGGCCTGCAGGGCGCGCCCGGCGACCAGGTGGAGCAGATCCGCCAGGCCCTTCCCGAAGGCTGGAAGGTCTTCTTCGGCGCGGCCGTGGACGAATTCACGGCCGTGGGCCGGCAGCGCTTCGGCAACCTGGTGGCCACGCGCCTGCCTGCTCTGCAGGTGGCCCATCACCGCCTGCCGTATCCGCACGATGGCGGCGTGCGCAGCATGCCGCGCTGCTGCACGGCAGTGACCGTGATGGATGCCGCACTGGGCCCCGTGCGCGTGATGAGCACCCACCTCGAATATTTCTCGCGCCGCCAGCGCATGGCCCAGGCGCTGGCGCTGCGTTCCCTGCAGATCGAGGCTCTGGGCCAGGCCGAGGCGCCGCCCCAGCCCGCCAGCGACGGCTCGCCCCAGCAGACCAAGCCGCACACGCCGCATGCCGTGCTCTGCGGCGACTTCAACTTCGAGCCGCACGAGGATGAATACGCCGGCCTGTCCGCCCCCTGGGCGGCCGGCGAGCAGGGCGCCCTGAGCGCCGGCCAGTGGCACAACAGCTGGAGCGTGCTGCACCCGGACCAGCCCCAGCCGCCCACCTTCCGGTTATTCGACCGCCAGTGGGGCCCCGAGCCCGGCGCCTGCGATTTCGCCTGGGTCAGCGACAGCCTGCGCGGCCATGTGCGCGGCTGGGCCGTGGACAGCGACACAAGGCTCTCCGACCACCAGCCCGTGCTGCTGCAGCTGGATTGATCCATGTCAGGGTCCGCCGCCAAGCCGGCCTTCGCCTACAGACAGTGTGGCGGGCCTGCTCCAAGGTCATGGGGACTGTTTTGAAGGAGCATCCATGAGCCCCAATCCGCTGTCCACGATTCTTCACCGCACCTGGTGGGTGCTGCTGCTGCGCGGCCTGGTCGCCATCGCCTTCGGCGTGCTGACCTGGGCGCAGCCGGCGGTATCGCTGGCGGCGCTGGTGCTGACCTTCGGTGCCTTCACCTTCGTCGATGGCCTGCTGGGCGTGTATTCGGCCATCCAGGGGCGCGACCAGATGCGCCATTGGTGGGTGCTGCTGCTGTGGGGCCTGGCCGGCGTGGTGGTGGGCGTGCTCACCGTGGTCGCGCCCGGCGTCACGGCCCTGGTGATGACGCTGTACATCGGCGCCTGGGCCCTGGTCACGGGCCTGCTGCAGATCGTGGCGGCCGTGCGGCTGCGCAAGGAGATCACGGGCGAGTGGCTGCTGATCCTGGGCGGCGTGCTGTCCGTGCTGTTCGGCGCCTTCGTGCTGGCCCAGCCGGGCGCGGGCATGATGGCCATGCTCTGGGTGCTGGCCACGTATGCGGTGGTCTTCGGCGTGCTCATGGTGCTGCTGTCCTTCAAGCTCAAGAAGGGCATACGCCATTCTTCCTGAGCCGCTGGCTCAAAGGCGGACAATGCCGGCTCCATGATCGAATCCCGGCGACCTTCCCCCTTCATGCGTCTTCCCCGCGCGGCCCTGGCGGCCGCGCTGCTGTTCGCGGCGGCCGGTGCCGCCCAGGCGCTGCCCAGCTTTTCGGAGGTCCGCGAAGGCCACCGCTCCTCCGAGACCGAACTGCTCTCGCGCGAGGGCGAGGTGCTGCAGCGCCAGCGCACCGACGCCAGCGTGCGCCGTGGCGACTGGGTGGCCCTGGCCGACATCTCTCCCGCGCTGCGCACGGCCCTGGTGCTCAGCGAGGACAAGCGCTTCTACGAGCACAGCGGCGTGGACTGGGCGGCCGTGTCCGCCGCCGCCTGGGGCAACCTCTGGAACCAGCGCACGCGCGGCGCCAGCACCATCACCATGCAGTTGGCGGGCCTGCTGGACGGCGACTGGCGCCAGGGCCCGGGCGGGCGCAGCGTGGTGCAGAAACTGGGCCAGACCGTCTCTGCCCAGGTGCTGGACCGGCGCTGGCGCAAGGACCAGATCCTGGAGGCCTACCTGAACCTGGTGCCCTTCCGGGGCGAGATCGTGGGCATCGATGCGCTGTCGCGCACCCTGTTCGGCAAGGCCGCGCACGGGCTGGACGCGCGCGAGGCCGCCATTGCCGCCGCCCTGGTGCGTGCCCCCAACGCCTCGCCCGAGCGCGTGGGCCGGCGCGCCTGCGGCGTGCTGCAGTCGCTGGCGCCCGAGGATGCGGCGGCGCGCGACTGCATGGCCATGGAACTGCTCACCGCCAGCGTGCTGCTGCGCCGGCAACGGGCGGCCAGCGAAGGCCAGGCCCCGCATCTGGCGCGCCGCCTGCTGGCCGAGCCGCAGTCCAAAGGCCAGGCCCGCGTGCGATCCACGCTGAGCGCGCCCGTGCAGCGCTTTGCCGTGCAAAGCCTGCAGCAGCAACTGCGTGAGCTGCAGGGCCGCAACGTGGAGGACGGCGCCATCGTCGTGCTGGACAACGCCACGGGCGAGGTGCTGGCCTGGGTGGGATCGTCGGGCGAATTGAGCCAGGCGGCCGAGGTGGATGGCGTCACGGCCATGCGCCAGCCCGGCTCCACGCTCAAGCCCTTTCTCTACGCCCAGGCCATTGCCGAGCGGCGGCTGACGGCGGCCTCGCTGATCGAGGATTCATCGGCCCACATTCCCACGCAGAACGGGCTCTACATCCCGCAGAACTACGACCGGCGCTTCAAGGGCTGGGTCTCGGCGCGCACGGCGCTGGCGTCGTCGCTCAACGTGCCGGCCGTGCGCACCCTGGTCATGGTCACGCCCGATGCCTTCTTCTCGCAACTGCAGCGCCTGGGCCTGCCGCTGCGCGAAAGCGGCGGCTACCACGGCTTCAGCCTGGCGCTGGGCAGTGCCGAGGTGCCGCTGCTGCAGCTCACCAACGCCTACCGCGCCCTGGCCAACGGCGGGCAGCTGACGCCCGTGCGCTGGGCGGCGCAGCCCACGGGCGCGGGGTCCGCAGCGCAAAAGCCGGCTGCGCCCGTGCAGGCCATCGACGCACGCGCGGCCTTCATCGTGGGCGACATCCTGTCCGATCCCATGGCGCGCGCGCCCACCTTCGGCACCGACAGCGTGCTGGCCACGCGCTTCTGGACGGCCGTCAAGACCGGCACCAGCAAGGACATGCGCGACAACTGGGCCGTGGGCTGGTCGCAGCGCTACACCGTGGGCGTGTGGGTGGGCAATGCGCGCGGCGAGGCCATGCACTCGGTCAGCGGCACCAGCGGCGCGGCACCTGTCTGGGCCGCCGTGATGGGCTTCCTGCATGCCCGCACACCCAGCCGCGCGCCCAAGGCGCCGGCGGGCGTGCTGCAGCAGGCCGTGCGCTTCGGTCCCGATGCGTCGGGCCTGCCGCTGGAGAGCGCGCGCAGCGAGTGGTTCGTGGCGGGCACGCAGCAGAGCCTGTTCGCCATGGCGGGCAGCGGCCTGCCTGCCGCATCCGCATCGACACGCGGGACTTCGGCCGCCTCGCCCGTGCGCATTGCGCGCCCGGCCAACGGCACCATCCTCGCGCTGGACCCCGACATTCCGCCAGACCGCCAGCGCGTGCAGCTGTCGGCCCGCCCCGCAGGCACGGCCGCCACGCAGGAATGGCAGGACGCCAGCCTGAGCTGGCGCATGGTCAGTGCTGCCGCGCCCGGCGCGGCCGAGCCGCCGCCCAAGGAGATCGGCCGGGGGGCTGCCGCCGCCTGGATGCCCTGGCCCGGCCGCCACCGGCTGGAACTGGTCGATGCCAAGGGGCAGGTGCTGGACAGCGTGCAGGTGGAGGTGCGCGGCGCCGGCGTGGTGGCTTCGCGCGCGGGCGGGCGCTGAACGCCGCAGTGCGGCCCCAGGGCAGCCTCAGGGCAGCATCAGGGCCGAGCCCGCACGAAGCGCTGCTCGGTCACGGTCTCGCCCCATTGCTGGCCCGGCCATTCCTCGGCCAGGGTGAAGCCTGACGATTCGTAGAGCCGGCGTGCCGCATCCAGGCCGCTGAACGTCCACAGCTGGGTGGCCTCGAAGGCCTGCTGGTCGCAGAACGCCAGGGCCTGCTGCAGCAGCTGGCGCCCCGTGCCGGCGCCGCGCAGGCCGTCGTCCAGGATGAACCAGCGCAGGTGCGCCTGGCGGTCCTCGGGGTGCTTGGCCAGGTCTTCGCCATCGATGGCCACGGAGCCCACGACGCGGTCGCCGTCCAGCGCTGTCCACAGCTGGTTGCAGGGCTTGTCCAGCCGGCTAGCGAACTCGGCCAGGCCGCTGGCCACGCGGCTTTCGAAGAAGACGCCGAAACCTGCGTGGCGTGCATAGAAGCGCGCATGCATTTCCACGATGCGGCCGATGCAGCCGGGCCGGTATCCGGGCAGGACCTGTATCTGCGCGGGTGCGGGCAGGGGCTCCTCCTGCCGATGCGCCTGCAGTGCCTGGGCGTAGAGGGCCAGGCCGCGCGAGACCGCCTGTTGTTGCGGCGGCTGCATGCGGTCCAGCGCGGCCGTCACCTGCTGGCGCCCGAAGGCCTCGATGGCGGCCAGCGTGCGCCGGCCCTTGGCGGTGAGGGCCAGCCGCTTGACGCGGCCGTCCTCGCCATCGGCGGTTTCCTTCAGCTCGCCGGCCTCCACCAGCTTGCGCACCATGCGGCTGACGCTGGATTTCTCCAGCCCCAGCGCCTGGGCCAGCTGCGAGGCCGCCATGGACCCCTGCGCGCCGATCTCCAGGATGGCGTGCACGGCCGAGGGCGGATAGTCCGTGGCCGCCAGCGTGGCCTGCATGAAGCCCAGCTCGCGCACCATCTGGCGCGAGGCGGCGCGGATGTCGTCCACCAGGGAAAGATCGTGCTGCGGCATGGGTGCTCCTTGGGGCCGTGCAGGGTTTGAATATGGTTGCATGGTACAACCATAAATGCCGCTGCGCATCTGTTGATGCAGCGATGCATACCCCAGGCGCAAAAAAGCCGCCCGGCGCATGCGGGCGGCTGGGGCCTGGCGCAGATGCGCAAGGCTCAATTGACCATCAGGCGGAACGGCCAGACATAGGCCTGCAGCGTCACGAAGATGCCCATCAGGCAGGCCAGGGCGACGGAGTGGAAGAACACGTAGCGCAGGATGTCGCCCTCATGGTTGAACCAGCGCGTGGCCGTGGAGGCGACGACGATGGACTGCGCATCGATCATCTTGCCCATCACGCCGCCCGAGCTGTTGGCCGCGCCCATGAGGTTGGGCGACAGGCCGAGCTGCTCGGCCGCCACCTTCTGCATGCCGCCGAACAGCACGTTCGATGCCGTGTCCGAACCCGTGAGCGCCACGCCCAGCCAGCCCATCAGCGTGCCGAAGAAGGGGTAGAACACGCCCGTGTTGGCGAAGGCCAGGCCCAGCGTGGTGTCGGTGCCCGAGTAGCGCGTCAGCGTGCCCAGCGCCAGCATCAGCACGATGGTGATGAGCGAATAACGCACCAGCCAGAGGGTGCGCACGAACTGGCTGACCAGTTGCACGGGGTTGTACTTCATGACCAGGCCGCCCACGATGGCCGACAGCAGGATGCCCGTGCCCGTGGCCGACAGCAGGTTCAGCGTGTAGATGGCGCCTTCCTTGGTGGGCTGGCGCACCACGGGCGGCACCTTCTCGACCATGTTGTGCAGGCCTTCCATGGGAAAGGCCGGTGCGAACAGGCCATTGAGCGCCGCCTTGACCGAGGGCAGGCCCCAGATGAAGACGAAGACCGTGAGGATGGCCCAGGGCGTCCAGGCGCGGATCACGTCGGCGCGCGGGTGCTGGGTCACGGCGCGGGGCGCCTGGGCCTCGCCGCCGCTGCTCTCATGGCCCTTGAGCGAGGTCGAGCGCCAGATGGTCCTGGGCTGCCATATGCGCAGGAAGCCGACCGTGCAGACCATGGAGACGATGGCCGCGATGATGTCCACCAGCTCGGGTCCGATGAAGTTGGACACCAGGTACTGCGGAATGGCGAAGGACACGCCGGTCACCAAAATGATGGGCCAGATCTCCATCATGGCCTTGCGCCCGGCAAAGGCCCAGATCAGCCAGAACGGCACCAGCACCGAGAAGAACGGCAGCTGGCGGCCGACCATGGCCGTGACCTCCATCAGGTCGTAGCCATGGACCTTGGCCAGCGTGATCACCGGCGTGCCCAGCGCGCCGAAGGCCACGGGCGCGGTATTGGCGATCAGCGACAGGCCCGAGGCGGCCAGCGGCGAAAAGCCCAGGCCGATGAGGATGGCCGCCGTCACGGCCACGGGCGTGCCGAAGCCGGCCGCGCCCTCGAAGAAGGCGCCGAAGGCGAAGGCGATCAGCAGCAGCTGGATGCGCCTGTCCTCGGTGATGCCGGCAATGGAGTCCTGCAGGATCTTGAAGCTGCCGTTCTTCTCGGTCAGCTGGTGCAGGAAGATGATGTTCAGAACGATCCAGCCGATGGGCAGCAGCCCCGTGAAGCCGCCGAACAGCGCCGCGCGCCCGGCCATGCCGGCCGGCATGTTGTAGACGAAGACCGCGATCACCAGCGCGGCAACCAGCCCGGCGCCGGCCGCCAGATGGGCCTTCATGTGCAAAAAGCCCAGTCCCACCAGCATGACCACGACCGGAATGGCCGCAAGCAGTGTGGACAGCCACATGTTGGAAAGAGGGTCGTAGACCTGTTGCCAAACCATAGGAGCTTCTCCTGAAGAGTTTTTAGGATGTTGTGCGGGGCGGATCGTTACTCCCATGGCGGTTTGGCGCACTAGCGTTAGCCCTGGGTTGGGCTGCGAGAGAGAAAATTTCAATCGGCGCACAAATCACTTCAAACCCGAACGGGTGGCCGGAGCCCGCGCACGGCACTACCATGCTCGGCAGTCCCGCGGCATGCGGGTTCCAGAAAGCCAGCAAACGTGTCCACCGACCTTTCCAAAATCACCTGCATCGAAGACCTGCGCGTCGTGGCCCAGCGCCGCGTGCCGCGCATGTTCTATGACTACGCCGATTCGGGTTCCTACACCCAGGGCACCTACCGCGCCAACGAGGACGACTTCCACCGGATCAAGCTGCGCCAGCGCGTGGCCGTGAACATGGAGGGGCGCAGCACGCGCACCACCATGATCGGCGAGCAGGTCGCCATGCCCGTGGCCATCGCGCCCACGGGCCTGACCGGCATGCAGCATGCCGACGGCGAGATCCTGGGCGCGCGCGCGGCCAAGGCCTTCGGCATTCCGTTCACTCTGTCCACCATGAGCATCTGCTCCATCGAGGACATTGCCGAGCACACGGGCCGCCATCCGTTCTGGTTCCAGCTCTATGTGATGCGCGACCGCCGGTTCATGGAGCGCCTGATCGAGCGTGCCCGCGCGGCCAACTGCTCGGCCCTGGTGCTGACGCTGGACCTGCAGATCCTGGGCCAGCGCCACAAGGACATCAAGAACGGCCTGTCCACGCCACCGAAGCCCACGCTGCGCAACCTGGCCAACCTGGCGACCAAGCCGCACTGGTGCCTGGGCATGCTGGGCACCAAGCGCCGCACCTTCGGCAACATCGTCGGACATGTGGATGGCGTGGCCGACATGAGTTCGCTGTCGTCGTGGACCGCCAGCCAGTTCGATCCCAGCCTGAACTGGGGCGACGTGGAGCGCATCAAGAAGCTCTGGGGCGGCAAGCTCATCCTCAAGGGCATCATGGACGCCGAGGACGCGCGCCTGGCGGCCGACAGCGGCGCCGACGCGCTCGTCGTCAGCAACCACGGCGGGCGCCAGCTCGACGGCGCACCCTCGTCCATCGAGGCGCTGCCGGGCATTGCCGAGGCGGCGGGCAAGGACATCGAGGTCTGGATGGACGGCGGCATCCGCAGCGGGCAGGACGTGCTCAAGGCACGTGCCCTGGGCGCCCAGGGCACCATGATCGGCCGCAGCTTCCTCTACGGCCTGGGTGCCTACGGCGAGCATGGCGTGACGCGCGCCCTGCAGATCATCCAGAAGGAGCTGGAGACCACCATGGCCTTCTGCGGCCACACGCAGATCGATACCGTGGACCGCAGCATCCTGCTGCCCGGAACCTATCCGGGCGCCGTGCGCTGAACCGGCAAAAGCTGCACGAGAAAAGGACCGCCTCGGCGGTCCTTTTCTCCTTTCAGGCTGCGCCTCAGGCTTGGGCAGGTGCGCGCCGGTTTTCCGGCTGCGCCGCCACCAGCCGGCCCGCCGCATGCAGCACCGCCAGGATGGACGCGGTCACGATGTTGGCATGGCGCCCCGCACCGAAGCGTGTGCCCGCCACGCCGGGCAGGGCGGCCTCGACGATGGCCAGCGCCGTGGCGCCGGCGCCCTGGCCCAGGCTGCGCTCCTCGTAGTGGTCTATGCGCAGCGCCACGCCCAGGTGCTGGCCGATGGCAGCGGCCACGGCGTCGATGGGACCGCTGCCCTCGCCATGCAGCTGCATTCGAAGCCCGTCCGTCCGCACCACTTCCAGCGCAATGCCCTGGCCCTTGGCGCTGTCGAACAGATGGTGGCTGTGGTAGCGCCAGGGATGCTGCCGGGGTGCGAGGTAGGTGGACTCGAACAGCTCCCACAGGTCTTCACTGGCCAGCTCGGCCTCGCTGGCGTCGGCCTGGCGCTGCACCACGGCGCTGAATTCCACCTGCATGCGCCGGGGCATGGTCACGCCATGGTCGCGCTGCAGCAGGAAGGCGATGCCGCCCTTGCCTGACTGGCTGTTGACGCGCACGATGCTGTCGTAGGTGCGGCCCAGGTCCTGCGGGTCGATGGGCAGGTAGGGGACGCGCCAGGGCGCATCGGGCCGTTGCACCGCAAAGCCCTTGGCGATGGCGTCCTGGTGCGAGCCCGAGAACGCCGTGAACACCAGGTCGCCCACATAGGGGTGGCGCGGGTGGATGGGCAGGGCCGTGCATTCCTCCGCAATGCGCGCCACGGCGGCGATGTCCGAGAAGTCCAGTCCCGGCGCGATGCCTTGCGTGTACAGGTTGAGCGCCAGCGTCACCACATCGAGGTTGCCGCTGCGCTCGCCATTGCCGAACAGGCAGCCTTCCACGCGCTGGGCGCCGGCCAGCAGCGCCTGCTCGGCGCAGGCCACGCCCGTGCCCCGGTCGTTGTGCGGGTGCACGGACAGCACGATGTGCTCGCGCCGCTCCAGGCGGCGGTGCATCCACTCGATCTGGTCGGCGAAGACATTGGCCGTGCTCACCTCCACCGTGGTCGGCAGGTTGATGATCATGGGCCGCGCGGGGCCTGCATCCCAGGCGCGGATGGCCGCGTTGCACACGGCCAGCGATACCTCCAGCTCGGCCATGCAGAACGTCTCGGGCGAGTACTGCAGCACCCACTCGGTCTCGGGGTGGGCATCGGTCAGTTCGCGCAGCAGGGCGATGTGGTGCTCCACCATGGCGATGATCTCGGGCACCTGCATGCCGAAGACGATCTCGCGCCAGGCCGGTGCCACGGCGTTGTAGAAGTGCACGATGGCGCGCCGCGCGCCGGCCACGCTGTCCACCGTGGCGCGGATCAGGTCCTCGCGCAGCTGGGTGATGACCATGGGCGTCACGTCGGCGGGGATCAGCCCTTCGTCGATCAGGTGGCGCACGATGGCGTAGTCGGTCTGCGAGGCAGAGGGAAAGCCCACCTCGATCTCCTTGAAGCCTATGCGCACCAGCTCGTGGAACAGGCGCAGCTTGCGCTCGCGGTTCATGGGCTCGAACAGGGCTTGGTTGCCGTCGCGCAGGTCGGTGGACAGCCACACGGGCGCCTGGCTCAGCTGGCGCGAAGGCCATTGGCGGTCGGGCAGGTCGACGGCGGGGAAGGGAAGGTATCTGGACGCGGGATTCTTCAGCATGCGGGCCTCGCAGGAAACGCTGGGTATGCAGCCACCGGATCGGCCGGCAGCCCCGCTCTCCTGGCTTCCCGGTGTGGGGAAGCTGCGCCAGGCCGGGATCAGGGAGAGTCGGTGCGAAATGCGGCGCCTGCGCAGGCGCCCGGACCCCGGCCATGGGCCAGGGATGGTAGGGAGGGCGAGGGCAGGCGGTGCATGGTGCGATGGCGGTGAATCACAGGGAACGGGTGCCAGTTTGCGGGCAGGGCATTTGTCTGTCTTTATAGAATTTCTCATTTTCTCCATGGATCTGGACAAACATGCGCACTGCCGCTGAACTTCCCGCCGTGCCCTGTGGCCATGCCGGCCTGCCTGAGCTGCAGGCTGCCGCGCCCTTGCCCGTCACGGGCGTGGCCGGTGACTATCCGGCCGGGATGGAAGTGCAGGAGCACTCCCACGAATGCTGCCAACTGCTCTATGCCGTGCAGGGCGTGCTGGAGGTGCGCGCGCGCAGCGGGCGCTGGGTGGTGCCGCCCACGCGCGGCGTCTGGCTGTGCTCGGGCGTGCCGCACAGCCTGCGCATGCGTGGTGCCGTGCAGGTGCGCAGCCTGTTCGTGGATGCCCAGGCGGCGCAGGGGCTGCCGGTGGCGGACTGCGTGATCGAGGTCTCGCCGCTATTGCGCGAGCTGATCAGCGAGGTCGCGCGCTGGCCGGCGGCGCCGCAGTGTGGACAGGATGAAACGAGGAACCGGCTGGTCGTCGAACTGCTGCTGCAGGAATTGCGCCAGCCGCCTGTCGTGCCATTTCACCTGCCCTGGCCGCAGGATGCGCGCATGGCGGCTGTCTGCCGCGCGCTGGCCGAAGGCGGCCAGGCCGTGGGCCAGGGCGGTGAACGGGCTGAAAACCTGGCCGCCACGGCCGCCGACTGGGCCGCACGGCTGGCCATGGGCGAGAAGACTTTCCACCGCCATTTCCTGCAGGCCACCGGCCTGAGTTTCGGCCGCTGGCGGCAGCGCGCGCGGCTGCTGTCGTCCATGCAGGCCCTGCTGGCCGGCCGGCCCATCGTGCAGGTGGCGCTGGAGGCCGGCTATGAAAGCCACAGCGCCTATTCGCTGGCCTTCAGGCGCCAGTTCGGCATGCCGCCCTCGGCCTTCGGGGCAGGGGGCGGGCAGCCGTAGCGGCACCGGTGGCGGCGGATCAGGAAGCCTTCCAGATGATGTAGTCGGCCTGGTACTGCACCACCTGCTTTTGGCCCAGCGTGGAGCTGTTGCAGGCCATGGCCGGCGCCACGCCGCCGCGCGTGGCCACGCGCTGGATATAGGTCACGCCCTGCATGGCGCCCATGCCGGTGGCAGGTTCGGCCTTGACCAGTTGCAGGGGGATGTTGCCTGCGCTGGACGGCGCCACCGCGACCTGGGTGGCCGTGACCTTGGAGCCGTCCTGGTGCGCCCAGGTGGCGGGCGGGCCGAAGTAGCGGCCGATGACGCGGCCCTGGCGGTCCGTCAGGCGGGCATCGGGGCCGACGAAGGCCCACTCCTGCTCCATCGCCTGGTCCTTCTTGGCGCGGCACTCGTAGGTGATCTGACCGATGCCGACGGTTTCCATGGCGACCTTGTGGCCTGCGGGCACCTGCACGGCGGCCGGCAGGCCGGACTGGGAATAGCTCTTGCTCATGTCCATGGAGGAGCAGGCGCCAAGCGTCAGTGCAGCCATGGTGGCCAGGCCGAGGGGGAGGATGTAGCTCATGAGGTTCTCCAGGTCGAGGGGTTGAGGGATGTCGCCTTGGACCGCTGTCCGGGGCGCGACACACGGAATACGCAGCATGGGTGAGGTTGGATTCACCTGGGTGCAAAAAAAATTTATCCGCATCCGGTTCGCAATGTGCTGCGTATTGCCCAGTGAGAGCCGGCGCAGGCCGGCAGACCGGTACCAGACCCCCTGCAGGCCACCGATATGACCCCTGCAGCCGATTGAAGGACACGACAAGCCCCCCGGGGCGGCGACGCAACAGTGCGGGCCACGGGGCCGCCCGCTCGCCCACAATGCGTGCATGGGCACTACACCAACCGACCAAGAGCTGATGGACCTTCTGGACCGCATCGCAGCGCAGGACGAGCCCGCGCTCCGCAGCCTGTACGAGGCCACCTCGTCCCGGCTGTACGGGCTTGCGCTGCGCATCCTGCGGCACAAGGACTGGGCCGAAGACGTGCTGCAGGACAGCTACCTGCACATCTGGCGCAGCGCCTCGGGCTACCGGGGCTCGCTGAGCCCGCCGCTGGCCTGGATGGGCCTGGTGGTGCGCAGCAGGGCGCTGGACTTCCTGCGCCGGCGCCGCGCCGAACGCCTGCACCTGAACGAGGAGTTCGATGAGGCGCAACTGGCGGCCCATGGCGGCGGTAGCGATGAAAGCCAGGGCCCGCTGCAACTGGCCGAGGCCAGCGAGCAGGCGGTGGCGCTGTACCAGTGCCTGGAGCGGCTGGAAGGCCGCCAGCGCGAGGTGGTCAGCCTGGCCTACCTGCGTGACCTCAGCCACGGCGAACTGGCCGGCCAGCTGCAGTTGCCGCTGGGCACGGTCAAAACCTGGATCCGGCGCGGCCTGGAGCAGTTGCGCCGCTGCCTCTCGCGCCATGCGTGATGCAGATGACATGCTCTGAGCGGCCCAAGGATTTGCCATGAATATTTCCCGACACCCCGAACTGCTGGACCGGCTGGCCGCCGCATACGCCCTGGGCACGCTGCGCGGTGCGGCACGCCGCCGCTTCGAGCAACTGGCCCGTGACCAGGCCCCGGTGCGCGCCGCCGCCCTGCTGTGGCAGGGCCGCTGGTCGGCCCTGTCCGAAATGCAGGCTCCCGTGCGCCCCGACGATGCGGTCTGGGTCCGCATCGACAACCTGCTGCAGGCCGAAAAAGCCCGCGCCGCCCAGCCGCACCGGCGGCGCGCCGTTGATGGGCAAGGCCTGGACGAACGCGCGAAATCCGGCGTGGGCCGTGCCCTGGCCTGGTGGCGCGGCGCGGCCCTGCTGGGCGCCTGCGCCACCGTGGCGGCCGTGGCCGTGGGGCTGTGGTCGCACCAGGACCTGCGCCAAAGCGGTGAGCGCCAGCTGGCCGTGCTGCGCAACCAGCTGCAGGCCGCCCAGGTCGCGCTGCAGGCAACGCCCCAGATCCAGTACGTGGCCGTGCTGGCCGACGACAAGGCCGATGCCTCCATGCTCGTGACCTTCGACCCCGGCAAGAACAGCCTGGTGCTGCAGCGCGTGGGCGACTTCCACGAGGCCGCAGACAAATCGCTGCAGCTGTGGGCCCTGCCGCCCCAGGGCGGCCCGCAATCGCTGGGCGTGCTGGGACGCGACAAGCTCGTGAAGCTGACGGCAGCGGCCGCCGAAGTCCAGGGCGTGCCTGCCTTGGCCATCAGCCTGGAGCCCAAGGGCGGCGTGCCCAGCCAGACCGGGCCCACGGGACCGGTGCTGTTCAAGGGCGCGCTGATCCGGCGCGACCTGTAGCGCGCCGCGCAGGCCCGCTCGCCATTGGCGACGGCCGTGCTGCTGCACAACGCAGCCTGCTTGCCCTGGCCAGAGCAGGGCGCGCGTGCAGCGTTGGCTGGCCGGCCTCTGTTTCGCTGCCGGGCGCGGCAGCCTTCTCCAAGTGCGTGCGCCTGGTGCCCGACCGGCGGCTATGCTGGCCGGCACTCAGTCGCCCGCGCCATGCCGGCGGTGCCTTCCCTTTTTTGCCGACATGCTTTCTTCCCTCCAAGACCTGACCTGGCTGTGGGTGCCCGTGGTGCTGTTCGCCGCAGCCGCCCAGACTGTGCGCAATACGGCCCAGCGCTCGCTGACCTCCGAACTCGGCACCCTGCCGGCCACCCTGGTGCGCTTTCTCTACGGCCTGCCGTTTGCCGGCATCTACCTGCTGGCGCTGTACCTGGGAGGGGACGGGGCCTGGGCGCTGCCCCGGTTCTCCTGGGCCTACCTGGGCTGGATCGCGCTGGGCGCCTTCTTCCAGGTAGCGGCCACGGCGGCCTTGCTGCTGGCCATGAAGGAGCGCAACTTCGCCGTGGCCGTCACCCTGTCCAAGACCGAGGTGCTGCAGGTCGCCCTGTTCGCAGGCCTCTTCCTGCACGAGCTGCCCACGGCCGTGGCCCTGCTGGCCATGGCGCTGGCCACCTTCGGCGTGCTCATCCTGTCGCTGCCGCCGCGCGGCCAGATGCTGTCGCTGTCGGCCTGGGCCAGCCGCTCGGCGCTCTACGGCCTGGCCTGCGGTGCCTGCTTTGCCATCGCCACCGTGGGCTACCGGGGCGGCGCCGTGGAACTGGCGCGCCTGGGCGAGATATCTCCCTGGCTGTCGGGCGCCTGGGGCGTGCTGATTGCCCAGCTCATGCAGACCCTGGGCCTGGGCGCTTGGATTGCGCGCACCCACGCGCAGGGCCTGCGCCCCATCTTCCGCGCCTGGCGCGTGTCGCTGCTGGCCGGCGGCATGGGCGCGGCCGCCTCGCTGGCCTGGTTCACCGCCTACGCCCTGCAAGGCGCCGCGCCCGTGCGCACGCTGGGCATGGTCGAGGTGGTGTTCAGCTACATCGTCTCGCGCCGCGTGCTCAGCGAAAGCCTGAGCCGCCAGGAGAAGATCGGCATGGCTCTGATGGTGCTGGGACTGGTCCTCATCTGCCTGCAGGGATGAATGGTCCAGGGCCTGTGGGAACAAGCCCTGCAGGCTGTATGAATGCACAGTTGCCGCAATAATGGCGGCGTGCCTGAAACGACACCCACGACACCCGCAAGCCCTGCCGATGCTGCGCCTGCGCGCCGCATCGCCCACCTGGACATGGACGCCTTCTATGCCTCGGTGGAGCTGCTGCGCTATCCGCAGCTCAAGGGACTGCCCGTGGTCATCGGCGGCGGGCGCCGCGCGCATGACGAGGCGCTGGATGCGCGCTACGCCGGGCGGCTGCACGAGATTCCGGTGGACGAGTTCTCGCGCCTCAAGGACTACGTCGGCCGGGGCGTGATCACCACGGCCACCTACCCGGCGCGCCAGTTCGGCGTGGGGTCGGCCATGGGCATGATGAAGGCCGCGCGCCTGTGCCCCCAGGCCATCATGCTGCCCGTGGACTTTGCCGAGGTGCGGCGCTTCTCGCGCATGTTCAAGGAGATCATCGTCTCCATCGCCCCGCTGATGGAGGACCGCGGCGTGGACGAGGTCTACATCGACTTCACCGACGTGCCTGGCGGCCAGCGCGAAGGCGGGCGCGTGCTGGCTCGGCTGATCCAGAAAACCATCACCGACGCCACGGGCCTGACCTGCTCCATCGGCGTGGCCCCCAACAAGCTGCTGGCCAAGATGGCCAGCGAATTCAACAAGCCCAACGGCATCTCCATCGTCCAGCCCGAGGACCTGCAGACCGTCATCTGGCCGCTGGCCTGCCGCAAGATCAATGGCATAGGCCCCAAGGCCGACGCCAAGCTGCAGGCGCTGGGCATACGGACCATCGGCGAGCTGGCCGCGCAAAGCCTGCCCCAGCTCGTGCAATGGTTTGGCCGCGCCTACGGCAACTGGCTGCATGGTGCCTCCTGGGGCCGTGACGACCGGCCCGTGGTCACGCACAGCGAGCCCGTCTCCATGAGCCGCGAGACCACCTTCGAGCGCGACCTGCACGCCGTGCGCGACCGGGCCGAACTGAGCGCCATCTTCACCGACCTGTGCGAACGCCTGGCCCAGGACCTGCAGCGCAAGGGCTACATGGGCCGCACCGTGGGCATCAAGCTGCGCTACGACGACTTCAAGACCGCCACGCGCGACCACACGCTGGAGCTGCCCATGGCCGATGCCGCCACCCTGCGCCGCGCCGCAGGCCAATGCCTCAAGCGCGTGCCCCTGGCCAAGCGGCTGCGCCTGCTGGGCGTGCGCGTGGGCAACCTCGTTCGCACGGCCGACTGGAACGCCACCGCCCACGACCCGCTGGCGCGCGAGCAACTGCTCAGGGGACCGGCCCAGCCCGCGCCGGACAGCGATCCCTTTACACCTCAACTGTTCTGAATCATCACCACAAATCTGGCGCACACGCTGTAAAACCATGCACCAGTTCCGAGCATGGGACTGAGGTTGCCGTGCTGTGAGATGATTTGGAAATGTGAATTTGTGTTTCCGTTTGATGGATTCCGGTGGCTTCAGAGCGCTTCGCCTTGCCATTTCACAAGAACAAGAGACATCCCAAAGGAGTGGTACCCATGCGCGTGAATTTGCCCGTCAGCCAGCTCAACTACGACTTTCCGGGCGATGAGCTGCTGGTATCCGTCACCAACACCAAGGGCGAGATCACCCATTGCAACCCTGCCTTCGTGCGGGTCAGCGGCTATACCTACGAGGAACTGATCGACCAGCCGCACAACCTCATCCGCCACCCGGACATGCCGGCCGCCGCCTTCAAGGACATGTGGCGCACCATCGCCCACGGCTACCCGTGGACTGCCCTGGTCAAGAACCGGCGCAAGAATGGCGACCACTATTGGGTGCGCGCCAACGTCACGCCCATCATGGAAGGCGGCAGGCCGCGCGGCTACCTGTCGGTGCGAACCAAGCCCCGGCCGGACGAGATCGAGGCCGCCGAAGCCCTCTATGCCCGCATGCGCGCCGAAGCCGATGCCGGCCAGGAAACCCTGCGACTGCGCGGCGGCGAATTGCGCCGCCTGGGCCTGGCCGGGCTGTGGGACCGCCGCGGCGACCTGGGCCTGACCGCGCGCATGGCGCTGATGCTGGGCGGCGTGGGCCTGGCGGCCATGCTGCCCGACCTGCTGGGCTGGCAGGGAGCCGCAGCCTGGGGCACGCGCCTGGCCGCCTTGCTGGCGGGTGGCAGCTTTGTGCTGTGGCGCTTCCAGCAGCGCTGCGTGGCGGGCCTGGAGCAGGCCAGCGGCTTTGCCGCCGACATTGCCAGCTGCCAGCTGGGCACCAACATGCAGCACGACTACAGCGGCCCCATGGGCGCCCTGATGCAGCGGCTGCAGCAGATCCAGATCAACCTGCGCGCCGTGGTCGGCGACGTGCGCACCGAAATGCGCGGCTTTGCCACGACGGCCCACGAGATCGCCCAGGGCAGCTTCGACCTCGCGCAGCGCACAGAATCCCAGGCCACCAGCCTGCAGCAGACGGCGGCCTCGATGGAAGAGATATCGGGCACCGTCGCACAGACCGCCGACACGGCCCAGCTCATGGCCCATGAAAGCGACCAGAGCCGCCAGGTCGCCGGCAAGAGCGGCGCCGCCATCCAGGAAGTGGGCGCTGCCATGGAGCACATCCGCGGCTCCTCGCGCCGCATGGGCGAGATCATCGGCGTGATCGAAAGCATTGCCTTCCAGACCAACCTGCTGGCCCTGAATGCCGCCGTCGAAGCGGCACGCGCAGGCGAGCAGGGCCGCGGCTTTGCCGTCGTGGCCGGCGAAGTGCGGGCCCTCGCCCAGCGCAGCGCCTCGGCCGCCAAGGAAATCAGCGGCCTCATCAACCGCACCGTGGACGGCATCAACGATGGCAACGCCCGCATGGACGCCGCAGGCCGCACCATCGACGGCATGGTCGACGCCGTGGGCCGCGTCAGCGACCTGGTCCACCAGATCAGCATCGCCACGCGCGAACAATCCGTAGGCATCGCCCAGGTCAACGACGCCGTGGCCCAGCTCGACTCCGTCACCCAGCAAAACGCCGCCCTGGTCGAACAATCGGCCGGCGCGGCGGGCTCGCTGCGCGCCAGCGCCCAGTCGCTGGAGCGGTCGCTGGAGGTGTTTACGTTGAGGTGAGGGGGAGGGGCCGGTAGGAGGGGGCCTGCTTGGGCAGCCCACGGTCAACGCTGTGGCCGTTGCATGTAGGCCCTGCAATATTTTGGTGGTTCGAAAGCGAGGGCCCCCGCATTGAATGATGCTTTTTTGAGTCTATCGGCAATTTATGCCTTTACTTGTGAACGCGATATTTAATTTTTCACCTGATGGAGTGAATTTAATTTTCTGATCTGCAACGTCCAAGGTAAATTCTTGATTTTTGTGGACTGCCGGGATGGTTATTGTCTTATCGAAGCCCTTGGCAATAACTCTTAGTTGCTCTGGAATCACCGGTAAGCTACCTCTTACTTCAAGTGGAATGAATAGTTCGGATGGCCATCCAATGACGATTCTTTTTTGTAAATTTGATTTACTTTTATCGATATATTCAAATTCATAGTATTTCTGTGTAATGTCTAATATGTGTGACGAATGATCGAGTATTCGCTTTAAGTCATATTTATCCCAAGGGATAATGATAAGTGTCAAGGGGTCTATGCTGGGTATGAACACTCTTGCTGGATAAAAATATCTATCAGTGCCAACAAATGTCTTTCTGGTGAAAATCCATTTTTCTTTTGGTATGGCTTGAGCCAGCAGTTTATCTGCATCTTTAAATATTTTTTCAATGTCATACATCTGGCTTGAAGATGACATTCCGTTGGAACAGTTTTCCTTTGAAAAATATGCTGAGTCACCATAGCCTCCAGACTTGCACCAATGACATTGGTTGATTTTATGCTGCGCTTCTACAAGCTGTCCCTTTGCGTAGGGTGGGTCCTTGAATCCATCATAAGGTCTCCAGATTCCACAGCCGGAAACCAGCGCAGAAGAAAATATCGCTATAGCATAGGAAATTAATTTTTGGGCAATAATATTTCTCATAATTGATATGTGTTTTTTGAAATGAGTATAAACAATTAAGATGATGATATATAGATCGATGGTCTGTCGAATTCATGCATAGGCATAGCGCACAACATGAAAGAAGACGGGGGCAGAGAACACCACTGAATCCAGGCGATCCAGCATGCCCCCATGGCCTTGAATCATCTCGCCCCAATCTTTCGCTTTCAGGCTGCGCTTGACGGCTGACAGGGCCAGACCTCCCAGAAAACCGCACAGCACGATCAATAGGGAGAGCAGTCCTGATTCAACCGGTGTGAAAGGCGTGATCCACCACAATCCCATTCCCACCAATGCCGCACTCAGGCCACCTCCTATCAGGCCTTCCACGGTTTTCGACGGGCTGACCTGGGGGGCGAGCAGGTGCTTGCCAAACAGCTTGCCAAACACATATTGCAGGACATCGCTCAACTGCACGACCAGCAGCAGATAAAGCAGCAGCATCAGGCTCTGGCCTTCGTAACCAGGGATCTGCAAGAGCATCAGCGCCGGAGCATGGCTCAGGCAATACACCGTGAGCATCAGGCCCCATTGGACCTTGGCACTGCGCGCCAGAAAATCCGTGGTATCGCCTGACAGTGCAGACACCGCAGGCAGCAGCAAAAAGGCATAGACAGGAATGCAGATGGAGAACAGGCCATACCAGTCCGTGCCGATCAGCCAGTACTGCAACGGGATCGCTACATAAAAGCAAAGACACAAGGCAAGATGGTCTCCGTGCCGCGTCGGCGTCAGCGAGATGAATTCGCGCAGCGCAAAAAACGAGAGCATTCCGTATAGCGCCAGCGTGACGGGTTTGCCCAGCAAGAAGCTGATGACCAGAATCGCGACCATCAGCCACCAAGACCGTATGCGTGCGTTGAGGTTCTGGACCACTGGCCCGGGGCGGTAAAGCGACAAGGCCGCGCCTGTGGCGCTGGCCACGGAAAGCAGCCCCAGCAGGAAAACGAAGATCCACCAGAAGCTGTCGGGCACACGTGCGTTGGTGGCGACCACCAAAGAGGCGGGAAGGTAGTCCTGGAATGGAGTGCTCATGCCATGCTCTCCACTGCGGCGCGGGCGCGTTCCAGAAAATCCAGCCGGCTCTCGCCAGGCTGCAGTTCAACGGGTGGCCCGAACCATGCGGTGCAGATCAGCGGCAGAGGCACCACACTGCCTTTGGGCAGGCAGCGGCGCGCATTGTCCAGATAGACGGCAATGAACTCCACTTGAGGAAAACGTCGGGCCAGGTGGTAGAGGCCGGACTTGAATGGCTGGGGCATGGTCTCCTGATGGCGCGTGCCTTCGGGAAAGAGGATCAGTGAATCACCACGCTCCAGTGCCTCATACAGCGGCTGCAACGGATCTTGCTCGGGTTGGGCGCGGTGGCGGTCTATCAGCACGGCATTGAAGCCGCGCAAGGCCAGCAGGCTGTGCAATCCACGTCCCCAGTAGTCCCGGGCGGCTACCGGCCGGGTACGGGCGCGCAAATGGCGTGGCAGTGCTGCCCATAGTGCTACCGTGTCCAGATGGCTGGCGTGATTGGCAAAGTAGACGCGTTGGCGCGACTGTGGGCTTGAGCCCTGCCAGCGCGGATAGGCGCCAATGAAAATCCGTGCCGATGCGGCAAGCAGGTGCGGCAGCATCTCAGTCCCCTTTCAACAGCCTGGCGATCGCCTGGGTGCGGGCCACACAGGTCAAGAGCGCTCCGAGTGCTATGCCCCAGGCTGCAGTGCCCAGAATGAGGCTAGCAACTTCGTGGCCCAGCAGGCCCAGGCCTGCGGCCAAAAGGCAGGCCGCTGTCAGCACCGCCATGCGATGCTGCTTGGCCATCGGGCCGCGAAAATCCTGTTCCAGACCCAGGCTGGCGCCCGTTAACCGCACATAGGCGGTCAATACAGCCAGCAGGGCGCCCAACCATCCCAGCCAGGACTGCCCAGCTGCAGTGCCCAGGCCCAGCAGCAGCAGCGAATCTGCTATCCGATCGGGAAACTCGTTGTAGAGCGTGCCGGTTGGGGTTTGCTTGCCCCCTTCCACGGCCACCATGCCATCCAGCAGATTGCACAGCAGACGCAATTGCACACAGGCTGCGCAGCCAAGCCACCCCATGGGCGTCGGCATCCACACCAGCATGGCAGCGCCTGCTCCTGCAAACAGAACACTGAACACAGAGATCTGGTTGGGCGTGATCGCACACCGCGCCAGCGCAGAGCTCAATGCCCGCGCCCAGCCATGCTCCCGGGCGGCGATGGGGCGACGATGCATGGTGGGTGGCTCTGCTGCAGTCTCGGGCATACCGTTGTCCGAGCTGGCTCTGACATGGCTGTTGCAGGCCTGTCTTACGGGGTTTGCATCCATATCGTCATGGATGGGCTGGAGTTTATTTTCCTGCATATGTCCCTTGTTGAATGTTCTGAGTAATTGCTTCTATTTAGCGCCACTTATAAGGTTCAACGGTGATTTCCACCTTGTCATCTCGAAATATGACAATCATTTTTAACTGAGTGTTCTCCCGGTCTGCTTGGACTTTTGCGATGAGCTCTGGGGTCAGAATGGGAGTCAGGTCTACGCGCTGTACGTAATGGGGATTGGCGGCCCAGAGTTTTCTATAGATTTCACGATTTTCCTTTGAATATCTTTCATTGTCTGGAGTATTTTTTGACCAAGCTAGAAACTCCTCACTATGAAGAACCCATTCTGCCTCTACAGATTTCGGCACTCCGCCTTTAATGTCTCCTGGCATGAAGCTCATATTTGCGCCACCTCCACCAGGGCCAAGATAGCCAGGTATTGGTCCTCGTTTTTCGTCAAAATCAAATCTTCTGGTTACCAGCGGGCGAGAGCCTTTATTGTAAAATTTCAGCGATAAGCCGAAGCCTGGCTTCCGATGCGCACAACCAATCAGAGAGGATGCGATTGTCGAGCAGAAATAGACTATTGCAGTGCGACGGTAAGACCATAGTTTTCTTTGAGCCATTGGGTGTACTCCTTCATGTTGATGTCTCCGGTGATTCGGGAAACTCCATCTGAATCCATTCCCGGTCTGGTTCTGTAAATGATGAATCGTTGACTTTCTTCATGACTCATGCCGCCAGGGCTAAGCTTTTTCCTGGGGATACAGTCTTTTGATCTTCCATTGTTATCTCTTGTGCAAAAGGCGCTGTCATCTGGTGGATCTGAGTAGATGTAGCTTTTATCGTGGAGAACTGGCTCTGTTACCTTTCCCCAAGCCTCATTGCCAATTTCATCCCATTTTTTCATTTTCAAACCGCTTTCCTTTGCCTTCTCAGCGATCCAGTTCAACGCCACATTAGATAAGTCTCCAGTCCCAAAGCTGCCGCCAATATCCGCATGGCTGCCTATGAATCCGAGTTGAGTTCCTCGGTTTATGCCCTCTCCTGGGAACAGGTAGCGATGCTCATTGAGTGCTACTGCGTGGAAAACATGCCGCACTTCAGAAGGAATGGCCAGTTGCCATTGATCATTGTGCAGTCCATTTGCGCCAAATTGCGCCACTGTGTCCCACAATCCCAAAAAATTTAGCTCCATGCACTCGGATTTCTCTTTCCAATGCTGTTCTTTGATGCGGGTGGCAACCCGGTTCGCAAAGTCCCGGCCCATGGCTGCACCACGGCTGAAACCCACGATATCGATGCTGACCTTTTTGCCATCTGCAAACGTATGCTCCTCCAGGAATTCATCCAGATTTTTCAGCATATGGTCCACACGCGCACGTGCGGTAGTTGCCACTTTGTAGTCATTTTTTGGTGCGATGATTTTTCCCTCCTTGTCATCGCGGCCCACTCCGTTCATGTACCATTTCTCCCCGTTTGATTTTTCGTCATACGCCAAATAAAACTTGTAGACGTTGGACAAAGTATCGCCCTCGGGCGGTGGATTGGAATTATTGGTCCCATCAAACGCAAACAGAATCAACCCCTCCGGATCCACATACCGCAGCGGATTGCCCCGCACATAGCTGTAGGGATTGGGCCCATCCGGCGTGCCCAGCGGGTCGGGTGTGAGGTATTGGCCCCGGTCCGGGTCGTAGTAGCGGTGCAGGTTGTAGTGCAGCCCGGTTTCGGCATCGTGGTACTGGCCCGGCAGGCGCAGCGGCATTTCAAAGCCGGGCTCCGATGCCTTGGACAGCACCTGCTGCCGGCCAAACGCCGTGTAGCGTGCACGCCAGATCAACTGGCCTTGCGTGTCGGTGGCCGCTTCCACGGCACCCAGGTGGTTGGTGTGCAGCCAGGCCAGGCGTTCGCCGCCGCCCACCCAGCGGCCCGCGATGGTGCCCAGGTCCTGCACGATGCGCCCCAGCGTGCCGGGGCCATCCGCAGGCTTGCGGCCTTGGGGCGTGTCGATGACGGCCAGGGGCCACTGGCCCAGGTGGATGTACTGGCGCGTGATGTGGCCCTGGGCATCGAGTTCGGCGCTGAGTTGGCCGGATTCGTAGAGGTACGCCCGGCTGCCTCCTTGGGCCTTGCCGGTGTGCTTGGCAATGCGCTCGCCCCGGTGGTTGTAGCGGTAGCGGGCCAGCGAGGCGCCCTGTTCGCTGACCTGTTCCAGCCGCCCCAATGCGTCCCAGCGGTAGCTGCGCGGGCCTGCCTGCAGGGGCTGGCCGTTGGCGTTGTACTGGGTGCGTTGCGTGGTTGTGTCTTTCTGGTCCGCTGCACGCTCGGCACTCCAGCGGTGGCTGCCTGGCAGGTAGGCGATGGCCCGCGTGCCCGCCTGCAGATCGCCGGAGGCCACGTTCTGCTGGTCCAGGGTGCGCCTGCCGGCCTCGTCATAGTGGTAGCGGCTGGAGCGCAGTTCCTGGCCAGTGCGCTGGACCTGGACGATCAGGCGGTCGTGCATGTCGTAGGCATGGCTGTCCTGGTGCAAAGTCTGCGGGGCTTGGCTGTAGTGGTCCTGGCGCAGCAGCAGGTTGCCTTGGCTGTCCCACAGGTAGCGCATGTCCAGCAGGGCTTGGGGGTCGGTGGGCTGGCCCAGGGCTCCCGGCTGGTCGGGCGCCGGTTCGGCTGTCGTTTGCGCGGCAGTTGCTGCAGTGGCCTGTGCCTTGGCTTGCATGGGCTCGGCCGCATGGGCCGGGGTCAGGCCTAGCAGTTGCTCTGCAATGTCGGTGGGCCGGGCACCCAGCATCCAGTCATGGGATGTGCCAGAGGCAGTGCGTGTGTTGTTCTTGCCGGTCTGGCGGTAGACGATGCGCGCCAGCAGGCCTTCGCGGCTGCGCTGATAGCGGGCCTCGATGCCGTTGCCTGCCTGCCAGCTGCGCAGTCTCACCAGGTCGCGCTCGAATCCGGTGGCAATGGTTTGCGCCGGGCTGAGCCAGCGCAGCCAGGGAGTGCGCACGCGCTGCCGCTGCAGGCCGGTGATCTGGCCATGGCCGTCGCGCAGGTAGTGCAGCCAGCTGCCGTCGGGAAGGCTGGCGGCGGAGAGTCTGCCGTGGCTGTCGTATTCGTAGTGGAGGGTGTGGTGCTGGCTGCTCTCCCCGCTTTCACCGTTTGCACCGCTTTCTTCATGGCGGGTGATGCGCTTGCGCACGCGCAGGCCCCTGTCGTTGTATTCGTAGGCCTCGCTTTGCTCGGGATGCTCCAGCGCCACCAGCCTGGGGCCCTGGTAGCGCCAGCGGGTGGTGGTGGTGCGTGGCCGCGCGCCATCTTGCGGCAGTTGCGTGATGGTTTGGCGCAGGATGCGGCCGCGCAGGTCGTATTCGTAGCGCGCCTGCTGGCCCAGGGCGTCGCGGCCCGAGACCAACCGGTCGGTGGCGTCGTAGCCGCGAATGCTCAGGCCGCTGTCGGGGCTGAGGGTGGCGACGCTGCGGCCGAAGTCGTCGTAGAACTGGCGTGCCTGCGGTGCAGTTTCAGTGCCGGCCTTGTCTGCGGCGGATGGCGGCTGCTCTGGCGCGCCGGGCTGGTAGGTCTGCACCTGGGCCATGAGGCGGCTGCCGTCATCGGCGCGGCCACCGTAGCGACCGGACTGCAGCAGGCGGCTTTCCGTGTCGTAGCGGTGCTGTGTGAAGCTGCCTCGGACATCGGCGCTCCACAGCAGGCGGCCCAGGGCGTCATGGTGCTGGCGGGTCTGGGCCGCATAGGCGGCATTGCCCGTCTTGTCCCCGTTGCCGGGCCAGCCGCCGGTGCCGGTTTCCGTGAGGTGGCCCAGCGCGTCGTAGCGCCAGCTTTGCTCTTGCAGCACGCTGGCGTCGGGGGCCAGGCTGCGCATGGCCACCAGTCGGGCCTGGGCGTCGTGGCGCAGTTCGGTGCGCCAGCCCGTTTCGTCCTCCTTGGCCGAGGGATCCCGGCTGTGCATCTGGATGATGCGCCCGGCCTTGTCATGCTCCAGCGCCACGGCGGTGCCATCGGGCTGCAGCACGCGCGTGACGTGGCTGCCGCTGCGGTCCCAGCGCAGCCGCGTGAGGTCGTTCTGCGCCGGGCTTCCGTCGTCATAGCCTGCCAGCGAGGTGGGCAGCGGCCCGTCGATGTCCACCAGCACGCTGCGGCCGTTGATCTCGGTGTAGCGGTAGCGCGTGCTGCGTTCGATGGGCGTGGCGCCGTCCGCATTGCCTGCGGGCTGGCCCTGGGCATCCAATGGGCTGAAGCCCGTCTCGGTGATCTGCAGCGGCTGGCGGCTGCTGTTGTAGCGGATGCGGATCTGGTGTTCGC